>Ga0308398_1000005_pt1 | contig 207615 bp, 188 predicted proteins | sample Hotspr20SampleT9_FD_202360 | JGI IMG/M metagenome (GOLD analysis project Ga0308398, IMG submission 202360) | Hot spring phototrophic mat microbial communities from Mushroom Spring, Yellowstone National Park, Wyoming, United States - 20051001_T9 ...
ATATAAATTGCCATATTCCCAATTTGAAAGAGGTGGTGTTGAATTAATGGTTTCATTTTATATTTTTAAGATATATATAGCACCTGTTTCTGCAAAATTTATAAATAATTTAAATAATTACTTTTATTTAGATTACCTTTTTGAAATAAATATTTATCCTTTATTTATAAGTTACTCCTCTAATCTCCCAATAATAGATCCAAATTCATTAAATGGTTCTTTTATTAGAGTTGGGATAAAAACTTCATTTTAATTAATTAGATTTTTTAGTTTATAGATTATTTATTTTTATAATTTAAGTTTTTAATTTATATTTTAATTATTTTTTATGAAATTTAATTTTAATTTCCACATTTTAATTTTTTCTCTTTTAATTATTTTTACTTTTTCTACTTTATATGCAAATGAAGATAATATTTCAAGTAATTTAATTTCATATGATTTCAATAATATCTTAAATTTATCATTTTATATAGAAAATAGTTTAAATTTTTCCTTAAGAGATTTAAACATTATAAATAATTTTAATTGCAATGTTTTACTAAATTTTAATTATTTAAGATTTAATTTTAATTTTTTATTAGAAAATAAAATTTTAAATTTAGTTGGATTAAGTTCTTATGAAAAACAATTTTATCTTTATATTAAAGATCTTTATTTTTCATTTGAAATATTAAGATTTTTTACAAAAGATAATTTTAATAATTTTTCACTTATATTTGAAGCTGGCTATAAAGAAAATGACATTTCATTTGTAAAAAAAGATAATATTTTTAATTTTTATGAAGGTTTTATGTATCTTATAATATCAAAGCCATTTAATAATTTTAAACTCTTATATCAAAATATAACTTTTGATAACTTTTTTATATTTTGTGATTATTTTTACATTTTCAATAAGTTTGAATTTAAAAAAGAATATTTATTTTTTAACTCTTTCATTTTAACTAAATTTGATAATAAATTGGATGTAATTAACTTTGGTTTTGAATCATTTATTAATATTACATTTGTTAAGCTATATGTATTTGCTAACTTTATAAAATATATTGGAGAATCTAATGGAGAAAACAAAATTTCTTTTGAACCTTTAATTGGAGTTTCTTTAATTTATGAAAAAAATTATATTTTTACTAACAATGATTATTTTAAAATAATATTATTTTTTAATAAATTAAATAATATTTATTTAATAGATGATGTTTACTTTATTTATAATCGTTTTGATTTAAAAGACTTATTTTTAAGTGGGATTAATTTAAAATACAAAATAAACTTTTTTACTCTTTATATATCTTTTATTAATTTCAAATCATTTGAAGATAACCCACTAACTTTATATACTTTTTATATAAATTATGGAGTTGCTTTTGATTTCGATCTTATATCTATAATTCTTAAAAATACAACTTTCGATTTATTAAACAAAAATATAAATATATCCCTTCAACTAATTTTCAAAATAAATTTTTAAAGATTATTTTAATTTATTTTAATCTTGCCTAAATATATCTTATTTTTAATTTTTCTTTTATAATTTTATTAAATTTAATGATTTATAAGATAAAATATTTTATTAAAAATCAATTTACCTATTATTTCATTATTAAAATCAAAAGCTATAATTGAAGGATAATATATATCATTAAAATAAATATAATTTTTATAATAAAAATAGAAATAAAATATGAAAATATTCAAAATAGCTTTGTTTATAATTTTGTTTTCAACAATGTAAATAAAATCCCTGAAATAATGTTCACCTTCATTTTTTATAATATCAATCTGCTCTTTATCAAAAAATAGAAATATAGAATTAATAAGATATAATAAATTATCTTTTGAAAACCTATCATCTATTGATTTAAGATACTCTTCATTAAAAATTCTCTTATCAGATTGCATAAATGAAATATAACCTTTATCATTAACAAAATCATAATCTAGATTTAAGATTTCTATATCTTTAGAGGCAAACTTGATGTTTGCTATTATTTTAATATAAGAGTTTTTAATATAAGAGAGATTAACATTATAAGAACCAGGTTTTATATCATTAATTTTAGATTTCTCAATTACTAGAAATCCTTCAAACTCAAACTTATTTATAAACAACAAAGGATAAAGAGGATATTTTCTTTTAAGATCTTCATATGTTTCTTTTTTTTCTAAATTAGATAAAGTTTTGCATCCAAAAAAGAAACTAAAATATAAAATAAAAATTATAAATAATAATTTTAATTTTTTCATAATTAATTTATATAATAAAAATTTATTCAGTCTCTATAGCTTTTCTAAAATTATCATGACTTAAAATAAAATTTTCTATAGATACTTTATTTTCTTCATAAAATTTATCTAAAGCTTCTTGAGTAATATTAAAATAATTTAAAAGTTCATCCTTTTTTTTATTAAGTATTCTATTTTTTTCATCATCAGAAATATTTCTTGATATAATCGAATCTTCTAATTTTCTTAGTTCAATAGAAATTATAGCAATTATTTTACAATAAGAAGGAACATCATTTATTGTACCTATTTTTTCTAGTTTCTGTTTTTCTTCTTCCCAATTAATATTTACATATTCATCTGTTTTTTCTGTAATAAATAGTTTTTCACTTTGGTCATTTTCATTTATAAGAAGATTTTCTTCATTACTTTTATTTCTATTTTTACAAGAGTAAATATTAAAAATAAATACAGAGATTAAAATTACTAAAAACAAAATCAAAAAACTTTTATGAAATTTTTTTTTGTTTTCTTTATCCATAAGTTTTCCTATAAATTATTTTATTTAAAATTCTGCAAAACCTGGAACCCTATAAATAGGAATAACATCCCTTATATTTGTCATTCCTGTTACAAATTGTATCAACCTTTCAAATCCAAGTCCAAAACCTGAGTGTGGAACTGATCCATATTTTCTTAAATCAAGATACCACCAATAATCTTTTTCATTTAAATTAAATCTTTTTATAGCTTCCAATAATTTATCATAATCATCTTCTCTTTGAGATCCTCCTATAATTTCACCTATCTGGGGAACAAGTAAATCCATTGCTCTTACAGTTTTCCCATCATCATTTTGCTTCATATAAAATGCTTTTATCTCTCTTGGATAATTTATCAAAAAAATAGGTTTATTAAAATGTTTTTCTGTCAAATATCTTTCATGTTCAGATTGTAAATCAACTCCCCAGTAAACTGGAAATTCAAACTTATAATTTGAATTTTGCAAAATATTTATTGCTTCTGTATATTCAACAACCTCAAAAGAACTATTCAATACCTTTTCCAATTTTTCAATTAAACCATTTAATATCCATTTGTCAAAAAATTCAATATCTTCTTTATCATTTTCTAAAATATATTTTATAACATATTTTATAAACTGTTCAGCTAAATTTATATTATCTTTCAATTCATAAAAAGCCATTTCTGGTTCAATCATCCAAAATTCTGAAAGATGTCTTGTAGTATTTGAATTTTCAGCTCTAAAAGTTGGACCAAAAGTATATACCTTACCCAGCGAACATGCATAAATTTCAGCTTCTAATTGTCCAGATACTGTTAAATAAGTTTTTTTTCCAAAAAAATCCTCTGACCAATCAATACTTTTCTTTTCTTTTATAATATTATCAAAATCAAGAGTTGTTACCTGAAACATTGCTCCAGCACCTTCACAATCTGAACCAGTTATTATTGGTGTATGTATATAGTAAAAACCTCTTTCATAAAAAAATTTATGAATAGCATAAGCCATATGACTTCTTACCCTCATTACAGCACCAAAAGTATTAGTTCTTGGTTTTAAATGAGTTATTGTTCTTAAAAACTCAAAAGAATGTCTCTTTTTTTGTAAAGGATAATCTTTTGGATCAGCAATTGAATATATTTTTATTTTTTTCCCTTTTAGTTCCCATTTTTGTTCTTTTGCTGGGGACTTAACAAGATCACCTACAACTTCTATTGATGAACCTGTTGATAATTTTTCAAGTTCAGGATAATTTTCAAGGGTATTATCGCAAACTATCTGAAGATTATTTAATGTAGATCCATCATTTAATTCTATAAAATATATATAATTTAAATTTCTAACAGTTCTTATCCATCCTCTAGCAATAAGTTCTTTTCTTTCACTATTACTACCTAAAAGCTCTTTTACTGAAAAATAATCCATAAAAACCCCTCACAAAATACTTTTTTTAAAAAATATATTTTATTTTTTATTTGTAAAGAATTAGAAAAAATTAATCGAATTTTTAATTAATTTCTTATAAAAGGGATTTTAAAATTAAGAGATTTCCAATTAAATTTATATTTTCAATTTTAATAAAAAGAGTAAAAATATCCTTGACAAGCATAACCTGCAAAACCATCTTTAACAGGATCAAAAAGATTATAATTATCTCCATAATGCATTAGATAAATAATATTTTTAATATTTTCAGGCAAAGTTTTCAATTCCTCATAAGAAGCATGAACTCCACCTGGGAAAAATTGGCAATCATGAAAAATTGCTTCTATTCTATAATTTTTCATTAAAACTTCAATTAACTCTTTATCAAAAATAGTATCGGATGTATAAATAATCCTTTTATCAATAAGAAGCCCATATGAAATGAAAAAATCATCTAATTTTGTTACGCCTGATGGGATATGTTTTGTTCTATAAAATAAAATATTTATATCTCCTATATCTATTTCTGAAACTTCCCTATCTTCATCAAATTCAAAATTTAGTTTTATTTTTGATGGGGAATAAATATTAAAAAAATCTTCTATTCCTAAATAATCATTCCCTTTTCTTTCACTAAAAGAACAACCTCCTTTTAGTGAATAATTCCACAATATATCTTTGTATTTTTCGGTAATATAAAGATTAGGTTTTCTTTTATAAAAATAACGATTCATAAGAGCTATTTCTTCAACTCCACCAATATGATCAGCATGGGAATGTGTTAAAATGAGATTATCAATATTTGAAACATTTAATTCAACTTTTGATAATGCTAAAGGGGCTTTTGAACCAAAATCAATAAAAATTGAAGTGTTTCCCTTTATTAAAACTGAATTATTCTGATATAATATCTTTGAAAAAGCAGAACCACTTCCTAAAAAATATATACTTAGTTCACCATCATTTTTTAAGGGTAAAGCATCTTCATTAAATCTGTATATTTTACTTCTTTTTGGCATTAAAATTTTCTTTAATTTTGTATTAATTTATTATATTAAATGATTCTAATTATACAAATCTTATCAAAATATTATCTTATCAAAATTTTCCCTTATAATTTTTAAAAAACTTAATTAAATAATCCCTCAGTGCAAAATCTGGATTTATACCATTTTTAAGAGAATAAATTATAGTATAAAATAAAATTTCTCCTATTTCTTTTTGTAAAAATTCTTTTTCTTTACTATTATTATTTTCTTCATTATTTCTTAATATTTTTTCATTTATATCATTATTGATACAATCATTTTTAGGAAAATCATTTTCTAAAAAATTTTCATCTATATTTTCTTTTAAAACTTTTAGTTTATCAAAGAATACCTTATCATTATTCTCATAAATTAAACCTGTTTTATTTATAAGTTTCATTGCTAAAATAAGGGTTGGTAAATTTTTTGGTATGATATTTGTTTTTTTTTCTTTTTTTTTAGCATCATTCCAATAATCTAATGCTTCTGAAGCATCTTTTGCTTTTTTATCTCCAAAGACATGAGGATGTCTTCTTAAAAGCTTATTATTTATAGATTTATATACATCTTCTATTGTAAAAAGATTATTTTCTTCTGCAATTTGGGAAATCATATAAACCTGAGATAAAATATCCCCCAATTCCTCTATGAGATTATCTATATCATTATTTTCAATAGCTTCGTAAACTTCATAAACCTCCTCAATAATATATTGAGAAAGAGATTTAATTGTTTGACTTCTATCCCATGGGCAACCTTCATCTGATCTAAGTTTTTCAATAATTTTTTTTAAATCAATTGAAAAATTATCTTTATTTATCATTTTTTTCTTCTTTTTCCTTTTTTTCAATTTCCTTTTCAAGAGATTCAATTAATAATTTAAAACTTTCATAATTTTCTTTTGATATAGTTGATAATATTTTATGATCTTCTAATACTGATTTTAAATATTTCAAATCATCATAACTAGGAAATTTTATTTCATTTAAAATAATATCTTTAAATTCAAAAATATCTTTTTTTATTATAAAAAAATCATTTATTGAGTATTTATTAAAAATTTCTTCAACATAATCATTTCCATAAACAATCAATTTTTTTGATTTTTCTTTATTTATTTTCATTGTAACATAAATAAGAGCCCCGATAAAAGATGAGTCAATATAATTTGTTTCAGCCATAAAAAGAATCATGTTATTAAACTCTTCAATTTTATTAATAAGTTCTTTAAAAGAAAAAGCAATCTTAAAATTTGCAACTTTTGGTACAACTACAATTAAATCATTATTTAATTTTCCAAATTTCAACAATTCTTCCATATAAAATTCCATTTATTCAAATATTTAATTTAATAAATAAAAAATATTTTATATTTAAAATTTTACTTTTGGTGCAACCTGTGCTTCTTCTCCTGCTTCAAAGTAAGTTTTTTTCTCAAACCCAAAAATTCTTGCAATTAAAAGTGTTGGAAAAGACCTAACTTTTTTATTATATATTGCTACTAAATCATTGTATCTTTTTCTTTCTACAGCTATTCTATTTTCAGTTCCTTCAAGTTCCGTAATTAATGCCATAAAATTTTGATTTGCTTTTAAATCTGGATAATTCTCAACAAGAACTAATAATCTTGAAATTGCTTGTCCAAGTTCATTATTTGCTGCAATTTTTTCATCAACTGTTTTTGCACCTAACGCTTTTGCCCTAGCTTCAATAACACTTGTTAAAGTTTCTTTTTCAAAATTTGCATAACCTTTTACAGTTTCTACTATATTTGGTATGAGATCTGCTCTTCTTTTTAATTGCACTTCAACCTGAGCCCATGCTGAATTAACAGATTCATCTAGTTTAACTAAGCTATTATAAGTTCCTATCAAACTTAAAATTAAAATAAAAATTATTGCTAAAATTATTATTAAAGTATAATTCTTTTTCATTATTTCTCCTTTTAAAGTTTTCATTTTTTAAATAATTAATAAAAAAATTATATTTTATCAACTTTTAAAATAAGATAATTTAAAAAATTGTACAAATTTAATAGAATATCTTCAATATTATAATTTTTAATCTCTTTTTTTACATAGTTAATCAAAGATTTACCTGCTTCAATCTCATAAAATTTAACTATATTTTCAAGATTTATAAGAAAATCATTTGAATAATCAATTCCTATTAAATATAAAATTCCAACTACTAAATAATTAATATTTTCTAAAGTTTTTAAAATTATATTGTAAAGTTTTTTCTTGCTTTTTATCTCTATACCATAATTTATAACATTAAATAATTTGCTTCTCAACTCTTTTTCTATTTCAATTCTAATAGAATCTTTATTAAAATCAAAAATGTCAAAAGAATTTATACCAAATATAGTTTTAGAAAAGTTTTTAATATAAAAAAGGCTTGCTCCATAAACATCTTTTGCATTATTTATAAATTCTTTTGTTAAAATTAAAGGTAAGTTTTTATAATATTTAAAATATTTCCTAAGATATTTTCCTATAAATTTGTTTAAAGTAAAATTATATTCATTAAAAATTAAAATTAAATATTGATTTTCAATTTCTCTAATTTCTATGAGACCAAATTTTTTGAAAAATTCAGAAAAACTATTTAAAAAATAATCCTTATTTTTTTTATATTTTATATTTTTCATAAACACTCCTATTAAAAAAAAACAAAATTTTAATTAGATTAAAATGAAGAGGATGCCCCACCCCCACCAGACCTACCTCCTCCAAAACCACCAAAATTATTGAACCTTCCAGATCTTGATGAAAAATTTGATGAACCAAAGAATGTTGATCTTCTACCTCCAAAATTCATTAAAAACAAAAATGGAAATATGTTAGGAAAAAATCTTAAAAGAATAATTAAAAATATTATAGTAGAAATTATTGATGTAAATGAATCTTTTTTATCTTTTTTAAATATTTCTTCATAATCATTTTCATTTTCATCTATAGCTTTCAACCAACTTTCAAAATTTTTATTATATATTTTTGAAATCTCTTTTACTAAGGCTAAAGAAAGAACAAAGAGCCCATCATTAAAATTATTTTCTTTAAAATAAGGTATGCCATAATTTTGAAGTAAATTTTTTGCTTTTATATCAGTAATATCTCCTTCAAGTCCATATCCAACTTCTATTCTTACCTTTCTTTCGTTAAGAGCTAAAAAAATTAATATTCCATTGTCTTTTCCTTTTTTACCAATACCCCACTTTTCAAATGTTATATTTGATGCATTCTCAATAGTATCATCATTTAAACTATTAACAGTTAGTATTGCTATTTCAACAGAAGTTTCATTATTAACAATTTGAAATAATTTATTTAATTTAATTTCATTTGTATCATTAATTAAATTAGCATAATCATTAACATAATTTATATAAGATGGAGGAACAAAAAAAGAAAAAAAAGTTATAATAAAAATAATAAATAAAGCTCTTATTAAAAAGTATGATAAATTTTGTTTATATTTAAATTTAATTTTAATCTTCTCCATATAATTATTTTAATCTAAAATTAAGTTTTATCAAGAAAATAATAGTTAAAAATAAAACTTAAAAATAATTTAAAAACAAAATTATTGATTTTCAGGATAATATTGATCCGCCCATTTTGATAAATAATCTATATAACTATCAATTCTTTCTATTCTTTCTTTAGCAATTTTTGCATAATCAGTCATATTATTAGTTTTAATTTTATAGTATTCATCCTCCCACAAGTCTATATCAATCCTATATTTTTGAAATCTTTCTGCTTCCTTTTGGTAATATTTTGCTTGATCCCAATAGTAAAAAACACATGAATAGAAATATTTAGCATATTTTAAACTTTCAATTATCATTTCTTTATAAAGATAATTATAAAAATAAATATGTTCTTTATCAAACCTTGAACCTAATTGCAAATAGCATTTAACTAATAAAAGATTCACATGCATTTTAAAAAGAAATTTATATCTAATATATTGTTCTTGTGATGATATTTTTGTTAAAGCTTGCACAACAGGCGCAAAAGGAGCTTCAAGTGCTCTCTGCAAATACTCTATATTTCTAAAAATAACTGCTTGATTATCTGTCATACCATCTACATAAAGCAAATAATATTGTTCAGCATAAATTATAGGTGAACTATAAGTTTGATTGCTAAAAAATATTACAAAAATAAATAAAATTATTATAAAATAATTAAAAAAATTTAACCTTTTCATAAAATTATTTTGATAATTCTCTTTGATTTTTATTTAAATATTTAAAATAATTTTTAATACAATTTTTTAATTTAGTTTATCATCATTTTTAATAGACAATTTAAGTATTCCTATTAAAAGAAAAAGCATTGTAAGTAAAATTATTAATATTTTGATAATTGGTATATTGTAAATACTCATAAACCAGTCATGTGGAATTAATTCAACATTTTCAAGAACTCTAAAAAACGAGTAAAGATAATTAAACAATGCTGCAAGAACAATAAGAAAATAATTATCATTATTTTTATTTTTTGACCAAAAATAAACTGCTGAGAATGCCAAACATATACCAATTATCATATCAAGAAAAGGAAATATATTCATGTGATTTTCCTTTATTTAATTCTCATTAAATATATTTCAAATAATATTTATTAATGATTTAAAATCCTCTTCTCTTATCTTTAAAGGAATAACACCATATTTATAAAATGAAAAATAAAATTTATTTTCAAAAATATTAAAATTTCTTTTATTTTCGATTTTATTATCGGATTTAATATACCTTTCATAAACATTTATATATGGACCTATCAATAAATTATCAGATATTTTTTTTATTTTGTTATAAATTTTATTAACAAAAAAATAATAATTATTATAATAATCTTTACTCAATATTTTTAAATAAAATATTTTGAACATTTTATATGCAATTCTTTTTTCATAAACAAAATATTTTTGTTTAATATATTCATCTTTACCTGATATTAAAATATTAAAATTCAAACCTTGAGTAATATTATCCCCAAAAATATAATAATCAAAAATAGGAGACTCAAAAAAATTTTTATTTGTTCTTTCAATTATTCGTTGAAAATTTAATTCTTTAACATCATCTTTTTTAGAATTTAAAAATATTTCATCTTTAAATTTTTGGTATATTTTTATAAAGTCAATATAATTCAATATTGGTGAAACTCTAAATGATGTCCAGCTATCATCAATTATGACAATATATCCTTTCTTTTTCATTATTTTTATAAATATTTTATATAAATTTAATACCATATAATATTTTATTAAATATTGAGGTAAATCTTTATTTTCAAAAACATTTTCCTTTAAATATTTCAAACTTAAATCATTTATTGAATCATATCTTTTTTTGCATAAATTAGATATATTTGAAATCTCCTCAAAACAATATTCTACCAATATGTTATTATTTATATTATTAAGAATTTTTTCTAAATATTTTAACCAATTTTCAAGTTCCCAATAAGGAAATCCCTCTATAAATAAAACATTTTCAATTTTATTATTTTTATTTTCATTAATATTATTGTTTTTAATATCTTCATTACTTGAATCTTTTATATCTTCTTGAATTGAAAAAAATCCAAACTGAGTAAAAGAATCGTTTAAAAGATTTTCTATATAATCAAATTTAATTATTTTGGTATCTATTAAAATTTTCTGTCTTTTTATAGACGAACAATAGGAAAAAATATTTAAATTTTTCTCTTTATAATTTAAAAGAATTCTATTTATAATATCATATCCATTATAATCAATAATTATATTTTTATAAATATTCCACAAAGGATCCTTAAAAATATAATTATTCTTAAAAATTAAACTTTTTGTATTTAATAATTCTGAATTATTTAAATTATTCAAATTATTTTCAAATTTTTTTTTATATTCTATATTCCTTAATTTTATAAAAAATTCCTCTTCAAATTTACTTAGAAAATATTTCCTTATAAATCTATTAAAAAAAATAAGAAAAAATAAATTCCTTTTTTGATTAAATACAAAAGAAATTGGTAAATTAAAAGAAAATGCTAAGTTTTTTTTAAAATTGTAAGTAAACTCCTTGTCTTTGCTAATAAATAAATGATTTAAATTTGATAAAAACTTTATTTTTCTATTTGTAAAATTATATAAAAAAATCCCTCTACTCTTTTTAATATAAAAATTTTGTATTCCAAAAAATTTAAATCTCATTTTTTTCCTTCGAAACATTCTTATAAAAAATATAATTTTTTTGAAATATTTTTAAAGTTTTAATAGTATAAATTGTTAAAATAAAAAATTGGAGGATTTTATGCAACCTTTTAACATGATTATTATTGAAGGAAATTTATTATCAGAACCTTCAATAAAAAAGAACAAAAATGAGAAAACTTTTGCTCATTTATCTATAATTTCAAACAACTTTTACAAAGAAGATGGGAAATGGGTAAATGATCCAACAATTGTTGGAGTTCAATGTTATGGAAAACTCCAAGAAGTAGTCTTAAAAGAACTTAAAAAAGGTGAAAAAGTTATAGTTTATGGAAAACTCAAATTTTTTATGAAAGAAAATGGAAAAAACAAGACTCCTTACTTTTACATTTTAGCCTCAAAAATCGAAAAATTTAAAAATGGAGCAAAAATAATACTTGAAAAAGAAGAAGATTTGGTTCACAAAATGGAAAAGATCCCTGCCTAAGGGATCTTTTTTTATTTAATCTTATTTTTTATCTTATATTTTATATTAATTTTTTTAATATTTTTTTATATTATTTTTTTATATTTTAATATTTTTATTTTTTTTAATTTTTAATCTATAATTGTTTTTATTTATTAAATTTTATATTTTTTACATTTTAGATTTTTCTATACAAGCATAAGCATCATGATTATGAATAGATTCCATTGAAACAACTTCAACTTTATAATAATAAATATCTTGTATATTATCCATTTTATAACTAACTTCTCTTGCTATATCTTCAACAAATTTAGGATTTTTATATGCTTTCTCAGTTACATATTTTTCATCTATTCTTTTTAATAAAGGATAAATTTCACAAGATGCTGAACTTTCAACAATATCAATAATGTCTTCAATCCAGATAACCTTATAAGCTTTATATGTTACAGTTACTATAGCTCTTTGATTATGGGCCGAAAAATCTGAAATAATTTTAGAGCAAGGGCATAAAAGATGAACTGGAATATTAACAATCATTAAATAATCAAAATTTTCCCCAAGATTTGCAATTAGTTTAACATCATAGTTTAATAAAGCTTTAATCTTTGAAACAGGTGACTCTTTATTTATAAAATATGGAAACTCTATTTCTATATGAGATTTTGTAGCATTTAATTTATTTTTTATCTCAAATAAAGTTTTTTTTATATTTTCAACAGAGATTTCTTCATTATTTTTATTATTTATTATTTCTATAAACCTACTCATATGAGTCCCTTTAAAATGAGCAGGTAGATCAACATATATTGCAATATTTCCAATAGAATGCTGAAAACCTTTTATTTTATCATAAATTTTTATAGGAAATTTTATACCTTTTACTCCAACTTTATTAATTGGAATATTTTTTTCAGAAATACTATTTTGAATATCCGGAAGTTTCATAAAAAAAAAAATAATAGATTAATAATTAATTTCAATTTTTATTTTAAAAATTAAAAAATTCTTTTTATTGAAAAAAAAAAATAAAAAAATAATATTAAATAAATTATGATTTAGGAGAATTATATGTTAACTGACTTAGAAATAAACAGAAATGCAAAACTTCTTAATATTTATGAGATTGCAAAAAAAGCAAATATACCTGAAGAATTTATTGAACCATACGGTAAATATAAAGCAAAAATATCACTTGATTTTTATAAAAATTTGGAAAATAAAATAAATGGGAAACTTGTACTAGTTTCTGCAATTACTCCAACTCCTTTAGGTGAAGGAAAAACAACTATGTCAATTGCATTAAATGATGCACTTAATGCTTTAGGTAAAAAAAGTTTTTTAGCATTAAGAGAACCATCTTTAGGTCCTGTTTTTGGAGTAAAAGGAGGAGCAACTGGTGGGGGTTATTCTCAGGTTGCACCAATAGAGGATATAAACCTTCATTTTACAGGTGATTTTAATGCTGTTGAAAAAGCTCACAATCTAATTGCTGCAGCTATAGATGTTGAGCTTTTTTACAATGAAATGAAAATTGATCCAAGAACTGTAAAATTTAAAAGAGTTATTGATTTAAATGATAGAAGCTTAAGAGATATTATTATAGGACTTGGTGGGTTAAAAAATGGTATACCAAGAGAAACTGGCTTTGATATAACAGCAGCTTCTGAAATAATGGCAATTTTATGTCTTGCAAAGGATTATAACAATTTAAAAGAAATGCTTGGAAATATTTTTATTGGGTTAACTTATGATGGATACCCTGTTTTTGCAAGAGATTTAAAAGTTGTTGGTGCTGCAGCTGCTTTATTGAAAGATGCATTAAAACCAAATCTTGTTCAAAGCTTAGAAAATAATCCTGTCTTTATCCATGGTGGACCTTTTGCAAATATAGCTCAAGGAACTAATTCTATAATAGCTACAAATATGGCAATGAAATTGGGGGAATTTGCTATAACTGAAGCTGGGTTTGGATTTGATCTTGGAGCTGAAAAGTTTTTTGATATTGTAGCAAGAAAAATATGTGTTGATGTTTCAGTTGTTGTCCTTGTTGCGACAATAAGAGCTTTAAAATATCATGGTGGACAAAAACTAAAAGAAATTAAAAATGAAGATTTAAATGCACTTGAAAAAGGTTTTGAGAATTTAGAGCAACATATTAAAAATATTAAACTTTTTGGAAAAACACCAATTGTTGCAATAAATCTATTTTCATCTGATACAAAAAATGAAATATCTTTACTTGAAAATTTATTAAACAAAAATAATATTAATTTTGCTATTGTCACTGCATGGGAAAATGGTTCAAAAGGAGCTATTGACCTGGCTAAAAAAGTTATTGAAATAGCAAAAGAAGATTCCTGTCATAATAAATTTTTATATAACCTTGATGAGCCTGTAGAAGACAAAATTTTAAAAGTTGCTTCAAATATTTATGGTGCAAAAGCTATCGATTTTACTTCTAAAGCTAAAGAAGATTTAAAACTTATTAAAAATCTTGGATTTGATAAATATCCAATTTGTATTGCAAAAACTCAGAAATCATTATCAGATAACCCTGAACTACTGGGAAGACCTAAAGATTTTCTTGTAACTGTTAGGGAAATAGAAGTAGCTTCTGGTGCTGGTTTTATAATACCTATAACAGGGGAAATATTAAGAATGCCTGGATTAAATAAAAATGCAGCTTATAAAAATATTGATATAGATGAAAATGGAAACATTTATGGATTATTTTAATTATTTATGCAAAAAAATAAAAAATCTATAAAAAATATCTTTATCAGGCACAATTTTACTTTTTTTATTATTTTTATACTATTTTTAGTTTTATTTTGTTTTATAGTTAATTTTTATTTTTTTAAATTAAATGTAAATCTTTATAAAAATCTTGCTGAAAATGTATCATTTCATTATAAAAACTTAATTAATGAATTTTTAAAAAGATATTCTAAAAAAAATATTTATATAAATACCTCTATTAAAGCTCCAAGCTTTTTTGATTCTATTCAAAATTTTATATATCAAAATGTTGATAAAAATATTATTATTAATTTAATTTTAATAGACAAAGAAAACAATCAAGAATTTGAAATTATTTTTAATGGGAAAAGCATTTCTTATAAAAACAAAAACTTTATCTACTTTAAAAAGATTAATCTCGATAAACAAATTTTTAATTATTTAAAAAATAAAAATAAATATTTTTTTATAAATAATAAGTTCTTTTTTCCATCTATAATTTCTCAAAATGTTTATTTATTATTTTCAATAAGCTCCAAATCTTTTTTTAATTTTATGATTTTGTCTACCCTTTTTTTAGCTATATTTATAATTATATTTTCCATTATTTTTTTTCTATCTTTTTCAAAATATTACAGAAAATTGTTGAACAATATTCATAAAATATATTTATACCTCTCATCTCTTTCAACAAAAAATTTCAATATCAATATTGAAAAATCATATTTAGAAGAATTAGACATTTTAATTGAAAAAATAAGAATATTAAAAGATGATCTTGTCTATGATAATAATTATATAATAAATTTGTTAGAATTAATAAAAAAAATTAGCAATATAATATCTGATTCTGTTATATTTTATGAAGATAATCTAAACATTATATATTTAAACGAAAATGCTAAAGAACTATTTAATATAAAAGAAATATCTAATATAAGGTTTAAAGATTTAAATATTGACAAACAAACAATAAATGAAATACTTGTTAAAATAACTTCAAAAACTAATAATTTCAATATAAATATAAATAATACAGCATATTTTTGTTATATATTTAATATTAAAGATGCAAATATTTTAGTCTTAAAAAACATCAATTTAAAATCAATTGAAAATGAAATTAATTTTTTAAGAAATTTTTTACCAAATTTTTCTCATGAATTTAGATCGCCATTAAATGCAATAATAGGTTTTTCAGAAATTATTCTTGATGGAATTGAAGGAGATATTTCTCCGAAAATAAAAGAAGATATATTTGCTATAAACAAATCAGCAAAAACCTTACTTTTTTATATAAATCAAATAATTGATTTTTATTCTTTAAAATTTAAAGATTATGAAGATGAAAATAATTTTATCAATTCAGAAGAAATAATTAATTTTATAAAATCATTCTTTTTTAAGTTTATTAAAAATAACATAATAAAAATAAAATTTTATGATTTTTATGAAAATGAATTCAAAACTAATAGATTTACTATTATTGCTGGTTTTTTAAATCTTTTTACATTTTTGATAAAATTAAACAAAAATATTGATTATTATTTTTACATAATAAAAATTGAAAACAAAATACATTTTATATTATTAAATGAAGAAATAAAAAAAGATCACCAAACACTTATAACAGAGTTAAAAAATAAATATACGAATAATATAAAAAATACTACAGTAGAAACTTCTAGTATAAATAACAAAATTCAAAATTTAATTTATTCTCAAAATCTTTTTAATAAAATTAATTTTAATATGATAGCAAATCTAAATGAAGATAATATCTCAATAATAATCTATGAAAAATAAATTAAAAAATCTTATTTAAAATTTTAAATCTTATTGAAAATAATATTAATTAATTTATCTTAATTAATAGAATGCGTATTAATTATAAAAAGGTAATATTTTATGATAGAATTATTTAAGATTTCCTCTTTAATTTTAATATTGATATTACTTATAAGATTTAAAATTCCTCTATATATTTCAATTTTTATTTTATCTATTTATTTTATTATAATTTACAAAATTAACTACTTAATCATATTAATATCAATAAAAAATCTTTTTTTAATAAGTTCGAATTTAAATTTGATTTTAGCTGTTATTTTAATAACATTTTTAGGCCAAATTCTATCATCTTCAGGAAACTTCAAAAATACCTTTTTACTTATTTCTTCAAAAATTAAAAATATTAAATATGCAATTAGTATAATTCCAGCTTTAATAGGTTTAATTCCAATGCCTGGAGGTGCTCTTTTTTCAGCACCTATTGTAGATGAAGGAGGCAAACTAATTTCTTTAGATCAAAATGAAAAACATAATATAAACTATATTTTTAGACACCTATGGGAATTTTTTTGGCCAACATATCCCGCAATTCTTCTTATTAGCAATTTCTTTAATATTGGAATAAAAAAAATTATTAATAATCAAATAATTTATTCTTTAATTTATACAATAACAGCTTTACTAATTTTTATAATATCTATAAAGAAAATAAAAATTGATATAAATCACAAAACTACTGATAATAAAAACAATTTTAAAAAATTTAACATAAACAATCTTTTTATCTTTCAATTTTTTAAATTTTTCTGGCCTATCATATTGCTTTTATTAACATTAATAATATTTGAAATCAATATAAATATTATCGTTTCTATAATTTTAATATTATTTTTTATAATTAATAAATTTACATTCAATAGAATTATTATTGAATTTAAAAAATCTTTTTCATTACCAAATTTACTTACAATTATTTCAATTCTAATTTTTAAAGAATTGATTAGTAATTCAAAAGTTTTAGATAATTTGCCAGTTGTTTTATCAAATTTAAATGTCCCTGATGTTTTAATTGCTTTTTTCTCTCCATTTTTAATCGGATTTTTAACTGGTTTAACAGTTGCATCTGTAGGAATTAGTTTTCCTATATTAAAATCATTCTATTTTGTTAACAATTTTATAAACTATCCTTTAATAATGATATCTTTAATTGCAGGATTTTGGGGAGTTATGCTATCACCAGTTCATCTTTGTTTATCTTTAACAAAAGATTACTTTAAAACCTCTTTTAATGAAATATATCCAAAACTTATAATTTTTTTTATTCTAAACTTAATACTATCAATTTTACTTTACTTAATAAATTTTCCTCCAATTATAAAAATATAATTTTTTAAACAAAAAGTATAAAAAGAAATGTTTTGATTAAATTAGCAAAAAATTTTAAAAGTTAAAATTATTAAAAGAATAACTTGAATTTTATTATTTTTTCATTAATTTTTTAAAAATAATTTTTTTAATAAAGGATTATATATGCCTCTTATTAATAAAAATAACACAATTTCAGAAGAACTTGAAAAAAAGAGACATTCACTTGCTCATATCATGGCTTATGCTGTTAAAAAACATTATAAAAATGTAAAACTTGGTATTGGCCCATCAATTGAAAATGGTTTTTACTATGATTTTGACCTTGATCAAACTATTTCAGAAAAAGATTTAAAAGAAATAACAAAAACAATTAAAAAACTCATTGCTTCTAATATAACTTTTGAAAAAAAAGTATATTCAATAGAAGAAGCAAAAAAGCTTTTTGAAAAAGAAAATGAAATTTACAAACTTGAATTAATTGACGATTTAAGTAATGCTGGTGAAAAAGAAGTCTCTGTATATTATTCAGGGGATTTTTTTGATCTTTGCAAAGGCCCTCATGTAAAATCTTCGAGTGAAATTAATATAGATGGTTTTATCCTTGATAGAGTATCCGGTGCATATTGGAAAGGCGATGAAAAAAATAAAATGATGCAAAGAATATATGGAATATACTTTGACACAAAAGAAGAACTTGATAATTTCTTAAAAACAAGAGAAGAAGCTAAAAAAAGAGACCATAGAGTAATTGGCAAAGAAATGAAACTTTTTATGATTTCTGAAACTATTGGTAAGGGATTACCTCTTTTACTTCCAAGAGGAGCAACAATTAGAAGAATTCTTGAAAGATTTACTGTTGATGAAGAAATAAAAAGAGGTTATCAACATGTTTATACTCCAGTACTTGGAAGTATTGATTTATATAAGATATCAGGACATTTAGATCATTATAAAGATTCTATGTATTCTCCTATTGATATTGATGGAGAACTTTTTATTTTAAGACCTATGACATGTCCTCACCATTTTATAATGTATAAAAATGAAATACATTCATATAAAGATTTACCAGTTAGATATGCTGAAATTTCTCCACTTTATAGGTATGAAAAATCAGGTGAATTGACAGGTCTAATTAGATTAAGGAACTTTACACTTGCTGATGCTCATATACTTGTTACAAAAGAACAAATAAAAGAAGAAATGTATAAAGTTATTGATCTTATTAAATTTATGATGGATAGTTTAGGAATATCTCAAAAAGCTTGGTATAGAGCTTCTCTTGGTGATAGAAGCAATAAAGATAAATATATTGATGCACCTGAATTATGGGATGAATCTGAAAAAATAATTTTAGAGATATGTGAGGAACTTGATTTGCCTTATACTGTTGCTAAAAATGAAGCTGCTTTTTATGGGCCTAAAATTGATGTTCAACTTACAAATGTTTATGGAAAAGAGGATACTGCTTTTACTGTTCAAATTGATTTTGCACTTTCTGAGAGATTTGATCTATTTTATATAGATTCAGATGGCAATAAAAAAAGACCTATAATAATACATCGCTCATCTATAGGTTGTTTTGAAAGAACAATGGCATTCTTAATAGAACATTATGAAGGTAAATTCCCACTTTGGCTTGCACCGGAACAGATTATTTTTATTCCAGTAGCCCAAATTCATAATGATTATATATTGAAACTATCAGAAGAATTTAAAAAAGAAGGAGTTAGAGTAAATATTGATCTAAGAGATGAATCTCTTTCAAAAAAGATAAGAGAAGCAAGATTGGAAAGATACCCATATATTGCTATAGCAGGAGATAATGAAGTTTCAAAAAATACTTTAACCATAAGAAATCGAGATACAGGGATTCAAAAAGAATATGATAAAAATCATGTATTACAAACTATTTTAATGGAAGATAAAACAAGAAGCTTAAAACTTAATTTATAAATTTTATAAAATTTTAGAAAAATAATTAAAAAAATAAAAAATATAAAATAAACAAATAAAAAAAGTAAATTAAAATAAAAAACAATAAAAAGACAAGTAAAAATGTAAGTATAAAACATTAAATGGAAATAATAAATAAAAGATACAAAATTTTACAAGAACTTGGTAGAGGAAATTATGGTATAACTTATAAAGTTGAAGACAAGATTAATAAAGAAATATATGCTTTAAAAATTGTTGATTTAAATTTCATCACAAGAAAAAAAAATTTTCAATTAATAGAACAATTCAAGTTTTTATCATATATAAACCATCCATTTATTATTAAACCTATATTATTAGAAAAATTGTATTTATTTGATGATTACACTTTTGAACAAGAAGCTTTCTTTTACATTATGCCATATATTGATAATTCATATATTATAGATAATTTTATAATTCAAAATAAAAACAATGAAAAACTAATTATTGAAACTCTTTTCAAAATAATTTCCAGCATAAATTTTTTGCATTTTTTTAATATCTCTCATAATGATATACAAAAATATAACATTTTGATTAAGAAAGATAATTTTGATCCAGTATTGTTAGATCTTTATCCATTCAATCTAGAAAAGGAATTATTTAATTTAGATTATAAAAATCTTAAAAATATTATTTATTCTACTGGCTTAAAACTTGAAAAAGTTTTTAATTTTCTTGAAACTTTTGAAAAATTAAATTACAATTTTAGTGAATTTCAAAAAATCTATAGAAAAAACCTTAATGAAAGGCCAGAATTATACTTTTTTAATAGGAACATTATTCCTGATTCATCTACATTTAATTTAAAAAAATTCTATGAAAAAATTTATAAAGATGAATATAATTTCTATCTAATATGTTATCAAGATGAATTTTTTCTTAAATACTTTTCTTTTAACTTTTATAATTTTATAAAAGCAAATCAGATAAATACTGTTTATTTAAATGATATTTCAGATTTAATTAATTTTCTAAATTTGAAAAATTATTCAGATATAAATTTTGATAATTTACATTCATATCTTGCTGATTTTATTCTAAAAAATCATTTAAATCTAATTACAACAAATTTTTATAATTTGACCAAAGAAACAAGAAGCATTCTCTATTCAATTGCAAAAGAAATATTACCAAAAAATAAAAATTTAAAAGTTTATATATTCTCAAATAAAATTGAATTATCTTTACCTTACAATATTCAAAAGATGAAAATAAATATTTCAATTCAAGATGCTTTTAACGCTTTAAGTAAAATGTTTAATCTAATTGATGTTAACATTGATAAAGACTTTATTATTAATGATCCATTTCACATTTACGCTTTATATCTTTCTTATTGCAAATCAATTTGTGAAAATAGTTCAAAAAAAATAAGTAAAGAAAAAATCTATAAATATTTATTTCATATTTATAATGATAAATTTAAATTAGATAATTTAACTTTATCTCAAAAATTTATTTTATACCTCTTTTGTATTAGTGATACACCTCTTTTCCTTGAAGAAATATTTAAAATAAAATACCCTCTTTTAAATCATTTTGAAATATTTTTCCTTTTAAAAAACAATGCTATTATTCAAAACGAATTAAAATTTTTTGAACTTTATAATGAATTTTTAAAAAAATTATTTAATAAATTTTTCTTTTCAAAAGATAAATCTTTATTTGAAAAATTTGGACTTTTTTTTCTTGAAAACAATAGAACCTCTCCTATAAAAGAAAAATTGTACATTGAATTATTATATAAACAAAAATTAAAAAACAAATTAAAAACTGAATTAATAAACTTTTATAAAAAATATCCTATTTTTTGTTGGTATGATGAATTTAATTATATATATGAATATATTTTTTATTTAACCCCAAATAGCTTTAAAAAAGATGATCTATTCTTTCTTTTAAATTCTCTATATATATTTTTTAGAGTCTATTTAAACTCTAAAAAATTATTAAAACTTCTAAATTGGATTAATCTTATTAAAACAAATGAAGATAAAATAGTTTCCCATTTTAAAACAATAATTAAGCTTTCTATAGCTTTTCTTGAATATAATCAAAAAGCATATTTGAAAGAATATAAAAATATTGATAATGAATTCTTAATAAAAAACAAACTTTCTTTTTTTATATCTGAATTATTTTATTTTTCTATACATTTAAATCTCAAAGATAAATATACCTTTTATTTTAATCTACTATTTAAAGAAAAATTTATAGTTTATTTAAATAATATTGAACTTAGCTTGTTGTTTTTTTCATTAGGTCATTTTATTAATAAATTAGATTTAGAATATAATCTAAATAATCTCTTATTTTTAGAAATATCTGAGATTTGTTATAATGACGCAATTGAAATAAAATTTTATCCTTTAGCTGCTAAAATAAAACACAACATAGCATACATTTTAGAAAAAATTGATAGAGATAAAAATATCGATCGTTCTATAAAATATTATGAAGAGGCTATAACTCTCTATGAAAAATATCAAATGTATGGTTCACTTGCTCTAACTTACAATAATCTTGCTGTAATCTATGAAAATGTTTTTAAAAATTCTAGAAAATCACTTGAATATTATGAAAAATCTCTTTATTATGCAAGAAAATCAGATTCAAAAGATGATTCACTACTTTTTATCCTAATAAATCTATTTATTAAATATTTTGAGACTTTTGATTTTAAAAAACATAAAAAAACATTAAATGAAATTGAAAAAATATTAAAGAAAAATAAATTTTCACCTTATAAATTGAGATATTATATTATTTATTTAGATCAAGAATTAAGTCTTGGAAATTTCGAAAAAGCAGATAATTTAATATACAATGGTAATAAACTTATAAAAATTAATATTTATAAAGAATATATATATGATTTTATCTTTACAAAAGCATATTATTATATAATTAAAAATGAATTTAAAAATTTTTATAAAATATTTTATGATTATTTCAATAAAAATATAGAAAATATAGAATCGGTTTATCTAATTGATTTTTTAGAAAACAACATTATTTTTTCCATAATATTTGGAAAAAAGAATATAAAATTAAAAAAAGAAATTATTGATTTTATAAAAGAGAGAAAAATAAATGACCAAAACAATTTAAATAAACTAGAAAACTTAATCAATATAATAGAAAGTTTTAATAATAAAGGATTAAATCAAAAATTAAAAGATTTTTTTATAGATTATATTATAGAATATGATCCACATCAATTTAATTTAAATTACCTTTTAGTTCTTGGAATAGTTGGATTGATATTTAAAGATGATAATTATAAATATAAATTTTTTAATTATATAAGAATAGTTTATAATAAAATACCAAAAAAATACAAAAATAGTTTTTTAAAAAATCCACCACTTTTAAATCTAATTAAAATTTCAGGTATAGAAATTTCAGATATATTAAGCAAAGAAAAATTAGAAGAAAAGATCAAAATTATAAGTAAAACAAAATATGATATCTCAAATTTAATAATTACAAATATTTTCGAACCTTTCATTAAAGAAGATAATATTGATATAATTGATAAAATAAAAATTATTTTAAGATATCTTATAAAATGGGCAAAAGTTACTTATGCTTCAGTATATACAATAGATAACTTTTACAAAATAAATAAAATAATTGAATATCAATCAAATATTTTTAAAATAAGAAATGAAGGATTTTCTTATTCATTATTTAACCAATTAATATCAACTGGAGAGCCTGTTTCTGTAATGGAAATACCAGAAAATTTTAAAGACCCTATATTTTTAGCATTAATACCTATTTTATCTGACAATATTTCTCAAAAAAGAAAAACAACTTCATACTATCACCTTGATAATTTTAGATACTATATTCATATTGAATCGAGATTCTACATAAATCCTTTCTGGAATATAAACAAAGAAGTTTTCTACTTTATATCAAATCTATTATCTTTTGCTTCAAAATTTAATGAAGTGCTTTATGAGAATCTTTATGACCCCTTAACAAATATTTATCTTAGAAATTCATTTATAAAAAGAGTTAAATTATTACTTGCAAATATACAAAAAGGTTCATTATTCTTTATTGATATTGATAATTTTAAGCAAATAAATGATGTTTTTGGTCATAATTTTGGTGATAAAGTTTTAACTGAAGTTTCAAAAATTATTAAATCAAGTTTAAGAGGAAACGATATAATTGGAAGATATGGAGGAGAAGAATTTTTAGTTTTTATACCAAATTTAGATTTTGATGCAGTTAAACCTATTGCTGAAAGAATAAGATTAAATATTTATGAAGCAAATATAATTGCTGACAGAAGAATTTCTATTACTATTGGAATTTCATCATATCCTGATGATGGAAAAATTCTTGATCTTTTAATAAAAAAAGCTGAACTTGCAAATAGACATGGCAAAAAGGTTGGGAAAAATATATTTATAAAATTTTCATCTAATCTTGAACAAGATATATTAGAATCTGATAATACTTATGGAATAATATCAAGAGATCCAATAAAAACCCAAGAAAACATAAAAATTTTATTCAAAATATTTGAAATACATAACAATTTTCTTGATAAATTTTTATTAATAAAACTCCAAAATAAAGATGGGAAAATCTATTTTGAAAATTTAAATAAATTTATAATATCAATTTTTGAGCAAATTAAAAAAGTTATCTTTTTTGATCTTTTTATTGTTTTATTTAATGGTAAAATTATTTCAAATATAAAAAACAATAATTTTATCAAAGAAGTAACTCTACATTCAAAAGAAAATTATGGTTTTACTAAAATATTTAAAAGACCTTACAATTATATGAAACTTGAAATCAAAAATTTAGAAATTTATATTGGAAATTTTAAAGGTTTTACTTATAATGATGAGTTCCATTCTGTATTACTTAATTATATAAATATTATAAAAAATATTTTTAAATACATATAAAAATATAATTTAGAAAAAATAGATAAAATTTATTAAAATGGAAAAAAATATTAAAAAAGAAAAAATTATTTTAATTGATGGGCATTTTACAGTCTATAAAATTTATTTTTCTCTTTTTAAGACCCCTCTTATAACAACTAATGGTGAAAATGTTACTATTATAAATGGTTTTATAACTAAAATACTTTCAATATTAGAAAAATATCAACCAAATTACCTTGGTATAATTTTTGACTCAAAAGAAAAAACTTTCAGACATGAAATCTATCCCGAATATAAAGCAACTAGATATAAAGCTCCTGAAGAAATAAATAGACAAAGTCCTATTCTTATAGATATTTTAAAAAAACTTGGTTTTTTCGTTCTTATTATACCTGGATATGAAGCTGATGATATTATTGCTAATATAGCAAACATAGTTAAAAATTCTAATGACAAAGAATTATATATTTATTCATCAGATAAGGACCTTGCCCAACTTATATCAAACAATATTTTTCTTATTAGTTCTTCAAAAGAATCAAAAGAAGATACGATATTAGATAGGGAAGGGATTTTTCAAAAATATAATGTTTTTCCTGAGCAAATACCTGATTTTTTAGCTTTAACAGGTGATAGTTCTGATAATGTCCCTGGCGTAACTGGAATTGGAGAGAAAACAGCAATAAATCTTTTAAAAAAATATAAAAATCTTGATGAAATCTACAAATATATTAATACTATAAAAGAATCAAAAATTGCTGAAAAATTAATAAAAGATAAAAATAATGCCTATCTCTCAAAAAAGCTTGTAATACTTGATAAAAAAATTGATTTAAATTTTAATATTTCTGATCTTATAGTACCAACTTCTTTTAGTGAAGAAGCTCTTTCTTTATTAAAAAAATATGAATTAAAAAAAATATATGAAAAATTGACAAATAAAGAAATTGACACCCCTGTAGAATACAGCACAATTGACAATTCTAAATATTATTTAGTCGAAGATGAAATTAATTTATTAGAAATAATAAATAAGATTAAAGAATCAAAAGTAAAATATATATGTTTTGATACTGAAACAACTGGAACAAATCTTGATTCTGATGAAATTATCGGAATATCTTTTTCATTTATAGAAAAAGAAGCTTATTATATAAATTTATTAAAAGAAAATAAAAATAAGTTATTAAATTTAATAAAAGAAATTATTGAAAATGAAAACATTTATATTATAGGTCATAATATAAAATTTGATTACAAAGTTCTTTTAAAATACAATATAGAGATGAAAAATATATTTTTTGATACGATGATTGCTGGAAAACTTTTTTTAGGTGACACTGGAAAAATAAGCATGGATTATTTAGCAGAAAAATATTTAAGATATAAAACTATACATTATGAAGATATTGTTGAAGATAAAAATTTAAATTTATCAAATTATCCTATTGAAAAAGTTAAAGATTATTCATGTGAAGATGCAGATATAACATTAAGGTTATTCAATAAATTTAGGGAGATGATAGATAATTATAATTTAAAATATCTTTTTTATAATATTGAGATGCCTCTTATTAAAATTCTTGCCAAAATGGAACTAAATGGAATTTTAATAAATGAAAATTATTTTCTTGAAAAAAAAGCATATATCGAAAATTTACTTAAAGAACTTGAAAAAGAAATTTATGAGATTGCTGGAGAAAAATTTTTAATAAATTCACCAAAACAATTACAATATATTTTATTTGAAAAGTTAAAACTTATACCAACAAAAAAAGGTAAAACAGGGTTTTCAACTGATGAAGATGTTCTTGAAGAACTTTCAGAATTTAATCCTATAGCTTCAAAACTTATCCAATGGAGAAAACTAAGTAAACTTTATTCAACATATATAATTCCTCTTTTAAATTTTAAAGACAGTTCAAATAGAATCCATACAAATTATAATCAAGTTTTTGTTTCCACTGGTAGATTATCATCAAATGATCCAAATTTACAAAATATCCCAGTTTTTGATGATTTTAATATAAATATAAGAGGTGGATTTATTGCAAAAGATTATTTTTCTTTAGTCTCAGCAGATTATTCTCAAATAGAACTTAGAGTACTTGCATATTTTTCTCAGGATGAAAATTTAATAGAAGCTTTTAATAAAGGAGAAGATATTCATAAAACAACAGCATCTATTATTTTTAAAAAAAAACCTGAAGAGATAAGTGATTATGAAAGAAATATAGCAAAAACTATTAATTTTGGAGTAATTTATGGACTTTCCCCATTTGGTCTTTCAAAACAATTAAAAATCTCAAGAGGGGAAGCTCAAAATTTTATAAATACATATTTCTCAAAATTTAAATCATTAAAAACTTATGAAGAAAAGCTTTTTAATTTTGTAAGAGAAAATGGTTATACATACACACTTTTTGGAAGAAGAAGATATATTCAAGAAATCAAATCAAATAATAAAGTCGATCAACAGCAAGGAATTAGAGTTGCCCTAAATACTCAAATCCAAGGAACAGCTGCTGAAATAATGAAACTCGCCATGATTAAAATTTATAATGAAATAGAAAATAAATTTAAAAATAAAGCATTTCTACTTCTTCAAATCCATGATGAAATAATACTTGAAGTTGAAGATTCTATTATAAATGATATTAAAGAAATGTTAATTGATAAAATGGAAAATATCACAATTTATTTAAAAAATTGGAATTTCCCATTAAAAGTTAAAGTATCAACAGGTAAAAATTGGGGAGAATTAAAATAATTAAAATAAAAAAGGAATAAAAATTATGAGTAAAAAAATTCCATTTATGCTTTTAATAAGAGATGGCTGGGGTTATAACCCTAATAAAGATTACAATGCAATAGAATTATGTGATCCACAAAACCACAAATATTATATTAATAATTATCCTACAACATTAATTGAGGCTTCAGGGCTTGCTGTAGGTTTACCTGAGGGGAATCAAGGTTCATCTGAAGTTGGACATTTAAATATGGGAGCTGGAAGAGTTGTTTATCAAAATCTTGTTAAAATTTCAAAAGATATTGATGATGGGAAATTTTATCAAAATCCAGCTTTATTAAATGCTTATAATCATGCTATAAAATATCAATCAAATATTCACTTATATGGACTTGTTCAAGATCAAGGAGTTCATGCACACACAAAACATTTAATTGGTTATTTAGAATTTTTTAGAAAAAACAATTATCCTTCAAACAAAGTATTTATTCATGTTATTTCAGATGGAAGAGATACATTACCAAAATCAACAAAAGAATATATAAAAGTTTTAGATGAATATATTAAATCTAATAATTTTGGAAAGATTGTTTCAATAACTGGAAGATACTATGCTATGGATAGGGATAATAGATGGGAAAGAGTTAAATTATTTTATGATATGTTGGTATTTGGGGATTCAGATTATGAAGAGTTTGAAAATGTCTATGAAGCAGTTGATAATGCTTATAACAACAATGAAACAGATGAATTTATTAAACCAAGAATAATAAAAGGATTTAAACCTATAAATGACAACGATTTAATAATATTTTTTAACTATAGATTTGATAGAGCAAGAGAAATATCAAAAGCTTTTTTATATGATGATTTTAAAGAAATTCCAACAAAGGAATTTAAAAATTTATTTTATCTCTGCACAACTGAGTATTATGAAAATATTAAAATTTCAAAAAGAGCAATAGTCGATGTAACTTATCCTCTTGAAAATCTAACTAATCTTATGGGTGAATGGATATCAAAACATAAATTAAATCAACTAAGAATTGCAGAAACTGAAAAATTTGCTCATGTTACATTCTTTTTTAATGGCCAACAAGATACTGTTTTTGAAAATGAAGATAGAATTCTTGTTCCTTCTCCAAAGGTTCCAACATATGATTTAAAACCTGAAATGAGTGCATATGAAGTCACTGAAAAAGTTATTGATGCTTTAGATAAAGAAATTTACGATTTTATTGTATTAAATTATGCAAATCCTGATATGGTTGGCCATACAGGTATATTGGACGCTGCAATTAAAGCATGTAAAACTGTTGATATTTGCGTTGGGAAAGTTGTAGATAAAATTCTTGAAAAAGGTGGGGTTGTATTTTTAACTTCTGACCATGGAAATGCTGAACAAATGATAGATTATGAATCTGGAAAACCTTACACAGCACATACTTCAAATCCTGTTTGGTTTACAATTATTTCCAATTGGCCTAATCTTCAAAAAGGAAAAATTAGATTTAGAAATGATGGTAAACTTGCAGATATTAGCCCTACTATTTTAAAAACTATGAAACTTGAGATACCAAAGGAGATGGATGGAAATATTCTATACAATGAAATTTTTTAAAAAATAAAATAAAAACCTATTTAAATAATTTAATAAAAAATATGGAAAATAAAGAAAAAGCTTATATTATTGGAATTTCAGGAGGTTCTGGTTCAGGAAAAACTACAATAGTTAAAAAAATATCAAGTATATTTGAAGATTTTGTATTTATTCCCCAAGATAGTTATTACAAATCAGCAGAATTTGTAAATAATGAAAACATAACTGATTTTAATTTTGATCATCCTGATGCTTTTGATAATGAACTATTATTAGATCACCTAAATAAATTAATAAATTTTGAACCTATAAATTTACCTCAATATGATTTTGTTCATAATAAAAGATTAGACCAAACTATTTTTACAAATCCCAAAAAACTTATTATTTTTGAAGGAATATTGATCTTTTACTATAAAGAAATAAGAGATTTAATAGATTTAAAAATTTATGTTGATACACCTGATGATATTAGGTTTATTAGAAGATTAAAAAGAGATATTGAAAAAAGAGGAAGAACAGTAGAATCTGTAATAAAACAATATTTAACATATGTAAGGCCTGGACATATAAATTTTGTTGAACCAACAAAAGCTTATGCAGATATTATTATCCCAGAAGGAGGGTACAACCAGCCAGCAATAGATCTTCTTGTATCTTTTATAAAAGAAAAATTAAAATAAATTTTGTTTATAGTTCCTTTTTTAAAATATTAATATAATTTTTAACAAGCATCAAATTTGTTATAGGACCAATACCATTTGGTACTGGAGTTATTGATGCTCGATCTTTCAAATTTTCAAAATCACAATCACCTACTATCTTTCCTTCATATTTATTAATAGCAAGATCAAAAATTATCAAATTATCTTTCTTAATATTATTAGAAGTTATAAAATTAGGCTTACCAACGGCAGTAATTAAAATATCAGCCATATTTATATATGAATCTATTTTATCTGTTTTTGAATGACAAACAGTAATAGTAGCATCTCTATTTAGTAGTAATCCAATCAAAGGTTTACCAATTATAAAAGATCTATTTATTAAAATAACATTTTTAGATTTAAAATCTATATTATAATAATTTGCAAGCTCTATTACAGCATTAGCAGTCGGAGGAACAATTGATTCATTTTTATAAAAAATATTTGCAAAACTTGTTTTTGTAATACCTTCAATATCTTTATCAGGATCTATTAAATCTATTGTTTTTTCTCTATTATCTACTCCAAGCATAGGCATTTGAACAAATATACCCTTAAAAGAGGATTCTTTATTGTATTTATCAATCAATTCTTTGTATTTTTCATCACCATAATTACCATTTTCTTTCGAAAAAGTAACAATTTCATAGTTAATTTTAAAATTTTTAAATGTATTTTTTATAGATTTTAAATATATTTTAGCTCCTTCATCCATATCATTAGCAAGTATCACAATTTTAAAGTCATATAAATTTTTCTTTTTATCTTTTAATTTTTTTTCAATTTCTTCAAATTCTAACTTATAATTTTCAATTAATTTACTTTTCAATTCTAAACCCGATAAAATCATAATTAGATCCTTTTATATCTTTTAATTTTTTAATTAAAAATATTATCTTTTTTTTTAATTAATTTTTAATTAATCATTTTTTTCCAGTATAAAAGAAAAATATGGGATAAACTCTTCTGTAACAATAAAATAATAATTTGAACTTTTTAAAATATTTACATTATCAAGATTAAAATCATAAGCCATTTCTATAATTATTTTTTTAGGCTCAAAATCTTTGGAAATTAAAAGATATTCTTTATTTAAAATTAGAGGATTTTTAGTATAGATTAAACTTATATAGTATTTGTTGTTCAAAAATTTTAAATTCTTTATTTTCTGACAATTTATTTTAATTTTGTTAATATTTTCAATACTAAAATCAACATCAATATTAAATATTTCTTTAAAAGTTTCTTTATTTAAAAAGAAATTTTTGTTATAATCAATTTCTTTTTCATAATTTTCTTTATTTATAATTTGATCATTTAATATAGAATACCCACAATATTTTAAATCCCTCTCATAACTCCTAAAATATGCTGGACTAACAGATTCATTTATTGGGTTATCAATAAAATAAAAACCTGTAGTATATTCTCTATGAGAAAAGAGATTCAAATAAAATTCATTTTTTTTTGTAAAATCTTCCCAAATCTTAAAATCATTAATAAATTTATCAAAATTATTAAAATAATAGTTCAAATCATTTTGATTTAAATCTTTTAATATTTCATAAGACAAATCAATAGCTTTCCTATAAACATAAGATGTTATACCTTGATATAGTTCAGATTTCATTCTACCTTCGATTTTAAAAGAATCTATCCCAGAAATTATAAGTAGTGGAATAAAATTAAGTAAGCACAAATCCTTCGAAGACATAAAATAAGTATAATTATTATCTTCTATAATATCAAAGAGTTCATTATCTCTTTTTTTCTCAACAACTTTGAATTCCCACCTACATGGATGTACACACATCCCTCTATTTGCATCTCTATATGGAATTCCAGATGTTTTTGATAAATGAGGAGAGGTCATATATAAAGATAAAAGACATCTTCCAGAATAGGAAATACACATCGCTCCATGAATAAATGTTTCTATTTCAACATTTAAATTATTATTTAAAATATAATCCTTTATTTCTTTTATTTCTTTAAGAGTCAATTCTCTTGCGAGAATAAATCTACTTATACCATTTTCTTTCCAGAATTCAATAGCCTTATAGTTTAATGTATTCGCTTGAGTTGAAAGATGTATTTTATATTTCTCTTTAATATGATCTTTTTTATTATTCTCTATCTTATTTTTATTTAAAAAGTATAGAATCCCAGGATCTGAAATAATATAAGCATTTGGTTCAATTTTACCAATTTCATCAAAATTTTCTATAAAAGATTCAATGTCATTATTATGCATAAAAATATTTGTTGTTAAATATATTTTTTTATCATTTTCCTTTACTAATTTTGATATTTTTTTTAGTTCCTCGTAACCCGAAAAATTTTTATTATATCTTAAACTAAAATCTTTTGATCCAATATAAATAGAATCTGCACCATAAATCAAAGGGAATATAGATTTCTTAATATCACCTGCAGGTGAAAGAAGTTCAGGTTTTTTCATTGCTTTTCCTATAATTTTAATTTATATCTATTTCTTTAATAAAATTTTATTTTTACTTTTAGTATTTAATTATTTTTTTGTTTTATTTTTATAAAATAATGCTAAAATTTAAATACCACATTAAATTTTTTTTTCACAAAATTATTATAAAAAAAAAATTGACATCCATATAATTTAATTATACTAATAAATAGATAATAAATGAAGAGGTTATTTTGAGTAATAATATTATAAAATTTGAAAAATATTTTAGACATCTATCTTTTATTATAAAAATTGAAGGTAGAAAAGCTTTAAAAGATTATCCAGACATGACAAAAGCTATGTTTGAAATTTTACAGTTAATTTATTTTAATAAAAATTTAAAAGCTAAAGATATTGCTTCAAATTTAGATATATCAAGACCTGCTGTTTCAGAAATATTAGCTAAACTTGAAAAAGGTAATTATATAGAAAAAACAAAAAATATTAATGATAAAAGGGAAACATATTTTCTACTTACAAAAAAGGGTAAAAAGGTCATAAATTCGGTAATTAAAAGCAGGGTCAATTTTATCAAATCAATATTTAATGAAAATGAAATTGAAATATTAACAAATATTTTTAATGAACTATTAAACAGGCAAAATAAAATTGACAAGAAATGATTTTAATTCTTTAATAAATTTATTTAATAAAAGTTTTCCTTTTGATAAAAATATTAAAGAAATTGTAACAAAAGCAATGATTGATATTGATAGGGCAATTTTTGTTCCAGATAATTTAAAAGATGAAGCATACTTTAATAATGCTTTACCAACATATTGTGGACAAACAATCTCACAACCTCAAATTGTTTTTGAGATGAGTTGCCTTCTTGAACCACAAAAAGAATCAAAAATTTTAGAAATCGGAACAGGTGTCGGTTACCAGACTGCAATACTAGCTTATATTTCTAAAGAAATAATATCAATTGAAAGAATTGAAAAATTACATCAAATTGCAAAAAATAACTTATCAAAATTAAATTTTAATAATGTTGAATTATTACTTAGGAATGGTTCTAGAGGTTATGAAAATAGAAAACCTTATGATAGAATATTAATTACCGCATCAATAAAAAAAGATTACATTGATATAATAAAAAATCAATTAAATGATAATGGAATTCTTATTGCTCCTTTAGAAATAAATTTTGGTTTACAACAATTAATAAAAATAAAAAAAGTAAACGACAAATATTTTGAAGAATACCATTCATATTGTGTATTTGTCCCTATTATTGATAAAGCCCCTGAATAAATTAAATTTTATTTTTATTAAAAATCATTTCAACTATAATAAAAATAGGAATAACAAAAAAAATAATTGCCCAAAATCTGCTTTTAATATTTGATATAAGCATAAGTATGAAAAATAAAACAATTAAAAGATTTGATGCAGCTAATAAACTTCTATTTTTTGCAGCAAAATAATAAATATAAAATGAAAAAGAAACAATCAATAAAAAAACAGGCCATGTCTGTCCTAAGAATTTCCAATTTGTAGATGTATTTATAAAAATATATATTCCAGTTAAAATCATTATTAATGAAGGAATAATTGTATTGTATTGTTTTTTATCTTCTAAATATGGATAAAACAAAAATAAACCAGTAAAAACTAAAAATAAAGGCCATAAAGGTATATTATAATTTGAATATTGCTGAAATATTAATAAAAGACCAAAAATCAATGAAATAATGGAAAGATATATTTTTGTTTTATTATTAAGTCTAATTTTAATATTTTTCACAATTAAACTCTTCTTTTATCTCATTTTCAAATATCAAATTTTAATTGTTTTATTATTTAAACTTATTTATTTTTTATTAAATATACAAAGTATTTTTGTTTCTATTAATATTAATTTAATTTTAACATAAAATAATTTAATTGAAATAAAAATTTAGTAAAATAAAAATTATTAAATATATTGATTTTTTTTTAAATTAAATTAAAATAAATTTAAACAAATTATCAATTACTTAATATTATATGAAAAAGATATTAATTATTGATGACGAAAAATTTATTCAAACAATTCTTAAAAAGATTCTTTTAAGAAAAGGTATGGAATGTGAAATTTTTGAAAATGGAAAAGATGCACTAAAATATTTTAAATCAAATCCTTATTTTGACTTGATTCTACTTGACATTTCTCTCCCAGATATTAATGGGCTTGATCTTATTGATAATTTTACAGAAATTAACAAAAACATTAAAATTGTTGTAATGTCTGGTTATCAAAAACAAAGTATTGATAACATTGATAATTATAAATTTGATTATTTTATTTTTAAACCAGAATTAACTGAATCTATTAATAAAATATTAGAAAATATTTAATTAAAAATTTGTTAAAATAAAAGTTTCTTGACTTTTGTTTAATTTTGATTATAAATTTTAATAAATAAAGAGGAAGGAAAGTATGGCGTCTATAAAAGCTGAATATATTAATCCTTTTATAAGTAATGCTTTAGAAGTTTTTGAACAACTTGCAAATATAGAATTAAAAAAAAGTGAAGTAAAGTTAAAATCAGATCCAACACCTGGGAATGATGTTTCTATTATTGTTGGAGTAGCTGGTTTTATTGAAGGGCAAGTTGTTTATTCATTAAAACAATATACAGCAGAAAGAATTGCAATGCAAATGATAACTGATCCTAAAAAACAACAAGATAAAGAAATGCTCAAATCAGCTATTGCTGAACTTGCAAATGTTATTACTGGTAGAGCCACAATAAATCTTTCTGGTAGAGATAAAGTTTTAAGTATAACTCCCCCTGTTGTTATTATTGGTAAAGATTACAATATTGAGCTTGTAAAACTCGAAACAATTGCTGCATATTTTACATCAAGATTTGGAACAATTGAAATAAATATTGCTTTAAGAGAAAAGCAAGGGAAGTGATTTTTTTTTATATTTTCTTCATATTATTAAAAGCTTCTTTTAATGTACTTTCATTAAATTCTGAAATTTTAAATCCATCAGAAAGTCCCTCAGCAAATTCATAAAATTCTATATTTTCTATTCTCTTTTTAATATATGTTTTAAGAAAAGAAGTAGTTATATTTCCTTCTGTTGATTTTGGTAAAGCAAAAATAATTTTTACTATATTTTTTTCCTTTAACATTTTTATCAATTTTTCCATGCCTAAATTTTCTGGAGTAATACCTTTTATTGGCGAAATAAGATTATGTAAAACAAAATAAAAACCTCTATAAAAACCTATTTTTTCAATAAATAATAGATCATCGACTTTTTCAACAATCAAAACTTCTTTTTCTCTATATTGATTACTACATATTTCACACACATCATCAATATATGAGTAACTATTACATATTTTGCAAAGCTTTACATTATCTTTAATATCAGAAAGCAAATTTAAAAAAAAATCTAGTTTATTTTTATCCATTCCTAAAAATTGTAATGCTAAATATTTTGATTTTTTTTCACCTATTCCTTCCAAAGTTTCAAGAAAAAAAGAAATCTCTTTAAACTTTTTGTCTATTTTCACATTAATTACCTTTTTATAAAATTAAATAAAAATATATTAAAAATTGAAATTATCAAAAATATTTTTTAAAGAGTCAGGTAAATCCATGCTATTTTTAATCATTTCTTCTTTTGCTTTAGAAAGTGTTTCATTAATTGCACCTAAAACAAGATCTTCAATCATCTTTTTATCATTAAGATTAAAAAGCTCATCTGAAATATTAATTTTTAAAATTTCACCAAGAAGGTTTGCTTTTACAGTAACATAATCACCCCCAGCACTACCTTCAACAACAATGTTTTTTAACTTGTTTTTAATTTCTTCTTTATTTTCACTCAATTTTTTTAATTCACCAAAAATCTTACCAAAATCAGTAAAATTCATACTACACTCCTCTTATTCTATTACTTCTTTTTCTAAGTATTCTCCATCAATTATATTCATTAATTCAATATAATTTTTTGGTATATTTTCATTTGCAATATCTTGCTTCTTCTTTTCAATCAATTTACCCATTTTAGATAATATTTGATCTTTATCTTTTTTTTCCTCTTTATATTCAACTTGAGCTATATTTTCTTCTTTAATTTGATCCTCTAAAATTTTAGTATCTTTGATCTTATCATTATTAATTTCCTCAGTATTATTATTCTTATCTAATTCAATATCTTTTTTTAATATTTCCGAAAATTCTTTATCAATAAGAAAATCTTTTTTGTCTTTATTTTTTTCTTTCAAATTTTGTTCTTTAATCTTAAAATCTAATTCCTTTTTTTCATCTTCCTTGATTTTTATATCTGAATCTTTTTTTATAGTTAATTCACTCTTTTTAAAATATTTATTGGCTTCTTTTAAAGATATTTCTCTTATACCAAAATTTTCATTAAATAAAAATTTTTCAATAGTTGTTGTAGCTTGTTTTATAGTTTTTATCAACTCATAGTTTGGAATATAATTATCTATATTTGTAAAAGAAACCATAAGATTTTCAAAATATGGATAAGGATTATAATAAATATTTAAATTTTTTGAAAATTCAGACAATTTCTCTACCATTATAAAAATTTTCGAGTTGTCAAAAAAATCAGTAAATTTTTTAACCTCCTCCACTTGCTCCTCTGTAAGATTCAAATAATTTAAACTTGTTATACCAACTTTAACAAGAGAAATATCTCTTAAAAATTCCACCATTTGTTGAATAAAATTATTAAAATCAATTCCTGAGATATAAACATCATGGACTATTTCATATATTCTTTTTATATCCTTTTTTACAAAAGCATCAAAAATATTAACAATAATTTCAAAAGGTTGTATACCTAAAACACTCAATATTTGCTCTTCTTTTATTTGAGAAGTTTTTGTTGCAAGAATTTGTGACAAAATAGCTAGAGCATCTCTCATAGAACCATAAGCATATTTTGCAATCCAAAAAAGAGCTTTTTCCTCATAATCTATTCTATAAATAGCCAATATATTTTTTAAATGATTTATTATTTGTTCAGTATTAAAAAGATGAAACTGAAATTGCTGACACCTTGATCTTATAGTTGGTAACACTTTATGTATTTCTGTTGTAGCAAAAATAAAAATAACATTATGTGGTGGCTCTTCTAAAGTTTTTAATAAAGCATTGAAAGCTTCTTTCGTAAGCATATGTACTTCATCAATAATATAAATTTTATATTTTGATTTAATTGGAACATATCTAATACTTTCTTGTAATTCTCTAATCTCATTTATTCCTCTATTTGATGCACCATCAATTTCTATAACATCAGGAGAATTACCTTTAGCTATCTCTAAACAATTTTCACATTTATTACAAGGTTTTGGAGTTGGTCCTTCTTTACAATTTAACATTTTTGCAACTATTCTTGCTGCAGATGTTTTACCAACACCCCTTGGACCATAAAAAATATATGCATGATAAATATTCCTATTTTTTATAGCATTTTTTAATATTGTAGTTACTTGATCTTGTCCAATAAACTCTTCAAAAGTCTGAGGTCTAAATTTTAATGTTAAAGCTTCTTTCTCCATAAATCAAAATTACACTAATATGAGATTATTTCAAACAGTAATTAATCTATTTAAATTATTTCTTAAAATAGTTACCAAAATTATACCTTTTTCCAAATTTATTTTAATATTATCTTTTGTTGCTAAATTTGAAACACCTATCCCTGTCAAAGATATATTTTTATTTTTAAATACATATTTTGAATTTTCTAATCTTAAGTTTTTCACTTTATTTAATGGAAAAATTGAAAATGTTGTTCCTTTTCCTATATTTAAAATATGTTCTCCTTTGTGTAAAAAGAATATATCTTCTAAATTTGAATGAAATATAATTTTTTCTTTAAATTTATAAAAAGAAAAAATTAAAGATAAAAAATGGTCTTCTCTTCTACCAGAAACTCCAAAAAAATGGTACTCATCAATTTTTTTATTAAAATTTCTCCTCAAAAAAATAAAAGCTCCAAGAGCATCAGTAAAATCTTTTTCTCTTTTAAATCTTACAATTTTATCTTTTTTTAAATAATTTTCAGGGTTTTCAAAGGAATCGAAATCCCCAATTGCAAAATCAATTCTATTTAAAAGATTATTTTGTATTAAAAAATTTAGTCCTCCATCCACACCAACAACAATATCATCATTTTTAAAATCATTTTTAATAATCTTAAAATTATTATAATAACCATTTAAAAACAAAAAAGCTTTCATTTTTTTATTTTGTTTATTTTTTTATTCTATTTGTTTTTTATTTTTGTTTTTAGTTTATTTAATTTTATAGAGTAAATCTTTAATTGCATTTTTATTAAAAAAAACTATATTTCGATTTCCTGAAAATTTATTTAATAAATTCATTTCAAAATTTCCAGTATAAAAAATAGCAATTTTACTTAAATTTAATTTTTCTAAAAGATCAATACAACTATCAACAATATTAATAGAAAAAGATTTACCTCTAAAAAATTTTATTAGATATTTATCTACATTTGTCCCTGATTTTTTATTTGCTATAAAATAAATACCAATTCCACTATCTTTATCTGGATCTAATGGATCTCTATAAATTTTTATTTCTTCAAAACCAAGCAATTTCAAGATAGACTGATTTACTAATATCCAATTTTGATATTTTTCATTTATATATTGTTCATAAGAATAATTTATACCACCTTTTTCAACATTTAATCCAAGTTCTTCCTCAACCTCGGAAAGATCAGCATTTTTGCTTAAAATAATATCTTTTTCGAAATATTTAAGAGGAAATTTTATTTCAATCATATTTACCCAATTTTGTAAAGCTTGAATAAAATTAGAATCAGTTGTTAAAGAATCGAGCTTCATAATTACATCATTAATATCTTTGTAATTTTTATCCATATTAAATAAAATCTTAAAACATCTTGAACCATTATTCACATCATTATCTTTATAATATGCAAAGCCAAGGTTATAAAGAATATCTTTTAAGTATTCAAGTTGAGAATAATTTCTATATTTTATAAATTCCTCATAGTAATTAATTGCAAATTTATAATTATCAAACTTTTGATAAATATTTCCAATCATTCTATAAGATTCTGCAAGAATCTCTTTTGGAATATTATCTTTTTTAACAATCTCTAATAATATCCTTAAAGCTTTATCAAAATTGTTTTTTAAAAAAAGTATAACTGCATTTGCAAAAATATAATCTATATTATCCTCTTTTAATTCTAATGCTATTTTTATAGAATCATAAGCTTCAGTAAAATCATTTAAAAGTAAATTACATATTGCCATTTCATAGTAAAGCTGACTATTTTTTTTATCAATTTTTTTTAGTTCATTATAATAAAATAAAGCTTTTTTATATTCCCCAACTCCTGCATAGATCTTTGCACAATAAAGTAATCCATCTTTATTTAATGGATCTTCCCTTAAAAGTTTTATAAAATAATATAAAGCATCCTTCAATGCCCCAAGATAAAAATTAGAAAATCCTAATATCCATAACATATCCTTATAAAATTTTGTCCGACTTAATTTCCCTGATTTATAGACTGGAGTTAAAATCATTATAGCATCTTTAAAATGCTCATATACAAATAATGATTTTGCATAAAAATATTTTATAATTTCAGACCTTTGCAATAAAAATTTATTTTTTTCTATAATTTCAAATATTTTTGAATAATTATTTGTTCTATCCAAACCTTCCAATTGTTTTTCAATTGGTAAATTTTTAATAAAAAGAAGATAAAAACTTAGTCCAAAAATAAAAAGAGTAAAAATAACAAGAAAATAAATCATTTAATTTCTACCCCTAATTCATAAAATAAATTATTAAAAGATATATCTCTATATATTTTTATATAATATTTACCATTTTCAAGAAATATTTTCTTTTCAAAATAATTCTCATCTATATTAAAAGAATAAATTAATTTTTTTTCAAAATCATAAATTTCAAGAACAATTTTATCATATGTCTCTTTTTTAAATTTAATAGTTATATAATTTTTATTTACTTCAAAATAATAAAAATCAATATCTTTTTCAAAACTCAATGCTCCACTAATAAAATTATTACTTAAAATATAATTTGCATTTTCAAAATTATCATTAAACTCAATTTCACCATTAAATGCAGCATTTGAAAAAGAAATCTCATAATTAGAAAATTCCCCATATAGTTTAATATAATATTTTCCTTTTTCAAAAAGAATTGGAAACAATACCCCCCCTTTTGATAAATTATTTTTTTCATAGATTACATTTTGAAATTCGTCATAAAAAACTAAATTTAATCTTCCTTCATTTATTTTTAAATTAAAATTTATAAACTTTGCTTTTTCAAAACTTATTGAAAATATATCATGTTCATTATTAATATTTCCTTTATATAATGTATCATGATTTAATTCATTTGCTTTTTGAAAACTATTATTTGGTTCAATTTCACTAAATTTTTCATTATTATCAAAAATAATAACAAGATTATAAAGAAAAGTAGATTTTTCATTATTCTTAGAATAAATTTTTATATAAATTTTTTCTAAAGGATATACCTTTAATAATGTAAGTTTGTTTGGTTCATTTTTAGTAATAAAATTTAAATTTTCATCATAAAATTCTATCAATAAATCATTAAAATTAGCATCATTCAAAATTAATTGTAAATTTAAAATATTTAAACTATCATAATTTTTTATGAAATAAAAATCAATATCTTCTTCATAATCAAGATTTCCATATATATTTTTTAAAAAAGATATTTCATTTGAATTTTTATATGAATTATTTGGTTCAATTTCATAATTTTTTATTTTATTTTCATCCAAATTTTCTTTCAATCTTTTTTCTAGAAATAAATAAAAATTGGCATTATTTTCTCTTTCAGTTATTTTATCTTTACATGAATTAAAAATTATAAAAATTTTAAATAAAATTATTATAAAAATAAAAGTTTTAAAAAAATTAAAATATTTTTTTTCATACATATATTTCATAATATTTTAAGATAAATTTATAATATTTTTTTTTATCTACAACAAGAAAAATTTGTTGACAATTTTTTTAAAAAAACATAGTTTCTTTGTTAATTTTATATTAGGAGGATTATATGTCGACCGAAGGCGTGCCTAAAGAAAGGGAAAAAGTAATTGGCATAACCTACGATTTAAGAGAAGATTACGAAAATCTCGATTTATCAGAAGAAGAACTTGCTGAGTTCGATTCCCCTCAAACAATAGCATCAATTGAAAATGTTCTATCAGATCTAGGTTACAAAACAGAAAAAATTGGTAATTTAAAAAATTTAGTTCACTATCTTTCTCTCGGTAAAAGATGGGATCTTGTTTTTAACATTGCAGAAGGTTTATATGGCTTTGGCAGAGAAGCTCAAATTCCTGCTATTTTAGATGCTTATAAGATTCCATATACATTTTCAGACCCCCTTACTCTCTCTATTGCTTTACATAAAGGTAGAGCAAAAGAGATAATATTAAACCATAATATTCCAACACCTCCATTTTTTATTATTGAAGAAATTAAAGATTTAATAGAGATTGATTCATATTTAAAAAATTTTAAATTCCCTCTTTTTGTTAAACCTGTAGCTGGCGGAACAAGTATAGGTGTGAATTCAAATAGTAAAGTTTTAAATAAAGAAATGTTAATAGATAGAATTAAAAATATATTAAATAAATATAAACAACCTGCAATAGTTGAAAAATATCTACCAGGAAGAGAATTTACTGTTGGTATTTTAGGAAATTCAGATGATGCTCATATTTTAGGAGCTATAGAAATTATCTTTGAAGATGGTTCAGAAAAAGGTGTTTATTCATATTATAATAAAGAAAATTGTGAAAAAGTTATTAAATATATCCCTGCATCTGATAAAACAGCTTTTTTAGCTTCTGAAATAGCATTGAAAGTCCATAAAATTTTAAATTGTAAAGATTCATCTAGAGTTGATATTAGAGTGGATGAAAATGGTGTCCCAAATTTTATTGAAATAAACCCTCTTGCAGGATTACATCCCACACATTCTGATTTACCTATAATTGCTTCAACATTTGGTATAGATTATAAAAATTTAATAAAAAATATTGTAAATTCAGCTTTTGAAAGAGCTAAAATTTACGAAAAAATAAAAATTATTGTAAAATAAAAAAGAGCAGGGATTTTTACCTGCTCTTTCTTTTAACATCTTAAAATCCTTGATATATGTTGATATATTTTTTGGTTAAAATTAATTATAATTTTTTCATTTAATTATATTTCCATTATCATCAATCTTTTTACCAAAAAAATATAAAAATAGAATAATTCCAATAGTTCCCAAAATTAAAGAAACCCATACAGGGACTCCTATTGCAAAAGGAAGATATCCAAATATACCCCCAGCAAGAGCTACTGTTGAAGCATAAGGAAGCTGAGTTGTCACATGGGCTATATGATCAGAACCTGCTGAAGTTGAGGCAAGAATTGTTGTATCTGAAATTGGGGAGCAGTGATCACCATAAATTGCACCTCCTAAAACAGACCCTATAGTTGCAACAACAGAAGAAGTTAAATATCCATTAGCATTTGAAGCAGCAGCTGCTAAAGGAATTGCAATAGGCATCAAAATAGCCATTGTTCCCCAAGATGTTCCTGTAGCAAATGAAAGAATACAAGCTATTAAAAAAACAACGAAAGGTATCCATGCACCATTTAAAATTGGTTTTGTTATCTCTACAACATAATTTGCAGTTCCCATTTCATCAATTACAGCTTTTAAAGTAAGAGCTAAAGCAAGTATAATAACAGCAAGAATCATAGATTTTACCCCATTTATCCATGCATCAATTGCTTTTGTAAAAGACATTCTTCTTTCAACTATTACCTGTAAAATTATTTCAATTGAAGCAATAAATGATGCCCAGGTTAGAACAACAGAGCTATCAGCATTACCAAGAATATCTCTAAATGTATAAACAATTTTTTCTCCATTAACCTCTGCAATTACTTTAAAAAAATTTGAAGAAATAATTTTCATCTCATCCGAAACAAGGCCAGCCCAACCATTATATCTTAAACCAATTACTGTTACAATAATAAATGTTAAAATAGGTAGTATAAAATCCCATATAGTACCTTTTACACCTTCATCTGGCAAAATTTCCTTTGAATCTTGATACATTGGATGAGAATTTTTATCATAAACTTCACCTGTTTTTCTTGCTCTGATCTCAGCTTTTAACATAGAACCATAATCTTTTCTCATAATAAATGATGCAAACATGAAAATAACAAGGAAAAGAACATAAAACCTGTAAGGAACAGACTGTAAAAATACTGCAATAGCATTTGCTTTAATCCCGACACCTGCTAAACCTTCTTGAATCAATCCTAATTCCATAGCGATCCATGTTGATATTGGAATAACTGAAGAAATAGAGGCAGCTGTTGCATCAACTATAAAAGATAGTTTTTCTCTTGAAATTTTTTGAGCATCAGATATAGGTCTCATTGTGTTACCAGTAATTAAACAACTTGCATAGTCATCAATAAAAATAAGGATCCCAAGAAAAGTTGTAGCAATTTGTGTAGAAATTTTACCTTTTGCTTTCTTAGCTATCTGGTAAGCCACTGCTTGAATACCACCTGATTTATTCATAACACCAACCATACCACCAATAATAAGGCAGAAAACTAAAAGTCCAGCATTCCAGCTATCTGCAACTCCTTTACCAACAATATATTTTGAAGCTGTATCTAATAAAGCAGTTATAGGATTAAATCCATTAATAATAAAAATCCCTGTAAATATACCCAAAACTAATGAAGGAATAACATTTCTTGTAACTATACATAAGGTTATAGCAATCAAAGGTGGTAAAAGAGATAACCATCCAAAACTTGAACCTTCCATTTAAACCTCCTTTATTATTAAAATAAAAAAACAATTAAACTATTTTAAATTTTATTTATTATTATTAAATTTCAATAGTAATTGAAAAATATTTTTTGGATAGTTATAAATTTTTAACCTAAAAAAATTTAAACTTAAAATATTTTGAACTAAAAATTTTTTAAATTATAATAAAAGAAAATTTTTTTGTTTTTGACTAAAATATAAAAGATTAATATAAAAGAATAAACTGAGATTTAATTACAATATAAATTTAATTTTTGAAAAATTTATTATTTTAATGAGGTTTATTAAATTTAATTATTTTATTTTAAATTCTATATTCCTTATTTAATTTAGTTTATTTTAATAATCCAGATATTATTAAATCTGTTGCTTCATCTTCAGTTAATCCTCTTGAAAGAAGGGTTTCTAATTGTTTTGAATCTACACTTCCTATTGCAGCTTCATGTGTAACATGAGCAAGATGATTATTTACATTTACAATTGGAATAGCCTTTGCTTTTGCACTATCTTGAATAATTTCTTTACAATCAACATGGCCTCTACTATATGAACCATCAGCAATTATTTCATTAATAATTTCAGCATCAGCATAATCTTTTAGAGCAATATGACTTGTTAAAACAGCAACAGAATAATCACCTAATAAATTTGCTTTCTCTTTAATATTTATTTTATCATCTTTTCTACCAAATATCCTTGTTTTCATATTAACAATTCCATTTTGCTCAACAAATGCTTCATAATCAAGATCAATAATTCCAGCTGAACCTTTTATTAACTCAAATTCTGTAAAAAATTTAGCATCTTTCTTTATAAAAACTTTTGTTTTTGGTACTATTGTTACTCCCCCATTAGGTCCATGTATGTGTCTTTCAAAATAATTTAAGGAGGAGTTATTGTTTAGAGTAATAGATGCATTCATAATATGCTGTATATTTTTTGCATTTGGAAATGTACATGTAGCAATAAATGATGCATGAGAATTCTCTTCAAGAATAGTTTCTATATTAATCTTTTGTATACCATTTTCTGGTATCAAGCCAAAACAAAACCTAACAGGATTTTTAATAAAAATACCTTTTTGAACAATAATTTTTACATTAACTCCATCATCGAAACTTTCAGATTCAACCTTTAATCCTTCAACAAGCTTTAAGCCTAAAACTTGATTGCCATGAATTTCAACATGGGCTATATCATCAGAAAAATTTTCTATATCAATAGATTTTAATAATTGTGAATAGGTTTCATTATTTTTATCTATCATAAATATTCTATTTCCTTTTAAATAGTTTTTATCCTAAAAAATCTTAACTATACTTTAAACTCTTTTTCTTCAGGTTTTCCAATATGTTTACAAGGAATACACTTTCCACTGAAATATTTAGCCATTTTACTAACACTACCTTTATCAACGATTTGTCCACCACATATTAAAAAAGCATGGTCAGCCCTTTTTAAAACTTCAGCACTGTGAGTTACTAATATAATAGTCGATCCTTTATCTTTAATCTCTTTGATAATATCAAAAATATATTTAATAGAATCCATATCAACGCCGCTATCAGGTTCATCCATTATTAATAATTTAGGATTCATTGCATAAACAGAAGCTAGTTCAATTCTTTTTCTTTCTCCTCCAGATAATGTTTTATCTACTGATCTATTTATATATTTTTCTGGATCAAGTCCAACCTTCAACAAAGATTCCTTAGCTATTTTATCATTTTTATCTTTTACTCCAGATAAAACAAAATCTTTAACACTTAATCCTTCAAATCTTGCTGGTTCTTGGAAGATTAGAGTTATCCCAGCTTTTGCTCTATCTGTTATAGAATAATTATTTATTACTTTGCCTTCAAAAATTATTTCACCTTCTATTCTTCTATAATCAGATAATCCCATTATTGTATGAGCAAGTGTTGATTTACCAGCTCCATTTGGTCCAATTATTGCATGAACATATCCAGCCCAAACTTCTAAATTAATATTTTTAAGTAAAAATTTACCTTCTCTTACAAGAGAAACATTTTTAAGCTCAAGAAAATTCACCTTATCCACCTACATTTTTTAGTTTTATAAAATTTTTTTAAAAAATCATTCAATAATAAAAGATTATATAATTTTAAAAATATACATTTTAAAGATAAATAAAATAGGAGAATTTGTCAAACTAAAAATATTACTAGATTTTTATTTTTTAATTAAATATTCATTATATATATAATATTATTATAAATAAAATCTTGCATAGTATAATCATTTTCTATTATTTAATAATTTAATTTTCTTATATTGATAAATAAAAATTAAAAATTATATTTTTTATATAAAAAAGAAAAAACTTATCTTTTATAATATTATCAATAAAATAGTTAAAATAAATATCAAAAAAATATATTAATTTTTTTTAAAATTAATCTCTTTGAAAATTTATAATTTTAAATTTACTGAAAATGAAATTTTCATATTTTTGCCCTTTAAAAAACAGCTTTATCATAAAAAAAGATTTTTAGATTAATTATTATGAATTATTCTTTTAAGCATTGAATAATTAAAATTATAATATATAATCATTAAGAATAGATAACTTTTTATATATTAAATAAGGGGGAATAGTTAAATGAGAAATATCTCTATATTTAGTCCTATTTTTTGGGGAATAATTTTAGTACTTGCTGGTATTTTAATGATACTAAACTACATTTTTAAACTTAATATTCCAGTATTAAAATTCCTTTTTGGATTTATTCTTGTTTATATTGGAATTTCTTTAATTTTTGGTTTTAAAGGTTTTTATAGGATTAGATCTTATAATGATGGAAAAACTTCTGTTTTTTCTGAAATGAATATTAAACCTGAAACAATAGACAAAGAATATAATATTATTTTTTCGAAAGCCAATATAGATCTTTCAAATCTATCATCAGATGATATTGGAAAATATATTGAAATAAACTGTGTTTTTGGTTCATCAATTATAAAAATACCATCTAATCTACCAATTAAAATTATTGGATCAACTGTTTTTGGAAATGTTTCTCTACCAAATAATCAACATAATAGTTTTGGAGATATCAATTTCAAAAGTTCCGAAAGTGACAACTATATATATATTGATGTTAATGTTGTCTTTGGAAGCATTTATTTTGAATATTAAACTATTTTAATTATTTCCTATATTTAAATTTTTATTATCTTGATCAGTATCTTCATTTTTATTCATGTTACTATCTTTATTATTAATATTATTTAAATTATTATTTTTATTTATATTATCATTATTATCAAAATAATTTGATTTTTCTAAAATATCATAGGGATAGTTTTCTCTATCAAAAGGAAGAGTAACCACATTGTTTTCATCTTCCAAAAAAATTCCAATATTATTTAGGTTTATACTTTTAAAAACAAGATCACTATCTTTAAAATCATAATATTTAAGATAAAATTGATAAATATTTTTTATATATTCAAAATAGAGATTTGCAGCATATGATCCACCTGTTAAAAATTGACTTCCCCCTCCTTTATCATAACCAACCCAGACAACTGTTACTAATTTTCCTGTTATTCCTGCAAACCAACTATCTCTCCCATTATTAGTTGTACCTGTTTTACCAAATGTTTGATAGAAAAAATTTGTATTAAGTCTTGCATTATAGGCTGTTCCCCCCTTTTCAAGTGGAAATTTTAATAAATACAAAATTAAATCTGAATATTTACTATCAAACAATTTAAACTTATCAAATCTAATTTTTCTTTCTTCTCGATTTTTTTCAGAATTAAATATAATTTTACCAAAACTCTCAATTTTCTTTATAAAATATGGATTTATTTTATAACCACCATTTGCAACAATTAAATATGCTGTAGAAACCTCTATTAAAGACATTTCTATTGAACCAAGAACAATTGAAGGGTATGGCTTAAATCTATTATCAAAATCACCTCTAATATCCCCAAAAATATTTCTTAAAAATTCAATAAATTCATTTAAATCAATTTCCATTGCCAATTTGGCTGCAACTGAATTTAATGATTTTTTAATTGCAAAATAAATTGGAACTTTGCCATAATATTTATTATTAAAATTTTTAGGTTCCCAGATTATATTTTCCCCAATATTAAAAGTATATTCTTTATCTTCATATATAGTTATTGGTGTAATTAATTTCTTATAAAAACCAAACAAAAATAATAATGGTTTAAAAAGAGAACCTGTTTGTCTTAAAGAATAAAAAGCTCTATTAAATTGATTTAAACTAGAATACTTTTTACCTCCACAAATTGCTATAATTTGAGAATTTTCTGCATCTACAGAAATTAAAGCTATCTCAATATTATTTAAATCTTCCTTTTTTAATCTTTCTCCAAACAATTGATTATTATTCAAAAATATATTAAGAGCATTATTTAATGCATAAATCGCATTTAAATCAAAGGTTGTATAAACATTAAAATTATTCAAAAAAGCATTCTCTAAACCATAATTTTTATCTATTTCACTTAGAACAAGATCTGTAATCCATGGTGATATTTCATTATTTATAAAATTTATCTCTCTAAAATTTTTATTAAAATTGTATTTTTCCCAAAAATCTTTATATTTTTCTTCAAATTTTTCTTTTGAAATAAGTCCAGCTTTTAAACATTTTCTCAATAAATCATTATATTTTTCTTTTGCAACTTCAATGTTTTTTAATGGTGAATATCTTTTAGGGGCAGAGATAATAGAAACAAGCATTAAAGCTTCTGCAAAATTTAGTTCATACACATGTTTATTAAAATAAAAAATTGAGGCCGATTCAAATCCATATCTTCCAAAACCTAAATATATAATATTTAAATATATTTCTAATATTTCTTCTTTCGTCAATACATTTTCAATAAAATATGAAGTAAATAATTCATATATTTTTCTTTTAATTGTTTTTTTTCTATCTGTAAAAAGAAGTTTAGAAACTTGTTGAGTGATCGTTGAGCCACCATATAATATTGCCCTATTTTTTAAATTATTAAAAAGAGAACCAATAATTCTTTTTATATTAAATCCCTTATGATTAAAAAAATCTCTATCTTCTTTCAATAATAAAAGATCTATTAAAAAAACAGGATATTTATTAAATTCAACATAAATATATTGATTTTTTTTTATATTAGCAATAAGTTTATCATTTTTATCATAAATATTAATTTCAAAAACCTTAAAATATTTTTTATCAAAAGTTCTAATATTTGAAGATAAGGATTTTATCTCATAATATATATAAGTTTTATCTTTTTCCCATACTTTATAAAAAGAAAAAATAAAAATAGATAAAAATAAAATAAGAAATATAATAAAAATAAGAATTAAAAATAAAACTTTATATTTCAACAAAAGATATTTAAAAAAAGAGAAAAATTTTTTAACCATATTTTTAAATACAATAATAAAAAATTGGAAAAAATCTATTATTAATATTATATTCCAAGTTTCAAATCAACACCAAAGCACATTATAAAATCAAAACCATCTAAAATATCAAAAGTCATAAAATGAATAGATAAAAATGGAGTTAAATTTAGTAAAAAACCCATATTAAAAATTCCTCTCCCATCACCGTAATATCCAATATACCCCATTCTATGTGGATTATTTAAAAATTCAGCAAGTAATAAAAATTGATCTCCTATTAATGGAATCTTTGTTCCTATATAAAGATTTATAAGGTCATTTTGACCTGCACCAATATAAAAATCTTTACCTATTGTTACATCCATAACTCCTTTACCAAATATTGATCCTGAATGTATTGCAACATATGGTTCAATAGTTGTGTATCCCTGAGAACCTAAAAAACCATCAATTATAACACCAAAAGATGCATCTTTTGTAAATTGAATCTTTGTAGATAATTGTAATGGATTTATAGCACCACTCCCGCTTAAATTAAGTTCATAAGCAATGCCAATTTCCCAATCTTTTATAAAAGAAAATGTTAAAGCTAAAGGTAATGTTCCTGGAGTAAAAACATATGAAAAACCTATTATGAATGTTTTTGGAGGACATGGTATTGCAGTTGGAGTTAAAATGTAACCATAAACTCCTGAAAATGTTGCATTATAATTTTGTGCAAAAACAGGTGTACTTAAAATTATTAAAAAAATAATAATAAATAAAAATTTTTTCATAAAATCTCCTTAGCAAATTTAATAACTTATTTTATTATAAATTAAAAAAAATTAATTTCAATCAATTTTGAAAAATTAATTAACATAAATAATTAAAATTATGATAATTTTTAAATAAATAAACTTAAATTTAAAAATAAAAAAAGGCACAGAATATATCCTAATCTGTGCCTTTATAAATGAGCTGCAAAGGATTCGAACCTTTGGCCCTCGCCTTAAAAGGGCGATGCTCTACCGACTGAGCTAGCAGCTCATCTTTTTTGATTTTATAGAACTATTTATTTTGTCTTCAAAATAGAAACAAATATTTTTTTTTTGTCAATATTTTTTATACTAAATTTAAATATTTTTTTTATGGATTTACCTAAATAATTTTAAAATGTGGTAACCTTATAAAAAAGAAGTTACCACATTTTTAAATTAACAAAATTTACATAAATTAAATTAATTTACTTTTTTTAATAAAAATTATTATTAAATTAAAATTAAATAATTTAACACCTTTTACCAAATGAATGAAATATTAATTAAAAGGTTTTCTTCTTGGTTTAAACCTGGTATTGAAGAAAGCTCTCTTGAATAATATGCAAAATTAATTTTAACAAGAAGTAAATTTATAGAAATACCAAAAGTAGGATATCCTTGCATTAATCCAGCTCTGAAAGTTAAAAGTCCAAATGATTGAAATTCAGCACCCATATAAAGCTTTGTCCCTAAAGTATAATAATTTTTATTTGACAAATCAGTAATAAATCCATTTATATCTTGAATATCAGCTACTAATACTAAATTATAAATTATTATTGGTAAAATAGTTCTTACTTTATAAGCAACACCTACATTTAATTTTGGCTTTATATAAGCAGTCCCATCTTTTTCAACACTTGAATTATTTAAATCATTTAGATTGTTTATCTTCCAATATGATAATCTTGAAAAACCATCTTGTAAAACAATACCTAACTGTAAATCCCCTAATTTCATAATAGCACCAAAATCAAAACTTAATCCATTCGCTTTATAAAGAGGGATTGGAAGATTTCCTGAATCAGGATTATAGTTTAAAATGTTCAATATAGATGTGTTTTCTTCTCCAAATATTTTATATAAAAATTTTGCATTAACACCAGCATAAATAGGACCAATTTTAAATGCATAACCAACAATTAATCCTAAATCTCCTCCAACATTTAAATAAACATTTGGAACTAATAAACCTTTTTTAATATTGGCTGTAATCTGCCCTGAATCAAAAGCTGCAATTGCAAGGCCACCTGCTATAAAACCTATTGTAGGAATACCAGCAGCTCCAAAGGATAACCTGAGTCCAACTAATTGATTTACAAAATTTGGATTTTGTAAAAGAGCTTGATAATCACCTCCAGCTTCTGTAATCATATTTAAAACAGAAAGCATAGAAAAATTTATTCTAATAGAAGGATCTAATAAAGAGAGTTGCCTATTATTTGCAAGGGCATATGCCGCTGGATTATAAAATATACCATCAATTCCTTTTGCCCAACCAGTATAAGCTCCTCCCATGGAAAAAACTCTAGGTGTAAAATAATATATAGATGGAACTTCTAACATTTCTTGAGCAAAAATTGATGAGCTAAAAATTAAAGCAAATATTAATATAAATAAATATATCTTATTTTTCATAATAAACCTCCTATTAAGATTATAGTCTTAATAAAGCATTAGCAATATCTTTTAAAGGTTGAGCTACATTTGGAGCATTAACAACTGCATTTAATGATGCTTTTGCTGCTTCTAAATTTGGATTTTCACCTGTATTGCTAAAATTGATATAGCTAAATGCTGTATTAACAGCATTCTTATCTGTCCAATCAACTTGTTGATTATCAACATATGCAACCACATTAAAAAGTGCATTTAAAATTTGAGCAGCAGGATTATCTATTACACCATCTTGAGCATCATATTGAGCATAGTAATTTAAATATTGAGCGGCATTTACAATAGCATCTATAGCATTATTTAAAGCTGAGACACTATCAGAAAGATTTGAAAAAATTTCAGCTAAACCAGAAGAATTATAGTTTTGTCCAGTAGCAAGGTTTTTAATCAAATCAAAGGTTTCAAATAAAACTGGATCACTTAAAAGATAAGCTTGTGCTATAAGATATGCAGCTTTAGCTTCAGATTCTGTTTGTGCTCCATTTGATAGATCTTGTCCCCATGAAGAAAGTAGGGAATCTAATATCTGGCCTGCTTCTTCTGCTGATGATACATTCCCGAGTGCATCCTCAGCAATTTTTAACTGCTCTTCTTTTGGCAAGTTTTTAATTAAATCAGCCATGTTTTTTGGTCTAAAAAGATTAAAATTACAAGAAAAAACAAAAAGGAAACTAATTAATATAAATAAAACAAAAAAAATCTTTTTATTCATAAATAACCCCCTTTATTTTTTATTTAAAAAGATTTTATATTGAATCTTACTCTATTAATATATTATAATTCAAATAATTTAAAATTCAACTAAAATATAAATTAAAATAATTATTTTTACAAAAATTCTAAATAAAGATTCAAAATTATTCCTTTTTAATGAACCTTTCCCCCAGACTATAAGTTTATTTAATATCTCATTAATTATGAAACTTCTTTTATCTTTTATTTCAACAAACTTATGAAATAACATTTGATCAAAACTATTTAATAATATTTTATCAAAATTTTCTTTTACATTTTTATCTTTAACAATTATATTAAAAAAATCATTCTTATGGATAGATCTTAAATAAATAATAAAAATATTAATAAAAAATTTATATAGAGATAATATTTTATAATACTCATAATTTGTATTTAATTTTGTTTGAGAAATAATTTTGTCCCACTTTCTTATAATAGTTAATTTCTCAGAAAGAAGGCCAATATCAAATAAAAATGTAATTTTCAAATAAAAATAATAGTCCTCCATTACAGTAAAATTATTAAAATAATTTTCATTAAAAAAATATTTTATAGTTTTAAATATATTTTTTCTTAATATAAGTGATGATATAGAAATTCTATTTTGTTTAATTGATTCAAAAAAAATATTACCTTCAATTTTAAAATGTTTTTTATTCAAATTTATTATTTTATCATTATAAAGATATATATCTAAATTTTGATAAAGGTCCTTATTAATTTTTTTAACAATTTTTAATTTTTGTGGTAAGAAAAGATCATCTGAATCAAGAAATAAGATATAAAAAGATTTTGCAAAATAAATTCCAATCTCCCTTGAATAACCTGGTCCAAAATTATTTTTAAGCCTTATTATATAAACTTCTCTTTTATATTTTCTATTAGAAGAAATAATTGCAACATTAAACTTTTTAATAAATTTAATATTTTTTTTATTACTTATTAAGTTCTTTATTTGATGTTTTTTAAAATAATTTATTATATTTACTCTTAGATATTTTAAATCCTTTTTAAGTATATTTTTTAAATAATTTTCTAAATTAAGTTTATTTTTTATAAGAAATTTAAAATTATTCAAAAAATAATTATAGAATGATCTATTAGAACCATCGTCAATTATAAATATCTTTAAAAAAGACAAATCTTGAAACAAAACTGATATAATGGATTCAATTGTTAATTCAAACCTATTATAAGTAGGAATAATTACTGAGAAAATATCTTGTCTTTTATCAATATAATTTCTTTTATAATAAGTTTTATAACTAAATTTTTTAAATTTGTTTTTTTTAAAAATATTATTAAATTTAAAATTAATATTACTGGATTTTTTAAAAAATATATTTTTCATTTTTCTTTATTAATAGATAAATAAATATCGGAGAACATAATAGAGCAGTTATGACTCCAACAGGGATATCAGAATTTAAACCGAAAATTGATGGTAAAAATTGGGTCATTACATCACAAAACACTAAAAGTATACCTCCCCATAAAAAAGCTATAAAAGAAACTCTTTTAAAATTTGAATCAACTAAAATATTTCTTACAAAATGAGGAATAATAAACCCAACAAAACCTATAATACCTGATTGAGAAACTATTATAGAAGTTACTATTGAAACAATCACAATAAGAATAAGCTTTTTTTCTTTAATGTTAACACCTAAATTTAATGCAAAATTATCAGGGAAATAAAATATATCTAATTCCTTCCAAAAAAATAAAACAAAAATATATAAAAAAATTATTATTAAATATAACAAATATGTTGGAATACTTGCAAATGAAGGAATATATCCCATCAACCAACTTATAGCTATATGAGATTTATTTGAAAGAAGAGATATAAAAAGAGTTATTAATGAAGAAAAAAAAGAGTTTATTATAACTCCAGCAAGTATTATAGTGTATGTGTTAAAATATTTCGAATATAAAATAAAAATAATCAGAAAAAAAACAACTATTAGACTCCCAAATATAGCACCTATTGGCAAATATCTTAATAAAATTAGATTATTTTTTAAAATCGATAAAAATACTATAAATACTGCACCAAATGCAGAACCTGAAGATAACCCAAGGGTAAATGGTTCTGCAAGAGGATTTCTTAAAATTATTTGCAAAACAAGTCCTGAAACTGCAAGACCCCCACCTATAATAAAACCATTAAAAAATTTAGGAATCCTTAATTTATTTACAATTATCCAATCATTATTTTCAAAATTTAAATTAAATGGATTTATTATTTTATTTCCAACAGATATTCTAAAAAGAAATACTATTATTAAAAATAAAAAAGAAAAAAAGAGTATAAAAAAAAATTTTTTTTTATTATCCATATCTTAAGCATTATTTAAAAATATTTTATTATATTTTAATTTTCATTAAAGTAAAAATATTTTTCAAGTAATTTATTTATTTCATTATCTTCAAGATTATTAAAATAATTTTCAAGTTTAAAATTTAAATCATTATAAAATACTTTTAAAAATTCTTTTTCATTATCAACAGAAAAAATCATATTTTTTTTATTAAAATAAATATAAAAATAATTTGAACTTCTTAAATCAAAAAATGTTTCAATTTTTAAATTAAATATTTTCTCAAATAACTTTGTAAAAATATTAATAAAATCGTATTTTACCATAAAAAGTATGTAATCCTTTTTTAACTCATCTATTCTTTCATTAAAAAGAGGTATAAAAAAAGAGTTTTTTAAATTAAGATTTATAGAGTAGTTTATTACTTTGTCCATTAGATATTTTTCTGAGACAAAATTTATAAAGATTTTTTTATCATTATAAAGATTTAAATTTGAAAAATTTTTTAAATTATCTTTTTCACTTTTATCAAATTCGAACTCATATATTTTCGAACTATAATTAATTAATGAACTCTTTTTTGAAAAAATTAACCCTTTATAAAATTCTCTATTTAAATTATTGTTTTTCAAAAATAAAAAATTGAATTGATATTGTTTTCCTTTATAATCCTCAACTTTTAATATAAAATTATTATTTAAAATATTTTCAATTAATAAATCTGAAATTAAACCAAAATATTCGTAATTCAAATAAATAATTGACAAATTATTTATTTTTATTTTTTTTATCTTTTCATACTCTTCAATATTTAATCTATCTTTATAAATTTTATTTGTTATTATATCAATAATTAAAATGTTACTATGTGTACTTAAAAACTCTAAAACCTCAGAACTTAGAAACAAATTTATAAAAACAAGAATATTTAATTTATCTTCCTCTATAAATGACAAAATATTTTTTAATATTTCTAAACTTGAATTATCTTTTTGTAAAGTATCATTTCCTGTTTCAACTATTTGTAAATCAAAATTATAAGTAATTTTACAATTTAAAATACCTTTATAAATTGATTCCTCAATATATTTAATATCATAAATAGACTTTAAATTACTAACTAAATAGATAAGTTTAAACTTTTTATCTGAGTTTTTTATATCATTTATATAATCAAAAATGAGTTTATTTTTTATAAAAGATTCATTTTCATCATCTTTTTTATTACATGAATTTAAAAAAAAGAGTAAAAATATTATAAAAAAAATAAAAAACAATTTGAGTATAAATCTATTATACTTTTTAACCAATCCAATCAGAATCATGTTCTCCTTTATAAAGAGGCCTTGGGACATAATGTGTATGTAAATATTTATGGGCTTTATGAGAATTTGGTTTTTCAAGGAATTCTTCATAAATTTTTTTAATTGATGGATTATTATGGGACTGTCTATATTTTAATTTAAAATCTTCATCATAGAGCCCTTTTGCTCTTTCTTCTCTAACTTTAATTGTAGATCCATATGGTTGTCCACCCCCACCTACACAACCACCACGACAAGCCATAACTTCAATAAAATGATAAGGTGTTGGTTTCCCTTCCCTTTTTGCATCTCTTATTCTATTTAAAATTATTTCAACATTCGAAAGTCCAGAAGCAACAGCTATTTTTATTTTTTTACCTAAAATCTCCAGCTCTCCCTCTTTTATACCATTCATTCCTCTAACAAATTTTATATCTGGATTTTCTAGCTCTTTTCCTGTAATATAATAATAAGCAGTCCTTAATGCTGCTTCCATTACACCACCTGAAGCACCAAAAATTGTTCCAGCACCGGAATATTCACCAAGTGGATTATCTGCATCACTTTCAGGTAATGATGGTAAATCAATACCAGCTTCCTTGAGCATTCTACCAAATTCTCTTGTTGTTATGGTAGCATTAACATCTTTTGTACCTGAAGAATACATATCATCTATTCTATCTATTTCATATTTCTTAGCTGTACATGGCATTATAGAAACAAGAAATATTTTTTCTTTTGGAATCTCCATTTTTTTTGCCCAATAAGTTTTAACCATTGCTCCTAACATTTGATGAGGAGATTTTGCTGAAGAAAAATGAGGAATAAGATCATAAAAAAATTTTTCAAGATAATCAACCCATGATGGGCAGCATGTTGTTATTAAAGGAAGTTTTTCTGGATATTTTAAAAACCATTCAGCAAATTCAGCAGCTTCTTCACAAATTGTTAAATCAGCTCCAAAATTTGTATCAAAGACATATTTAAAACCCATTCTTCTTAATGCTGTATACATTTTTTTTACTACATTTGTCCCAATAGGTAATCCAAACTCCTCCCCTATAGCAACTCTAACAGCTGGAGCTTCTTGGGCAACTAAGATAAGATCTGGATTTGATAAAGCTTCCCATACCTTGTCAGAATCATCTTTTTCATAAATAGCTCCAACAGGACATACAGAAGAACATTGTCCACATTTAACACATTCTGATTCTTCCAATTTTCTTCCCATTGTTGGACCAACAAAAGTATTAAAACCTCTTTCAGAATATTCAAGGGCATGAACATTCTGAACAACCTGACAAACTTCAACACACCTTCCACATTGTATACAATATGCTGGAGATAATATTATAGCATTTGAAGATGTGTCTTTTTCAACAACAGGCCTCAATATTTTATTATAGGGTATTTCTTTTATATTCATTTCGTAAGCAACTTTTTGTAATTCACATTTTCTGTTTTTTATACATTCAAGACAATTATTTGGATGATTTGATAGTATAAGTTCAAGAACTGTTTTTCTTGCAGATAAAAGTGTTGGGGATTGTGTCTGTATATCCATACCTTCAGCAACAGGTGTAGAACAAGCTCTAACCATTTTTCCACCTTTTAACTCTACAACACATAAACCGCAATTACCAGAAGGTCTTAAATCTTCATGATAGCATAATGTAGGAATTTTTATTCCTATCTTTTTTGCAGCATCCAATATTGTTATATTATCATCTACTTGAATATTTATTCCATTGATTTTAATATTAACCATATTAATTCCTTATTTCTTTTATATTTTACAAAATACAATTTATTTATAAATTAAAATTAAATTATTTCAATAAAAAAATATCTTTCAATTACCAATAATAAAATAAATATTTTAATAAAAATAATTTGTTGAAAAAAATATCAAACTAAAATATATTTCTTATGATATGGGAAATTTTTTTAATGTTGGAATAGATATAGTTCAAAATAATAGAATAAAAACAATTATAATCCCTGAAAATATTGAAAAAAATATTTTAAATAATAACAAAAAATCATTAAATATTAATTTTTTAATAAATAAATTTATAAAAAATGAAGTGGCAAAATATTTAAATGAAAATTTTTCTTCTAATTTAAATGATAATTTAAAAAAATTCCAAATAAATATAGCTTTTCTTGAAAGAATATATACAAAGTATGAGATAACTCTCTCATTAAAATCTAACAATATTATAAATTATTTTTCATCAAGATTTGCTGCAAAAGAAGCTTGTGTTAAAGCATTAAAAACAGGATTTGGAAAAGGAATTTCTTATAAAAGCGTAGAAATTATTACAAATAATGGAATACCGGAAATATTATTAAAAGCCCCTCTTTTTGATATGTTTAATGATAAAAGATTATTTTTATCTATTTCTCATGAAAATGATTACTCTATTGCAATTGTTCTTGTAGAAAATAAAAACTAAAAAGGCTTTATATGAGTAAAATTAGCTTTTTTTCAAAAGAAGATATTTTATGCCCAATTTGTGAGGAAAAGTTCAAAAAAGAAAACATGCTTACAGGTAGTGGTAGATTAAACGCTGGAGAACTCACTGATGAATTAAGAAGATATTATCTACCAACAAAAAAATTTGGAAAGATTAATCCTTTGATTTATCCTGTAACTGTTTGCCCTAAGTGCTTTTATGCTGCATATTCTCAAGACTTTGATGAAATACCAGAAAAAAATAGACAAATTTTAATAAATGATACACAAAATAGAATTACCTTTATTAAAAGTATATTTGAAGATATTAACTTCAATAAAGAAAGAGGTCTTAAAGAAGGAGCTGCAAGTTATTTACTCGCTATATATTCATATTATTTTTTCCCAAGTTCATTTTCACCATATACTAAAAAAGCTGTCTCTTCATTAAGAACTGCTTGGCTTTTTTCAGATTTATATGAAGAAACAAAAGATGAAAAATATTTATCATTAAAAAATTTAATGTATAAAAAAAGTTATAAATTATTTCAAGAAGCTTATGAAAAAGTAGAAAAGGGAAAAGAAGCTTTTGATAGAATTAAGTTTGGGCCTGACCTTGATAAAGATTTTGGATTTAATGGTTTTCTATATATTTATGTATATCTCTTTTTAAATTACGGTCTTGATTCAATTCATAATAAAGAAGAAAAAATAAAAATAATTGAAAAAATGAAAATTATAATTTCAAAAGTTTTTGGAATTGGTAAATCTTCAAAAGAAAAAACAGTATTTCTTTTAGATAAGTCTAGAGCAATGTATGACAGATTAAATGAAATACAAAAAGAATTAGAAGAAAAAGAGTAATTATGCCTAAGTACCTTTCTTTTATTCAATATAATGGTTCTCCATTTAATGGTTTTCAAATACAAAATGATAATAAAACTATCTACTATTTTATTGAAAAAGCACTTTTAAAATTACCTTATTTTGAAGGTAAAATAGGCTATGCAGGAAGAACAGATTCAAAAGTTCATGCTTTAGCAAATGCCATAAGTTTTAATTTAAACAAAGATTTTGACTCTAATATTTTAACAAAAATCTTAAATTCTTATTTACCACATGAAATAAGAGTAATATCTACAAAAAAAGTAGCTGATAATTTTAATCCACGATATGATGCAATAAAAAGAACATATCTTTATGTGATTTATTATGATTATTTTTTACCTCCTTTTTTATTAAATAAAGTATTTTTTTTATATAGAGAAAACAATAAAAATTTAAGATTAAATATAAGTATATTAAAAGAAATTTTAAGTTTATTTAAAGGATATCATAATTTTGAGGCATACACTACTTCTCAAGAAAAGAGGAATAAATTTAGAACTATTTTTGAAATAATTATTAAAGAAAAAAAAACTAATTTTTTTTCAAACACAGGCTTTTTTTATTTTATTCAAATAAGTGGTAAATCATTTTTGCATAAACAAATAAGAGCTATAATTGGTGCAACATTAAAAGCTTATACAATGTATGAAAAAAAATTAGAAGAACTTAACTCAATAAAATTAAAAATATCGAATTCTTTAGAAAATGGAAAGAAACCTTTTATCTTTTCTTATATTGACCCATCAGGATTGTATTTAAAAAAAGTTTTATTTAAAAAAGATATTTATTTAGAATAAACTCGTTTTATAATAAAAGATTTATAAAACTTAAATTATTAATTAGAAAATATTTAAATTGTTTTTTTAAAATAAGAAAATAAAATTTCAAAAAGAGAAGCAATTTTTTTTTAAAAAATATTTTTGAGGTTTATTATGGAAATCAATAAAGATTTTAATAAAAACAATAATAAATTATTATTTATATTTTTAAATTTATTGCTTATTTTGTCTATTTTTTTAATAGTAATATCTTTTTATTTCATTGGATATAATTATTTTATCTTTATTGCTTATGTACCCTTATTTTTTTACTTTTATAAAATTAACAAAGAAAAGTTTTCAATAAAATGTAAAGTTTTTTTATTTTATTTTTTAAACTACTTTTTTTTATCAATTTTTATAAACAAAATTACCTCATATGTTAAAGTTATGTATTTTGCTTTTTTTGGACTTGTTTTAACTTTAACTTTTTTAAATTATTTTATTTTTTATTTAATATATTTTTCTTTTCTAATTTATAAAAAGATAAAAAAAATAGAAATAATTGATATTCCATTAATTTTTATAATTTCCCAAATTGTTTTCGAACTAATTATGTTTAAAGGAGAACTATCTTTTCCGTGGTTTAATATTTCTTTACCAGCAGCATATTATCCGAAATTTATTTCTATTTCATCAATATTTGGAAATATCTTTGTATCAATCTTTATTCTTATGATAAATTATTATATATTTGTGATAATATTAAGAATTTATAGTATTATTTTTAATTTAAAAATATTTGAAAAAGATATTAAGAAAGATGAAAATGATAATATTTATTATAATATAAATTTAAATATTTCCAGACAATTTATAAAAACAAGTAAAAATATCTTATTTAAAGAATTAAAAACCTACTTTTTTATTCTTTTTTTATTAATATCTTTTCCATTTTTCTGGTATATTTTTAACCCATTTACAAAAGTTCAAAAAACTGATTTAAAAATAACTATAGCACAACATAATTACCCATTAAATTTTAAATTTAGATATGAGTATTTTCCAAAAATGATTAAAAAGATAATAATTTCAAATGATCTTTTAAAAAATGAAACTGATCTTATTATTTGGTCAGAATCCAGTTATCCTGATTTTTTTATGGAATCTTTTGAAAATAAAAAAGAATTACAAAAATCAGCCTTAAAAAATAATATAGGTGTAATTATCGGATTCCCCTATTACGAAAATGGTAAATATTATAATACAGCAGGATATATTAATAAAAGAGGAGAAATAAATATTTATAAAAAAATACACCTTGTTCCATTTGGTGAATTCATACCATTTTCAGATAAATTAAAATTTTTAGAAAAAATAGCCCCAGAAGTTGGAATATCAAATAGCAAAGGAGATTTTATTAAACCTTTCGAAATTTCAAAAAATGGAAATGATGGAACTTATAAATTTTATCCAACTATTTGTTTTGAAGGTATATATTCCTATCTTTTTTATAAAATGAAAAAAAAAGGTGCTCAATTTTTTATTAATATCACAAATGATTCATATTACTCAAATACTTATCAAGTAAAACAACATTTATATTTACAGGTATTTAGAGCTATTGAATTTAATTCTTATATTTATAGAGCAAGCTCAACAGGTATTTCTGCAATTATCAACAATAGAGGAGAAATAATACAATCAATTGGTGAAAATATTTCAGGTTATATAACAAATAATATCTATATAACAAAAAGTAAAACTATTTATGAAATTTTTGGATTTAAATTTATTTTAATATTAAGAAGTATTACTATATTTTATATAATTTTTTCAACAGTAGTTTTAATAATTTTTTATTTTTCAAATAAAATAGGAAAAACAGAAAAAAAGGAAAAAAATTTATGAACGACTTCCAAAATTCAGTTTCTGAACTTTTTGATTTTCTTGATAAAAACTATGAAAAAGATTTTATAATTTTAACCCATAATGATCCTGATGGGGATGCTATAGGAGCAGCATTTTCAATAAAAAAAATATTTGAATATTTAAATCTTAAAAGTGAAATAATTTTGTCTAATTATAATTTCCCAAATTTTCTCATAGAGGAATTCTCAAATCATTATATTTATAAAGATGGAAACATTTTTCTTTTTGATATTTTAAATTTTAATAATTATTATAAAAAAATTGATTTATCTTTAAAAGATTTATTATTAAATAAAAAAATTATAGTTGTTGATTCTTCAAATTTAAAAAGAATTTTTACTGATTTTGAAAAGATCTTTACTCAAAATGAATTAAATAAAATTGAAGAAAATCTTTTTTTAAATATTGATCATCATTTTGATAATAAAATAAATGCAAAATATAATTTTGTCGATTCTTCTCTAAGTTCAAGTTGTGAAATAATTTTAAATATATTTTTGTCTTTAAGAAACATAAAAAAAAATACTCTTAATGATAAAATTTTTTTTACCTATCTTTTGTTGGGAATAGTTTATGATTCTTATTGTTTTCAAAACGCAAATACAACCTATGTTACATTTAATAATGCTAGTTTTTTAATTCAAAATGGTGCTGATTATGAAAAAGCAAAAAGCCTTGTTTTGAAAAATAATGATATTAAAATATTTAAATTATGGGGTAAAATATTGCAAGATCTCGAAGACTTTAATAATGGTTCAATAGTGCTTGCAAAAATCTCATACGATTTTATAAAAAAGGAAAAAATTAATCCAAATATTTTAACAACTGGATTTATAAATCATTTAAATTCTATAAAAAAAACAGATGCTGTAATTTTTATCTTAGAAAAAGAAAATGAAATAAAAGGCTCAATAAGATCGAATAATAATTTTGCTTTTAAATTTGCTTCTATTTTTGAAGGAGGAGGACATCCAAATGCAGCTGGATTTATAATAAAAAAAGATTCAAATTTTTTTATAAAATATAATAATTTTGAAAATTTTATTGATAAATTAAGAGAAATTATAAGTAACTTTAATTAAATAATAAAAAAAATAAATAAAAAAAATATAAAAATTGTTAAATATATTAAATTCAAATTAATAAATCAAAATAAAAACAAAGTAAAAATTTTAAAAACAATGTAATTCTATTTAAGTCAAAGAATTGTAGAAACTTTTATCTATCAAAATAGTTGATAAAACATAACATATATTTGTGTTTTTTTTATAAACCTTCTCAAGAGTTTTACCTTTTATAGATATTATAGTATCAGGAAAAAATTCTTTTAATGAAGAGATTATATTTTCTTTGATAGGAGAAATTTTTATAATATCACTTACTAACAATATATCTAAACTTACAAATTTAATATAAATATTTCTTTTTATTATTTCTTCTTCAATCTGTTTCAAAAAAATATTAAGCAATTTTTTTGATACTATATTTTTGTATTTTGGATCTTTATCGGGGAAAAGTTCTCCTATATCTTTTTTAAAAATCAGATTAGATAGTGAATCAATAATTGCATGAATAATTAAGTCTCCATCTGAATGAGCTATAAATTTATATTTTGAAAGAAATGAATACCCACCTAAAGAGATCTTATTTCTCTTATTAAAAAATGTAATCTTTGATCTATGAATATCATATCCTAAGCTATTAATAAAAATAAGTTCTTTATTAATTAAATTTAAATTTTTATAAATTGATTCTTTTTCCATGTTTGTTTCCCTTTAAACAATAGTTACAACCATAAATATAAACCTTTTTTTTCCATCAACTACAACATAATCTCCAATTACACAATCATCCTCTTTTAATTTTGTACCACATAATGGACAATATCTATTTATATTAATTCTTCTATCAGAGTATGTATTTTTTTGCCTTTTTAAAAGATTTAAAATATATGAAAATAGAATAATTATAATAAGTGAAAGAATTATAATTATATAAAAATACAAATCCATAAAAACAAAATAAATTTATTATAAAAATTTTCAAATAATATAAAAATTAAAAAATATTACTTAAAAAATAAATTAAAAATCTATAAGTAATTTAAATTACTTTGCATAAAATTTTCAAGTAAATTTAAAAATAGATCTATATTTTCTTTTAAAGATAAAGAAATTCTGAGACAATTATTTAAATTATATGCTTTTGAAACATTTCTTAAGGATATATTATTTTCTAAAAGAAAATTGTATAATTTATTTGCATCAAAACTACATCTAAAAAGTATAAAATTAGTATGAGATTGATAGGGAGTAATATTATTAAAAGATGATAGTCTTTTATATGTGTAATCTCTTATTTTTATAATATAATCAATAAATTTCTTAAATTTATCACTGTTATTCAAATATTTTATTCCAATAAATTGAGCTAAATTTGATAAATTATAAACAGTTTTTACCTTATATAACTCAGATATTATTTTGGTTTGCCCTATAAAATAACCAAGCCTTAGACCTGGTGACAAAAACCCTTTTGAAAATGATCTTGCAATAATAAGATTTGGGTATAATAAAATATCTTTTAATAATGTTACATTTGAAAATTCAAAATAAGCTTCATCAATTAAAACTAACTTATCTTTTATATTTTCAAGAATATAATATATATCTGAAAAATTTATAATATTTCCAGTAGGATTATTTGGATTACATATTATAATAAGTTTAACATTTTTATCTTTTGACTTTTTAATGATTTTATCTACATCTAGTTGAAAATCTTTTAAAAGTGGTATTTCAATAACATCAACCCCTACTGAATTTGCATAATTTTTATAATCAGGATATGTTGGTATAGAAACTATTATTTTTGAATTTTTTTCATTTATAGATGTAAAAAGTATAAATAAAAGTTCATCAATTCCATTTCCTAAAACAATATTTTCTGGATTTACAACAATTTTATTCAAAATAGAATTATTATATTGACAAATTTTTTCTTTTAATTCATTTTCAAGTTCTTTTCTTGGATATTGATTAATATTAAATGATAATATTTCTAATAAATCATTCTTATTTAAAAAATTAAATGGATTAAAAGGTGATTCGTTTAAAGAAAGATTGATATCTGTTTCCTTTACATCGATTATATTTAAACTTTTAATTTTTAAATTTTTCCTAAAAAAATATATACTATTTTTCATAAATTAACCCTTTTATAAATAATTATTTTTTTAAGAAATTCATTTTTAATATATAATATATTTAAGAAAGATTAAAGATTAAAAAGAAAAAAAATCAATTTTTAAAATTTTAATTTTATTTTTTTTATTTAATTTGATAAAATATTTAAAAATTATATCTTTCTTAAAATTCAAATTAAGGGGATAATATCTTAATGGATGAAAAATATTTTGATGAAAAAATTTTTGATAAAAAAATTGAAGAGATTTTTAAAAGTTATCCATTTTATTCCAAAAATCGTATAAATACTTTCTTTAATAATAATGATGTATGGTTCAGAAAATCATTAGGTCAAAATTTTTTAATAGATAAAAATATAATAAGAAAAATATATAACACATTAATAGAATATAAAAAAGATTATAAAAATTTTAAAATAATAGAAATTGGAGGAGGTCTTGGAAATATTTCTATTATCCTTTCAAATTTATGTAAAAATCTATTTATTATTGAAATAGATAAATTTTATAGTTCAATATTAAAAAATATATTTGAAAAAAATATAAATTCTTATGATTGTAATATTAAAATTATAGATAAAGACCTTTTTGATGTTGATTTCGAAAATGAGATTTTTAAAAATAATCTAACTAATGAAAATTTTATTATATTTGGAGCTATACCTTACAATATATCATCTAAAATAATTGAACTCATTTCTAAATTAAAAAATAATATTTTATTATCTTTTTTAATTGTTCAAAAAGAATACTATGAAAGAATTGATATTTTTAATAGAATATCAAATATTAATAGAAGAAAAAATAAAGAGGATAAACCATCTTATTTAACAATTTTTGTGAATTATCATTTTGAAATAAATAAATTATTTCATATATCAAAAAATAGTTTTTATCCAATTCCAAAAGTTGATTCAACAGCCTTTATTTTAAAACCGAAAAAAAGTCTTTTAAATAAAGAAGATGAAAAAAAATTTTTTGAATTTGTTTCTTTTTGTTTTTCTAATAAAAGAAAACTAATCTTAAATAGTATAAAAAATTACTTAATAATTAACAAAATTGATATTGATATAAATCATATTTTGAAAAGAAAAGAATTAGAGAATATAAAAAATTGGTCTTCATCAAGAGCCGAAGATCTAATTTTAAATGAATGGATAGAATTATTTAAAATAATAAGTAAAATTATTTAATAAAAAATATATAATAAATAAATAGAAATAATAATTAAAAATTACTTTTTTTGTGGATTATGTTGTTGCTGAGTTTGCTGCTGCACCTGTTGTGTTTTTTTAACATCCATTATACATTTACCATTAAATTTACATCCTGATTCAATAACTAAATCAGGAGAATAAATATCCCCATTTACTTCAGATTCTTTTGACAATTCAACTCTTTCTGTAGCATATATATTTCCATCAATTTTTCCATAACATGTGAGCTTATCAATTTTTATTTCAGCTTTAACATAAGAATTTGGTCCTAAAAAAAGATGTCCTTTTGCTTCTATATTCCCTTCAAATTTTCCTTTAATCATTAAAGATTTATTAAATTTCAATACACCTGTAAAATCTATATCTTCTGCAAGAACTGTATCAATTTCAGATTCAATAATTTCTGTAATACTGCTTTTACCCATAAAAACTCCTTTAAATTTTTTATTTTGTTTGAATTTAATAAAAAAATAAATTAAGTCAATTTTAAATTATTTAAATTATTATTCAAAAATTTAATTTTTAAATTAATTTTAATTAAAAAATATACTTAAAAAAATATAAAAAATATTAAAATAAATTTTGACTTTTTAATTTTTTAATTTAATTATTTATTTAAAGAAATGCACCTGTAATTCAATGGTAGAATGCAAGCTTCCCAAGCTTGATACGCGGGTTCGATTCCCGTCAGGTGCTTTCTTTATTTTTTTATAAATATTATTTTTTTAATAAACATTAGAAGAATTAATTTTTTATGGAATTTATTCTTAACCCTTTATTAACTCAAAATATAAAAGAAAACATTTTAATCTTAAGTTCATATTTTAAAGAATTATATAATATTAATTTAAACTTTTTTCTATTCATAAATGGACAATTGTACTATTTAAATTCCTCTATAATACAAAATATTAGGAATTCATTACAAAATATAGATCAATTTGATCAAAATATTTTAAATTCAATAATATCTAATTATTTAAAAAATTATAATATAAAAACTGAATTTATAAAGTATTTTTCATTTGTCGAAAATTCATTTATTATCATTGCTTATGATAATAAACTAAAAGAAAAAGATATTAATTTTATTGAGAATTGTTTAACAAATATATTAATGAAAAATTTATATGAATTTAAATTAAATAATTTATATGATGATTATAAATCTTTAAAACAAAAATATAGAAAATTTTCAAATATAATAGAGACAATTTATAATATTTCAGAAAATATAAACAAAAACCCTGATAAATCCAAAATAATAGAGCAAATTCTTCAATTTTTACTCCAACTTACAAATTCCGATTGTTGTTCATTATCTGTTCCATTAGATAACAAATTTATTTTTTGTTTTATTTCTGATAAATCTCATGAAAATTTAAAAAATTTAAATTTAGATTTTAATAAAGGATTAATTGGAAAATGCTACAATGAAAAATCTTTAATTATTGAAAACAATCCTTCTGATTCTATTTATTGGGATAAAGAAACAGCTTCAAAAATTGACTATATTCCCGATGCTATACTTGCAAATCCTATATTTAATGAAACAAAAGATATTATAGCTATTTTAGAAATATTTAAAAAAGATGATATTTTCAATGATGATGATATAAAAATAATAAAAATTGTTTCTCCATATTTATCAATTCTTTTAAATAATTAAAATTTTATTTTCATAAATAAAAGATTATATTAAAAAAATTATTTTAAAATATCAATTATTAAATCAAAATCTTTTGGCTTCTCCAAACTAAAAGTAAAAGCTTTTTTTATATAATTTTTTACAATGTTTATTTTTTCTTTTTCATCAGAAAAAAGAGTTAAAATTATTTCCTTTCTACTAATTCTATCTCCTTTTTTCTTATAAAATAATATCCCAGCTGAATGATCAACTATATCCTCTTTTTTAGTTCTTCCAGCACCTAAGATTGTAGCAGAAATTCCTACAATATAAGCATCTATTGACTTAATATAAAAACTTTCTTCTTTTTCAAATTTATTTTTTTCTTCTTCAAAAATCAAGTCTTCAAAATAAAGATCAACACTATATTTAGGCTGTTTAAATTTTTTGTAATCATCAATTATTTTTATATCACCATTTTGAGATGAAATTAAACTCTTAAATTTATCTAAAGCTTTACCATTTCTTAAATTTTTTATACATAAATTTTTTGCTTCATCTATATCAATATTTTTTGAAATATTTAACATATAACTTCCAAGAGTAATAGTTAAATCAACTATATCTTTTGCCTCAAAATTACCTTTCATAACTTCAATGCACTCTTTAACTTCCAAAGAATTCCCAATAGCATAACCAAGAGGTTCATCCATATTTGTAAGGACACACATCGTATTAACACCATTTAATTTACCAGTTTCAATGAGAGATCTTCCAAGATTTATTGCATCCTCTTTATTTTTCATGAAAGCACCTTTTCCAACCTTTAAATCAATAACAAGATTTTTAGTGCCTTCTGCAATTTTTTTAGACATTATAGAAGAAGTAATCAATGGAATTGATTCCACTGTTGCTGTTGCATCTCTTAAAGCATATAAATATTTATCAGCAGGTGCAATATTTTCAGTTTGACCTATCATAGCAACTAGATTTTCTTTTAATAATCTATAATATGTTTCTTTATCAGCAAAAACATTAAATCCAGGGATTGACTCTAATTTATCTAATGTCCCACCTGTATGCCCTAAACCTCTACCGCTCATCATTGGAACAGAGACATCACAAGAAGCAATAAGTGGTGCTAAGATTATAGATATTTTATCACCAACACCTCCTGTTGAATGCTTATCTACTGTTGGATAATTTAAAAATGAAAGATCGCAAACTTCTCCAGAAAAAGCCATTTCTCTTGTTAATATAGAAGTTTCCTTAAAACTCATCCCTTTAAAAAAAACAGCCATTAAAAAACTTGAAACTTGATAATCTGGTACCTCTTTTTTTAATATAGAACTAACAAAATATTTTATCTCATCTTCATTAAGTTCAAAACCATCTCTTTTCTTTATTATTAAATCAAGAAACCTCATATTTCTCCTCTTCTTATCTAAATTTAATAAATTAAAATAGTCAGTAAATTTTAATATTAATTAAAGTTAAACTTTATATTCATTATAACTAACAATTTCATTTATATCTTTTCTCATTCTTGCTGTTGGTTCTTCTGCTGGATATCCAAAAGGAGATAGAGAAACAACCTTTATTTTTTCAGGAATTTTTAATATTTTCTTTATCATTGATTCATCAAATGCCCCAATCCAACAAGAACCTATACCAAGTTCCCATGCTTGACAAATCATAAAAGTCATTGCAATTGATAAATTTACTGTATAAGCATATTGCCCACATTGCATAACTCTTTCATTTTCAGTTGCACATGCAACAATAACTATAGGAGCTTCACTTATAAACATTTGATTAGAAGAAGCTTTAGCAATTTCAAATATTATTTTTTTATCATTTACAACAATAAAATGCCAATTTTGAGAATTTTTTGCAGAAGGAGCAAATCTTCCAGCTTCTAATATTAAATTTATTTTTTCAGGTTCTATATCTTTGTTTAAATATTTTCTTATACTTCTTCTAGTTTTAACTATCTTTTCAAAATCCATATATATACCTTTGTTATTTTATAAATTTCAATCATTAAATAAAGAATTGTGAAATTTTATATATAAATTAAAATTAATAATTGTTAATAAATTTATTATAAAAAGTGTCTATTATTTCATTTAAATGTTCAATATTTAAAGCTGAAATAACCTTATAATTTTGATCATCAACAAATTTATTATCAAGTTTTTTGCCTGCATATTCTTTTGAAACTCCCTCAATCCAAGAACAACAAATTATATCTTTTTTATATGCCCATGCATAAGAAAGTTCACAAAGAGTTCCAGATTCACCACCAACAACCAATATTATATCTCCAGCTAATGCTGTAATAATATTTCTTGCAAATCCTATACCTGTTGGAATAACAATTGAACAATAATCATTATGATTATCAAAAAAAGGATCTGGAATTATTCCAATAACAACACCATTAGCATCGATGCACCCTTTTGCAGATGCTTCCATTACACCTGTTCTTCCACCATTTATTAAAACAAAACCTTTCTTTCCTATTAAATGTCCAATCTTATAAGCTTCACTCTTAATAATCTCATTACATACCGATGAACCAATAATTGAAACCTGAAATTTTCGAATACTTTTTCTCATTAAATTTTAGCTTTCTCTAATTAATTATTTAAAATATTTCTTAAATCCTCATTAAGTTTAACCTTATCTTGATTTGATAATTCATCTCTAGTTTTTATAATAAGAGGTGTTTGGAAAAAATATTCTATTCCATTTATAATCTTTTTTTTACCTCCTGGAATAACAACTGATCTTTTTGGAACTCTTTTATAATATACTTTTTCTTTATTTACATCAATTATGGGAGTAGAAGAATTTATAATTGTCCCTGTACCAATCACACTTCCTTCCTCAACAATTACACCTTCATAAATTCCACAATTTCCACCAATAAAAACATTATCTTCAATAATAACCGGATTATCATTAACCGGTTCAAGAACTCCACCAATAATTGTTCCTGCAGAAATATGACACTTTTTACCTATTTGAGCACAACTACCAATTAAAACTAATGAATCAATCATAGTATTTTCTCCAATATAAGCTCCAACATTAATAAATGAAGGTGGCATAATAATTACATTTTTATCTATAAAGGTACCTCTTCTTATTGAACTTCCACCAGGAACAAATCTAAACAAACCATTTGTCCCTCTATAATCAAACTTATCATTAAATTTAACATCTTCTATATTAAAAAGCTTATATTCTTTTAAATCAAAATACTTAAATATTAACAAAATTGCCTCTTTGATCCACTGATTAACAATATAAATATTATCTTTTTTTTCTGATATTTTTATTTCACCTTTTTCAAGTTTACAAAGAATTTCATTTAATATTTGCAATACTTCATTTTTATCAAATTTGTCAGGATTTTCTTTTATTTTATATATCATTTCTTCAAAACTTATTATATCCATTTTATTCCCTTTGCAAAAAGTGATAATTTTAATTTAAATTAAAAATCAATTAAATTCTTCTTTGTTAACAAGTTCTATATCTTTTGTTAATTTGTTTATATTTTTAATATTATCCTCTCCTATAATTTTAACAGATTTTACAATATCTCCAACTTGATTAAATTCTTCAACTATAAGTTCAATACTTTTTTTAATATTATCTATATTATCATTTATATCTTCAAAAAGTTTTTTTTCATTAATTATTTCCTCTTCAACATTTTTTGAAAAAGACTTTATATCTGTTGTAATTTTTACAAGATTTTGAGAAGCTTTACTTATATCTGATATTCCAATATAAATTTCATTTATTCCAATAGAAATTTCATCAAATCCTTTATTCAAATCTTTTATTTCATTTTCAAACAAATCAAAAAAAACTATCATTTCCTTATTTAATTTACTAAAGTTTAATATAAACTCATTATTCTGTGATAAATCAGTAGTTATACTATTTGCATTTTTAGATGTTTTATCAGCTAATTTCCTAATCTCTTCTGCAACAACCCCAAACCCTTTACCTTTTTCACCTGCATGTGCAGCTTCTATTGAAGCATTCATAGCAAGTATATTTGTTTGATCAGCTATATCAACGATAACTTTTGAAATTTCAAGTAACTTTTCAGATCTTTCAAGGAACTGCTCCATATTATCTTTAATTTTATGTAAAAGTTCTTTGTTTTTATTAAAAGATCCTTCAAGTTCATTTATCTTTACTTTTCGATTTTTTATAATTTCATTTATATGTTCAATGTTTGAACTAATTTCGAGCAACGCAGATGATGTTTCTTCAACAGATGAAGCTTGTTCATTTATTTTATCAATAAGTTCAATAGTGTTTTTAGATATATTTTCAACAGAGTTTAAAAAAATCTTACTCTTTTCATTTAAATTATTTGTTTGTTTTTCTATATTTTTAAGATTATTACTTGAATTATTAACTGATTTTAGACAAGTTTCAGAACTTGATATTAAATTATTTCCAACATTTATAAAATCTGATGAATTCTTTATTATTTCATTTAATCTATTTACTTTATATATATTTAAATCCTTTTCTTTATTTGCTTCTCCAATTAAATTTTTTGAAAGATTATATATTTCATATGCTATAAGACTTATTGTAATTATTGAAACATTAATTATAACAAAAGTTGATCTACCTTCAGTTTCAAAATGAGTATTTTTTATATTTGGATAAATCTTTAAAAAATAAGAAAAAAACATTAAAATAATAGCAAAAAAACTTGAAAATAAAATTTCATAATTTTTAATAGAAACAAGGGAAGATATAATTATAAAACCAATAATATAAAAAGCATATTTATAAATTGTTAAATAAGATTCAAAGGCTATATTTGTTACTAAAAAGATAAGATTTATATAAATATAAACCAAAGTTAAAACACTTGAAACAAATGTCTTTCCTTTTCTTAAAAATATTAAAGATATAATTGGAATAATAATTGAAGATAAAATTAAATATGCAAAAATAATATCAATTTTAGCTTTTAGTTTTACAAAGGCAGCAGAATAAACAAATAAAATTAAAACAATTGTTGTGTAAAAGATATATTTACTTCTTTGTTTAAACTCAAGATTAAAATTTTCCCATATTTTTTTTGGTATAAAATACTCTACAAGATTTTTCATTATTAACCCCTTTTTATATTATCATAAACTTTCATTTCTATAATTTTTTATATACAATTTTTAACTTTTCAACTTCTTTTATATCCTGCTCCAAACCAAGCTGTTTATATATTTCAATTGCTTCATTAAAAAAGGAAATCGGATCTTCTTTATTTTTAGCAACTATTTTTCCTTTTATAACAAGTGCATCTGCATACTCTTTAAGTTGTTTTTTTTCATATGCTGAGATTAAAACTTCATCAGCATATTCTTTTGCAAGTTCAATATTATTCATTTCAAAATAAAGTTTTGCAAAAAATACTTTTATATAATTTTCATATTTAGAATAAACCCCAGCTTCAAAAAATAATTTTTCAGCTTCAGAAAAATATTTATATGCTTCTTCAAAATTATTCATATAAAAATAAATTTCTCCAATATTCCATAATGAAACACTATGGATCTCCTTCTCTCCTAATGTTTTTGAAGTTTGATATATATTTTTATAAATATTTAATGCTTTATCATACTTTTTATAAGCTTTATATATTTCAGCTATATTATTATATGGAATTAAAATCTCCCTTTCAAAATTATGCTTCTTATAATATTCAACAGATTTTAAGTAATATTTTAATGCCTCTTTAAAATTATCTTTTTCATAAAAATAATATCCTATAACATTTGAAATATCTCCTATTAATTTAGAAATTATTGGATAATTGTATATATTAAATTTGTCCATAATTTCATTTTCTTTTTCTTTTAATATTTTAATAGCTTCATCATACTTTGATTTCCTTAAGAGATATTCTACTACTGCATGATTATAAACTGATTCATTATATATTTTTTCAACCTCCAATATTTTAATCCATTCATTTTTAGCTTTCTCAAGTTCAACATCATTACCAGTTTCGAAATATAGCTCACAAAGTAAATCATATTTTTTTATAAGATATTCAGGAAAAATACTTATTTGATTTAAATATCTTAAAACTTCCTCATAATTTTTATTCCTAAACTCAATCTTTGATTTTAATAATAATGCCTTTTCAAAGCTTTCTGAATTTTTATAAGCATTTATAATCATAAAATCAAGATACTTATTTGCAATAGAGGTTCTACCATCTTCAATAAGATAATCAATAAAATCAATAAAAATTTTTATAATATCTTCTTTAAGTAATTTTTTATTTTCTTGTAAATATAAATAATTTAATTCTTCAAAAACTGTTTTTATTAAACTTTCTTTATGTTTTTTAAATATATCCTCTTTTTCTTCATTCCCCAATTCTTTTAATATTTTTTCCCTATCCTCTTTTCTTATAAATTTATAATTGAATTGATCTACCTTTTCAAATCTTTTTTTTCCATATTCAGAATTCAAAATAGAAATTATATCATGAAAATCAACATCTGATAAAATAGCTAAAAATATTAGATTAAATTTTTCTCCAATTGTAGCAGCAATTTTAGAAATCTTTTCAAACAAATTAAAATCCATTATTTTTCCTTAATTTTATTTTACTTTTTTCTAATTTAATCCATCTAATTATTATTAAATTTTATATTTTAATTATCGTTATTTAACTAATTATAAAAAAAATAAATATCTCAACTATTTTTATTTTCTTCAAAAAAATTAAATAATTTAGAAAAAAATAACCATTTATAAAAATTGTAAGATTATTTTTTTTAATACAAGTTCTTTATATTAGTTTTTTAAAAAAAAACTTGACATAATTTAATATTTATATTAATAGGTAAATGAGAAAGCGAGGTGATTAAATTGGCAAAAGTTTTTGCTGATGAAAACGAACCTGTTGAATTAGTCATAAAAAGATTTAAAAGAGAGTGTGAAAGAGAAGGAATAATAAGAGAATGGAGAAAAAAAGAATTTTATGAAAAGCCTTCTGAAATAAGAAAACAGCAAAAAAAAGCACTCGAAAGAAAATTGCTTAAAAAGTTAAGAAAAAATAATAAATCAAAAAAAGGTAAAAAATAATGGATAGCAAAAGCTATCCATTATTTTTTAATTTAATAATTTTATTGGAAAATATATGGATATTATAGTAAAAAAATTAAATGAAAATGAAATTAAAGAACTAAAATTAGAAAGCTGGTTTCCATGGGCATGTGACCCTTCAACATTCGAATGGGAATATCAAGACACCGAACAATGTTTTTTCTTAAAAGGATATGTTAAAGTTTGGTTAGATGAGAAAAATTTTATTGAAATTAAAAAAGGGGATTTTGTTCAGTTCCCTAAAGGTTTAAAATGCAAATGGGAAGTAATTGAAACAATAGAAAAACTATATAGATTTATTTAAAAGAATAAAATAATTTATCATATCATTAATATTTAAAATATTTTCTTTATGAAATTCATTATTTTTTAAGGGAATAGAATGAATAATAATATTGATAAAAAAGATATACAAATTTTAAAGATTTTACAAAAAAATGGCAAAATTACAAATAAAGATCTCTCTATTGAACTAAAATTATCCCCACCTTCTGTTCTTGAAAGAGTTAAAAAATTAGAAAATTTAGGATACATAAAAGAATACAAAGCAATTATTGATAGAGAAAAAATAGGAAGACCGATTTTAGCTTTGATTTGTATATATTTAGAAAAAAATAATGAGGAAACAGTATTAAAATTAATCGATTATCTAAAAAAACAGGAAGAAGTTCTTGAAATTTACCATGTAACAGGGAGATTTGATTTTATTGTTAAAGTTTCTGCAAAAAATTTACAGGACTTAAACAAGGTTATTTCTGCAAAAATCTCAGAATCTGAAGCTGTAAAAAAAGTTGAAACTTTTCTTGTACTTGATAGTTTTGAACGAAATGAATATCCTATTGATTAAGAAAATAAGATTTAATTTTATATTTATTTGGTTTATAAAAATGTGAATAAAAAAAATAAAGTTTTAGAATTAATTGAATTTTTATTTGTTAAATTTATCTTTTCTATATTTAAATTATTTAATTATAAAAAGGGAATCAAATTTGGATCAAAATTATTTCAGATTTTATATTTTATTCCTTTATTAAAAAAAATTGCTTATAAAAATCTTGATATTATTTTTTATGACTATGAAAATTATTCTAATAAAAATAATATAAATTTACCATTCAAATTATTCAAAAAAAAAGTATATTTAAAAAATCTCCAAAACTTAGGAAAAATATTTTTTTCAATTATTTATCTTCCTAAAATAGAACTATTAAAATTTGAAAATATTATCTTAAAAACAGATATTAATTATATAAAGGAAATTTTAAATAGAGACAAAGGTTTTATTGCTGTTACTTTACATTGTGGAAATTGGGAAATTATGGGAACTTTTTTTTCACAACTCGGACTTCCAATAAATGTTATAATGAGACCTCTTGATAACAAACTTTTAAACAATTATTTAGAAAAGTTTAGAACAGATAAAGGATTAAAAATAATTTCAAAATTTGATTCTCCAATAAAATTTTTAAGACCTGTTTTAAAAAATGAAATTCTTGCTATTTTAGCTGATCAAAATACATTAAAACATGGTATTTTTATACCATTTTTTAAAAGAATTGCTTCTTCAAATCAAGGTGCAGCTAAAATTCATTTATTAACTAAAGGAGAACTTTTATTAATTTATTCTTATTATGATAATGACAAATTAATTATAGAAAATGAACCATATTTGAATATATTTGAAGAGTATAATAAAATTGATAAAAATTTGAAAATAAAACTATTTATCTTTAATTATTATTTTAATTTAAAAAACATATCTATTCCTATTTCATTTTTTAATGATCTTGTTGATCTTTCAAATTATAATGAAAAAATAGTCAATATTGATCAAACTGAAAAAGATAAAATAATTGAATCTTTTGAAAATAAAATTTATCAAAAACTTTTTAATTTTGATAATCTTGAGGAAGAAGAAAAGATATTTTTTATAAATTATATTATCCATAAAAAATTTGAAATCATAATTAAAAATCACCCTGACAATTGGATGTTAATACATGAAAGATGGAAAAAACAGCCTGCAAATTTTTCTTATCTATATAAATAATTTTTTTATTTATCATTTATAAAATTTTAATTTATTATTATTTAAAGTTAGTTATTTTAAATTATTTTCCTTACAAAAACAATTTTTAAAATAAAAGATATTGAATATAAAAAATTTGAATTTATTATTAATAAATAAAATAGGAGGTTAAATATGTTTAAAGGGGTTTACACTGCAATAATTACACCTTTTAAAAATAATAAAATTGATCTTGATAATTTTGAAAAACTTATAGAAAGACAGAAAAATGCTAAAGTTAATGGTATTGTTATTGCAGGATGTACCGGTGAATCTTTTACACTTACATATGAAGAAAAAATCGAACTTACAAAAATTGCTCTAAAATATAAAACAGATAATTTTAAAATTATTGTAGGGACAGGTTGTTCATCAACAGAGGAAACTATAAACATTTCAAAAAAAATTGAAAAATTATCACCTGATGCACTTCTTATAATAACACCTTATGGAAATAAACCATCTCAAGAAGGACTTTTTATTCATTATAAAAAAATAGCAGAAAATGTTTCTTTACCTATTATGCTATATAATGTCCCTGGAAGAACATCTGTAAATTTATTACCAGAAACTGTTTCAAGATTATCTAAGATCAAAAATATAGTTGCATTGAAACAAGCTTTAAATGATATAGATTCTATGAGCAAAATTTTACAAATTGCACCTGAAATTGATTTACTTTCAGGTGAAGACTCATTAACTTTACCCTTACTTTCAATTGGTGGAAAAGGTGTAGTTTGTACTGTATCAAATATTATTCCAGAAGCTATGGTTTCTCTATGTAATTCATTTTTTGAAGGAAATCTTGAAAAAGCAAAAGAAATACATTTAAATATACAAAATTTTATAAAAGCTTGTTTTATTGAAAGTAATCCAACTCCTTTAAAATATGCATATAAATATCTTGGTCTTTCAAATGGAGAACTTAGAGAACCTCTCTGTGAAGTATCTGACTCATCAAAAAAAATTATTGAAGCTGAAATAAATAGACTTAGAGAGTTAAAATTATTATATATTTAATATATATAAAATGTTAAATTTAAGCTTTTACTTATTTTCTTGACATTTTGTTTATTTATTTGAATATTTACAAGAATTTATTTTATTAATAAAATTTGTTCAATATTTTAAATTAACTGGACAAAAAAATGAAATGGAAAAAAGAAAAAATAGAATTATTAAAAACAATTAAAAAGGTCTTAGAAGAAAAACTTGTTATTGGAACATGGGGAAATTTCTCTATTAGAATTAATGAAGATCTTTTTATTATAACTCCATCTGGTATGGATTATAAAAAGATCAAACTAAAAGATCTAATAGTAATGGATTTAAATGAAAAAATTGTTGAAGGAAAAAGAAAACCTTCTGTCGAATATTTTCTTCATCTTTCTATTTACAAAAATAGAAGAGACATTAATGGAATATGCCATACACACTCTGATTACGCTAAAGTTTTTTCTATACTAAGAAAACCAATACCTCCTGTTTGTGAGGACTTAGTTCAAGTAGTTGGTGGAGAAGTTCCAGTTGCACCTTATTATTTACCTGGAAGTAAGGAACTAGGAATAAATTGTGCAAAAACCCTTGATAATAAAAATGCTGTTATCTTATCAAATCATGGACTTGTTAGTTGTGGAAGAACTATTGATGAAGCATTAAAAATAGCTGAAGTTATTGAAAGAAACTCTAAAACAATTATTTTTTCATACATTTTAGGAGAACCTGTAAAATTAGATCAAAATGATATAGATATAATGAGAGATTTTTATTTAAATAAATATGGACAAAAATAAAATATTTTAAATAAAACAAATCTTTTAAGGGGTATTAAATGGAAATTTTAGACCAAAATGAAAAAACTTGGTGGGTTGATTTTGATCTTCTTGAAAATTTTATGATTGATGTATTTAAAGGAGTAGGAATACCTGAAAATGATGCAAAAATTTGTGCAAAAGTATTAATAACTTCAGATAAAAGAGGAATAGATTCTCATGGCATAGGAAGATTTAAACCTATCTATATTGATAGAATTGATGCTGGGCAAATTAATCCAATTACAAAAATAGATATTATCAAAGAAACTGAGACAACCGCAGTACTTGATGGTAATAATGGAATGGGGCAAGTTATTGCTCATAAAGCAATGGAAATGGCTATAGAAAAAGCCAAAAAGTATGGCCTTGGTATGACAGTTGCAAGAAACTCAAACCATTATGGTATTGCTGGGTATTATGTTCTTATGGCTATTGAAAATGACATGATTGGTATAACAGGAACAAATGCAAGACCATCAATCGCTCCAACTTTCGGAATAGAAAATATGCTTGGTACTAACCCTCTAACTTTTGGTATTCCTACTAATGAAGAATTTCCATTCGTTTTAGATTGTGCAACATCTGTAACACAAAGAGGTAAAATAGAAGTTTATGCTAGATTAAACAAAGATATTCCAGAAGGTTGGGTTATTGGACAAGATGGTAAATCAAGAACTGATTCAAAAAAAATACTTGATGATCTTGTTAAAGGCACATGCGCTCTTGTTCCACTTGGTGGAATAGGTGAGGAAACAGGGGGCTATAAAGGTTACGGATATGCTACAGTTGTTGAAATTTTATCAGCAGCATTATCTAATGGTTCATATTTAAAAGATCTTTTAGGTTTTGATAAAGATGGGAAAAGAATTCCTTACAAATTAGGACATTTTTTTATTGCTATCAATATTAAAAATTTTATCGAACCTAAAATTTTTAAGAGTATTGCAGGAGATATTTGTAGAAAATTAAGAAATTCAAAAAAGATGCCAGGTGCTGAAAGGATATATACAGCTGGTGAAAAAGAATATCTTGCTTGGCTTTATAGAAAAGACAAAGGTGCTCTTGTTGATGAAGTATTAAAAGATCACATAATTGAATTAAAAAAAAGATTTAAACTGGATAAATATCATTTCCCTTTTGAATAAATAATTTTTTCCTATTTTATTTATTATTGTTTCTTTATTCCCAATTTTATTGTATTATTTAAATTTTTTAATTGTTTTTTAATAATTTTTTAAATCTTATTTTTTTATAATCTTTAAAACCTAAAAAACATATTTATAAAATTTATTTTAAGGAGAAAATATGAAAATTGAAAACCTTGTTGAAAAGTCATTAAAATATCATCTTGAACCCACACCTGGTAAGATTGCTACTCTTCTTACAAAAAGCTGTAAAGATGCTTTAGATTTATCACTTGCTTATACACCTGGAGTTGCTTATCCTACAATTGAAATAGATAGAAATCCTGAAAATGTATTTAAATATACTAATAAAGGAAATCTTGTTGCTGTTATTTCAAATGGAACAGCAATATTAGGTTTAGGCAATTTAGGTGCGTTAGCCTCAAAACCTGTTATGGAAGGAAAAGGTGTATTATTTAAAAGATTTGCTGATATTGATGTTTTTGATATTGAAATAAACTCCAATGACCCTGACAAAATAATTGAGACTGTAAAACTTCTTGAACCAACATTTGGTGGAATAAATTTAGAAGATATAAAAGCTCCTGAATGTTTTTATATTGAAGAAAAGCTTATAGAAATAATGGATATTCCTGTTTTTCATGATGACCAACATGGAACTGCAATTATTTCTGGTGCTGGACTAATAAATGCTTTAGAAATAGTAAATAAAAAAATTGATCAGATAAAAGTTGTTTTTAATGGTGCTGGAGCAGCTGGTATTGCTTGTGCAAAACATTTTCTAGCTTTAGGTGTTAAAAAAGAAAATATTTTAATGTGTGATTCAAATGGTGTAATCTATGAAGGAAGAAAAGAAAATATGAATAAATACAAAGAATTTTTTGCTCAAAAAACAAATAAAAGAACATTAGAAGACGCTTTAAAAGATGCTGATGTTTTTGTAGGAGTTTCTGTAAAAAATTGTTTGACACCCCAAATGTTAAAATCAATGGCTAAGAATCCTATAGTTTTTGCAATGGCAAACCCTGATCCTGAAATAACATATGAACTTGCAATTGAAACAAGAAAAGATACAATAATGGCAACAGGAAGATCAGACTATCCAAATCAAATAAACAATGTATTAGGATTTCCATTTATATTTAGAGGTGCTTTAGATGTTAAAGCAAGAAAAATAACTGAAAAAATGAAAATAGCTGCAACATATGCTCTTGCAAATATAGCTAAAGAACCTATTATTGAACCTGTTAAAAGAGCATATCAAAACCAAAACTTTTCATTTGGTCCTAATTATATTGTGCCAAAACCTTTTGATCCAAGAATAATCGAATGGGAAGCTTTTGCTGTAGCGAAAGCTGCATGTGATGAAAATGTTGCAAGAGAACCAATAAAAGATTGGGATAATTACAAAAAAAGTTTAAAAAATAGAATAAAAAAATATTGGGAGATAGATTATTAAAAAATATATTAAAACAAAAACAATAAAAATTTTAAAAAAAAAATTTAAATAAAAAAATTGTTAATTTTAAAATATTTATTAAATTTATTTTAAAATAAAACATTAAATATTTTAATTAAACTTTTATATTATAATTTCTAATTTTTAATATAAATTTTTTATAGAGAAAATATTTGTTTGTTAATAATAAATAAAAATAATAAAAAATTTTGGAGGGTTAAATGGCAAAAAAGTATGTTTATTTCTTTTGTAATGGTAAAGCTGAAGGTAATAAAGACATGAAAGATTTACTTGGAGGTAAAGGAGCTGGTCTTGCTGAAATGACAAGTATAGGATTACCAGTACCTGCTGGCTTTACTATAACAACTGAAGTTTGTGACCTTTATTACAAAAACAATAAACAATATCCAGCTGGACTTAAAGAAGAAGTTTTAGAAAATATTAAAAAACTTGAAAAAGTTACTGGAAAAAAATTTGGTGACCCAGAAAATCCACTCTTAGTTTCTGTAAGATCAGGTGCACCTATCTCAATGCCTGGTATGATGGAAACCATTCTAAACCTTGGTTTAAATTCTAAAACAGTTGAAGGTCTTGCAAAAAAAACTGGAAATAGAAGATTTGCACTTGATGCTTATAGAAGATTTATTATGATGTATGGTTCTACAGCAAAAGGAATTGATAGAGAAAAATTTGATCACATTTTTGAAGAAGTTAAAGAAAAATATACAAGAAAAAGATTAAACAAACCTGAAAATGAAAAAATTAATGATATCGATGTTAATGATGAAGAACTACAAATTGTTGTTGATAAATTCAAAGAACTTTATAAAAAAGAATTAAATGAAGATTTCCCTGAAGATCCTATGGTTCAACTTTGGGGATCAATTGATGCTGTTTTTGGTTCTTGGATGGCTGAAAAAGCTGTTACATATAGAAAGGTTGAAAATATAAAAGGAGTTATTGGAACTGCCGTAAATGTTGTTCAAATGGTTTTTGGTAATATGGGTGATAATTCAGGTACTGGTGTTGCTTTTACTAGAAATCCAAATACAGGAGAAAATGAATTTTATGGTGATTATTTAATTAATGCACAAGGTGAAGATGTTGTTGCTGGTATTAGAACACCTATGAAACTTTCTGAATTAGAAAAAAAAGATCCAGAAGTATACAAACAATTATTAAAAATTAGAGAAAAACTTGAAAAACATTATAAAGAAATGCAAGATATAGAGTTTACTGTTGAAGAGGGTAAACTTTATATGTTACAATGTAGAACTGGTAAAAGAAATGCTAAAGCAGCTTTTAAAATTGCATATGATATGGTTCAAGAAGGTCTAATTAATAAAGATGAAGCTATTTTAAGAATAAAAGATAAAGATATTGAAGGTTTATTTTATCCTGTTATATCCCCTGAAGAAAATGAAAACAAGAAAAAATATTTACTTGTAACAGGAATTGATGCTGTTCCTGGAGCTGCTTCTGGTAAAGTAGTTTTTGATGCAAAAAGTGCAGAAGAATGGGCAGCAAGAGGTGAGAAAGTAATTCTTGTTAGAAAAGAAACATCTCCTGAAGATGTTGGTGGAATGCATGCTGCTTCTGGTATTTTAACCGCAACAGGTGGAAAAACATCTCATGCTGCTGTTGTAGCAAGAGGTTGGGGCAAATGTTGTATAGTAGGATGTGAAAAATTAAATATAGACTATACAAAAAAAATAATGAGTGTTGGTGATAAAGTTGTTAAAGAAGGTGATGAGATAACTCTTGATGGTTCAACAGGGGAAGTTTTTATCGGTGCATTAAAATTAGTAAAACCTGAATTTCCAAAAGAATATTATGAAATTATGAAATGGGTTGATGAAAGAAGAAAAATAAATGTTAGAACAAATGCAGATACCCCTTACGACGCTGAAAATGCAAGAAAACTTGGAGCAGAAGGAATTGGATTATGTAGAACTGAGCATATGTTCTTTGATACAGAAGAAAGAAGATTAGCAATTCAAGAAATGATTCTTGCTGATAATCTTGAAGGTAGAAAAAAAGCACTTAATAAATTATTACCATTCCAAAGAGAAGATTTCAAAGGAATTTTTAAAGCAATGGATGGTTATCCTGTTACTATTAGATTAATTGACCCACCATTACATGAATTTGTTCCACACGATGAAAAAGGTCAAAGAAAACTTTCAGAAGTAACAGGGATTCCTTTTGAAAAAATTAAACAAAGAGTTGATCAGTTACATGAAGCAAACCCAATGCTTGGGCATAGAGGTTGTAGATTAACTATTACTTATCCTGAAATTCTTGAAATGCAGGTAACAGCAATAATAGAAGCAGCTGTTGAATGTACTAAAAATGGTATTAAAGTTTATCCTGAAATTATGATACCTTTAACAATTGATTCAAAAGAATTTCATATTCTTGAAGAAAAAGTTAGAAAAGTTGCAGATGAAATTATTTCAAAAAATAATATAAATATTAAATATCTTGTTGGAACAATGATAGAAGTTCCAAGAGCTGCTTTACTTGCAGATAAAATTGCTCAATATGCTGAATTTTTCTCATTTGGAACAAATGACTTAACTCAAATGACTATGGGATTATCAAGAGATGATGCTGGAAGATTTTTACCTGATTATGTTGATGAAAAGAAAACTGGTATTTTTAAATATGATCCTTTCCAAGTATTAGATCAAGAAGGTGTTGGACAACTTGTAAAAATGGGTATTGAAAAAGGTAGATCAACAAGACCAACATTAAAAGTAGGTATTTGCGGTGAACACGGTGGAGAACCAAGATCTGTAGAATTTTGTGTAAATGTTGGCATGAATTATGTTTCATGCTCTCCATTTAGAGTACCAATAGCAAGACTTGCTGCTGCTCAAGCTGAAATTAAAAAAAAATAAAAAATAAATAAAAAATATAAATATTAATAGAATTTATTATTAAAAGAGGGGAGTTGAAACTTCCCTCTTTTTTATTATAATTATTTTAAATATCATTTTATATTAAAACTTTTGGAGTTAATCAATGATTTCCCTTTTTAATGAACAATTTGTAATTAAAATTGGCGATATAACAGAAGAAAATACAGATGCAATCGTAAATGCTGCTAATTCTACACTATTTGGTGGTGGTGGAGTAGATGGAGCTATACATAAAAAAGGTGGTCCAAAAATTTTAGAGGAATGTAAAAAAATAAGAGAAACCATTTATATAAATGGGTTGCCAACAAGCTATGCTGTTGCAACTTCTGGCGGTAATTTAAAAGCAAAATATGTAATTCATACTGTTGGTCCAATATGGTATGGTGGGAAAAACAATGAAGAAAAACTTCTTTATGAAACATATAAAAATTGTATGATAGAAGCTGAAAAATTAAACATTAAAACAATTTCATTTCCTTTTATATCAACAGGAGCATTTGGGTTTCCAAAAGATTTAGCATCAAAGATAGTTTATAATTTTTTTAATGATTACTATAAAGAGAAAAAAGATATAATTTCTTATTTAATTCTCTTTTCACAAAATGATTATAATATTTTTTTAAAATCTAATAATATAAACTGATAGCTATTTAAATATTATTTTATCTCTTATATCTCTATTTAATTCACTAAAAATTAATTGCTTATTATAGAAAAATTACTATAATAAAAATATGTTAAAATTATGGAGATTTTCTATGCACATAAAAATTTTTAATTTCATTAAAATTATCAAAATTACAAAAAAATATTTATTAATCTCTTTCCTTTTATTAATAATATCTTCTATACTTTCTTTCTATGCTCCTTTTACAAAATTAAAAAAAGTAGAGACCCCTCATTTTTATATTTATTATCCTGAAAATTTAGAAAAATTAATAGATGAAAATTATATTCATTTTATGGAAAAATCTTATGATTTTCTATCAAATCTTTTTAAATATGAATTTAAATATAAAATAAATGTTTATTTTTCTGATACTGATAAAATAGCAAACGGTTTTTCAAGTCCAATTGGAAATTCAACAATATACTTAATAACAACTCCTCCTCCTGTAAATTCTTCAATTGGAAATTTCGAAAATTGGCTTCAAATGGTTTTTTATCATGAATTAACTCATCAATTCTCTTTAAACCTCCAAAATCCTTTTATAGAATTTATCTCTGCTATCTTTGGAAATATTTTCCTTATAAATTATTTTAAAAACCCTTTCTTCATGATAGAAGGAGTTACAGTTAGTTTGGAAGGACAAGGAAAAAATTTTGGTAGAGTTAATGACCCAATGGTAAAACAAATTATATTACAAGATATAATAGATAAAAATTTTAAAAATCCATATCAACTTGAACAATCTTATGATTATGACTGGCCTTACCATAGTCTTGGTTACTTTTATGGAGGTTATTTCTCTTATTTTTTGCAGGAAAAATATGGCATAGAAAAATATATAAACTTATGGAAAGAAACATTAAAATTATTTAATTCTTATGAAGATGCATTTGAAATCGTATATAATAAAACCTTACAGGAATTATGGAATGAATTTTATGAATTCTTAAAACCTGATTTTGAAATATATATAAATTCCAACGATTTGACAAAGTATAAAGAAAAATCATTTTATTTCAATGGTAGAATTTCAAAAGAAGAAAATAAAATCTATTATTATTATTTTAATTTAAGAAATAGATCTATAGAAAGATTAGAGTTAAATACCCTAAAAACAGAAATCGTTTTGAACAATTTACTAAATTTTTCTTCTTTTGAAATATCTGAAAAAAATAATAAATTAATTATTTCATACTATGATTTTCTTCCATATAATAACTTAACCATTAAATATAAAATATTTAATTTAAAAAATAAAAAATTTGAAAAATCCAATATTGAAAAATTATTAAACTTAAACGAATTAAATTTTTATAATGATTCTTACATTGGAATAGACATAAGTGACTCTTTTACTAATTTAGTATCTATAGATCAAGCCAATAATATAAAAATTTTATTAAAAGGGTCAAAAGAATTTTATATTTCAAATCCTTCTCAATATAAAGATAAAATTCTTTTTTTAGGAAATTTCAAAGGCAAAAAGAATTTATATATTTATGATTTAAATAATAATAAATTAGAAATTCTTAAAACAAACATTTCTAATATTCATTCATATAATGTATATGAAGATAGAATATTTTTAACATATAACGATGATTTTTCTTTAAATAAATTTTCAATAATTGAAAATGATAATGAATTAGATTTTTTAAAAAATTATTCAGGAGGATTTTTTAATCCCTATTTATATGAAAATAAATTAATATATATAGCAAGATATTCCAAATATTCAAGAATACAATACCTTAAATTTAATGATTTTGAAGATAATAATTTTTATAAATCAAAAATCCAAATAATCGATATTGATATAAATTCACTATATACAAATAATAAAGAAAATGAACTTGAATTAAATAAAAACTTAATTATAAAAGAATCAAATGTTATTTTTCCTTTTGAAAAATCTATTTTACCAAATGCATGGTTCCCTACACCATCTATTTCTTTTATATTTAACAAATTAGTATTTAATGGAATTGGACCATCTTTTATATGGATGGACAATATCACTAATTCTTTATCTATACTTAATTTATCAGTAAATATATATAATAATAAATTATATCCATCTATTTCATATACAGCTATTCTTAATTATTTCGATCCATTAATTATTAATTTAAATTTTGAATTTGCAAATGGTTTTGATTTGCTTTTAAATAATCCCTTTTTCTTCAACTATATTAGTTTTAATTTAAGTCTAACCTATTTATCTTTTTTATCATTACCAATTAAGTCAGATATTTTACAACTTAATTTAAATATTGGTTTTATTGATAAAAATGACCCTAATTATTTGGATTTTAATAATTCTTTTTTGTTTTATATATACAATACTTTGAAATTGAAACTAATAATATTAAACCAAATGGAATTTTCATCAATATCTTTAATATATTTTTCTCAACTTGATAAAAATATAAATAATATAAAATTTGAAATAAAAAATGACTTTTATTTTTTTAATATTGGTTTAAATTTAAATAATTCATTAATAATATCAATGAATAAAAATTTACCATTTTTAGGTTCAAACGATTTTTATAATTTTTCAGTAATTCCTTATTTATTTGAATTTTCAATTGATTACGAAAATTATAAATATAATTTTGCCTTAATTAGTTCAATAGATCTTCTTATTATAGAATCAAAACCTAATAAATTAATAAATTTTTTATTTTACATATACTACATTAAAATAATAGCTGGATATAAAATATGTTTAGCTGGAGTTTACAATTATAATAATTTTTATTTTGAAAACTATATCCATGACGAATATTTATTTTTAAAAATTAAAACATATTATTCAATAAATAGCAATATATCATTAAATTTTAACTTTTCATATTCTTATTTAAACAATAAATTTTACTTTTTTAATGAAATTGAAATTATTTTTTAGTAAAAATAATTTATTTAAATTCAATAACTATTAATATTAAAATTTAAATCATTTAAATAAAATTTTATATTTTTTGACAAAAATTTATTTTATATTATCATTTTTATATGGTAAAGAAAGCATTTGATATAAATGTAGATTATAATATTAAAAATAATTTTACTATTTTAATAGAACCAAATGTTGCTTTTGAATATAACCTTATAAACACCATAAATGAAATTAATGTTATAATAGCTAAATCTATTGAAGATTTCAAAAGTCTAAAAATAGAAAATTTTAAATCTACATTTCAATTAATAAATAATCAAAAACCTAATTTAATCATTTTAACATCTGATATATGGAAAAAATTAAATTATCCTAAGAAAATCATATTTATTTTTAATGATAAAAAATATTATTTAATAAAAAAAGAATAATTTTATTCTTATATTATTTATTAAAATAATTAAGCCTACAATGGTAATGGAATCAATAATAACTAAAAAAAGTAAAGATAATTTAAAGTTACCTACTCTACAACAAAATAAAATTATTGATGAACTTTTTTTAAATAATTGCATCAATATTTATATGCTTTATAATATTTATAAAAAATTAAATTATCTTGATCTATTTTATACAAGTGATCTAACCTTTTTTTTAGTATTTAATAATGAAACAAAAGAACTATTCATTCATACTAGTAATTTTTCAAATACTTTTATAATTAAAGAATTTTTAGTAAAAAGTAATTTTTTAAATTTAAATAAGATAAAATACATCTGTGGAAAAGAGGAAGATATTAATATTTTATTTTCAATTTTTCCATCTTTATATTCAAAAGTAATATTTTATGATACTTATTTTTTTTATTCTTATATATTAAATGAAGAAAGTATTTCATCATTAGATAATTTTATCAATACTAACTTAAATTTAAAAATGTTAATACCTTATTCAAAAAATTATCTTATTAAATTATTAAATCTTCAAATTGGTTATCTTATTGAAGAAATGAGATATAAACCTGATAATAATATAAAAAAAATAGCATGGAAAAAATTATTAAATATTTTCAGAGATTTTAAATTATTTTTTGCTATTTTGGATAAAGAACCAGTTGCCAAATGTGAATGGAATGCATTCACACAAAATATATTTCAAATAGGCGGGGTATATACAAGTCAAAAATTTAGAAATATGGGAATTAGTTCATTTTTGTTGTCTTCTATGTTAAAGTATTCCTATGAAAATTTAAATTATAAATATGCAACACTTTTTGTCCGAAAAGATAATATGAAGGCTATAAATTTATATGAAAAAATAGGATTTATTAAAAATATATACAATTTATCTTGGTTAATATTAAATAATTAGGAAAAAAAATGGGGTTAAAAGATGCTATCTTCTTAATTGATAAATCTGTAAATGTTAAAAAAATATTAAATGATATTTTAAAAAATCCACGAGATAATTCTCTTTTTGAAAAATTAAAAAATAATTTTGTTGTTAAAAATCAACTTTTAATACAAGGGTCTGGAATTGAAAATCTCTTCAAAGGAGATGATATTTTTTACAATTATTCTCTTAATGGGTTCACTTCAAACAAGATTGGATATGCTCAATTTTTAGGAGTTTCAATTGAAATTATCTCTCCATTAATTCCTATTAATAAAAATATGTATTTATATTTTGTTTTACCTCCACTAAATGAAAAAAATTCATTAATAACTGTTGATGATATATTAAATGAGATTAATAATTTAAAAATTAAAACACAAGTTAATACAGAAAATATTGAAAAAACTATTAAAATTGCAAAATCTGGTAAAGGTTTTGTATCTTTATTAACAAAAGGCAAAGAAGCTAAGGATGGCTCTGTATATAAAGTAAAATTATATTTCAACCCAACTGCCGAGATTGGTATAAAAAGAGAAGATGGTTCCATTGACTTTAAAGAAAGAAACATAGTTAAAAATGTTAAAAAAGGAGAAATCTTAGGAGAATATTCTCCAGAAATCAAGCCAGAAAATGGTTATGATATTTTTGGTAATGTAATTGAAGCAAAAAAAGATACAAATTATACATTTATTGTTGGAAAAAATATAGAAATGACAGAAAATAATAAACTAGTTTCTCAAATTGATGGGATCTTTGATTTAAAAGATAATACTATTTCTGTAAGTGATACACTTATAATTCCTCAGGATGTCGATTTAACAATTGGTAATATAAATTGTCTTGTATCTGTCCATGTAAAAGGAAAAATAAATCAAGGATTTAGAATAGAAGTTGGAAAAGATCTAATTGTAGAAGAATTCATTAATAGATCAAATATAAAAGTTTTAGGTAACTTAAAAGTTAAAAATGGTTTAATAGGAGAAGGAGATAAGTATAAAATTATAGTTAGAAATAATGCAGAAGTAGAGTATATAGAAAATTGTGATGTGTGGTGTGGACAGGATATTATATTTGATAAAAACATTACCCACTCAAACATAACATGTGGTGGGAAAATAATATCTAAAGGTAAAGGTGTTATAATAGGAGGGAAAATTCTTGCTTCTAAAGGTTTAGAAATAAATGAATTAGGTTCAAAAATGTCAGTTGCAACTGTTGTAGTTGTAGGAATTGATATTAAAAAAGATTTGAAAAAAAATGAAATTGAAAAAAAATTAAAATTTCTTGAAGTTCAAATTTCAAGATTAAAAAATGAAATTGGTGAAGATTATTTTAATAATCCCGAAGAATTTATTACCCACTTATCAGATGATAAATTAGAAAGGTATGAAAAACTTATAAATAATTTTGTTTCGCTTATGGAAGAAAGAAAAAACTTATTAAAAGAACTTGAAGAATTAAATAAAAACTTAAATTTCAAAGATGCTAAGGTAATTGTTAGAAATATAGCTTATGAAAACGTTTCAATATATTTTGGTATCACTAAAATTGACATAAAAGAACCTGTAAGAGCTACAGTTTTCTATTGGGATGATAAAGAAAAAAAGATAGCTTCAAAATTTTTATAATCTTTTGTCTATATTTTTTATTTTTTTATTATTTTTTTTATTTCATTTTCAAATTTTGATTTTATCTTATTCAATCTGTCAAAATCTTCTTCTTTTATAGCCAATGATATTTCTTTCCCAATTTCCCCAAGATTTTTATATCCAAACATTGGAGCTGTTCCTTTCAAATTATGTCCAATAAATCTTAAAGTTTTTAAATCTTTATCGATAATAGATTTATTAAATTGCTCTAATTTTTTTAATGTTTCTTCTATAAACATTTTTTTCAATTTTTCATAACTTGAAACACCTATAAAGTCATCTATATTTTTCTCTTTATTTTCTTCTTTAAGTTCTTCATTTTTATCATTAAAACTCTTCTCTTCATTATTTTCATTTAATTTTATTTTTTTTTCATAAATATCATCTTTTATTTCAATTGCTTCAGATATGAATTTATCTGTTAACCCTAAATATTTTGAAAAAATATTATAAAATTTTTCTTTTGTATATGGCTTTGATACTATTTCATTAAAATATATTTTTAATGAATCTCCCAAAATATCCTCTTCATAACCTGAAAAACAAACAATAGTTATTGCTAAATTATTATTTCTTATTTTATATGCTAGTTCCCCACCATCCATTTTTGGCATTTGCATGTCTGTAATTAAAAGGTTATATGAGCCAGTTAAAGCTTCCATTAAAGCATCTTTTCCATTATTTACTATCTTATACTTTATATTATTAAAATCTTTCAATATATCTTTTATTACAGCAATGTTAACTTCATTATCTTCAGCAATTAAAATATTTGATTGATATAAATTTATCTTTTTATTTTTTAAAATTTTTTCATTTTGTAAATCAACAAAATCTTTAATCTCTGAATCTTCAGGCAAATTTAAATAAATAAAAAATATAAATTTAGATCCTTTTCCAATTTCAGATTCACAATATATTTGCCCATCCATTAATTCAACAAGTCTTTTTACAATTGATAGTCCAAGACCACTACCTCCATATTTATATTTGATATCTTCATTTTCTTGTTCGAAAGGTTCAAATATTTTATTTAGTTTTTCTTTACTTATACCAATACCTGTATCTTCAACAACACAATTTAATCTAATAATATTATTTTCATACAATTCTGGTGTTATAACTAATTTTATGTAACCATTTTCAGTAAATTTAGAAGAGTTCCCCAAAAGATTATAGAATATTTGTTTAATTCGTAAATTATCACCTTTCAAAAACCGAGGAATTTTATTTGAAATATCAAAAACAAGTTTTACATTTTTTTGAGATAATCTTGCACTTATATTATCATAAAGTTCTTTTAACAAATCAGAAAAATTAAATATTTTTTTAGCTATGTTTAATTTATTATCTTCAGCTTTCGAAATAGTTAATAGATCTTCAATTAAAGAAATCAGAGTTTCTGTAGATCTTTTAATTTTTAAAAGATAATCAAGTTTTTCCTTATCATTTTCCATTTTTATTATTTTATCAATTATTGCATCAATTCCAAAAATAGGAGTTTTTAAATCATGAGTAATTGAAGCAAAAAACTTACTTTTTATTTTTATTGCTTCATCTGCTCTAATTTTTTGAATTAATAAATTTTCTGAAGTTTTATTTAATTCCTCAAAAAGGTTGTATAAATTAGACTTTGTTGAATCAAGAGAATCCTCTAAAGTCTTTAATTTATCTAATAAATATTTGTTTTTTAAACTTATAATTTCATTTTCATAAATAATATTATTTATTAAATTAGTTAAAACAGATGGTAAGATTTTATTATTTAAAATTTGTTTTTTGTTTAAAAGATCTTTTATTAATAAATTTAAATCTTTATTATTTTTTAAATCAATTTTATCATGATCTAATATATTTGAAAATATATTCTCATAATTATAATCTTTTACATTATTTAAATTACAATCTTTATTTTTGATTAACTTTAATCTATTATTTTCCTCTTCTAATGTATTTTGTATCTTTTTATAAAGATTTGAATCTTTTACACTTTCAGTATAAAAAAATCTTAAATAACTTTTTCTAAAATCCATTACTATTCTTAAAAATTCATCATTATAATAAAAATTATTTTTTAATTCATCCTTAAATAAATCTATAAAATATTTATCAAACTTAGGTAAAAACTTACTAAAATCCTCATTATAATAATCATCATTAATTAAAATATTTATTGCAAAATAAACTGAATCAAAAAACGTCTTAATTTCAAAATCCTTTCTATCGACCAAATATTTTTTAAAATAAAAGGTTAAACAATTACAAGATAAATTTTCTTCATCTATATAATTTGAAAGAGTTGCTAAATTTTTATTCATTATATCAAAAACATATGGGGCAATAGAAATGCCAAGATGAATATCTTTCTTTTGGAAAAAAAATTCTACATCTTTTTCATTTATTGATTTAAATATAACTTTTTCTGGCTCAAATTTATAAAATTTAATAAAATTAAAAATTAAATTCTTAAAATATTTACTATCATCAGGTATTGCAACTATTAATTTTTCTAATTTTTCTCTTCTATGTGAAAAAAATTCTTTTTGAACTAAAATTTTATAAAAGTTTTTAAAACTAATAGGAAAAATGTAAAAATCAAAATTATCCTGATTTTTTAATATCTTACTTTCTATATAACCTGCATCTGTAAAAATAATATCAAAATAATTATTATCAAATAATGATTTTAAAACAGAATAATTATCAACAGGAATAATCTGTATATTTAAATCATCAAAAAAATTTTTACTTTTTAAAAAAGAAAATAATGAAAAAAATATATTATTATTAACACCTAACTTTATCATAAGAAAATTAATTAAAGTTTTTTCTATTACAAATTAAAAAAATTTAAAATGTTTTCAAAAATAATATCAAGATCATAATCAAGAGGTAAAACATGATTTGATTTTTTTAAATAAACTAACTGTTTATTTTTCGACCCTATTTTATTATAAATTAATTGGGGGGATCTATATGAAACAACTTTATCTTTCTCTGAATGAAATATTATTACATCAGAATTTACCTTTTTTAATATTTTTCTAAAAAGTAAAATAGCCTTTCTTAATTCATTTAAAGATTTTATTGAGAAGTAATCTTTATAATAAATCAAATATTTTTTGTTTTCAAGTTTATTTAAAGCTGGAGCACTATTTGGTTGTTTAATTTTATTTATAAAAAATTTTAAAAAACTTAAATATTTAAATTTCTTATCTGGAAAATCATATGGAGTAGCAAGTAAAGCTATCTTCTCAATATTAAAAAGATAAGCTAAATAACTAGCAATAATCCCTCCCATTGATAAGCCTATAAGATAAATTTTGTCAACTCTTTTAGAGAATTCTAAATATGCATCAATAGAAGATCTTAGCCAATCACTTAATTTGGTATCCATAAAATCATCAAAACATGTTCCATGACCAGTTATTCTTGGACAATAAACTGATATACCTTTTTCTTCAAACTTCTTAGCAAGAAGAAACATCTCGGAAGGAGATCCACTATAACCATGAAAAATTATTATTCCTTTTTCTTTATTTTGTATATTTTTGTAACTTTCAGCTCCATCTATTATTTTATAAGAATCAAATCTTTTTTTTATCATAATCCCTCAAAAATTAAAATTTAAAAAATATATAATATACAAAATAAATATTTCAATTATCAATAAAACTCTCTTTTGTTTAAATTTTTTAGAATAATAGCTATAAATATAATATTGATAATAATAATTTTTATTAAATATAAAACTAAAGAAAAATCAAATATTTTTAGATCATAATATCTATTATTGTGAATAACTAAATTCTTAAAAGGTATTAAAATATTTGAGATAGAATTAAAAGGGAAAAATATAAAAATTGATACTAATAAAATATAAAAAATTAAAGTTAAAGATGAAAGATTAAAAAAATAACCTGTAAAAAAAATTAAATTTGATATTAAAAAAAAGAGTGGTATAAGAAAGATAAAATTAACTAAGGAATTTAATATAAATATTTCTTTATTCAAATATTGTCCATCTAATAAAACAGGTAATTTTGGAAATGGAAATGAAGCTATAATATAGGAAAAAATGAATAATATTAACGAAAAAACAAAATAAAATATAAAAATTGTAAAAATTTTTCCAAAATAAAACTCTTTTCTATTAATTACTTGAGTTAATAAAAAATATATTTTATTAGTTTGTATTTCATCTTTGATATCACTATCAAAAATTAAAGAAAAAAGAAAGAAAGAAAAAACAAATCCATAAAAAAATATGAAGCCACCATATGAAATATTTAGTGGTATATTTAAATTTCCAGTTGAACCAATTCTAGTTAAATGAAAAACAAAACCAAATATTGTATAAGCAATAAAAAAAATAAAAAGATAAAAATAAAAATTTATATTTTTTTTTAATTTAATAAATTCAGATAAAAATATTTCTTTTAGCATATAAATATCCTTATAAACAATTTAATTTATCAAAATCTTCAACCTCATCTATAAAAAAACATTCTAAATTTTTATTTATAGGTTCAATATACAATAAACTGTTTTCAAAGAAATCTATAATATATTTATTAAATATGTTTAAGAAATCTTTCTCAAAGATATTGAAATTGTTTTTTATGTTTAAATACAACTCATTTTCATTAATTTCTAAAGAAAAATCAAATTCTCTTATACTTTCAAAAGATATATTTTTATTAATAAAATCTTTAATTTTATTTTTAATATATTCTATATAATTATTTTCTATTGCTTTTTTTAACACATATTTAATACCTATTCTTGAATTTCTTTTAAAATCTTCAATTCTACTATCAAATATTTTTTTCCCTTTATTTATTATTATTATATGATCTGATAATCTTTCAATTTGCTCAAGGTAATGAGAGGAAAGTAAAATTGTTGTCCCTAAATTTTTATTTAAGTTTAAAAAGTATTTTTCAAGATCTCTAATACCTTCAATATCAAGACCATTTGTTGGTTCATCAAGAATTAAAAACTCAGGCATAGAAATTTCAGCAATAGCAATTGCAAGCCTTTGCCTCATTCCTCTTGAAAATTTCTTAACAGGAAAATTTATCCACTTTTTTAAACCAACTATATCAAGAGCTTCAAGGATTTTTTTCTTATTATAATTTTTATTATATCTTGAAATTATTTCAATATTTTCAAAAGCAGTAAGATTATCATAAAAATTTTGATTATCAAAAATAAATTTTGTCTCAGGAAAAAAAGCTATATTATTTACCTTACTATTTTTATAATAAATATTGCCTTTATAATTTGGTAAAAGTCCTGCTAAAATTTTAATAGTTGTTGTTTTTCCCGAACCATTTGGTCCTAAAAAACCTAAAATATCTCCTTTTTTTACATTAAAAGATATTTTGTCAACTGCTTTAAATTTTCCATAATATTTTTCAATATTTTCAACTATTAATATATTTTCCATAAAAATCCTTAGAAATATATAATTATTGGTAAAAAATCTATTGTCATAAAATCATTTTCAAAAATTTTATTTATCCAACCATATTTAATGTTTATATCAAAATAAAAATTGAATAAAGATAATCTCAAAATGATATAAATTCCATAGAAATTGTAATTAATATTACTAATTAAACTTTCATAAAATAAACCAAAAAAGGTCTTTATTATAAAAATTTCAAAAAAATTATATAAAAAAGCAATTTTAACAAATATTAAATCTTTATTTATAAAAATTTCATTATTTAATTTTAAATTTAGCTTACTAAAATCAAAAATATAAAAAGGTATTTTTAAATAATTTGAATTTGTTAAATAAAAATTCTGATTCATTTGTGAAAAATTCTCATATTTTAAAATTATTTCATCTTCTAAAATAGAAACATACTCTAAACTAAAATAAAAAAGAAATTTATTAAAGTTTAATTTATTTATAAAGTCAAATCCAAAAAAATTATATTTATCAATATTCTTATTAAACAAAATAATAAAAAGATAATCAGTTCCCTTTTTTAATTTTATCTTATTATAGTAAAAAAAAGAATTTAATATTTCATAATTTTGAAAATTTAAAAAATTGCTAAAATTATCATAATAATTCTCAAAATTAATTGTAAAATATAAATTATTTATTATTTCAATTCCAACGAAAAAACCTATACCAAAATGCTCATTAAAATAATTATTATAATTTTTATCAGATAAAAAAGCTTTATCTAAATAAAATTTGTTATAAAATCCTATGAAAAAAGAAGTAAAAAAAATTGGAATTTCGTAAAAAAGAGAATAATTAATATTATCAGAAACACCAATTCCAAAAGATAATTTACCTTTTCTTTCAATATTTATTAAAATATCTACACTTTCCTCTTTTTCTATTACATCTACATTAATAGCACTAAAATACTTTATTGAGGATAAATAATTAAAATCATCAACAAGATAGTTTGAATTAAATGGTTTATTTTTTTTTGTTTTTAATAAATTAAAAAAATCTGTAAAAATTAATCCATTTATCTTAATAATTAAATTGTCAACTCTTTTATTTTCTTTTAATTCAATATTAAGATTTATATTGTAATTATCAAATAGCTCATAATTAATTAAAACAAAAGAAAAATATCCCCAATTTTTCAATTTTTCTTCGATTTTCATTAAAATTTCAATAGAATAAGATTTACCTTCTTTAATATTCAAATAATTTAAAATATCCTCTTTACTAAGATATTTTAAGCCGTTTATACTTATTTTGTTTAAATAATAATAATCTTCTTCACCATATAAAAAATTATAAAAAATAAAACTAAAGAAAAAAAATATAATAACTAAAAAACAATTAAAAATTTTCATGTTATTTAACTTTAGGATTATGTAATATTTTAAAATTTTTCTTAAACTTTTAATTTTTTAAAATATATTTTACCAGCTGATTTATTAATAACTAGAAGTAAATAATCATTATTTATATCTAATATTAAAATATATGGTCCAGCAAGATAAAATATTTTTTTCAATTCATCATGTAAATAAACAGTTTGATTCTCTTTTTTGTTATAAATATTTGGATTTTTCTTATCAGAATAATATATTGAATAAGTACCATCAAAATTATAAACAATAAGATCTAGAATATTATCTTTATTTAAATCTTTTTCAAAATACCCAAAAATTGAGTTAAAAAAGTCTGCCAGATTAATTGAACCATATGAACTAAAATCAATTTGGGTTGAATCTTGTGTTGTTTCTGAATCCAAAGATAGATTTTTGTTTAAATTATAAACTGGCTTCATATCAAAATTACCATCTTTTTTACCTAAATAAGCATTTATAGAAACAAGAAAAGATCTTTTAACGGTTAATCCAACTATAAAATTTGATGAAAAAATTTTAGTTCCAATATTTATAAAATCTTTTAATCCATCACTATTTATATCAGAAAAAATAAAATAACTCTCAATTCCTGAAATTTCATTCAAATATATTTTTTTATCTGGTTGTTCTTTCCATTGTCCTTTTGAACTACCATAAAAAAGATTTATTTCTGTACCTAACTTATCTGTATTAAATATGGAGGCAAAAGAAAAATTTAATACAATTAAATCTACTAATTTATCGCCATTAAAATCATCTAAAAATATGTACTTATTAATTGGTGAATAACCAGCTCTTATTGTTATATAATTTGAAAGATTTAAATCCTGCAAAATTAAAAACTTTTTCTCTTTTTCATCATAATAATATGAAACTATTTTTTTCTGATAAATTAAAACAAAATCTGTATATTTATCATTATTTAAATTTACAAAAATTATATCTGGTAATAAAATAAAAATGGAATGAACTACATTAAACCCTCCAAAATTTAAACTATAATCATATAAACTTTTTAAATTTATTTTAATCTTTTGAACAATTTCTTTCTTTCTATATATATTTAGAAAATCATCATCAAATATAAAAAATTCATCTTCACCATCATTATCAAAATCATTTGATAAATTAATAAGAGGGAATTGATCCTCAAAATTATATTTATAAATATGATCCAAATCAAACAACTTTAATATTTTGTTTTCTCCTAATATTAAGTAGAATAAACTTTTACTTCCTAAAAAAACAATATTAAAATATTTTTGACTTTCAATTTTTGCAAATGAAAAAGAATAATAAAAATCTTCAACTTGTTGATCAAATAATTTAATTAAGTTATCATTTTCATAAGAATAAATTGAAAAATAGATCTTTTTTTTAAATAAATTTTTATAAATAATAACAATTTCTTCATTTAAATCTTCATTTAAATTAATTTTGTAATAATTTATTATCTTTCCACCTACAGATATATTTTTTGTTTCAACTTGAGCAAAAATTAAAAAAAGATTATAAAATAAAAACAAAATAAATATTAAAAAAAATATTAAAAAAGATTTAAAAATATTCTTCATTTTAACTCTAAATTTATTATTTTTTAATTATAAAAACATTTACCTTTTTTAAATATATTTTATTTTTCTTAAAATTATTTTAATTTAAATTTATTATAATTCAAGTTTAAATTATAATTTTATTTTTTTGTTTTATTTGAAATATTATCTCTATATATTAAATTTTTTTTAGAAAAATTAATATAATAATAAAAAAATAATTATTTATGAAATTATTAGAAATTCCTTTATCTGAAAGAATAAGGCCAGATAAAATTGAAAATTTTTTTGGACAAAAACATTTAGTCGATAAAGGCAAACCATTTTATAATTTAATTTATAATAAAATAGTTCAATCTTTCATTTTATATGGTCCTCCATCTTCAGGAAAAAGTACCTTAGCTAAAATATATGCTAAATCTATTAATTTAAAAACATTCTATTTGAATGCAAATATTTTAAACAAAAATGATTTAAATGAGATTTTATTTACAAAATCAAAAATATCTAAAGAAAATTTAAATAAAGAATCTTCACTTTTTAAAGAAGAAGATAATTCTAATGAAATAAACAATAAAATTTTAATTGTAATTGAAGAAATTCACAGGTTAAATTCAATAAAACAAGATGCTCTCCTTGAACCTCTTGAAGAAGGAAAAATAATAATTGTAGGAACAACAACGGAAAATCCCTTTTTCTTTTTAAATAAAGCATTTAAATCTAGAATTTTTGTATATGAACTTTTTGATTTAAATCAAAATGAAATTTTAGAGGCTATTAAATATGCTTTAAAAATCGATTTAATTTATAAAAATTATAATATTAGCTTTGATGATAATGAATTAAAAGAAATTATAAAAAATATTTCTGATTTGAGAAAAATATTAAATTTAATAGATCAAATACTTAAAAATAAAATTAAAAGCAATGATAAAAACATTAATATTTCCAATTGTATAAAAATAAATTTTGAAGATTTTAAACAAATTATTCAGATAGATAAAAATATTAAAAATAAAAAAAATTACGACTTTAATGATACTATTTCAGCTTTTATTAAATCTATGAGAGGTAGCGATCCTGATGCAACAATTTATTATTTAAATTTAATGCTTGAAAATGGCGAAGATCCTATTTTTATAGCTAGAAGACTTATAATTTTTGCTTCTGAAGATATTGGCCTTGCTTATCCTTTTGCACTAAATATTGCTGTTTCTTGCCTTGAAGGAATTAAAAACATTGGAATGCCTGAAGCTTCAATTTTGCTTGCACATGTATCAATCCTTTTTTCATTATTAAAAAAAAGTAATTCTACATATCTTTCTTTAAATAAAGCAAAACAATTTATCAAAGAAGGAAATATATTGGATATACCAGATTATTTAAAAGGAGGAGCAAAAAAATTATATGAGAAATACATAAAAAAAATTCCTTTAAAAAAAGATAAAGAAGAATATCTTTATCCTCATGATTTTGAAGATCATTTTGTTAAACAAAAATATTTAAATTCTAATGAAACATTTTATTTTCCACAAGAAATCGGATTTGAAAAAGAATTAAAAAAATGGTATGATTATTTAAAGGCAAAATATAAAAATTAATTAATAAAAAAAATACAAATAAAATCATTATATAAATTTATTAGGATTATTATGTTAGAGAAGCAGAAATCAAAAAAAAATAAAACTATAAATTTAAGTAAAGAAGAAATTACAATTTTTTCAAAAAATATATTCTATCCCGATTTAAATAATATCAAAGAATTTAAAATTGATGAAATTATTAATAAAACAATAAATGCAGATTTTTTTAAAATAATTGATTACTTTCCTATAAATATATTCGATTTAATTATTTTAGATCCGCCTTATAACTTATTTAAAAAATTTGATAATATTAAATTTAAAGAATTAGCAGATGATAAATATAAAGAATACTTTGAATTAATAATAAAAAAATTATCCCCTCTTATCAAAGAAAATGGAACAATATATGTTTGCTGTGATTGGAAAACATCGCCTTTAATATATGATGTATTAAAAAAATATTTTATAGTTAGAAATAGAATTACTTGGGAAAGAGAGAAGGGGAGAGGTGCAAAAAATAATTTTAAAAATTGTTCTGAAGATATTTGGTTTGCAACAAAATCAAAAAATTATAAATTCTATATTGATAGAATAAAAATTAAAAGAAAAGTTATTGCTCCATATAAAGAAAAAGGTTCTCCTAAAGATTGGTTTGAATCTGAAGAAGGAAAATTTAGATTAACTCATCCATCCAACATTTGGTTTGACATTACTGTACCTTTCTGGTCAATGCCTGAAAACACTCCACATCCAACTCAAAAACCAGAAAAATTAATTGCAAAGCTTATTCTTGCATCATCTGATGAAGGAGATTTAGTTTTTGATCCTTTTTTAGGTTCTGGGACAACTTCTGTTGTTTCTAAAAAGTTAAAAAGAAATTATTGTGGAATTGAAATTAGTAAATTTTTCTGCATGATATCTGAAAAAAGATTAAAAAATGCTGAATTAGATTCTTCAATTCAAGGTTATTATAATGGCTATTTTCTGGAAAGGAACTGTTTAAATATATTAAAAAAAATAGATAATTAAATACAAATTAGGAGGATTAAATGGATACTTTAGAAAGAAAAAAAAGACTTGAAATTAAATTAAATAGAACTTTAGAAAACTTAAAAAAAAGAAATTTTGAATCTTTAATTTTTGAAAATCATGAAGATGCTATTAAATACTTCATTTCTAAAATTGATAAAAATAAAACAATTGGTTATGGAGGTTCAAGAACTCTTGAACAAATAAACATTTTAAATTATTTAAGAGAAAATAAATATAACCTTTTAGACAGAAATAAAGAAGGATTAACTAAAGAAGAAAGAGAAGAAATACAAAAAAAGATCTTAACATGTGATATATTTTTATCATCTGCAAATGGAATATCAGAAACAGGTGAAATTGTTAATATTGATTTATGGGGAAATAGAATATGTCCTATTATTTATGGACCAAAAAAAGTTTTTATTTTTGCAGGATGGAATAAAATAGAAGATGATCTTGAAAAAACTATCTACAGAGTTAGAAATATTGCTTCTGTTCAAAATGCTATAAGATTTAATAGAAATACTCCTTGCACCAAATCAGGTAGATGTTTTGATTGTAATTCACCAGCAAGAATTTGTGGTACACTTTCTATTATTAGCTTTATTGGTGAAAAAGGAAGAATTGAAGTTTTACTTATAAAAGAAGATTTAGGTTTTTAATTTTAGACAAAACTAACCATTTATTTTTTATTTATTACTATTTAACAAAAGCATATTATTTATTTATAAAAAAGGTAAAAAATTGTCTATTTACAATATGGATTTTCATATTCACTCTTGTCTTTCACCATGTGGAAGTTTAGAAATGGGACCAAAAAATGTTATAAATTCTTTAAAAAAAAATAATATTTCTATTTCTAGTATAACAGATCATAATAGTATATTTAATTTTCCTTCTTTCTTTATTAATGGAATTAAAAATAAGATTCTTTTTTTTCCAGGAATAGAAATCCAAACATTAGAAGAAATTCATATTATTGTCATTTTCCCTACATTTTTAGAGGCTATAAATTTTTATAAAAAAATAGAACAATTTATAAATAATATTAAAGCTGATTATGATATTTTCGGCGATCAACCAATTGTTGATGAAGAAGAAAATATTATAAAGGAAGAAGAAAAACTATTAATTCAATCTATAAATTTATCAATAGACGACATTGTTAAAGAAGCTAACAAATTAAACCTAATTTACTTTCCAGCTCATATATTTGATGATTCTTTTTCAATAATATCTCAAATAGGTTTTATACCTGATAACATTGAAATACCTATAATAGAAATATCTCAAAAAAATCAGATTGAAAAAATTGATAAAATTAAAAAAAATTTTTCTATAATAACAAATTCTGATGCTCACTACTTAAATCAAATTGGCAAAAAATATTTTTCTATAAAAAATAATACACAACTTGACTATTTAATAAATAGTTTTTATGATATATCTAGTAATTTAAAAAATGAAAAAATTTTTTACCAAGAAATTTTTGATCTTTCATTTTATAAAAAAAACAATAATTTAAAAGAAAAAATTAAAGAGATTTATTTAGAAATAAAAAATACAATCATAAATTATCCTCAAAATATTGAGAACATTTTTTTGTAATCTGAAATTGATCTTGCCATTTACCATAAATTCTTTCTTTCCCTTCTAAAAATCTTATTTCTTTAAGAATATCATCATCAATGAATGTTGGTTCTTTTTTATAAAAAGCAGTACCTGGTAGAGGCATAAAATAGTGTGAATGAACTTTTGCACCATAAGAAATTATTTTCTTTATAAAATTTATGCTATTAATCTTATTTTCTCTCTGCTCATATGGTAATCCAAAAATAAAATCAACATGAGGTTCAAACCCATTTCTAATTATAGTATCAACAGCTTTTAAAACCGTTTCAACATTATGTTCCCTTTTAATTTTATCCAATATATAATCATCACCACTTTGAGCTCCAATAATTATCCTTTTGTTATCTGCAAAATTTTTAATTATTTGTAAAAGTTGATCATTTATATTATCAGGCCTAATTTCTGAAGGAAATGATCCAAAAAATATTTTTATATTGTTACCATATCTATTTCTTATACTTTTAAGAAGATTATAAATAGAAAAATAATTAACAACATTTTTATCATATGAATTATATGAAGCAGCATCAGGAGATATAAACCTAAAATCTCTTATATTGTTTTTATAAGCTAAATCTATAAGCTCAAGAATATATTCAATGGATCTATGTCTTACAAGTTTTCTAGAAATTTGAGGAACTTGACAATAAGCACAATTAAAAAAACAACCTCTTGTAATTTCAATAGGACCAAAAAGATGATATTTATCAGAAAAATATTTTATACTATTTAAATCAATAGTTTCTTTTTTTCTTTTTGAAAAAAAAATTTTATTATTAAAAAAAACAACTATATTATTTAATTTAAAATAAATATCTTTTATTTTATATTTATCTTGAGTGTTTTTAAAAAAATGTTCATTAGAAAATTTTTCCATAAATTCATCTTTTGAATTAAAACTATTAGAAAAAAAATATTTTATAAAATTTTGAAAAGAAATTTCAGCTTCATCTATAAAACCAATATCTGCTTTTAAAACTTTTATTGAAGAAGGATTTCCAATTATATGAGGTCCTCCACATATAACAAAAAGTTTTGTTTTAATTTCTTTTTCTAAATTTTTTATTAGAAAAATAATATCCTTGTATCTTAAAAATTCTGAAGTTAAAATAGAGAATAAAAGAAAAATATTTTTATAATTTAAACTATTATTTAAAATAAATTTAATAATATCATCTAATTTATAAAATATTTTAATATCAAAATCAAATTCAGATTGGAGAATTTCAATATTTGGTATAATTGCATTAAAACTATATTTATTATTTTTTTCTAAAAAAGATACTATTAATAGTTCTTTCATTTTTTCTACTTTTTAAAAACAGTTAATATTTTCCCAATATAACATCTATGATAGTCATTATTGTAGTTTTTATTTATTTCTGGAATCAAAAAGTTATTTTTATCAATGTCCTGAAAATATATTTTTTGACAAATAAAAATAATTTCAGCTTCTTTTATAATAGGAAATTTAAAAGACTTATTTCTATCAATAAAAAAATCTTTTAGAATTAAATTAAAATCACATTCTTTTACTTTATTTATATTTCTTCCACTCTTTGTTCCACAAAATTTAAGTTTATCATTATAATTATCATTAAAAAAAGAAACAGAAAAAAAATCATTTTTTTCAATTAAATTATAAGTGTATCTTGTTGGTCTAATATAAATATTAACAACAGGATAATTCCATAATATACCAAAACTCATCCAGCTTGCAGTCATAATATTATTTTCTTTTAAATCACCAACAAAAATCAAACCCCACTTATTGTCAATTAAATCAAATAATTTCAAATCAAGATCATAAATATTTATTTCTTTAAAATCCATACATATACCTCTAAACTACTTTTTTAAAAATTAAAAAATAAATTAATATCATATTATTAACAAAAATTTAGTTTTATTCACAAAAATATATTTATATATTATAAAAAAAATATTCTTTTTTATAAAAATATATTTAAAAAAAAATTTGTGAATAAAACTTTAAAAAAAATTAATTTTATTCAATTCATAACTATCTAATCAACAGATAGTTATGAAGTTTTACTAAAAAAAAACTAAATAATAATTATAATAATAAAACAATAAAAATAAAATAAAAAAATAAAAATTGAAAAAAATTAATATTTTTTAAAAATTATGCGTAGCAAATTTTGAAACTTTACACTTATCTCAAAAAAAGAAACTTAACAACAAAAAAATAAATATATCATCTTCTTTAAAAAAAGGATTTAAAGGAGATGAAAACTTGGTATTAAAAAAAAATATTGTTTTTCAGTTTGAAAAGGTTGAAAGAAAAGAAATTACAATTACAAATTTAGCTAAATTATTGAATTGTTCAAGAACCTGGTTATCTATCTTGTATAATAGATTTGCAGAAAGGTAAGCCTTTAGAACTACCTAAAGGTCAAAAGAATTTCTCTTCTTACACAGAAACAAAAGGAAGAGTTAAAAATTTTATATAAAGAGTTGTCTTATGAACAAAAAGGGATTATCTATTCACCATCAATGCAAATATTAAAAAATATTGCAGTAGAAAAAATTGAAGACTTTCCAGATATTAATATTGAGACCATGAGAAAGATATTGAATAAGGATAAAGTTTATATTAAACATATTAAAGTTAAAAAATATAGAAAAAGATTTGAAGCTGGATCGGTTGGTGAATAAATTTATGGCGATGTTTCTACTCACAATTGGATCCCAGATATAGATAAAAAATTTCATTTAATTTTATTTATTGATGATAAATCACGATATGTTTTGTATGCTAAATTTGTAGAAAATGATAATTTAGAAAATCATATAATTGCATTAAAAGATATGATAAAAAGATTTGGCTTCCCTGTATCAATTTATTATGACAATGATTCTAAATACAACTATATTAAGCATAATGGATTATTTTTTGATTTAGAAAAAGATCAAACAAAACAAGTTTACCAAATACATTAAGTGAACTTGCAATAAGACTTATAAATTCAACACCATACCAACCACAAGGGAAAGGAAAAGAAAAGAGAAAATTTTTAACATTTCAAAATCAAATTCCTTTTTATCTAAAAATAAGAAATGCAAAAGATATTGATGATGCAAATAAAGTGCTTGAAGAATATATTATAAAACATAATTCAACATATTCTAAACCAATTAATGATACACCTGAAAATGTTTTTAGAAAAAGTATTTAGATGTTTAGAGAGCTACGAAGACAAGATTTAGAGGATTTAGAAAATGCATTTACAAGAAGATATGAAAGAAAAGTATCTAATACAAATGAAATTAAGTTTACAAAATAAATATTTCGTAGTTCCAAAATATAAAAATGAAGCTTTAGCTTCCTTTAAGGTAGAAGTAAGAGAAAATCCTTAAAAATTCCTAAAAATATATTATAAAGGTGAATTTTTAATAAAATATAATTTAAGTAAGGATAAAATTTATGCTTAAAAAATTTATTAAAAGTGTTAAGTTTCATTTTATGAAATATATGTTAAATTTTAAGTTTGAGCAACATATTTTTTAAAAATTATTGAAAATAAAAGAATATATTATAAATTATTAAAAAATAATATGGAGGTTCTTAATGATTTTTATAGGATGGATAGGATCAATATTAGCTCTAACTTTCGCTATTTCTTCAATTATTTATCTTAATAAACAAGAATCTGGAAACAATAAAATGATAAAAATTTCTAATCTTATTCAAACTGGTGCTAAAACATATTTAGCACAACAATATAAAGTTATTATAATTATTTTTGCTTTTCTCTCTCTAATATTATCATATATTTCCTCTTATTTAAAAATATTATCACCATTTGTTCCTTTTGCTTTTATTACTGGTGGTTTTTTTTCAGGATTATCAGGATATATAGGAATGATAATTGCTACTAAAACAAATCAGAAAACTACTCAAGCAGCATCAAAAAGTTTGAATAAGGGTCTTAGAGTAGCTTTTTCAGCAGGAACTGTTATGGGTATGACAGTAGTTGGTTTTGGATTGTTAGATATATCTTTATGGTTTACATTATTAAAATATGTTTTTAAAATTGATACACTTGAAATTCCATCTATAATGATAACATTTGGTATGGGTGCTTCAACTATGGCTTTGTTTGCAAGAGTTGGAGGTGGTATATTTACAAAAGCTGCAGATGTTGGAGCTGATATTGTGGGAAAAGTTGAACAAGAGATCCCTGAAGATGATCCAAGAAATCCTGCTACAATAGCTGATAATGTTGGAGATAATGTTGGTGATGTTGCAGGTATGGGTGCTGATCTATATGAGAGTTATGTAGGTTCAATTGTTGCTACAATGGCTCTTTCTGTATTTGCATATAAAAATATTTCTTTTATGGTTCTACCAATTGTTATTGCTAGTATAGGTATTATATTATCAATAATTGGTAGTTTTCTTGTTCAAACTAAAGAAGAAGCAAATCAATTAAACTTATTAAAAGCATTAAGAAGAGGGATATATTTTTCTTCTGTAGGTATAATTGTTTTTGTTTTATTATATATTTATTTTTTTATAGGTAAAGAATATATAAATATATGGTTGTCAATGTGTTCAGGTTTATTAGCAGGTGTTATAATAGGTTATTTTACTGAATATTATACTTCCGATATTTATAAACCAACAAAAAAATTATCAGAAAATGCTTTAACAGGAGCTGCAACTGTTATTATAGAAGGATTAGGTCTTGGAATGAGGTCCACTTTAATCCCTGTAATTACTATAGGGATAGCAATATTAATTGCATTTTTTATATTAGATGGAGCTGTTGATATTTCAAAAGGATTGTATGGTATTGGTATTGCAGCAGTTGGCATGCTTTCAACTTTAGGAATCACACTATCAACAGATGCTTACGGACCTATTGCAGACAATGCAGGGGGAATTGCAGAAATGGCAAAATTAGGTGAAGATGTAAGGAAAAGAACAGATAATTTGGATGCATTAGGAAATACAACAGCTGCTACTGGAAAAGGCTTTGCAATTGGCTCAGCTGCTTTAACAGCACTAGTTTTAGTAGCCGAATTTAAAAATAAAATTTTTGAAAGTTTTGAAGTTATTTCTAAAAAAGGATTAATTTTCACAAATTATTCACAAGATTTTTTAAATAAAGTTGGTTACTTTTGGAATAATAACATAAATGTTAGTTTCTTAGATCCTTTTGTTATTTTAGGACTTTTTATTGGTGCTCTTATGCCTTTTTTCTTTACTTCTTTAACTTTAAGTGCTGTTAGTAAAACAGCTCATAAAATGGTAAAAGAAATTAGAAAACAATTTAAAGAAAAACCAGGTATATTAAAAGGTACTGATGAACCAGATTATATTTCTTGTATAAAAATTTCAACAATTGGAGCTCAACAAGAAATGATATTGCCAGCTTTAATTGCTATTTTTGTTCCAGTTATTACTGGTATTTTATTTGGACCAGTAGCAGTTATATCTTTACTTGTTTCATCTTTAGTTACAGGATTTATTTTAGCAATAATGATGGCAAATTCTGGAGGAGCATGGGATAATGCTAAGAAATATATCGAAAAAGGAAATTTTGGAGGAAAAAATTCAGATTCACATAAAGCTTCTATTATTGGAGATACAGTAGGAGATCCTTTAAAAGATACAACTGGACCTTCTATAAATATTTTATTAAAATTAATGAATATGGTTTCTATTGTTTTTGCTTCAATGATGGTATATTTAAATGCAATAATAAGTAAAATTCTAAAATAGGAATAATATAAAAATATAATTTGATTGACAATATAAATAAATTGTTTAAATTAATTTTAAGGAAAGGTGTCCGAGAGGCCGAAGGAGCATGCTTGGAAAGCGTGTGTACGTGATAAACGTACCAAGGGTTCGAATCCCTTCCTTTCCGATGCTGCACTTAAGGTAACCCAGTGGTAATTTACTTTCAAACCCCGCCAGATCCTGACGGAAGCAACGGTAGAAAGTTAAGTTACTGATTGGTAATTATCTTAAGTGCAGTTTTTTTTATTAAATAAATTTAAAATAATTGATTATCAAAAATATCTAAAAACAATAAAATCTTATAAAAAACATATATAATTATTTAAGTATCTTTTTATAAAAAGGAAGGTAAAAATATGGACTATGATGTTATTGTTGTAGGAGGAGGACATGCTGGTATAGAAGCCGCATGGAGTTCAACAAATTTTGGATTAAAAACTCTACTTATTACCTTTAATTATGATAATATTGCTCAAATGTCTTGTAATCCTTCTATTGGAGGAATAGCAAAAGGGAATATTGTAAGAGAAATAGATTCATTCCTTGGAATTATGCCTGTTATTGCGGATAGAACAGCTATTCAATTTAGAATGTTAAACACGAAAAAAGGCCCTGCAGTTCAATCATTAAGAGTTCAATCTGATAAAATACAATATATGATTGAAATGCAAAAAGAATTAACAAAAAAAGAAAATTTATTTATATATCAAGATGAAGTTACTGAATTAAAAGTTAAAAATGATAAAATTTTTGGTGTTAAAACTTCAAGAGGTATTGAGATTACTAGTAAGGCTGTAATTATTACTACAGGAACTTTTTTAAAAGGCAAAATATATATTGGTTCTTATGAAGGAGAAGGTGGAAGAATTGGAGAAAAAGCATCAAATAGTTTGTCAACTTCTTTATTACAAAATGGATTTAATCTTATTAGATTAAAAACAGGAACTCCTGCAAGAGTTAATGGTAGATCTATAGATTTTAGTAAAATGGAAGTACAAAAAGGAGATGAAGAACATGAGTTTTTTTCGATATATTCTTATTTAGGTAACTCCAATAAATTACCTCAAGTAGATTGCTTTATTACAAGAACAAATGAAAAAACATCAAATATTATTTTAAATAATATTGAAAATTTACCTCTTTATTCAGGAAAAATTAAAGGAATAGGTCCAAGATACTGTCCTTCTTTCGAAGATAAAGTTATTAAATTTAAAGAAAAGGAAACGCATATTATTTTTGTTGAAAGAGAAAGTTTATTATCTGAAATTTACTATTTAAATGGAATTTCTACTTCATTAAAAGAAGATTTGCAAGTTAATTTACTTAGAACAGTAAAAGGATTAGAAAATGTGGAGATTATAAAACCTGCTTATGCAGTTGAATATGATGCAATAGATCCAACTCAACTTTATCATACTTTAGAAAGTAAAAAAATAAACGGATTATATTTTGCTGGTCAGATAAATGGTACATCAGGTTATGAAGAGGCAGCAGGACAAGGTTTGGTTGCAGGAATAAATGCCTCATTAAAAATTCTTGGAAAAGAACCTTATATTTTTCCAAGATATTTATCATATATTGGTGTTATGGTTGATGACTTAGTAACGAAGGGTATTGAAGAACCATATAGAATGTTTACTTCAAGAGCTGAGTTTAGATTAAATATAAGATTTGATAATTGTTTTATACGATTATATCCAGAAGCAAAAAAATTAGGGTTACAAAATCATATTTATGATAAATATTATTCTAATTTTATTAATAAAAAAAACTATTTTATAGAAAATTATTTAAATAAAAAATATTCAAAAAATGAGTTAAACAATTTTAAAATAATAAAAAACATAGAAGATATTAATCCACCATATACAATTAACAATTTGATTATACAAGATGCTATAGATTTAGTTGACAACATAGATAAATTTGAAAATTTAGAAAAAAATATTTTAAAAAATATTCAAATAGAAATAAAGTATAAGGGTTACATTGAGCATGAATTAAAACTAATTGAAGATATAATGAAAAGTGATAAAATAAAAATACCGGAAGATATAGATTATGACCAAATTGATACTCTGTCAAAAGAATCAAAAGAAAAATTGAAAAAGATTAAACCTAATTATTTAGGGCAGATTTCAAGAATAAAAGGATTAAAACCTACTGATTTGATAAATGTAATGATTTATATCAAAAATAAATATAAAGAAAAATAATTAAAAAAACTATTTATTGCAAAAAAAAGTTAAAATGTTACACATGTAACATATGGAAATTAATTTAAAAATAGAAGACTTTATCAAAGATCAATATAAAGAAAAAATAGATCTTTATGTAAAATTTTTGCTAGAAGAAAACCAAAAATATAATTTAACAAATATTACTGATATAGAAGATATTTATTATAAACATATTTTAGATTCTCTTTCTGGGTTAATTTTATTAAAAAATATTTTTAAAGAAGAAATTTATGAAAAAAATATTTGTGATTTAGGTCCTGGAGCTGGATTCCCATCAATTCCAATTTTAATTTATGATAAAAAATTAAATATAATTTTAATTGAATCTAACAAGAAGAAAGCTCAATTTTTAAATGAAGTAAAAAATTTGTTAGATTTATCTTTTGAAGTAATAAATCAAAATTATAGAGAAATTATAAATAAAAAATTTGATATTGTTTTTTTTAGAGCACTTGATACAATACTTTCTGTTATTAAAAATGGTAAAAAACTTTTTAAAAATAAGACTTATATTTATGCTTATAAAGGTAAATTAGAAACAATTGAGAATGAAATATTTAAACTAAAAGCAACAAATTTTTATAATTTTATAAAAAAGATAGAAATTCACAAAATTTATGGTATAAAAAACGAGGAAAGAAACATAGTGGAGCTTATATGGGAGAGATAATAACTATTGCAAATCAAAAAGGTGGTGTAGGGAAAACAACAACAGTTGTTAATTTAGCTTATTCTTTGTCTTTATTAAAAAAAAGAGTTTTGATTTTTGATCTTGATCCTCAAGGTAATGCCACATCTGGAATAGGAGTTAAAATAAAAGATGATAATTTGACAAGTTATAATGTAATAGTAGGTGATTGTGAAGTTGAAGATGCAAAAATTGATTTGACTCATTTGGAAATTGTTCCTGCTAATATTAATCTAGCAGGGGCTTCTGTTGAACTTTTAAATTTGAATGATAGGGAATTTAAATTAAAAAAAGCTGTTAGAAAAGTGAAAGATGATTTTGATTATATTTTGATAGATACTCCCCCTTCTCTTGGATTATTAACAATAAATGCTTTAGTTGCTTCTGATTCATTCTTAATTCCTGTTCAATGTGAGTATTATGCACTTGAAGGTTTAACTCAGCTTTTAAAAACAATTAAAATAGTCCAAGATAGGTATAACCAAGATTTAAAATTAAAAGGAGTTCTTCTTACAATGTATGATCCAAGAACAAATCTTTCAAAGCAAGTTAAAGATGAAGTTTATAATTATTTTAATGAATTTGTCTATGATACAATTATTCCAAGAAATATTGCTTTGTCGGAATCACCATCTTTTGGTAAACCATGTTATGAATATGATGCTAAGTCAAATGGAGCTATTGCATATTTAAATTTTGCTAAAGAATTTATTTTGAAATAATTTTTTAATAGTATTTAAAAAATGCATTATGAATAAATAAAGAATAATAAAAAATTAAATTAGATTTGAAAATTATAATAAATAGGAGAATTTATGTCAAAACAGGCTTTAGGAAGAGGTTTAGATGCTCTTTTTAATCAAACAAATTTTGATATTAACGATAAAAAAGTAAAAGATTTAATAAAAAATATTGATGTTGATTTAATTGAAAGAAATCCAGAACAACCAAGAAAATTTATAAATGAAGAAGAAATAGAAAATCTTTCAAATTCAATAAAAGAAAAAGGAATTTTACAACCAATTTTAATTGTTCAAAAAAATGATAATAAATATATGATTGTTGCAGGGGAAAGAAGATATTTGGCAGCAAAAAAAGCTGGGTTGAAAGAGATTCCAGCAATAATAAAAAATTTTACAGATAATGAAATATTAGAAATAGCTCTTATTGAAAATTTGCAAAGAGAAGATCTAAATCCTATAGAAGAAGCATATGCTTTTAAGACAATTTTAGAAAAAACAAATATAACTCAGGAAGAACTTGCAAAAAAAATTGGTAAAAGTAGAGTATATATTACTAATTCCTTGAGATTGCTACAATTATCATTTACTGAGAGAGATAAGATTATCTCTGGAAAAATAACAAAAGGGCATGCTGTAGCTCTTTTAAGTATTGAAGATGAGAATGAAAGAAATAGGTTAATTGATGAGATTGAAAAGAAGGGCTTATCGGTTAGAGAGACAGAAAATTTAGTTAGAAATTATATAAAAAAAGATAAAAATAAAGATAAATTAACCTTAAAAAATAATAAAGAAAAAGATCCTTTTATTAAAGATCTTGAAGAAAAATTAAAGTATAAATTAAATTCAAAAATTAATATTATTGGTGATTTAAATAAAGGAAAAATAATTATAGAATATTTTGATAAAGAGATTTTTGATAAATTGCTTAATTTGTAAAAAAGTTTAAAGATTAAAGTTTTTTTCTTACTATATTCCACTCATCTGTTGAATATTTAATATTGGAAAGTTCTTGAGATTCTTTTATTTCATTATTAGTAAGTTTATCATCTATAATATTAATTGGTAAAGATTCTTTAAAACCTTCAAAAAATGCTTTTTTAATTTTTCCGTTTTCAGGGATATATTTAAGTTCATCTTCTAAAGATGTTGCTTTTTCTTTGAAATAATTTTTTAAAGAATTTTTTCTTTCAATAGGTTCAATTTTTAATAGATCAAATAGCTTATCCTCATTTAATTTTATAGGAATAGAACCATGCTGTAATAAAATTCCGTTAAATCTTCTTTGAGCTGATCCAATTATTTTTTTTCCATTTACAGCAAGTTCATATGAAGAAGTTGAATCAAAACAAGCTGAAGTCTTAAATGTGTTTTTTATATTTTGAGGTTTTGATAAATCAGCTTTAATTCCCAAATTTTTTAACCCATTTAAAAGGGCTATTGATATGAATTTGTAAGATTCTGTTATTGAACTTGATATCCATTCAACATTTGAAGGAATGATAATAGAGTATGTAATTTCAATATCATGAAGAACAGCTCTTCCACCGGTTAATCTCCTAACAAGAGTTACTCCGTGTTTTTTTAATCCTTCAAAATCAACTTCTTTTAAAGGATCTTGAAAATAACCAAGAGAAAGACAAGGTGGGTTCCATTGGTAAAATCTTAAAATTGGTAAAGTTTCTTTTTTCATGAGTTTTAAAGATAGAATTTCATCAATTGCCATATTTAAATAACCATTGTTGTATCCAGAATCAATAAATCTAATATCAATTTTTTTCATAAATAGATAATCCTTTTAAAAATTTATTTAAATTTAAAACAAGATTTAACATTATTTAGCAAGATTAAACTTTACTTTTAATAATGAAGTTTTATTAGTTAATTCAATGAATATTAAAAAAATTGATAAAATTTTCAATGATTTTTATGAAAATAATCCGTTGAGATTTGGCATAAGGAAAGAAGAAGTTTATAAACATTTCGATTTACCTTATGAAGAGCTTTTAAATATAATTAAACAATACAATGAAAAATATGGTTTTAATGGGATAGTTTTTTATAAAAAAAACAGGGAAATATTTCTAAATGAAAAATTAGAAAATTTAAAAAATGAGCTTTTAAAATATTTTGTTAATATAAATAAATTAGATTTAGATTATTTTGAAATAAATTATCATATTAATAAAAAAGCTATAATGCATACTATTCATTATTTGGTTGATATTGGTCAATTAGTTGAGCTTGTAAAAAATACTTATTATTTAAAAAGTCAAATTTTTAATAAATATTTAAATATTGTTGCAAATGAATTGAGAATAGCTCCAAGAGAAACAAGTTATTTAAAAGATAAACTTGAATTATCAAGGGAAAAAACTATAATTTTTTTGGAATATTTAGATTATATAAATATTACAAAATTTAATAATAATAAAAGATACCTTATTAATTTACCAGATAATCTCATACAATTCAGGCATTAATTCTTTTAAACTTTTTTGTGGATCAGGTAATTTATGGATTGAATGAGGGAAAATTATATCCCCTTTTGTTTCTTTAAGATAAAAATGAGGTTCTGTGAAATTTGGTTTAACTGTCCATGTGTAATTTGATTCTTTATCAAAGTACAGAGAGGCTATTCTAATATTTTTATGATTTAAATTTCTTTTCAAACCAGATTTTAGTTTATCAATAACTAGATTTATATCTTTTCCAGATTTAAATAGGGTGTCAATAATAAGTATTTTGTCATCATAATTGATATTGTCTATCAAATATTGCAATCCAATGATATTTGATTTGTATGAAAGATGCGATGAGGTTGTATTAATAGCAACATGATCAGGTAATTTTCTATTTTGTCCTGTTAGTTTATTTAAATATTTATAAACTTCGTGAATATATATTCCTGTTAAAACACCGCCAGGCCATAAAGCAATAAGAAAATCGGGCTGAAAATTTGAATAAAAAATATTTACACCAAGTTTTAATGAATCATAGAAGATTTCATCAGGAGTTAACCAATGATATGGGGAATAATCCATTTCTTCTATTGGATAGCTTGTTTTATTAAGTATTTCATAAGCAATTTTATCTTTTTCAAGAAGATAGTTTTCTTCCTTTGAAAAATAAAGATCAGATATTTCATGAGGATAATTTACCCAAAGATCCTTATTGTAGGAATTTATATATGTAATATTTGGTTTAAATAAATTTTTTTCAGGTTTACAATCTAATGTCGCAATCTTAACAAGATTAGGCATGTTTTTTCTTGTTTTAGCATTAAGAATATTTAATAAAGTATTTATTGTTTCACCAGTATCAAAAATATCATCAATAATTAAAAGATTGTCTTCAGGAACAACAACCTTTATGACATGTTCGAGTCCTTTGATTATAACTTCTTTTTGTTCAAAATTATCATTATAAGTTGATGTTGTAATAGATGTATGATTAATAAAAATTCCTTTCATTCTATAAAATTCATTTATTCCTAAACCAATTATTGTTCCACCTCTCCACAAAGATATAGCATGATTTGGTCTAAAACCTTCATAATATAGTTTTTTCCCTAAAAAAAAAGATTGAATAAGGACCTCTTTAGGTTTTTTAAAAATAAATTTCATTTTTTTTCCTTATTAAATTAAATTTATTAAAATATTATAAAAATTAAAATAATTTCAAGAATAAAAATAAAAAAATTAAGAAATTTTAATTTATTGACATATAGAAAAAAATAATTAATATTTTTTTTTGAAAAGATGTTTAATTTAATTTAATAATAATTTAATATTTTAAGGAGTAGAAAATGAAATATTTATTTACCTCAGAATCAGTAGGTGAAGGTCATCCAGACAAGCTTTGCGATCAAATATCTGATGCAGTTTTAGATGAAGCTTTAAGACAAGATCCTAATTCAAGAGTTGCTTGCGAAGTAATGGCTAGCAATGGGGTTATTTTAATTGGTGGAGAAATGACTGTTGATGGTTATATTGATATTCAATCTGTAACAAGGGGTATAATAAAATCTATTGGGTATACTGACCCAGATTATGGCCTTGATTATAAATCTTGTGGAATTTTATTAAATATTAATTCTCAATCTCCAGATATTGCAATTGGAGTTAATGCAGACCCTCAAAAAAACAAAGATATTGGAGCTGGTGATCAAGGGATGATGTTTGGATATGCTTGTGATGAAACACCAGAATTAATGCCTGCTCCAATAATGTTTGCTCATAAAATTATGATGAAAGCTGCTGAAGTTAGAAAAAATGGTAGATTACCTTTTTTAAGACCAGATGGAAAATGTCAAGTGACAGTTGAATATGAAAATGATAAAATAAAGAGAATTCATACTGTTGTTTTATCACATCAACATGATGAAGATGTTTCTTATGAAGTTTTAAAAGAAGAACTTATTCAAAAAGTGATAAAGGAAGCTTTACCTCAAGAACTTTTAGATAAAAATACTATTTATTACATTAATCCCACAGGTAGATTTGTAATAGGAGGACCACAGGGAGATACTGGGTTAACGGGGAGAAAAATTGTTGTAGATACTTATGGTGGAATGGGTAGAGTTGGTGGAGGTGCATTTTCTGGTAAGGATCCTACAAAAGTTGATAGATCAGCTGCTTATATGGCAAGATATATTGCAAAAAATATTGTTGCAGCGAAGATAGCAAAAAGATGTGAAATTGAATTAGCTTATGCTATAGGTATTGCAAATCCAGTTTCAATTAATTTGAATTTTTTTGGTACTGGAAATATATCTGAGGAAAAAGTTGAAAAAATTATTCCTGAAATTTTTCCTCTTACACCTCATGGGATTATAGATTATTTAGATTTAAGAAAACCTATTTATGTAGAAACTGCTAAATATGGTCATTTTGGAAGATCTAATTTTAGTTGGGAAAAAACCGATAAAGTAGATGAATTATTAAAAAAATTAAAATAAATTCTTTTAATAATTTATAATAAAGATTTTTATAAAATTAAAATTTAAACATTTTAATAGTTTTTTTTATAAAGTTTAATTTGCTATATAGACGATAATTAAAAAGGTTTTTTATTAAAAATATTTATTTAAAAGTTAATATAAGAGAAAATAATATAGATTTTTTTAATTTATTTTAATGTTTAATATTTTTTATTTATATTTAAAACTTTGATAAATTTTTTTTAATTAAAACAAAAGAGGAAATAAATGAAAAATAAGGCAAAAGAAAGTGGGTTAATTCCTATTTCAGAAGATTATGAAAAAGAACAAAAAGCTTTAATTGATGAGGAAAGTGGCCCCGAAAATGTTTTTGATAAAAAAAATAAAGACAAAAAATTAAAAAAAATAAGCAAAATAATTAAAAATAAAGAAAAAAAAGTCAAAGAAAAAAAAACTCAAATTAATAAAAACGAATATTTTTCTAGATTAAAATATTATTGCGAAATGAAAAGCTTAAAGAGTCATTTTTGGAAGCAAGTATATGAAATAGTTTCAAAGAAAAATGATTATAATAGTCTTGAATTATGGGAACAAAAAATATTTGATGCTGCTATAAAGAAAAGAACAAGAGCATTAAACAGAAGAATTTTTTATTATATTTTCCAAGGATTAATTTTAACTTATTTTTTTTACAAAATAGTATTAGTTGATCAAAAGTTTTTAGATCTCTCTTTTGGAATTTTTCAACCAGGAGTTCAATATCTTTTAATTTTACTATTGGGAATTGTTTTTAGTTTTTTTGAATTTCGATTAGGGGATTTTGAAACATTTTCTTTATCTTATATGATTCCTTATATTTTAATTATACTATATAATCCATTTCATGCTATGATTGGAATAATGGTTATTTTTTTAACTAAAACTATAAGAAATTATATTAAAGATTATAAGGAAGATAAAAGTTTAATAACATTAAGATATAATTTAAATAGTATTGCAGGGTTTTTTCTTGATATATCTCCATATTATATTATAACAATTTTCATTAATTATTTTTTGCATAAGTTTATAAATAATATATATAATTTTAGTTTTGTTAATCTAGGATTATTTATTTTAATGTTTTTTATATCTTCTTTTATACAAACTTTTTGGGTGCTTCTTTTTATTTCCACAATCGGGTATAATGTAAAAAAAATGATAAATAGATCGATTTTTATAGGAATTGTAATTGATGTTATTAATTGTTTATTAGGATTAGTTTTTATATTGTTTATAAAAAGTTATAGTTATTCTGGATTTTTATTAGTTTTTATAATATTGTTTGGTGTTAACTTATCTTTATTGAAATTAACGGATTTAACAAATCAAAATATGAAAGCAAGAAAAGAAATAGAAGAAGAAAAAAATAAATTTAAGAAATTAATTATTGAGATAAATCAAATTTCAAGCGAAATTAATGAATTAATGGAAAAAAGTAAGAAAAATGCTCAAAAAATTGAGGATTCTGTAAAAGATTATGAAAAAGAATTTAATAATACAAAAATAATAATAGATGGAATAAATACTAAATTTAATACTTTAATTAATGATATGAATAAATTAAAAGAAATTCTTGGGCATATTTTTGATAAAATAGAAAATTCAGCAGATATTCTTATAAATTTTAATGAAATTTTTAATTCAATGAAAAAAACATTTGAAGAAATGCAAGAATCTCTTATTTTGGTAGATGATATTTCTGATCAGACAACCTTGCTTGCATTGAATGCATCTATTGAAGCTGCTAGAGTTGGTGAAGCAGGTAAAGGTTTTTCTGTTATTGCATCAGAAGTTAGGAAATTAGCTGAAAAATCCAGTTCTACGACTTCAAATATATATAATATTATAAATACAAATATAGAAGAACTTAAAAAGTCTATTCAAATTCAAGAAAAGTTAAACCAAACTTTTATGGATTTGCAAAATGAAGTAGGAGGTTTTGATAGATATTTTTCAAACTTAGAATTAAAAACTGGCAATATAGAAAATAATACAAAATTAATTTTAGCTAAACTTGATAATTTTTTAAAATTAGTATATGATTTTAATAATATTTCTTCCCAATTTAGAAAGGTCTTTAATGATATTAAAGAAAATATAGATAAATTTGATAAAATATTAAAATCTTGACAAATTAATTAAAAAATTTAAACTATTCTCACCTCTTATCCCTATGTTGATATATAACTATGGGCTAAGGGATCATAGACCACGGGAGGTAAAAATGTATAATAAGTATGAGTTGTTATGTGTTTATTCTTTAAAAGAAGCTTCAAAGTTGGATCAATTTAAAGAAGAAACAAGAAAAGTAATTAAAGAATCTGGGTTTGATATTGATTCTGAATCTGAAATGGGTAAGAAAATTTTAGCTTATCCTATTAGAAAAGAGAAAGAAGGTTACTACTATCTTTTTTATCTTGTCCCAAAAACAGAGTCATCTTACAAGGATCTCTACAAAGAATTTAAAAGAGCTGATTTTCTTTTAAGATACTTGATTCTAGGATTTGATGAGGAAAGAATAAAAAGATTAAAAAAAGCAGAAGAAGAATTCAAAAATATGAAAATCGAAGCAAGAAAAAGAAAGGTTCAGAAAGAGATGGAATCAAAAAAAAGTGAAGAAAATTCAAATACAGAGATCAAAGAAGATCTTCAAAAGGAATAATATAACTATTTTAAAAGCATTAGTATAATAATAAATAATAGAGAAATAATATAAAAGAAGGTTTTTATGGCATATGATTTTATAAATTTGGTTTTAAGTGGTAGACTTGTTAAAGATGTAGAAATGAAGAAAATAGATAATCCAAATGGGACAAGATATATTTTAAGTTTTACAATAGCAAATAATTTCAAAAGAAAAGAAAATGAGACAAATTTTTTTGATTGTCAATTTTGGACAACAAATATGCCAAATTATATTCTGGAAAGATTGAAAAAAGGTACATTTGTAGTTATAAATGGATATTTAAAACAAGAAAAGTGGACATCGAAATCAGATCAAACCCAAAGAAGCAAAATTACTATAGTTGTTACAAATTTTTTAAGTATTGATTCAAAAATTCAAGATTCAGTAGAGAGAGATAATCAAATATTAAAAGATAATAGTATTTCTTCAGAAGAAGTTATTCATGAATATGATGAAATTGTCGAAGATGATGATTTAAGCGAATTTAATAGTTTTGAAGAACCAAATAACTTTAACTAAAATTAATAATTTTAACTAAAATTTATTTTAATTTTTTAGGAGGAAATTTATGGTAGATAAATATGATGTTGAAAATAAAAGGAGTAAGTTTTTATTAAGAAAAAAAGTTTGTAAATTTTGTAGTGAAGGTATTTTTTATATAGATTATAAAGATGTAAATCTCTTAAGTAAATTTGTTATGAATAATGGAAAAATCTTACCAAGAAGAATAACAGGTACTTGTGCAAAGCATCAAAGAATGGTTACTCAAGCAATTAAAAGAGCAAGGCATGTAGCTCTTTTAGCATATAAAAAATAATTTTTTATTAAACAAGTTTTATTTAATAATATTTTTTTGTGTAATTTAAAAATCATTTTTTATTTTTATGGATATAAATTATAAAAATAGAATTAAATATAATATTTTGTCTACTTTGTTCTTTTTTATTTTTACACCTTTTTCTGTTGGTCCAACTATAAAGATTTATGAAGAAGAAGGGATTTTAAAAGGGGCTATTAAAAATTTATTAATATTTTTAATTTTTTGTTTTCTTTTAAGATTTTTAATTTTTTTCAATTATGTTGAAAAATATTATATTTTTTTAATCCAAATTTTAATTGATTTGTTTTTATTTATTATTTTTGTAATTTTATTTTCTATTTTTGTAAAAATTATAATTAAGAAAACAAAAAGTTATATTTTAAAAATTTTAATAATCTCTCTTTTTCCTTTGATATTTTTTATTGTACTTTTTATTCTAAAAGATAAAATTTGGGGTGATCTTTTTTTTGGTAATTTTAGTAATATAATAAATTCTTTACCCATAAACAGTAATGAAAGTAAATTTTTTAAAGAAATAATTGATAATATTAATTTTTTTATTAATTATATTTTTCCGAAAATTGTTTTACCATTATCGATTTTATTTGGATATTTAATATTTCAAAATGTTTGTTTTTATGAGATAGATGAAAAAAATAGTAGTTTAAATTCTATTTCTAGCTTTAATTTAAATAATTTATATTCATGGGGATTTTTGGTTTGTTTTTATATTTTTATTTTTTTATTATTTATCTTAAAATTAAAAAATGAATTAGTAGAGATTTTTTTATATAATATTCTTTTCGGGGTTGCAATCTTATTTTGTTTTCAAGGGTTAAGTGTTATTTTTTATAAAATAGAAAATAGTAATTTAGACTTAAAAATTATAAAAAATATCAAAATTATTTTTTTATTTATTTTTATTAGTTTAGTTTTATCAAGTATTTATCTTTTTATTTTATTTTTTTTCATTATCTTTGCAATTGGAATACTTGAAAATATTTTTCATTGGAAAGACAAATTAAAAGTAGGAGGAATAAAATGAAAATAATTTTATTAAAAGATGTTGAAAATTTAGGTTTAGAGGGAGAAGTTAAAGAGGTAAAACCAGGATATGCGAGAAATTATCTTTTACCAAATGGTTTTGCAATTGAAGCAAATGAAAAAAATATTAAAAATTTAGAAGTAAAACTTAAAAAATTAGAAGAACTTAGAAAAAAGAGAATTGCCACTGCTTCTGAAAAAAAAGCAATGCTTGAAAATGTTCTTGTTAAAATAAAAGCAAAAGTTGGTGAAAAAGGCAAGTTATATGGTTCTGTTACTACAGCTGAAATTGCTGATTATTTAAAGAATAATGGATATGAAATTGATAAAAAAGATATTAAATTACCTCATATCAAAGAAGTTGGTGAATATATTGCAACTATAAAAATTATTGAAGGGGTTAATGCTTTTGTAAAAGTAAAAGTTGAAGGGGAAGAAGTTAAAGAGGAAAAGAAAGAATTAACTAAAGAATTTAAAGGCAAAAAAAGATATAGTGGTAAAAATTTTAAAAATGAAAAAACAAATGAATAAAATATAGTAAAAAAGAATAGAGAATTTTAAAATTATAATTCTGTAATTTATAAAAGTAAATAAATTAAATATTTAAATTTAATTAAAAATTAGTTATAATATGAATATTAATTAAAATCAAAATAAAGATTTTTTATGTTAAAAATTCCACCTTTTTCAGAAGATGCTGAAAAAGCAATTTTAGGTATTTTATTAACTAACTCAGAAAAAATATATGATTTAATATATTATATTGATGAGGAAGATTTTTATCTTCCTCATCACAAAATATTAATGCGAGCTGTAAAAAATTTATTTTTAAAAAATAATGCAATTGATATTTTAACTGTATCTTCTGAATTAAAAGAGAATGATCTATTAGAGAAGGCTAAAGGAATTGATTATTTAACATATCTCACAGAGATTGTTCCAACAACATCTAATTTTTCAACATATTTTGAAATTTTAAAAGATAAATCTTTAAGAAGAAATCTTATAAATCTGTCTAATCAAATTATTTCTGAAGCATATGACATTTCAAATGAAACAAAAATCTTAATAGATAAAATTGAATCTGAAATTTTAAAATTAACTGAAATTGATTACAAAGATAAATTTATAATATTAAAAGAGCTTTTATTAAATATAATAGATGATATAGAAAATAGAATTAAAAATAATATAAAGTATAGTGGTCTTCAAACTGGTTTTAAAATGCTTGATGATATAACATCAGGGTTTGAGAAGGGTAAATTAATTGTTATTGCAGCAAGACCATCAATGGGGAAAACTACATTTGCATTGAATTTAGCTGCAAATATGGCTTTGAATTATGATTACAATGTTGGTTTTTTTTCACTTGAGATGCCTGCAAAAGATCTTGGTTATAAAATAATTTCTCAAGTTACAAAAATTCCTTTTGAAGATATAAAAAGAGGGAATTTACAATACTCTCAAATGCATGATTTAATAGATAAAATTTCATCAATTTATATAAAAAATCTTATTTTTGATGATACTTCAAATATTACAGCATTTGATATAAAACAAAAAGCAAGAAGATTAAAAGTAAAAAAAAATATAGATATTATTTTTATAGATTATTTACAGATTATTTCTCCTCCAAAAGGGGTTCATCTAGATAATAGAAATGTAATTATTGGTGAAATTTCGAAAAGCTTGAAAATATTAGCAAAAGAATTAGATATTCCAATAGTTGTTTTATCTCAATTATCAAGGCAAGTAGAAAGAAGGGAAGATAAAAGGCCGCTATTATCAGATTTAAGAGAATCAGGAGCAATAGAGCAAGATGCGGATATAGTTGCTTTTTTGCATAGAGAGGATTACTATAAGAAAAAAACAAAAGAAGATGAAAAACCTCAAGGTAAAAATGTTACAGAATTTATAATAGAAAAACATAGAAATGGTAGAAAAGGAAAAATATTGTATGAATTTTTTCCCAAATATTCATTATTTAAAGAGATAGGAGTTCAGGAAGATTAATTTTTATTTTAATTAATTTTAATTTTTTATGGAAATTAAATATAGAAAAAATAGATATCTTTTATTGTTTTATTTAATAAATCTTTTATATTTTCTGATTTATTTTATTTTTTATAAAATTTCTACGCTAAAAGAATTAATTTTCTATTTAAATATTTTTGACATTTTGTATTTTACCTTTTTTTTAATATTAGATTTAGAACGTTATTTTTATATAAAAGAAAATTTTAAGGATTATGATTTTTTAAATAGAATTAAGTCTTTTATTTATGGTAACTATTTAATTTATCTTCTTATATTTGTTTTTACTGTTTTTTTTCGTTATTTCATAAATTGGAGTTTTCAATATTCTCAAATAAAAAATAATTTAATTTTTTATGATTTTGTTTTAATTTTAAAACAGATTTTCCTTGTAATATTATTTCTTATAATTAGAAATAAATATAAAAAGTATTTTAAGTATTTAAAATTAAAAACAGATCAGATCATAGTCATTGGATTTATTTTAGTTATTTTCTTAGGTGGGGTTCTGCTTTTTCAAAAATTTTCAATAAATACAAAAGATATAAGTTTTTTAGATGCACTTTTTATGTCTACTTCAGCAGTTTGTGTTACAGGTTTAAGTGTTAAAAGTGTTGCATATGATTTTAATTTAATAGGAAAAATTGTTTTTCTTTTTTTAATGCAAATTGGTGGATTAGGAATAATGTTTTTATATGCTGCAATATTAAATTTAGTTCCATCAAAATTTTCTCTAAAATCTTATTTTTATACTAAAGAAGCATTTGATGTATCAATACATAAAGTTAGTGTTGAGTCTATTTTTAGATTTATATTTATATATACTTTTTTTATAGAATTTATAGGTGTAGTGCTTTTTTTTATGAGATTTTTTTACATATACAAAGATATTATGCTTTCACTAAAATTTGCTATTTTCCACTCTATATCAGCTTTTTGCAATGCTGGATTATCATTATTTCCAAATTCTTTTGAAAATTTCAAAGGAGATATTTATTTAAATTTAATCTTAATTTTTTTAATAACTATGGGGGGTATAGGTTTTTATACTGGTTATGATATTTATAGGGTAGCAATGAATAGATTGAACTTAAGATATGGTAAAAAATATAAAAATAAGATTTATTTAACATCTCAATCAAAAATGGTAATTTATATTTATTTAATATTAAATATATTAAGTTTTTTTAGTTTTTATCTTTTAGAAAGAGATAATAGTTTGGTAAACTTAAGTTTAAAAGAAAAAATACTTGTTTCTATTTTACACCCTGTATCTGCAAGAACTGCTGGCTTTAATTCTATCAATCTTTCATTACTTAAACCATCAACATTGCTTATTTTATGCGTTTTAATGTTTATAGGTACAGCATCAGGTTCTACAGGGGGAGGGATTAAAGTTTCTACTTTTGGAGTTATAATTTTAACCTTTTTGTCATATATAAAAAACAATGATATAATTAAATTTGGCAAATATAGGAGAATTAGAAATATTACTATTAGAAAAGCTTTTTCACTATTTTTTTTACAAATATCTTTAATCTTTTTTTGGATAATAATATTGACAAATTTAGAAAAATTTAAAGAAATTAATATAATATTTGAAGTTTTTAGTGCTTTTGGTACTGTAGGATTATCTACAGGTATAACTTTTAAATTATCTGATATTTCAAAAATATTTATAATAGTTGCAATGTTTATAGGTAGAATAAGCCCATTGACTTTGGCTTCAGCTATTAGTAGAGAAAAAGAAAAAATCCCTGTTTATTATCCACCAGCAGATATATCAATTGGATAATTTTTAAGTTTATAAATTAATTAAGGTGGTAAATATGAATAAAATTTTAATAATAGGATTAGGTTCATTTGGAACAAGTCTATTAGAAAATTTAGTTAATGAAGGGAATGATGTTATAATTGTTGATAAAGATAAAGAAAAATTGGATAATTTTAAAAATATTGCTACAGGAGTTTATGGTCTAGATGTTAAAAATGAAGATTGGATTCAAGAGATATCAGAACTCAAGGAAATAGATTATGCCATTTGTTGTATAGCAGAAGACATGGAAGCTTCGCTACTTACTGTTTTAAGTTTAAAAGAAAGAGGAATAACAACTGTCTTTGCAAGAGCTAAAAATTCTCAACATGAAAAAATTTTAAAAGCTATTGGGGCAGATGAAACAATTTTTATTGAAAGAGAAGCAGGAGAAAAACTTGCTCAAAAATTATCTAAAGGGCATGTATATAATTATATTCCTCTTTCTGAGAATCATAAAATTGTAGATGTTCTTGTAAATGAAAATTTAACAGGGTTAAGTATCAAGGAATTAAAATTAAGAGAAAGATATGGTATAAATGTTATAGCGATTAAAAAGAAAGTAGAATATTTAGATCCAGAAACAATGGAGAATAAATTCAAAGAGATAATAAAAAAAGAGGTCCCAGATGCTAATAGTGTTTTTGAGCTCAATGATATACTTGTTATTGTAGGAAAAAATGAAGATGTAGATAGATTTATTGAAGATGTTGAAAAGAATAATATAAAACTATAATCATAAAAGTAAAATTAAGTGTTGACAATAAATAGTTAATTTTATAAAAAAATTATTATAATTTATAAAAATATTTTATTTAATATAATATTTTTAATATAATAATTAATAATATTTTAAAAAAGGATTTATTATATTATGGGAAATAAAATTAAGAAACCAATTTGCTTTATTTCAACAGGTGGTACAATTTCTATGAAATATGATTCTTTTACAAGTGGTTTTATTCCAGCAGTAAAAGCAAATGATCTTTTCGAATTTTTAAAATCACAAAATATTTACTATGATTATGAGATTTTTGAATATAGTAATAAACCTTCGCCTCATATAACTATAGAAGATATGAAAAATATTGCAGATTATGTATTTTTAAATAAAGAAAAATATCATGGTTTTATAATAACCCATGGGACAGATGTCCTTGAAGAAACAGCTTTTTTTTTTAGATATAACTTTACCAAGAAGTATAAAATGCATAGTTACAGCTTCTATGAGATCAACTTCTGAAATAGGAGTTGATGGTCCAAGAAATATTTTAGGTTCTGTTAAAACATTAGTTTCAGAAGAGTCAAATAATTATGGTGTTCTTGTAGTTTTGAATGATGAAATACATGATCCTTTGACAGTTACAAAAACTTATACATCAAATGTTTCAACTTTTAATTCTCCTGCTTTTGGTATTTTGGGTATTGTAGATGAAGATAAAGTTTTTTTTGGAAGGAATAAGATTCAAAATATAATGCTTGATTATAGAAAATTTGAGAAAAATATTGTTTTATATAAAACATATGTTGGAGATAACGGAGATTTTTTAAATTATTTGTTAAAGGATAATGGCTTAAGAGGATTAGTGATTGAAGGTTTTGGAAGAGGAAATGTTCCTCCAAATATATTTGAAAAAATAGAGAGTTTTATAAAAAAAGATATTGTAGTTATTATAAGTTCAAGATGTCATATAGGAAGAACATTAGGTGTTTATTCATACAAAGGAGGAGGGAAATCATTAGAAGATTTAGGTGCTATTTTATCAAGAGATGTAAAACCACATAAAGCATACCTTCTTCTTGGTTTATTGTTAGGGAAAAATTATTCGAAAAAGCATATAAAAAATGTGTTTTCTCTATATTAAATTTAATATAAAAATAAATTTGGTACTAATAATAAAGTAAAATTATTGAAAAAAAATCCCCTTTTATTAATTTTAATTAAAATTTCAAATTTAATTAATCATTTTTAATTTATTACTTTAAATATTTGTATTAACCTTTTATTTTAATAATAATAATTAATTGTTTTTAAAATAATTTAGAAATAATTAAAATTTATTTTATAAATGTTGAAATTTTAAAATAATAAATTAATATTAATTTTAGAATATTAAAAATATTAGAAGAATTATTATAAAAACAAATTAAAAATTAGTAAAAAAATATAATTAAAAATTAATATTTTAAAAACAAAAAATTAAAAAAAGGTATAATTTATGGAAATTAAATATTTTATTGAAGGAAAAATCAAAGAGACTTTTTACCATGAGTGGCTAATTTCAAATAAGAATGGTTCATATGGACTTGGAACTGGAAATTTAATACCTAATAGAAAGTATCATGGACTGTTTATTTTAAATGATTTAAATCAAAAATTTCATATGGTATCTTTTATAGAAGAAAGAGTTAAAATATTATCAGAGTCAATGTATTTAGATTCTTATCAATATTTAGATGTAATTTATCCTAATGGATATAGACATATTATTAAAAGTTGGCTACTCCCTTTTCCAACATTCTTATATTCAACATACCCTTTTGATGAAAGTGTTCTTATTTTAAAAACTATACAAATGCATAATCAATATGATATTGTTAGAGTTTCATATAAAAATATTGGTTCTATTTCTTTCAAATTATATTTAAGACCAAAGTTTACCTTTAGAAACCACCATCATTTAAATACACCCGGGAAAATATCTGAAAATGATTTAGTAGTAAATTTGAATAATGAAAAAGATGCGTTTATTTTCCATAAAGATAGTGGGTATGGACTAAAGACAAAAATAGATAGAGGAGTTATAAGAATTGATCCTTTAATATATAAAAATATTTATTATCCAAATGAAGAGATAAGAGGATATCCTTCAGTTGAAGATTTGTATTCACCAATAGTAGTTAAAGTTGAAATGGAACCAGAAAGTGAAGTAAATCTATTTTTCATATCAAATAGAGATGAAGAAGATAAAATTAATAAAAAAAACATAGATGATGAAATTTTTTTATTAAAATTAATTAACGAATTTAATGGGTATTATATTGAGGAACTATTACCTGAAGATTATCCTATAAAGATAAGAAAAAATAAAAGCAATAAATTAAAAATAGATTTTCCAAAAATCGATTTAGATAAATTAAAAGATGATGATTCTTTTTTATATGAATTTAAAGATCTTGAAAAAATATTAAATTCAATGCTTAATAAATTTATTATGCATAATGATATTGTTGCAGGGTTTCCATGGTTTGGTAATTGGGGTAGAGATACAATGATTGTTCTTGAAGTATTAAATAAAGATAATAAAAATAAAAATTTATATTATAAAATATTAGAAAAATATGGAAAAAACATAAAAAATGGATTGATTCCTAATGTTATAGATGAAGGAGGATTAGGTTCTAATTATAATTCAATAGATTCTTCACTACATTATTGTAATAGAATTTTTGATTATCTTAATAATTTTAAGGAAGAATCTTCAAATAAAATTGATAAACTAGTTAATTATTATTTTGAAGTTATTTACAATTATATTTTTAATAAAGATCTACCTTTTGAGTTTGACATAAATGATTGTTTTCTAAAAATACATGAAGAGAGTAAATTAGCTCTTACTTGGATGGATGCGAAATATTTAGATATTGTTATTACTCCAAGATATGAAAAACCAATAGAGATACAATATCTTTTTTATAACGCAATATGTAATCTTTTGAAAATTATCGACAAGTTAGAAATTGATATTCCAAAAAAATATAAAAAGAATTTATCCTTAAATTACATTATGGAAATAAAAGAAAAACTCTTAAATAATTTACTTTTATACTTTGATGGAGAAATTTTTGGAGATACTATTTATAAAAATATATTAATAAAAGAAATTAGACCAAATTATTTAATAGGACTTTCTCAAGAAAATGTTAAATTTGATGATAATATTTTAGAAAAAGCAATAGAACAAGCAGATAAATATCTAGTAACACCATATGGATTGAGAACTTTAAATATTGATAATCCATCATTTAGAAAAAGATATATTGGTGATCAAAAAATGAGAGATATGGCATATCATCAAGGTACAGTTTGGGCTTGGTTAATATTGCCATTTTCTAAAGTGTTATATAAAAAATTAAAGAAAAAAAATTTAGTAAAAGATGAATTATTAAAAAGATTTATAAATCCTATTAATGGGATATTGAAAGGGCACTATGGAACAATTGCAGAAGTTTGGGATGGAGTAAATCCTCATTTTCCTAAAGGTGCTCCAGCTCAAGCATGGTCAGTAGCAGCTTTTTACTATATTGCAAAAGAGTTTTTTTGATTTTTTAATAAAATTTAATTTTTGAGGTATTTATGAAAATATTAATGTTAACATGGGAATTTCCTCCATTAATTGCTGGTGGGCTTGGAATGGCAGTTTATGGAATGGTTAAACATTTATTAGAATTAAATAATGAAATTTATATGATATTACCAACAAAATATGATGTTTATTTTTATTTAAAAAATCAAGAAGATTTAGAAAATTTAAAACCAATTTTTATAAATTATGATGAAAAAGAAGTTTTTAATATTGAGGTGAAAGAAAAAAATATTTCCTTTTATGCAGCTTTGGGATTATCTTATTTACCAGAAACTTATTTTGTTAGTGATGATTATTATAAATTTTATGAAATATTTTTTGAAAGAGAATATATTTATAGTAAAATTTTACCTTTTTATGTTGTAAAAGAGATAGAAGAAACACTAGAAAGTAGAGGTGGATTATTTGCAAAAGTTAAAGATTATACTTTAAGAGTAAATAGAATAGTACAGAAAATAGATTTTGATATTGTCCATTGTCATGATTGGCTTACCTATCCTGCAGGACTTTTAATAAAATTTAAATATAATAAAAAACTTGTATCTCATATTCATGCAACAGAATTTGATAGAGCAGGAAATAATCCAGGAGATGATAGAATTCATAAAGTAGAGTATGCTGGATTAACATATGCGGATAGAGTTATTGCAGTGTCAAATTATACAGCTAATATTATTATTTATAGATATAAAATAGATACAAAAAAGATAAGAGTGATTCATAATGCTTTTTATTTAAAAAATATTGACTTAAAGGGAGAAATAAAAAAAATAATTAAAAGACCAGTTATATTATTTCTTGGAAGAATAACTTTACAAAAAGGACCTGATTATTTTCTTGAAGTTGCAAGAAAAGTTTTAGAAAAAAATAAAAATGTATTATTTATAATGGTTGGTGCTGGTGATATGCAAAGAAAAATTATTCATAAATCTGCTTATTATAAATTGAAAGCGAATTTTATATTTTCAAGTTTTTTAAATAGACAACAGGTTGAAAAAATTTTAGCAATGTCAGATATATTTATTTTACCTTCTGTTTCTGAACCATTTGGAATCGCACCACTTGAAGCAATGGCAGCAGGATTGGTAGCTATAATTTCCAAACAATCCGGTGTAGCAGAATTAGTACATAATGCTTATAAAGTTGATTTTTGGGATGTAGATAAAATGGTAGAAATAATAATAGATTTATTAAATAATCCAGATAAAATGAAAGAAATAGGGTTAAAAGGAGCAAAAGAAGTTACAAAAATTAATTGGTTAAGGGTTGCAAAAGAAATAAATAAAGTTTATGAAGAATTAAAATAAATATTAAAGGTATTAAATTTAAGTAACTTATATTAAATAGGTAAATTAAGTAATTAAATAAATTATAAAGATATTTTTTTAATAATTTATTATAATTATTTTATTAAATTTGGGGGTTTAAAATGCTAAATATAGTTTTTTATTTTCAAGTCCATCAGCCATATAGATTAAAAAGACTATCGATTTTTGATATAAATAATATTGATGATTACTTTGATGAAGAATTAAATAGATATGTTATTCAGAAAGTTAGTAAAAAATGTTACATACCGACAAATGAATTACTATTAAAATTAATCAATAAATTTGAAGGAAAATTTAAAGTTTCATTCTCAATATCAGGAATAACTATTGAACAATTTAAAAAATATTCTCCTGAAACATTAGATTTATTTAAAGAATTAGCTAAAACAGGATGTGTGGAATTTATAAATGAAACTTACTATCATTCACTTTCTTATTTGTATGATGAAGAAGAATTTAAAAATCAAATAAAAATGCATTATGATCTAATTCAAAGTGAATTTGGTTATAGACCTATAGTTTTTAGAAATACTGAGTTGATTTATTCTAATAGAGTTAGTGATATTTTATCAAGTGATGAATTTAATTATATTAAAGTTATTTTAACAGAAGGAGCTGATAAAATTTTACAATGGAGATCACCTTTATATGTTTATAGAACTTATAATGATAAACATTATTTATTGTTAAAACATTATTCACTTTCAGATGATATAGCTTTTAGATTTTCAAACAAAGGTTGGGTAGAATGGCCTTTAACAGTTGATAAATTTGTAAAGTGGGTGGATGGTTTAAGTCTAATTGAAAAAGAAGGAAGAAATATTTTTTTAAATCTATTTATGGATTATGAAACATTTGGTGAGCATCAATGGGAAGATACAGGTATATTTAAATTTTTAGAGAAATTACCTAAAGAAGTTTTTAAATATAAACATTTGGGATTTTGTTGGCCATCAGATATAATATCTGATGTTAATTATCCAACTGAAAAATTGAACATAGAAAGTCCTATATCGTGGGCAGACACAGAAAGAGATTTATCTGCCTGGTTATCTAATGATATTCAACATAATGCTATTGAAACATTTTATCAATTGTTTAAAAAATTAAAATCAATTTTAAGTTTAGAGGAATTAAATTATATAAGAAGATTATCTACTTCAGATCATTTTTATTATATGTGTACAAAATATTTTCAGGATGGAGATGTACACAAATATTTTTCCCCATATGAATCTCCAGAAAATGCTTATATTTATTATTTAAATGCTTTAACATCAATTCAAGAAAAATATGGCATATTGATTTAATTATTATTTGGTGTATTAAATATTTGATTGAATTATTTATAATTTCAATTAAATAAATTTAAAATTTTTCTATTAAGTAAATTTTATTTTTTTTTAAATTATTTTAATTTTAAGAGGCAATTATGATTTTTAAAGATTTTTTTCTTTATCCAAAATTTCCAAAAAGTTTAGAAAAATTATATAAAATTGCTTACAACTTGTGGGTTACATGGGATAATGAGGCTTATCGTTTATTTATGAGAATTGATTCAAAACTTTTTAGAATTTGTAATAAAAATCCTGTACTTTTTTTAATGAAGCTTAGTGAAGAAAAACTTAATGAAATTGCTAATGACAAAGCTTTTTTATATAATCTTGAGAAAGTTTCTCAAAAATTTGATGAATATTTAAAATTTACAGAGTCAAATTATCCCGATTTAGTAGGTAAGACCATAGCTTATTTTTCTACTGAATATGGATTACATCAAGCATTACCAATATATGCTGGAGGGTTGGGTATTTTATCAGGTGATTATATAAAAGGAGCTTCAGATTTAAATATACCAATTGTTTCAGTAGGTCTTTTTTATAATTATGGTTATTTTAATCAAAGAATTAATGTTCATGGTATTCAAGAAGAAATTTATTTAAAAAATAATCCATATTTTTTACCATTAAAAGAGATTAAAGATAAAAGTGGAAATAAAATATATTTACAAATGGAAATTTTAAATAAATTAATTAAGATAAAATTATGGGAATTAAGAGTAGGTCAAAATAGAATAATATTGCTTGACACAAATCTTGAGGAAAATCCTCAAGAATTTAGGGATGTTACAGATCAGCTTTATGTTGCTGATAGGGAAAAGAGGTTAGTGCAAGAGATTGTTCTTGGTATTGGAGGTATTAAAGCTTTAAATTTATTAGGTATAAAACCTGATATTTATCACTTAAATGAAGGACATTCTGCTTTAATGATAATTGAAAGATTGAGAGAATTGATATTAGATTACAATTTTAATTTTGATGAAGCTTATGAATATATTAAATTGACAAATATCTTTACAACACACACCCCGGTTGAAGCTGGTAATGAAAACTTTGATGTTTTGTTAGTTAAAAAATATTTAGAAAATTATATTAAAGATATTGGAATTAATTTTGATAAATTTATTTCTTATGGGTTTTTAAATGATAAGAACAAATTTTGGTTACCAGCTTTTGCAATTAGATTTTCAAATTTTATAAATGGAGTATCAAAAATTCATTGTGATGTATCAAAAAAAATGTGGAGTATTTTATTTCCAAATTTGCATCAATCCGAAATACCAATTATAGGAATAACAAATTCTGTTCATTATTCATGGTTATCGCCTCAAATGCAATATTTATTTGAAAGATATATTTCTCCAAATTTCTATCATTTAAGTTCAAAAGAAAAAATATGGGAAAATATATTTGAAATTCCAGATGAAGAAATATGGGATGCACATGTAAAAAGAAAAAAAGAAATGATATCTTTTATTAGAAAACATATGTCAAATATATTTGTTAAAAAAGGGTACTCTAGTGTTAAAATTGAAAGTATTAACAAAATATTAAATTTAAATTATTTGACAATTGGTTTTGCAAGAAGGTTTGCGACTTATAAAAGAGCAAATTTAATTTTAAAAGATAAATCAAGACTTAAAAGAATTTTAACAAATCCAGAAAAACCTATTCAACTTATATTTGCAGGTAAAGCTCACCCAGCTGATTTAGCGGGTAAAAATTTAATTAAAGAAGTAATTGATTTTGCTAAAGAATATGGGGTTGAAGATAGAGTTATTTTTGTTGAAGATTACGATATAGAAGTTGCAAAACATCTTGTTCAAGGAGTTGATGTATGGTTAAATAATCCAGTAAAGCCAAATGAAGCTTCTGGAACATCAGGCATGAAAGCAGGAATAAATGGGGTTTTAAATTTATCAGTTTTAGATGGTTGGTGGCCAGAATGTTTTGATGGAGAAAATGGTTGGGCAATATCAGCTGGAGAGAATATTTCAGACCCAGAACTTAGAGATGTTTCTGAAGCAAATCAGATATATGAATATTTAGAAAATGAAATAGCTAATATTTTTTATGATAGAAATGAAAATGATATTCCTGAAAATTGGATTAAAATGATGAAAAATTCAATATATAGTGTTTATAAAAATTTTAATATGAATAGAATGTTGGAAGATTATGTAGAGAAATTTTATTTAAAAGCTATTAAAAATAATGAAATATATAAAAAAAGTAATTTTTATAATTTGAAAATATTAAATGAAAAATATTATAAACTCATTAACAATTGGAATAAAATTTATTTTAAAGACCTTTTTACTGATAATAAATTTAATGAAGTTTTAAAATCAGATGATGAAATTAATTTTGAATGTTATATATATCTTGATGATTTAGAAGAGAATTTAATTGATGTTGAAATTTTTTATCTAATTAATGAAGAACAACAACACGAAATTTGTAAATTAAATTTAGTAGAAAAATATAATGACAAAGTTGCTAAATATTCGGGGAAAATGGTATTAAAAGGTTATGGAATTCAAAAGTATAATGTTAGAATTGTTCCTAAAGATAAAGATTTATTTCAAATTTACCCAGACTTAGTTAAATGGTATTATTAAAATATAAATTTTTAGTTTAATAAACCAGAAATTTTTAATAAGATAAACAATTAAATATTGATTTTTAAACCTTTTATAAAAATATTTACTATATTTTTATCAAACTTTGAATCTATGTTTTTTTTGAGTTCTATTGCAGCTTCTTCAAATGATAAACTTTTTCTGTATGGTCTATCTGAAACTAAAGCGTCGAATGTGTCTGCAACAGTTCCAATTTTTGCAAAAAGAGGTAATTTATCTCCTTTTAAACCAAAAGGATAGCCAGACCCATCTAATTTTTCATGATGTGATAAAATAAATGGTAATCCCTTTTTTAAATAATCAATTTCTTTTACGATATTGTAACCTATTAAAGGATGTTTTTTCATTATATTAAATTCTTGCTCGTTTAATGGCCCTTTTTTTAATATGATTTGTTCTGGAATTCCAATTTTTCCAATATCATGTAAAATTGCAGCAAGTCTTATTATTTTTAAATCTTCTCTTGATAACTTTAAAAGTTTTCCTATTAATAAAGAAAAATTTGTAACTCTTTGAGAGTGACCTTTAGTATATGGATCTTTTGCTTCTATAGCAGTTGCTAAAGCCATTGTTGTTTGCAAGTAGGTATCATTTATTTTTTTATAAAGAAAAATATTTTCTATAGTAATTGAGAGGTTGGATGTAATTGAATTAAGAATATCATAATCATTATAGTCAAAACCAATATTATCAGGATTTCTAAGTAAAACAATACAACCTTTAAAATATTTAGTATTGAATGGTGTAATTATTGTTGATCCAAATTCAGGTTTAATAATTTTAAATGTATCTTTGAATCTAATATCTTTTCTAAGATCATGAATTAATAAGGAAAGGTTATTTTTAATTACAAAAGAAAAAATATCATTATTTAAAGTCCATTTATTTTTAATAATTTTTTCAAAAAATTTTGAAGATAATATTTTAAAAAATAATTTATTTTCTTTTTCATTAAAAAGAACAATAGCTCCATAGTTTGCAAAGATTCTATCAATTGATATTTTTAAAATATATTTTAAATTAGATTCAATATCAATGTTAAAATTTAATCTTTTGTTAGAATTAATAATTAATTTTAAATTATCATCCTTCTTTTTTATTTTTATCTGTGATATTATGAAATAGATAAATTGATTATAGTAATGTAAAAATTTGTTAATTTCATTTAAATTTAGATCTTTATCAATTTCTTTTTTTAATAATAATATTAATACACCTAAATTAACATTAATATAATTAATGGGAATTATAAGAAAATGAGAAGGTTCATTTGAATAAATATTTTTAATTATTTTAGGATTATTTGTCTCAGAAATAAGATTTATTATACCTTCATTAAAAAGATTTTCTATAATTTTAAAAATGTTTAAATTATATCCATTTTCAAAAGAAAATGAAAATTCAAAATATTTAGATGATTCTGAATCATAGATAAAAAAAATATATGAAAATTTTTCTATATTTAAAAAATTCTTTAAATTGTTAAGCAATTGATTTATTATATTTTCTAAACTTGTTTCAAAGTTTTTATTTTTTAAAATAATATCGGTTAGTTTATTAGATATATCAGACTTATTTAAATTATCATTATTCATATTATAAATTAATCAATCGCTACATTTAAAATTTCATCATTAGCCATATTTGTTTTTATAAGTTCAATATATTTTTCAATATCTGATTTATTAAAATCTCTTTTATATTTTTTAATAACATTAAATGCATGAAGAGATATTTTTGGTGTTGTATTATCTCCATCAAAACCTATTTTAGCAAATTTAACAAGATCATTTGCAAGAGAAACAATACAAATATTTTCTTCAAATTTTTGTGATTTATTAGGATTGTGGTGAAACCTTATAGGATAAATTAATTCATCTGGAAGATTCCATCTTTTTCCTAGTCTAAATCCGATTATTGTGTGATCAATTTTTAATATTTTTTCTTCTGCTTCAAAAAATGATATTTGATTTGAAGAGCAGTAATATAAAATTTTGTTCATTTCTTTGGGGAAATATGCATCAAGAATAACTTTTCCAATATCATGTAATAATCCTGCAACAAAAATTTCTCCAGGTATTCCTATTCCTGTGTCTTCTGAAATAATTTTAGCAGCAATAGCTGCTCCTATAGAATGTGCCCAAAAAGAATCTCTTGGAAAATTACTTTTCTGTTTAATATTTTTAAAAGTATCAAAGATAGAAGCAGATAGAGCAAGATTTTTAACAGCATCGAAACCAATAATAACAATAGCTTGGTCAACTGTTTTTATTTTTTTTTCAAAACCATAGTAAGCTGAATTTACAAGTTTCAGTGTTTTTGCTGTTAAGCTTTGATCAGAAGTTATAATTGTACCAATCTGCTTTGCAGTAGAATCAGGATCATTTATAAGTCTTAATATGTTTTGAACAACAGTGGGTAAAGTTGGGAGATCTGATAAGGAACTAAAAAGTTTTTCAAGTCTTTCTTCAAAAGGTTTAGAATCTAAAATATCATCTTTTGATTCAAATGAGGTGTTATTTTTTTCAATATTAGTAATTGAATTATCGGTTAATTTTTGGGGATTTAAATCATTAGTATTAGTTTTTAATGTAAAATCAAGGTGGATCAAGTTTTTACAATTAGGACACGGAATAGCAACTTTTCTTCCTATAAGAGGTTTTTCGTTTAAATTAAATTGTGAATTACAATTATTACATTTTATTATCATATTTTTAATTTAATATAAAATAAAAAAAAATTCAAGTTTTTATTTTTAAAATTAAATTTTAATATTTTATCTAATTTAATTTCGATAATTTTAAAGGAAAATATTAACATAAAATGTAAATAAATTATAAAAGTAAATATAATTAAAAAAAGTATAAATATTGCTAAATAAAGAAAATTGTAAAAAATGATTTAAGAACAAATTAAAATCAAATTAAAATCAAAAATAAAAAATTGATTGACATAAATAAAAAAAAAATTAAATATTTTGTAAGGTGAAAAATTATGATAAAAAAAATTTTAAAATTTATATTTATTTTTATATTAATCTTTTCTTTTATTTCTCAAAATGATCTTTTAAATGATTTGATTAATTTATATAATCAAAAAAAGTATGCAGATAGTGAAAAACTTGCTTTAACAATTTTAGAAACAGATCCAGAAAATATAAAGGTTTATGAAATATTATGCTGGTCATTATATAGGCAAGGGAAGTTGGCTAAGGCTATTGAATATTGTAATCAAGCTTTATCTATAGATAAAAATAATATTTCTATTATAAATGTAAAAGGAAGATCATTTATTGATTCAGGAAACTATAATGAAGGAACAAAAATTTTTGAATACTTATTAGACTTAAATAGTCAGGATCCATGGAACTATTATTTTTATGGAAAAGGTTTATTTTTACAACAAAAATATTATCTTTCAATAGTTTCTTATGAGGCAGCTTTGTATTTAAAAGATGATGTTGATTATTTTTATTATTATCTTGGGTTATCCTATTATAAAATAGGAGATAAAAAAAGAGCTTTGGAAATTCTTGAAAGAGGTAAAAATAAATTTCCAAATTATCAAAACATAAATAATCTTATTAATGAAATAAAAGGATAATGTATAAATATTATATAAAAACTTTCGGTTGTAGACTAAATATTTCAGAATCAGAATCAATGATTTATGAATTAAAGTTAAATAATTTTATTACAACTGAAAATAAAGAAGAAGCTCAATTTTTTATAATAAACTCATGTACTGTTACCGAAAAAGCTGACAAAAAAGTCAAAAGTTTTATAAATTCAATTAGAAAATATAAAAAGAGCATTATAATTACTGGTTGTGGCAATTATAAAAATGATATAGAAAATAAAGTTTTTTTTATTGATAACAAAAGAAAAGGAAATATAATAAATTTTATTTTAAATAATATTTCAGATATTTTAAATAATGGTATTTTTGGAAATATTTCAAATAAAAATATTAAAAAAGAAAATTTATTAAAATATAATCTTATAAATAATTATTTAAATAATAAAAATGAAAAAAGTGAAATAAATGAAAATAGATTTTTCAAACCATCATTAGAAAGTTTAACTCATACAAAAGCTTTTTTAAAAATCCAAGATGGTTGTAATCAACAATGTACTTATTGTAAAGTTAGATTTGTAAGAGGTAATTCAGTTTCATTAAATCATCAAATAATATTGGATTACCTTCAAAAAATTAAAGATAGTGGTTTTAAAGATGTTGTTTTGACAGGTATCAATTTAGCCTCCTACAATGATGGTGAATTTAATTTTAGTAATCTTTTAAATTTAATAACTGAAAAATATAAAGATTTAAATTTTACTATTTCTTCTATTGAGGTAAATTATCTTGATAATGATTTTTATAAAATTATTGAAAGAGAGAATATAAAACCTTATTTTCATCTTCCTCTTCAATCAGGTTCTCAAAAAATATTGGAACTCATGAAAAGAAATTATAGTATAGATTATTATAAAGAGAAAGTTTTGAAAATAAAAGAGGTAAAAAAAGATTCTTTTATATCTACTGATATAATTGTTGGGTTTCCAGGGGAATCTGATTATGATTTTAAAGAAACATTAAAAGTAATTAATGAAATAAAATATTCTTTTTTACATATTTTTCCTTTTTCATTTAGAGAGGAAACAATTGCATATCAATTTTATAAATTAAATGAAGTTGATAAAAATATTATAAAAAAAAGATTAGAGATAATTCAAAAATTGAATGAAGAACTAAATAAAAATTATATTGAAAAAATTTTAAATAAAAAGTTAAAATTTTATAATAAAATTTTAGTAGAAGATATTTATTTTAAAGATAGTAATTTGATTATAGAAGGATCAAATTATTATAATATTAAATCTGTTGTTAATATATCTTTAGATGAAAAAAATATTAATTTAATAAAATTATTTTATAAAGATTTAGTAAATAATAGTTTCAATTTTTATAAAATAAATGAATTTTATTCTTATTTAAATAGCAGTGGTATAAATCTTAATAAAGATATTATGATAAAATCTATAAATTTTAAGGATATTACAATAAATAAAGGGGATTATTTTTTAAATGAAAGTTTAATTTTTAAATATAAAAAAGATTTAAAGGAAAGAAAAGGTTATCTTTATGCTTCTTGGAATTGATGAAGTAGGTAGAGGCCCTATTGCAGGGCCACTTGTTTTATGTGGTATTATTTTTGATTATAATAAAATTGAATTAAATGACCCAAACTTTCTCCAAATAAGAGATTCAAAAAAATTATCTAAAAATAAAAGAGAAGAACTTTCTGTTTATATTAAAAAAATTAGTCTTTTTTGTGATGTAGCTCTTGTTGATAACAATTTTATTGATAAAAATGGAATTTCCTATTCATTGGCCTATTGTATATTAAAAATATTAAAAAATCTTATAAATGAAGATATATATATAAATGAAATAATATTTGATGGAAATTTTAATCCTTTAAAAAAAAATAGCTTATTTTTAATAGATAAATTTGAAAAAGAGTATGATTTTTTAAAAAGAAATAATGTGAAATTTGAAACATTAGTAGGAGCAGATGATAAAGTAAAAGAAGTTGCATCAGCTTCTATTGTTGCTAAAGTAATAAGAGATAGAATTCTTGATTCTTATTCAAAAATTTATCCAAATTATGGTTTTGATAAAAATAAAGGATATTGTACAAAAGATCATTATGGTGCAATAAAAATTTATGGGTATTCAAAAATACATAGGAGATCTTTTAAAATATTTTCAAATTTATAGTGATTTTATTTTTTATTAATTTTTAATCTTTTTTATTCTTTTTATCTTATAGTTTTTTTATGATTAATTTTTTAATTGTTTTTTTAATTTTAATTTTCTTTTTTTTCTTTATTTTCTACAATTTCTTTTATTTTATAAATAATAAATTTGTTGTTTTTATTAGCTATTGTTTTATTTTTACCAGTTTTTTTTGCATAATATAAAGCTTTATCAGCAAGTTCTATAAAATCAGTAGGAGAAATATCTTTTTTCTCAATTGTGGCAACACCAAGTGAAATTGTGAATTTTATTAATTTATTATCATAATAGAAATTTGAATTTTCAACTTTTTTTCTAACTCTTTCAGCAATTTCAAATGCTTTATATAAATCGCATCTTGGAAGTAAAATTGAAAACTCTTCACCTCCATATCTTACAGGAAGATCAATGTTTTTTCTGATTGATTCTTGTATAATTCGAGCAAGTTGAATAAGAATAAAATCACCTGTAACATGTCCATATTTATCATTTATTTGTTTAAAATTATCAATATCAATTATAATAAATGAAAATATTTCATTGTATCTTTTATACTTTTCTATTTCTTCAACAAGTCTTTGTAGTAGATAATGATAAATAAAGAGTCCTGTTTTTAAATCAGTAATAGCTTTTAAATAGTTCTTTTTATTTTGGATAGCAATTGAAGCAAAATTTATAATCATTGAAATATATTCAATATCTTCTTGAGTATATTTTTTGTTTTCTGGTTGAGCTGAAAATAAAACCATTCCAAAAACAGATTCAATTGTTTTAATTGGGAAAACAATTTCTGGTTTAAAAGGTACAAGTTCATTAATAATATGTGATGGGATTAGAAAAGAAAAAGTAGAAAAATCTAATTGGTTTGGATGAGACATAAAAAAGTCCACAATTTGTGAAAAATCTGAAATTTTTATTTCTTTTTCAAGCTGGTTAAAATTTTGATAAGCAAAAAATTGAGGATGTTGGTTTATTTCATCTGGAAAAAAAACTATTAGAATATATTCTGGTTTAAATTTTGTAATAAGACCATAGATTATCTCTTTAGAAATGTTTTCAATTTTTTGTTCTGAGGCAATTATAAGTCCAATTTCAAGAAGAGATTTTAAATCTGTTATTTTATTGTTAAGTTTTTCAACTAAATTTCCAGAAGATTCATTTTCTTTTAATTTTTCTTCCATTTAAATTTTTTATTTTATTTGTTTTTTTAATTTGTTTTCATTTGTTCAAATTTTTTTTAAATTTACTTAATTTTTTAATATTATCTATTTTAAATCAATTAAATATTTTTTATACTCCTGATTAATTAATTCTTTTATCTTATCAATATAATTTTCATTTATATTAATAAATATAGATTTTTTATCTTTTCTATATCTTAATTCTAATTTATTTTCTTTTAAATTTTTTTCAGAAATAATTAACTGAAATGGAATACCAATTAAATCTGCTTCAGAAAATTTTACACCAGCAGATTCATCTCTTTCATCGTAAAGTGCATCTATATTATTTGTAAGTAATTCTCTATAAATCTTATCGGCAAAATCTTTTTCTTTTTTTAATAAAGATACTATATGAATTTCAAAAGGAGCTACTGAAATAGGCCAAATTATTCCAAAAGAATCATGTGATTCTTCAACAATAGATGACATTAATCTTCCTATACCAATTCCATATGAACACATTTGAGGTATTATTGATTTTCCATCAGGAGATAAAACTTTAATGTCATATGATCTTGTATATTTATCACCTAGTTGAAAAATATTCCCTATTTCAATTCCTCTTGTAAAAGTAAATTCTCCTTTACAAACAGGGCATTTACAAGATTCATTAACTTCATATAAATCAGCTATTTCAAAATTAGATAAATCTTCTGGTAGATTAAAATTTATATAATGATAGTCTTTTTTATTAGCTCCAACTACGATGTTCTTTTTTGCTAAAATAGATTTATCAATAATAATTCTAACATTTGGTGATGGAGTTATATTAACGATTGAGGCATATCCAGGCTCACAACCAATAGATCTAATTTCCTCTTCAGAAGCAAATCTTATATTTTTTGTTTTTAAATAATTTTTTAATTTTGTTTCATTTAAATTTAAATCACCTCTTATTGTAATAAAAATAATTTTCTGATTTTCTTCATCAAAATAAAATAAAGCCTTTCCTGTTTTTTCTAATGGAATATTTAAAAAATTGGCAACATCTTCAATAGTAGATTTTGATGGAGTAAAAACTTCTTTTAACTCTTTCTTTTCTTCATTATCTTCTTCAAAATAGGAAGATGCTATTTCTTTATTAGCTTTATATGAACAATTTTTACATATTATTACAGTATCTTCACCACTATCTGAAATTAGCATAAATTCATGGGCAAGTCTTCCACCCATCATTCCAACATCAGATTTTATTGAAATAAAATTATTTAATCCAACTCTTTTAAATACATTTTCATAAGCTTTATGAACCTTATAATAATAATCATTTAATTCATTTTCATCTATATGAAAAGAATATGCATCTTTCATTGTAAATTCTCTTACTCTAATTAATCCACCTCTTGGTCTTGGTTCATCTCTGTATTTCAATTGGAATTGATATATCATAAAAGGTATTTGTTTATATGAAAAAAGTTCACTTTTAGCAAGAAAAGCAACAGCTTCTTCATGGGTCATTGCAAGAACAAAATCCTTATCATTTCTATCTTTAAATCTAAAAAGTTCAGGGCCAATTGATTGATATCTTCCTGTTTTTTCCCACATTTCTTTTGGGTTTAAAGAAGGGAGTAAAACTTCTTGGCCATCTATTTTATTCATTTCATCCCTTATAATTTGGATTATTTTGTTTATAACTCTGTAGCCAAGAGGCATTATGGAATATATTCCAGATGCATTTTGTCTTATAAAGCCTGCTCTATAAAGTAAAATATGAGAAATAAGTTGAGCATCTTTTGGAGCTTCTTTAAGTCTATTACCAAAAATTTTAGATAATAGCATAATTCACCTTTTTTATTTTTTTTTATTAAAAAAAAAATTAATTTATAGTCAAGAAAATATTAATAAATAAAAATTTGAAAAAATTAATACTTATATTAATATTATTTTATATAATTATAATTTTATTTTATTTTATTAACTAAATTCTCTTTGTTTATAGTTTTGATTAAATTTGAGTTAATTTTTTATAAAAATTTTTAATAATAGAGAAATAATTTTTAATAAAAATAGATTAATAAAATTTAAAAGGAGGTATTTAATGGAAAAAAATATTTTCTCAAAGAAAAAGTTATTTTTCTTAATAATAGTTGTTATTTTATTTATATTTTTAAATTCATGTTTTTCTTTAATTGAAAGTTTAATTGAGAAAAAAATTGAGCAAAAAATTAATCAATAAGTTACAAAATCATATGTTTATAATGAAGTAAAATTTATTATAAATTATAATTTTTTTTATGGTACTATTTTTTATTTAGATGAATATAAAGAAGGATTTGGAACAATATGGGAATATAATATTTATGATAAGGATAAAAAGAATACTGATTATTTTAAAATGGAAAGAGCTCTACTTAAAAGAACAAAAGATAGATTGTTATTTAAATTGGGCTATATAAGAAAAAATGAAGAATCACATTATGAAGTTTTAACTGATTATGATTTCAACATTTTAGAAATATGGGTTTATGATATAGAATCAAAAAAAGTTTATAAGTATACTTATGAACCATCTAATTCATCAAATAATAAGAGTAGAACTCAAAATGATTATCAGCAAATGTTTATTCAAAAAAATCTTGTTAATAAAGAAAATATAAAAATTGGTTCTGATACTTATAGTTGTGATCATTATAAAATTGTTTATAAGGATGATAAAGGTAATGAAATAATTTATGAATTTTGGCTTACAGATAAAATCCCTGGAAAAATAGTTAAGTATAAATTCAGTGACATTAAAGAAAATAGCTATTTAGAAGCAACAATAGTATCAGTAAGGTATAATTATAAAATAGAGTGGTCTGATTTTTAATATCTTATATTTTTAATTTATTAATACTTATAAGTTATTAAGTCTTTTTTAAAATTATTAACATTTATCTATTTATTGTATTAAATTTTTGTACTCATATAAAGCTTCAAGTATTATTTTTGTCATATTATCAACGCCATTTTTTATAATATCTTTCTCAGCTCTAATTTGTTTAAATACAATATCTGAAACAGTAAGTATAGTAGCTGATTTAGTTCTATGTTTAGCACATATATTAAAAAGAGCATATGATTCCATTTCAACTGCTAATGTATTATAGTGGGAGAACTTTTTATAAAGGTCAAAACTTTCTTCATAAAATGTTTCACTTGTGAGAATAGGTCCAACAACAGTATTAATCTTTAAATCTTTGGATTTATTATAAAGAGTACTTGTTAAATGAAAATCTGGTATTCCAGAAAGGCATGCTCCATTAAACAAAACACTATAAATATCATGACTTGAATGTGCTCCAGAAACAATAATAATATCTCCAAGACTTAAATTATTTGATATTGAACCACAAGTACCAATCCTTATAAAATATTTAACTCCTAACATATGAAGTTCTTCAACTACTATAGAAAGTGAAGGGGTTCCCATCCCGGTTGCTTGAATTGATACTTCCATGTCTTTATAAAGACCAGTAAAACCATATAATAGTCTATTTTGATTGTACATTTTTATATTAGAAAGAAAATTTTCCGCAATATATTTTGCTCTAATTGGATCTCCAGGAAGAAGAACAAATTTAGCAAGCTCTGTTTCTTTTGCTTCTATATGAATTGGCATTTTGAACCCTCAAATTTTATTTTAAATAGTTTAAATTAAAAATTATTTTTTTCAAAAATAATTTTTTTAAAAATATAAATTTAAAGTTGACAATTTTAAAAAGTACTTTATATTATAAAGTGAAGTGAGAAAATAAAAAATTAGGGGATTAATAATGGATAAAAATGAAAAAATTAAATATGAAGTTGAAGAAAAACTTGAAATTATAAAAACTATGTTAGTTGAATCTGAAAAAAAATTTTTTGATAATGGTGTTTTTTATATTACCATTGGTTTATTTTTTTCTCTATATTCGATTATTTATTATTTTTTAATTAAATACAATTTGCTGAGTATAATACAAATAATTAATTATTTACCTTTAATGATTATTCTTTTATATTTGGGTTTATATATTTTTTTTAAAATAAAAGATAATAAAGGGAAATACCAAAATAATAAAAATATAATATTAAAATTTATCTCATATCTCTGGTTTATTAATTCTATATCTTTTTTATTAATTTTTCTCTTATTTTTTTCACTTAATAAAACTTTCAATTTAAAATTTTATTTTGGTATTCTTTCTATTTATCTTGGAACAAATTTTTTATTAAATGGGTTTCTTTTTAAAAATGGAAATATTTTAAAAATATCTGGGGTATTTTGGTATTTTATATTGATATTTTTTATTCTTATAAAAGAAAGCTTTGAAATCTATTTATATTTTGGGTTATTTTTGTTTTTATTTCAAGTTTTACCAGGATTAATACTTTTTTTAAAAAACAAAAAAATAAATGGATAAAATAAGGTATGGAAAATATAGATAAACTTATTCATTCAAATACTAGATTAGCAATTATTACATATCTTTATAAAAATAAAAAAGCTACTTTTAATGAATTAAAAGAAATATTAAAAATAACAGATGGGAATCTCTCTGTAAATTTAAGTAAATTAGAAATGGCTGATTATATAAGAATAGAGAAAATGTTTAAAGGAAAGATTCCCCTTACAATTTGCTATATTACAAAAAAAGGAGAAGAAGCTTTTATAAATTATATAAATGAACTTGAAAAAATTATAAAAGAAATAAAAAGAGGTGATTAAAAAAGAAAAAATTATAAAAAACAAAAAATTAAAAAATATTTAAAAAACTATTAAATTAAAGGAGGTAAAAATGAAAATGAGAAAAGTATTTTATTTTTTTGTTATTATTATTTCGATTCTATTTTTATCAAATTTAGTTTTTGCAGAGGAAAATATTTTATATAATAATTTTTCAATTGGTTATTCTATTGGAACTAATGATAAAGATTTTTCTATTTCTTTAAATATTACTTCTCCATTTTTTTTTAATAGTTTTGCTATTAGAATTAATGGTATGATATGTTTTAATCAATTGATAAATTCAGTTTATAATAGTTGGTTACCTTATTATGCTTTTAAATTTGGATTTGTTGGCTCATCAGGTTTAATTTATAACATGAGATATTATGGGGAAGGCGGGCTTGTCATTTTAATTGCAAATGAAAATATAACATCAAAAAAAATTAATTATGGTGGATATGGACTTTTTGGATTTGAATTCTTTTTAAATAATATTTTATCATATTTCATAGAAATTGGATCTAATGGTCTTAATGTTAAAGCAGATAAATTGATAAATTCACCAGATTTAAACAGAATTTATTTCAATGGTTTTTTTGTATTTGTTGGATTAAGAATCTATTTATAATTTTTTGTTTTATTTTCATTCATAATTATTTTCACTTAATTAAATTAAAAAAAAGGGGTGTGTTAATTTCCCCCCCTTTTTATTTTATTTTTATAAAATAAATTTCAAAAATTAATTTTTTTTATCTTTTTTTAAGAGATTTCTAATTTGACTTGGTGAGAATTTTTTTTCTAAGGCTTCTTTATTTGCAGCTTGAATTTCTAAAAATATTTCTTTTCTAAAAATTTTAATATTTTCAGGAGCAACAATTCCTATTTTAACTTGATCAGATTTTATATCAACTATAACAATCTCAATATCTTCACCTATCATAATTGATTGATTTATTTTTCTTGAAAGAACTAACATTTTTTACCTCTTATTTAATTATTAAAAAATTTATTTTTTATTAAGAAAAAGCTTGTGTTTAGTAGTATATTTATCCGAATTAATTATATATTGAATTCCAACATGATTTTTTCTGTTTATAACGAGTGGACCTAAAAGATTTGTTGTTATTTCTTCCATTTTATCAGAAAGTGTTATTATAGTTAAAATAAGAATATCATCTTGCGATTTTGCATCAATAACTTTCATTGTATTTTCGTCAAGATCAAATTCATAATCGGAGAAAAATAAAAAAGGGTCGCAAACTATAAAACCAATATTTTCATCAGATTTTTCTTGTAAAAGTAAAAATGGAGAAATATTAACATCTACAAGATAATATTCTTTATAATCTTCAAAACCAAATAAACCAAAAGGGAAAAATAGTTTTTGAGATTCATTTACTTCTATTTTACCGAAATTTACATTTTTAATAATTTCTGTATTTTGTGTTGACACAGATATCTCCTTTTAATAGTTTTTATATTAAAATTTTAATAAAATTTTTAAATCTTTATTTTATATAAATATTTATTTTATTTTTTTATCAGGAAATTTTTATCTTAAAAAATACATTAATCCAAGTTTATCAAGATTTGTAGCGATTTGTAATGAAGCTTGATATACAGTTTCAAAAGATTTCAATTTTGATATTGTTTCAGTGATATCAGCACTTTCAATATTAGAAAGAGCTTCTGTAAGATCAACTTTTTGAAATTCTAAAAATTTTTCTGTCATTTTTATTCTTTCAAGTTTTGAACCATTTAAAGCAATATATTTTGTTAAATTGTCAATAGACATATCTAAGAATTGAATTGTTCGGGTTGAAATAGCTTCAGAATCATTTCTTTCTAATGCATTTCTAAATTGAATAATTTGATCAAATAATGAGCCTCCATACTTTTTTGCACTATTTGAAATATTAAATGGAGGTTTATTTAATGGATCTATAATGTTCATTTTTTGAAGAAGATTTCTTTCGATATCTTCTAAAAATGGTTTGTGGGGGAAAGTTGTTTTAATATAGAATTCTCCAGTATCAAGATCGATATTTGCAATTACACCAGCATTAGATTTATTTATTCTTGAAATTATATCTTCAATTGTATCACCTTTAAATATTTTTATTTCAGTGTTATTTATTTTTATTTTATAATCATTATCAGCTACGAAATTAAAAAAGTTTCCTTGTGGAATAATTGTAGTATTTTCTGAATAGAAAAGCTTATTTCCAGTAATATTATACTCAATTATATCAGAATGTCCAACATCAATTTTCATTTCTCCATTATCACCTGCGTAATATATATCATTAATTCTTTCTCCATCAATATTTGCAACAAAAGGTTCTCTTAGCACTTTAAACCCTGAAAAAAGATACTTGTCATTAAATTTTTCATTTGATAAAGAGTAAATTTGTTTTAAAAGTTCATCAACTTCGACAGCCATTTTTTTTCTATCTTCTTCACTATATATTCCATTTGCAGCTTGGACAGCTATTTCTCTAATTCTTTGTAAAACCTCATTTATGTTTCTAATTACTCCATCGGTATATTCCATAACATTAGATATATCTCTAATGTTTTTTAAATATTGATCCATATGAGAAAATGTTTTTTGATATTTTAATACATTAAAGTTAATTTCAGGATTTTCTGATGGAAAGCTTATTAATTTACCAGAAGTAGCTTGTTTTTGTAAATTAAAAAGGTTATTTTCTGTGTTTAATAATGTTTTTCTAAAGTAATTTGATTGAAGATTGTTTGAGACTCTAGTATACATATTTGACCTCCATGTCAAATTTATCTAACAATTCCAATTAATATTTCATAAAGTTCATTTAATGTAGTTACAAATTTAGCTGTTGCTTGATACATCTTTTGGAATTTCATCATATTTGAAAACTCTTCATCCATATTAACACCAGAATATGATTGCTTTAAGTTTTCAAAATTATATAATAGTAATTGATGGTTATCCATATTTTGTTTTGCGATAAAGCCAAAAGAAGCATAGTCATTTATCATATTTTGGTAAAAATCAGAAATAGAATATGAATTTTGTATAAAAAAATTGGATTTATTCAATAAACTTATTTGCAATGCAATATTACCATCTCCTTCTTTTAAATCTTTGTCAGCAAATGCAGCTGCTATATTATTTAAATCAGCTTTAATATCTTTTGAAAGATCTATCCAGCTTGCTATATTTTTTTCTGGTGAAATTAAATAGATTTGGCCAGTATAAAAATTTTGAAAAGCATTTAGATCATTTTTATCAAAAATTGCGTTTTCTTTAAGAAGACCAGCAAAAGATGATAAAAATAAACCAGAATCTTCAAGGTGTTCTATAGAAAAAATACCATTTGAAGATGCATTTCCTTTTATTTCTAATTGTCCAAATGAATTTAAGTAAAAATTAATCCCTGTATTAGCAAGATTGACTTTCTTAATAAGATCTTCAACAGTATCATTTTCATAATAATTAATTATTTTACCATTTATATTTAAAGTTCCTGAAATCATTAATTTATCGGTTAAATTTAGTTGTTTTGTTCCAATAATTTTATATATCACATTTCTATCTGAAAAACCATCTGAATTTGAATCATATTCACCATTTATATACAATGAGAGAGGGAGTTCATTGAAAAAAGAAATATTTGTTCGCCCAGATAAAGTTTTTCCTTTTTGGTGAATAATGTTTACTCCTTCAATTAGAGATAATGCTAGTTGATTTATTTTTTTAAGTTGATCATCAACTATTTTGTCTCTCATAGTTAATAAAGCAGAAAGTTTGCCGTTATTTACAAAAATTCTTTCCCCATTTAATGAAGGGAAAATAAAACCTTTATTTTTATCATCATAAATTTTTTCTATTTGATGAAATTCCTTTCCTTGAATTAATATTTTACCGTCAAGATAAACATAAAAATCTTCTTTGTCTTTTGTTGTTATAGGGATAATATTTGAAAGTTCAATTATAAGTTTATCTCTCTGATCTTTTAAATCATTTGCTCTTTGTCCTGTTGCCTCTATTTTTTTTATTTTATCATTAAGTAGGGCAATTTGTTTAATTAACTCATTTGCTTTATTTATAGTTAAATCAATATCAAAATTTAAATCATCTTGTAAACCTTTTATTTTATCAAATTTATCATGAAAAAGATCTATCATATATTTTGCTTTTTCAACTACAAGGGCTCTTTTTGCAACACTTTCTGGGTCTTTTGCAAGGTCATTAAAAGCATTAAAAAAATTATTAATAGCTTCAATTAATGATTTACCATATGGTTCGTTATAAATAGCATCTATTCTTTGAACATATGAAACTATTGTAGAAAAGTTAGATAAAAATGAAGTTTCTGTCATTATTTTATTTTCTAAAAAGAAATCTTTAACTCTTTCTATTGATTCTAGAAAGCTACCTTGGCCAATCTGTCCAGCAACTGTTGGCATGGATATTTGAGGTAAATATAAAGGTTCAAAAGTTGATATATTTACAACCTGTCTTGAATAATCAGGATTATTTGCATTTGCTATATTATTTTGAGTTACATATAAAGTTGATTGAGCGGTTTGCATAGATCTTTTTGCAATTTCAACTCCCATAAATGTTGAAAACATAATTACCTCTTTTTGTTTCTTTAATATATTATTATAAATTTAACCTCTAATTATAAATAAAAATATTCAAAGTAATTTTATAAAATTCTTTGAAATCTATTATATTCAAACTTATTAATGTTTCCATTTTTATTATACATTGGAGAATTACTATTTTCTGTAATAGAATCGTATACTGCCTTTATAAATGAAGCACCACTATTTAATAAAATAATTAATTTATTGTTAACAATTTTTGAGTTCTTTAATACTATTGCAAATTTTGATCTCAAAGATTCAAATTCATCAAGTTTTTCAGGGAAATAATTTTTAATAATAAAATATATATCTATCTTTTTATCTAAAATATTAAGTTCATTAGAGATCTTTTTTATTAATTCATCTTTTTCTTTTTCAAGAGTATTTATCTTATTTATAAATTTTTTTGTATTTTCATTTAAAAGATTAAAATGTTCAAGGTCGTTTATAAAGAGTAAAAAACATTTATCTTGTTCATTGAAATATATTTCTGTATATATTTCATATTCTTTATATATAATATCTAATATTTTATTAATTATATCTATCATATTTGGTCCTTTAATTATTCCTTATCTTAAGTTTCGGAAAATTGATAAATTATTTAGTTAATTGAAAAAATAAAAATAAAAAAAGTAAAATTTGTTGAAGAATTAAAATAAAAAAATATATTTAATAAAAATTAAATTGAAAAAAAAATATAAAAAAAAATAAAATGGAAAAAAGATACAAGGCATTTATAGTAATTATTTTATTATTTACGTTTATTTTATTTTATTCATACAATATTGAAGATTTTTTAAATGATATTGAAATAATCTCAAACCAAAATATGAATATAGCTCAAAAAGAAGCAGCTATAATGAGAATTAATCTTTATTTAAATTCTAAGAATAAAGAGGAATTATTTAAAGAAATTTATGCTTTATATCTTAAAATAGGATATGAGAAATTATATACTATCTTTAATGAGATAAAAAAATTTTTTCCATCAAATTTATATAACGAAATAATAGATTACTTAAGAAAATTGAAAAATGAGATTGAAAGTAAAAATGAAAATCAAAATAAAAATGATTCAAGTAATTCCAGTTCAAATACAAATAATAAAGATAGTAATGATGCAAAAAATGAAACTAAAATAAATTCTTCTAATAACAATGTAAAAAATGAAAAAGAAAAATCTTCTAGTGATACAAATAAAAAAACATCTGATAAAAAAGATAATGCTGAGAATAATTTTGTACCATCATATACTTTAGAATATGTTTTAAAAAAATATGGAATAAAAAGTTCAAGTGATAATACAAACAATAATGAGAAAAAAGATGAAAAAGAATCTACTAATAAAGGAGAAATTAATTATAATAAAGAACAAATAGAAAAAATATTTAAGGAAGCATTAAATAATTTTAATAAAAAAAATTATGATACTGCACTTGAATATTTTTATATAACTATTAAAAATCAATATAATGTTATAACCTCTTCTTATTACATAGCTTATATATATGAATTAAAAAATGATTATGATAAGTCTTTAGATTTTTATATTTTAACTATAAATTTAATTCAAAAAGAAGGAAAAATTGATTTTTATTTTTTAAGTTATATTTATAAAAAAGTTGGAATATTATATTATTTTAAATCTGATTATAATCAGTCTGAAAAATATTTAATTAAATCAATAGAATATAATTATCAAGATGGTGAATCATATTATTATTTGGGTTGGATTAGTTATAATAGAGGTGATTATAATAAAGCTCTTAATTTATGGGCACAGGGAATTAATTTTAATAATGATAAATGTAGAGAAGCTTATAATTGGCTAAAAGAGAAATTAGGGGGAAAAAATTAATAAAGTAAATATTATACAAAAATAAAAAATTAAAGTAGAATTTAATTTTGACAAATTAGATAAATTTAATAAAATTTAATTGATGGAAGATTTTATAATTTATGCATATTTGTATTTGATCGATGAAAAAGTTGATATTTTGGGTATTTCTCAAGATGTAAATCCTTATGAAATCCCTATTTATATGAATTTAAACTTTTATCAATTATCTATTATCAATTTTTTATCTGAAAAAAAAATAAAAGAGATTAATATATTTATAAATGAGGATGAAAGAAGATTTCTAAATTATACTACTCATCTAAGAGAAAATAAAAGAATAAATTATAATATATTTTATGAGATAAATGAAGAATCAAATTTCAAAAAATTATTACAAGAATCCATAGAGAGAATAGCAAAAAGTGATAAAAGGAATATTTTTATTTTAATTTCACCATTATTTATTAAAAATTGGCTTAATTTTAAATTTGATAATCTTAATAAGATAATTTATAAAAAAGATTTAGAAGAAGGTAATTTTCCAATATATTTAATAGAACTTGAATATTTTAAGAATATTTTAAATAAAATAAGTGAAGTAAAAGATTTTAAACATCTTGCTAATATTTTCAAGAATGCAAAATCTGAAAATTTAAATGTTGAATTTTTTAATTTGAATTTAAATAGTTTAAAATTATACATATTTAATCACTTTAAATTATTAGAAAAAGAGGGGACATTTCAAAGAAAATTTTATGATTATTTAATGACATTTTTTGAAAATTTACAAGTATCTTATTTAAGGGAAAAAGGGTTTGTAAGAAATAGTATGATTGGTACAAATTGTGATATAAATGGTCAAATAGAGGATTCAATAATTTTTAGAGATGTTATAGTTTATCCAGGTGCAAAAATTATAAACTCTATTATTTTACCTGGTAATGTTATTGGTAAAGATGTATATTTAAAAAATGCAATTTTAGGGTTAAGACTAAATGATAACAATACAATAAATATTGGAAATAAGGTTAGTATAGGAGCGACATCGATAAAAGATTATAAGAATTCAAAATATAAAGATATTTTACCAGAAGGGTTTACTTTAATTGGTAATTTTATTAATCTGCCTCCTGGATTTACAATTGGTAAAAATTGTGTTATAACAGGTAAAGTTAATTATTCTGAATTGAAAAAAATGGGTAGATTGATTGATGGAGGAACAATTGAATTCTAATTTTATTCCATTAAAGAGACCATCATTAAAAAGAGATGATTTTTTATCTGTTTTAAATGCAATGATAGATAAGAAAATTTACCCAGGAGAAATATATAACAATCTTGAAAATTTAGTGAAAGATAAATTTAAACTATCAAATTTAATATTTCTTCCTTCAAAATGGATAGCAATTAAATTATTTTTTCAAATAGAAATAATAAAAAAAAATTTTAAAAAGATTTATGTTTCAAACAATTGTGATCCTTTTTATTATTATATTTTAAATGAAGAAAATGTTGAAATAGTACCATTAGATATTAATCCTGATAATTTTTTACCTTTAGATGAAAATATTGAAAAAGAAAATGCCCTTTTAATAATAAATTTTCCTTATGGTTATCCTGTTGATTTTGAAAATATTTTAAAATTAAATATACCAATTTTTGCTGATTTATCAGGATCTTTCGGAGTCATTAATGGTGGAAAATTTATTGGAAATTACTTTGATTATGTAATTTTTTCATTTAAAGATGAAGATTTAATTACATGTGGGGATGGTGCTCTATTTATAATTAGTGATCAAAAAAAATATTCAAATTATATAAAGATTGTTGAAGAATTTAATTTAAAATTATCTGATTATAATTGTGCACTTCTTTATTCTCAGATTGAAAAACTTGAAAAAATTAGGAGTTCAATGAAAAAATTGTTCTTGTTTTTTAAAAGTTTTATAAATAGTGATTATATAAAAATTGTTTTTGATAAAGATTATAATGAAAGTAATATTCCAAATTACAGCAACTTTATTATATTTAAGGAAGAAAATTGTGATTATATAAAGGAGTTTGCAGAAAAATATAAAATTGAAATAGTAAATTTAATTAAAAAACCAATTTCTTTTTTTCTTAATGATAAAAAGTTTTATAAAAATTCTATGAAAATAGCTTCAAATTATTTTAAAATCCCTTTTTATCCAACTCTTGATGAAAAGAGTGTAGAAAAAATTTCAATATTTTTAAAAAAAATAAGTGAATAAAATAAAAATAAATAAAATAAAAAAATTAAAAAGTAATAAAAAAATAAATAAAATGAAAAAAAAATAAAAATAGGTAAAAATAATAAAAAAATAATTTCAAAAAAAAATGTGAAAGAGGCATATATGGGATATAATATTGAAAGAAAAAATGATATAATATATATTAGTATAGAAGATAGAGTTTCTATTAATGAATCTGAATTATTAGAAAGAGAAATAAAAGATAAAATAGAAGAACATGAATTGTATTTTATAATAAATCTATCGAAAGCAACATATTTATCTGCTGGTTTTATAAGATTTTTATATTCAACATTAAAACTGTTAAATGAAAAAAAAGGAGTAATTGTTTTATCTTCTATTTCAGAAAATATCAAAAGGCTTTTTGCGATTCTTGAAATGGATAAGTTGTTTTTAATAAAAGAATCTGATGAAGAAAGTATTAATTATATAAATGAGATTACAAATAAATAAATATAAAAATTGAATAAATTGACTAAATAAAAAATGGGAGATATCTAACTTTAGATAAAAATTATGGAAGATAAAAAATTTTTTACGATTTTTTATTTTAATAACCAGATTGGGAAAGATGAACTAAATATATTGATAGAAGATCTTTTAAAATTCAATAATGATAAAGTAATAATAAAAGTAAATAGAAATAATGATGGTTTTTTTATTGAAGAAGTAAAAGTTTTATCAATGGATAAAGAAAAAATTTTTTTAACTGATTATGAAGATAAATTAGATAATTTTCTTAAAAAGACAAAGTTTGTTTTTTCAATTGGTGGAGATGGGACTCTTTTATTTGTATCTTCTATTATTGCAAAATATGATGTTCATTTAGTTGGTATAAATATGGGAACTCTTGGATTTTTGACTTGGTTTGATAAGGCTGATATTGAAAGAATAATAAAGAAACTTATAAATGGAGATTATACTATTGAAGAAAGAATAATGTTTGATATCTCTATAAAAAGGGTAAGTATAGGAGATTATGATGAAACTATAAAAAGTTTTATTTGTTTGAATGAAGTTTCAATTTCTAAATATCATCTTGCAACACCTATAGATATTTATTTATATGTTGATAATGAATTTTTATCAAAATTTAAAGGTGATGGGATAATTGTTTCTACACCAAATGGTTCTACTGGTTATTCATTATCAGCAGGAGGGCCAATAATTTGTCCAAGTTTAAGTTCGATTATAATTACTCCAATTGCCCCACATTCATTTACAATGAAACCAATAATTATTAGAGATCATCATGAAATTGAAATCTTCTTTAAAAGAGTTACCAAAGCTTATTTAACTTGTGATGGACAAAGAGGTTCCATTGTTAATTCTTCAGAAAAAATAACAGTTAATAAATCAAAATATACAATAAAACTAGTCAGGAAAGATGGATTAAGTTTTTTTAAAGTTATTACGAATAAGCTCAATTGGGGTGGCGTATGATTTCTAATATTCTAATCAAGAATTATGCATTAATAGATTCATTAAACATAGAATTTAAAAATGGTTTTAATGTAATAACAGGAGAGACAGGAGCAGGGAAATCAATAATAATTGATGCATTGTCTCTTGTTTTTGGAGAAAATCTAGACCCAACATTTATAAAAGATTTAAATAAAATTGTGTATGTCGAAGCAGAATTTTTAATAGATGTTGAAAATGTGAGAAAAGATCTTATAGAAAGTGGTATTGAACCTATTGACTCAAATAAATTTATAATAAAAAGAGTATATGATTATCAACAAAGAAAAAATAGTTATAAGATTAACGATATAAATGTATCAAAAGATTTTGTAAAAGAGATAACAAATACTCTTGTAGATTTTATTGGGCAACATGAGCATCAAACTCTTTTAAATACTAAAAACCACATATACTTGCTTGATTCATTTGCAAAGATTGAAAAAGAAGTTTCCGAATTTAAATTATTGTTTAATAAATATAAAGAAAAAAAAGAAATATTAAAAAAATTAGAAGAAAAAAAAGAAGAAGAGACTAAAAGGAAAGAATATTTAAATTATGCTATTAAAGAAATAGAGGATTCTAGGATATCATTAAATGATGAGCAAATTTATCAAAAAAGAAAAGAGATAAGTAATATTGAAAAAATAGCTTCTATATTAAATGAATTATATGATTCATTAAAAGGAGAAGATGCTTTTTTAACAAAATTTGGAAGGATTAGAAAGAGTTTATCAAATTTATCAAACTTAAGTGAAGATTTAAATGAGATAAATAATCAGTTTGAAGAATCTTTTATAAAATTGAATGAATTAAGTGATTTTGTTATAAAATATCTCGAAAAATTAGATTTTTCTGAAGATTATATAAAAAAACTTGATGAAAGGATAGATTTAATAGAAAAGTTAAAATTGAAGTATGGAAATAGTATTGAAGATATAATTAAATATAAAGAAAAAGCACAAAAAGAAATTTTTGAAATAACAAATGTTGAGGATGAAATTGAGAAAATTAAAAAAGATATAAATGTTTTAGAAAATGAAATAATTAATCTATCTAAAACAATTTCTGCAAAAAGAAGAATATGGGCAAAAAATCTCGAGGATTCCATTGAAAATTATTTAGAAAAAGTTGGAATGAAAAAGACTAAATTTGTAGTTCATATAAGTTATCAAGAATCTAATGATGGTTTAGTGCAAATTGATGGGAAAAGATATGCTATTAATGAGCTTGGACTTGACAATGTTGAATTTTGTATCTCGACAAATGTTGGAGAAGCAATTAAACCCCTTAAAAAAATTGCTTCAGGAGGTGAGCTTTCAAGAATAATGCTTGCAATAAAGCTTTCTTTGTCAGATATAGATAAAATATCAACATTCATTTTTGATGAAATTGATGTAGGAATTGGAGGTGAAACTGCAAATCTAGTTGGAAAACAACTTAGAGAACTTGCAAAAAAGAAACAAATTATATGTATAACACATTTACCCCAGATAGCTAGATTTTCAACCAACCACTTCTTTGTAGAAAAAAAGGTTGAAAATAATAAAACAAATATCTATGTTAAAGAATTAAATTATGAAGAAAAGATAAATGAAATAGCAAGAATGCTTTCAGGGGAGGGATCTCCAAAGGAAGCATATGAGCATGCAAAGTCATTATTAAATGAAATGAACATTTAAAACGAGGAATTTTGATGAAAAAAAATAGTTTTTTAATCCAATTTTTTATTCTTATTTTTATTTTATTAGCTTATTTTAATATATCAACTTTTTTTAATATATCTGATTTAAATTTTAAAGAAAAACTCCCTTGTTTTTTAAACAAAAACATTAATTTTTTATATGCTTTAAATAATGATGAACAAGAGTTTTATAATTACTTATTAAATATGGAAAAAATAATTCCAGAAAAATTTTTTTCAAAAATATTCACGAATCTTTTTGATGAAGATATAAAAGGAATGCCAGATAACTATTTCATAAATAAGAAAAATATATATTTTACAATTAATTATGAAAAAAATAAAGAAATAAAAATTGATGCATTTAATATAAAAGATGATTATAAAACTTATTTTATTTCAAAATTATCAAATGATTATTTTTTTATATTTTTTAAAGGAGTTAATTATATAAAAGAAATCTTTAATGGATATGAATTTAAAAAGAATTATGATAAAGATAAAATAATTTTTTTAATAAAAGAGGATAATAGTGACTTTTCATATTATATAATTTTTGACAATAACAAAATATTTACAGAAATGCTTGTTAAAATGAAAGAGAAAGATTTTATTAAGATCAATTTTTTTTATATGATAAAAAATAATTACCTCTATCCAAAAAATATAAATATTTATTTTTATGAAACAAAAGAGGAGATATATATAAAATTTGTTGATTTTAAAATATTAAAAAATTAAATCGAATTTAAATTAAAATAATTAATATTAAATTAATAATTATTTTATAATTTCGATAATATAAAGAGTATAAATCTTAAAAAAGAGGTTTTTATGGCTGTTTCAGAAGATAAAAAGAAACTTTTTTTAAGTAAAGCTAAAGAGTATAAAGAGATTATAAATAGAATAGAAGCAGATATATCAAATATAATGAATCAAAAAGAAACTGCTGCAGAAGATGAAAAACCTTATTATGACTTTAAAATCATAGATCTATATATGAATCAGATTACACAATATATTGGAATAAATGATCTTGCTCAGAACGTAATGGGTATTAAACATGAAGATTCTCTAGATGAATCAAGAAAATTATTGTATAAAATTTTAGTTACTATTGAAAAATTGACAACAGCTGTGATTGATGTTTCTCTTACTGATATAGATAAAGAGCAACAAAAATTTATTCAGTTTAAAGATTCTGAAAGGTTTAATTTAATACAAAGACTCTTTTTTTTAATAGAAAAAGTAGAAGAAGGTTATGGAGAAAATTCAAAATGGAAGCTAACTTTTGTTGAAATAAAAGCAAGAGCAGCTGTTTGTGCTAGGAATTTACTTGATTATAGAGCCTTAAAATCAAAAAGTGACCCTAGAATAGAAGGTTATTTAGAAAGAAAAAAATTGAGAGATATTGTTGAAAATTCTTTAATAGATGCAGCATCGGAATATAGAAAAAAATATGAAATAGCTGGGCAGTCTATAGAAGATATGAAAAAAGCTATTGACTTATTAAGAGCTGTTGGTAGACTTTATATTCTAGAAAATAATACAAAAGCACTTGAAAAAGTAAAAAAAACAATTGCTCTTTGGAAAAGTAAACTTGAATCTGATATTAAAAAGAAAAGTGCAAAATAGTTATAAAAAATAATGTTTTTAATAAATGATATCCTTAATTTTATTGACAGTAGTTTAAAAGAAAATATAGTTATAAAATCAAAAATATTCTTAAATGTTTTTGATACAAAATATTTAAATAATTTTTCAAATTTTTTTTACTATTTATTTAAATCAAATTTAAGTTATGAAGATATAATTTTCCTTGATTTAGAAACTAACGGATTATATGGTTGTGGTAATTTCCCTTTCCTTTATGGAGTAGGCATAAAATCTGATAATAATTTTATTATTTTACAAATTATATTAAAGAAGTTTGGTATTGAAAAAGAAATATTAGAAATTTTTAAAAAACTACTAAATGATAAAAAGGTAATTGTCACATTTAATGGGAATAGATTTGATATTCAGGTATTAAAAGAAAGATCTATTTTAAATAGAAACTATGAGTTAATTAATTATATTGAAAATATTTTTAAATTTGATCTTTATTTGTTTTTAAAAATATTATTAAAAGATAATATAAAAAAAAATATTAATAATTGTTTGAGTTTGAAAAATATAGAAAAATATTTATTGAAAATAAATCGAATAAATGATATTGATTCAAGTTTGGTTCCATATTTATTTAAAAATTTTATTGAAAATAATTATGATGATAAATATATTTTCCCTATAATAAATCATAATTTTGCAGATATATATAGTTTATTTAAATTATTTAATTTTTTTGAGAATGAAATTTTTAATAAAAATTATTTTGATATTTTCAAATATATTAAATATTTAATTAACAAAAAGGAATATGAAAAAGCAACCTTATTACTTAATAATAAATATACCGATAAAAGATGAAGTTTCAAAAATAAATTATTTTAATATTAAAATATTAAAGAAAAAAAAAGAATTTGAAAGTTTAAAAAATTTTTTTGAGGAATTAAATGAAGAAATAATTTTATCATCTTATCTTTTAATTGAAGAATATTTTAAATTTTATGAATTTTATATAAAAGATTTTTCGAAAATCATTCTTTTTATAGAAAAAAATATTAAAAAATTAAATTTATTATATGAAGATAAATTGGAAGAAATTATTAAAAGATATGAGAGAGTGAAAAAAAAATTATTTATAAAAAGAAATATGAAAAGATTATAAAGAAATGGAAAGAGAAGAATTAATAAATTATGATTTTTATCTTGGATTTTCAAAATCAAATGATTTTTTAAATAATATTGTCAAAAAAATAATTTTTTATTATAGCAATGATTTTAAAAATTATGTTTTTTCAAAAAAGAATAAATTATCAATTCATGAATATAACTATTTAAATTTTTTAATATATTTAAAAGAAAATAATATAAATTCAACTCTTTTGCTAATTGATAATTATTTAAATATTGATTATGATGAAGATATTTTGTTTTTAATGCTTATAATATTAAAATTTAAGGGAATTGATTTATATGATAATTTTTATTTTAAGGATAAAATTAAAAATGATCTTTTTTTAATATTTAAATTGTTTTGTGAAAGAAATTACATTGAAGCTTTTAATAGAATTATAAAAATATTTCCAGATGAAAGATATAAAACTTTATATTTGATTTTAAAATATCTTATATTGATTAATAATAATTTGATTGAAGAAGCAAATAAATTGTTATTATTATTAAAAAAAAGAATATCAAATAATTTAATTTTAATTTTTTTAGAAGCTGAAATTTATTTTTCCAAAAAAGATTTTTTAAAAACATATAAAATGTATGCTTCAAATATAAATTATGTAATAAAAAATGAAGTTTTAAGAAAAAATTTTTTATTTTTATCAAAAAAAATAAATAAAATAGATAAATTTGTAAATATTTATTTAAAATATAGTGATTCTATAAAATTTTCAGAGGAAGAAATTTTTGAAATTGCAAAATATTTTCATAAAAATGGAGATTTTAAATTAGCTTATGAACTTTACAATAAAGTTAATCCAAAGAATTTTCCAATTAATAAAATGATTTCAATAATGTATTTGCAAGTAGATAATTATGATAAATTTATTGAGCATTTAGAAAAGGAAGTTGAAATTAGAGGTGAGGATTTTGATATAAAAAGATTAAAAAAATATTACTTTTATTATAACCGTTTTGAAAATATTAATATTAGAAATTTATAGAACCATTTAAAAAAAAGATATAATTTAAAAGAGTATAAAAATAAAATAAAAACATAAAAATTATATATATGAAACAAGAGATTGTTGAAATTTTAATATATGAGTTTCAAAAAAAAGTTGATATTATTGATGATAGATTAAAAAAATTGATTTCTTTAATATTTAATTTTAAAGAAAATGAAGCAATTGATTTAATTTTATACTGTATAGTTTTATCAATTAACAATAAAAATTATAAAAAATTAAATTTTTTATATTTATATTTGAAAAAATTTGATATTCAGTTTTTTAAAGATTTTGTAAATGATATAAAAAATATTTTAGTTGAAACTTTTGAAAAAAAATTGTATTTATCATATTTTCTTGAAATATTAAAAGAATTTGATCCTTTATGGCTTTATAATTATCTTGATAAAAATAAAGCAAGTTTTGATAATAAAATATTAGATTTTTACAATTGTTTAAGAAAAGACATAGAAGAATTTAATAGTATAAAAAAAGAAATTGATAATATTATTTTTAAAAACTTTAAAGATTTAAGTATAAATTATGTAAATTTTGATTATTTTTCTTTTCTTTGATTTAATTTAGATTAAGTTTTTTTTTCATAAATTCAGGAATGGCAAGTGATGCAAAATGAATCTCTTCATTATAGTAATTTAAATTAAAATTATTTATCTTTTCTCTTATTATTTCTTTATTAACTTCAAGAGGATTGTATTTTTTAGAAGCAATAAGTGTTGTAAAATAGCCTGTTGGATACATTGGTTCTGGAAAAAATACAAAATTTACATGGTTATATAAGCTTTTTAATATTTTATAAACATTTTTTTGCATTTCATCATAAAGTGGGTGAAATGGAGGTTCACTTTGATAAACAGAGATTCCACTATCTGTTAATGCATCATAAACTTCTTGATAGAAATTTCCAGAAAAAAGTTCTTTAGCAATTGTATCGGGATCTGTAGAATCTATAATTATAATATCATATTCATTTTTTTTGTTTTTTAAAAATTTAAATCCATCTTCAATATAAAGGTTTACCCTTTTATCTTCTAAAGATTTAGTAAGGTGGGGGAGATATTTTTTTGAAAGTTCAACAACAAGTTTATCTATTTCAACCATATCTATATGTTTTATTTCTGGATATTTTATAACATGTGTTAAAGTTCCACAATCTCCCCCACCAATAATTAAAACCTTTTGAGGATTTTTATGAGTTTGGATAGCAGGATGAACAATCATCTCGTGGTAAAAAAACTCTTCTTTATCAGTAAGTTGTACAATATTATCAAGAGTAAATAAGACACCATAATCTTTTGTTTTATAAAAATCAATCTGTTGAAAAGGGGATTTTACAGATTCCAATATCTCTTCAATTTCGTATATTTTACCACAATTGTTAGAAGGGGATAGGAGTTCCATAAATATTTTTTTCATAAAATCCTCTTTAATTTGTAATAAAATTTTTTAAGTTTATTTATTATGGTTTATGTTTTAAAGTAACACCTGCTGGAACTTCAAATTGTCCTCTTTTAAGTTCAAGTCTTGATGAGCTTCTTGATTCAAATTTTTCTTCTAAATGTTTGTAAATTACCCAGGGATCAATTGTTTCACCACATGTAAAAATGTCAACTGCTGCATATTGATATTCTGGCCATGTATGGATAGCAATATGAGATTCAGCAATTACAATAACTCCAGAAACTCCATGAGGGGAAAATTTATGAAAATTAGAGTTGATTATTGTTGCTTTAGCTTTTCTTGCACCTTCCAACATTTCTTGTTCTATATAAATTTCATCATTTAATATATCAGGATTGCATTCATAAAATTCAACTAAAATGTGTCTTCCTAATGCTTGCATCTTATTCTCCTTTGTAATATTTTTTATATTAAAAATATAAAAATTTATAAAAATAAACTGTTTCAGATTAAAGGAAAAAATTTAAAAAATTACCGATTCGTGATAGTGTATTTGATTATCTCTCTCAAAGTTACAAATTGAAAAGATATAAAAAGATATTGACATTGAAGTAGTTGATAAATAATGTCAATAATATTTTCAGTCAATTCATAAAACCTCTAATTTTATTAAAACGAATCTAAAAAAAATAGATATAATATTTTTTTAAAATGTCAAATAAATTTATTGTTTTTTAAAAATTATTTTTAGTGTTTTTATATTTATAGATCTTTTTTTAATATCTAAATTTATTGTTTTTATTTATAAAAAATAAATCCATCATTATCTATAATTATATCGGGATCTTTTTTATAATTATCAATATATATTTGTTTAGTTAATTCCCTTAGAAAATTTATAACTTTATTTGTATTATCTATTTTTGGGTATTTTGTAGATAGATCTATTGGAATTATTTTAGCTTTTATAAAACTATTTGTTTTTAAATCGTAAAAAGATTCCAATATGCAGGACATAGATAGTTCACCTTTTACAGATAGTCCTCCAGCAGGTATAAAATTCCCAAGAGAATAAGCTATTAATTTATTTTTATATATTTCAAATCCTCTTAGGATATGAGGTCCACTTCCAATAACAAGATCTGCCCCTGAATCTATAGCAGTATGTGCAAAAGCAAATATATTTCCTCTATTTTCGTTGCCAAAATACTCTGTTTTATTATATACATATTTTGCATTTGCTCCTTCAGTTCCTCCATGGAAAAAAATAATAATGAAGTCATTTGATTCTTTAATTTTTTTTATAAATGAACTTGAAAAAGTTAAATCTCTTAAATCATTAAATCTTGAATTAGTATAAAATCCAATTATAGCAATTTTTTTGTTTTTTATTTTTATTTGTGTGTAACTATCTTTTAATCCAATAGGTTCTATGTTAACTTCTTTTAAATATTTTATAGTATCTTTAAATCCTTCTTCTCCATAATCAAATGTATGATTATTTGAAATAAGAACTCCTGAAAAATTAAATTTCTTTAATATCAATGGTGTTATTTGAGGAGAAAATTTAAATGCAAAATATTTTCCAGAAGATATATTTTTAGTAGATTTGCTAGAGTCTGTTATAGGGCCTTCAAGATTTCCAAGATTTATATCACTTTTAAAATAATCATATAATTCATCGAAAATATTGATGTTATTTAAATCATAAGGAAATACCATATCACCAACAGAAGTAACAGATAAGATAAATTCATTCTCATTGTTTGACGAATAAAACAAAAATATTGAAAAGAGTAAGATTGATAAAATAATTAAATTCAATTTGTTTTTAAGCATTAATTAAAACCTTAAAAAATTATTTAAATAAGAGATAAAATAAATTTTGTTTTAGTCAATTATTTTTAAAAATTTTTAAAATAATTCTAATTTATTTGTTTTTTTAATTTTTTATAGTATAATTTTATCAGTAATATTTTGAATTTGGTGGGGTTATGGAAAATTTATATAAATATTTTAATAAAAAAAATAATAATAAATTAATTTTAATTTTATTATTAGCTATTTTCTTCTTTTTCTCATATACACTTGAAAATGAAAAAGTTGAGGGTTTAAAAAATGACTTGCTAAAAGATCTCACTATTTATGATATTGCTATATTTTATAATGAGTATGAGCAACATGAACTTGTAGGAACAATACTTTGCTGGGCTAAAAATAATTTTATTGTTGAGTATAAAACTCATCCACAAGAAAATGTTATATTATTTGTCTATTCCAAAGAGCAAAAATCTTATATATCTAGAAAAAATGTTTTTTTAGATGATAATATTTTATCTGATTGTTATTTGATTTTGAGATTTGCTTATAGTTATTTTATTAATACAATTAATAGTATTAATGATGATGATATAAATAAAATAAAAATAACTGTAGAGAAAGATGATGGATTACATTTAAATTATACTAATAGAAGAGAGAGAGGAAAAATAAAATTTACAATTGATTTAGAAGAATGGCAAATAATCTTTGAAGATGTAGGTTTAAATTTTGTGATTGATTATTTAAAAGCCATTTCTAAAAAACAATCTAATAACTCTAAGAATTATACTTTTATTGAATTTAAAGGAGGTGGTTATAATAGTTTCACATCTTTTACTACAAAGTTAATAGAGAGTTATTTTTTAAGAAGTAAAACTTTACAAAAATTTTATGATAATGATTAAAATTAATAATAAAAAATATAATAAAGACTAAATCTTTAAATAATTAATAAAATAAAACTTAAATTAAAGATAAATTATTATTTAAAAATGAGGGACAATATTATAATATCATTGTTAATATTTTATAAAGTTTTTCAAGAGCTTTCTGATATGCATCAAGTATAGCTAAAATTATAGTATCACTATTTCCTGTTGAAGTTAGAGTTATTATTCTTGTATTATCATTTGACGGTATGTAGATATATGCATTAATTTCAACAGAAGCTATCTGTTTACCTGAATATTCTTTTATAGATTTAGTTTCTCCAATTATAATAATCACTCTTTCAATTTTATTAATAAGAAATTGTTCTTTATTGTAAGATAGTAAACTTATAATATTGTTATCTCTTTCTATTTTTAAATTTATTTGTTTTGAAAATTTTATTCCCAATTTAGTTAAATTTGATAAAAAATTTGAAATATTAAAATTTTGAATTTTAGTATTTGAATTATCATAAAAGTTAATATATATCATGGTGCTTAAATTAATTGTCTTTGATATAATATTAAAATTTTTTGAAATTTTATAATTTGCAATAGAACTTCTAATAATATTTGCTTTTTCTTTTAAATTTTGTTGATTTGTTACTGTTTTTATGTAATCATCAATAATATCAAAAATATCAAGAAAAGCAATTATAGAAGATTCACCACTAAATGGGACCTTGTCGTATGAAAATGTTGCCAATCCAAGCTTATTTGTGTTTGTTTTGTGCTCTTTTGTGATTATTTCACCATTATTATTAATATCTTTATAAAAGAATTTAACTGGAATATTTTTTACTGGTATTATAGTATTTTGATCTGTATAAGTTACTTTATAAGTAAAGGGGTCATATTGTTTTTCATTTGAAATAAGATCAGTTTTAGGAATAGTTAATTCTGCATTAAAATTTTTTATAATTTTTAAGATTGTATCAAGATTTCTTTCTGAAACTAATAATCTATTTTCATAATCTGATAAAAAAGAGTTTTTTGCGGCTTTTATAAATTCAAAAATAGCCTCATAAATAAAACCAGATTGTAAATAATTATACCCATTTTGTTCAGGAATTAAGAATGAATTAATTTTTTCTTCATATATTTTTTCAAGTCTTTTTTGTTCTTTTAAAACAGATTCTTTTGAAATTCTCGCAAGAATATAAACAATAATTCCTCCAGTTCCTGTATTTTTAATATATTTATCTATGATTTCAAAATTTGATATAATTCCTTTACCTTCAACTTGAACTATAGAATTTAAATAATTAATAAATTCCTCTTTGTTTTGAGAAGATTTATAATATTGATTATTTTCAAGGTAGGTAGTGACATTTGCTCCAATGAGTAAAAAAACTTTTGATTGAATTTCTCCTAATGCTATTTTTTCACCTTCTGATTGATCATTTACAGGTCCTCCAGAACCAACAAAATAATAATAATTTTCATCTTTTGGAATTTCATTAATCCAAACAGGATCTTTAGAAGTTCCTTTATCTGCTTTTGATGAAGGTGAATTATTTGTTGTCTGGCATGAAAATATTGAAAAAGTAATAAAAATGATTGATAATAAAATTAGAAAAATATAAAAGAAATTACAATTTTTTATTGTTTTTTTTATCATATGGGTTTCCTTATAAAATTAGATTATTTAAAATATTATAGAATTAAAAACAAATATTACAACTAAAAAAAATTAGATTTTTGAGAAAATTAATTAATTTTTTTCTTCTTATTTTTTCTATTTTATTTTTTCATAAATATTTATAAAAATAATTTAATTTTCTAATTAATTTTATTTACTTTAAATTTTGAAATTAAAACAAGCACAAAAGAAATTACAAAAAAAAGTAAAATCATAAAAAATATATAAATTAGAGTATTTAAAAGTCCAATTTTATAAAAATTTAAGAAGAAATATGGGAATATTTTAGTTTTTAGACCATATAAAAGCATAATAAAAAGATAAGCTAATGGGTAAATTAACCAGAAAAATATATATTTAAATTTTAATTTAGTTTTATTTGAAAATAAGAACCAAAAAAATAAATAGATTATTGGGTTTATTACATGTAAAAAATTATCTATAATTAATAATAAACCTTTTGTTACCCATAGTTTTCTTAATACAATATTGTAAATTAGAGAAACAATAATAATATAAACTAATAAAGCTGATTTTAATGAATTATTATTATTTATATAATCACTAAAGTTTTGCTTATTAAATATTAGTTTAATTAATGAATAAATATAGAAAATTCCAATTATTAAATTTGTCTGAATTGTAAAATATGAAAAATAAGTAAGGTTGAGTGCAAAAAAGGATTTTTCATGAATTTTACTTATTACTGTAAAATAATATTGCCCAAATAATGAAAAAAATGATGCTATAGAAGAAAAAAATAGAAAAAATATTAGGAATTTTTATTTTTTGTTTTCACTGTTATTTTCCATATTTTGTCCTTAATAAAATTTTAAATTTAAGTATATTTTAAATTAAATTTTAATTTAAGTAATCTAAATTTTAATCTAAAAGATAAATTTTATTAATTATTCCACCTCCAATTAAAACATCTCCATCATAAATGACAGCAGATTGTCCTGGTGATGATGCTTCGATTGGTTCTAAAAATTTTATAAAAATAGAATCGAAATTATTTTGACTTGATTTTTCAAAATCAATTAAACAACTAACTTCTTTTGTTCTGTACCTTATTTTTGCTTTATATTCTTTATTTTTATCATCTTTTAATAATTTTAATGGTATAAAAAAATTTGTATCACTAATTTCTATTTCTTTTAATAAAGGTTTTTCTCCTAAAACTATATCTCCATTTTCTTGGATTTCTCTAACATAAACTCTTTCTCCTAAAGATATGTTTAAACCTTTTCTTTGGCCAATAGTATAAAAAATAGTACCATTATGTTCTTTTATTTTCTTTTTTCCCTGAGTCAAAAAAAAGCCTTTAATTAAATTATTTCCTTTATTATTTGAAAGTAAAAATTTAGAATAATCTTTGCCTTTTATAAAGCATATATCATAAGATTCTTTTTTTGAGTATGGATTTATGAGGTTATTAAAAGCAACTTCATCTTTGATATCCTTTTTTAAAAAGCTTCCACATGGGAATAAAATATTTTTTAGTCTTTCTTTTTCAATTTTGTATAAAAAATAAGATTGATCTTTATCTTTATCAATAGCTTTTAAGATAAATTTCCCATCTTTTATTCTTGCATAATGTCCTGTTGCAAAATAATCAACATTAAAATTCTTAAGAGAATAATCCATTAATAATCCAAATTTTAAATATTGATTGCATGTAATACAGGGATTTGGTGTTTTCAAATTATAAAAATCATTTATAAATGGTTCAATAACAAATTTTTCAAATTCATTTTGTAAATCGATGATATAATGTTGTATTCCAAGTTTTTTACAAATTATTTTAGCATCTTCAATATCATTAATTGAACAACATTTTCCTATTTCATATTTTTCTCTTGATGCAAGCATAGTTACACCAATTACATCGTATCCTTCTTCTTTAAGTTTTAGGGCTGCAAAACTTGAATCTACGCCTCCAGACATTCCTACTGCAACTCTTTTTTTCATATAAAATAAAACTTATTTTTTATTTTTTATAAAATTTTCTATTTCGTTTCTACTTAAATTAAAAACATTATATTCTTGAATAATAACTTTATTCATCTCAGGGTTATTATCTTTGTTTGAAAAGAGATGGTTCCAAGTATTTATATAAATTACAACTCTATCATTAATTTTATTAAAAGAAATTCCTTCTATTTTGTTACTATAATGTTTAACATTTTTGTAAAAATAGTTTTGATCTTTTGAAAAAACATTTTCAAAATCAATAAACTCTATGAACCATTTGTTGCTTTCAATTTTTGAATCTATAGAATTATTCGAAATGTTTTGATCGATTTTTATAAAATTTATTTTAAAAGATTCAATATCAAAGATTCTTCCCCATTTAAATGATCTATAAAAATCATATAAATGGTTTATTAAATAGATTGGGTGATCTTCATCTTTAAAAATTACTGAATATTCAATAGTAATTTGATTTTCGGTTTTATCAACAATAAAATAAGATATAGATAAAATTTCATTTCTTTTTTTTATATCGATTTCTGGTATTACAAAAATTGGCATAAATATTCGATCAATTTGTGAAGCTCTTTTGATTAATTTACTCTGTTTATTGAATATTTTAATAAAGTGAATTATTAAAAATAAAATAATTGATATAAAAATGATAAAAATAAAAATTTTAATTAATTTATTTTTTTCATTTTTCACTTGATTCCTCTTTTACTAATTTATTAATTAAAATTATACATAAAAATAAAAAATTCAATATTTATTATTTAATGTTAAATTAAAAATTTATGGTATAAATTTGTCTGAAATTATTTAAAATAATGAGTATAATTTATAGTTCTTTTAAAGGAATTTTATGGAAAAAAAACAAATATTAAGTCTTATTATTTATGGAATTGTTTATGTTTTAATATCCTTAAGAAGATTGAAATTTTTTAATTTGGGAAGAACAGGGATTGTTTTATTTGGTGTTGTTTTAATGTTTATTTTTAAAATATTTACAGCAAATGAATTTATTTCACTAATAGATTGGGATACAATAATATTACTTTTTAGTTTGATGATAGTTATAGAGTATCTTGATGAAGCAGGTTTTTTTGATCTTATATCATATTTTGTTTTTAAAAGAAATTTAAATCCAAAAAAATTGTTACTATTTTTGAATTTTCTTGTTGGAATCTCTTCTGCATTTTTCATAAATGATATATCATGCTTAATATTGACTCCAATAATTTTGAGAATTTTATTAAAAAGAGGGTATGCTCCATTACCATATCTAATTGCTATTGCTACATCATCGAATATAGGAGCAATAATAAGTTTTACAGGTGCCCCTCAAAATATGATAATAGGAAATGTTATTGGTTTAACATATGCTCAATATTTTATTCTTATGTTTCCTCTTGGACTTTTGCTTTTATATTTAAATTATTTATTATTAACTATTTTTTATAGAAAAAGTTTAAAAATGGATTATATGAAGATTAATAATTATATTAACAAAATTGATAATGATAAAAAAAATATTATCAATGAACAAAAGATAATTAATAATGAGCAAAATAAAAAAGTTAATTATAAAATTTTTATAAAACCTCTTTTTAAAAGAAGTTTAACAGTTACTGTTTTGATTTTTATAGGTTTTTTTATATATAAGCCCATATCATGGGTTGCTTTAATTGGTGCTGTTTTACTTATTATTATCGCAAGAAAAAATGAGCTTGAATATATTAAAAGAATTGATTGGAATTTACTTATATTTTTTATTGGATTGTTTGGATTAATCGGTGCTTTAAATGAAACTAAAATTACTATTTTTATTTTTAATAAATTATTTCAAAAATTTGAGACAAATTTTAAAACATTATTTATTTTTAATTCAGTTTCATTATTTTTATCAAATATTTTTTCAAATGTCCCTTATGTATTAATAGTAAAGGATATTATATTAAAACAGCCCTCAAGTAATATTTGGTTTTTATATTAAGCTTTTACCTCTACCATTGGAGGTAATATGACATTACTTGGGGCTGTTGCAAATGTAATTGTTGCAGAAAAATCAAGAGATATTTGCCAAATTTCATTTAAAGATTTTTTATATTATGGTTTACCCTCAACAATCTTGTTATTTTTAATAGGATTTTTAGTAATTTATCTTTACTTTGTTTTTATTCCATTATTTTAGTAAGAAAAATTAATTTGGTTTTTTATAAAATATTATTTTTTTTTAAAAACAAAATTGTTTTCCAAAACATCTACTAAAATAGTCGATTTTTCAGTCAATTCTCCACTTAGTAATTTAACTGCAAGTGTATTTTCAATATAGTTTTGTATATATCTTTTTAGTGGTCTTGCACCTAATTCTTTTTCAAATCCTTCATTTAATATTTTTTCATAAGCTTTTTGAGTAAATTCAAGTTTTATCTGTTTGTCTTTAAGTCTTTCATTTAATTTTTTAAGCTCAAGTTTAATTATATCAAGAGCAATATTTTTATCTAATCTATTAAAGATTATTATTTCATCTATCCTATTTAAAAATTCAGGTTTAAAAAAAGAATTTAATGTTCTTTTTAGTTCGGGTTCGATTTCTTTCAAATCACCTTTATGATTTAAAATAAGATCAGATCCAAGATTTGAGGTCATTATTATTATAGTGTTCTTAAAGTTAATAGTTCTTCCATGAGAATCAGTTAATCTACCATCATCTAATATTTGTAATAAAAGATGAAATACATCAGGATGAGCTTTTTCAACTTCATCAAAAAGGACAACAGAATATGGTGATCTTCTAATTTTTTCAGTTAAAGTTCCTCCTTCATCATATCCAACATATCCAGGAGGAGCCCCTATAATTTTAGAAACTGAATGTTTTTCCATATATTCTGACATATCAAGTCTAACAAGGGCTTTCTCTGAATCAAAAAGAAACTTAGCTAAAGCCTTTGCTGTTTGAGTTTTCCCGACGCCAGTTGGGCCTAAAAATAAAAAAGAGCCAATTGGTCTATTAGGATCGGAAAGTCCAGCTTTATTTCTTTGTATAGCATGTGAAACAGCTGAAATTGCATGATCTTGTCCAATAACTTCTTCTTTTAAGTGTTTTTCAATATTTAAATATTTTTCTTTTTCAGATTCTAAAAGCTTTGATACAGGAATATTTGTCCAAGATGAAACAATTAATGCAATATCATCTTCTGTAACTTCTTTTTTCAAAATAGATTGGTTAGTTTTTAATTGAGAAGAAATTTGTTCTATTTTTTTTTCAGCTTCTGGGATTAAAACATATCTAATTTTAGCAACTTCATCAAAATTTCCTTTTCTTTGTTCAATTTCTGCTTTGGATTTTAAACTATCAATAGTCTCTCTTAATTTATTTATTTCTTTTAAGCCATTTTTTTCAATTTCCCATCTATCTTTTATATTTTTTATATCTCCTTTTAATTTTTCTATAAGAGATTCAACCTTTTGTAATCTTTTTATTGAATTTTCATCTTTTTCATTTGAAAGTGCTCTTTTTTCAATTTCTAATTTAATTAAATCTCTTTGTAATTTATCAATTGATTCTGGAACTGATTCAAGCTGTACTCTTAATCTTGAAGCTGCTTCATCAATTAAGTCAATAGCTTTATCTGGTAAAAACCTATCTTGAATATATCTATCAGAAAGATATGCTGCAGATATAATAGCTTTATCAGTTATTTTCACACCATGATGGAGTTCATATTTTTCTTTAATTCCTCTTAAGATAGCAACTGTATCTTCTACTGATGGTTCAGATACAAGGATGGGTTGAAACCTTCTTTCTAAAGCTGCATCTTTTTCTATGTATTTTCTATATTCATCAAGAGTAGTTGCTCCAATGCAGTGTAATTCACCTCTTGCTAAAGCTGGTTTTAACATATTTGCAGCATCAACAGCACCTTCTGCCTGACCTGCACCAACAAGTAAATGTATTTCATCTATAAATAAAATTATTTTCCCCTCTTCCTTTATAATAGCTTTAAGTAAACTTTTCATTCTTTCTTCAAATTCTCCTCTATATTTTGTCCCAGCTATTAATGCAGCAATATCTAAACTTAGGATTTTTTTATCTTTAAGTGATGAAGGAACATCATTATTTACAATTCTTTGAGCTACTCCTTCAACAATAGCGGTTTTTCCAACACCAGGCTCTCCTATCAAAACTGGATTGTTTTTTGTTCTTCTTGAAAGAACTTGAATTATTCTTCTAATTTCTTCGTCTCTTCCTATTACTGGATCAAGTTTATTTTCAAGAGCTTTTTTAGTTAAATCAATTGTAAAATTTTCAAGAACTTTAATATTTTTATCACTATCTTGAGTTTCAATTTTCTGTCCATCTCTTTCTTTCGCATAAAATTCTTTTACAAAATTAAGAGATAAACCAAAATTTAAAAGTATTTTTTTTGATTCACAATCTGTTTGTAAAGTAGCGTATAAAATATGCTCAATTGCAAGGAAATTATCACCTAAATTTTTTGCTTCATTTGAAGCAATTGCAAAAATTTTTTGTAAATAAGAGTTAGGATAAATATTAGAATTTGAACCTTCAACTTTAGGCAGTAAGTTGATCTTTTTTAAAAAGCTTTCTTTCAAATTATTAATATCAATATTTTTTGTTTTTAATAGGTTAAAAAATAGCTTATCCTCTTTTTCAAAAATACCATAAAAAATATGCAGATCAGTGAGTTCAGGATTACCTTTAATAAGAGCAAAATCATAACCTTTTTGAAATGCCTCAATTAATGTGTTTGTCATTTTTTCAAAATTTATCATTTATAAAACCTCCATTATTTAATAAGAATTATGCTTTATTAATAAAATAAAATTATAAAAATAGAAATGATGTAAAATTTAACTTAAAATTATAAAAATTTAATAAATAAAAATTCTATAAATATTATTGCAAATATAATGCCAACTATTTATTAAAATTTTTATTTTAAAAATTGGGAATATAATATATAGAAATCTATAAAAATGAAAAAAGTAAATTAAAAAATAAAAAATATAATAAAATATTAATTTAAATTAAAAAAACAAATGTGTTATTATTATACATATATATTAAATATATACATTCTGTTATTTTCTAAATTTATAATAATTAATTAATTTATTAGTTGATTTTTAAAAAAATTGTTTTATTATATAATAATAGCTTATTAAAATTAATTTTATCAATTTAGGTTAAAAATAAAAGGAGGAAATATATGAATAAAACAAAATTTGTTTTATTTTTAATTGCTTTTTTAACTTTTTCTATTTTTGCAACAAATGTTCATGCTTTTCCAATGTTAGGATTTGGAATTATTAAACTTGGAACTACTGCTGTAGGAACAAATGAAACAAGTCTTTTTGAGAAAGGCTTATGGGGTTTTACTTTAAGATATAAGGGATTTGGTATTTTAGGGTTTATTATTGACATTTATCATTTTAGAACTGGATATTGGATTTATCAAATGGAGCCTAATCCACAGTTTTATGGTCCTGATTATAATTGGGGAAGTTTTCAACAGCAATATCAAATAATGGTTAGTGAAGAAGATTGGAATTATTACCATGATGAATTTATAGGCATGTTTGATATTGCTTTCTTTTTAGCTTTTGGAAGAATGCTTTCTTTTCATTTTGCATTTGGTCCTACATATTGGTGGGCTTCTCCTTCTAAAGCATATGATACAGATTCAGATTTCCAGAGTGCATATGATAGCTGGTATAATCAAGGGGGATTTAAACTTGGAATGAATGTTAAGTTAGGTGCGAATATTGTTTTTGGGTTAATTGGTATAACTTTAGAATATAATTATGTTGTAAATAATTTAAGTGAATTCTTTAATAAAGCTTTTAGTAATGATCCAAATCCAAATGATGATGATTATTATGGAATGGATTATTTGAAAAGAATGGGGTTTTTAGAATTTGCATTAATTTTATGGTTATAAATATTAAAATATTATTGAAATAGTAAATTTTAATTATATTTATTTAATTAATTATGGAATTAAGGGAAACATTTTATTAAAAAAAATGTTTCCTTTTTTTTTTTAAAAATTTTGTGCTAATTAATTTGATGAGATTTTTATAAAAAATTTATTTTTTTAAGTTAATATTAAAAAATTATTTTAAGGAGTTTTTAAAATGAAAAAAAGGATTTATTTAATTATTTTATTATTTGTTTTTTCAATTATTTTTATTAATTCAATTTTATATGCTAATCCTTTTGAAAATTCTGATATTTTTTGCTTTGGATTAAGTATTTATTCAAATTTTTATAATACTAGTAATAACAGCACAAATTTGTCTTATGGTTTTACCTTTAGGTACAAGAGCAAGTATTTTATTGGATTTATTTTTGATATGTTGTATTATAAAAAGATGTACTGGACAGTTCAAGGAAGCAGTAATTATTTTTATAATTATCCATTTACAGAAGAAGAATTTAAAACAATGTTTCCATCAATTGATTTAAATTCCTGGAATTATTACCATGAAGAATTTTTTGTTCATTTAGATTTTGCAATCTGGATACCAATAGAATCTTTTATAATTCATTTTGCAATAGGTCCATCCTTCTGGATTGCAGGTGCAAATTCTGATTATTATGATTCAAATGCATATTTTAAAGTTGCTTTTGATGATTGGTATAATGGAGGATTAACATTAGGATTTAATACAAAATTAGGATTATCATTAAATTTAAATCCATTTTTAATTGGTTTTGAATTAAATTATATGACGAGTTCAATAAAAGAATTTTTGAAAAAATATCAAAAAGTGATCCTAATCCAAATGATAATGAATTTTATGGTTTGGATTATTTATCAAGAATGGGATATTTTGAATTTTATATTATGATTTATTTTGATCTAATATAAAAAGATTATTTAATTTATTTAAAATTCAGTTTTGCTATTTTTGATTCATTATAATAAAATTTAAGAATTTCTATATAAGTAAAATTATTTTTTGCCATATTATTTGCTCCATGTTGTGAAAGCCCTATACCATGTCCATATCCTTTACCTTTAAAAATAAGGAAATTGTTTTCATAATAGACTTCAAATAGAAGTGATTTTATATTTCTTTCTCCGATTATCTGTCTGAAAGTTTTTCCTTTGATAGATGTATAAGAACCATCATTGAAAATTATATTTACAGAGTCAATTCTTTTGTCTTCATTTCTAATTGTTAAAGAAATTTTAAATATTTCTTTTTTTTGATTAATAAATTTATTTTGAAAAAGTATTTCAACTAAATTATTTTTACTAATCTTATAATCCCAAATGACAGTATCTTCTGAAAATTTATCAAGTTTAATTTTATAATAATTTAAATCTTCGCCTCCCCATTCAAGTCTTGGAATAGTTAGTATTCCACCTGATGAAGCATGAAAAAAAACTTTTATTATTTTATTGTCAAAAATCAATACTTCATCTTTTGTTTCATCTACATACTGAATGAAATTTTTATACTTTTCAAGATTGAATACTTGGTGACTTGTTGAATTTGTAACCTTAAAATTGTTATCATTTATAATTTTTTCTATAATAAATGTTCTACTTGCAACTGCCTGAGCTTTTAAAGCTTCTTTTTCAAATGATGAGCCCATTTCAGCAGCAATAGCAGAAGCAACATAAACATCTAAATCAATCTTTGATATTAACTGCAAAAGCCCATTTTTATTGTTTTTATCAATATAAATTTGGTTTCCAATATATTTTCCTTTATAAAAAAAACCTTTATCTGATATTAAACTATTGTATAAAAAATTACTTGATAAAGAATATTGTTTATTTTCTTCATTTATAACAAAATTTGTTCCTTCATCAATAAGAACATTAACTTTTTTAATAGATAAAGGAACATCTATGGTTGTTTTTTCTTCTTCTATCCTTTGATAAGTGTAAGAATTAATTGAACAAGAAAAAATTGTAAAAATAAAAAGATCGAGTATAGCAAAAATGAATAAATATTTTATTTTATTATTATTAACCATTTATCTCTTCATTCCTATTGCAGTTTGTAAAAGAGAGTCTGAAGTTTGGACAGATTTTGAATTAAATTCATAAGCTCTTTGAGCAACAATCATCTGAACCATTTCATCAACTAGATTTACATTTGACATTTCAAGATAACCTTGTCTAACAGTTCCAAAACCTTCTTTTGCGGGCATTCCCCTTATTGGTTTTCCTGAGTTGGGAGTATCTTTAAATAAATTTTCACCAATTGAATCTAAACCTGCTGGATTTACAAATCTATATAAATCAATTTGTCCTATTACAAATGGGACATCATTGTCGTAAGTTTTAACAAAAACTTTACCTTGAGGGGTTATGTTAATACTTTCGTAAACAAAACCATCTGGTAAAATTATTTCAGGAACAAGTCTGTAACCTTGAGAGGTAACAACCTGACCATTTTCATCTATTTTAAAAGAACCATCTCTTGTAAATGCAAAACTTCCATCAGGGAGTTGCACTCTAAAAAACCCTTCACCAGCAATAGCAATATCTAACTTGTTTCCTGTTAATTCTAATGCTCCTTGAGAGAAAAGTTTTTGAGTAGCAGATACTTTAGATCCATATCCAACCATCATCCCTACAGGTTTTGGTGTTTCTTCTTCTATAGTAGTTCCAGCCATAAATAATTTTTGGTATAAAAGATCTTCAAATTCAGCTCTACCCTTTTTAAATCCATAAGTATTAACATTGGCAAGATTATTGGAAATTACATCTATATTTACCTGTTGAGAGCTCATTCCAGATGCACCAATCCATAATGATCTTATCATAAAAAACTCCTTTTTTTAAGATTGAAAAATTTAAATTATATTAAATTATAAATATTTTTTAGATAATTTTTTTTTAATTAAAATAATTATTAAACTTTACCTACCTGATTAACGGCTTTTTCTGAAAGAATATCATGAGATTGTAATGCTTTTGAATTTGCTTCAAAAGCTCTTTGTGCTTCTATAAGTCTTACCATTTCAGTAATTGGATTTACATTTGAGGTTTCTATAAATCCAGATAGAATTTGCATCTCTTTGTTATCTATCAAATAAGGTTTACCAGAATAGTCTGTCTCTCTATAAAAAGAATTTCCTACCTTTTCAAGATATTTTATATCAGGAAAATTATAAAATAATATTCTATCAAGGTATTGATATTCTGTTTTATTAAAATCTTTAATGAATATTTGACCAAATCTATCTATTATAAAATCTTTATCAATTACATTTATGTATCCTTTTTCACCTAAAACTTTATACCCATCCTTTGTAACTATATATCCTTCATTATCGAGATTTAATTCCCCATTTCTTGTATACATTATTCCATAAGGAGTTTCAACAGAAAAAAAACCATTTTTTAATAAAGCAATGTCAAGTTTATTTTCTGTTTTTAGGAGATTTCCTTCTCTATAATTTATAAATTTTTCATTAACTTCAACTCCTGTTCCAATTTTTCCAACTATAGGAGCAATATCTATAGAGCCAAAATCAAAAACTAATACTTTATCATTCATTCTTCTTAAAAGCATCTGGGGAAATTCTTTAAATATAAGTTCTTCTTCTTTATAAGATGTAGTATTAACATTTGCTAAATTGTTTGATATTGTAGCAATTTTTTCAGCTTGAGTTATCATTCCACTTGCTGAAGTATACATTCCTCTTACCATATAGAAACCTCCCAATAAACTTATCGGAATATAAAAAAATTCTAAAATGCAACTTGACAAATTATTAAAAAATATAAAAATATAAATATGGAAATTTTAATTTTAATGATAAGATTGTTTTTAACAGTTATTATTTTTTTCTATTTTTTTTCAATAAGAGATCTTTTATTTAAATTTTATTTTATAGGAACTGCTATTTTAATTTTTCTTTTAAACAACATAATGCTTAAAGGTTCAATTTATTATGAGTATATTTATTTATTGTCTAGTTTTTTGATAATTTCTATTGAATATTTTATTTTTGTTAAAAATTCAATTTTTTTTAATTTTAAATTGGTTAATTTTATAAAAAATTATAATTACTTTTCAACTCCAGTTTATATTATTGACTCTTCATGCATACTTGATAATAGGTTAAGTTTTCTTATAAAAGAAAAAGTCTTAAAAGGTGTTTTTGTAATTTATGATTTTGTTTATGAAGAATTAAAAAGAATAGCTTCAAAAGAAGAAGAAAAACATGCTTTGGTATCGGAAAACTTCAATAAAATAGAAGAATTAAGAAACAAATTTCCAATATTTATTTTGAAAACAAATAAAAATGATTTTAGGGGCCCAGTTGATGATAAACTTATTTATTATACAAAAAAAAATAATGGAATTTTACTAACAAATGATTATGAACTTTATCAAAAAGCTAAAATGTTTGATGTTGACGTTATTGATATCAATATTATTGCAAATAATATGAAAATAATGAAGGTTCCAGGGGATAAAGTTACTATAAAAATTTTAAAAGATGGAAAGGAACCTGATCAAGGGGTAGGTTATCTTGAAGATGGAACAATGGTTGTTGTTCATCAAGGAAAAGATTATGTTGGGAAGACTATCTCTGTTATTATAGATTCTGTAATACAAACACAGGCAGGAAGAATATTATTTGCAAATATTAATGAAAATAATCTTGAAAAATCATAAAATTTAAATAATAAATAAAAGTAAATAAACAAAATTTATTTGAATTAATTAATTTATGTATTAATCTTTTAGAAAGCTATTTTATAGTTAAAAGATTTATAATATTTTTTAATTTTTAAATATTTTCAAAATTTTGAAGGGGTATTATGTTAAGACTTATAGATTATTTGAAAGAGGATAATATAATTATTGTTGATAATTTTAAAAGTAAAGGTGAAATATTTGTTTTTTTAGCTGAGAAATTTTCTAAAATTACTAATGTAGACAAAGATATTTTGTATGAAAAATTTATTGAAAGGGAAAAAAGTTTATCAACAGGTATAGGACATTCTATAGCTATTCCTCATGTTTTTATTGAAGATCTTAATGATATATATCTTTTAGTGATTAAATCAAATAAATTAATAAATTATAACTCTATAGATAAACAGCCTGTTTTTTTAATTATTTCTTTTGTTGGTGGAGTAAATACAAGTAATAAATATTTGAATCTTTTATCACAAATAATAACAAATATTCAAACAAAAAATTTATTAAATAGTATATTTGAAGCTAAAACTTCAAAAGAGATATTTAATCTCTTAATTTAAATAAAATTGATATAACAAGAAATAATTTATAATATAAAAATAATTTATTAAGAGTAATTTAATAAAATCAGTATAATAAGTTTTAAATTATTACATCCGATTTACAAAATAATAATCCCAAATCGATACAAGATTGAACATCTTTTAACGAACACATTTCGTTTGAAGAATGTATATATCTTGTTGGTATAGATATTCCTCCTGCTATTACACCACTTTTTGATGTTTGTATTGCACCAGCATCAGTCCCACCATATGTTAATATATCTAACTGATATTTGATATTATTTTGCTTTGCTAGTGTTTCAAGAAAGTTAACTAATCTTTTATCTGAAATAACACTTCCATCCATAACTTTAATTGCAGCACCATTGCCTAAGATAGAATTGCAATAGTAATGTTTTTTTGTTATATCATCAGTTCCAGTAACATCAAAAGCAATTCCAATATCTGGTTCAATTTTGAATGTTGATGTTGTTGCACCTCTTAATCCGACCTCTTCTTGAGATGAAAAAACAAAGTATATATCATGTATATTATCTTTTAAATTTTCTATAATTTCTAACAATATAAAACAACCAATTCTATCATCAAGCCAACTTGAAATTATATTATCATTTTGAATAATATATGGAGAGTAAATTGCCCCCATATCACCGATTTTTATTAATTTTTTTGCTTCTTCTTCATCCTTAGCACCAATATCAATAAAGTATTTATTTTTTTCCCCCTTTTTTATATTTTCATTTTCATCAGCAAAAATAACACCTACTGTTCCATTTTCAAAAATAACTCTTTTACTTATTATGTTATATGCAGGTAAATATCCAACTTCTGAAAATCTTACAAAACCTTCTTTTGTAATATAGGTTGCAACAAAACCAATAGTATCATAATGTGAAGATAACATAATTTTTAATTTGTTATTTTTTTTATTTCCTTTTTTTAATGTAATTAGAGAGTTATTTCTATCTTCAAATAAATCATCTACTTTGTCTTTTAAAAAATCTTTTAATTTTTCTTTAACTTTATCTTCTCTTCCAGAAACACCAAATTCATTAAAAATAAAATCTTTATTTTTTATATTCATTTTTACTCCTTCTATCTTTTATTATTTTTTTAATAAAATTTTTATTTAATAATTTTTATTTTTAATTTTATTCAATTTTTATTATAATTTTTTATAATTTGATTTTGTCAGCATTATTGACTATTAATTTAGCAAGTTTTATATAGTTTTCATAATCATACTTTGATATTATTCCCCATGGTGAATGTATATATCGAACAGGAACAGATAGAGTAATAGAAGGAATGCCTTCTTTAGTTTTATGTATATAACCTGCATCTGTTCCACCAGTTACAGTTTGTTTAAATTGATAGGGGATACTATTTTTTTCTGCAATATCACAAACAAATTCTAAAAGTTTTCTGTTTGCAATAGAAGTTCTATCCATAATAGTAATAGCAGGACCTTTGTTTAGTTCAGTGGAAGGTGAATAATTTTTATCAAGGTCACGATCTGAACAAGTAGTACCTTCAAGATTTAAATTGAAAACTATATTTTCAAAATTCCATGCGCAGACAGCCCCTCCTCTTAACCCAACTTCTTCTTGTGTGTTGTATGAAAACGCTATTGATAATTTTGCTTCATTATCCTTCAAAATTGAAGTTATTGCAGAGCATCCAGCCCTATCATCAAAAGCTTTTCCAAAATAACAATCATTTTGTTCAAAAAATTTTGAAGTAAAATAGATAATATCTCCTGGTTTACAATTTACTTCTTTATCTGACGAAGCTCCAATATCTATAAAAAGATTTTTTATTGTTGGTGATGTTTCTCTTTCTGATTGGCTCATAATATGATATGATTTTAAGCCTATAATTCCAGGAATTTTATCCTTACCAACAACAACATTGGTTCCAGGTAAAATTTTCTCAACAAATCCACCTAATGATTTAAATGAAATAAGCCCTGATGATTCAATTTTTTCAACTATTAAAGCTACTTCGTCCATATGGGCAGTTAATAGAATAAATTTATCAGTTTTTTTATTTTGGACCCCTTGAAGGTTTCCTAAGGGATCAATTTTTATATTTTTTGCATACTCTTTTATATCTTTATAAATTAATTCTCTTATCTCTTTTTCATCTCCACCACCACCTAAGGCATTGGAATAATTTTCTAAAATCAATTTATCCTCCTTTTTATGTTTAATTAGCAAATTATATTTAATTAACAAAGATTATAGATTATAATAATTATATATTTTCTGGTAGTTTTTCAATTTCAAAGATTTTTTCTTTTAAACTCAAGTAATACATTATTTTAGAAGCTCTATAGATATCTTTTAAATTAATTATTTCAACTTGAGTATGCATGTATCTTAAAGGAATTGAAATCAAAGCGCTGAAGATCCCTGATTTTGTAATTTGAGTAATATAGGCATCGGTTCCACCAGGTCTCGCTTCTATTTCAATTTGATAAGGAATATCTTCACTTGTACAAATTTCTTCAATAGTTGAAACTAAATTTGGATAATAATTTGGTCCTTTTGAAATAACAGGCCCTGAACTTGTTTTTACATCTGAAATATTGCCTCTTGGGTCACCAAATGTAACATCACATACAATTGCAATATCAGGCATAATAGAAAAAGAAGCAACCTTTGCACCTCTTAAACCAACTTCTTCTTGTGTTGAAAACACAAGAAAAACATCATGATATGGTTTTCTGTCTTTTAAAAGATCAAAGAGACTTAAAAGGGTTAAAACTCCTGCTTTATTGTCAAAACCAATATATGAATAATGATTATTTTTTAGTTTTAAAAATTCAGAATCAAGTATAGCAATATCTCCAATTTTTATCTTTTTTGATGCCTCTTCGTAAGATTTAAAACCACAATCAATAAAAAGTTCATCGATTTTTTCAACTTTGCTTTCATCTTCAGTAAGATGTGGGGGTTTCATTCCAATGATACCATAAATATTTTCATCTTTATTGATAAATTTTACTCTTTTTCCATATAATGTTAGTGGATTTATTCCACCAATCTTTGTGAATTTTAAAATTCCATTTTCTTCAATTTTTAAAACAATTAGTCCAATTTGATCCATATGGGCACAATACATAATTTTTAGTTTATCTTTTCCATACCCTTTTTTATGCAATATTAGATTACCTAATTTATCAGAAATAACTTCATCAATATTATTTTTTGTTAAATTTATAATCTCTTCTCTTAATTTATCTTCAAATCCTGTTATAGACTGTATTTTACAGATTTTTTCAATGTTATTTTCTAAAAATTTCAAATTAACCTCCTTTTAAGTAGAAAATAAAATAAATTTATAGAAAATCAATTAAGTTTTTTTAATTAATTTTAAATAAATAATTTTAATAATAATTAAAATAATTAGAATAAGGTTAAAAAAGAAAAATAAAAATTTTAATATGGTAAATATATTTGACAATTTTACATAAATTTGTGGAATATAAGGATAAGTTTTTCTTATTAAAAAAATAAAAATATTTTCTAGAGAATCAAATAAATAAGTTAAAAATGGAAGTAAAATTACAATAAAAATATATAAAAATTTATTAAAGTAAAAATTTGCTTTTTCTTCAAGATAAATAAATAAAAACTTAAAAGAAAAAATAAAAAATAAAAGATAAACTACAGAAAAAATTATATCAAATAATTGCAAATAATTGTAATATTTTATTCCTTGTGCTTTGTAAGTTGTTAGTAATTCCATTATGTAGTTGTAATCATAATTTATAGATGTGTCAATAGTAACAGAGGTTTTTGAAATGTTTTTAAAATTTGGAATAAGAAATAGTGACCAAAAAAGTTCTAAAATTAAAAATAAGATCAAAAAAATAAAAGAAAGTAACTTTTGTTTTTTTAACTTATCCATTTTTACCTTCTATTTGATTATTAAAAAATTTGAATTATTTTTATTTTGCTTTTTAATTTATTAAAAATATAATTATTTTTAATTTGAGAATAACTTCTTTTCCTTTTAAATTATTAATTTGCTCAATATACAAATATAATTAAAATTTTATTTTGTCAATTAAATTAATTTAATTATATATATTTTAGTTAAAAAAATATTGGGTAAGAGGATTTTATGGATGATTTTAATATTAAACTTGGTGTTGTTGGAGCTGGGCAACTTTGTAGAATGTTTGGAGAAGAGATTGTTAATAAAAACTTAAATATTTCTCTTTATGCTCTTGATCCTCAGGAAAATCCTCCTGCAAAAAAATATTTAAAAAAATTGATTGTTGGAGATTTTAAAGATGAGAAAATGATTTTGAAACTTGCAAATGAGGTTGATCTTGTAACTTTTGAAATTGAACTTGCAAATTTAAATGGGTTAAAAATTATTGAAGATGATGGTAAAAAAGTTTTTCCTTCATATAAAGTTTTGCAAAATATACAGGATAAGTATGAACAATACATTTTTTTGAAAAAAAACAACTTGCCTCTTCCTGAATCAACTGAAATAAATAACAAAAGTGATTTAGAAAAGTTTATTAAAGAAAATAAATTACCTGTTGTTATAAAATCAAGAAAAGATTCATATGATGGTAGAGGTAATTTTATATTAAATAAAAATGATGAGATGGATAAAGTTTTCTCGTTTTTTCGAGATTCAAAATTAATGGTTCAGGAATTTATTAATTTTTCTTTTGAGATTTCAGTAATTGGTTGTAGAGAATTTGATGGAAAAATAATAACATTTCCATTAGCAATCAATTTTCATGGGAAAAAATATAATATCCTTGATAGGACATATGTATTCAATATGGAGGGTATAATTGATTATAAAATAGAACAAAATAATTTGGAAATTTTAGAAAATAAAAATCATTTAATAGAAATAATTAATATATATAATTTTCTCAAAAATAATAAAAATTTGATTGAGAGGGCAAATAATATTGCTAAAGATGTTTTAAAAGCATATGATACTTATGGGGTTATGGTTGTAGAAATGATGATTAAAGGAAGTGATATATACATAAATGAAATTGCTCCAAGAGTCCATAATAGTGGTCATTACTCTATAGAAGGATGTAGTGTTTCTCAATTTGAAGCACATTTAAAAGCAATAACTGGAAAAAGTATAGAAAAACCAAATTTAAAAAGTGACTGTGTTGTTATGTTAAATATTTATGGTGGAGAAAATGATAGAGGAAATTATGAAATTATTTTTAAAAATGAAAATATAGAACAAAAAATAATTGATACAATTGAAGTTGAAAAAGGTGTTTATTTTCACAATTATATGAAAGAAGAAGTAAGACCTTATAGAAAAATTGGTCATGTTAATATATTAAAGAGAGAAGATGAATCTTTTATAAATTTTTTAAATAGAATAGAAAAAATAAAAGAAAATATTTATATAAACAAATGGTGAAAATATAAAAAAATAATACAAATATGAAAAAACAAGTAATCTTTAGAGGATAATTTTATGTTTTATAAAAAGAGTAAATTTAATTTTGAAATTAGAACAGGAAGTGATTCTGATATTTCTCATATAGAAGATTTAATAAATCTTTTAAAAGATTTTAATTTAAAATTTTCACAAAGAATTTTATCCGCTCATAGGACACCTCATTTTATGATAAATGAAGCAAGAAAATTGAAAAATAGAGGCTTTTTTTTATCTGTTGCTGCCGCAGGAGGTTCTGCTCATCTTCCTGGAATGACTGCATCTGAAACTATTTTGCCTGTTATTGCTATACCAATTTATACAAGTTTGTTTGATGGAATTGATTCTCTTCTATCAAGCTTGCAAATGCCTGAAGGTATTCCACTTGGTGTTTCTTTGATAGATGATGGAATCTCAGTTTTTCTGTATATTTTAAAAATTATAAATTATTTATCTGATTATTATATTTTTAATAATGAAGAGTTTTTAGTATTAAAAAATTATATTGCTGATAGAAGTAAAAAAAATAAAAAAGTAATTTTGATAAAAGAAAAATTAATAGATATTTATACATTGCAAAATAAAGAAAAATATTTTTTAAAAATTAAAAAAAGAAAAAATAATACTAAAAATAATATTTTGATAATGATTGAAGATAAATGTAAATTAATAAGTGAATACTATAATAAAATTTATGATCAAATAGATAAGTTTGGTAAAAAAAATGGCTATAATTTATCTTATGAGGTATTAGAAATTAATAAAGAAGAAATTTTGAAAAGCAAAGAGGAAAAAATTAAAGAAATTATTAATAATATTATTGATAAAAATCCGAAATTAATAATAGCATTTGAATATTTTGATTGTAATCCTATTTCTAAAATGATTTCAGATAAGGTAATGTATCCTTTATCTTGTGGGTTTTTATCTGAAAAAAATAAAAAGTTAGATTTTGAAATTTTAAAAAGTATTTTTATAAAAGATGAAAAAGATTTATTTCCTCTTGTTTTTACAGGAATTAATAGAATTGAAAATTCTTTTCTTTTTAATTTAAATTTATTAGGATTAAAGCATAAAATAATAGAAAAAAAACTTAGTAATTTAAGGAAAGAATTAAAAAAATCAGTATATGAAAAAGATAAAAAGATTAGGAAAATTTAAAAATATTCTTATAATAATTTTTATTTTAGTTGTTACTTTTATCATATTATTCTTTTTAGATGAAATATTATTAAATATAAATTTATTTTATGAAAAAAAAATTATAGAAATAAAATCACAATTTACACCAATTGTAATTAAAATAAATAATATTGAAAACGGCCAGATAAATTACACATGTAAATTTTATGATCTTGATGGTAATGTTATATATTTTATTGAGGATGAAATTGTTGGACAATATTTTTTTGTTGATTTTATAGTTTATAAAAAAGATGATAATTATTTTTTCTTTCCTTATAGGATCTTTTCTGATGTTGTTCCTCCTGATTATGGGAAAGATATTACAAAAGCTTATTTGAAGGATGGATTTCCCGAGATATATAAAAAAAAAGATATGGATAAGAATTATGTAAACAAAATTAAAGATATTTATAAAAATGCTATTAATAATAAGAATTTCAAAGAGGGTTATAAATCTTATGGGAATGCAATTCATGTTATTAAAAAAGTAGAGAATTTAAACTTATCATCGTATTTTTATTATATTTGTTTTACAAAAAAAGGAGGAATAGAATTAGTTGTAAAATAAAATGATTAAATATTTATTTATTTGTGGGAAAAAATATTTTTATTTATCTATTTTAAATCTTTTTGATATAAATAAGCTTAATTTTTTTAACATAAATTTTAAAAATTACTTTGAAAGTATAAAATCTATTATTTTTATTCTTTTGTTATTTTTTTTCATATTTTTTGTTATATATATAATTTTTGAATGGCGAGATATTAGAGGTAAAAAAGAAAAGATAGATTTTTTCTATAAAATTTTAAAAAAAGTTTTTATTTTTATTAAGGAATCATTTTCAATTTTATTTATATTGTTTGTGATTTTATTTTTAGTTTTTACTTATAAATATATTTCAAATTATATTAAAGAAATTACTTTTAATAATAATTTAATTAAAGTTATTAAAAATTTAAATAATGAAAGATTGATTTGTGAAATAAATATTTTAAGAATAGATAGATTAAATGAAAAAATAGTTTTCCAAATAAAAAGTTATGATAATAATAATTTAAAAATATCTCAAAAAGAGTTTGAAATTAAGGGAAGAGAAATTTACATTGATTTTATTGTTGTTGATTTTGAATATAAATTTATTGAAGAAGGTAAAAAATTAAATATTGCAGTATTAAACTCTCTTTATTCAAATTCTATTTCTCCAAATAATGGTATAAGCTTGAGAGAAATATTTTATAGTTCAACAGAGATTTATGGATTAGATAAAGATAATTATTATATTATTATTAAATATATTGATAGGCTAATTGATAATAAAAATTTTAGGGAAAAAGAAGGTGTAAGAACAATTTTTGGATCGAGTATATCATTTATACCAAGAAGTGAAGGAGATATATTTAGAATATATGTTAATAATGTTGGTGGTATATTTTTAGAAAAAATAAATTTTTAAATAAAATTAAATTTTCTAAATTAAAGCAATAAAAGTTAAGTATTTATAAGAGCAAATTTTATTAAATTTTTAATTTTTATTCCGATAATAAAACAGAATCTTCCTCCCTAAAAGGATAAAAGCGGACATGATAGGATAGGTTATTTGTTCCCCCAAATAATCTATCCTTTTTTTATTTTAAACTAAGAATTATTTGGTTTTAATTAGTTTGATTTTCAAGTTAATTCAATTATTTTTGCTTCAGGGAATATTATTTCAAAAGGTTCGACTTTTATAACTAATAAAGGGTTTTTATAGGAAATATCGGGGAAATATTTTTCATTAATATAAAGCTCTTCAATTTTTGCAAAAGAACCAAGCCCTTTTCCCCTAAAATTTGTAAAATATATTTTGTATTCATTTCTTTGTGCTAAAGGGAATGGTAATATTTTTGTATTTACTGGGAATTTTAAGATATATGATTTTATTTTTGCTTTTAATATAATATCATTATCTTTTTTTATTTCTATAATTTCCTTTTTATTATTTTCCTCTTTTTTGAAATAAAAATTAGCAATTTCTTTTGGAATTTGCCAGTTTTTAATACCATTATTAACACTTTCAATTGTGGAAACATAAATTTTATTAATTCGGTATTTTATAATTCTTTTTTTTAAAAGCTTATTTTTTGAGTTATTTTGAAAATTAAACTTAAGATGAAATTTTCCAGGAATAAATAATAATTCCCCATAAGGGCCAGCATTTGAATTAAAATAATCAACTATCATTATGGTTCCAAATCCACCTTTAAAATTATTTTTTACTTCATCATCAATAAAAGGAAAATTTTTTATCTCATTTTTTGAAAATTTATAGAGTAAAATATAACCTTTCCCATTTAATTTCCATGGAGCAGGGTATTCTTTTATATCCATTTTTATTCTCCTAATCTTTTTAATTTTTTTGCTTCAATTTTATTGTAAATATAAAATACAGGGAAAAATTTATTGATAAATAACATTACTTTGAATAAATTTGAAGGAAAAATCTCTTTTTTATTTTTCATTATACCGCGAATTATTTTCTCAGCAACTTTTTCTGCACTTTGTCTTGGCCATGGTATATTTTTAGTACCAGCTGTATTAAAAAATTCTGTTAATGTTGCAATAGGATAGATCATGTTTATATTCTGTCCTTTAATTAATTCATACTTAAAAGCATCAAAAAAACCTTTTAAACTGTATTTTGTTGCACTATAAAGAACATAGCCAGGTAGTGCATTAAAACTCATAGCACTTGCTGTAATAACAAAATTAAATTGATTTTCTTTATTTCTTTTTATAATTTCTTCTAAAATATAGAAATTTGAAAATACATTTGTTTTGAAAATATATTCTATATCTTCATAACTTTTATTTTTAAATTTTTCATAGTAAGCAAAACCAGCATTAGAGAAAAATATATCAATTTTATTAAATCTTTTATAGATTTGTTCAATTAGATTATCTATATCTTCCTTTTTTGAAATATCGCATTTTATCTTTATAATATTTGTATCTTCGGGAATTTTTTCAATGTTCCTGCTTGCAGCAATAATTGTATTATTTTTTTGAAGTTTTTTTAATAATTCTTTCCCAATACCAGATGAGGCACCAGTAATAACAATAGTTTTATTTTCAATTTTCATATATTTCACCTCTACTTTTTTATAATTATAAATAAAAAGATTAATATTTAAATAAAAATTTTATTTTTTGGTTATAAAAATATTTAAAATAAATTATTTTATTTTATTTAAATTCTGTTATTTATTTAAGAAATTAAATTTAATTCAATTTTTAGTAGCAAAAAATTATTTTTGGAGAGGTTTATATGATAGAGATTCCAAACATGAATGAACAAATTAAAGCAAGGTTAGAGAAACTTGAACAGCTTATTCAAATGGAAAAGGTTGTATATAAAGAAAGATGGGAAAAAGAAGATATTATTTCAAATATTTTAAAAAAAGAGGAAAATGAAAATGTTTCTTGTGCGGGAAGGATTATATCTATAAGAGAATTTGGTAAACTAATTTTTGGTCATATAAATGATTACTCAGGTAAAATTCAATTTGTATTTGATTTAAATACTGTTGGTGAAGATAGATTTAATTTTTTTAAAAAGTATGTTGATATTGCTGATTTTATAGGAATTAAAGGTAAAATCTTTTTTACAAAAACAAAAGAAAAATCTATCCTTGTTAATGAATTTGTTTTGCTTTCAAAAACATTGAGACCACTTCCTGAGAAATGGCATGGAATTTCAGATTTAGAAGTTAAATATAGACAAAGATACCTTGATCTTATTATGAATAAAGAAACATGTGACAGATTTGTAATGAGATCTAAAATGATAAAATTATTTAGAGAATATCTTGATAATCATGGGTTTATTGAAGTTGAAACTCCAATTTTGCAAACTAAAAAATCAGGAGCTTTAGCTAAACCTTTTGTAACTCATCATAATGCTTTAGATATAGATGTTTATCTTAGAATAGCACCAGAGACTTATTTAAAAAGATTAGTTGCAGGTGGCATGGATAGGGTATATGACCTTGGTAAGTGTTTTAGAAATGAAGGTATAGACCCTTCACATTTACAAGAGTTTACAATGCTTGAATTTTATGCTGCTTATTGGAATTATAAGGATTTAATGAAATTTACTCAAGATTTAATAAAATATGTTGTTGAAAAACTAATTGGCTCACTTACTTTTGAATATAAAGGAATAAAAATTGATTTATCAGGTGATTGGCCTGTTTATTCATTTAGAGAATTGATTTTGAATAATTGTGCAATAGATATAAATAATTTTAATAATGCTGATGATTTAAGAAAAGAGATTAAAAATAAAGGAATCATTCTTGAAGATGTTGAAAAATTAGGACTAGGAAATTTAATAGATGCTTTATATAAAAAAGTTGCAAGACCTAAAATGATTCAACCCCAATTTCTAATTCATCACCCAATTGATCTTTCTCCACTTGCAAGAAGAAATGATGAAAATCCAAATGTTGTTGATAGATTTCAGCTTGTTATAAATGGGTGGGAAGTAATAAATGCATATTCTGAGTTAATAGATCCTATAGATCAAAGACAAAGATTTGAAAAACAACTTGAAGCTCATTTAAAAGGTGATGAAGAAGCTCTTGATATGGATGAAGATTTTCTTTTATGTATGGAACATGGAATGCCTCCAATAGCAGGCTGGGGCATGGGGTTAGACAGGTTTTTAGCTTTGTTAACTTCTCAAGATAATTTAAAAGATGTAGTACTATTTCCTTTAATGAGACCTCTAAAAGAACAAAATGTAAATCCAAGGGATATAGACTTGTCAAAATTTAAATTATCTAAAGAAGAAGCATTTAGTATTTTAAAAAGTTATTTAAAAAAAGAACACATGATAAAACATAGCTTAGCTTCTTCTGCTGTAATGGAAGAATTAGCCACTTATCTTGATGAAAATAAAGATGTTTGGGGAGTTATAGGACTTTTACATGATATTGATTATGAGTTAACAGAAAATGATCCTGAAAAACATGGTATTTTGGCAGCTGATATTCTTAAAAAATATAATGTTCCTGAAGATATTATTAGAGTAATCCAATCTCACAATGAAATGACTGGTATAAAAAGAGAATTAAAGATAGATTATGCATTGGCGGCTTCTGAAACTATTACTGGGCTTATTGTTGCTACAGCTTTGGTTTATCCTGATAAAAAATTAACTTCTGTTTCTGTTGATTCTATAATAAAGAGAATGAAAAAGAAAGATTTTGCAAGAAATGTTTCAAGAGAAACTATTTTAGAAATCGAAAAGATAGGTATTCCTCTTGAAAAATTTGTTGAGATTGCTTTGAATGGAATGAAAAAGATAGCAGATCAATTAGGCCTTTGATTTAAAATTTTAAATATCTTATTTTTTATTTCAAAGTGGTAATGCTCATTTAATTTTATTTTGCTTTAATTTTTCGAATAAAGAAAGTAAAAAATTTATAAATTAAATTTATTTTAATATTTATGAATAAAAACAAAAAAGGTAATAAAAATAACGAATATTATGAAATAAAAAAATTTGAAGATTTTAATTCTATAGTTTTTAATTTAAAATTTAATAATTATATTGAGAAATCTGAAAATAGATTTTTTGCTATTTTTACGAAAAAAGTTTTAGGGAACCTTTCATTTAGCAATAAAAATTTTAATAAAGAAGAAACTTTAAAAAATATTGATAAGATTTCAGCCTATTTCGAATTTTTAAATAATAAAAAAATATTTGGCTTAAAATTACAACACTTAAATAATTTTTTCTTCATAGATGAAAAAATAGATAATAGAGATAAAAATAATTTTAAGTTATTTGATAGTATAAATGAGAGATTCTTCTTTTTTAAAAGCGAAGCTGATGCAATTGGGTCAAATCAGGATAAAATAGTTTCATTAATAACTTATGCTGATTGTATTCCAATAGCTTTTTTTGATTTAAAAAATAGGTTATTTTTTTCTATACATTCTGGATGGAAAACAACAGTTTTAAATATTATTGAAAATATATTATTTTTCTTAAGAAAAAAATTTGATTCAGATCATAATTTTATAAAAGTTATTGTTGGCCCTTCAATTTTTTATGAAAATTATAATTTTAATCCAGAATCTATAAAAATTTTTTTTGATGAAATATTATTAAAAAATTGTAATATTTTAAATAATAATTTAAGTGAAAAAAATGAAAATTATAAAGAATATTTTGCTAAAAGATTAAATTTTATAAATGAAAATTTTATAGTATATAAAAATAAAAACTATTTTTTTAATTTTAGAGAATTATTAATTAATGATATAAAAAATTGTGGTGTTGAAATAATAGATTTAATAGATAGAGATACATTTTCAGACAATGAATTTTCATCATTTAGAAAAGATGGAAATAATTTTGTTGCTCAAGGTCTTTTTACAGGTCTTTTTTGAAATAATTAAGTATTAAAAATAATTTAAAAATTAATTAAAAATAAATTGTAAAACTAAATAAAATCATTTAATACATCTTCTATAACTTCAATCTCTTCCAAAGAATTATAAAATGAAGGGCTAAATATTACAAAATTATCTATATTAGAAAAATATACTTTATTTTCTTTTAATTTTATCACTAATTTTTTTAATAAATTTTCATCATTAAATTTTAATGGTATAAAAAGTGAACTGAACTTAAAAAAGTAATCTTTATTTTTTGTTGAAAATTGTGAATCTATTGGTTCTATTTCAAAAAAAATATTTTTATTTTTTAATGCTTTTTCACAAACTTTTTCAATTCTATAATAAAAATAATAGTAATTTCTTGAAGCAAGATTAACAAGTTTGTTAACACCGTGTTTTTCATAAAATGAGATCATTGATATTATTCCCAAAGCTATGTCATGAGGGATAATAAGCTTTTCATCATATATAATCTTATTTAAATACAAAATTATACCTTTATAAGGTAGACCAAAAAATGATGAAAGATCTATATATAAACCATCAAAATTGAAGTTTTTATACATAGAGAAAAAATAATCAAAATTAAGTGGTAAAAAGCCAAAAAGGTATGAAATATTTAAAAATCTTATATTTTTTATATCTTTATTAGAATAGATATCTTTTATATTTTCAATATTATTAGAGGAATTATTATAATTATTATTTTGAGAATGATGATTTAATCTTTTTCCTGTTTGAAAATTTATAAAATCAATATAAGAAATATTTATTTTTTCCCCAAATAAATATTTTAAAAATATTTCAAAATTTTCTTTGCTGTTAAAAATAAAAATTTTTTTTTCATTGAAATTAAAAAAATTTTTTAATTTTTTAAAAAGAATTTTTTTATAATATTCTTGGTCATAAATATTATTAAAAACAAATTTTAAATCTTTATTTTTAAAAAGTAGTATTTTATATTTTTTAAAAAATTCTTTTGGAGTTAAATGGTGAAATGAATTATTAAGATAAATTATATCTTTATATATTGAAAATGAATTTCTATAAATTTTAAGTTTTTTTTTAGGAAGTGACTTAATTATTTTTTCATCCATTTGATAAAAATATATCAAAACTTTTATTTTATTAAACAATTATTTTGTTTATAATAATATATTATTTGTTAAGAATAAACCTTATATTAAAATTATTATTGTTGTTTTTTTTTATTTTTTTGTTAAATTTTAATCTCTATTAATAAATTTTAATTTAAGATTAATTGTGATTGCTTAAATTAACATAGTTTATTTATTGTATAAAAATCTCTTATAAAGGGAGAATTTTTATGGGAATTTTAATCACAGGTGGGGCTGGATATATAGGAAGTCATGTTGTTAAATTGCTCTTGGAGGAATCTGATTTTGATGATATTACAATAATTGATAATCTTTCAACAGGTAATATAAAAGCAATAGAAGTTTTGAAAGATATTGCTTTTACAAATAAAAAGAAATTAAAATTTATAAAGTGTGATTTAAAAGATTTTGATTTTATTGAAGGGATTTTCTCAAGTAATTATTTCCACTCTATAATCCATTTTGCAGCAAGTATTATTGTTCCTGAAAGTGTAAGAAATCCTTTGAAATATTATTTAAATAATACAGTTAATACAACTAATTTAATTAATCTTGCAAATAAATATGGTGTAAAAAAATTTATATTTTCATCAACAGCAGCTGTTTATGGGGAACCAGAAGAAATACCTATAAAAGAAGAAACAAAGACAAATCCTATCAATCCATATGGAAAAAGTAAACTTATGAGTGAAAATGTTTTAATAGATACAGCAAATTCAAATGAAAATTTTAAATATATTATTTTGAGGTATTTTAATGTTGCTGGAGCTGATCCTAAAATTAGAATAGGACAAGCATTTCCAGAAGCAACACATTTAATAAAAGTCGCATCAGAGGTAGCAGTTGGAAAAAGAGAAAAAATTTATATTTTTGGTGATGATTATCCAACAGAAGATGGAACTTGTATAAGAGATTATATTCATGTAGATGATTTAGCAGATGCACATTTGAAGGCTCTAATTTTCCTGGATAAAAATAACAGTGATATTTTTAATTGTGGTTATGGGTATGGTTATTCAGTAAAAGAAGTTATAAATATCATGAAAAAAGTTTCTAATATTGATTTTAATGTCGAAATAACAGGTAGAAGAGAAGGTGACCCTGCAAAATTAATTGCAGATAATAAAAAAATAATTACAAAAATGGGATGGAAACCAAGATATAATGATTTGGAATTTATCTGCAAAACAGCTTTTGAGTGGGAAAAAAAATTAAATTGTCAAAAATAAAACAAATCAAAAAATATTACCCTAATATTTTTTATAAAATATTTATTTAAAAAAATTATTTTATAATAAATTTTCATCATTAAGAAATTCACAGTTAAGATTAAATTTATTTTCTATTAAATCTTTAAGATTTAATACTCCAAATATTTCTGAATAGTAGTGTCCAAGTGCAATATAGTTTAAACCAGTTTCAAAACAAAGATCTGAAATATGAAGTTTTAGTTCACCTGTAATAAAAAGATCGCATTTGTTAATAATAGCACTCTTTATGCTGTTTTCTGAAACACCACCTGAAATTATTGCAATTTTCTTTGGAATATCATCATTATTTAGTAAAACATTGAACCCCGAGAACATATAATGATTTATATTTTTATTTATTAAAAAATCACATTTTTTAATGAGTGTTAATTTAATTTTTTTATCAATTTCATCATATATTTTTGAACAAATCTCTTTTATATTTAATTTATTATTATTTAAACAGATGTAACCGACATCAATTTCATCAATAATTTCAAAGTTTAATGTTGAGGCAAGTGAAGCATTGTTCCCTATTGTTCTATGTTTATCAAGTGGAAGGTGGAAAGAAAAAAGAGAAATATTGTTTTTTAAAATATCTCTAATTTTTTTTGTATAGTTCCCTGTAAAATCTATAAAACTTCTTCCAAAGATTCCATGATGAGTAATAATTGCGTCAAAAGTATTTTTTATAGCATATTCGGCAACATTTTTATTAAAAGAAACTGAAAATAAAACTTTATTTATTTCTTCTTCTCCCTCAATTTCTAATCCATTTTTTAAATAGTCTTCTAATAAAAGATAATCTTTAAAAGTTTCATATAAAAAATTATTTAATTCATAAAGTTTCATAAAATAAATATCCTCCTTTTTTTATTAAAAAAAGGAGAATGCTGACAATGCATTCCCCTTTTTTTAAATAGATTTATAATATTTTTATTTTTGAATGATTAAATTTATTTATTGTCCTTTTTTAAGTATATCTTCTTTAGTAAATGTTTTATAAATTTCTGGTTTTAAGTTCTTCATAACATCTTCAGAACCAAGAATAGACCACATAATTTTATTGTCATATAAGTATTTTTTAGCAACAGCTATAATCTGATCAGCTGTTATAGTTCTAACTTGATCCATAAATAATAAGTAGTTTCTATAATCACCATTTAATAAAATAGAAGTTGCAATCTGAGAAGCTATTGCAGAATTAGTTTGCTGCCCTTCAAAGAAAGAATTTATAAAGATATTTTTATAAGTTTCAAGAACTTCATTTATTGAAGCAAAGTTAATAGGCATTTTACTTAAATCAACTTCTTGTCCCATTCCACCTTTTCCTTCTGCTGAAACAGAAGCTTTTGGGGCAATAACCTTTCCAAGTAATAAATAAGCAATTGCTTCATCAATATAGTATTTTACTTGATCAGGAACTGTTGTTTTATAAACAACAATAGAACCATAATTTGCTTTAAATATTCTTACCTGTGTCCATGCACTGTAGCATGCTGAATGTTGAGTTCTAACTATTTCAAAAAGCATGTCATCAAGAATAGCAAGAGCAAGCCTTAAAGGCATAAAATCAGGATGTGTTGCATCAGGTATAGCAAAATCACCTCTAACATATGCAACTCCACCACCAATATCATTTACTTCAACAATAACATCATTTTTAACTTTTCCTAAAAATGGTTCTACTTTTGGGATAGAAATATTTTTATTTGGAATTTTTCCAAAAGTCTCATTTAATTTAGTAAAAAGTTTTTCATTATCAAAATTTCCAACAGCTACTATAAAGATTCTATTAGAAGAGATTGTCTTATTATAATAATCAATTATATCTTTATATTTGATATTTTTAATTGATTCTTCTGTACCATCCCATGATGCAGAGTATGGATGATTTGTAAAAAAAGCTTTATTTAAATTATTAACCATTTTTGAATAAGGATCATTTGCTTTATCTTCAAGAGCTCTCAAGAAATCATCTTTTGTTGTATCAAATTCATTTTCTGGGAAAGTTGGATTTGTAAAACAATCAACAAAAAGATCAAACACTTTATCAAAATAATAATCAAGAGTGTTCATAGAATATGTAGAATAATCAAATCCAATTGAAGTATTTATTGCAGAAGAAGTATCTGATAATATTTTTTTAATATCTTCATAATTATATTTTTTTGATCCTTTTTTTAACATTGAAAGCATTATATTTTCTATACCTGCATTTTTAACAGTACTTAAAAGAACACCACCATTTAAAACAACATGAATATTTTGTATTTTGTTGTATGGATTGTTTTTAATTACAACTGGTATACCATTTGAAAGAGTTTTTACTGTAAAAGAAGAAAGGTTAGCTTTAGCAAAATCATTTATCTGTCCTGAAGCAAAGATACTTTCTTTTGAATATAATGCAAAACCAGCTGAACTACCACAAGAATATAAAGTTATTAATGTAAAAAGAAAAAGTATTAATATTTTTATTTTTTTCATATTTTGTACCTCCTAATCACTATTTCCACCAATATGCATTATCTTCTGTTATAAAGGTAAAACCAGATTTAGAAAATGCATCTTTGTCTTTTTCAAAATCTTTTGAATTCATTCTAACTGCTAAAACATAGTTTTTATCAAGAACATATTTCTGTAAGAATTTTACTATATCTTCATATTTAACTTTATTACAATTATCAAGATAGTTAAAATAATAATCTGTGGATGCTGAAGCCCACCAGAATGATAAATTAGAAATTAAAGATGAAGGTTTTTCTGATTCAATTACTCTATGGTCAGATAATTTTCTTTTTGCGAGTTCAAGTTCTTCATTTGAAAAATATTTTGGATCAGATGCCATAAGTTTTAATTCATCTAATACTATTTTTTCAAGTTCTTTAATTCTATCTGGTGTCGAAAGTGAAGCATTATAAGTCATATATGTATAGAAAGTTATTTCACCTCCATCTCTTTGAGTGTAATAATACATAACAATATAATCTTTTTTATATAAACCTCTTAATTTTTTGAAAATATTGTTTTTAAATTTTCCATTTGGATTTTCTAAAAGAGTTCCCCATACATCTGCAGCATAAGTAGCTTCTGGATCTCTTAAAACATCAGGTCCTTTAAATTGCATAATAAAGAATATAAAATTTTTATAAAATGTAGAATCTGAGTAGACAAGGTATGATTTTGATGTTAGTTCAGGATGAGGTGGAAATTCAGGAATTGGATTTATTGATCTTTCCCAACTTCCAAAATATTTCTTTGTCCATTCAAGAACTTTATCAGGATTTACATCACCACCAACAAATAGAGCTGCATTATTTGGTACATAAAATGTATTTTTAATCATTATCATCTGCTCAATTGTTGCTGCTTCTATATGTTTAGGTGCTCCACCAACATCTTTTCTCCATGGATATTTATAAAATAATGCTTTGTCTAAAGCTCCAAAAAATATATGTTTTGGATCTGAATTATACCCTTTTATTTCATTAATAACAACTTTTTTTTCAGCTTCAAATTCATTTTTATCAAATAAAGGATATCTTACAGCATTTGCCCAGAATTCAATACCTTTTTCTACTTTGTCTGATGGAACAGAAAAATAATATGTAACATATTCTCCAGAAGTACCACCATTCCATGTAGTTACACCAAGCTCTTTCATTGCATTTGAAAAACTTGTTTGATCTTTGTAAACTTCATTACCTTTAAAAAGCATATGTTCATAAAGGTGAAAAAGACCAGTAGTTTCAGGAGTTTGTGTTCTTGCTCCACATCTAAAAGTGATTTGTACCCAAGCAAGAGGTACAGTATGATTTTCAACAACAAAAAGTTCAAGACCATTATCAAGAACAAATCTTTTAATTAAATCGGTTGAAGATGAAACAAATAATGCGAAAAATATAAAAATTATAAAAGAACAAATTACAGGTTTCAAGTATTTTTTAAGCATAATTCCTCCTTCTTAAAATTTATAATAAAAGGGATTGATTCCCTTAAATTATTAACAATTATTTTTACATTTTTAAGTTCATCTATATTTCCATGTCCTGAAATTCCTATAAACAATGTTTGAGCTTTTATTGCAGCTTCAACATCAGTTAATCGATCACCAATAAAAAGTATCTCTTCTTCATTTAATTTATATTTTTGTTTATAATAAATTAATATGTCTGACTTATCATTGAAATTAATAAAATCAACATATTTTCTTTCATCAAAATATTTTACTAGATCATAAGTTTTTAAAACAGCTTCACAATATGATTCAGAGCCATTTGATGAAGTTCCAATTAGAATTTTATTATTTTTAAAATAATTTAAAAATTCGTAAACTCCTTCAAGTAGGATTCCTCTTTTTTCTTCTATTAATTTGATTAATGCTTTTAAAATGTATTCTCTTAAAATTAATTTTTCCTTTTCTTCAAGTTTAGGAAATAAATTTGAGATTATTACTTTATATGTTTGCCCTACAAGATTTATTATATCTTCAACTTGTGGGACTTTTATCCCTTCTATAGGATAATATTTCAAAAAATCATTTATACCTATTTTATATGCTTCATGGAGAAAATTTTCAGATGAATATATTACTCCATCAATATCTAATGCAATAAATTTTATCATTTAATTATTTAATTTTCTTTTAAAAGTATTAAAATAAAAAAAAATATTTTGTCAATATTTTATATTTGTTTACTTTTAATATATTTTTATTAAACTATCAAGTAAAATTTAATTTGTTTTAATTTAAAAGTTAGTATAATTAAAAAAAGTTATGGAGCAAATAGGAATTTTATATAATAAAATTAATAAAATTATGAGAAGTTTTTTAAAAAATATCTTTATTAAAATATTAAAAAATAATAATTTTGCATATTGTGGATTTAATTGCAATAAATGTATAATTGCAAAAAATACAAAAAAAATATTTTTTAATAAAAAAAATAATTTTATTTATATTAACAAAAGTTTTCATATAAAAAGCGATTTATTTAAAAACAAAATAATTATGAATAATAAAATATTAAAAATTGATAAAAATTTAAATGGAAAACTATGTTTAGGATGTAAAAGTAATTTTCTATATTATTTTTGTAAAGATTGTAATATAAGAGTTTGTTGCTTTAATAAAAATTTAGTTGATTGTTCTTATTGTAAAAATTATCCTTGTAAAAATTATTCATATAAAAATTTTAATAAAATATATTATTTTAAACTAATTATAAAAAATAAATTTTTGAGTGTTTTAAAAAAAATTAAATAATTAATTAAAAATTAATTAAATCATTAAGTATAATATTTATATATTTTTGTTATAATTTTAAATTAAAACATTTATTGATAATTTAAATTTTTAAATTAAAATTTATAAAATTGCACTATAAAATAATTTAAGGGGTTTATTTTGAGCTTTTTTGAAAGAAGAAAAAGTCCTAGATTTGCTATAAACAAAGAAATTAAATTATTTTTAAATGAGAAAGAAGAATTAGTAGGTAAACTTGATAATATTTCTGATAATGGGTGTTTAATAATTTTTGAGCATGATAGTAAGATAAATTTAAAAGATAAAGTTAGGTTTTCATTAAATACTAATAGTTCATCAATGGAATTTAAAGGTTATGTGATAAGAGTAGAGAAATTTTTAGGTAAAACTAAAATTGGAGTTTTTTTTGAAGAATATTAAAATGGAATTTTTATATGAAAGAAATTAAACCATATTTTCATATTGTTAATTATTGGGAAACTGATCAGATGGGAATAGTTCATCATTCAAATTATGTTAAATGGCTTGAGGAAGCAAGATTGCATTTTTTGAGAGAAATAGGTATGCCTTATAAAGAAATAGAAAATTTAGGCTATATGCTTCCTGTTTATGAAGTAATTATAAAATATAAAAATCCAGCAAAATTTGAAGATTCAATACTAGTAGAAACAAAAATATATGAAATTAATTTTCATAAACTTGTTTTGAGTTATAGTATTTATTCTAATAAAAAATTGATAGCTATTGCAAAAACAATTCATCCATGGACTGATAAAAATTTAAAAATAAAAAAGGTTGATGAGCAAATTATAGATAAACTTAAATTAATATAATAAAAAATAATAAAAAAGAATAAATTTTAATATAACAAAATAAAATGTAATTTGTTGAATAAATAAAATAAATTGAAAAAATAGAAAAATTTTTAAAAATAAAATCAAAAATTAAAAAAAATTATGAGAAATATAATTTATATTGTAAATGGAGCGAATTTATCAAGATTAGATTTAAGAGAGCCGATTTATGGTGGAGTTGATATAGAGAAGATTGAATTTACTATAAAAGAGAGATATAATTTCAATATAAATTTTTATAAATCAATAGATAGTGATTTTAAAAAAAAATTTGATGAATATAAAACACTTGAGATTAAATTTTTATCAACAAATCATGAAGGTGAAATTCTAGATAAAATCTATTCAAATATAGATGAAATATTTGCAATATTGATTAATCCAGGGGGTTTTACACACTATTCATATTCATTGCTTGATCTTTATTATACATTGAAAAATAATAAGATTTTGGTTATAGAGGTCCATTTGACAAATCCACTTTCAAGGGGAAGAGAAAATTTATTAACTTCAAGAGGTTGTGATTTTTTGTTGGTGGGTGGAGGAATTGATTCTTATATTTTTGGATTTGATTTTATATTTAAAAAATATTACTTTAATTATTGAAGTTTAATTTTATATGACTTCCTTTTATTTTTGGATATTGTTTGTTCAAATTTTAAGTTTTTTTAATATTATTTTAAAATAACAAATCTAAAATTAAATTAAAATTAAAGTAAAATAATTAGATGATTAATAAATATAATATTGATTTATTACCAAATTCTGCTGGTGTTTATATTTTTTATGATAAAAACAAAAAGCTATTATATATTGGTAAAGCTAAAAATCTAAAAAAGAGAGTTTCTCAATATTTTGTAAAAGATCAGAAAAGTTTAAAAAATTCAATATTAAAGAAAAAAATTTTTTATATAGATTTTCTTACAACTAAAAGTGAAAATGAGGCTTTAGTTGTTGAGCAAAATCTTATTTCAAAAAATAATCCTCCTTTTAATATTCAATTAAAAGATAATAAATCTTTTCCTACAATTATAATATCGGATGATGAATTTCCAAGAATATATTTGTCAAGGCAATATAATAAAGATAAAGGTTTTGTTTCAGGGCCATACCTTTCATCAAAAACTGCAAGAAAGATTTATGATTTTATTCTAGAAAACTTTAAAATAAGGACATGTAATAAAAAGCTAAATAAGATTAGTAGTCCTTGTTTGAATTATTATATTAATCAATGCTATGCACCTTGTAAAGGTTTGATAAGTAAGGAGGATTATGTAAAAAATGTTAAGAGTGCTAAGATTTTTTTGAAAGGAGATTTTAATGACCTTTTGAAAGATATTAAGAGTTCAATAGAGAGATATTCAATTAATTTGGAATATGAAAAAGCAAATGAATTAAAAAATTTGTATTTAAAAATAGAAAATTTTAAAAAAGATTTTAGTTATAATTATTATTCAAAAAAAATAACAGATTTTATTGGATTCTTTTTTGGTCCTAAGTATGGGGTTATTTCAATATTAAGAATGGCAGAAGGGATAAAATTATATCCTTTTACTAAATATTTTACATATTTTGAGTCACCAAAAGATATTTTTTTCGAACTTGTTTTTAAAATATACAAGGAATTTTTAAATTTTCAAAATAGTATTGTTCCAGATGAAATTATTTCTATATATGAATTAGAAGGGATTGATAAACTTTTTGAAATTAAAAATACTGGTTTTAATAATGAGAGTTTTGAATTTATAAATGAAAATAAAGAAAAATCAATTGTTTCGGAAAATGAAGAAAAATATAATATAAATTTAAATAATTATGAAAAAAATCTAGATAAAAAAATCATAGCAAAAAAATTTAATAACAAAAAAGAGTTAGAAATTTTAAAAGGACTTGTAAGACATTGCTATACTTTTCATAATGAACTTTTTCCAGAATTTAATAAATCAAATTTAAATATTTTGAAAAAAATAAAAGATATTTTAAACTTAAAAAGGGTGCCAAAGATAATAGAAGGATTTGATATATCAAATATTGGGGACAATTTTATTGTAGGTTCTTCTGTTAGATTCACAAATGGTATAAAAGATAAAAAGAATTATAGGCATTATAAAATTAAAAATATCAATTATCAAAATGATTTTGAGGCAATTAAAGAAGTTGTTTTGAGAAGAATATTGCATTTACAAAATGAAGGAGAAGAATTACCTGATTTATTATTGATTGATGGAGGTAAGCCACAAATAAATGGAGTTTATGATGCTCTTGAGAAAATAAATTTAAAAATAGATATAATTGGGCTTGCAAAAAAAGAAGAAATATTAAATTTCCCTTATTCTAAAAAAGAAATAAAAATTGATATGCATTCGAATGAATTAAAATTGTTTTTGAAAATAAGAGATGAAGCACACAGATTTGCTAATAGATTAAGGAAAATTGAAATGAATAAAAGATTAAAGAAATAAAAAATTATAATGCAAATTGGGTTAATTGACGATAAAATTATAAGGTAAATTATTTTTATTTAAATTAATTGTTTTTTTTATTTCTTTTTTTGATAATATTTTAAAAAGGAAGTTTCTCTATGAGTAAAGAGAAAGTAGTTTCTAAAAAATTAAAAAAAGGTACAACTTTTTCAAGTAATAAATTTAGTTCAAAAAATATTTATAAAAAGAAAAAATTTGAAAAAAGGGAAAAGTTTATTTCTTATGATGAAAGCTATGTAAACATTAATAAACT
>Ga0308398_1000006_pt1 | contig 206678 bp, 206 predicted proteins | sample Hotspr20SampleT9_FD_202360 | JGI IMG/M metagenome (GOLD analysis project Ga0308398, IMG submission 202360) | Hot spring phototrophic mat microbial communities from Mushroom Spring, Yellowstone National Park, Wyoming, United States - 20051001_T9 ...
GTTGTAGAAAGTATAAATTCTGGAGAAGAAAAATTAAACACTGTAAAAGAAGGTTCTGTTAAGGTTAGTGAATCTGCTAATAAAGTAAATATCTTGCTTGATGAAATAAATAAAGCATTTAAAGAGCAAGCAAAAGGTGCTACACAGGTCACGAAGGCTATATCTCAGGTGAATACTGTTGTGCAGCAGACAGCAGCAAGTAGTGAAGAGACAGCTTCATCAAGTGAGGAATTGCTTGGTCAGGTGGAGGCTCTAAGGGATATAGTTGTTTCACTCAATACAATTATTTTAGGAGAAAAAGAAGCCCAAAAGATCAAAGCAAAAGCCGAACAAAAAAGCAAGAGTACAAAAGAAGCAGAAAAAACAACACATAAGCTCGCAGAGGATGCCCATAAGCTTAGAGAGGAGATAGCTCATAAGAAGAACGGCAATAGTAGCATAGGACAGGCAGAAGTAGAAATCGTAAAGCCAGAGGAAAAAATACCTCTTGATGATTTCAAAGAATTCTAAAAAGGAGTAAAGAATGCAGGATACAATCAGAGGGATTAAGCGAGATGCAATACTTCTTTTCTTGCTGAGTGGAGTGGTGCTGGGAGAGGCTGGGGCTATCTTGTGGAAACTTGGAAAGACGACTGGTGATGGGAAAGCAGTGCCACTCTTTGTCCTTCTGGTTGTGTCTCTTGTGCTTCTTTTGTTTGAAGTGATGAGGTTGTGGGGGTTAACAAAAAAACTTGCCTCTCAAGTAAAATTAGAAGATAAAAAGAGAGAGGAAGAGCAGCAAGTGCAGAGTTTTCTGAAAGAGAATATACCTCTTTTGAAGGCGAAAGGAGAGGAAATCATTTCTCATTTGGATGAGGAAGAACAGCGAGAACTAAAGATGACAATAGAGGCACTGGAAGGCTTTTTATCGGATGAAAATAAAGAGGGTATCCTTCAGGTGCTCGGTTTAAGCTATTCACTTTTGTTTCAGCTCATAGATGCTTTGGGGAAGAGCAGAAAGCTTTGTTTTGATATCAATTTCATAAAGGAGAATATCTGTTCTTTCTGTGTTACGAAAGATATACTTGTTGATTTTTTATCTTTCAACAGAAGTGAAATGCTTCAAAAGGTAAATGCTTTTTTGAGTGAGAATAAAGCATTGAAAGAAAATATGGATAAAATGAATGATTTTATAGTAGAACGCCTTGGAGAGTTGGTAGAATCAAGGGAAATTGTTAAAAAATCTTTTGAAAAACATAAGGATCTAACGGAAAAGCTCTATAGTAGTGCCAATACCATTCTTGATAAGTTTAAAAGCTCTCTGGATTTTTACTATAATGAGTTAAATGAGGTTGTGCAACTTCTTCAGGAGGTAGAAGAGGTTTTTTCTAAAATGAAGGTTTTTTCATTCAATCTTGGTATAGAGGCCACAAAATCCCAGAATAAGGCTCTCAAGGTGATTGCTGCGGAGTTTCAGAAAATGGTTAAGGTAATAGAAGAGATGAATATCAATATTAGTAATCGTGTTTCTAAATCGATTTCTTTTGCCTCAATAAACAAAAATGAGGTAATGCAACAAATAGAAGAATTTGCGTACTTTATAAATCTCTCTATTGAGATAAAAAGAGAAAATGAAAAAGTTCAGCTTAACTTGCAGAATGCTTTTTATGAGATTATGAATGAGATTAACAGGATTCAGAAAGAAAACAAAAAAGATGTTTTTGATTTTTTTAAAATTGCACAGGAAATAAACATCAATTTAGAAATTTTGGGTCATTTGTACGAGTTATTTGATATGTTTGTTTTTGGTCACATAGAAAAAGTGCACAATAATATAGGAGGAAAGTTAGGACTTTGTATGCATCAAGATGAAAAAAAGGAGGTTTACCGAAATCTTTTAGGTATGATGGAGGCTAAAGCAGCAACACAGATGGAAAAACATATGATTCAGGAATTATATAAAAAGTATCAAGTCAAGCCTCTTTCTGATTCTTCTCCTCAAAATGAAGAGGTTTTTCATTCGTCCGAAGATGGTGTTATTCTTTTTTAAGAAGGGTATGGGATGGAAGAGGTAAGGCTAACTGATTCACTTTTTAAAAAATTTGTAGAATACTTTTATAAACTCACCGGAATTTCCATCAAAGACTATAAAAAATATCTTTTAGAAAGCAGGCTTTTGAAATTTGTGGGACCTGAGAAGAAATTTAGAGACTTTGAAACTTACTATAAGGCACTTATTAGCGATAAACAAGGAGAGCTTGTTAGAGAATTTATAAACACATTAACGACAAACTGGACATTCTTTTTTCGTGAGGAGGTGCATTTTAATTTTTTAAAGAATTACCTTAAGGAAAAAATAAATATTGAGCCATACATAAGGCTGTGGAGTGCTGGTTGTTCTACTGGTGAAGAAGCTTACAGTATGGCTATATGCTGTTTTGAGGTTTTAAACAATCCATTTTTGTATGACTTAAAGATTCTTGCTACAGATATATCTCTGGATGTTCTTAAAGTGGCATATCAAGGGGTATATCATTACAATCGGATGCTCAAAGGAAGTATAGAGGATAGAATACTGAAAAAGTATTTTATTTTTGATAAGGAGAATAAGGACTTTATTGTCAAGGATGAGGTAAAAAGCCTTGTAAGTTTTCGGTATTTGAATCTTATGGATGATTATCCGTTTAAGAAAAAGTTTGATGTTGTTTTTTTGAGAAATGTTTTAATTTATTTCGATAATAACGAAAAGGAGTATATACTTTCAAAGATATTTCCTTATGTAAAAGATGGAGGGTATGTTATACTTGGACTATCGGAGAGTCTGGTTGGTATTTCTCATCCCTTTAAGATGCTAAAGAACTCAATTTATCAGAAGGTTTAGGGAGGAGGGAAAAGGTATGGAGAATGTTAATGAGTATTTTTTGAATCCGGGAGAATTGATATTTAGTAAAAAACCACTGGTTGTGAAGACTGTACTTGGAAGTTGTGTAGCAGTGGTTCTCTATGATAAGGTGAATAAATGGGGTGGTATGTGCCATTATTTGTTACCAGTGGCTCCTTCTGAAGAGCATAGGAGCACAAAGTATGGAGATGTGGCGATCTACACCTTGCTACACAAGTTTCTAAAGAATAATTCAAAAAAGGAGGATCTCATAGCAAGCATAATTGGTGGGGCTTTTATCATTTTTGATGAGAGAGAAATATTTTTTATAGGCGATAGAAATGTTGATGTTGCTACTCAAATACTTAGAAAAGAAGGTATTTTTATTAAACAGATGAACACGGGGGGCGAACACGGAAAGAGGGTTTACTTTAATACCGCAACCAATCTGCTTAAGGTCGAAATGCTTGATCATATCTCTGTAGAAGATCTCTATAATCCTCAAGCATAACTGACAAAAGGAGATAAAAAATGGAGAAAATCAAGGTTCTCATAGTAGATGATTCAGCTATCGTAAGGGAGGTTCTCTCTGAGGAAATAGGAAAGCAGCCAGATATGGAGATTGTCGGTGTGGCTATAGATCCTTATGTAGCAAGGGATAAGATTGTTAGACTAAAACCAGATGTGATAACACTGGATATTGAAATGCCACGAATGGATGGTCTCACTTTTCTTGAAAAGCTTATGCGGTATTATCCTCTTCCGGTTATTATTGTGAGTTCAGTAACAACAGATGACAAATATGCAGCAATACGAGCACTGGAACTTGGAGCCTTTGATGTTGTAAATAAGCCATCCGGTGCCTATTCTGTGAAAGAGGTTGTCAACGACATTGTGATTAAGATCAGGAATGCCTATGCGGCAAGGGATGCTTTTCTTGCGAAGTGGACTTCATTGTCGAAGGAGCCTGTGAGCAAACAAAAAACTCAAAAGAAGTATATCCTCTCGGAAGTTCAAACAACGGATAAGATCGTAGCTATTGGCGCATCAACAGGTGGAACAGTCGTGCTTGAAGAAATTTTAACCCGTCTTCCAAAAAATCTTCCACCCCTTGTTATTACACAGCATATGCCAGAAGGATTTACTTATCAGTTTGCGAGAAGACTCAACGAACTCTCAGAGCTGGATGTGAAAGAAGTTGAGGATGGCGAAGTACTTATTTCTGGTACTGCTTATATCGCTAAAGGTGGCAAACATCTTATTGTTGAACGAAGTGGAAACCTGTTGCGAGGGGTATGGTATGACGGGGAGAGAGTACACTTTCAAAAACCGGCTGTGGATGTTATGTTTTCCTCTATTGCAAAGGTGGCTGGTAAAAATGCTCTCGGTATTCTTCTCACTGGTATGGGAAGGGATGGTGCGGAAGGGCTTTTGCGGATGAAAGAGAGCGGCGCGTTGACTATTGCACAGGATGAAAAAAGCTCAATAGTCTGGGGGATGCCGGGAGCGGCTGTTCAGATTGGTGCTGCGATGAAGGTTATGTCTCCTCCTCAGATTATTGAGAGCATTGTGCTCTTTGCTCAGGGAAAACCAATATGATGAGAGTTTTCGTGCCATCGCAAATTTGAGAGATCAAAACCTCGACGAAAACCCTTTGCTCCTCATTTATTGCACCTTGCGGGGAACTGCTCTTTTTTGTTTTAGCCACACTCTTTTCACAGGCGAAAAAAATGGAGATATGGTGTAAAAATTTTTCTCTAAAAAATTGACTTTTTTTTTGTTTTCCTCTACTATAAAATAAGAAATAGAGATTAAAAAATGAACGGATTTTTCTGATTTCCTTTCGGAGAAGAGTGTTTCCCAGAAAAAAACTGGTGAATATAGAGTGGACAAAATAACGTCGGTTGTTTTCCTCAAAAAGAGATATTTCTTTTATCCCCGCGAAGAAGATATGAAAGAAAACGACACTGAAACATAAAGGAGTGGGTATGCCAAGAAAAAAAATCGTGCTCAAGATGAATACCTCAGAAGAGAATGCCTCGTTACCGGCAGAGGTGACAGAGGGATCTTCGGAGGAAGGTCAGGTGGTCAAACCTCAGGAGGAAGCTCGTGAGGAAGGTTTTGAGAATGATGCTTCAAAATCGGATGCCTCTCGTCCGAGTTATAAGCACCTTCTGTTTGCCAAGTATGTGCCTTCCAATAATCTTGAGGATGTATTGAAGCAGATCTTTACCGAGGATCGTTCTATTATCTTTTTGAACAAGTTGAAACAGCTTTCTATTACTGAGCTTGCTAAGGTTGCTGAGTATATGGAGATAGAAAATTATGAGGATATGCATACCCAAGAACTCATCTACCAAATTCTCCGTAAGCATGCAGAACGGGATGGAATTATCTATGGTGGTGGGACACTTCAGATTATAGAAAAAGAGCGGGATAATACCTTTGGTTTTCTGAGATCACCGCGATACTCCTATTATGCAAGTTCTGATGATATCTATGTTTCAGGGCATCAATTGCACAACTTTCGTTTGCGCAACGGCGATACCATAGAAGGGCATATTCGACCTCCGAAAAAGCCAGAGGAGGAGAAATTTTTTGCCCTTATGCGTATTGAAAAAGTGAATGACCTTTCTCCAGAAGAGGCAAAACGTCGTCCACTTTTTGACAACCTTACGCCACTTTTCCCTAATGAGCGCCTGAAACTGGAAACAACCCCCAGTGAAATAGCCATGCGCATCATGGATTTGTTTGTTCCGATTGGAAAGGGACAGCGAGGGCTGATTGTTTCTCCCCCAAAGGCAGGAAAGACTACCCTTCTTCAGAAGATTGCTAATAGTATTACGCAAAATCATCCTGAGGTTGTTTTGATCATCTTTCTTGTCGATGAGCGCCCAGAGGAGGTTACTGAAATGCAGCGTTCTGTAAAGGCAGAGGTGATCAGTTCGACCTTTGATGAGCCTCCACAGAAGCATATTCAAGTTGCCAATATGGTGCTGGAAAGAGCGAAGCGTCTTGTTGAGTCGGGGCATGATGTAGTAATTTTGCTTGATTCGATTACGCGTCTTGCTCGTGCGTATAATCAGGTTGAGCCTGCAAGTGGAAAGATTCTCTCAGGTGGTATTGATGCCAATACTCTTTACAAACCCAAAAAGTTCTTTGGTGCAGCGCGAAATATTGAAGAGGGGGGAAGTCTCACCATTCTTGCTACTGCTCTGATCGATACAGGGAGCAAGATGGATGAAGTGATTTATGAAGAGTTCAAGGGAACAGGAAATATGGAAATTCATCTCGATAGAAACCTTGCCAATTTGCGTATCTTCCCTGCTATTGATCTCAAGCTTTCGGGAACAAGAAGGGAAGAGCTCCTCCTTGATCCTGTAACCCTTGAGCGTGTTCACATGCTTCGACGAGCTTTTGCTGGGATGTCCAATGAGGATGTGATTGACAAGCTTTCGGCTGCTCTTCGGAAGGCTTCGAGTAATGCTGAGTTTATTCAGAATCTTCAGGTATATGCTAATCTCAATGGCAAGGGATAGGTATGTTGGTTTCTTGTTATTGTAAGCATTGTTAACAAGAGATGTACTTATGGAAGGGAGAACTGTTTCTGCTGCTGTGATCGGCGGAGGAGTGGGAGGAATTGAGGCTGCTCGAAAATTAGGAGAGCTAAAGGTTTCTCCCTTGCTGGTTGTTCTCTCTGAAGAGAGACTCGGTGGACGATCCTTGTTTGAAGAACTTGCTCTTCGTTTTCTTTTGCAGGAGGTAAGAGAGCGACTCCGTTTTTGTCAGGGAGAAAATCCTCGGGAGTATCAAGTTCTGTATAAAGAGCTCATTCGCTCAAGAGATGTCTTTTGTAAGGAGTGGCAGTCCTATTGGAAGAGTCAGCTTGCTTTGCATGGGGTTGAGGTTGTCTATGGAGAGGCTTTTTTTGAGTCTTTTTATACCTTTTCTGTAGGAGGGGTTCATTATACTGCTGAAAAGCTGATTTTGGCAACAGGAACAAAAGAAGTCAAGCCCGCCTTTCTTGAGGGTGATGCTGACAGATGGTGGGAATGGGAGGATTTGCCGAAGAGTGTAGCCATTGTTGGATCGCTTCCACAGGCCTATGAGGTTGCGTATTTTTTTGCTGTTCTTGGGGTGAAAGTTTTTCTGGTGGAGGAAGGTGGGTATATTTTTCCTTCTGAGGATTCGTTTGTCAGGGAAATAGGAGAAAGAATTCTTACTCATGCGGGTGTTGTCATTCTCAAAGGGAGAAATGTGAAGCGCGCTTTGAAGGGTGTTTCAGGATGGAGTATTGTGACGGTGGATAACTGGGGGAAAGAAGAAACCCTTGAGTTGGAACGATTTGTGGTGTATGGGGAGAGGGAACCCCATTCTCCAATTGAACTTCGAAAGGGAGAGAATCGCTGGGTTGCAGTGGATTCAAGTTATCAGACATCGGTAGCTGGTGTGTTTGCTATTGGTGGTATGAAGGGACAGAGGTCTGCATCTGCCGCAAAACGAGAGGGAATTTTGGCAGCGGAGAATCTCTTTCTTCAGATGATGCCTCCTCTTGTGTCTTCGATTCATCTTCATAAGGATACAATAGACTACACTTTGATTCCAGAGATGTTCTTTTTTGATTATCCGCTTGTTCGTATAGGGATTACTGTTGATGAGGCAAGGGTGCGTTTTAAGCCCTATGAGTTTCAGGTAGTGAGACGAAAATTTGCTTCTGGACTTTTGGGAAGTGCTCAGGGAGAAGTGGAGGTCGTGCTCATTATTCATAAGGTGTCGCAAACGATTCTGGGAATGGTTGCCTATGGAAGAGGTGTTGAATTTCTTGTGAGCGTTGTTGCTGTGGCAATGAGTTTGAGAGTAGGTCTTCATCGGTTGGGTGAGGTGGTGTATACCTTGGGTACTCTGGAGGATTTTTTGGGATATATAGCTTTGGAAATTTAGTCAGGAAAGGAGGATGTATGAGGGAATCGCTGGATAAACTGATGGATCTCATTCAAAAAAGTCGTTTTCTTGTGGCTATTACGGGTGCGGGAATTTCAACCAATGCGGGGATAGCTGATTTTCGTTCTTCAAATGGTATCTATCGACAGGGAGTAAGTGAGGAACTTTTTCGGATTGAGTCTTTTCGGCAGAGGCCTGAAGAGTTTTATCGTGTTTTTGGTCCTCTTTATGCCACCATTCAAAAAGCAAATCCAACCTATGCTCATCGGGTGCTTCGCCGTTTGGAGGAGTTGGGGCGACTGAAGATGACTATCACGCAGAATATTGATGGACTTCATCATCGGGCTGGCTCGCAGAATGTGCTCGAGATTCATGGGCATTTGAGACAATGGGATTGTATGTCTTGTCGTAATGTTTATGAGGTTGAGGATTGGATAGAGGCGACTGTGGTTGCTGGAGAGGTGCCTCGCTGTAAATCCTGTGGTGGTTTTTTGAAACCTCATGTGGTGTTTTTTGGGGAGTATGTAATGGGGTTGGAAAAAGCGATGCAGTATGTTCAGAAGGCGGATCTTCTTCTTGTGATTGGGAGTTCTCTGGTTGTGTACCCTGTTGCTGGTTTGCCATCTTATCGAAATGAGGATGCCCATCTTGCTATTCTCAATAAGGATGCCACCCCCATTGATGATGAGGCAGATGTGGTTATACATGAAGATATTGACGAGGCATTGAAGCAACTTGGTTTTTTATAAAATGTGCGTTTGAAAGAGGGGAAAGCCCGAGTGAAAATTTGGGGAATTGGTTGGTTGCCTCATTGCAATTCTTCATGCTCTGTACTTATTTTAGCTCCGGTTTTCCCCGTGGGAGAAAGAAGCGGAAACAGGGGAATAGCAAATACCCCTCTTTTTTATGGGTGCAACATCCCGACATCCGCAAATGTTTGCTTTATTTTCTATTTTGTGGTATAATACCTGAAATCAGTTTGTGAGAGGAAATATGGATTTCAAGGCCTATGTTCGTAATGTTCCTGATTTTCCTGTGCCGGGAATTCAGTTTAAGGATCTGACCACTCTCTGGAAGGACAAGGAAGCCTTTCAAAAGAGTATTGATGCACTTGCCGAGCATTACCGAGAAATGCAAATTGACAAGATTGTTGCAGCAGAGGCGCGAGGTTTTATCATTGGTGCCCCTCTTGCCTATGTGCTGGGGGTTGGTTTTGTGCCTGTGCGAAAGGCAGGGAAGTTGCCTGCTGAGAAGAATACGGAGAGCTATGCTCTTGAGTATGGGGTTTCTTCTCTCGAGATTCATCGGGATGCTATCTATCCCGGAGAGCGAGTGGTTGTTGTTGATGATGTGCTTGCAACCGGTGGTACGGCACAGGCCATTATTCGTTTGGTGGAGTCGTTGGGTGGAGAGGTTGTTGAATGTGCCTTTATGATTGTGCTGGATGCTTTGGGTGGTGAAAGTAAGCTTTCTCGTCCGGTTTTCACCCTGATGAGATATTAATGCTAAAAACAACAAAAGGAGTGGTTCATGACAGCTTTTGTGAGTAGTTTGCTCTTTATCATTTTCATTCTCGATGTTATTCTGTTAATTCCTGTGGTGCTCATGCAGTCGGGAAGTGGGGCTCAAGCAGGGCTTTTTGGTTCGGATTTTGCCAGTGGAGCCTTTGGAGCCAAAACAAGTGAGGTTTTGGTGAATTTTACCAAATGGCTTGTGGCTATTTTCTTTCTGACTTCTCTTGGGCTTGCCTATCTTCATCTTCCTAAAAAAGTAATGAGTCAGCCGGCTGTTCAATCTTCCGAGACAACTCCTGCCGAGACACCTCTTCCTTTGAGCACATCAAATCAGTAGTGTCTGACCGTGAAACGAGGTGGTGTCCTTTTAGCAGGGGGGATAGGGAGCCGCTTTGGAGCAGAAAAGCCAAAGCAATTTCTCCCTCTGCTTGGAAGAGCAGTGCTGGATTATAGCCTCGAGGTTCTTCTTTTGGAAACAGATGTTCTCTGTGTTGTGTGTCATCGTGATTGGATGGATGAACTGAAGTTTCTTCTTCATTGGAGAGATGATTTGATTGTTGTTGAGGGAGGATCGACGAGACAAGAGTCTGTCTTTCGTGGACTTTCTATGCTCGCATCAAAGGGTGTGGATGTTGTGGCTATTCATGATGGGGCAAGACCGCTTCTTACCCAACGTTTGTGCCAGCGAGGATGGGAAAAGCTTCGGTATAGCATTGCTGCTATACCTGTTGTCCCTGTTCATCAAACTGTGGCGTATGTTCACGATGGGCATATCCAGCTCTATGCAGAGAGAAAGAATCTTGTGGCTATTCAGACACCTCAATTTTTTCGCTTTGATATGATTATGCAGGCTCATGAGAAGGCGCGGCAAGAGGGAATAAACGATTTGACAGATGATAGCCAACTTCTTCAGAAAGAGGGTTTTTGCGTCGATACTATAGATGGTGATCCGTGGAATATCAAGATCACTCTTCCAGAGGATATTCTCCTTGCGGAAGCATATTTGAGTCAAGGAGGAGTACGAAGATGAAGAAGGTAGTAAAAGGTTTGGTTATCCTGCTGCTGGTGATGGGAGGGCTTTCCTGTCAAAAGACGGTGAAAAAAGAAGAAGTGCCACTGCCAGAAATGAGAGAACCCACAGCGGAGGAAGAAGCCAAAATTCATCTGGTGATTAATTTTGACGGGAAGTGGCAGAGGGGGACCCGTGCCGTTATTGTTATTAATGGCAAGAAGGGAAGGATTATTGCAAAGAATGGGGCTGAAATTCCCATTCAGGTAAAGTATCTTAATGAAAAGAGTGTAAAAATTATCGAAGAAGAGTATACAGTTGATTATCTCATTAACTGGCTACCCAAAAAGATTGCTCAGCAGCTGGTTCAGGCAAAAGTTCTCAAAGCGTATTCCATTCTTGAGATTATTGATGAGAATACTCTTCGAGGAAAGGTCTATGGATGGAATGTTATTCATGACAATGAAGTGGTTCAGGATGTTCAGCCCTATGTGAGTAACGAAGAGTGGAAACGTCTACCATAAGTTTGTTGAAAACAGATAGAACAGGATAAGGTATGGAGAATATTCGTGATCGAGTTGTGAGAGAGTTTCTGACGCAGGTAAAGATTGATAGTCATTCGTTTAAAGAAAAAAAGATGTTTGATTATCTCGAAAAACGCTTGCGTGATTTAGGGCTTGAGGTTGAGCGTATCCCCTACACTACAGAGGAGAATATTTCGTCGGAGAACATGATTGCTAAGCTTCCAGCCAATACTCCAAACAAAAAGCGCTTGTTTTTTGATGCTCATGTGGATACCGTTGAGCCTGGAATTGGGGTTACTCCTATTGTTGATGGTGATGTTATTCGTTCCTCGGGGCAGACGATTTTAGGAGGGGATGATAAGGCAGGTTCAAGTGCCCTTGTTATTGCTTTTGAGGAGCTTGTTCATCGAGAGCATGGCGATGTTGTGTGTGTGTTTACCTCTGCTGAAGAGGTTGGGCTCGTGGGAGTTCGTTATCTGGATTTTTCTCGACTCAATGCAGATTATGGCTTTGTACTTGATTCTCATGGTTCTGTGGGGGGGATTGTTGTCGCCGCTCCTACTCAGTATCAGTATGAGATCTTCATTACAGGAAAGGCAAGTCATGCAGGCATAGCTCCCGAGGCAGGGAAGAATGCCATTGTCGCAGCGGGAGAACTCCTCACCCGTTTACCGCAGGGAAGATTGAACCGATATACTGTCGCCAATGTTGGTCTGATTGATGGGGGGAAAGCAACCAATATTGTAGCTGATGCCTGCCATATTCAGGGGGAATTTCGCTGTCATCGTGAGCGTGATTGTGAGAAGCTTCAGCGTTTCATTGAGCGCCTTGTTCATCGTCGCTTTTTCCAAAAAAAGGTAGAAGATGTTAATGTGTGCTTCAAGAAGGTTTACAGTGGTTTCCGCTATGATGAGGAGAGCCCCTTGATTCAGCTTGCATCGCAGGCTTTGCAAGCGCTTGGTATTACCCCACGACTGGAATGGACGGGAGGAGGAAGCAATACCAACATCTACAATCAGCAGGGCATTCCTACGGTGAATCTCAGTGTGGGAATGGAGGAGGTGCATTCTCTTCAGGAGTATATTCGTATCGATGATCTGGTGAAGCTCACCCACTTGATTGTGAAAATGTGTGAGTTGTGTTAGATTTTCTTTTTGGGATTTGGAAATTAGAAAGGAGGAAAAAGCTACATGAAGATGATACCCATCGGGGGACAGTACTATTCTTCTGAGTCGCGAGAGCTTTTTCTCTCCAATATGGGATTGACCAAGATTGAGGATATGTCAGCCTTTCAAAGGCTTGAAAGGCTATGGTTGGATCATAATGATATCACGGAGATTCAAGGGCTTGAGAATCTTTCTAATTTGATAGGACTCAAGCTCTCTTACAATCGAATTGATCAGATTAAGAACCTTCGTCTTCCTAAGTTGAAGTGGCTCTATCTCGATCACAACCGTATTACCCGTATTGAAGGGCTTGAGTTTTTGCCTTCGTTAGAACTTCTCTATCTTGATGGAAATCCTATCAAAAGTATTGATAAAAATACTTACGATTTTCTTTATCAAAAACGTGTGATTTTCATGAACGATAGGGGTGTGGAGATTGGGGATGTAGAAGTCTATGTGAAAAAGCACAATATCCGTGTGGAAATGCCCAACTCTGTTAAGATTGGTTCTCGAGAGTATCCCATCGATGTAACGGAAATCAACCTCATGGATACCTCGATCGATAGTCTTAAGCCTTTAGAGAATCTTGTGAATCTCAAAATTCTCAGTCTCTCCAATACACAGATAGAAAAAATAGAATACCTTGAGAATCTTGTTAATCTGAGGGTGCTGAATCTGGCGAGTGCAAAGATAACGGAAATTCAGGGTTTGGATACCCTTATTAATCTTGAAAGGCTGAGTCTTTCAGGGAATCATATTCGCGAAATACGGGGTCTCGATAATCTCGTCAATCTCAAAAAGCTTGGACTACGACGTAACGAAATTACTCAGATAGAAAACCTTGACAACCTCATCAAGCTTCAGGCTCTTTGGCTCTCAGAAAACCACATCAGCCGTATAGAAAATCTCTACAAACTCATTAATCTGAGGGAGTTGTATCTGAGTTATAACCAGATTAATCGTATTGTGAACCTGGAGAAGCTTTCCTCTCTTCTGGTTTTGCATCTTGATCACAATCAGATTTCACGCATTGAAAATCTTGATCGTCTCAAAGAGTTGCAGGAGTTGAACCTCTCCTTCAACAGTATTGTTATCATTGAGGGGTTGGAGAGGAATACGCATCTCGTGTGGCTTTCTCTCGCACACAATCAGATCAATGAGATTCAAGGGCTTGACAATCAGGTGAATTTGGAGTGGCTGGCATTAAACGACAACGCTATCAGTAAGATTGAAAACCTTGGCAAGCTGAAGCGTCTCCAGTGTCTTTATCTCCACGGCAACCGTATTCAACGCATAGAGAATTTGGATGGTCTCAATCAGCTTCGAATCCTCTCTTTGTACAACAATCGAATCTCAAAGATAGAAAATCTTGATCCTCTTAAGAATCTGGAGATTCTCTGGTTGAGTTACAATCAGATTACACGTATCGCTCAGCTTGAGGTTCTCCCCAATCTGAAGCGTGTTGATGTGTATAACAATCCTATTCGCACGATGGACAGAAAAACCTACAATTTCCTCAAGAGTAAGCAGGTGAAGATCAACGGTGTCGGTGTTGATGACTACCTCCTTGAAAACCATGTTAAAATTGATAATGTATGATTGAAGAAGTGTCGTTCTCTTGCCGATAGAAACAGGGGAGCGGGTATGGCAAGAATCTATATTGTCGAAGATGAGGCTATCATTCGCCTTTACATAGAGTCTTTTCTGAAAAAACACCATGAAGTTGTTGGTTCTACAGGATCGTATCAGCAAGCCCTCAAGGAAATCGTTGAAAAATCACCTGATCTCATTATATCCGATGTAATCCTTCTGGAAAAAGAGGGAGATGGCTTCTCTCTCATGGAGGCGGTAAATCAGAAGGGATTTTTCCCCGTAGTTTTTCTTACCTCTTTGCCAATGGCTTTGCATCATGAAAAACTCTTCACAATTCCTATCTATGGCTATGTCAATAAGCCTATTGATGAGCAAAGGCTAGTAAGTGCTGTTGAGGTGGCACTTTTGCGTATTGCTTCGGAGAAACAGCTGGAGTTATTTACAGAAAAACTTCAAAGCGAACTTCAGAAACAGAAAGAGCTGGAAAATAGCCTTTACGAAGCCCTGCAGAAGCACGAAGATTTCCTCAGGCAGATATCGGATGTTGTTTTCGAGATTGATGCCGATGGTCATCTCGTCGAAGTGAATCAGGCAGTAGAGGCTTTTCTGGGCTATACTGTCGCAGAAGTTAAAGAGAAGCCACTTACAGAGCTTGTGAGTGAAGACACGCTTTTTCTGGCGAGGAAACTCTTGCAGTCGTTCCGGTCTGATGTGATCCAGCAGAAGCCTTTCAAGGAAACGACACTCGAGATGGCTTTTCTTCACAAGAATGGCATGATAAAGTGGGGGAAGATGAGCATTGTGCCGGTTTTTTCTCCGTCGGGGTTGTTTATTGGTGCTCGTGGTATTATTTATGATATCACTCGTGAAAAACAACAGCAGCAGCGTTTGAAAAAGCATCTTCAGAGACTTCAACAAGAGAAACGCTATCAGGCTCTTATTCACTATGCACTTGAAAGATTGAACCAAACGCTTGACCCTTATGATCAGTTTCCCTCTTTGCTTGATTTTTTGAGGTCGGCACTCAAGTGTGATGGGATGCTTCTCTATCGCTTGGTTGAAGGTGAACAGTGGATGCTGAAAAGGCTTTTTTGTACCTGTTATGCAAATAAAACATGTAAAAAATTGCAGGAGATTTCCCTCTCCGATGAAGAAAAACGCTCTCTCACCTCCACAATTTTCTGGAGAAGGATTACCGATGTTCCAGAACGTTTTCGTTTTTACTGGGAAGAGGAGCGTGTTCAACGGATGCTTGTTATCCCATTTTTTGTACAGGAGAGGCTTTTGGGTTGTCTTGTTCTTTTCTGGCAGGATGTAAGAATTCTCCATCGTTTACTTTTTACCACAGCCCAAATTATGGCTCCCCTCTTTGCTCAGGGAATTGCTCGTCATGAAGAATGGCAGCAGAATGTTTCTTCTCAGAAGCAGCTCTACGAGCAAAAGCTCTTACTGGAAAAAGCAGAGGGTATGTTGCATTTTGGTCTGATGATGAGTGCCATTGCTCATGAGATACGACAGCCGCTTCAGTCGATTCGTATTTTGAGCGAAAGCCCGATTTACTGGGCACGTTCTGGGAAACAGCTCTCCTATGAAAACCTTCTCTCCAATATGGAAAAGATTGTTCAGCGAGTGCAACGCATTGATTCGATTATTCAGAGTATGCGACAGGCATCCCTTTCTCTTCAGACAATTCAACCGGAGAAGGTGAGTCTCCACGCAGCCATAGAAGAGGCTCTTGGACTTGTTCGAGAGGATATTGTTTCTGCTCAGATAGAGGTGACAAAACACCTCAGCCCTACGGAAAAATGCATTCTCTTTCATCCTTCTCAATTGGTGCAGGTGATTGTGAATATATTGTCCAACGCTATTCGTATTCTTCGCAAACAATCCGAACCCCGCAAAATTTTTGTGGAAACAGAGAGGGTGAATGATACGTTCTTTTTGCGAATCATGGATAATGGTCCTGGCATTCCTCCGGAGAGAGAAAAATATATTTTTGAGCCTTTTTTCACTACTCATCCTGGAGAGGGAAGTGGAATGGGGTTATACGTTGTGAAACGTCTGCTTGCTCTCTACAACGCCTCCATTGTTTATCGTCGAAAAGAAATGACCATCTTTGAAATTGCTTTTCCCATTTGTCATGACGAGGAGGCTTGATTCTTTTTCTGGTCTTCCCATGAGAAAGGCAAAAAGTCTATTTCAAACCAACAGTTTTTGTTCTCTTTTTTGTTGGAATAACGTATGATAAGAAAATTTTTCCCAAACCCTTGCATAAAATAAATTTTTCCTTATCATATAGAAGCAGAAAGTAATCTCTTGATAAGGCGAGGAGGATCTATGCCGGGCACATTGTCTCACGAGGCTTTGAACAAATTGTTGCATTTTGACTCTCATGATCCGTTTGAAATTTTGGGGTTTCACAAAGTTCACTGGGGGGAAAAGGAAGTTTCGGTGATTCGTGCGCTGGATCCATCAGCAAAGACCATTCAAATTGTGGATCTCAGCACCAAAGGAAAAAAGCATCCTGTCTACGAAATGAAGCCCATTCATTACAATGGGATGTTTGAGTATGTGTTTGAGGATGCACGGGATTTTTTCCCCTATCTTTTGCGGATTGAATATCACAATGGGGTTGTCTGGGAGACAGAGGATCCCTATGTGTTTCCACCGGTTTTGACGGATTTTGATCTCCATCTCTTCAATGAGGGGAATCATCAAAATATCTATGAGAAGCTTGGCGCTCATATTATGGAGGTAAATGGTATAAAGGGAGTGTTGTTTGCCGTCTGGGCACCCAATGCCAGGGCGATTGCAGTAGTGGGGGATTTTAATGCGTGGGATAATCGTCGTCATCAGATGAGGGTAAGAGGCTCTTCTGGAGTGTGGGAAATCTTTGTTCCTCGTATTGGAGAGGGTGACAACTACAAGTTTCAGATTAAAACACGGCATCATCATATCGTGGAAAAGAGTGATCCCTATGGGTTTTATGCTGAGGTGAGACCAAAGACAGCTTCACGGGTATGGGATATCCACAAGTATACTTGGCATGATCAGGAATGGCTTGAGCGTCGTGCTCAGTCGCAGAATCTTCATAAACCTATGAGTATCTATGAGGTTCATCTTGGTTCATGGATGCGTGTTCCTGAAACGAATGGTTTTCTTACCTATAGGGATCTCGCACACAAGCTTGTTGAGTATGTTAAGGAAATGGGGTATACCCATGTGGAGTTGCTTCCTGTAGCGGAGCATCCTTTTGATGGTTCCTGGGGATATCAGGTAACCGGGTACTATGCCCCCACAAGTCGTTTTGGTACTCCAGAGGATTTTATGTACTTTGTGGATTATCTGCACCAGAACAATATTGGGGTGATTCTTGACTGGGTTCCGGGTCATTTTCCGAAGGATGCTCATGGCTTAGCTCGTTTTGATGGTACAGCTCTCTACGAACATGAGGATCCCCGCAAGGGTGAACATATGGACTGGGGAACTTATATTTTCAATTATGGGAGAAACGAGGTACGAAATTTCTTGATCGCCAATGCTCTTTTCTGGCTTGATAAGTACCATGTGGATGGGCTTCGTGTTGATGCTGTGGCATCCATGCTCTACCTTGACTACTCTCGTAAAGAAGGAGAGTGGGTACCCAATATCTATGGAGGAAGAGAGAATTTGGAAGCCATTGATTTTATGAAGCGGATGAACGAACTGGTGTTTAGTAAGTTTCCCGGTGCGACAACCATTGCGGAGGAGTCAACAGCGTTTGGTGGGGTTTCTCGTCCTACGTATGTTGGGGGACTTGGGTTTGAGTTTAAGTGGAATATGGGTTGGATGAACGACACACTGGTGTATTTCTCAAAGGAACCCATTTATCGCAAGTATCATCAGGGGACATTGACATTCTCTATGGTGTATGCCTACAGCGAGAATTTTATTTTGGTTTTGTCTCATGATGAAGTGGTGCACGGAAAGGGATCTATTATTAATAAGATGCCCGGTGATGTATGGCAAAAATTTGCCAATGTGCGACTCCTTTATACCTATATGTGGACACATCCAGGGAAAAAATTGCTTTTCATGGGGCAGGATTTTGGTCAGTGGAATGAATGGAGTGAGGCAAGAAGTATTGATTGGCATCTTACCCAGTATGAGCCTCATGCAAAGCTTCAGCGGTTGGTGAGGGATTTGAATCATCTCTATGTGAAAGAACCGGCACTCTATGAACTCGATACTGATCCCTATGGGTTTGAATGGATTGATTTTTATGATTCAGATAATTCGATTATTAGCTACCTGCGTCGTGATAGCAAGGGGAACTTTGTCGTCGTTGTTCTCAACATGACTCCTGTGCCTCGTTATAGCTACCGTATTGGAACCATTGGACGGGGATTCTATGAGGAAATTTTCAACTCGGACTCTGAACTCTATGGTGGAGCAAATATTGGAAATGCTGGTGGTGTATGGTCTGATGATATTGGATGGCAGGGTAAACCCTACTCCCTTTGTTTAACCCTTCCTCCACTGGCAGGTATCATTCTTCGACTGAAGAAGGAGGGCGGTAGTTCATGAAGGCAAAAAGATTTCTTAAATATGGCATTATTAGTCTTGTCGGTGTTCTGATAGCGGGTATTTTGAGTTTTATTTACTATTCTGCTGATGTAAGGGGTGGTGTAAGTGCCTTCTTGTTGAGTTTTGAGGATAGAACGGTAAACGCGCGTTTTCGTATTCGGTATACCCTTCGTTCTTGGATGGGTTGGAAGAAGCCAGAGAGTATTTTGGATAGAGTGGTGATTGTTGCTATTGATGACAAAGCCATAGCAAAGTTTGGGGGCAATTTCCCCTTTGATAGGCAGGTATGGGCTAATTATCTTGAGTATTTTCGTGCTCTCCCAGAAGGGAAACGCCCGGATCTTATTTTCTTTGATATTGTTTTTTCGGATGCTTCGAGGAATCCCCAAAGTGATACCAATCTCTTTCGGGCTTTTCAATCTTATCCGGGAGATCTTGCGATCGACTTTATTCTTGAATTGTCTCAAGCGACGGTGAATTTGGGTGTAGAGGATCCTTTTTTTGTCAAAATTGTTGAGCGTGATGCCTTGAATTATGATCATCCTTCTGTAAAGGCTCTCCAGCGTTTTGAAGTACCTCTCCAATTGCCTTATGAGGTTGTTTCTCACTACACGAGACAAGTACTCGTCCTCCCAGATATTTTGAACTCTGTACGATACACGGGTGCTGCAAACTTTTTCTCTGATAATAGTGGTGTTTATCGCTACTTTCCCAGTATTGGATCGAGCTTTTATAAGCTCGGCGTGTCAAACCTTTCTGTTACCAATGTGTACTATCCTTCGATACAGCTTGGGCTTTTGCTTCATTTGCTTGGGAGTGACAAAACGCAGATTCTTTGGAAAAACGAGGGAATCGTTATCACCAATGCTAATTATAAAGGCAAACGAGAGGATTTCTTTCTTCCTTTTGTGCCTCGAACGCGGGGGTATATAGCCATCAACTACCTTTTCCCTCCACAAAAGGGGGTAAGGGTGGTATCTCTTGCCGATATTACAAAAGTAAAACTCCCTGACCATGCCATTCTTCTCACGGGAATGTATTCCAAGAAGGCAACGCATGATATTTGGCGCTCTCCTTTTGGGGAGATGTATGGTATTGAGCATATTGCCAATGCTCTTTATACACTTTATGAAAAGGCTTTTATAGAATATCCTGCTGTTTGGCTTGAAATTGTGTATATTGTGTTGTTGACTGTGATTGTGGGATTGCTTGCCGCAAGGGGAAATGTGAGGAGCACTCTTTTGGGCTTGCTGGTATCGTTTTTCCCCTTTCTTGTCGGTATAGGCGGGATGTTTTATAACATTCAGGTGATTATCTTCTTGCCTTTTTTGAGTGGTATTCTGGTACTTTTGTTTGCACAGATCTATGTACTTATTACGGAGAGTCAGGAAAAGGCATTTATTCGACAGACATTCTCAAGTTATTTGAATCCAAAATTGGTTGATCTGTTGATTGAGAATCCTGGTATTCTTCAACTGGGCGGAAGTGAACGGGAGATAACGATATTCTTTTCTTCTATCAAGAATTTCCATGAGGTAACAGAAGGCTTTAGCGCTCGTGAGATTGTGGAGTTTCTCAATCGCTACTTCGGTTTTATGGGGGATATGATTATTGAAGCCAATGGTACTTTGGATAAGTACATGGGGGAAATGATCATGGCTTTTTGGGGTGCTCCTCTGGATGATCCTGAACATGCCTATCGGGCGTGTAAAACCGCTATTGATATGCTCAAAAAAGTGGAACTCTTCAATGAAGAGCAGCGACGATTGGGACTCAAGGCTGTGGTGATTAATATTGGAATTAATACAGGGAAAGCGGTTGTGGGAAATGTGGGTTCGGACAAGCAGAAGAATTATACAGCTATTGGTGATTCTGTGAACCTTGCCTCTCGTATCAAGGGTCTCAATAAGTTTTATCATACCAATATTATTTTGTCAGAGTTTACCTACTCTCAGGTCAAGGATAGGGTGGAGGTAAGAGAACTTGATCTTACCAGAGTGAAGGGAAAGAAAGAACCTGTGCGGGTTTATGAACTCTGGGATGTAAAATAGAAAAGGAGTAGGGTATGAAAGGTACTACTTCTCGTAAGAAAACGCTGGTTTTGGTTCTGATAAATGTCATGATTTTTCTGCTCATTGGTGGGGCTTATTATCTTCCAGAATCTCTTTCTCTTGGGGGATGGAGGGACTTTTTGCACCAAATTGAGCGGATTTCTTTGAATCTGCGTTATGCTATCTTTGCCGCGCGAGAAGGGTCTCTTACAGCTGGAGGGTTGGCTCAACGTCAGAAAATCCAGTCAGAATTTTACCGTAATCTCTATCTGGTTTCTGTGGATGAGGAATCTATTAAGTATTATAAGAGTTATCCCCTTCCCACAAGTGTATGGATCTCGCTTCTTGATTATTTTGCTCAAATAGATCCTGCAAAACGGCCGGCCACGGTGTTTTTTAATATGCCTTTTTATAATGAGAGTGATACACTTTTTGCCCAGCGTCTTGTGGCTTCGCCTGTGCCGGTGGGACTAGACTTTCGTCTTGAAAAGGAAGGGGAATATGAGGATTATAATTCTCCTATCGCTCAAGCAATGAAGCGGTTTGAAATACCTGTTCCTGAAAATCTTCCGCTCAGTGAATATACTTCTTTCGTTGCTCCTTCTGTTTCTTATCTTCAGAGTGCTTCGTATGTTGGGTATCTGAATCTTGAAGGTGAAGAGGAGGTAATGTACAAGGTGCCACTTTTGGCAAGGGTTCTTTATCGTTTTGGTAATGGTTTTACCAACATAGTTTATCCCTCTGCTGTGTTACAGATGGCTCTCACTTATACGGGGGTCAAACCTTCTGATGTGAGAATTTTGCCGGGAAAGATTGTTCTTCCTCGTGCTAAACTCAAGAATCAGGTTGTTGATATCGAAATACCAGTGGATCGTTTTTATCGGATGCGGATCCATTATAAGAGCCAAGGGCAGTATCAGTATCTTCGTACAGTGCCTTTGAAGGATATTCAACGAGCTGGTCTCCCCAAGCAGCCTATTCTCATTGTAGGGATTCGTTCAGAGGGTACGGCAGCTAACAAGTTCTCTTCTCCACTCGGTTCTTTCTTTAGTAGCGATCATCTTGCCTATGGTTTGGGAACAATTCTGAATCGGGAATTTCTTGCTGATGTTCCTTGGTGGCTGGAGTTCATTCTTCTTGCTGGCTGGCTTGTTCTTCTCCAGTTTTTGCTTGCGCGAGGATTGAAGAGTACGATTGTTGCCCTTGTTCTTGCTATACTGGTGCCCTTTGGCCTGAGTACTTTGCTCTTTAAGCTGGGCTGGGTTATGGTGATGTTTATTCCACTTACAGCAGGGGTGCTTTTTTTGATTTTGGGGGAGGTGTATGTTCTCATTACAGAGGAGCGAGAGAAACGGATGATCAAAAATACCTTCTCTCGTTATGTGAGCCCTGATCTTGTGAATATTCTTGTGGAGGATCCTTCCAAGGTAGAGCTGGGAGGTATTGATCGTGAGGTTACGATGCTGTTTTCTGATATTCGTGGTTTTACCACTCTCTCTGAGGGAATGCAACCTACCGAACTCATTGAATTTCTTAACGATTATCTTTCTCAAATGACAGAGATAGTTCTTGAAACGAAGGGCTCGTTAGACAAGTATATCGGAGACGCTATTGTGGCTTTTTGGGGAGCTCCCCTTCCTATTGAGGATCATGCCTATCAGGCGTGTTTGGCTGCTGTGCGTATGGTGGAAAAATTGAAGGAATTTAACCTTCATCTCGTGCAAAACCACAAACAACCGATTAATATAGGTATTGGTTTGAATACAGGGGTGATTACCATAGGAAATATTGGTTCTCAGAAGAAGAAAAACTACACAGGAATTGGAGAACCCATGGTGTTGACAGAGGAGCTTCAGGATGAGAACAAAACTTACCATACCAACGTTATCATCAGTGAATTTACCTATCAAAAAGTAAAGGATAGGGTTGTAGTTCGAGAGTTAGACTTTTATCCCTATGAGAACAAGCACATTCATATCTATGAGCTTCTTGGGGTACTTTAGTTAAGGCCAGTATTGTTTTTGTTTGAGGATACGGATGGAGTTTGATATATCTCGGTAAGCTCTTAACTCTTCAAGAGAAAAGTTGGTATTCCAGGGAATGGCGAGAAAGGCTTGGAGGGCGTTGGTGGCTTCATCATAGCGGTTATTTCTGGTGAGCATTTCCACATATATTCCCAGCACTGTTCGTTCGGTGGGTTTTCCTCTGCAGTACAAGAGTGCTTGCTCAATGTTTTCAAAGGCCTTTTTCTTGTCCCCGAACCATGGCCAGCCGGGCACAAGATCGTACACAAGGGCGCGCATTGCCCAGGGAACACCGTCGAAGTAGGTGGGTTGAAGTTGTATGCACTGATTGAGGGCTTCGAGTACATCATCGGCATAGAAAAGACTATCAAGAATCCCGTTTTCTTTTGACCAAAGGGCATAGCCAACGGCAAGCCAATAGAAACCCTCAGGACTTTTGGGGTTTTTCTGTGTGGCAAGAAGGGCGTAGTCCTTTGCTTTGGTAAATGAGGCTTTTCGACTTTCTTTGGTGTTTTGGTAGAATTCTCCTTGGTAGTAGTAGGCAGCAGCCGTCATCCAGAGGGAGGTGTAGTTGGTTTTGCCTTCACTGAGAAGCTTTTCTTCGTCTTGTATGTACTGACGGATTGTCTCAAGGTTCAAACGTTTGGCAAAAATATCTTCGGGAAAGCCATAGATATTCCCCCAAAAGGAAGAAGAAAAAGCACACCATGTTATCAGAAGAATTGCCATTCTGTTCATTTCCATCCTCCCGCTGGAATTTACTCTTCTTCAGCGTTGTGTTCCTCTGAATAGGAGAGTTCCATGAGCTTACCATCGAGATAATCTCGGGTGAGTTCAATAAGCTTTGATTTTTCGTTGTATTCAGGGTGTTCAAGGACGACTTCAAGGAGGTAGTTTAAAATCTTGCCAATCAGAGGAGATGGTGTGAGTTGAAATGTCTGCATAAGATCATAACCGTTGATATCAAGATCGGTAACCTTGAGAGCATTTTCTTGTTCCAATACCCTCTGAATGTGTTTTTTGAAGTCCTCGAGAATATCGGCCGTGCGTTGTTTGGTACCGCTTGCCAGTCTGTCGGCCTCACGAAGGAGAAAGAGATCCTCAAGAAAAGCTGTATCCCCATCAAAACGACGGAGAAACCTTCTCACAGCTCCATCCGTCCATTCGTTGGTATAATAGAACATATGAAGACGAACCAGTTTACAGATCCATTCAATCTCCTGATTGCTTGCCTTGAGACGTTTGAGGATACGACGGGTTATGCGTTCTCCCATAACCTCATGGTTGTAGAAAACATTCCCCTGTCCACTGTGTTGGGCAAATTTCTTGGCTCGTGGTTTTGCAATATCATGCATGAGGGCAGCAAAACGAACCCATGGCTTGTGTGGAGGGACATAGTCGCAGGCGTAGAGATTGTGATAGTAGACATCATATCGATGAAACTCGTTTTGCTCGACACCATATCCCTCAAGAAGCTCAGGGATAAGGTATTCTAGCAGTCCGCATTTTCTCATGGCTTCAATGCCAATAGAGGGCTTTTCTGTCTGGAGAAGCTTCATGATTTCATCGTGGAAGCGTTCCATGGCAACCTTGCGAATACTCTCCATTGATTGTGGAATAGCGGCAAAGGTTTGTTCTTCTATGGCAAACTTGAGTTTGGCACTGAGACGGCAAGCGCGCATAGGACGAAGCCCATCTTCCAAAAAACGAACAAGTGGATCTCCAACACACCTGATTTGTTGTTTTTCTATGTCGAACATACCCTCAAAGGGATCTATGAGTTCATGGCGAAGGGGATGATATGCCATAGCATTAATAGTAAAGTCCCGTCTTGCAAGGTCTTCTTCAAGAGAACGAACAAAAATCACACTTGCTGGGTGTCGACCGTCTTGATATTCTTCATCGATGCGGTAGGTGGTAATTTCGTAGCTTTCTACCGGTTCTCGGAGAATAAGGGTAATAGTCCCATGTTTAATACCCGTCGGAACGGTGAAGTGTTCCTTTCCATCGGGATTTTTTGCCTGTGCAAAAATACGAATAACCTCTTGGGGCGGGGCACTCGTAGCAAAGTCGAAGTCAAAATTCTTGCTACTATTTTCGTATCCTCCCGCTATAATCATATCTCGGACAGACCCGCCTACCATATAGATTTCAAAACCAGCTTCTTCAACTGTCTCAATAATCCACCGAACCGAGGAGGGTATTTCCTGAAAGAGATTTATCTTGAACTTTTTCATCATGACTTGCTCCGACCAAAAACCCTTTGCACAAGAGTCGCGGCACTGTCATAGAGGGCTTGAAGTTCATCGGGGAGGATGCCCGCTCCCAAGGCGACCGACTGCCAGAGTTCCGGCGTGAGAAAGTCTCCTACATCATGGGCATCGGAGTTAACGATAAGAGGTGCCTGATACTTCCTCGCCAGGGAAACCACCCTTCCATTTCCCAGACAGTTTCCTTTCCGATAGCTTATTTCAAGAAAGACACCATGCTTAGCAGCGAGTTTTACATCTTCTTCATCAATAACGCCGGGATGAGCCAGAATATCCACTCCAGCAAGAATGGCAGCCCGATTGGTACCAGGACGAACAGGTTCTACTATAGTCTCACCATGCATAACCACAAGCTGGATACCGTTCCCGCGAGCATACTCACAAAGTTCCTTGATTTCATCAGGGAGCACATGGGTAAGTTCTATACCAGCGATCACAACAATGTCTTGTTGTTTGGTATTCATAACCTCGGCAAACTGAGAGATCTCCTTGCAGAGGATTTCGATGTTGCTTCTATCAGCGTGGTCGGTGATAGCGATTGCCTCATATCCTTTGACAATGGCTCGACGAATATGCTCTGAGGGAATAAGGGTTCCATCACTCCAGAGAGTATGGCTGTGAAGATCAATAACTCTCTGCATAAATATCCTCCGCTAATTTTTGAATAAAGGCAAAACTCTCTTTCAAGAGCGATTCTTGAACAGGGTGGCTGTAGGAAGGAGAGGAGGGTTTCACATGACCAAGGCGGTCAATCAGCACGACCCGCACCTGATTGGAGGTGTTTTTCTTGTCGTGAAGCAGAGGAATGGCAACTTTATCCCACGCAAGTTTCATTACCTTCTCAGGGGACTGAAGGAGGTGAAGTTTTTTCAAAGAGGAAATAATTTCAGGGAGAAGATGCTTTTGTCTGAGATAACCCAGACGATTACTTATAAAAACCTCGGCAACAATACCCCATGCCACAGCAAAACCGTGTAACATCTCATAGTCCAATGCATGTTCTATGGCATGCCCCATGGTATGACCAAAATTCAGAATTTGACGTAAATTTTTTTCTCGAGGGTCTTTGCGAACAATGTCGGCTTTGATTTGACAACTTTTCCAGAGAAAAGACGGCTGAACAATCTCATCAGGTAAAGCATTGATAATGGCTTCATAGTAGCTTTTATCAGCAATAAGGGCGTGTTTTACCATTTCTACAAGACCGTTTCTTTTTTGTATTTCGGGGAGTGTTTGCAAAAACTGAGTATCTGTGATGACAAGCTCAGGGAAATGAAAACTCCCCACGATATTTTTCCCTGCCGGAGTATCAACTCCAGTCTTGCCACCGATCGAACTGTCCACCATAGCAAGAACAGTTGTGGGAATTTGGACAAACCCAATACCCCGCATATAAAGCGAAGCGACAAATCCAGCCACATCTCCTGTTACACCCCCACCCATGGCGACGATGAGGCTCTTTCGATCGAAGCCTTTTTCTATAAGGAGGTGAATAAGGCTCGTTACAGTTTCCATGGTTTTGTGCTGTTCTCCGGAAGGCAAGCGGAATACCTCAACGTTTTCAAAGGAGGAAATTTCATGCTGCCACAATGAAAATACCTGTTCGTCAACGATAAATCCCACCTTTGAGTGAGGTCTTTGCACAAGAAATTCCCTCAAAGTCTTCTTCCAATGCTGGTTGCCAAAGACAATTGAGTAAGATTTCGTTTGTGGTGAAGGAACAGCAATACTGAGTTTAGTTACGTTCATTCAGGCTTTGCTCCATCTTGAGTCGTGCAATAACATCAGCGGTAATGTCCACACTCCTATCGTAGAAGAGAAGCCCAGCGGTATCCTTTGTGAGAATGAGAGTGTAGCGCTTTTCGTTACCGATTTTTTGTACCACAATAAGGATTTTGTTGTATATTGTTCGGGTCATGTCGTTACGAAGAGCATCGAGAGCCTTATTTGCCTCAATGGTAAACTCAGCGAGCTCCTGCTTTCGAGTGTCGATTTCAATTTCCCTCCGAGTACGTTCTTCTGGAGAAAGGGAGGAATACGACTTTTTGTAGTCTTCTTCGAGTGTAGCGATGGTCTTTTTTTTCTCCTGTATTTGTGCGTCGTATTCGGCACGCTTGTTTGCAAGCTCTTGCTTAATATTGTCATATCCGGGATAGGATTGCAGAATGCGATCCATGTCTACAACAGCAACCTTTACCAGCTTAAGGGCAGCGGCATTTTGTCCAAAAACAATACTTGCCACCACAAAGAGAAGCACACTATACAGAACTTTTTTCATCCCAACCTCCTTTTAAAACATTCCTTGTATTGAAAATACAAATTGCCAATCGCTAAACAATTGATCGGTTCTTTCAAGTCGGAACCTCTGTTCTGCGGGATCGTAAAAACCTCTGCGAACCAAATAGAAGCGCAGGGGAAAGCCTGGGATATTGAGACGAATTCCAGGACCAAAACTGAACATGGTTCCTTCGGGGTTGAGTGGAGCAATGCCATTGTAGGTAGTCCAGAGGTTTCCTACATCACAAATGAAAACGCCCCATACCCAGAGTTCATAGATCTGATAACGGAGTTCAAAACTCTGATAGAGTTTGGACTCTCCATTTCGAATGAGTCCCATCCAACCACGAAGCTCCCAGATACCATCATAGCTGAGGAGATCTGATGTCCCATACTCCTTTTTGCCATTGAAGATCTGGGGGAGAATGAACTCGGTAGAGATATTGTACGCGAGTACGATTTTCCAGATGGGGTTGAAATAGGTACTAAAGAAGGTTTTTGTCTTAATAAAGTGGCTTTTTCCTCCGAGAATACCACCAATACCACCATAGAATGTGAGTATTGCCTGGAAAATACTTCCGCGAGTAGGTTCGAATGGGTTATCTGTGGAGTTTCTGGTAGCAGTAATACCAAAGTAGTTTTTAAATATCCACGACTTCTTAAGATCATCCAGGAGTCCTGTGTTCGTCTGCCAGTGATCAGTGAATAAGAGAGGGGTTTGGAAGTTTGCCCCTGTATCCTGGTAGAATGAAGAACCAATCGAGAAATTTCCTGTCCAATAGATGCCAAAGCGTCTTCCCACGTTTGCACTCAGGTTAATACTGTCTCGATAGTAGAGTTTGTCATTTGTGAGGGTAGTGAAGCTGTTACTTGGATTATCCACATAGTGGAAGTCGGAGCCATCAATAATACCGTCTCCATTATCATCAGTGGGAATGTTCTTGGACCAAGAACGGGAAAAACCAACATTAAATCCTGCAGAAATGGGCAAATCAAAGAGATAGGGCTCTTGAAAGCCGAGGTTGATTGATTGGCTGCGTTCTGCCCATTCCCCTCGAGCAGTAATCGTTCTCCCTGTACCGAGAAAGTTCTTCTCAGAAATCTGGAGGTAGGCTGAGAATCCGCTCTCAAACCCATAGGTTACACCAAAAGTGAACAATCCAGTGCGTGTTTCCTCCACATCGATATTCAGATTTACCAAGCCTTCTGCTGAACCAGGATAGCTCAAAATGCGGACATCAGAAAAGTATTCAAGCTGCATAAGGCGGTTACGGGTTTGTTCTACTTTTCGATTGATATAGAGCTCTCCTTCTTGGAAAATGAGCTCTCGTTGAATAACCTTTGTTTTCGTACGGGTGTTTCCTGTAATGAGGATCTTTTCAATGTGGGCTTTTTTCCCCTCGTAGAGAATCAGCCTGCTATCGATCACATTGGTGTTGGATCGTTTGCTGGGGACAAAAATAACATTAGCATACAAATAGCCATTGTCGGCATACTTGGAATATATCGCATATCTTCCCATTTCCATTTGAATGTAATCATAGATGCTTCCTTCTTTGAGAGGGATTAGAGATCGGAGTTCATTGGTAGTATAAATGGTATTGTTCTCAATGGTAATATCTCCTGTGTAGTACTGTGTTCCCTCTTTTACTTCAATGTCTACATAGATGGCCGTGTGGTTATCTTTTCCTACATTGGTGATGTGCCATGTGAACTTTGTAATTTCAACGTCAAAGTATCCCTTTTTCTTATAAAGGTATTCAACGGTTTGTTTGTCTTGCTGAAAGTCTTCTTCCTTGAGCACTCCCGAGATGAAAAACCATAATTTCTCCTTGGTTTTCATGGCATTTTTGATTTCGCTTGCTTTTACTGCTTGGTTGCCCGATATATTGATTTTTTCTACGACAATCTTTTTACCCGTGTTAACGGTAAACACAATATCATAGGCATTTGTTTTTTTCTTGTCGTAGGGCTCATTGGAAACGGTGAGCGAGACATTGAGATAGCCTTCTTCAATGTACTTTTTCTTGATAATGGAGATAGACTCTTCTACCATTGTTGGTGTGAAATAATTCTCTTCCTGCAGAGGAATGGCCTTTTTGAGGTCTTCCACGCTCAAACTACCCGGATTTTTAAATCGTATCCATCGAACATAGGGGTTTTCTACCACAACAAAGGTAAGCCTTACGCCATTGGTGAGCATTTCTTTTGTTACACGAACATCATTGAGTTTACCCGTCTGAAAGAGGAGTTTTAGGCTTTCGTTTACCTTGGCTTCAGAGAAAACATCCCCTTTTTTGAACGTAAGACTACTTCGAATCTCATACTCGGGTATATTTTGAAGACCTTCAAAACGAATATCTTGAATAATCGTTCCCTGTTGGGCAAAGAGGCTTGTGAAACACAAGGTTGTTACAAGACCAACAATGGCAAAAATTTTTCGATGCATACTCTTCTCCTAAAATCTCCGTTTATAGTTAATTTCTAGTTTTTGCTCATACTCAAGGGTTTCTCCGATATTCTCTCCAATTATTGGAGAATATACCCATCCCATCTCCAACCCACCCAGAGAATAACTCACTCCAAGGCTATACACAGGCACGAGGTTTACAGTGTTGCTTACATTCTTGCCGTGAAGAGAAACATCCGCCTCTACCAAGACATTGGGCAGAATATAGCGTCCTACTCCCACCGATGATCCCGACAGGAGCGCAGCCCATGAGAGGTTTGATATATTCCCAAAAAGATAACGAGAATAGTTTTCGGTCAGCGTACTCCGAATGGTAAAAAAATCAAGTCCCAGTTGCTGACGAAGTCTGGCAGAAATGGGAGCAATGACAAGCACATCCTGTGCCAGACCTAACCCCGTAGTCACAAGTTGCTGGGCTGTCTGGGGGGATACATTGGTATTTTGTGTTGCCTGGGGGAGTCCAAGGTAGGCGATAAGTTCCTCCTTTTTTCGCTCTGGTATGGAGTAAAAATTTACAAGATTTATTGTAGGGAGTTTTCCCTTAAAGGTCAAATAAATATCAATATTCTCCAGACTATCTCGATATTTGTATTTTGCTTGAAGATCTACCGAGGGCAGTAACTCATTCTGGAAAACGACAGTTCCCTCTGTAATCTGATAGTTTTGTGAGAGATACCAGAGATTTCCTGATGCTACGTTGAGTTTGCCCGATAGAGTAAGGTAAGAGAGAGGTCCTTCAACCTTTATGACGGCGCCGGGTTCAACACTGAGGTTAACAATCTCACTTTGGAAGCTTACCTTTTGGTCAAAGAACAGATTAAGCCCCAAAAAAACGGGGAGGGATGGTATCTGAGTTGAATTCTGAAGGAGGGATTGGAGGCTTAACCACAGCGTGAGCTGACGAAAATGGAGGTTGCCTGAAAGAGTAATTTGTTCTGTGTTGCCAGCGATATTTATAATTTTGGGGTAGATATTCCCTGAAACCAATCTGTTCCGAAGGCGAATAACATCGGATGATCGTTGAGCCCCCAAACGAAAGGAAAAGGGCTCTCCTTTAAAAATGTTATAAGCTCCTTGAATCCAGAAATTTCCCGTTGTGGTGGTGAGTTTCTGACGGGGAAGAACAAGACTTTCGTTCTCGAGGGTGCAACGAATGTACTGGTTGGTGATTCTTGTGAGGATTCCCGGAACACTGAGGGAAAAATCGTGGAGAGAAATGCTTCCATCGAGTTGAGGATCTGAGAAAGGTCCTGAGAGATTAACAACGGCAAATACGCTACCGCTTGTACGAATACCCTGCCATTTATCAAGAAGGGAGAGATTGAGACGATGCTGACTTTTGGTTTGGTATTCCTTTGACGACAGATAACCGTTGATGTTTCCTGTTATCCAAGGGAAGAGATACTCTAAAGTGAGAGCATGGTTGGCAAGGGTGTAGCGTCCGTTGATGCCATAGAGCTGGTTTTTCTCAAATATAAGTTCATCCTTATAAATGCGAACTCTTCCACTCCAGGGTGGCTGAGATTTTTGCAATACCTTCCACTCGGGAATCCGATAGGTAATCATTCCTCCATCAGAGCCTTTTTCATATCCTCCAACCATGGAGAGGAAAATAAGCGACCCTTCACCTACCATCACCCGTACATCCCACCCTGCTGATTGTGGGGTATTTTGCCAAAAACCACTTCCCTCAAGCCTTATGCCCTTATTTGAAAATTCAACTCCATTCAAGGTGAGTCGGTTTTCATCTTTTGTGATACTACGAATACGGAGGGTGTTTTCTCCATCGGACACCGAGCACTGTCCTTCTCCTGTAATCTCTAAGCCTTTTCCTTTAATCTTTCCCGCTCCGTCAAAGATAACCCCCTTTTTCCCTGGAAGCATAATGCCCACCTTCCGCAGATCAAAAATGGTTTGCCAGGAGTTGGCATTCCACTGAAAGGCAATTCCCCCACCACGGATAAATCCAACCTCAAAGGTGGGAGTGGGTGTTTCATAGATTCGTCCCTCTCCTATGAGAGTATCTTGTCCCAGAGCAAGCCAGAAGGTGTCAAGGATAAAGATAGCATTGGACTGTTGCCCTCTTATGCGAAGCTTGTAGGTAGCATCCTCAATTTGACCATTTCCTGAAGCCACAATGCGGTACAAACGATTATTCTTCAATTGGAGAGTCCCCTCACTAAAGACAAAAGCATCTTTAGAAAAAATGGGGAGATGTATGCGCTGATTGGTAATAGACCACTGGAGAGTATAATCCTTTGTCGTATGATTAAACAAAACAAGGATGTTGGAAGATAAGTTTGCCTTACCTTGCCCATTTCCGAGGGCTAAATCCTGCTCATAGGAAACTGAGAGTGGAATTTTGCTTATCAATGGATGAGTGGCTATCCCCGTGATGGAAATGGAGAAAAAACGCCTATTGGGGAAAACGTTTTTTATGGTAAAGTCTCCCCGAAGGTTTGCTTGTGGGAAAGAAAAATTCGATAAAAGAATAATGGCATTGGTGGGAGATTCTGTTCTAATGAGGTAATCAACCCCCATTTTGCTTTCTCGAGAGGAGTAGTAACTTCCTGTGGCTTTTCCATTTATGGTGATAAGACCTCTTGAATTAAGAATGAAAGTCCCCCTTGTAGTGAGTTTTGTTTCGGAGAGGTTAAAAACATTCTGAGAAAGAATGGCTGTGAGTGCCGCTCCAGAAATACCACTTCCCTCAAATGAGACAATGATATTCCTGTCCATACTTCCCTTAAAGAAAAGATTCCCACTCTCGCTAGAAAAATACAAGCCATTGTTTGTGCTGTGAATCTGCAAGCGAGTATTTCCCGCCCAGCCTCTATTGACAAGAAGATTCTGAAGAGAAAGTGAGCCTTTTGTGTTTTTCCAGACAAAATCAATTTTTCCTCCAAGCTTGATGAGATCTGGCACAACAAGGAAGTCTTTCATAAAACCATATGCTTGTAGGGTCTCATTGTTTGTTTTCCAGTCAAATGAGAGCGTCCCACCTTTTTCTCCTACCAAAACCACCTTTCCGCCGTCGGGATGAATCACGACGTCAAACATTTGGTTATTATCCCCTCGCATAGAAAAGGAGAAAAAGAGCTTACTTCTCTTCCACACGCTCGTAAGGGTGTATGTTCCTGGAGAAAAATAGTACTCCAAAAAGCCTTTTTCTTCTCGAGGTTGGTAGCGAAGAGAAAACCTTGTTTGGTAGGAAATCTCATGCTCCTGAAAATGAAGCGAAAAACTTTCTCTTGAGTTGGTTTTTACCAGGGGTGTCTTTCTGTAGAGAGAAAGGTCACCATTCAAGTTGGTGAAGATGTCAATAGGTATGCCTCCCAGTGAGAGCTGGAGTTTGCTTGAGATGAGTTTTTCCCACCAGTTTGGACCATAGGAATTGATAAAAAAAGATCCCTCACTATCAAGATAGTGAATATTATAGTTGTCTCTAACAGAAACATTTCCCATAAAGGAGAGATTCCAGCCAACTATTTTAGGAGAAAATATCATGTTGGAGATGCTTGTTTCCACGAAAAGCATTCGAAAGAGGGAAAAGTTTGCCGTTGTATTTCTCAGGACGATTTTAGGGGATAGGGCATAGGTATTGGAAGAAACCAATAAATCCCTCAGTTCAGTGATTTCCCCTTGCAAGTTTCCCCCTCGAATCTCAATACGATAAATGGCTTTTTCCCTTTCCCAGAAAAAAGAGGGGAGATAGAAGATGGAGATTGAGTCAAAAGAAAACTCATTGCCCTCGCCTCTCGTAAGGGAGACATTTTTTGCTCCCACGAAGACAAAGGGGAGATTGTAGAGTTTGCCGACAGAAACATTGAATCCTGGAAGCTGGGAGGCAATGAAAGCTTCTATCTTTGGTTTGTTAAGGCGAAGAAGAGCATCAATCCCTACAAGAACAAGCACGTAGAGAAGAAGAAAAGCCAACAAAGCTAAAAAACTTCTTTTCCAGGAGAACATCAGAACCACGACATATCTTATTTTTTCGATGAAGCAACTACTTCATCAAGGTAGGAGACAAGCGAGGTGATGGTGGCTTTGAGTGCCTTCTGGGTAGCCTGATCTTCACTGAGCCCTATGCCTTTTTCTTTGATAGGGGAGCCTTCGTTGACCTGATTATTGGCGAGATCTATCAAGGCATAGACGAGGCGTACTTCTACAGAATACATCCCTGCGAGGGTATTCATCCCTGTTGTCTTACTCATATCACCTAAAACAGATGTGTCAATGGTGACATAGAGAACCCTTTTTGCTTCTTTATTGTTATTACGAATCTGTGCAAGGATTTTGTCTTTGCTAACCTTTTCACTGGTAAAGAGATCTTCTGTTACTCTATCGGCATCGAGGATGAAGAATCCCTTTTCGGCAAGAAGAGAAGCAAGCATGTCAGAGAGTTGAGGATTAGGTTTGTATTGGGCACTCTTTGTGTCTTTCACAATCTTTTGCAGAACTATGACGACTGTTGGAATAGCCTTTACCTTTGGGCTTACCTTGAGCTTTAAGGGGATATGATTCTTTTCTTGGTAGGCGGCAAGTTGCTCGGCAAGCTCGCTGTCAGCAGCGATAATATTACTGTATTGGTCAAAGGAAAGGGCGATTTTTGCTTTGATTTCTGAAGACTTTGGGGCTGTAGGGATGGTGAAGGAAATTTTTCCTTTTGCATCGGTTGTGGTACCACCGTTAGCCACAAATTTGGCTTCACCAGAGAGAACGACAACGGGGATGCCTGCGACTGGCTTTCCCTGTTCGGTATCAATTACCTGAACCTGAATGGGATCACACCCTCCCTCTGTATAGGCATATCGGGGCTCTGTAGAGAGTTGTAGGGAGAGTTTTTGATAGAGGGAGAGGAGTGTTGTGCGAATTTCCTCATAGACATCCTCGTTCTCAGCAGCCTTTCCACTGATCTGAAGTCCTTGCCAGAGGGCTTCAATGGCGGGCTGGTAGAATTGTTGCTGAGTAAGAGTTTGAGCATCGCTTAAGTACTTTTTCGCTATGCTGCGCTGCTGTTCGATCAGTTTTTGCTGCCTTTCACGTTCTTTTTCAATCCATTTTTTGGGGAGTTTAACAAGAACATAGAGAGTATAGCTGCCATCACTGTACTTTTCGTAGTAGGTGTCTTCTACTTCTACACTTACCTTGGCGTTGCCTTTGCCTTCAATACTCTCTTGAATCTGCTGCTGAAGGGTGGAAACATTGTCAGCCTCTGAACCAGTGGCTTTGTAGGAAAGTTTTCGCGTGACCCGAATCCCAATGTAGTCGATGAGGGCTTTTGTTGCTTCAGAAACAGCGGCTTTTTTTGCGTTTCCAAGAGAGGGTTGTTGTTCTGCCATACCAACAAAATACATAAAGGTAGCATCGGTTTTCCCTTTGAGAATCCACTCGGGTGGTTTTGGGGCAGATTTTTCTACAATCTTTGGGGAAGAGGGTTTTGTATTATCGGAACATGCGGTAAGCCCCATAATAAGTATCACCACTACAGCAAAAAATCCTACAAAAAAGACATTTTTGTTACGCATAACACTCCTCCTTTATGCTCATTATTTATTATATATTCATTATTGCAAAATATCAAATAACGAAGGGGGAAGACAGAAATTTTTCTCAAAACCTTTCGAGGGCAGGGTGTGGCATCGCAAGATCGAAGCAGTTCTTCGATGATATTTATAATGAAGCAATTTGCTCCTTTGACTTTTTAAAAGTTTCTCAGTATACTATACACATTATCGGTCTTCGTAAGGAGTAGGGTTCATCTATGGCAAGGACAAAGTCGGTTTCATCATCAAAACCTCTTAAAAAGCTTGTCGTTGTGGAGTCTCCCTCCAAAGCAAGTACCATTAAAAAGTACCTTGGGAAGGACTACGAGGTTCTCTCCTCTGTAGGCCATGTGATTGACTTGCCAAAATCTCGGTTGGCTGTAGATCTTGAGACCTTTGAACCTGAATATATTGTCATGCGAGATAAGTCCAAAGTTATCAAAGAGTTGCGTGAGGCTGCTAAAAACTCTAGAGCCATATTTCTTGCTTCTGATCCTGACCGTGAAGGGGAGGCAATTGCATGGCATTTGAAAAACGATCTTACGAAAAATGTCCTGCAGAAGTATGGCTTGACTATTCCTATTCAAAGAGTGAAATTCAACGAAATCACCAAAAATGAAATAGAGGCGAAGATTCAATCTCCTGAGGATATTAACGAACTCCTTGTTAATGCCCAGCAGGGGAGACGTGTTATCGATCGCATCTTTGGTTACCAGCTTTCACCGCTCTTGTGGAAGAAAATCAAGTCAGGGCTTTCGGCTGGTCGTGTACAGTCCGTTGCTCTAAGACTTATTTGTGATCGAGAAGAAGCCATAGAAAACTTCGTGCCAGAGGAATACTGGGAGATCCAAGTTCAACTCAAAAAAAACAAGACAAAATTTTTGGCTCAGCTCAGTAAGATTGATGGCAAAAAAGCAGCTCTTCACAACGAAAACGAAGCCATGGCTATTGTGGATCGTCTCAAACAGGCAACCTATCAGGTAAAAGATATCAAAAAAAGAACAACAAGTCGTCAATCTCAACCTCCGTTTATTACAAGTACACTGCAACAGGCGGCAAATACAATTTATGGTTTTTCAACGGCAAAAACGATGCAGATTGCCCAACAGCTCTACGAAGGTGTTGATATTGGAAGCACTCGAACGGGTTTGATTACCTATATGCGAACCGATTCCACGCGTATTTCTCCTGTGGGTATTGGACAGGCTCGAGCCTTTATTGAAAAAACCTTTGGGAAGGCCTATTTGCCGGAGCAGGCACGCATTTTTGCCACGAAACAAGGGGCTCAGGACGCTCACGAAGCCATTCGGCCTATCAATGTGGAGTACACTCCCGAGAGCATTCAGCAGTATCTTACTCCTGAACAGTATAAAATCTATTCCCTCATCTGGAAACGCTTCATTGCTTCGCAGATGACATCAAGTCAGTATGAGCAAACATCCATTGAAATTGAAGCTGATGGCCTGTTGCTAGTGGCGAGTTCTTCTCGTCAGGTTTTTGATGGTTATCAAAGAGTGTATGATTTCTCTCGAGGAGAAAAGGAAGAAAACGACAAACCTCTCCCTGAACTTCAGGTAGGGGAGGTGCTTGAGATGATTGAGATACGCCCAGAACAGAAATTTACCTCTCCGCCTCCTCGTTATACGGAAGCGTCCCTTGTGAAAGAAATGGAAGAAAAGGGTATAGGAAGACCCTCTACCTATGCTCCGACCATTCGCACTCTTTTTGAACGCCACTACATTAAAAAAGAAGGCAAGAGTCTTTTACCCACTCTGCTAGGGAAAAAGGTCAACGAACTTCTCGTGAAGAATTTTCCTCAACTGGTGGATATTGGCTTTACTGCAACCATGGAGAGTGAGCTTGACGCAATAGAAGAAGGAAATAAACCTTGGAAGGAAGTAGTCAGAGACTTCTACACACCGTTTTCAAAAATCTTGAGCGATGCCTATGCTCATATTGATAGCATCAAGGGCACCTTGGATGAACCCACTGAATATGTATGCGAGCTTTGTGGCAAGCCTATGGTGAAGAAGTTGGGACGGTATGGCTATTTTCTCGCCTGCAGTGGCTGGCCAGAATGTCGAAATGCCAAATCATTTCCGTTGGGGAAGTGTCCCAAATGTGAGCAGGGGTCAGTAGTAGAAAAAAAGAGCAGGGGAAAGAGGGTTTTCTACGCATGCAATCGTTATCCAGAGTGTGATTTTAGCACTTTTTTGAAACCAGCCATTCAGGATGAACGAACGAATGCCTGTCCCAAATGTGGTTCTCTTCTCTTTGTTAAGACAGAAAACAAAAAAACAAAATGGGTTTGTCTCAAGGAAGGATGTGGGTATGAAAAAAATATTGGGTAGTGTTCTCATTGGGGTGTGTCTTTTGTGGGTGAGTGTTTATGCCCAAGATGCTTCCGTTGCTGAGTTTGCCACTGTTTCTTTCTCAGGGGGAACAGAGGTTTTGCCTCCTGGTGTTTTGGTTCGAAGAGGAGGAAGCAGTTCATCCAATTTTATTCAGTTTCAAAGCATCAAGGGATGGACGAGCTCTACGCTTTTGACTCCTCCGGAGAACTGGAAGATTACTCAGGCTTCGAGTGTTGTTCTATGCCCCCGTATCTTTGTGGATACTGCCCCTATCGCTCTCTGGGTGTACAAAAAATCTCTTTGGTGGTATAATCTTGAACAGAGACGAATTGTTCGTAAAGATGATTTTGACTCCATATCAGATATTATAGGATTCTACAAAGATCGTTACCTCCTTTTTGCCTACACTTACCGCAATCCAGAAAATACAAAATCTTCCTCGTTTCTGGATGTGTGGGTGTATGATACCCAAACACGACGAAAAGCAAGAATTGGTTTTTTTGATAATAACCGTCTTTCTTTTGAGGACTTTGTTGTTTCACCTGACTATCGCTATGCTCTCATTACTGTGGGCACTCCCAAGCAGTCTGTTGTGCATTTCTATAATCTGCAACAATTCTCGTGGGATGGTTGGGCTACCAATGTTTATCGTCCCCGTTGGCTTTCTGATGGGAGAATCATTTTTTACAATAGAGAGGGCTTGTGGGTATCTGACTCCACTCGCTGGATAAATGCTAAAGGACAGGTTGAGGGGGAACTACGTGCCTTGCCTCAAGAGGTCAAAAAGATTCTCTCCTATCGTGTGGAAGGGAACGATATTTTTCTTTTGGCGGAGAATCGCAGGGTGTATCAGGGTAAGGTTGGCACAAACAGTTGGTTTCTCACCGATTATAAAAGTCTGGAGTGGAGTAGTGATAAGCGTTTAGACTTTTATGTGGACAATAATGGGGGTCATCTCTACGACGTGCTCCAGAAGAAGCTGTATCCACAGTTTAGTGGCGAAAACCCCCAAATGGAATTTATTGCTTTTACCCTTGATGGCATTCTTGTTCAGCAGAGTTTTGCCAAAATACTCACTTTATTTTTGTTGGACAGTAGTTTAAAGGAACTCTATCGCTACAAGGCTATTGACAAGATTCATGCTATGAGTGGTGACGGTGTTCTCATGGAAGTGGTTGAAGAGGGAGATGAGCTTTTTCTCATTGTAGAACAACCACAAAAGGGGTACTATTTCATTTTTCCAGCGAAGCTTTAAAATGGCCAAAACCACAGAATCACATATGACCACAGTACACCAACCAGTGCCCCTGAGATGATTTCTAATGGGGTGTGGCCACGAAAAGGGACATCAAAGAGCTGTTTTCCTACTACGGATTCAACCGTTTTTTGTATGTTTCCAACAGCGTTACGGAGAACAAGGGCATCAGAGATAACAATGGCTGAAAATACCACCCCAACAGCAAAGGCTGCTGAATCAAAACCAGCGGTGAGCCCTGTTGTCAGTGTAACTCCCGTGATGAAAGCAGTATGAGCAGAGGGAAAATCTCCATACGCTGCAATGTTTTTCAAACGGAAACTTTGCGTTTTCCACCACATTCGAGCAATTTTAAATCCTTGGGATGAAGCTTGAGCGGCCAGAGCAGCGATAAGGGGTTTGTTTGAGAGAAGACTTTCCCACCACATATTTGCTATCCTAAGGCTTTACTTTGAGAAGAAGTGGATTGAGTTTTTGACTGTAGAGTTTATTGATGACTTTTTGGGCTTCTTCACGGGAGGTATAGTACCCGACTCGCACACGGATAAATCTCGTGTTGTTTACCACAGTTTCAGAGGTAAAAGCAGGGAGCCCCATATTCCTGAGTTGTTGGTAGAGTTTTATCGCATTATCCTGTCGAGTAAACGCTCCCACCTGAACAACATACTTTTCTCCAGCCTGAAGAACATCATTCCCTGTAACACGAAGCTCTTCTTGAACGGGTTGTGAGGATTTGGTGGGGATGTTGTTGGTTAGAGGACGCGTTTCGAGGGGGATAACCTTTTCTTCGGGGAGAAGAACATCGGTGAAAATAATCTGGGGTTCAGAGGAAGAGGTATTGGTTGTTTTTGGTGCGGGCACATCTTCACGAGGAGGAAGAGGTTGAGAAGGTGCTGTCTTGTTTGTGGTGATGGCTGGCACAAAAATCTCTTCTGGTTCATCAAGGATGAAAGAGGGATTGGGTTTTGGAGTTTCGACAGTTTTTTCCTCGTAGGGAATAATGAGAGCCTGGGGACTATTGGTGGAGGTAATGTAGTTGGTTATTACCTGTGTATTGGTGATATAGTTGGTGACTACTTTTTTTTCATCTGTCGGAGAAGGAAATGCTCTCTGATTGGTGTTGGGAGAAAGTGAGAAGGAAGAAGTGTTATTTGTCTCATTGCCGAGGCGAATGATTGTTACTTTTACATAGGCGGTTCCCTTTTGGAGAAAACCAAGCTCTTCGGCAGCCTTCTGGGAAACATCGATGATTCGATTGTCAACAAATGGCCCACGGTCATTGATCACCACTTCAACTTTTTTCCCATTTTCGAGGTTTTCTACTTCGACAACACTTCCAAAGGGTAGGGTGCGATGGGCAGCAGTAAGACTCTGCGGGTTATATATCTCACCGCTTGCTGTTTTCTTGCCTGTTAACTCTTGCCCATACCAAGAAGCCACACCATAAAGATACTTTGGGAACTGTTGTCCCCACAAAAATGTTGTAAAGAGAAAAACGAGAACAACAACCTTATTCTTCATAACATACCTCTTCGTGGATTCCGAACCTATTTAAAATATCGACTTTTTTCTGAAAAGATTGAGAAAACCCATTTGGGTCTTTTTTTCCTCAAAAATTTGAAAAAAAGCTTTTTTTGTGCCATAATAAAAAACACCTGAAAATAAGGAGAAACTATGCTGACATACCAGGAGATTATCTTTCGACTGAAACGATTTTGGGGAGAACAGGGATGTCTCATTCGTGAGCCTTATGACCTGGAGAAGGGGGCTGGAACATTCAATCCCGACACCTTTTTGAGAGCTATTGGACCAGAGCCATGGAATGTTGCCTATGTTGAACCCTCTCGAAGACCAGCTGATGGTCGCTATGGAGAAAACCCCAATCGTTTGGGTTATTATTTCCAATTTCAGGTTATCATGAAGCCATCACCAGATAATATCCAAGAGCTCTATCTCAAAAGCCTTGAAGAGCTGGGGCTTGATCTGAAGCATCAGGATATTCGTTTTGTTCACGATGATTGGGAATCTCCCACTCTTGGGGCATGGGGATTGGGATGGGAGGTCTGGCTGAATGGAATGGAAATCACCCAGTTCACCTATTTTCAGCAGGTGGGAGGGTTGGATTTGCCTTCGATTCCTGTGGAGATCACTTATGGTACAGAGCGTATAGCTATGTATCTCCAGAACAAGAATAATGTTTTTGATATTCAATGGAACGAAGAATTTACCTATGGTGATTTGCAGAAACAAGAAGAAGTAGAGTTTTCTCGTTATCACTTTGAAATTGCTGATATTGAACTCTATCGTCGGTTGTTTGATGATTTCGAAAAGGAATGCGAAAAAGCCCTCGAAAGGGATGCTGTGCTTCCAGCCTATGACCTTACGATGAAATGTTCGCATGTCTTCAATATTCTGGACGCTCGTAATGCCATCTCGGTAACTCAACGTGAAGGCTATATTCTTCGAGTACGAAGACTTGCATCCCTTTGTGCTCAGGCATACTATAAGAAACGAGAAGCTCTTGGTTTCCCCTTGCTCAAAAATGCGAAGAATATTCCAGCTTGAACAGAGTATACCAGACATTCGCGCTGTTCTGGGTCGTTTAGGGCACAATTCACACAAAACAGAAGCAGGGGAGTGGATACAGCGTATTGAACATCTGATAACAAAATACGCTCATCTTCTCTCTGCACGGGGTGTAGTCGATACCTTCCCTGTTGTTCAAAAAAGTGACGATACTATTGTTCTTGCCAACGGGCTTATTTTCTCCTCCAAGAAACTTGCCCTTGTGCTTAAGAATAGTCAGCAGGTTACCGTAATGGCTGGCACACTGGGACAACCCATTATTGATGAGATTCAAAACCTTCTTGCACGAGGTGAAATAACAACAGCGGCTATTCTTGATGCCATAGCCAGTGAATCCATAGACCACTGTATGGACTGGATGCAAGCCATTCTTTTGAGAGAGCATCTTCGATTTGGTTCTCGCCCTACGATGCGATTTAGTCCAGGGTATGGGGATTGGGCACTTCCTATTCAGCAAGACCTTGTCCGTTGTTTACAAGCCGAAGAGATAGGGCTTTCTGTTCACCCTGAAAGTTATATTCTTCAGCCAGAGAAGAGTATTACGGCTGTTATCGGTTGGGAAAATGCTTAATTCATCTTTGAGATTTAGAAACATTGTGCCGATAAGTAATTGAGGTATATCATGCCAAGGAAAAACAGCCCCCTTAATTTTGCTTTTCGTGAATTGCAGCTCAAAGATCGTCTTCTTGAAGTGCTCATACGGGTACAAAACTGTGGTCCTGAGGAAAATGAGGACAAACTCATGAGTATTTTTCTTCAGGCTTTTTTACACCTTTTTTACTTTGAACGAGCAATCTATTATCGCTTTGAAAAGGGAAAGGGATTGAAATGGGCAATTGCAGAGGGTATTTTTCCTGAAGAACAGCAAAAGCCCTCTTTTCGTGGCATTCTTTCTGAGATTCTTGAGTCGGCTGTTACCTTGCGATGGACACAAAAACGAGTTCCCTTTACGCGCGAAGGTAGAGAAGTTCAACTCACTTTTTTGGTTCTTCCTGTCGTTCACGAAAAGATGTTGTATGGTGTTTTCTATGTCGATGGAGAAAACCAAACAGAAAATATTGATATTGATTTGATTCATATTCTCCTTGCTCAGGCAAGTCTTTCGCTTTATTACAGAGAAATGTATGCCACTATCAAGAATCAGCAACTCGAACTTCTCAAATTGGCGAACTTCAAGAATGAACTGGTGCGTCAGATTACCTCTAACATCGAACAACCCCTTGAAGGGACACTTCAATTTATGAATTCTATTCAAACGACTGTTCCTGCTGGGTGTGAGACACATTTTGGGGAGATTCATCGCAGGCTGAACCAAATCTATCTTACTTTGGAGAAGACTCTTAATCTTGGGAAAATAGGCGCCAATATTGAGGATATCTTCCAAAAGGATGTTGATATTCGTTTGATGATTGACCGTATCCTCAAAAACTATGAGGGGGAGATTCGTTCTCGTCGTATCAAAATCAAAGTGGAAATTGCAGAGAATTTTCCCCTTCTTCGTGGAAACGAGGATATCTTTCGAACAATCTTTGATGAACTCATAAGCAATGCTATCTATTACAATAAACCAGCAGGGCATATTCATATTCTCGCCTATATGAATACGAAGGGAAGGATTATCGAAATTCGTGATACGGGGAGAGGAATACCAGAAGAGAAGCAAGCCCTTATTTTTGAACAATTTTATAGGCTTCCCGATTCGGAAAAGTACAACGATAAAGGAGCAGGGCTTGGTCTTTTTCTGGTGAAAAAGTTTCTTGCTTACTATGGGGCAACCATTTCGGTGCAGAGTACAGAAGGAGAAGGCTCAGTTTTTACTCTGGTCTTTCCATAGGCTTCATTTCTAAAATTGGCAAAAATGCGATCTTTGTGTTATACTTATTCTATGGCGACTGGCGAGGATGGAAATAACCATCGGGGAGCCTTGAATATCCTGTCGTCCGCCTGGGCAGGGAAACTCGAGGAGGATTTATGTCTTTGAAAGTTATTCAGGAGTATGTGTCTTCTGTGTCTTCGCCATCGGCAGGTATGATTGCCTACCTTGCCAACCTTTCGCAGGTTGCATCGGTGGTGCCAGAGGTGGCTCGTTCTATTGTAGCAGAACTGGAAGCTCAGCGAACGCACCTCAAACTTATAGCGAGCGAAAACTATTCATCCCTAGCTGTTCAGTTCGCAATGGGAAATCTTCTCACTGATAAGTATGCGGAAGGCTTTCCCTACCACCGCTTCTATGCAGGGTGTGAAAATGTGGATGCTATTGAGGAAAAAGCTGCCAAGCTTGCCTGTGATCTCTTCGGAGCTGAGTATGCCAATGTGCAGCCTCACAGCGGTGCTGATGCCAATCTGATGGCCTTCTGGGCTATTCTGAATACCCGTGTTGAAGTTCCCTATCTGAATAAACTCAACGAAACCAACCTCTACAAACTCACAGATGCACAGTGGAAGGAACTCAAAGCTATGCTCGGCAACCAGAGGTTGTTGGGGCTTGATTACTATTCGGGTGGTCATCTTACCCACGGTTATCGCTACAATCTCTCCGCTCGTATGTTTGATGTTTACAGTTATGCGGTAAGTAGAGAAACAGGGCTTCTCGATTACGATGCTATAGAAAAACAGGCAGAAGAAGTTCACCCCCTCATTCTTCTCGCGGGGTACAGTGCTTACCCTCGCAAGATAAACTTCAAACGTATGCGAGAGATTGCTGACAAAGTAGGGGCAGTGCTCATGGTGGATATTGCTCATTTTGCTGGATTGGTTGCTGGTGGAGTGTTCGATGGTGAATACAACCCCATACCCTATGCTCATGTGGTTACAACAACTACCCACAAAACGCTGCGCGGTCCTCGAGGTGGTATGGTGATGGCAAAGAAAGAGTTTGCTGATGCCCTTGACAAGGGCTGTCCACTTGTTATGGGGGGACCTCTTCCCCATGTTATGGCCGCAAAGGCAGTTGCACTCGCTGAGGCATCCAAACCAGAGTTTCGTGCCTATGCTGCACAGATTGTAAAGAACAGTCAGGCTCTGGCTCGTTTCTGTCAAGATGAAGGTCTGGACATTGTTACCGGAGGAACGGACAATCATCTTTTCCTTGTAAATGTGGCAGAAACGGGAATTACGGGGCGTCAGGCTGAAAGTGCTCTTCGAGAATGTGGCATAACCCTTAACCGCAACTCGCTTCCTTTTGATCCCAATGGTCCTTGGTACACGAGTGGTTTACGGATTGGAACACCAGCGGTAACAACCCTTGGTATGAAAGAAAATGACATGAGAGAAATAGCTTCTATTATTGCTTCTGTTGTAAAGGCTGTAAAGCCCGCCTACTCAGAGAAAGATAAAGGCCCAAGCAAAGCCAAATACGAGATTTCAGAAGAGGTGAAAACGCAGGCAAATCAACGAGTAATTGACCTCCTCAAGAAATTTCCTCTCTATCCCGAGCTTGATCTTGCATGGTTGAAGAAGGTTGTTCAGTAGCATTTTTCCTGTAAAAAATGTAAAAAAGAAAAGGCTGTCCACGAGGGACAGCCTTTTTTGTTGGCTTAGTACACAAAGAGCATTTCTCGGTATTTGGGGAGAGGCCAGAGGTCATCTGCTGTCTTATCCTCCAGTGTATCAACGGTGTCACGGAGTTCATTCATGGCAGAAAGAACCTCATTGCAGTAGAAGTCCGCTTTTTTCACCTCATCCTCAATGGCTTCAGCAGCGTTGATTTTTTTCTCCAGAGCTTCAATTTGGTTTTTCAGCTTGACGATAAGCTCTCCATACTCTTTCACCATGCCCACCTGCTGGTTGTAAAGAGCACTATCGATATCCTTTACAGAAGAAACAGAGTTTGTCAGGATATTCTGGTAGCGGAGAGCGGTAGGCAGAATTTGGGTGCGAGCAATGGCAAGAGCAGTTTCTGCCTCAATGTTGAGTGTCTTGGCATAGTTCTCTACAAGGATATGGTATCGTGCCTTAATCTCCACTTCGCTGAGAACACCCATCTCCTTGAAGACTTGAATATTCTTCTCAGCGATAAAGTCCCGCAGGGATTCTGGGGTTGTTTTTCGGTTGGGGAGACCACGGCGAGCAGCCTCTTTTTCCCACTCAGGAGAATAGTTGTTGCCTTCAAACCGAACAGGCTTGCTCTCCTTGATCATAGGAAGAATTACTTCCATCACAGCCTGATTGAATTCCATTCCCTTTTTGAGGTTGGCTTCGATCTTGTCACAAACCTCTTTCAGTACCTTTGCGACAATAGTATTGAGCACAAAGTTGGGACCAGCAATCGACTGAGAGGATCCTACAGCACGGAACTCAAACTTATTTCCTGTGAAGGCAAAAGGCGAAGTACGATTTCGATCGGTATTGTCCTTGCTGATACGAGGAAGGGTGCTAATACCCAAGTCGATGATCTGCTTGTCAGTGTAGTTTGTCTTTTTGTTCGCCTCAATATCATCAAGAATCTGGCTCAATTGATTGCCAAGAAACACCGAGATAATGGCTGGAGGTGCCTCGTTAGCTCCAAGTCGGTGATCGTTACCGGGTGTTGCCACAGAGGTTCGGATGAGATCAGCATAGCGGTAAACAGCAGTGATCACCGATGTCAAAACAGTCAAAAACTGGAGGTTTTCATGGGGAGTGCTCCCCGGCTCGAGAAGATTTTCCCCGGTGTCTGTTGCCATAGACCAGTTGTTGTGTTTTCCAGAACCGTTGACCCCTTTGAAGGGCTTCTCATGGAGGAGAAGGGCAAGGTTGTGACGATTAGCCACTTTGCGAAGTATCTCCATCAAGAGAAGGTTGTGATCAGTAGCAATGTTGGTTGTTTCAAAGATGGGGGCAATTTCAAACTGAGCAGGAGCCACTTCGTTGTGGCGGGTTTTTGCAGGAATGCCAAGCTTGAAAGCCTCGATTTCCACATCCTGCATGAAGGCGAGGATACGATCGCGGATAGAAGCAAAATAGTGATCCTCCATCTGCTGCCCACGGGGAGGCTTTGCACCAAAGAGGGTACGCCCTGTAAGCACGAGATCCTGACGACGAAGATAGTATGCCTTATCAATCAGGAAATACTCCTGCTCTGGACCCACCGTTGTGGTAACACGTTTCACATTTTTCTTACCAAAGAGGTGAAGGAGTCGAGTAGCTTCTCTATTCAACGCCTCCATAGAACGAAGCAGGGGAGCTTTCTTGTCCAATACTTCTCCCGTGTAGGAGAGGAACACTGTGGGAATACAGAGGGTGTTTCCATTCACACCTTCCATAATGAAGATGGGAGAGGATGGATCCCAAGCAGTATATCCACGCGCTTCAAATGTTGCACGTAGACCTCCACTGGGGAAACTCGAAGCATCTGGTTCACCCTGTTTCAGGGTTTTTCCCGAAAAGCGGTTGATAGGCTGTCCCCCATCATCAAAACTGAGGAAGCTATCATGCTTTTCAGCTGTTGTTCCCGTCATAGGTTGGAACCAGTGCGTATAGTGGGTAGCACCCTTGCTGATAGCCCATTCTTTCACACCATGAGCCACTTCTTCTGCAAGAGCATCATCAATGGTTCCACCATTTGCGATGATGGCTTTGAGCTTCTCATAGGTCTTGTAGGGCAGGTAGGTTCTCATAGCCTCGTCGTTAAACACATTAGACGCAAAGTACTGGGGAACGGGAACTCCCCTATACTCGTCTTTTACCGTAGATTTCACCTGCCGATTTCCGATAATGTCGCTCAGCAGATGATCTCGAACAGAAAGGGACATAACTTTTCCTCCTCAGGAACAGTTTTCCCTTATATTTAGCAAGAAACGTGCCAAAAATTCTTATTTACTAAATAGAGATTTTAACGAACTTTGCATTATTACTGTTGTGGAAATGATGAATAAATTTGCTTTATTTTTAAGCGTTTCTTATAATAATGGTCAAAAAACAGGCAGGAAAACCATGAAGGATATGGATAGTCATCTGAAACGTTTGAAGTTGATACAATACTTAAGCATTGCTATGAATCAAACGGAGAATTCAGAGCAACTCCTCCAGCTTATGCTGGACAAGGCTATGGAACTTACCCATGCGACGACGGGTTCCATTATGCTTCAAGATGAAAGCTCCCGCTATCTTCGCTATGCTGCCTATCGAGGTTTTGACGAAAATAGGGTGAAACGTGTTCCTATTGCTATTGGAGAAGGTCTTACAGGAGCGGTTTTCAAGGATAGTATTCCTCGATTGGTCAATAATGTGAAACAAGATCCCCTTTATATTCCCCTGAGAGAGGATATTCAATCTGAGCTCATTGTTCCCCTTCAAGTAGAGGGTAAGGTCATCGGTGTGCTCAGCGTGGACAGTGTTGAGAAAAATGCCTTTACAGAGGAGGATCTTGAACTCCTCTATACGATTGCCAACCAGGCAGCCCAGATTCTCTACAGAACACGCCTCTATGAAGAACTCAAGTACAAAATTCACCTTCAGGAAATTTTGATTGATATTTCTCAGGTTATCGAGAAAAAGATTGATTTGCAGGAAATCTTTAGCATGGTGATGTCCATTTTGGCAGAGAGGATTCATATCATACGGGGTATGTTGGTTCTCTTTGAACCAGAACAAAACGAACAGCTCTCTATCTTTGCAGGGTATAACCTCACACAGGAGGAGTGTGAGCGTGGTATCTACCGCGTGGGAGAGGGGATTATCGGTTCTGTGGTAGCAAGTGGTCAGTCGATTGCGATTCCCAACATTCATGAGGAGAGTCGTTTTCTCAATCGATTGAATATTAAACGAGATAAAAACAAGGTTATCTCCTTTATTGCTGTTCCTCTTAAGCTTGAAGGGGTAACGCTTGGTGTTCTGGCAGTAGAAAAGGAATACGACAACCGCGTGTATCTCAAAGATCTCGAGAATATGCTCTTCTTTGTGGGACAAATTCTTTCCAACAAGGTACGGCTTGCCAGAACGATTCAACAGGAGAAGGCAACTCTCATCGAAGAAAACCTCACTCTTAAAAAAGAACTCAACAAAACCTACAGTTTTCATAGCATCATTGGGAAAAACCACAAGATGCAGGCTGTGTTTGAACTCATTCATACGGTAGCCGACACCAATGCCTCTATTCTTATTTTGGGAGAGAGTGGAACAGGGAAGGAACTCGTTGCTCGAGCTCTCCATTACAACAGCTCTCGAAAAGACAAGCCTTTTGTCAGTATTAACTGTGCAGCCATACCAGAATCCTTGCTTGAATCAGAGCTTTTTGGCTACAAAAAGGGTGCTTTTACAGGAGCAAATGCAGACAAAAAGGGGCTTTTTCAGCTTGCTCACGGTGGAACTCTTTTCCTTGATGAAATTGGTGATATGCCCCTTTCGCTTCAGGGTCATCTTCTTCGTGCCATTCAGGAGCGAGAGATTACTCCATTGGGAAGTGAAACGCGCATTCCCATTGATATTCGGTTGATTTCTGCTACCAACAAGCCTCTTCGCAATCTTGTTAAGGAAAAAAAGTTTCGCGAGGATCTCTACTATAGGCTCAATGTCATTGAGATTAATATTCCCCCTCTTCGCGAGCGAAAGGACGACATTCCTTTGTTGGTGCAGCATTTCATCAAAAAGGTTTCAGATAGAGAAGGGAGAGAGGTCGTTGATATCAGTGAAGAAGCCCTCCTTGCCCTTATGAACTATTCTTGGCCTGGCAATGTTCGGGAGCTGGAGAACATCATTGAGCGAGCCGTTATTCTCGCACGAGGGAAAAAGATAGAACTTCACCACATTGTTTCTTTTCTCTCCATTGAAGAGGAGAAGAGGGTATTTTCTCTGAAGGAGTGGGTAAAGTCGTTTCTCTCTCGGACAGAACTGAGAACTCGTATCTACGACGAAGTTATAGGGGAGGTGGAGAGGGAACTGATTCAGCAGGCACTTTTGTATAACAACCACAATAAGCTCAAAACGGCAGAGTTTCTTGGTATTAATCGCAATACTTTAAAAAACAAAATTGACCAGTATCGTCTAGAATAACTATGGTCTTGTTTGGAGGAGAATACGCCGAGTGTTTTCCGTATCTCCATAGGTGAAATCAAGAATCGTTACGGGAAGTTTCATCTCCTTCAAGAGGTCTGGCCATTCGACAAAAACAAGGTTATTTTCAGAGAAGAGCTCAAAGATGCCAATATCCTCGAGTTCCATCTCAGATCGAAGTCGATAGAGATCAACATGATAAATAGATTCAGTGGGGTGGAGATAGTGGTGAATAATAGAGAATGTTGGGCTGGCCACCCCTTCTTCAATACCCCAGTCTTTCAAAAGCAAGCGAACAAAGGTTGTTTTCCCACTCCCAATATCCCCTCTGAGAAAAAATATCCGAGGAATGCTTCGGGTACGAACAAGCTCTCCTACTTCGTGAGCGATGGTTTCGGTATCGGAGAGGGAAGACGAAGTCCATTCTTTTCGCATATGCCCTCACGACATCAAGTCGATGATTAAACCTTTAATCTGTTGCACGAGATTGAAGTAAGAAACCCTATTCTTTTCATTGCTGAGAATGAGATGAGCCATCTGCTGAAGCTTTTCATCAATGCTTTCAACAATAACATAAGTGTTTACCTTTGCAAATCCTACCCGACTGGTGATTGTATTTACTTTCATGTTTTTGAGGGCATAGCGTACCATGGCTTTCACACAATTTCGGTAGCGGTTGAAATGCTCAATATCAGGATTTGCAGAGAGTTGTTCTCCCAAAAGATCGATCATTCCTCCAAGTTCCTGGAGATCGCTTTCTGTCATTTCCTCTATGGAAGTAAAGAGATGCTCAAGATCAGCAGACTCCATAATCTCACGAAAATTCAGTGTAGCCTTTTCGTTTTTCTTTTTCTCCATTTGTTTGGAAAAACGAAAGAAAGAAAGATTTTCAATCTTCATGGCTCTTATCCCTCGTTATGAGTGCATAGGCATTATGATTGTGAATTGATTCATAGTTTTCCACCTCCACTTGATACCACACAATACGGCTATCCCGATCAAGAGCGAGGGCAATATCCCTTGCTGTATCTTCGACAAATTTTGCGTTCATATAAGCTTTTTCAGTGATGTATTTTTCATCGCTGCGTTTGAGGATGGAAAACAGAGGGGCTGAAGCGTTTTTTTCTGCTATGGTAATAAGCTCTTCAAACCACACGAACGCTGTTGTTTTGGCTTCGATACGAACAACTCCTCTCTGATTGTGTGCTCCATAGGCACTAATCTCTTTCGAACAGGGACAGAGGCTATGAACAGGTACCTCAACACCCATTTGAATACAGAGGGCATCGGAGAGCTTTGCTCGAATAGAGCATTGATACTCCATATAGCTTGGAACATGGGAAACAGGGGCTTCTTTGGAAATGAAGTAGGGGAAACGAATTTCAATATGTGCTTCTTCACACTCAAACTTTGTTTTCATCTCTTCAAGCATAGCACGAAGATTTTCAATGGAAAGATCCTGAATATACCTGTGGAGAATTTCTCCAAAGCGACTCATGTGAGTACCACGATAATGGTGGGGAAGATTCACATACATATTGACATCGGCAATAGTAGACTGGGTCTTGCTCTTCTGATCCCTCACTACAATGGGTACACGAAGGTTTTTGATACCGACCTTATCGATGGGGATATTACGATAATCGCGTTCATTTTGTACATCTTTCATGCATTATAGTATAGCAAAAACTTTCCAAAATGGCAACTTTTAAAAAAAAGGGGGCGCTTGAAGCGCCCCTTTCGTGTTTATTACTCTGTAATCTCTATTGTCTGACGAGGGGTAATGCCTTCCTTTCCCTTGACATTTCTCAGGTAGATAAAGTAATCAATCTTATCCCCAATATTGGGTTTACCAAGAAATACTCGCACGGTACCATCAAAGCCCAATTTTGCTCGGATGCGACGGTAATTGGGCGCATCGTTGAGGCGATAGACCAAATAGATGTTATTGTAATCAATTCCATCGACGGGATCATATACCTTGAATGTCAAATAAATTCCTGACTGGGAAGTAGGCTTATCTGGATAGAGCGTGAGTTCTGTGAGCTTAAAGGGATTGCCTAAGATCTTGGTATCGTAGCGATCCTTGTCCTCGGCAGGCACATCCTCTCCTGCACTCGCAAGTGGAGGAATGGAAAGTTTTTTCCTTTTCAAAACACTAAGAAGAATGTCATACACTTCTGCTGTTTGCTTCATAGCCAGTTCCATTTGGTTGCTTGCGTTTTTCATGTTGGCCATGCTCCCCGACCAGAGCCAATCAGAATGAGTGGCAAGAACAAGATTTTCCCATGTTTCCTTGTAGAGATAATCGGGATAGCTGGTATCAAGCTTCAAATCAGCCACCATCTGACGAGCTGAGAGAATCTCGAGAACCTTTTTGCCGTTGTTGCGAATGTTGTCCCATATAGCCTGCTTCAGCGGGTGATCGAACCAAATCTTGTAACTTACTGTGCCCGTTTCAATGTCATAGTACCAGCCACCAGAAATCTTCTCTGCCAGAAAACTCTGCGTAGGAATACTCTCCTTGAAGATATCTTCACCACTCTTGAAACGCACCCAAGGGATTGTTTTGAGTTTGGTGAAGAGCTTGTCCATGAATTCTCCATCACCAATAAACTCTCCATTGTTTACAATCACAATAGTGGCAGAACCATCCTTGTTCTGCGATGCCACAGAGATGAGATAGAGGATGAACTCGTCAATGGCTTTGTCTGTTTTCTTAAGAAGAATATTTACCGCCTTGGAGTCTCTCACAAGGGTATTCATGGCAAAACCCTTACTCATGATACGAGATGGCTTATGGTAGTCAATATCAGGAATACCCTTGTAACCAGTATCCACAGCGATATCAGCAAGATAACACCATGTGAGTTTATTCTTTACCACGGGCTCGACAATATTTTCACTGAATGCCATTTCAGGGAAGAAAAAGCCTGTGGGGGCAACGTCAAAAACCAGCTTTTTAATAGTAAGATCCATGCGAACCTGTTCTTCGATTTCCTGCTGGGAAATAAAGGGAAAGAGGGGGTTGCCATAGCCCGTAGCCATAAGGTTGAAGGTGCCTTTTTTGATGAGATCGCCATACATTTGGAGAAACTGAGGAGAAACAAGCATCCACTGGTAGATAAGAGCACCGCTAATAATGATATCACTTCTCACTGTTGGGTGCTTTTGGTAGAGTTTCACAATATTGGAATAAACACCCATCAGTGGCTGAAGATTTGCCTTTATTTTACCAGGAGAAGGGTAGATGGGTTGATTCAAAAACCATGCAAAATTCACCGTAAGAGGCTTCATATTAGCAGGAATGGGGATTTCTCCCATCTTCACATTTCTCTCAGCACGATACACTTCTGTCCCCGTCTCATCAACAACCCGAACAACGACTTGGTAGTATCCACCTTTAATCTTGGCGGAAGCCTGACTCGATGCAGAATAGGAAACAAAACGCTCTGGAACAATTTCAGCTATGGTATCTTCCTTGATAGTATCAAGGAGATTTTTTGCATTGTCGTAGATCTCAATGAAGAGTTTAGCATTGCGAATGATGTTAGGGGTAAACTTGTAGATTTGTCCACTCACAGTAATTTTTCCTGCTGAAAACTGGGCTACCATCGAACCAGTAAACCCTGTTTCAATGTTTCCAGCCGCAATATTCTGCATAGGGGGTAAGAGAACAATACTCACATCGTAGAAAGCGCTCTCTTTTGGTTGCAGAACCTTTTTCTTAAAAACGAGATCATATGTGGGAACAATGGGATCGTGAAACGTCCAATAGGCATCAATAAGAAGAGGAGAAAACAACCATACAGCAGAGGATTTGCCATCCTTAGTAGTAAGCCCAGCGAATCCTGCTGTTGGGTACATGTCAAGCCCATGTCCGGCACTTCCGGGGTTGAAGGGAATCCCTACAACATCATTGTCCAGAGGCAACCAGCTACTCTTTGCCTCCTTATTGGTGGCACCGAGAATAGGACGAGATTGGTGCCAGTAGGTAACCTCCATGGGCTTACTCGTTGTGTTTTTGATTTCGACGACTCCATACACAGCAGGGGCAAAAGTATCCACTGAAAGTCTTTTGGTAAGAAAGAGTCCCTTCTTTTGGGGGTTAGCTTTTCCCGCATCAACAGAGAGTTCAATATACGCTTTTGTTTCATCCTTCGTTATCCCAAAACCAACGACATTGTATTCTGTTTTGGCAAGCCCTGGCCAAGCAAGGTCTACAATATCGTAGAAAGCCCCTGCAGAGTCGGGAGAATTGGGATTAAAGGTTTGAACCAGTTCTTCACCCGTCTCCTTGTTGACAATCGAAAGGGCACGTCCACCCATTTTTGCATCAATGACAACCTTGATACGGTTGTTTTCGAGGACATAAACTCCTGTCTTATCACGATAAGCAAAGAGATTGCTTGCCTTGGAGACATAATTCTGTCCCCATATCAAGCTTCCCAGCAAAGCAAAAAGTACTATCCACCAACGCTTCATAGCCTATCCTCCTTTTTTTATTCTTCGGTAAACCAGAAGGAAATTCCTGCACTTATACCACTTTGGTAGGTCTGGAAGTAGTTTTGCCACCCCATAGTATAGGCAAGTTTCAATCCGAACCAACCAAACTTAAGATCCGTACCCACATCCACAAAGTCGTTTTTTGCAATATCGAACACAATAAAATCAGACCACAACATCTGCACATCGCTAAAAAGACTCCACTGAGCAATAATCGGTATGCGAATTCCTGCTCCGACAGCAAGTCCATACGGGGTATAGTTATGGGGTGTTGTGTTGTACATTCCCCCAAGTGAAAGCTGGAAGAGAGGCAGAACATGGAATCCCAAATACCCTCGCGCCAAATGATTCATCTCTGGGGTAAAGCCAAAAGCTTGTGTTTCGATACCACTGTAGAGGAGGTTTATACTCACCCCTGTCCAATTTCGAACCATTTTTGGCCACCAAACATCACTTTGTTTCTTTTTCTGCGTTGTGCTTTCAATGCGTTTTGCTACACGGTTACGTTGTTCTTTCACTTTTTCATAATCCTTAAACTGAGAGGCATCTATCTTTGCCAGCACTTGTTGATAGATACGGAGGGCTTCAGCATACTGGCCGTTTTCTGCCTTGCGATCGGCCTCATAAATCATAGGAGTAATGGTATCAATGAGTGCCTTTGCATCGCCAGCAAGTTCTTTTTCAGCTTTTTTGTTGTTGGCATTTTTCTGTTTGAGCTGAATGTCGACATAGGTGTTGGAGAGTGTGTCATTTTCAAAGGCATTGACATTTTCAATAAGCGAGAGAGCTTTATTGTAATACTTTAAGGCATCTTCGTAGTTTTCATTCTGGGCTGCCGTATCTCCTGCTGCCACATGTCCCATTACCTCACCCTCAATGGTTTTCCAGACATAGGTGGCATAACTCATCCGAATCGAAGAGCGAAGCTCAGAAAGGATCGAATGCGAGACAAGCCCACTTCCATCGAGACGAGCAACCAAAGAAAGCATTCCAGCAACACTATTGGAAAGATCGCCTTTTTCGGCCTGAAAACGAAGAGCCTCATAGTTTGTCGAAACATCGATGGCAAGTTCAACCACAGCAAGCGGTGTTCCTAAATCCTTTTTAGCCGAGAGAATCTCCTTTACAACTCGTTGTACCTTGGGGAAATCCTTGTATTCAGATGAGTTCAATGTTAAAAGGGCAAGAGCAAAGTTTGAACTGGTAGTGAAAAAGTCATTCTGATTCGCAGCATCGAGAGCCTCTTGGAAGAAGAACATACCACTATCAATCACATCATCCTCTCCAACTCCCGGCGTCGTGGTAAAGGTAATAAGCTTCGTGTCCTTAGAATCAATGGTCATATTGGTGACGATAGTCTTGAAACCTCGTTTGTTGAGTTTTAGGGTAATAGTTCCCATTTCTACAGAAAACACATTGGAGCTTGTAAATCCAACAAAATCATCGTTTACATACGCTTCAAAACCCTTTTCTGGGACGGTACTGACATAGAGTTTTGCTGGAGCATCTTTCAATTTGAGAAACAAAATATTTTCCATATTGGGCTGGATGAAAAAGTTCGTAGTAAGTGTTTTATAGCCCTCTTTCTCAATACGAATGGTAAGTTCACGAGCGGGTAGCATTGTGAGTTTGAGGCCTCCAGCAACTGTTTTTCCACGAGGAATATTGTTAACAGAAACATAGGCATCATCTGGTTGTGTCGTCAGAGAAAGATCTCCAAAAATAGGGGAGAGCTGGGCAAGGACGACATTGAAACGAGAACTCGACCACTCTACATTTGTTACTACATTCATATAACCCGCGTTTGTTCCGTGAAACTCAAGGGCAAGGTAGGGGGTTTCGGAGAAGGCAACAATAGCCGGTGTTTTATAGCGTTTTTTCTCTACCGTTACCGTGAGGTTCTTCTCAGGAGTAGAAATAAGGTATCCTACTACTGATTTTGGTGTCAACTTAACAGTGAGTTTCTTTTGTTCATCCTTGAAAATAATATTGGTTCTGAAGGCCACATAACCATCCTTGATGACCGTGATGAGATTGAGACCGGGAACAACTTGAGCCTCAAAGGCACCATTCTGTATAGTACCAACCTTGCGACGATTGATGATAACAGAAGCCCCCTCGTCGGGAGAGCTGATAACAAATGAAGTACCCTTTCTGCTGAGGGAAACATTCTGGATATTGAGAACATTCGGTGCAAGGTTAAAACTTACCTGTTTCATACGGTAGTTCTCTGTTTCCTCAAAGACAACCGTTTTTGAACCTGCAGGAAGATTGGTAATAAAGAAGGGTGTGCGTCCCTGAACCCCGTTTTCAAGAATAAGAAATTGTGCGCCGGGGTAGTCAGCATTGAGGAAAAGATGACCTGTTGGGATACTTTCAGCACTTCCCACAACGGTGCGGGTAGCCACAAGACGAATTGTATACTGAGTCGGTGTAAATCCTACGGAAATATTGGTAAAAAAAGGATCATAACCATCGGCACGGATCAAGACAGGGTAAGATCCCAATGGCAGGGTATTTTGTCCCGGCCTGATGATCACAGAAGGAAGAGAAATAATCTCAATATTATTTGCGGACGCAGGAACAATTGAGAGTGTCATTTTCCCTGTAACCTCTGGCTGGTAGTAGTAGCGATCCCATTGATTGAAGAGGGTGATGATACTTTCTTTGAAAAGGGTGTTGAGAAGGCTGCGATTGGTAAGACTTGAGGCTGGAATAGAAACTGTCTGAACAGTGGGTTTTGTTGCGGTGAGATTGGGATAGAGGCTAAAATTCACTGTGTAGGTAGTTCCTTGCAGAGAAAATTGTATATCCAGAGCCTGCTGGAATCGTATATAGTTGGAAAGTGATTTAAAGAACGTAGGCGAAAAGGCTGCTGGCTTCAGGGGTGCAATCTTGGTAGGTTGAACAATCTTTCCTTTCACACTGATCAGATTTGTGTTGGTGCGGTTGATTTCAGCGATAACACTATTTGCCCAATCAATAGCCGTAGGAACAGGTAAATACACATTATTCAGTATATCGTTTAAATCGTTGAGATTGTAGATACATTGACTCATGAGCAACTGATAGGAACCGTCGTCCATATTCTTGGGTTTGGGACCCACGGAAACGAGGGTAGAAGTTTCTGACCATGCCAAAAAGGGCAAAACCATGAGTAGTAGGGCAAATTTTTTCATATATCTTCCTCCAACTAAAAATTAGTTCATAGTTTAATTATAATCCTTTTTTGAAAATAGTCAATATTTTTCGGAAAAGATTTCTTTTAAAAAGCCCGTCCACTGTTTATTATATCAAAAAAAAGAGAAAAAATGGAAATAAGAACGGGGGTTTTTCTCCAAATTTCTGCATTTTTCCACCAAAACACCTTTCCCCTCGAAATTTGGAAAATTTTTTCTTTTCCCTGTATGATAAAGACTATCAAAAGTGAGGTGACGATGTTTTCTCCGGGTGAAAAAGTGTTTTATCCCTTTCACGGGGCAGGGGAGATTGTCTGTATTGAGGAGCGAGAGATTCTCGGCGAAAAGACGGTCTATTATATCATTCGGTTTCCCCTTACAGAGACTACCATTATGATTCCTGTGGAGAAGGGGGAAGCTATTGGGCTTCGTAAACTTTCCTCGGTATTGGATATAAAAAAGTGCTTTGAAGTACTCAAGAAAAGCCCTGTAACCATCGATGACGATTGGAAGGTTCGTTACAAACAGAATCAGGATCTCTTGAAATCAGGGAAAATCGAAGACATTGCCATGGTAGTAAAGATTCTGTATACTCGCAATTGTCAAAAAGAATTGTCAACGACTGAAAAAAAACTCTATCAGAGCGCTTTTAACATTTTGATCAGTGAAATCTCTCTTGCATTGGACAAGACCGTGGATGAGGTTAAGACAGAGATTTTGAATCTCTTGGCACCGAACGCTTCATAAGAGTGTAAGGTAGTGATGAGGCAAAAGAAATTGCTTGCGAAAACATTAACTTAACATAATATAGATTATAGGAAATAAAAAACCTTATTCCAAAACCCCTTCTCCAAACAAAAAGTCTGAAAATTGCATTGCAACAACTTTTTCTTTATACTTTAATTTTTAAAAGAAAAAAACATGGAGGCTTTAATGACGTCGTCGGTTAAAATTTCGAGTCGGGTAACCTGGGTGGGATTCTGGATTAATATTAGCCTGAGTATATTGAAATACATTGCTGGTATTCTCGGACATAGCCAGACAATGATTGCGGATGCCACACACAGTCTCTCTGATCTGATAACGGATATAGCCGTTCTTGTTGGGCTTCGTTATTGGTCAAAACCGGCAGACAGCACTCATCCCTATGGGCATCAGCGTATAGAAACTTTGGTCACAGGACTCATTGCATTTTTGTTGGCTGTTGTAGGAGTAGGTATTGGCTACAACGGATTGGTAAGCCTTCGTGAGCCTGATGGAGCCCCTGTTGGCAAAATTGCTTTGGTTATGGCTTTTGTTTCGATCGTGGTAAAAGAGATTCTCTATCGCTGGACTGTCGTTCAGGGAAAAAAGCTGAATTCTCCAGCTATTATTGCCAATGCTTGGCACCATCGTTCTGATGCTTTGAGTTCTCTTCCAGCTTTTGTAGCAATTGGTATTTCGCTTATCAATCCAAGTCTTTCATATTTTGATCATATTGGTGCTGTTGTTGTTTCTCTGTTCATCATCAAGGTGAGTTGGGATTTGCTTGCCCCTGTTCTTCAGGAGCTTTCTGACAAAGGAGCAAGTGATGCGGATGTCATGATGATTATCAAGATTGCAGAATCGATTGATGGTGTTCGTGAGGTACACGCTGTAAGAACTCGTCAACATGGGAACCACATGTTTGTTGATCTTCATGTGCTTGTTAATGGGAATCTTACGGTGAGCGAGGGACATGACATAGCTAGCGAAGTAAAGCATAAGCTTCTCGAGCATGGTCCAAGTATTCAGGATGTTATTGTTCATATCGAACCGTACGAGACTGCTTCTCGAAAAAGCGAAAATAAATAGCTTTTCTTTTGCAAAAAAGAGGATGTTGTGTTACAATAATCCAAGGAGGTAGCTATGACATCGAGTGTTACCAATCTTATTCTTACTACAGCAGTTTTTATGTTTGCTTTGAGTACCATTCTGGGAGTATTGATTTTGATTTTTTCAAAGGTATTTGAAGTCAAGGTGGATCCCCGTATTCAAGAAATCAATACAGTTTTGCCTGCCTACAATTGTGGTTCATGTGGGTATCCAGGTTGCATTCAGTATGCCACTGCCATAGTTACAGAAAATGCGCCCCCAACCAAATGTACTCCCGGTGGCGCTGAGGTCAGTGCTAAGATTCGAGCTATTCTTGAAAAAGCAGAATCAGCAAATTCGTAACCATTAGCATAAAAAGGAGCCTTTCATGGATGAAGAGATCAAAGCCCTTACTGAGGAGATAGCTGACTACTCCTCTACTCTTCAGAAAATTGTTAACGAGTTTGAAAAGGTTATTGTGGGACAGGAGCATCTTCTCAAACGTATGATTTCGGCTCTTCTGACAGGGGGACACCTCCTTGTGGAAGGAGCACCAGGACTTGCTAAAACGCTTTCTATCAGTACGCTTGCTAGACTCTTTGATATGGATTTTAAGCGTATCCAGTTTACTCCTGATCTCTTGCCTGCCGATATTCGTGGCACCATGATCTACAACATGCAAACAGGAACCTTTGATGTAAAGAAAGGTCCTCTATTTACCAACTTTGTTCTTGCTGATGAAATTAACCGTGCCCCTGCCAAGGTGCAATCAGCTCTTCTTGAGGCCATGCAGGAGAGAACAGTTACCTTGGGAGAAACCACCTATGATCTCCCCTCTCCCTTCTTTGTCATGGCAACCCAAAACCCTATTGAGCAAGAAGGTACCTACCCTCTTCCTGAAGCCCAGATTGATCGTTTTTATATGAAAGTGCTTGTCTCCTACCCTTCTCCCAAAGAAGAAAAACGTATTCTTCACCGCATGACGGGAACAATGGAACCTACTGTCAAAAAAGTGGCCACCAAACAGGATATTCAACGACTTCAGAAACTTACCGCTCGCATTTATGTTGATGAGAAAATCTATGATTATGTGGTTAATCTCATCCAAGCAACACGAACCTCTCATCAAGACTATATTCGCTACGGTGCTTCCCCTCGTGCCGCTATAGCGTGGGTCAAGGCAGCCAAGGTAGAAGCGTTAATGGATGAGCGTGGTTATGTCATACCTGAAGATATTAAGCATACAGCCCACGACATTCTTCGACACAGGCTTATTCTCAATTTTGAGGCTGAAGCCGAGGGGATAACAAGCGATCATGTGATTGATACCATTCTGCAGGAAGTAGAAATACCATAATAAACATGGTGTTTCTTTCATGTTTTGATGTTAACAAACGTATTAACAATAGAAATAAACAAATTTTTAAGGAGGAAGAAGATGAACAAAATTTTTTTCTTGTTGGTGGTTATGGTTGGTGTTGTCGGTGGAATGTATGGTTCTATTGCTCGTCTCAACGGAATGGGGTTGTATTTTGCTGAGAGGAACTCCTTTTCCTATGGGCAGGTGGTTGATGATCCTATTTTCATTATTGAAAATGGATCTCTTGTTTATCGGCTTTCCAATGAAATAGCCTTAGAGCCCTGGGGCTTTCTTTACTCGGGGGATTGGCGCACAGCTTTTGGGTAGGGGCTGTTTCACACACCGTGGGTATCTGTTGCTCTTTTCGTGAATATGTTTCCTTGGGAAGAGGATATGTTCGACAAATATCATGAGAGTGATATAGTAAATACTCCTAACTATCCGGGTGGTGTATCCCCTTCCGATTATAATCACGTGTCGGACCAAGAAAAAAGGCCATGGTTTGATCTCGTTGTGGGAACGCAAAAATTGCCCTTCTCTCCCTATGTTGGGTTTTCTCTTGTGGCGGCAAACTATACTGAAACAAAAGAGCACATCCCTACACCTGTTGATCCGACAAAGTCTATTGTCTACACCGAAGAATCAGCCTATCTTTTCAAGTTAAGAGCAGGGGCAACCTTTGATATTCTTTCGTTGCTTTCGCTTGATGCTAATCTCGGTGTTTTATTTCCATCGGGAAAAGTCCAAACAAAAACTACCATGACAGAAATTGCTAACTACAAAAATGAAAAAACCCTCGCAAGCGATGGCAATATTGGTTTTGAGGCTCGTGTCTACCCTCGTGTTAAGTTTGGTTCTTCGCTTGAATGGAAGAGTGATATTGTCTATCGATTCTGGAAAATTGACAGTAAGTTTTCGACAGCAATCGATCTCAATGGAGATGGAGACTATGTTGACGTAGGAGAAAACAAGCAATCTGACAACCATCCCTATAGTATTCATGTCGCGGTTGCTGGAACGGGAGTGGATTACCACACGGAAAAAATGCGACTCTTTGCCAGCATTCACAATCTTTTCCAGCTTAGAAACGAAGAGTGGTTTGTAGTAAACCAGAGTACAGGAACAGATGTTTACTTTGACAAAGAAACGGCTTCGGATATTATGAACCACATCATCATCAACGGTGGTGGGGAGTTCTTTTTAAAACCTTGGTTTGCCTTTCGTTTTGGGATAATTTCTATGCGCATGATTAGGAGTACGACGAAGACCTCCTACAGCTATTCTGGTACAACAGAAACACTGAGAGATGTTGCCACGGAAGGAGAAATCAGCAGTGGACTCTTGGGACAATTAGGTCTCTCTCTTTCGCTGGGACAGTTTACATTTGATTGGACAATGTCGGACAATTTTGTGACTGTTTTGGGGAGAGGAATTATGCCCTATCTTCTCAGTGGTACAGCAGGCGCTTTTGATGGTTTTTCGATGATTTTTAGCATGCGGTATAACTTTTAAAAAAGGGGGTGACTTGGTCTCCCCCTTTTTTTCGAAAGTTGAAAAGATGGGCTTTTTGCTCTATAGTATACAGTGAGGGACAGCAATGATACGGGAAAACTACGATAGGGTTTTCGAAGCCATTGAAAAAACAAAAGCACGTTGTGGACTTTCGCAGAATGTGACAATTGTAGCCGTAACAAAGACCTTTGATGCCAGTGTTGTCAAAAGCGCTCTTGAAGCGGGAATCCTCGATATTGGTGAAAACCGTGTTCAGGAGGCAGCAGAAAAATTCCCCCTTCTTGAGAATTTTTCTTTCACACGACATCTTATTGGGCATCTTCAATCCAACAAAATTAACAAAGCCTTGCAACTCTTTGATGTTATCCAATCAGTGGATAGAAAAGAATTAGCAGATGGCCTCTCCAAGAGACTGACACGAGAACTTCCGATTTATATTGAGGTAAACACCTCTGGGGAAGCTTCCAAGCACGGTGTGACACCAGAACAGGCACTTGAACTTATCGATGAAGTGCGGAATTTGCCTCATCTTCGTATTCAGGGACTGATGACTGTGGGGCCGCTTACCGATAACGAACAAGAGATCCGAAGGGCTTTCACTCTCCTTCGAAAACTCCGTGATGATGCCCAAAAGTGGTTTTCGTACCCTCTTGGGCTTTCTATGGGCATGAGTGATGATTATCTCATTGCCATCGAAGAGGGAAGCACAATGGTTCGACTGGGAAGAGTGCTCTTTGGAGTGCGCCAATACCAAAATCAACAATAAAGGCTTTTTTTAAGGAGTTAAGGAGAAAGACTCTTATGGATACCAACACCGTTCTTGAGGCCCTTTCCATATTGAAAAAACATTACCCTCTGTGGAATGCTCCGATTGTTACTTTTATTGCTGTTTCCCGAGGCTCTCCTTATGAAATCCTGATTTCTACCCTCCTCTCTCTCCGTACCAAGGACGAAACGACTCGTTCTGCTGCCATGAGACTCTTTCAGCGAGCCAAAACCCCTCAGGAAATGCTTTCGCTTACAGAACAAGAAATAGCTGGCCTCATCTATCCCGTGGGCTTTTACAAAGTAAAAGCCCGGCGTATTCTCGAGATTTCCCGTCTGATTCTAGAAAAGTTCAATGGCAAAGTACCTGATAGTCTTGAGGAACTCCTCACTCTTCCTGGAGTGGGAAGAAAAACGGCTAACCTTGTCATTACCCTTGGCTATCAAAAGCCTGGTATTTGTGTAGATACCCATGTTCATCGTATTTCCAATCGGTGGGACTATGTGCAAACCAAGACACCAGAGCAGACAGAATATGCTCTTCGAGAGAAGTTGCCACAAGAAGAATGGATAAGCTACAACGACATTCTTGTTGCATTCGGGCAAACCATATGTAAACCTATTTCCCCTTTATGTGATCAAAAATGCCCGATTCGCCATCTCTGCCCTCAAAAAGGCGTGAAGCAACACCGATAACAAGAATTTGAGAAAAAACAAAAAAAACCGATATAATATACTGAGAAAAAGAAAAAGGAGAGTGCCATGGAAAAGCCAGAAATTATTTCGCAGAATGACAAAACCATGATCTCGTTCTACACCCTCGATGAAAGTGTCAAATCAACCATTCAGGAAAAGCTCAAAGAAATCATCCGAAAGTACGATCATCCCCTCTCTCGTGACCACAATGTTGATGTTATTTACACGTGTTTGAAAGAGCTCATGATCAACGCTTCCAAGAGCAACATCAAGAAAACCTTTTTCATTGAGGCTCAAATTAATGAACAGGATAAGGAACTTTACGAAAAGGCAAAAACAAACTTCAAAAAAATTCTTACGGATAAGTACTTTTCGTATCTCAGGGACAAACTTCGTAAACATCACGCCTATGTTCAGGTAGAGTTTGAGGAAAAAGAGGAAGGGCTTGTTATCAAGGTTTTGAACAATGCCCCTCTCTGGGAAGAGGAAGAAAAAACCATTCGTGAGATACTCCAAAAGGCTTCACAGGCAACTGATCCCAATCTCACCCTTTACTACACTGAGAACGAAAACAACGAAGGAGCAGGTCTTGGGCTCATGCTGGTAATTCATCTGCTCAAAGAGGTTGGTATTGATCCTCGTTTGTTTCGTATAGGAGTGGTTGAGGGAAAGACTATGGCAAGGATTGAGATTCCCTTTTCTCCTGACTATGAGCCTCTTCGGAAAAGACCTTAGGAATTCTCTACCTCTTTTTCAATAAAGAAATCATAAAGAGCCTCTCGCAGAAGCGAGAGGTTTTCTTTTGTGCGAGTGGAGATGAAATAGGCCTTGGGAAATTCTCGTCTTAACTGGAGATAGGTTTCTGTGCTGAGGAGATCAATCTTGTTGAAACAGAGGATTTGGGGTATATTTTCTGCGTTGATTTCTTTCAGCGTTTCTTGGACAGTTTCTATCTGTTGGAGATACGCAGGATGAGCACTATTTACTACATGAAGAAGAAGATCGGTATCTACGGTTTCAAGGAGCGTCGATCGAAAGCTTTCTACAAGGGTATGAGGAAGATCTTGGATAAATCCGACTGTATCTGTCAGAACAATCTGCGCCTCTCCTTTCTTCCCTGCAAGCCAAAGTCTCCGTGAGGTAGTGTCCAGCGTTGCAAAGAGTTTATCCTCCACGAGCACATCCTCATGAGTCAGAACATTGAGAAGGGATGATTTTCCAGCATTGGTATACCCTATAATGGCGACGCTTTTCTGTTGCTTGCGGCGTTTTTTTCTTCTTTCAAGCATTCCCTTTTCCAGTTGTTCGAGTTTCTCTGTGAGGAGATGAATTCGACGACGTAAAAAACGCCTATCCATTTCCAGTTTTTGTTCTCCAGGACCTCGCATCCCTATGCCACCACGAATACGAGACATTTCTACGCCCTTACCAGTGAGTCGGGTAAGCATATATTTTACCTGTGCTAATTCCACCTGAATCTTGGCGATCTTTGTTCGGGCATGAAGGGCAAAAATACGAAGAATGAGCTCTGTTCGGGTGAACACCTCGCAATTGAGCACCTCCATCAGAGAACTCACCTGTGATGGGCTCAATTCTTGATAACAGATAACGGCATCAAGTTGTGATGTTTCGTAAAACTCAGCGAGTTCTTCTACCTTTCCACTCCCAATGTAAGTTTTGGGTTCAATGGATCGGATATGGAGAATAACCATATCCACAACTTCATACCCTGCTGTCTCCGCCAGTTCCCTCATTTCTTCAAGGGCAAGGCTTTGATACAAAGCCTGCTCTCGTTCTTCCAGAGCAGTCACAATCAGTGCTTTCATCAAGAAGGTATCTCCCGAAGCGTTTGTAAAATGGATTCAAACGAAAGCAGAAAATCTTTGAGTTTTCGAATATCTTCTTTGTATTGACCGTGTTTCATTCCCGCGATACTATGGGCATTGCGCAGATACTTTGGCATTGGCAGAGTGGTATCTTCCCAGATTTTGGAAAATATGTCTTTCATAGCAACAAAATGGGTAAAGAACTCTCTAAAAAGATCTCCCGCCACACCGTTCATTTGTACGATGTGTTTTTCAAGAGAACGCTTTCCATCAGGAGTCTCTTTTCGTTTCAAAAGTATCTGAAACTTTTGCCCCATATTCCCAGAGGATTGGATATCACTCATAAAATCGCTCAGTTTAGTTTGAAACTTGTCAAGTTGGTAAAATGCATCGGAAACACTTCTCCGGAAATATTCATCAGCAAAAATACCATGGGTAATAATGGTATTGAGAATAGGGCGTATGAATGTTTGGTAGTAGTTTTCAAAAAAATATGCGAGAATCGCAACAGCATAACTGTGAGTAAACGGCATTAAACCACTCTCTTCGAGAGCTTTTGACTGATCGATTGTATAGACACCGACCGATTTCACTTGAGGGAAGTAATGAAAAATACTTTTCTCCACTGTCTCAAATTTGACCTGACGAAGCGCCTTTTCCACCATGATTTTCAAACGTTGGTTCAACATTTGTGAGTATTTCTTTACAAGATCAAAACGAATATGAACAAATGAAGGCATATATCCTGGATTTTTCTTGATTGCTCGAATAAGAAGCGTCATATAGTTCTTATACATAAATTCTTGAAGAACTGTTTTGAGGGCATCCAGTTGGGAAGTAAAGGTTGCCTTCATCGTTTCGAGTGCTGAGTTGGTAGAAGCATCTTCTTGCTCAGCCTCAACAAATTCAGCATAAACAGTGAACAAAGCCTTAAAGGGCTCATAAAAATCCTGCTGAAGATCAATTTGGTAAAGTGCTTCCTCAAGAGATACAAAATATGACAATAAAGCCTCACCAGGCATATCACCAAAATGGGCTTCTTGACCCGTGGTATATCCAGAATCAAATCGTTTCAAAATCCATTCAAACTCATAAAACACAAGATTTTTCATATACATCAAAAGGGTGTATAATTTATTGACTTCTTCTTTTTTTTCAGAGAAAGCAGAAGCAAAAAACTGTTCCACCTCCCGATAGAAATTTTGAATGGCTTGTGGAGAGGAATCCCCACGGAAACGATTGAGAATGGCTTCATAGGCAACAAGGTTTTGGAGCTGCTCCCTGTCAATACCTACAAGATATTCACAGAGGCGTTCCATGCCTGTTTTCCCTTTTTCGGGATTGTCCCAGAAAGGACTCTCCATGAGTTCAAACATTGGTTTAAAAAAGAGGAGCTTCATGTAGAGATCAAGGAGACGGTAGGCAAAAAACCGAGTTACTGTGTGGTTTTTACGGTTATAAATTGAAGGGCGAATGAGGCTAAGATCACTATACACCTTTCTCATGGCTTTGTAAAGGAGATAGTTTTCCTGAGCTTGAAGCCCAAAGAGTGCAAGGAAAAAGAGAACAACCCTGTCCAAAAATGAGAGGGAGACATTGTATGCCGATTCTGGTTCTGGTTGTGGTGCTTCTTGCTGAGAGGGTGTTTCTACTTTCGGTTGGGATGCAGCTTGGTATTTTTGAAGCTCCTCTTGAAGACGCTTTTTCTCCTTTTCAGTTATCTCGAGGGCTTTGGCATCAAAAACACCATTTTCGAGGATACCCTTCTCCTTCGCTTGTTGGATGGCATACTTGTCATAAGACATACACAGTCCTATTTATCGTACTCTCTTCCCGTTGTCACTAACTGAAACACTGCCCCTTCTCGAGAAGGAATCTTTTTGAGTTCATCTGGAGATACCTTGCGCATATGGTTGGATTCATCACTCAAAACCACTTCCCTTCGCAAGAAATTTACCGAAACCACCCTGTATTCCAAATTTCCTACCAGCACCTTTGCTCCAACCTCAGGATAGAATGCCTTTTCTTGCTGGTAGAAATCAACCTCATAAGCAAGACAACATAATAATCGACCACAGACACCGGTAAGTTTACCGGAATTGACCAGAAAGCCCTGATCTTTTGCCATCTTGAGATAGATGGAATTCATATGACAATTTGAGCGAGTACAACATAATTCAATCCCGCAGATGCCACACCCTCCTTCTATCTTGGCGGCATCCCTTACCCCAATCTGACGCATCTCTATACGAGTATGAAAGATGGCAGCAAGCCTTTTCACAAGCTGACGAAAATCCACACGATTGTCAGAGGTAAAATTGAATATCACCTTCTTTTTTCCCAACAGAAAATGAACATTGATGAGTTTCATTTCAAGCTTGAGGTCTTTGATTTCTTTCAAGGCTTGCTGGTAAGCGTTCCCTGCCTCATTACGGAGTTGCTGCCATTCCTTCAGCTCTTGATCAGTGGGCAAGCGAAGAACATACAGATTAGCAAGTTCAACAGGCGCATGTTCTTCTTTATCTTCAAGAATACTCTTGTCATTTACCTCGATCTCGTCAACAATCTGCTGGTTTTGAAGAGCGGTATCGTGTTTGTTTGCATGCCAATCCAACTTCTCTTGAGGTACTTCCACCAAACCAGAAACACTGTATCCAATATCCTCTCCAAAACGGGTATTTACCACATACCATTTGCCTTTTTCTATGGGGATATCTCCCTTGCACCGATAGGGCAACACCATAGAATCAAAAAATGTCTTTATGTAAACGGCTTTTTCCATTACTCTGCCTCCTCTTCACACGCATACCGAATCTCAAATTCCTGATAGGGGTTCCATTCTGTCTCCTCGATGGTATGTTTCACATCAGTTACCTCCGCCATAGTAGGTCCCTCTCTCAAAACCATCAGAAAGTCCGCTATCTTTTCCCGTGTTCCCACTGCCACAACCTTAACTCTCCCATCAGGAAGATTGCATACCCAGCCTGTTACCTGCAAAACCAGCGCCATCCTCTGGGCAAAAAATCGGTACCCTACCCCTTGTACTCTTCCAGAAAGAGTCGCTTCCAATCGATAAAACATACCTTATTCCTCTATTTTAATATTGAGTTTATTCAGTACAGGACGTTCTTGCTGCCACGGGAAAAACCATACCACAAAATCCTTGCCTTCGATTGTTGTTGCTACATTTGTGGTGAGCAGGACCTGCCCATTAACAAAAAGGGTCAGTAAAGAAATCCTCCACGCTTCCCCAGAAGCATTATCCAGCAGGATATTCCATCCTCGTTTTTGGTCGTTTTCAATCCAGCGCACCTCAGCAGACCGTTGTGGGGTTATACGAAAGACTCGTTTGTCAGCCCCTTGTCCCCGCAAAGCAAACCAAAAGAACCAAAATGCTACGGCAAGCAAAATATAAAAAATAAGCAATTGAAGGGTCGTACGATTATTCCCCACAACACGATAGTACCATTTTGTTGACTTTTCTGTTTCTGGCACGTGACGCCGACGACTCAATCTCTCTTCACGAGAGTAATGGTAGGAATATTGAGGGTTCTTGAGTTCATCGAAAGTGGGTGATGTTTTCTTCTTCATTGTTTCACTCCGCACTAATCAAGGCTATACAACCACTTGCCAGCCAGTTGGGGAAAAACATCCACCTTCCCCCCTTCTTTTGCCAGAAGTACCACCACTGATGAACATAAATACTATAACGTTTGCAGAAGTCCTTGAAGTCCCGTAGCGTCATCAGGTGAATATTGGGGGTATCATACCACTCATAGGGGAGCGCACGAGATTTTGGCATTCTCCCTTTAAACAACAAGCTCAAACGAATGGTGTAGTGACCAAAATTGGGAAAACTCACAATCACATACTTGCCGATTCGTAAGCTTTCGAGAATAAGGCGATCGGGATGCTGAAGCTGTTGAATCGTCTGACTAATGATGACATAATCAAACGATTTATCCTCCATATCCTTGAGAGAAAGATTGATATCCCGCTGAATCACAGGAATCCCCTTTTCCACACAGGCGAGCAAACTTTCCTCATCTATCTCAAACCCCATTCCCTGTACCTGCTTTTGGTGAATCAAATACCAGAGGAGTTCTCCCTTTCCACACCCAAGATCCAGAACCCGACTTTTGGGCTGTATCCACTGAGCTATAATTCCCAGATCAACACGCATACCCAGCGACTCCTCAATGTGTTTCATCGGCTTCCTCCCTTCCAGAGACGCCCACTCGCATCAAGAAACCGCTGAATAATGGCTTCTTCTTTCTCCACCTCGAGGAGAAAGGCATCATGTCCGTACGAAGACTCAATATTAAAATAGGTAACATCCTTTCGGTTGGCAGCCAAAGCATCCACCAGATCCTGACTCTGCTGAGGAGGAAATAGCCAATCCGAAGAGAAAGACAGAAGAAGCATCCGTGATTGAATACGAGCCATTGCATGTTTGAGATTACCTTTGCCGTACTTTTGTGCCACATCAAAATAATCCATGGCTTTGGTGACATAGAGATAGGTATTGGCATCAAATCGTTCAACAAACTTTTGCCCCTGATGATGGAGATAACTCTCTACAGCAAATTCTGTAGAAAAGTCAAAACTAAACTCCGATTTATGCTGAAGTTTTCTGCCAAATTTTCTCTCCATGGAATGCTCACTCAGATAGGTAATGTGCCCAATCATACGGGCAATAGAAAGTCCCTTTTCTGGAACACGTTTACCGTAGTAATCCCCCCCATTCCAGTCTGGATCAGAAATAATTGCGTTTCTTCCAACAGCATTAAAGGCAATACTTTGAGGAGAAAGACGCCCTGTGGAGGCAATCACAATGGATGCATGAACGTACTTAGGGTAACGAAGAGCCCACTCGAGAGCTTGCATTCCTCCCATTGATCCCCCTGCAACCGCAAGCCAGCGAGAGATGCCAAGATAGCGCATGAGATGAAATTGCACCTCCACCATATCCCCGATCGTAATGACGGGAAACCGTACTCCGTATGGCTTACCAGTAGCGGGATCAAGAGATGAAGGACCCGTTGTCCCTTGACAGCCACCTAGTACATTGGAACAGACAACAAAGTACTTGTCGGTATCAAAAGCCTTCCCCGGACCTATAGCTGCATGCCACCAGCCTTCCTTGTGCCCTATTCGCTCATGATACCCCGCGGCATGGGCATCTCCTGACAGGGCATGACAAATGAGGATAGCATTGCTCGCGTCTTCGTTGAGCTTGCCATAGGTTTCAAAAGCTACCGTGATAGGACCAAACCGAACCCCACTTTCAAGGACAATACTCTCCACACCCTGTTCTGCAAGCGAAAAATACTGCGTATGAACAATACCGATTTCGGCCATTAATTTTCTACTTCCTCCACAAAAACTCGTATACCTTCAATCCGTCGAATGACCACCTCTCGTCCAGCGGGAATGACAGTTCCTCGAACGGAACGAGCTGGGAAATAATCTGCATAATACTTTACGTATCCCTTATCTTTTTCGTTATCGATTTCTTCGGTTACCTTTACTCGTTTTCCAATCATAGCATCCTGATTGGTATCGGTTCCTTCTTTTGTGAAAGATTTCTTCACCAGAGGGAGAAAGATCCAGACAACAAGAATCGAGAGAATGGTAAAAATCAAGAGTTGAAGCCAGAGAACCTTCACAAAAAGAGAAGAGATTGCTGTCAAAAGCGCTGCAACACCAATGAGAGCAACAAAAAAACCCGCGGTAAAAATCTCCATAATCAAGAGAACAACACCAATAATTACCCAAAAGTACCAGCTCATCTCTCTCCTCCTTACGCTTTTTAAAAGCACCCTAAAATTATAGGTAGTTTTTTCTGTTCTGTCAATTTTACGAATTGCTTTAAAAATAAATCTCCTCGAAATTGTGTTGCGCCCCAGGTTTTAGTCGAGTTTTTGTCCTCTTTCAAAGTTGCCGTGGCATTCAATGACACAAGATATACAAAAAACGGGTTGCATTCGCAACCCGTTCTCTTTTAATCCAAGATACTTTCATACTGCTCAACAGTACCCTTGTCAAGACAACATTCAATGATGCGGCGACCTGTAGAGGAAAGATCTCGAGTCAAAAATTGTTTCACTTCCTCTTCAAAGAACTCTTGGAGAATCTTTACCCCCACATCATAGGCATCATCACCTACATCGGGCTGGAGATTTACCTGAAGCAAACTCTTTGGAATATAGATTCCCTCAAACTTCATGTAGTCCAAGGCATACCCAAGCAGAGAACTGCGTGCGGGGACAAGCTGGGTCGGTTTTATACGAGCACTTCCACGTTTTGCAAGGTATTCACGCACTACCCATTCAGGCATAAAACCTACTTGGTAGGAACCTATATACTGGTTGGGAATAAGAAGGTACAGGGTGTCCGTATAGTTTTGGAATTGTTCGAGAAGAAGATTGGCATGACGCACCCTCTTTCCTGTAGCAAAAGGCCAAAAGGAACCGACTCCTTCACTACTTAGCTTGTTGGAACTTGCGGTGATGCTTGGGTTGGCATGCCCTCGAGGGCTTACCAGTCTCCACAACCAAGCGAGAGCTGGGGGAAGCACATGCATGAGCCCAATAATACCATAGGAGGGTGCATCCTCAAAACACGGCGGAGTACGAACACCAAAGGATCGTACATCAACAGCTATAGCCTGATCAATCACATTGGGAATAAGACGCTTGGGAAGAATAACTCGAGGATTGGGACACTTTTTTCCGGGACTATCCTCAATATGTTCCCATATCAGGGCGGTGGATTGAGGTACCGCATCGATATTGAGAAACACCAGTGGTTCTTTAGGCTGGGTACAGATACTCTCAAGGTGGGGATCTGTGCCATAATGGGGAATATTGTCAACGCGAACAAACCAGCCTTCTTCCGCATCTTTGATAATCATCTTTTTGTGGTTTTTTTGAAATTTTGGATGAACCATTGTCATATCATCGGTGATGGGCTTGAGATCACAGGATTCATTCAACTCAAGATATACCTTATCCTGAGTACGAAGGTGTGTAGCGAGGACAATTTTGTTGTCCTTTTCACGGTGAATCTGCTGAAGAAGTTCACTCTTACCACCACCAGATGCACCTTCATGGACCATCACAAGCTCATTATCATAGGGAGTAATAACCTTTACTGCCGAAGCATGAATGGTAAGCCAGCCTTCCTTTTCTCCAATATCGAGAAGAGCACTGTACACACCCTTTTTAGCACTTGGTCCAGGGTAAAGGTTGTAAGAAAATACCTCGTGCATATGAGAGAGACGATTGTGTACCACAACCTGCTTTCCCTCAAAATGGGTATAACGAAAAGTAGGAGCCACATAAACAATTGCAATAGGCTTAAAATTCTTGGGAAGCTTGGAAAAGGGAATAAATCCCTGAATATCCCCAAGCATCAGTGCGAAGAAGGCTGCATTTTTAGGAGCAATAAGCAAGGAATAATAATCCAATGACTCATCACCGCTCACGAAAGGCATAATCAAGAGGTCCTGTGATTTCAGCCAATTCAGCGTTTGCGTTCGAAGATCATCAAAGGGTTTCCCGTACTTTTTTTCAAAGGTTGGTTTGTCTGTTTCTTTTTCATCACCTATGACCATGCTATTCGGATCACGACGACGCATATAGGGATCGGGGTAATTTACCACGATACCGTTCTTACAACGGAGAACAACAGCCTCTGTTACCTCTTTTGTTGTTTCTGGAATAGTGTATTTGACTTCAAACAATGTACTGTTCTTTCCAGCCAGCGAGAGCTCAAGAAGCTCTTCCCGCGAATCAAATGTGGTAATACTCTTACTCTCCAAGAGTAGATCATGGATCTCTCTTGGGAGATGTAACTGATGAACGAGATCTTTCATAGATCCTCCTTGTATTTTATAGTAAAAAATAAACTTCACATCAAATGTTTAATTATAAAGAGTACAAAAAAAATTTGCAACTTTTGAAGCCAACACCTCTCAAAGTGTCGTAACCACAAAAGGAGTACGACAATGCAAAAGAGTGGTCGTAAAACCTACTCCGCTTTTTTTTCACATTATCGGTGTGTATGTTCCTCGTTGTTGTATTGAAACGGCAAATAGTTGCGAAATTTTTCATTTTGCTTCATACTTATACTCCCTTTTTGAGAAGGGTATATTATAAAAAGGAGGAAAGTTTCTATGATGAAACGTTTTCTGTGTGCTCCCGGGCCAACTGCTGTTCCCAGTGAAGTGCTTGTTGAAATGTCTCGACCCCTTATGCACCACAGAACACCTCAGTTCTCTGAGGTAGTGGCTGAAAATGCCGAGATGCTGAAGAAGGTATTCAAAACTTCATCCCCTGCGCTCACCCTGACAGCATCTGGAACGGGCGGAATGGAGTCTTCAATTACGAATTTCATGTCCCCTGGTGATACAATTATTGTTCTCTCTGCAGGAAAGTTCGGTGAACGTTTTGCAGAGATCGGAAGAGCATATGGGCTCAATGTGGTTGAACTCAAGGCTGATTATGGTAAGGATATTAAACCTGAACAGGTAAAGGAAGCCCTCAAGCAGTATCCTCAAGCTAAGGGAGTCTATACTGAATACAGTGAGACTTCTACAGCCGTTGCCTTTGATGTGAAGGGTATTGCCGCAGTTGTTCGTGAGACCCCTGCCATTATGGTTGTAGATGGTATCACAGCTATTGGTGCTATGGAGTTTGAAATGGACAACTGGGGGATCGACGTTGCTATTGCTGGTGCTCAGAAGTCTTTTATGATTCCACCAGGGCTTGCCTTTGTTGCCTATTCTCCCAAAGCAGAAAAACTTATGCAAGAAGCCAAACTTCCTCGTTTCTACTTTGATCTTGCTAAGGAGAAAAAGAACCTCGAAAAGAAAACAACTGCTTGGACTCCTGCCATTAGTCTCTTCATGGGGCTCAATGTTGCCCTCAAGATGATGCTGGAAGAGGGACTTGATAATGTTATCAAAAGACACTATCTTGTGGCTGAAACCTTCCGTCAGTCTGTTCAAGCTATTGGCTTGAAGTTGTTTGCAGATGTTCCCAATGTTCGTCCTTCCGACTCGGTAACCGCTATTCGTGTTCCTGATGGTGTAGATGGTGCGAAGATTCCTGCCTATATGAGGGATAAGTATGGGGTTACCATTGCTGGTGGGCAAGGTTCTATGAAGGGAAAGATCTTTCGTCTCGGGCACCTTGGTTATGTTGACAAGTCTGACATCCTCGTTGAGCTTCAGGCAATGGAATTGGCACTCAAAGAGCTTGGTTACAAGTTTGAGCTTGGAAAGTCGGTCGCTTTTGCTCAGGAGTATATTCTCAAGAACTTCCCTGTACCCAATGTGGCCGTTTCAGAAGCTGGAGATTAACAAAAAGCCCTCTCTTCGTGAGAGGGCTTTTTTCATCTTCAAGAGTCTCCTAGCTTGGGGAAAGTTACCACTGACTTCGGAGTTCTTGTGCAGCTTTTACCATGTTGGCAAGGCTTTCTAATGCTTCTTGTGGGGTTCTGGTTTTCAGTCCACAATCAGGATTTATCCAGAGGTGTTCAGAGGGAATAACCCGAAGAAGTTGCTCGATTCCCCTTCTTATTTCTTCGACAGAGGGAATTCGCGGAGAGTGAATATCATACACCCCTGGGCCTATATCTCTTTTTTGGCTATAGTCGCGGAGAGATTCGAGAACAGAAAATTCAGAGCGCGATGCCTCAATAGTAAGCACATCTGCATCCAGTGCTTCTATGGCATCAGCAATGTCGCTAAATTCACTGTAACACATGTGGGTATGCAGTTGAACCTCCGATTTGATACCTCCAGTAGCAAGCCGAAATGCCGAAGTAGCAATATCGAGGTATGCTTTCCATTCTTCTTTTCTCAGGGGAAGTTTTTCTCTCAAAGCTGCCTCATCGAGTTGAATAATACTGATTCCAGCACGCTGGAGTTCCTCAATCTCATTTCGAATGGCAAGAGCAATCTGATAGGCCGTCTCTTGGAGGTCTCTATCTTCTCGACAGAAAGACCAGTTAATGATGGTAATTGGACCGGTGAGAATAGCCTTCACTGGTTTTTGGGTAAGCGACTGAGCATAGGTAATCCACTCCACTGTCATAGCCTGAATGCGAGTAATATCCCCATAAATGATAGGAGGTTTTGTCGCCCGTGAACCATAGGACTGTACCCATCCATTTTTTGTGGTTAGACAGCCGTCGAGGTAGGAAGCAAAGTACTCTACCATATCGTTTCGTTCAAACTCTCCGTGAACAAGCACGTCTAGTCCCAAAGACTCTTGCTCACGAATGCAGTTTTTTATCATGTCCTGAAGTTCGCGTTTGTACTCCTCATGGGAACACTCTTTTTCATTATAGCGCCTTCTCAGTTGACGCAAAGCAGATGTTTGAGGAAAAGAACCTATGGTTGTCGTTGGAAAGAGAGGTAGTTTGAGGTGTTGTCTCTGAAGAGGGAGTCGTTTTTCTACAGGAAGTTCTCTATGAAAGTGGGAAGGAGTAAGAGATGCTACTCTCTCTCTAACCTCCTTTTTTTCTGAAAATCGAGAAAACTCCTGCAAATACCTCTGATTATCCTGCCACAACTTTTCTTTTTCTGGGTCAACACAAGAAAAAAGAAAGGCTATATCAGAGAGCTCGCTTATTTTTTCAAGCCCAAAAGCAAGAACTCTTTGGATTTCTGGTGGTAAACTCTCCCCTTCACAAGTGTATGGCACATGGAGAAGGGAACAAGAAGTTGACAACAGCAGCTTGTCATCGGAAACAAAGGAATGAAGGTCTTTAACAAGAGAAAGAGCCTCTCTGTAATCCGTTTTCCAGATGTTTCTTCCTGAAACAATTCCAGCAAAAAGCAGCTTATCAGAGGGAAAACCGTACTCTTTGAGAAGGGAAAGCGACTGTTTCCCGTCCACAAAATCGAGACCAATACCTGTTAGCGGGAGTTGAATCACTTCGCGATAGATGTCCCGAATATCTCCAAAATAGGTTTGTAACAGAATATCCTTTTTTTGTGCAAGAAGTTTTTTGTACATATCTAAGAAAAGGGCTTTGTCTTGTTCTGTCATCGTAAGGACAAGGGCTGGTTCGTCAAGTTGGATGAGGATATCCTCGCTTTGTACGGTATTCAACACAGAGAGATAGTTGCCTATGAGCAGATCTTTTACCTCCTCATCATCTCGTTCGCTTTTTCTGAGTTTCCAGAGAGTATAGGGTCCTACCAGCACAACGCGAGAAGGCTTTGAAAAAGCTCGAGAAATGGCTAGCTTCTGTTCTAAGAAAAATGTATTCACCTCAAAAGAGGTATCCGAGGTAATTTTGGGAACTACATAGTGGTAGTTGGTAAAGAACCATTTTTTCATAGGCCAAGGTTTGATATCCAACTCTTTCGATTGATAACCACGGGCAAGGGCAAAATACTGGTCAATGGGGTGAAGGGAAGATCTATTGATGTCACGAGGAACAATACCCACTGTCCAGGCTGTTTCCAGAACATGGTCATAAAAGGCAAAATCTAGGGGAATACTATCAAGCTGTTCCATAAATCGATAGTGTTCTTTTTGCAGGTCAAGGGCATTCTGCACGAGTTGCTCTCGGGATATCTCCCCCTTCCAATAGGATTCCAAAGATTTTTTCCATTCTCGATTTTTCCCAATACGGGGAAAACCCGTTACAGAGATACGCATATTTACCTCCTTTCTTTCAGAATAACATTTTGACAACACCAAGCACCCTAACTAAGACAAAATAAAAGAAAACACGAGATTATGTGAGATGAATGAGCATAGACGAACCCTCCGTTCAAAATTTTCAGGCAAGTCTCCTGGCTTGGTTTCACCCTACTCTCCACACCTTCCCGGTTTCCCAGTGGCTTGTTGTGGATTTCGTCAACCTTACAGTAGCGGGGGCTGCGCCGGATTTGCACCGGACTTCCTTGTTAGGCTTATCGCACCTGAATATGTGTATTATAATGAGAAAAAGAAAAGAAAGCAAACCTTGGGTACTCATTTATTTCACTTATGCCCATTGTTGTGCCAACAAAAAAGACTACAAAAACACTCTCCTCGCTCTTGCCCCAGGCGACCTCAACATCCTGCCTTCGGTAGGAGAGTCGCTTCGCAGGCCACACAAGATCTCACTCGGGGACGATGCTAAGAAAGCCCTCCATCACACCCCTTCTTCAAAAATTTATCCCCTGAGCACTTGACTTTTTCCAATTTTGTGGTATAGTATATAATAGAAAATATTCTATATCCAAGGAGGAAACTATGAAGAAGGCATGGTTATTGGTAGTATTCTCCTTGATCAGTGGCTCTCTCTTTGCTGAACTTACCAAGGATTACAAGAGCTATGAGATCATGGAGAAAAAGGGTAACACCATTTATGTACGCTTCCGTGTAAACGTCCCCTATCTGATTCAGTTTGCCAAAGATCAGATTCAGGTGACGAAGGACCAGATTGCGAAGGAAAAGAATCCTCGCAAAAAGGTAAAACTTGAAGAGATCCTTGCTCACTATGAACAGCACTATGATCTTCTGAGTAAAAATCAGGTGAAGCGTATCTGCGTATTCGGTGATTTCAATGGGTGGGCAACCTTTGCCAGCGAAATCCCCAACATACTCAAACCCTCCAAGGGTAATCCTGATACCTGGTACACAGAGAATCTTGTGCCCTTCGTGATTAAGCCTGGTGAAAAGATGCGACTCCGCTACAAGTTTGTCATTGACATTGGCAAACAGTACACATCAAAGGATGGAAAGCCTCAGGATTATCTCTACCTTGAAGATCCTATTAATCCTGACAAAGATTTTGATGGCTTTGATGGTTACAATTCTTACTTTATTTATGAAGGTCAGTAATTTCTTTACCCCTTCCTTTGTTTTGGCAAAGGAAGGGGGTTTTATTTTTCATACCAAGGGGAAATCATGAATCACGAATGCTTTGAAAAGGAAGGTATTGTTGTTCTTAAATTAAAGGGAAGTCTTTCAGCCCAAAATCTCAATGAAGTGACAACATTTTTCTCTCGGCAGATTGAACAAGAAAAGTTTCGTTTTGTTTTTGACCTCTCCGAAGTAACATGGATGGGATCAATGGCTCTTGGTTTGATAGCCACAGCTATTCGTGAAGCTATGCTCCACAATACCCGCGTTCGACTCGTGAACCCCAATCCAAAAATAGTCGGGCTGCTCCAGGACACCTCTCTTCTTGAGCTCTGTCATGTTTTTGCTTCTGTAGAACAAGCTATTCAATCATTTCAGTAACCCTTCTGTTGTGTTTTTGCTCAAAGTGTGTTATAATGAAAGCAAAGAAAACAAAGGAGGACTCTATGGGGTCAGATAAGTCTCCTCGAAACATTAACCTGCAATTACCACCAGGTGAACAGGCGGTTCACTACTCCAACATTGTGATCATCTCCCATTCTCCTGAAGAGGTGGTGCTTGATTTTGCCCAGAGTCTTCCTGGGAAAGAAAATCCTGAGGTAGTTTCGCGAATTATCATGACTCCTCGCAATGCCAAGATGTTTCTCAAAGCTTTCGAAAACAACATTCAGACCTACGAAGAAAACTTTGGTCCTATTCTTCTCCCCAACCAAGAAAAAGATTCTCACATTCATTAGATATAAAGAAGGATAGTTCATGAGCGAAAAAACAAAGAAGATTATTGAAATTGCTGTGAATAGAAAGGCATACCATGATTATGATATTCTCTCTACCTATGAAGCAGGGATTGAACTCACGGGTACGGAAATCAAGTCCATAAGAGAGCATGCTGTGAACCTCAAAGATAGCTTTGTTTTTATTCGTGATGGGGAAGCATGGGTAAACAACATGCATATTAGCCCCTATGGCCATGGTAATATCTTCAACCATGATCCCACACGCAAACGAAGACTCCTTCTCCACAAGCGAGAAATTCTTAAGCTTTTTCAAGCCATCCAACAAAAAGGGCTTACCATCGTTCCCACAAAACTTTATATCAAGGGTAAATATGCCAAGCTGGAGATAGCACTTGCTCGTGGTAAAAAGCTCCATGACAAGAAAGCCGCCATCAAGGAACGAGATATCAAACGAGAGATGGATCGAGAAATACGAAACTATTAATCAGAAGAAGGCTCACTTCCTTGAAATTCTTCTTTCCTCCACATGCCAAGGTGGTTCTGTTGTGCCTTTTTTTCTGCTTCTTTGAGTCTTTTTTTCTCTGAAGATGAAAGCTCATTTGAGAGAAAGTATGTTCTTGCCCATCCACTTGATACCATGTATTCGTTCACCCATATATGAGAAACAAAAACACTCCCAAGCCATCTCCCATAGACGTCTTTTCCATACCAGTGAACCTTAACAGGTGTTCCCGGTGAAAGAAGATGCTGAAGCGTACGCCATCCATTTGTTCCCCAATGGCAGGCTTCTGTATAAGAAACGCCATGTCCGCTTTTTTTCCACGAGAGAACCTGGCGAATCAATCGTTGGTTCTGGTGGATTTCCCAGGCATCAATACCTATTAAGCGAACCAAAACACGCTTGTTATCCACTTCTATCCAAAGTGTATCACCATCTACAACCTCACTGCATACTCCTTCTTCAGAAGTATACTTTAACGAGGTAGTACATCCACAAGTAAGACAAGCCGTTAGTAAACAAGCGAAAAAGATTCTTCCGGTTTGACAAGACAAACATACCTTCCGTAGGGACATATGATCTCCACTTCTCCTCCGAGAGCTTGTGAAATTCGTTCATTGGTAAGACCTTCTTGCAAAGAACCCTGATAAAGGGTTTGACCATTTTTGAGAATGTGAATAGACTCAAAAATGGGAAGAATCTCCTCGGTATGATGCGTAACCATAATCATACTTACATCGGGATGATGTGCTGCAATCTTCTCAAGGCTTTTCAGAAATACTTCTCGCGAAAAAATATCAAGATGACTGCATGCCTCGTCAAGGATCAGTACCTCAGGCCTGGACATCATCACACGAGCAATGAGAACACGCATCTTTTCCCCATCCGAGAGATGCCCAAAAAGCTTCATCCGAAGATGAGAAAGCCCTACAAGTTCCAGCCAGTATTCAGCTTGTTTGATTTCGTCCTCTTCTGGAAGAGCGTACATTCCTACCCACCCATACTTTCCACTGATAACAGCATCTCGGACGGTCTCTCCCGGGTGCATAGACTCTTTCATCCAGGTGTTGACGATTCCCATACGATAGCGCAAAAGACGAAGATCAGACTGACCATCTCGTTCTCCAAAACGGTAAATTTCCCCCCTCGTTGCCATCTGATATCCTGTCATCACCTGCAAGAGGCTGCTTTTCCCGCTTCCATTTCTCCCAAAAAGCACCCATCGTTCACCCTTCTTCACTATCCAAGAAATCCCCTTGAGGATGGTTTCACCCTCAAGCATCAGTTCAACATTGCGAAGCGAAAATATCTCCATTATTCCTCTCCTTCAAAGTTATCTTCAAAGGTGTATCGTATCATTTTCACCTCATCAAGGCATTCCAGAAAACAGTTCACAATTCTCTCATCAAACATTGTTCTCTTGTTCTGGTTTAGGTAGGCAATTACCTCATCCAGAGGCCATGCCTTTTTGTAACAGCGATCCGAGGAGAGAGAATCAAAGACATCTGCAACCGAAGTAATACGGGCATAGAGATGAATTTCCTCTCCCTTCAAACCTCGAGGATAACCAGTTCCATCAAATCTTTCATGATGCTGATAAGCAATAATGGCAGCAGCTTGAAAAATCTCTCTCGAAGATTTGTATAGCATTTCATAACCATACACCGTATGAAGCTTGATAGTCTCAAACTCCTCTGGAGTAAGTTTTCCTGGTTTATGAAGAATAGCATCGGGAATCGCGAGTTTGCCAAGATCGTGCATAGGAACAGTAAGTCTGAGAAGCTCTGTTTCCCTCGCAGAAAGCCCATAGTTTTTAGCAATTAAAGCAGCATATTCACTTACACGTCGCACGTGATTACCCGTTTCCCGTGAACGAGCTTCTGCTATTTCACTCAAACGGAAAATTATCTCTTTTTGTGTTTCTGTGATTTCCTCATTCAATTTCATAATCTCTTCATGATGCTGCACAAGCTGAATATTTTTTTCGCGCAGATCACGAGCATACGTTTGATTCTCTTGATAAAGAGCGAATAAACGACGCGACTCTACTACCATGAAGTTAATAAAAAGAGCCACCCATCCATAAGCGGTAAAAATATGTGTTGAGACAATATAACCCATTTCTCGTAAAATATCTAGAAAAGCAGTAAACCCAAGAACACAAAATCCCAAAAGAATTTCCCGAGCCTGTTGATTCCTCTTAACTGCATAGTATCCAACAACACCCAGGAAAAAGGGAAGAAGGAGCATCAAAAAAACTTCAAAGGGCAAAAGCATAAAAAGAAGAGAATCAAACCATATCAATGAGATCAAGCTTCCTACCATCCAGAATCCCAGAAAGAGGGAGGAAATTCCCCTCTCCCATCCGTGAGAAAGGCGAAGTAACCCCATAATCATACGCCATACCAGAAAGGGAATCGCATACAAACTCAAAATTTCAAGATAGCCATAGAGAAAGGGAAGTGAACCAAAAATCCACCACTTTGCTAATGAACGTGTTGCAATATAAAGCGCAATATCCAACGCAAAAAGCGTCATCCACACAACGAATGAACGTTCATAAAGCCAGAAAAACACAAAAAAGAGAACCACGCCAGAAAAAGCCATCAGAGCCGAAACAAACCACAGAAGCACATCCCGTTGAACAAGTAATTGAAGAATTGCCACCTTCTCCCCTACAAGAAGGGGAAGACGAGGGAGTCCAAGAAACGGTGTTGTTGAATCTATCTTCAAAACAACAGTCTCCCCCTTCTCCACTCGCCCCAGTTCTATCATAAGAGGAATAAAAGACCATACAAAATGGTTCGGTTCACCCTGAGAAAAAACTTTCTCACCCTTTCGGTAGATCGTAATGGCATGGTCCACAGATGGAATGTAGAGATATTGGTCTTCTCCTTCATCGAGTTCAAGCAGATACCATGCTTCCTGAGCATGGTTTCCAGCCCAGTGAATGCGTTTTGTTTTCGTCCATTGAGAGGGGATGTCCTGGTGTCTACCCAAAGCAAGCCCTACAATCCTGACTTCACTCACATGAGCAAAGACAGTTTCCCATCCTATAAAGAGAGCCAGAAAAGCACTCACCCATCTTGTTTTCAAACGGAGATAGACCCCTTTTTTCGTTTTCAGTCAAATGTTATTCTACCACAATCTTTTCCATATCTACAAGCCGCATGAACATCCCATCGAGGAGTTGAAGTAACGCTACACGGTTGTTTTTCTTCTTTTCATCGGGATCCATTACAAGCACCTCATTAAAAAACTTGTCCACTACCGGTCGAAACGAAGTAAGAATGCCAATCGCCATACCATAGTCTCTGGATGCAAGGGCTTTTTCATAATCAGGGAGGCTTGTGGTATACATCTCATAGAGAGCCTTTTCTGCAACCTCAGAGAAGAGTGCTGGTGAGAGAGAAAGCTTGGAAAGCCCTCGGATGATATTTTTGACACGCCTGAAGGCAACAGCAAGATGAAGAAAATTCTCCCCTTCTCGGGCAACATGAATAGCATTTACACGGCAGAAGGCGTCATAGATATCCTCAACAGCCATAGCAATCCCTGCCTCAATCTCATCGTGAGCAAAACCATACTCACGGAAAACCGTCTTTACACGAGTTGTGATAAAATCAAAAATGCGCTTCTCATATTCCTTTTCATCCAAGGCAAGATAGCGCTTATAAAGAGGTAAGACCTCCCTGTAGAGGGCAGGAAGAGAGAAATGAAGCTTCTTCTCAATCAGAATACGAATCACGCCCAGTGTCTGCCTACGAAGGGCAAGGGGATCTCTTGATCCAGTCACCTCATAGCCTTGAGCATAAAGAGCAAAAAGATTATCAAATCGATCCGCAAGAGAAACCAGAATACCTTCTTCCAGTGAGGGAAGAGCATCCCCGCTAAATTTTGGCCAATAGTGTTCTTTAATAGAAATAGCCACATTGATGGGAAGCCCATCATGCAGAGCGTAGTAATAACCAATAATACCCTGAAGTTCAGGAAACTCATAGACCATGTGAGTTACAAGATCGGTCTTACAGAGGCGAGCAGTAAGTTGAGCCTGAGGAAGATTCCTCTCCATATTCAAATGGTGAGCAAGAATGGCAACAAGTTTCTCCAACCGTTCTGTTTTGTCTTTCATACTCCCGAGATTGCGTGCGAACGATACCTGAGCAAGATCTTCAAGTCTACTTTCGAGAGAGCGTTTTCTATCTTCATCAAAGAAAAACTTTCCATCATTGAAACGAGCACGAATAACCCGTTCGTTCCCTGCCACAATTGTTTCATTCGGATGGGTGTTGGTCACAATCAAGAAACGATTGAGGAGATTACCATCCTGGTTCTGAAGAGGAATAAACTTCTGATGTTCAATCATTTCAGAAATCAAAACCTCCTTGGGAAGTTTGAGAAAATCCTCTTCAAAACTTCCTACAGCCATCTCAGGGTATTCAGTGAGATTGACAAGCGTTTCCAGGAGGCCATCATCAACAATCGCCTTAGCATTCAGAGCCTTGGTTGCTGTTTCGATCTCTTTTTTGATAATGGTCAATCGATCAGAGGGATCAACGACAACAAAATTTTTTCGAAGGGTCTTTTCGTATTCCTCTGCTGAAGCAACCACAAGAGGTTGTGGCCCCGCAAGAATACGGTGTCCATAGGTGGTTTTGCTGGATTTGAGATGCCCCCATTCAAGAGAAATCACATCCTCGCCGAGAAGAGCAAGAAGCCATCGTAAAGGACGAACAAAACTCATGGTGTAGGTTGACCATCGCATTGCCTTTGGAAAACGGATCTGAGAAATCACCTTCGGAAGAACCTGAGAAAGCACAGTAGCCACTGGTTCTCCACCCTCTTTCTTTTCATAAAAGAGGTACACTCCGCCCCCAACTTCTTTCTGGATGAGATCCTTCTCTGTGATAGCATTGGCACGAAGAAAACCTTCCAAAGCCTTAGTTGGCTTACCAGCATCATAGGCAGCCTTGAGGGCTGGACCCTTTTTCTCAACGACCCAAACTCGAGTAGTAGGAGCAACCTCCTCCGCTACCAAAACCAAGCGCCTTGGGGTACCAATCGCGCGAATGTTTTTTGTTTCTATTCCTGCTTCGCCAAAGAGTGTTGTCGCGATTTGTTGAAGCTGCTGTAAGGTATCCGTAAGAATTTCATGAGGAACTTCCTCAACGCCTATCTCAAAAACGAGCCGTGCCATACTCTCTCCTTGTTTTTCTTTTTATGCCTGTAAAGCTACGAGAATTTCTTCTACCGTACCCAGGGGATCAGTCGAACCATAAACTGATCGCCCCATAACAATGAAATTGGCACCCTGTTGGTGGGCATCCTGTGGTGTCATCACACGCTTTTGGTCACCCTTTGCATCCCCTGGTAACCTCACACCCGGTGTTACAAGCACCACATCAGAAGGTACCCATGCACGAAGCGCAGCCAATTCCATGGGAGAACAAACAAAACCCCTCATGCCAACCTCAAGCCCCATCCTTACGAGGTGATTTACCATTGTGGGAACATCATCAGCAATATGCACATCCTCTCGAAGTATGCCTTCGTCCATACTGGTTAAAATCGTTACACCTAAAGCAAGGGGAGGAGAAGATGCTTTTGAAATGCCATCAAGAGCAGCGCGAGCCATTTCCCTTCCTCCCAGCATATGTAGGGTAAACATATCTACTCCGAGCTCTGTAACAACCTCACACACACCCTTCACTGTATTGGGAATATCAAAGAACTTCAAATCCAAAAAGATATGGCACCCTCTTTCCTTGAGAGCTTTAAGAAAAGGCACCCCTTCTCGTGTAAAAAGAATGCTTCCTACTTTAAACCAATCTACCCTTGGTCGAAGGTGATCTACAATGGGAAGGGCTTCCTTCGCTGTAGGCACATCCAGAGCGACAATCAATTCTGTCTTCATTGAATACCTCGACTTCCGGGCTTGATTGCTGGAATTTTTCCTTCCTTACAGAGGGGACACACAGAGGGATCATATGCTTCAGCAATCACTGAATGCAACCATTCAAAACGAAAGGGAAGGTTTTCGGGTTCTTTCATATGGCGATCCACCAAGCTTGCGATGCCAACCACCTTACCCCCATGTTGTTTTACAAGCTGAGCCACCTCATCAATGGATTTGCCTGTTGTAACAACATCCTCTGCTATGAGAACATTTTCACCATCGCGGATCTCAAAACCTCGTCTTAGCTGAAAAACACCTTCCACTCGTTCACAAAAGATGCCACGAACACCAAGTACGCGAGCAAGTTCATAGGCAATGGTAATTCCACCAAAAGCCCCACCAATGACTACATCAATCTTGGCATCCCGATACTTTTCAGCAAGCTTTCTGGCAGCCAGATTGGCATATTCAGGGTATTGAAAAAACTTTGCACACTGTACATAACGATCGCTATGCAACCCTGAAGAAAGGATAAAGTGCCCCTTCAAAAGGGCTTCAGATTTCAAGAGAAGATCTTCAATCTCTTTGTCCTCACGAAGAGCAATCATTAACGAGCCTCCTTGTTTTTTCCTGCTATAAGTTCTTTGAGCTTTTCTTTTACTTGTGAAAAATTTTCGGGCACCTCAATGTCCAGAAAAACACTATCACAGACATAGCCATAGAGCTTACCAAGCTTGGTAAGGAGAGGAAAAATATCCTTTTCGAGAGAAATATTCTCATTTGGCTGAATAAACTGAAGCACTTCTTTGCTAAAAACATACACACCTGTATTTACTAGACGAAATAAATCCTTATGCCCTCGACCTACAAACCGTACGATCTGATTATTTTCTCCCAGTTCTACAACCCCATAGCGTTCAGGATGTTCACTTTCCTTCAAGGCAAGGGTAATCCATGCCTCGTGAGTGAGGTGAAACTCTATGAGATCATAGAGGGGAACATCGTGAAAAGTATCCCCATTCATAACGACAAATTGATTGTTCTTGATAAGTGGTTCTGCGAGCTTAACACTTCCTGCGGTGCCGCGCAGAAAATCCTCGTCTGTGTAGAGAATCGACAATCCCCACTTTTTTCCATTTCCAAAGTAGCTTTCTATCACGGAACGCATATAACCACAGGAGAGAATAATCTCGTCAATACCATTTTTTCGAAGATAGAGCAAAACATACTCAAGGAACGGATATCCGTTCACAATTGCCATTGGCTTGGGAGCCTGCCCAAGTTCTGACTTAATATGACGTCCCATTCCTCCAGCCAAAACCACAGCCTGCATCGTACACTCCTCGCTTGTTCTAAACTTTCAGAGGAATATTGTAAACAAAAGGAAACGAAAATGCAAGTTTTTATTTCTCAGGCTACAAAGAGGAACAGGAAGAAAAGAAGGTTTTGATGGAGGAAGGAGTACTGGTACTCACTTTTTTCATTTTTTTGGTGAGATAACTAAGGAGCTTTATTCATTTCCTAGACTTGTAATCACACGAAAAGCTTTTTTACTCGGTGAAACAAGTGAGGAGGAAAGATTCTCCCTTCACCTAAAAAAAAGCATGAGAAAACCAACAGCTCCCACCGTGAGAGGAAACTCAAGCCAGTGAAATTTCTTGCCACGGAGAATGTCTACCACCAACAAAACAATAGGCGCAAGAGAAGAGAGCGTTGTAGCCACCCCAAGGGGGCAACGAACCATTGAAAAGAGAAACAGACTCACCCCAACAACAGGTCCAAAAACACTTCCCCCAACCGTAGCAAGAAGAGCATCCTTTTGTCGAAAAGATGCCAGCCACTTCTTCCATTCACCGCGAACAACAATGAGAAGCAAAAAACTCACCAACCCTCCAATCACCCTCATAAAGGTAGCAGCAAAAATAAACCTCACATGCGATACGACAGGTTTGGCAAGCAAGGCACCCCCGGCCTGACCAAACATCCCCCCAATAGCAGCAAGAATCCCCAGCCAGTGGCGACAAATATTCACTTTCTCGGTTTTTTCTTCTCGATGATGAAGGGAAAGAACAAGTGCCACACAACCCACCAGCCCTACCATTGCCACTATCTGCAAAAAAGTTAGTTTCTCACCCCAAAAATACCATCCAGCCAGAGCACTCACAAAGGGATTGGCAAGCATGATAAGAAGACTCAATCGACTACCAATAACAGCAAACGACCAGAAAAGCAAAATATCCCCCAAAAAGAAGCCCACAAATCCAGAAGCAAAGAGCCAAAGCAAATCCATTCCATGAAACTCACGGAAAAACGAGGGATAAAAGATAAGATTGATCCCACCAATCAAAAGAAGCGCCCACAGTAAACGCCAAGCGTTCACAAATCGGCTACCAATACGACGGGTGCCAAATTCAAAAAAAAGGGCACTCCCTGCCCATCCAAGTGAAGCAGCCAGTGCTGCCAGTTCTCCTGTATACTTCATACATCCTGTTCATTAAACACAAACGCCTCAAAGCAAAATACCTTTGCCCCATTCTCCCAACAATAGGGTTCCATTCCTGCTTTTCTACAGGTCTGATTCAGAAATTCTTCTCTCCCCCAACCGTACTCAACAGCAACCTGCGGGAGTAAAAGCCCTCGATGAAAACCTCGTTGCATCACAAGACCATGCCTTCCCACCTCAATAGATTTCAGATCCTTCACTTCCTCCAAGGGGGTGAGAATTGAAATCTCCAACATTATCCTTGAAAACTCATCCTTGCGAAGCGGTCGAAAACGCGGATCGTGAAAGGCTGCCTCACAAGCCATTTCCTTGACAGCCTCTCGGATAGGCTTCACGCCTTCAACATAACCGATACACCCTCTCAGTTCCCCATCGATGGTAAGCGTTACAAAAATTCCAGCAGCCAAATCAAAAACCTTGTCCGCTAACGAGGGATAGGGAGTAGAAATTTTTCCAAATAATTTCTCTTCAATGGCAAGTCGTGCTGAGAGAAGAAGCTTCTTCTTCTGTTCAGCAGTCAACTCTATTCGCATACTCCCTCCTATCGGATCTTGAGAAACGCAAGAGCAAGTAAAGCACAGAGAGCGGCAAGAATCCAGAAACGAATCACCACCTGCGTTTCCCTCCAACCCTTCTTTTCAAAGTGATGATGAATGGGGGCCATCAAAAAAATGCGCTTTCCCGTTCCTGATGTGTGCTTGGTAAATTTAAAATAACTTCGCTGAAGAAAAACAGAAACCGTCTCAAGAACGAACATTCCCCCAGCTATAACCAGGAGCAACTCTTGTTTCAAAAAGATAGCCACGAGAGCAATCGTCCCCCCAAGCGGAAGAGACCCTGTATCCCCCATAAAAATCTGAGCGGGATGCACATTGTACCACAAAAATGCCGTATACCCACCTATAAGAGCAGCAATTACTACTGCAAGTTCTCCAGCTCCCGCAAGATAAGGAAACTTGAGGTACTGAGCTGCAACCACATTTCCAATCACATAAGCAAAAATGCCAAAGGGAATATAGAGAATAATTCCCATTCCTGCAGCAAGCCCATCGAGTCCATCGGAAAGATTGGTAGCATTCGCAAACGCCACAATGGTAAAAACATAAAAAGCTATCCCTAACCACATTGGCCAGACAAAAAGAGGCTTGTCATACACGGGAACATAAAACAAAAGCACCTGTGAAGGATCAGGATTCAGCACAACAAGGATAGCAAGAAGAAGCGCTGAAGCAGTCTGCAGCAAAAACTTTGTGCCTTCAGTAATTCCCTTTGAGTTTTGAAACTTCACCTTGAGGTAATCATCTACAAAACCAATCAAGCCAAACAAAACCATGGTAAGCGTTGTTGCAAAAACATAATAGTTTGCCATTCCCCAGAGAAGAATAGAAATCAAGGCAGCCACCATGAGAAAAATACCACCCATCGTTGGTGTTCCCGACTTGACAAGATGCGTTTGAGGACCATCATCGCGTATAGCCTGTTTGACACCAATCTGACTAAATCTTTTTATGAAGTAAGGAGCTATAACAACACCCACAAGAAAAGCCGTAAAAAAAGCCATTAACGAACGAAAGGTAATATACTTCAGCAAATTAAAAGCAAAAAAATACGACCGAAATGGGTACAACAACCAGTACAACATACCAATTTCTCCACAAAAATTTTTCCTTTATGATAAAGGTAGATGAGAAAAAAGTCAATTAAGTCAAAGAGAAAGCTCCTCACATATTGCACTTTTTATTTTGCAAGGTGAAATATGTGAGGAGGATAAAAACCCGACTAAAAAACTTGGTGGCGAACTTGCTAGTTGCTTTCTTTCAACTCTCTGTCTCTTTTCTACATTATCGACTAAAGACCATTATTACGAGAATTGGGAGAACCAAGATGAAACAAGGAAAGAGGAGAAAAGTGAACAGTAGGTACTCACATATCTCACTCCGTTATTACCGAGGGTGAGATACATAAGGAGGTCATAATCAAAAGCTCTCCCCACCCGAAACCCTGTGGAAAAAGTAAAATAAGTGAGGAGCCTAAGGTTTCCTCCCCTTCTCACCTCACAATTTCTGAAGTTTCTCTATAGGACATTCAAACCTGAGTTCAAACACTGGTTTTGTTTGCGAGGTGAGTATTCCCCCCACTTGCGAGGCAAAATCCATCGACACAGCAAGATCTTCTCTCTCTATGGGTAAACTCTTCTCACTTTTCATTTGCAAAACCAGGGTTGATCCTCCTCTCAGAGAAAGGTGAATCAAAGCCTCCCTCGACTCTCTCATCATAAGAAACATTCCCTCTTGAATAATGAATAACACGACAAGCAAAGATTGACCATTCATCTGCACGGAATCACAGGAAACATCAATTTCAAGTCCAAATTCCTGTTCCACATGACGCACAAAATCCATAACAGGAATACGCACATCATAAAGCGTCAGTTTAATATCTCGCATAGCATAGTTTTCAATGATGGTAAGAAGATCCACACCACAGGTAATCTTATTGAGAAGATCAGCAGGGCTATAACGATCCACATAAGGTTCATGCAAACGTACAAAGGAACGCATGAGTTGGAGAACATTTCTTACCCTATGCTCCAATTCCAGAAAGAGAAGATCCTTCTCCTTCATAGCCACAAGCATCTGATTCAGCTTGTACTTATACTCTCTTTCTTTGATTTCCCCTTCAGAGTAATCCAAAAACGAAAGCAGATACTTATCCCCTAAGCGATGAATGTCTACTCGGCAGGGGTGATTCTTCCCTTGAGAGTCAATCAAGAGAAAATTCTCAAGTAAAACATAAGGGTTTTCTTTTTTTCGTGTTACTACTATTTCCCACTTCTCCCAGAGAAGCCTCCTATCGCTCTCCTGAGCTGTGGCTATCTGATAAAAATGATAAAAGGTTTTGAGATCTTCCTTATTCCAACCAAATATCTGTTGAAAAACGCTATTGGTGTACACGATCTGCCCATTTTTATCCACGATCATGGTAGCAGTGGGTAGCTTGTCAAGCACAATACCAATCACATCCATCATCTCTCTGAGCGCCTTTTCAAGCTCCTGTTCATGAAGAGAGATATCCTTCTCACGATGTCGGCTCCGAATCAAAAGCCAAGTCAAAATCCCTGCTATCGCTAACGATATACCCACAATCACCATCACCAGTGAAAAAAGAGCTGGCTTGTTGATATAATCTCGCCCCACCGCAATCCATTTTAATAAGATTTGACTCCGTTTTTTCTCCAAATACCCCTTCTGAAATTTTTCAAGAATTCCGACCAGTTCAGGCAAATCAGAACGAACACCAAACCCCATAGGATCAGGAGTATCCAGTGTTCCGCCTATCTCAAGCGAAATAAACCCTTCATCCATAATTAAGTGACTTGCCGTCCCAAGATTCAGGATAAAATAATCAATATCCCCTCGTACGAGCGCCTCAAAACCCGCTTTTGCGTTTGGATACAGCACGGGCTTAAATTCGGGGAAACGACCAGTAAGAATATCTACCATGCCATAGCTTCTTACCATACCCACCCGAGCCAGACGAATATCATCAAAAGAGACCTTCTTCTTTTCTTCACCCTTTCTTCGTACAATAACATTGGGGATGGGAAGGTAGGGAGAGGGAAAACGTGCATATACCCGACGGGGTGGTGTATCAAGGGCACAGTTAATCATATCAATCTCACGGTTGCTGAGCGCCAAAAGAACCTCTGACCAGTTGCTGTACCGATAAACCTCAACAACCACACCACTCCACTGTGAAAACTCTCGAACAACATCCGCTCCTATCCCCTGATACCTTCCCCATTTGTCAAAAAACTCAAACGGAGGAAAATCAGGATCCGGCGCCAAGCGTATCACAGGGTGTTGCTTAAGCCATGCTTTTTCCTCTTCCGTGAGGGAAAACGGTGTACAGGCACCAAGAGCAACCAAAAAGAGCAAGAGAAAAAACCGTTTCATACCTTTCTCCTCTTCCCACTCTTTGGGAAGCCATATCAGGACATAAGCCACTCAGTAAGCTTTTCCCCGCGCTTTTGTCCTGTTGCATACTTTTGTCCATACTTGGCAAAAATATGCACCTCTATATTCACCTTGTCCCCTTCTCGCTTCTCGGCAAGGGTTGTGTGGGCAAGAGTTTGCGGAATCACCGCTACCGAAAAGCCATCCTCACCAATATCAAAGATAGTGAGACTTATTCCATCAACGGCAATAGAATCTTTCTCCACGAGGTACTTTTGAATATCACGAGAAACCTCAAAACGGTAGAGTGCCGATTCCCCTTTCGAGTGAATGCTTTGAATACGACCGATGCCATCAACATGCCCCAAAACCACATGTCCATCCAAAAAGGTTGTTGGAGTCACAGGAAGTTCCAAATTGATCCTTCGTCCCACCTGCGTATTGCCAAGCGTTGTTCTCTCGAGTGTTTCAAAGCTCGAATACACCCAGAAACGATTACCTTCCACCTTTTCAACAGTATGACAACTCCCGTCGAGAGCAATACTTGTAATCCCCTCCTCCATGTTTTCCACAACCTCAAGTGGTGCCTCAATAACAAATCGTTTTCCTCCTCGTGCCGAATGCATTTGTTTCACTTCACCCTGATAACGAATAATTCCTGTGAACATTAATTTACCCACCTCACCTTTGTTCTCGCAAGGGAAATACTTTCCACCTCGCGGCAGAATCGTTCTATCATTTCCTTTCCCATCTCTTTCGGATCAATCCCCATTTCACCCAGCCAAGCAATCTCCACAGGAGCTCCTGTTCCAACAACATTCAAAGCGGTATGAATCAGCCCAGAAACAGGACTCACCGTCGCAATAGAAACCGAGAGTTTTCTCCCCTTGTAGTAAATATCATCCCCATCTCGTCGCAAAAACTCCCCTCCTCCCCTTCCAACAAGATACTCAAAAATCATAGCCACAAACATTCTTTGCACCCAAACAATCTGTCCCAATTCCACTTCGAACATTTCAATCAGAAAATGAAGCATCTCGTCAGAAGCAATGGGCTCCACATGACGCACATCTTCCAGATCCACCATTTCTGTGATACGAACATCCGCTGGACCAAGAAAAGCAACAACAACATCCCCCATTACACCATACCGACTGTAGGCAAAATGAGAAAGAAGCTGTCTACCATCATACGTTAATCTTTCATCAATCCAAAGCGACTTCATCGACGGAACCCCTTTCTAAAGTGTTCTTGCTCAAACCTCTCTCTCTCATCACCAAGCGCCCTCTTCAGACGCTGACAGGACTCACATTCTCCACACATCATCCTACCACCCTCATAGCAACTCCAAACCAAATCAAGCGGTGCAGCGATTTCTTTCCCCAACTGAAATATTTCCCGTTTATCCATGGAGAGGGTATAACAGTGAAGTTGTACCTTGTTTCGTGTAGAGTACTTCAGCACCATATTCATTAAATCAAAATAGTCAGCCGAATTGTCTGGAAAAGTAGCTGCCTCTTCACGGTTAAACCCCACCAAGATCTGTTTTACTCCCCTATCTTCGGCTATCCCAGCGGCAATCTCAAGAAAAATCCCATTTCTGTTGGGGATCCAAACAGCAGATGCTGTTTGCATCACACATGAACTATCATTTAAGTCGTCCTGGGTAAGATGGGGGATATGGTTTCGTGTCAATCCACTCCCAAAACGAGCCATAAAGGGAAGGGAAATCTCGATATATTCTACTTCATAGCGCTTGGCTATACGTCGAACCGATTCTCTTTCCCTCTGGAGAGCCTGCTGACCATAGTTAAAAAAGAGGACAGCTTCCACGCCTCCATCGTTAACAGCCTGTTGAAAATTCACCACAGAATCCAGCCCACCAGAAAGAAGCACAATTGAATGTTCAGCCATTCAGTATCCTCCTTAGCATGGTTTTACTTTTTCTCTTCATCACGTCTTTCAAAAACAATCCACGGGGAAACACTTTCAGAAATCAAAAATTCCCCGTTCTTCTCCTGAAGTTCACGAGTACGCTGTCCTCTTTCATCCAGTTCATAGCCACGAAAACCTAAAATTTTCACCCGAAGTGTTGGCATTGTAAGAAGATACGGAGGTCTTCCCCAATGAGAACCCACTGATGTACGTGTTGCATTCCACTTCATATCCGTATTCTCTCCAGCTCCCACAAAAACCCCGAGAATACGCTTTGTCTTCTGCCAGTCGTTAGAATCCAGTGTACAAAAGGCCACCGTTCCCCATGAAGAATTCCCATCAAAAGAAACTACCATATTTCCATTGGTAAAGGCAAGCCCCCGAGTATTTCCTGTTATCAGAAAAGCCTGATCATTTGTCCAAAAGAGATAGGGTTTTGTCCTGTTCCATTGCCATGGCATCGAAGAAGGTTCTACACGACTTTCCTTTCCCGCAAAAGTTACTCCAACACGAGCAAAGAGACTTTCATTTGTCCAGTGTACCCTATCTCTCATATCATACCAAGCACCACGAGCAGCATAGCTTTTTTCAAGATCTTGTGCATTCACAAGGCGTACATCCCGTTTATCCCAGACCATACCATGTTTATAGATCCTTGCCGCCCACGGAAGAAGCGCCATCTGAGCACCATTCCCAATAATATGAAAGAATCCAGTCATGTGTTTCTGATAGTACTTACCACCAAAATCAAGCAAAGTATAGAGATAGACGCCATCCCAATCCTGAAAAGCACCCCAAAGGGCAAGCCATACAGGTGCCTCTGTTGCATAGCTGTTGGGTGCCGGCACATTATATTCGCTTACCGTAAAAGGCTTTCCATCAACTCGGTAAAAGGCAATATAAGAAAGTGGCCCCAACAATGGATCCCATAACTGACTTGTGTTACCAATTCGCCAGTCAGTAGGAGACCATGCCTGCGAAGGAAATTCGGGATGTTGCCAATAGGCATGCGTATCAATAAAATCTGACAAAGTTCCCTCCCTTAAAAGGCCAGCAAGAGCCCCGTAGGTTACCTGGGTATGGGTAATGGGCTGCTGACAACCAAGCGAACGAAGATGGCTCCTCAGTTGTTTCACCACTTCTTTTTCTCTTTCTATCATCCATTGTCTAAAATCACTTTTTACATCTCCCCCACTATATCCCTCCCAGGGAAGCGGCATATTTCTTTTCTGCCATGCTTCTTCTCCCGGTTCCTGATAAGCCTTTTCTTGCATCACAAAGTTTCGTAATTCTATTTCACCTGTGCGATTCAAGGCCGTAGACAAATTCACTCGTGCATTGGTTTCATCATCCTCAGCTATGAACGAAAAACGATAGGTTTTCCAATCTGTTGTTAAAGTCAACTGCGTATACCAACCAAGTCCTCCCCATGGAGCATAATTCTGCATCAGATGGATTTCCAGTGGCAAAGCCTGTTTACTCCTTGCTTCAAACACTACTTCATACTGACTTCCACGAGAGAGTTCCAGTCTCTCACACATAAACTGATTATGCCACTTTTCCTTTCCCGGCTTTTCCACCTTCCATCGGAGAATATTTCCGTCCCACTCGAAAGAAGAAACGGCGCCTTGATGTGCCTCCCAACGCCAGTGATTTTTTTGCCAAGCATTTGTTTGGGCAAGCACAAAGAATTTTTGTTTATCCCTCCAGTTTATCCGCTTCCATTGGGCATAATTGGTATATTTTCTCACAAGATACGCATTCCAGTACCTTCTCATAATATATTGATAGTATGATGACAAGCGTGCGAGATCATCCATATCCACACCGGTGAGAGCATTTTCGTTATTTACTTCAATAATAGCCACCACAGGATCAGTCGTATAGGGTAGCCCTGTATAGCTATTCGTATGGGTGAGAAGACGAGTGGCATAGCGTTTTTGTGAATCCACCAGTTTATCATCAATGTACCCTACAATCTTCCCTAACTCAAACACATTGCGATCCTTTTCGGGAATTTCAGAAAATACCCTTCCTACATGAAGATTCATATCCACATAGATGCCTTCGTTTTTTAGGCACGAGACGAAATAGTCCAGTCGATCCAAAGCATCAGGATCCAGTTCCTCAGAGTCTGGAGAAAGCAAAAGCGATTTTCCCCAACTAAACTCCATAAAATGCAAACGCACCATATTCACCCCCAGAAGCCTCAAAGAACGGGCAATCTTGGGAGCATCTACCTTGAGTGGATAGTTGTTGTCGCCTGTAATATTCACTCCCCAAAATTTGACTCTTCCTTCGAAATTATAAAAATGCCCATTTGAAACAACAACGCGCGAGAGAGAGGTTTTTGGCAGTGCCCATTCTGGATTCTCAAGATTCATAAAATCCACATACCACGAACGACTCCCCCAAAGAAGAGAAGCAAACAAAAGCAGAAAAACTCCAATTTTTTTCACGGTCGTATCACCTCTCTCACCTCAAGCGTTTCCTTGTCCAGGACGAGGATTTCTCTTTTGGTGCTATTGACAAATACCTCATCTCCAAAGAAACTAATGAAGGTATTGGGATCGATGGGTTCTTTGGATTGCGCCTGTTTTTTGAAGAGCAGATCAAACCTTGCGAGGTAATAGGCATTCTTCTCAGAAACGATTACATAAATACTTTCACCCCTCACCTCAACAAAGCTCCTCCAAAAGATGGTATCTGTCCCCTTGTAACGCACTCCAAGATTGGTTTCATTAAGCATGACGAGGACATAATTTTCTGGTCGTGGTCCCTCATACCCCACAATCACTGATCGGTTGTCTGATCGTGTTGCACGGGTTCCCTCTCCGGGAAGAGGCTCAAACCCAATCACAACAATACCTTCCGAAGAAAAATCAAATTTATGTCCACCAATACTCTTGTAAGGTGAACTCAAAAGAAGAGTTCGCTTCACCGGATCAATGAGGAGCATTTCATTAGAATAATGTCCATCAGTATAATAGCCATTGATCTTGAGATAGTATAACTTTCCTCCCTTGATGTCAGAGGGAAGTCCCTCTCGAAGAGTTTGCTCCTGTTTCATGAGGTTGGTCTCTTTTTCAGCCAATTCCTGTGCCTTCTTTTCGAGCTGTTGGTTAAGCTGCTGAGGGGATGCGTTGGTTTGGGTCGTTTTATCCTCGGCAAGTTTTTTCTCCTGCTCGGCAACCTGCTTTTTGCCCTCAGCAACCTGCTTTTCTGCTTGTTTCACCTGCTGTTCCTTGGTCGCAACAGTGGCCTGTTTCTCCTCAACAGCCTTTTTCTCTTGTTCAAGCTGCTTTTTCTCTTGTTGGAGGGTCTCTTCTTTACGAGCAACTTCTTGTTTAGCTTTTTCCTTTTCAGGACCTGGAGGGAGCTGTTCGACCTTTTTCTTCTCTTCTGCTAAGGCCTTTGCCTGCTGCTGGAGTTGCGTCTCCTTGGTTTGCACCTCTTCTTTCTTTTGAGCAATTTCTTTCTTTTCTTGGGCTATTTCTTCTTTGGTCTTCTGGATCGCTAATTCATCTTGGGCGATCTGTTTCTTTTCTACCTCGATAAGCGTTTCCCGTTGTTCAATAGCTTTGTCTGGTTGTTGCCGAGCAACCTCAATGGTCTTTTGCTCCCCCAAAGCAAGGACATCCAATCGAAGAGTCTTATTCAACGGATTCTCTGAAAGAGGAATTACTATTTGTGTCTTCCCAGGCCATTCTGTATAACGACGGGCAAGCCCTACCTTTGTTCGATCCAAGAATTCAAGCACTCTTTTCTTATAACGGCCTCGGAAGAAATCCATATCACCACGATGAGTTGCATTATAATAAACAATAAACCAAGCAATTGCATCATTCTCCACTTCATCATAGGAAAATGTTTTGGCAAGATAGAACGAAAGAAGAGCCTGAATATACTTCACATGAAAAATACGCGAATTTGTATGAAATGAAAGGATATCGGCATCAAAACCATTTGTCTCTCCAACATCTACCGCCCGAATGATGCTATACTTCATGTCGGGATACCATACCTCTCGGTTGGTTTGACGAAGAAGCGCAAGCGTCTCTCCTATTACCCGAAGATCGTCTCGCCCCTGTGGTCGTGTGTAAGGCCCCGTATAATTGATAAAATCAATACGAGCAGCGTTTTTGGAAAGCTCTTCCTTGTCCACCTCAAGACCCCACATACACCCTGCCACGAGGAGAAAAAAAAGTATGTTTTTTTTCATCGCACCCTCCTTGACCCATCCTCTTCTTGAGAATAAGGAAAACGAAGAATAATAGACCTTCCCTCTCCCTGAAGAATATCCTGCTTGCCGTGAAGCTCTGTAACCACCATAAGCATAATCTCCGATCCAAAACCACTCGAAGTGACATAGGGAAGTTCATTCTTCGATCCATGTTGATATTTCCCGCTATCCTGATAGCAAATCACAATATCCTCCCCCTCTCTCGTAAGAGAGAACGAAAGCATCCCTTGAGCTCCCGAAACAAACACATACTTAATGGCATTAATAAGCACCTCAATAAGCCACAACCCTACATAGTTTACCCTTTTTGCATCAAGAGAAATACTTTCAAGAGAGAGATTTACATCAACGAGACGAAAAATCTGTTCAAAACTCTCCCTAAATCCACTTACCACCGCTTGGATGTAGTTTGCGAGATCAATCGTTTCTTCTTCGCCCCTGAAGTAGAGAATCTCATACACCTTCGCCATAGCGACAATCTGCTCACGCAGCCTTATAAGAGCATCATATACCTCTCCTGTGTACTCCGACGCCACGAGCCCAACCAAGCCAGCAATGGTAGCAAAGGTATTCTTCGAACGATGCTGCAACTCTCGAAAAAGAAACTGTTTTTGCTGAACAAGAAGCTCGAGCTCTTGCTGCTTGAGCTTGAGTGGAGAAATATCCCAAAAAATGGTAGCAAACCCATCCCCCCAGGGAAGAGCCGAAATGAAGAAGTATTTTTTCATGGGGGCATAATAGGTTTCAAAAACCTCTGATTGCTTTTTTTCATAGACCCTTTTGTAGATATCAAAATAGGGAGGGGGACTAACCCCATAGAGTTGTGTTGCTGGCATGCCAAGGGAAGTATTAACATCTAAATCCGTATAACGAGCAAAGGATTCATTTGCCCCGACGATACGATAGTCCACGATTTCTCCGTTTTTGTCACGAATCCATTCGTGCAAAACCACCCCCTCTTGCATGTTACGGAATAACTCTTGAAAACATTGCTGAGCTTCCTGTTCTTTTTCACGGTTAAGCACCTCTGCTGTTACATTCTCATGACTTACAATAACCCAAACCCTTCCTTCATGAGTAAAGGAATTGATATGAACATGAAAATACCTCTTCTCCCATGGGGAATGACAGGGATATTCAACAACACCAAACACCTGTTCCCCACGACACGCGCGAACAAGAAGCTCATAAACCTGCTTGGCACTGTCATCCAAATCCGCTGCCTGTTTGGTAATCTCTAGATAATTTACCCCAATCTGGTCAGAATTAAGGCCATTTTCTCGAGCAAAATCCTTCCACTTTTGGTTCACCATTCGAATGATACCATCTCCATCAAGAAGCGCCATTTGAAATGGCAAAGCATTAAAAATCCCATGCAGAAAAGACGAATCAACAAATTTTTCTTCCATAAAAAGAACTTTTCTCCTTTTCCTTTATAATTATATATCAAAATCAAGAAAAGTCAAGAAAAAGAAGGGAGAGGAAGGTACTCACTGTAATACCAACAAAGAGCATGATACCCCAAGCATCTGAAGAGTGTGGGGAATTATTTGCTATCACCTTGCCTCAGTTTCCTCCTCTCACGGGGAAAGCTTAGCTGAAACAGGGGAATAGCAATTCCCTCAAGGTGCGATAAATAAGGAGCATAGATCAGTTTTGTTCTTACCGTATCTCAGTTTTCTTTTCCCCCGGTAAAAGCCAAGCTAAAACGGAGGAATCACAGTTTCCTGTAAGGTGAGATAAATAAGGAGGAAAATTTGGTTTTGGTGTTTCCTTGTCTTAGTTTTTGTCTACCATGGGAAAATCAATGTGGTATTCAGTCGATAATGTAAAGAAAAAGTTAAGCCAAATATTTTAAATGGAGGTTCAACTATGGGTAATGGGAACTTAACGCCACAGGACAGGGAGATAGCGAGATTAAAAAGAGAAAATGAGATACTTCGTCATGAGAAAAAGCAATCAGCATATTCTCAAAAACACCCGGATAAAATATATGTTTATAGAGAAATTTGAAATCCTGAGAATGTGCTCTGTATGAGGAGTTAAAGAATCAGCTTATTATGCGTGGAGGAGGAGAGGAGATGGCCTATGTCTCGTAAGCCAGATACTCTGTTGGTAATTTTTGCTCTGGAAATGGCATGTTTAAACAGAAATCCTGACAGAGGTTTACTATTTCATTCTGAGCGTGGGATTCAGTATATTGAAATATTTTACAACAGAAAAAGACTTCATTCTTATCTGGGTTATAGAACCCCAGAAGAGTTTAAGAAAAATTCTTTGCTTAACTGATATTTTACAAAATTGACAAAGGTTCACTCTGTGTTGTCGTGTTTTCGTAGCTGAAACAAAGAAAGAGCCTCTTGGTCGCGAAGTGTGATAAATGAGGAGCATATATAGGTTGTGCTCTTTACCTATCTCTGTTTTTTCTCCCACGGTAAAAAAAACATGCTGAAACAAGACAAGAAGAGAAAGAGTCGGAAGTAAGCACGTGGCATGTGAGCCAACCCAGCCTTTGGTCAGGGTTTTGTTCTTTTTTAAATTTACCGTTTCCTATCTTTCTTTATGATGTTGCTACAACCATGCGATGACTGAGAGGTTTTTTGTTGTATCAACCGAAAATTTTCTCTCTTCTTTAGTCTAAAAAGGGCTTTTAACTTGACAAAGATTTGTTTTTGGTTTATAATATTGTTCACTTTAATTTCCTGAAAAAAGGACAAGGAGATATTTGGTATGCCAACGATCAATCAACTGGTGCGGAAGGGCAGACAAAAGGTGCTCTATAAGAGCAAATCGCCAGCTCTTGAAGGAAATCCTCAAAAGAGAGGGGTTTGTGTTAAGGTGACCACTATGACGCCGAAGAAGCCAAACTCTGCTTTGCGTAAGATTGCGAGGGTGCGGTTGAGTAATGGGATAGAAGTGACAGCGTATATCCCTGGTATTGGTCACAATCTGCAGGAGCACTCTGTGGTGCTTGTACGTGGAGGTCGTGTGAAAGACCTTCCTGGTGTGCGTTATCATATTATTCGTGGTACTTTGGATGCGCTTGGTGTAGAAAAGCGTTTCACAAGCCGCTCCAAGTATGGTGCCAAGAAACCAAAATCGTAAGAGAAGAGGGTGAAATATGCCAAGAAAGAAAACAGCAAAGTTGGTTCGTCCGATTGCACCGGATCCAAAGTATAAAAGTGTTCTTGTTGCGAAATTTATCAATCGTGTGATGCGGGATGGGAAAAAGACTGTTGCTCAAAAGATTGTCTATGGGGCAATGGATTATCTTTCTCAGAAGACAAAGCTTCCGCCTCTTGAGGCTTTTGAAAAGGCTCTTGAGAATATCAAGCCTCCTATTGAGGTTCGTTCTCGTCGTGTGGGTGGTGCTACCTATCAGGTTCCTGTTGAGGTTCGCCCTGAACGTCAGCTTGCCCTTGCGTTTCGTTGGTTGGTGACGCTTTCGTCAAAGCGCAAAGGTCATTCGATGATTGAGAAGCTTGGCGGCGAGTTGGTTGATGCCTTCAATGGAACGGGTGCTTGTGTGAAGAAGAAAGAAGATACGATTAAAATGGCAGAGGCCAATCGAGCCTTTGCTCATTATCGCTGGTAAGGAGAGGGTATGGCTGCTGAAAAGATTTATCCTCTTGATAAGGTGCGTAATATTGGTATTGCAGCACATATTGATGCTGGTAAGACAACCACCACAGAGCGTATCCTTTACTATACGGGGAAGACGCATAAGATTGGTGAGGTGCACGAGGGTGCTGCTGAAATGGACTGGATGATTCAGGAGAAGGAGCGTGGTATTACCATTACCAGTGCTTCTACCACCTGTTTCTGGAAGGATATTAAGATCAATATTATTGATACTCCGGGTCACGTGGATTTTACAGCCGAGGTTGAGCGTTCCCTTCGTGTGCTTGATGGTGCTATTGCTGTGTTTGATGCTGGAGAGGGTGTGGAGCCTCAGTCTGAAACCGTATGGCGTCAGGCAGACAAGTACAATGTTCCCCGTATTGCTTTCATCAACAAGATGGACAAGGTTGGGGCTAATTTCTATGCTGCTGTGGACTCGATGAAGAAAAAGCTGGGTGTAAAGGCGCTGCCTATTCAGGTTCCTATGGGGTCTGAGTCTACCTTTGTTGGTGTGATTGATGTGATTGAGGAAAAGGCTTATGACTGGTCGAATGATGATCAGGAAGGGATGAAGTATGAGTTGAAGCCTGTTCCTGAGGAGTACAAAGAAAAGGTGAAAGAGTTTCGCCATCATGTTGTGGAGACGGTGTGTGAGTCGGATGATGCGCTTCTTGAGAAGTATCTCAATGGTGAAGAGTTGACTCTTGAGGAGATCAAGGCGGGGCTCCGGAAGCTTGTTATTCAGTGTAAGGTCTTCCCTGTGATTTGTGGAAGCGCTCTTAAGAATAAGGGTGTTCAGCTTATGCTGGATGCGGTGAGGGATTATCTTCCTTCACCTCTTGATATTGCAGCTGTGAAGGGAACTGATCCTGCTACAGGTCAGGAAGTGATCTGTAAGACTGTTGATAGTGAGCCCTTTGTTGGTCTTGCCTTTAAGGTGATGGTTGATCCTTTTGTGGGTAAATTGGTTTTTGTGCGTGTGTATTCGGGTAAGCTTGAAAAAGGGAGCTATGTGTACAATGCTACGAAGGGTGTGAAGGAGCGTGTAGCTCGTTTGCTTCGTATGCATGCCAATAAGCGTGATGAGATTGATTTTGTGACAGCTGGTGATATTATTGCTGTGGTTGGTTTGAAGGATACGATTACTGGAGATACGCTCTGTGGTGAAGAGCGTAAGGTTGTGCTTGAGGCTATTGATTTCCCTGAACCGGTGATCAATGTGGCTATCGAACCGAAGAGCAAGGATGATATTGATAAGATGAATGAGGTTCTTCGCAAGCTTCAGGAGGAGGATCCTACTTTCCGTGTACGAACGGATGAGGAAACGGGTCAGACGCTTATCTATGGTATGGGAGAGCTTCACCTTGAGATTATTGTCGACCGTATGCTGCGCGAGTTTAAGGTTCAGGCGAATGTAGGTAAGCCTCAGGTTGCTTATCGTGAAACGATTCGTAAGAGTGCTAAAGTCGAAAGCAAGTATATTCGACAGAGTGGTGGTAAGGGTCAGTATGGTCATGTGATTATGGAGATTGAGCCTCTTCCTGAGGGAGCTGGTTTTGAGTTTGTTGACAAGGTTGTTGGTGGACGCATCCCGAAGGAGTTTATCCCTGCTATTCAAAAGGGTGTGGAAGAGGCTATGAATAATGGCGTGATTGGTGGCTATCCTGTGGTGGATGTTCGTGTGAATGTGCTGGATGGTAGTTACCATGAAGTGGACTCTTCGGAAATGGCGTTTAAGATTGCTGCATCAAAGGGTTTCAAAGATGCCATGGCTCAGGCTGATCCTGTTCTTCTTGAGCCTATTATGAAAGTGGATGTGATTGTTCCTGAGGATTATCTTGGTGATGTTATTGGAGATCTTAGTGCTCGTCGTGCCAAGATCGAGGGAATGGAACAGAAGGGGAATGCTCGTCTGGTGACGGCAAAGGTGCCTCTGGGAGAGATGTTTGGATATGCAACAACTTTGCGTTCGCTTTCTCAGGGACGAGCAAACTACTCGATGGTGTTTTCGAATTATGCTGAGGTTCCCAAGGCAAACTGGGATGCCATTTTGAAGAAATAGCAATAACCAAAAGGAGGATAGACAATGGCTGAAGGTAAGTTTGAGAGAACAAAGCCGCATTTAAATGTTGGTACGATTGGTCACGTTGACCATGGTAAAACAACTTTGACGGCTGCTATTACGAAGTATCTTGCTCTTCAGGGGAAGGCTAAAGCTCGTCGTTATGATGAAATTGACAATGCTCCTGAAGAAAAGGCTCGTGGTATTACGATTAACACCGCTCACGTTGAGTATGAGACGGATAAGCGTCACTATGCTCACGTGGACTGTCCTGGGCACGCTGACTACATCAAGAACATGATTACCGGTGCTGCTCAGATGGATGGTGCTATTCTTGTAGTGGCAGCTACTGACGGTGTGATGCCCCAGACTCGTGAGCACGTGCTTCTTGCTCGTCAGGTGAACGTGCCTTCGATTGTGGTGTTTTTGAACAAGGTTGACCAAATTGCTAAGGGTGATGAAGAACTCATCGACATCGTTGAGATGGATATTCGCGAGCTTCTCAACTCTTATCAGTTCCCTGGTGATGAGATTCCTATCATTCGTGGATCTGCTCTTCTTGCTAACGAGTCTACTTCGACAGATCCTAATGCTCCAGAGTATGCTTGTATTAAGCAACTCACTGAAGCTCTTGATAACTACTTCAAGGAACCTCAGCGTGAACTTGACAAGCCTTTCTTGATGCCTATCGAAGATATTTTCTCGATCACTGGTCGTGGTACTGTGGCAACCGGAAGAATTGAGCGCGGAAAGATCAAGGTAGGTGAGGAAGTTGAAATTGTCGGTTACAAGGAAACAAGAAAGACTACCGTTACCGGTGTGGAAATGTTCAGAAAGCTTCTTGATGAAGGTCTTGCTGGTGATAATGTTGGTCTTCTCCTCCGCGGTGTGGAAAAGGATGAGATCCGCCGTGGTATGGTGCTTGCTAAGCCTGGTTCGATTACTCCTCACAAGAAGTTTGAGGCTGAAGTGTACGTGCTGAAGAAAGAAGAGGGTGGTCGAAGCACTCCTTTCCATGTTGGATACCGTCCTCAGTTCTATATCAGAACTGCTGACGTAACAGGAAGCATCGTTGCTATTAAGGGTGCTGATCTTGTTATGCCCGGTGATAATGTGAACATGACCATTGAGCTGATCGTGAATGTGGCTATTGAAAAGGGTATGCGTTTTGCTATCCGCGAGGGTGGTAGAACGGTTGGTGCTGGTGTTGTGACAAATATCATCGAATAAAGGCGAGTGAGGCGATTGTGAGCAGGATTAGGATCAGATTGAAAGCATACGATGCTGCGTTGATTGACAGATCCGCCAAGATGATTGTTGAAACCGTGAAGAATAAAGGGGGAAGGGTATCGGGTCCGATACCCCTTCCTACCCGTATTCGCAAGTACACGGTGTTGCGATCTCCTCATGTGGATAAGGATTCTCGCGAACAGTTTGAGATTCGTATCCACAAGCGTTTGGTTGATATTCTCGATCCTTCGGCAGAGCTGATTGCTGCTCTTTCTGAGTTGCAGCTTCCTGCTGGGGTTGAAATTGAGATCAAACAGTAGGCGGAATAGGATAGGGTTTGTTGCAAGAGGTGATGGAAAAGCGGGGTTTCCTGCTTGGTGAGGCAAGAGTTTTTCAAGGCCATCTTTGTACAAAGAGCGAGGTGGCCTTACACTATATAATAGGTGGAGTAGTATGAAAGCGAAAAAGGTCGGTATTATTGGACGCAAGCTAGGTATGACGCAGATGTATGTTGACGGGGAGCTTGTTGGCGTGACGGTTGTTGACTTTTCCGACATGATTCTTTTGGGCACACGAACACAGGATAGAGATGGTTATGTGGCTGCTATCCTGGGGTACGATTTTGACGGTGCCGAACCTCGTTATATTCGCGAGGTGCGTTTGAATACGCCGGCTATCTATGAGGATGGTCAGTTTTTGCAGGCACTCCAGGAAGTGAAGTATGTTGATGTGTTCGGTGTGATGAAGGGTCGTGGTTTTGCGGGAGTAATGAAGCGGTATGGTTTCCATGGGGGACCTGCTTCTCACGGTGCAAAACACTGGCATAGACGTCCAGGTTCTATCGGTGGACATACCTTCCCTGCAAAGGTCTGGAAGGGAAAGAAAATGCCCGGACATTACGGGAATACCAATGTGGCTGTGCTCCATCAGCAGTTGGTTCGTGTTGATGCGGAAAAGCGTCTCCTCTTTATTAAGGGGGCTATTCCTGGTGCACGGAACAGCTACGTGATGGTGAGAGATTCGGTAAAGGAGTAAGGCAATGAAGCTGGATGTGTTTCAGGGAAGTACGAAAAGCGGTTCCCTCGATGTAAAGATGGTAGTGGTAGATAAGCCAGAGAATGTCTCTGAGCATTCCATCTATCAAGCTGTTGTGGCTCGTCTTTCTCACGAGAGACAGGGAACGCTTTCTACATTGACCAAGTCCGAAGTTCGTGGTGGAGGAAAGAAGCCCTGGCGTCAGAAGGGACTGGGTCGTGCTCGTGCGGGTTCGATTCGTTCTCCTCTTTGGCGAGGTGGTGGAGTGATCTTTGGTCCAAAACCTCGGGACTTCTCATTGAAGATCAATCAAAAGATGAAGGCAAAAGCGTATATTTCTGTATTCTCAAAGATGAATGAATTGGGACGTCTGCGTGTTATCTCAGGGTTTACCTATCAGGAGATGAAGACCAAGGCATTCTTGAAGGCTTTTGCTTCCTACTGTGTTGATCCAAAGGAGAAGATGGTGATTGTGACCGAGGCTCAGAACAAGGCACTCTATCTCTCTACACGAAATCTTCCTAATGTGACGGTGATGTACGTTGATCAGATGGATATTCTCCCACTGGTTTACGCTGATCGAATCTATATTACGGACAAAGCCCTTACGCTTCTCGATGAGCGGTTTGTCAGGATTTTTGGATAGTGGAGTGTGAATATGAGAGAACCGAGTGTTATTCTGTTGGCTCCTGTGATTACAGAGAAGAGCAGCAGGCTCAAAGAGCAGAAGAAGTATGTGTTTGAAGTAGCCATGGATGCAAACAAGATTGAGATCGCAAAGGCCGTAGAGGCTGCCTACAAGGGAGTTGAGGTTGCCAAGGTAAATGTTACCAAGGTTCACCCTAAGTGGAAGCGAGTGCGGATGCAGTCAGGTTTGACGAAGTGGCGAAAGAAAGCGATTGTAACCCTTGCTAAGGGCGAGATCGACTTTTTTAAAGCCTAAAAATTGAAGGACATGAGGGAAAACTATGGGATTGAAGAGATTTAAGCCGGTCACCCCCGGACTTCGACACCGGGTGAGTTATGACTACAGCGAGATCACCAAGTCAGAACCCGAGAAAACACTGATTGGTGGTACAAAACGAGGGCGCGGAGACGGCCGCAATAGTCAGGGTCGTATTACCGTTGAGCATCGTGGTGGTGGGAATAAGCGCTTCTATCGTATTATTGATTTTAAGCGCGATAAGTGGAATGTGCCTGCTAAGGTTGTTGCTATTGAATATGATCCCAACCGTACCGCTCGTATTGCCCTCTTGCATTATGTCGATGGAGAGAAGCGCTATATTTTGGCGCCAAAGGATTTAAAAGTCGGTGATTTTGTCGAGAGTGGCGAGCATGTTGAGATCAAACCAGGTAATGCGTTGCCGTTGAAGAACATTCCTGTTGGTACGTTGGTGCACAATGTTGAGCTTAAGCCCGGAAAGGGTGGCCAGATTGCTCGATCGGGCGGTGCTTATGCGAAGCTTGATGGTCGTGAAGGGAAGTATGCTATTCTTCGCATGCCATCAGGAGAGATTCGCATGGTGCTTCAGGTGTGTATGGCAACGGTTGGCGAGGTTTCTAACTCTGACCGTATTAATATTGTTTTGGGTAAGGCGGGTCATGCGCGACATCTTGGTATTCGACCTACGGTTCGTGGTACAGCAATGAACGCGGTTGATCACCCCCATGGTGGTGGACGTGGTAAGCAGAAGGGTTATCCAACCCCTGTGAGCCGAACCAATGTCCCAGCAAAGGGATACAAGACACGCAAAAAGAACAAGTATACCAACCAGTATATCTTGTCGCGTAAGAAATAACGAGAGGTGAGCCTATGAGTCGTTCGGTAAAGAAAGGACCTTATGTAGATGCGAAGCTCTACAAGAAAGTCATAGCCATGCAGAATGCATCGGAGAAACAGCCCATTAAAACATGGTCTCGGCGTTCAACGATCATTCCAGAGATGATTGGCTTGACAATTCAGGTATATAATGGTAAAATATTTGTTCCGGTTTTTGTAAACGAGAATATGGTTGGGCATAAGCTTGGTGAGTTTGCTCCTACACGCATATTCCGTGGACATGCCGGGGCAAAGAAAGCTTAAGATGGAGTAAAGCCATGAATGCAGTAGCAAGAGCACGCTTTTTGCGCATTTCGCCGCTTAAGTTGCGCAAGCTGATAAAGATTCTGAAGGGCAAGGAATTGCAGGAAGCGATGGATATTATGAAGCTGTTGCCAAACAAGGGAGCAAAGATGATCTACAAGGTTCTGGCTTCAGCTCGTGCCAATTTTGTGAATCGCTATCCTGATGCGAGGAATTCGGTGTTGGTGATTGACCGTATTTTTGTGGATGAGGCTGGAGCCTTCAAGCGTGTTATGCCTCGTGCACGTGGTCGGGCAGACATTATTCATCGAAGAATGTCTCACCTGACAGTTGTGGTCAAGGTGATGGAATAAGATGAAGAGGTGATGCTATGGGACAGAAAGTAAATCCTAATGGTTTGCGATTGGGAATTAGTCGTGGTTGGGATTCTGTGTGGTATAGCGATAGAGATTATGCTTACAATGTGTTGGAAGACCACAAGATTCGTACCTATATTCGGAAGAATTATGGAGCGGCATTTGTTTCCCACATTGAGATTGTGCGTTTCAGCGATCAGGTGAGAGTGACTATTCATGCTGCCCGCCCTGGTCAGATTATTGGAAAGAAGGGAGCAGAGATTGAGGCTATTACCAAAGAGCTGCAGAAGCTGGTTAAAGAAGATCGTCGTGTCTCTGTTTCTGTGAAAGAGATTAAAGTTCCTGAACTTGATGCCAGTGTGGTTGGTCAGGATATTGCTCGTCAGATTGAGCGTCGTGTTGGTTATAAGCGGGCTATTAAGCAGGCTATCCGCAATGCTATGAAGAGTGGTGCAAAGGGTATCAAGATTCGTATTTCTGGACGACTCAATGGAGCGGAAATTGCCCGAACAGAGGAGTTTAAAGAGGGTCGTTTGCCTCTGGCTACTCTCTCTGCCAATATTGATTACTGTGTGTCTGAGAGCTATACCGAGATGGGTGTGATTGGTATCAAGGTATGGATCTATAGAGACAACGTAGAGAGAAGGAGACGCTAATGCTTTTCCCAAGTAGAACAAAGTATCGTAAGCAACAGCGCGGAACCATGAAAGGAATCGCGCATAAAGGAGAGATGGTTTCTTTTGGTGATTATGGACTGATTGCCCTGGAGGCTGCCTGGATTACTGATCGGCAGATTGAGGCTTTTCGTGTGGCTATCAGCCGAAAGCTTGGCAAATCCGGGAAGATGTGGTTAAGGATTTTCCCCGACAAGCCCTATACAAAGAAGGGCGAGGGGGTCCGTATGGGTAAGGGTAAAGGTATGCCTGATGGTTGGGTTGCAGTGGTGAAGCCCGGTCGTGTGATTGCTGAGATTGCTGGTCTCTCTGAAGAAGAGGCAAAAGAGGCTTTCCGACTTGCTGGCCACAAACTTCCCATTACTACCAAGTTTGTGAAACGTATTGATGCGTAAGGGGGGAGTATGGCAACCAAAAAGGTAAAAGAACTCAGACAGTTGAATAGGGAGCAACTCCTGAAGTTGCGTAGCGATCTTCAACAGAAGTTGATGCAGCTTCGTTTTCGTTCCCGTAGTGAGAAGCTGGCTAATCCGATGGAGAAACGAAATCTTCGTCGCGAGATTGCTGTTATTAACACGCTTCTCCGAGAGATGGAACTGAAACAGGCTAAGGAGAACTAAGTATGGAACAGAAGAAGGCAAAGACGCTGATTGGTACAGTGGTGAGAGATAAGATGGACAAAACCCGTGTTGTGGCTGTGGAGAGACAAGAGAGACATCCTCAGTATGAGAAGCAGGTTCGTCGTACGCTGAAGGTGTATGCTCATGATGAGAATAACTCTTCACATGTTGGTGATGTGGTAGAGGTTGTGTTTTCTCGGCCGCTCTCCAGGACAAAACGCTGGATTGTTACAAAAGTCATTGAGACAAAGGATTAAGGGAGGCGCACTATGGTAATGTTGGGAACCCGTCTAACAGTAGCAGATAATTCTGGAGCTAAGGTGATTGAGTGCTTCCATGTTGAGGGTGGTACAAATCGCCGTTATGCTTCTGTAGGAGATACGATTATCGCGAGTGTGAAGATCGCTCTTCCGAATTCTGGTGTGAAGAAGGGAGAGGTTGTGCGGGCTGTTGTAGTGCGTACTACCAAAGAGATTCGTCGAAAGGATGGCTCTGTGATTCGCTTTGATCGTAACTCGGCTGTGCTTATTAACAAGCAGGGCGAACCTCGTGGGACTCGTATATTTGGACCTGTGGCGAGAGAGCTTCGAGATAAGAATTTTATGAAGATTATCTCGCTTGCTCCGGAAGTATTTTAGGAGATGCTTATGAAGATACGAAAGGGTGATACTGTAGTTGTTATTGCAGGACGCGATAAGGGCAAGAAGTCTGAAGTCATTTGTGTTGACCGAAAGGCGGAAAAAGCCGTTGTGAAGGGAATTAATCTTGTGAAGAAGGCTGTTCGCCGTTCACAGGATCATCCCAATGGTGGTTTTGTTGAGGTAGAGACATTTATCCATGCTTCGAACCTTATGCTTTTCTGTCCAAAGTGTAACAAGGGTGTGCGCGTGAAGGTCGTTGTTGATAAAGATGGAAGTAAGTATCGAGCTTGTAAGAAGTGTGGATACAAATTTGAAGAGACGAGGAGTTAATCATGGCAAAGGCTAAATCAAACGCAAAGGCAGCAACACCGCTTGCCAGTGGCTATGTTCCTCGCTTGAAGAAGCACTATGTCGAGGTAGTGCGAAAACAGCTTCAGGAACAGTACAAGTATACATCATCTATGCAGATTCCAAGGCTTGAGAAGATCGTTATCAATGTTGGTGTGGGTAAGGATACCGTACAGGACAAGGGTGCTATTGATCCTGTTGTGGATGAGATTACCCTCATCGCAGGGCAGAAGGCAGTGAAGACCTATGCACGCGTCTCTATTTCAAACTTCCATTTGAGAGAGGGAATGCCTATTGGTGTGAAGGTGACGCTGCGTGGTGCTCGTATGTACGATTTTCTGGATAAGCTGATTTCTATTGCACTTCCTCGTGTACGGGACTTTAAAGGAGTTTCTCCTTCGAGTTTTGATGGTCGTGGGAACTATACTATTGGGCTTCGTGAACAGCTTGTGTTTCCTGAAATTGATTACGACAAGATTAAAAAAATCCGTGGTATGGATATTACCTTTGTGACGACTGCCAGAACCGATGATGAGGCATATCAGCTTTTGAAGCTTATGGGTATGCCTTTTAAGGAAAAGTAAGGAGGGTCTATGGCAAAGAAGTCGATGATTGTCAAGTGGAAAAAGTCAAAGAAGTTTAAAGTGAGAGAGTATAATCGCTGTAATATTTGTGGACGTCCGAGAGCCTATATTCGAGATTTTGGATTGTGCCGTCTCTGTTTCCGCAAGATGGCTTCTGAAGGGCTCTTGCCTGGTGTTCGCAAATCCAGCTGGTAAAACTGAGAGTGGAGATGGATATGGATAGATTGGCGAATGCTTTTACCAAGATTCGGAATGCCGTTGCTCGAATGCATGCCACGGTGAATGTCTCAAAGTCGGTGATGATGAGTGAGGTTCTCTCCATTCTCAAGAGAGAAGGGTATATTGTTGATTTTAAGGACGCCGAGGGAGATCGTTATTCCTACACCGTGGAACTCAAATATGTTAATGGTAAATCGGTTCTTCAGGGCATCAAGCGTGTGAGTAAGGTGAGTCGTCGTGTGTATGTGAAGGCTGATGCAATTCCTCGGGTTTATAACAATTACGGTATTGCTATTCTCACCACTTCCAGGGGTGTGATGACAGACAAAGAGGCTCGCAACCTGGGTGTTGGTGGGGAAGTTATCTGTTATGTTTGGTAAGGAGGGCATATGTCACGATTAGCGAAAAAGCCCATTGTCCTGCCTTCTGGTGTGAATGTGAAGGTGGATACGGATACATTAACCGTTGAAGGAAAGCTTGGAAAACTTTCTCAGAAGTTTCTTCCGTACTATGTTTCTATTGAAGTAGCTGATGGTAAAGTGATGGTAAAGCCCAAAGAGGTGTATAAGGCCAGTGCGTATGTTGGTTTGTACTGGGCACTTGTTCGCAATATGGTGAAGGGTGTTTCTGAAGGGTTTTCTAAGCAGCTTACCATTCAGGGACTTGGTTACAAGTGGGAACTTCGTGGTACGAAGTTGGTGTGTACGGTTGGTTTTTCTCATCCTGTGGAGTTTGTTCCTCCTCAGGGGATTACCCTCACGCTTGAGAATAACAATACCGTACTCAAGGTTTCTGGAGTGGATAAGCAGCTGGTTGGGCAGGTTGCTGCCAATATTCGTGAAATTAAGCCACCTGAACCCTACAAGGGCAAAGGTATTCGTTATGTTGACGAGCATGTGAGACTCAAAGAAGGGAAAACAGGGAAATAAGTGAGGTGAAGCTATGATTGACAAGGTAAAGAGTAAGCTTGAGCGTTTTGAGAAGGCAAAAAAGCGCAGCAAAAAACACCTCAAAGTTGAAGAAGGTGCGTGCCGATTGGTTGTGTACAAGTCGAACAAGTATCTCTATGTGCAGATTGTTGATGCTGAGAACAAGGTACTTGGTTGTGTGTCCTCGATCAGCAAGGAGCTCAAAGACAAAAAGCTTGGTAAGAATATTGCCAGTGCTGAGGTTATTGGGCAGGCTGTTGCTGAGAAGGTTAAGGCACTTAAGATCAAAAAGGTGGTTTTTGATCGCAATGGCTACAAGTACCATGGCAAGGTAAAGGCTTTGGCTGATGCTTGTCGCAAAGCCGGTATACAATTTTAAAACGAGGTGAAGTATGGCAGAGAATAAAGCACAAACGCAGGAATGGCAGGAAAAGGTTGTAAGTATTCGTCGTGCTGCCAAGGTAACCACAGGAGGAAAACGCTTCCGTTTTAATGCTCTTGTGGTTGTGGGAAATGGTAAAGGAATGGTTGGTTTTGGCTATGGTAAGGCTAATGAAATGGCTGATGCGATTCGTAAAGCAAAGGATAAGGCTATTAAGTCGGCTGTACGGATTAACATCAAGGGCACTACTATTCCTCATGAGGTGATTGGAAAGTATAAGAGTGGCGTGGTTGTTCTTCGCCCTGCTTCCAAGGGTACAGGAGTGATTGCTGGTGGTGCTGTTCGTCCGTTGCTTGAGCTTGTTGGTATTCATGATGTGCTTACGAAGTCGCTTCGTTCTACTAATAGCATTAATTTGGTGAAGGCGACGATGAACGGTTTGATGCAGCTTATGGATGCAAAGGAAGTGGCTGAGCGACGTGGTATTACCGTTGAAAAGATGTTTGGTAAGGAATAAGCGGAGGGTAGTATGGCTGTATTGACAATAAAACCCAATCCCAAAGCAAGAAAAGCCCCCAAAGTTGTTGGACGTGGTACAGGAAACGGTCGTGGAAAGACATGTGGCCGTGGGCATAAGGGGCAGAAGGCTCGTGCTGGTGCGGTGATTCGTCCTGGATACGAGGGTGGTCAGATGCCTCTGTATCGTCGTTTGCCCAAGCGTGGGTTTAAGAATCCCCACAAGGTTGTGTACAACATTGTGACGACGGCAATGCTCAATCGTTTTCAGGACGGGGCTACGGTTGATTATACGACACTGGAGGAAATGGGGCTTATTCGGCATACGAACGCTCCTGTGAAGGTTTTGTTGAATGGTGAACTCAAGGTCAAAAACCTCAAGCTGAAGGTTGATGCTCTTTCTGCTCGTGCTAAAGAGGTTCTTGAAAAGATGGGTTCTACCATTGAATTATTATAAAATAACGACGGAAAAGAGGTTCTCATGATCAAAGCATTTTTGAATATTTTTAAGGTTGAGGATCTTCGGAAGCGGTTTCTCTTCTTGGTGGGAATGTTGGTTGTTTACCGTATTGGTGCTCATATACCTGTTCCAGGAGTTGATTTGGCTGAGCTTTTGAGAAACCGTGTTTTTTTTGATGAAGGTGCTTTTGGTAATCTCATGAACCTCTTTTCTGGCGGTGCTCGGGAGAACATTTCTATTTTTTCTCTGGGTATTATGCCTTACATTACGGCAATGATCATTATGCAGCTTTTGAAGGCTATTTTCCCTTCTTTGGATCGTGAATTCAAAGAGGGACCAGAGGGAAGAAAAAAGTTTCTCCAGTATAGCCGTTATGGTACGGTGATTGTGACCCTGATTCAGGGATTTTTGTATGCGAGAAGTCTTGTTAGTTCGGCTCCTCAGTTTATTCTTTCATCCTTTTCGCCTGTGGCTTTTATTGTGGTGTTTTCACTTACGGTAACGGCGGGTACCCTTGTCCTTCTGTGGATGGGTGAGCAGATTACGGAGCGGGGCATCGGTAACGGTGTATCCATTCTGATTATGGCGGGTATTATTGCCCGTTTGCCTCAGGCTCTGATTCAGCTTGTGCTTCAGGTGCAAAAAGGAACTATGGATCCAATGAACCTTATTGTGGTGTTGGGTATCTTCTTTTTGGTTATTGTGCTGGTTGTGTTTGAGGAACAGGCTCTTCGACACGTTCCTATTCAGCATACTCGACGTGCGGGAGCTCAGGGTATTGCCTCTTCTCTTCCCTTTAAGATCAATCCTACAGGTGTGATCCCTATTATTTTTGGAAGCTCGCTCATGATGTTCTTTACGCCGATTTTTAGCTTCTTGAGAAGGGTGTGGGATGTGCCTGTAATGAGGTCTCTTGAGACATTGGCACAGCATGGGCATGCCCTCTACAATGTGGTGTACTTCTTGTTTATCGTATTTTTTGCCTATTTTTACCTCGAAGTTGAGTTGAATCCGCATGATATTGCTGAAGACCTTCGACGGAGAGGGGATTTCATCCCCGGTGTGCGCCCCGGGAGTCAGACGGAGTCTTACATTGCCGGGGTGTTGTATAGGCTTACGCTTCCTGGTGCTATCTTCATTGGTGTGATTGCTCTTCTTCCTACATTTGTCCTGCGATATATCAATATTCCTGCTCAGCTCGCTTACTTGATGGGAGGCACATCGCTTCTCATTATGGTCAATGTGGCATTGGAAACATTGAAGCAAATTGAATCTCAGCTTCTTATGCACCGTCTCGATGGTTTTATTGAGAAGCGGAGTTTAAGGAGTAAGTAAGATGGTGAGGGTAGCGTTGATAGCGCCTCCTGGAGGAGGAAAGGGTACGCAGGCAGCAATGATCAAGGAAGAGTTTGGTATCCCCCATATTTCTACAGGTGATATTTTCCGTGCCATTGTTCGTGGAGAGTACCAGGGGAATGCTGATGTGGAGATGATCAAGGGGTATATGTCTCGTGGGGAGCTTATTCCTGATCAGGTGGTGATTGAACTGGTGAAGGAGAGGCTTTCTCAGCCTGATTGTGCAAGGGGTTACTTGCTTGATGGGTTTCCACGAACGGCAGAACAGGCAAAGGCATTTGATTCTTTGGATGCGAATCTTCGTCTCACGCATGTGATTTACCTCCGTGTTCCTCAGGAAGTGATCCTCGAGAGGCTTTTGGGACGTTGGACATGTCCTACCTGTCAGGCTGTATACCATGAGAAGACACATCCACCAAAAGTACCAGGTGTTTGTGATGTTGATGGAACAAAGCTTATTCAACGTGAGGATGACAAGGAAGAGACCATTAGGAAGCGCCTCGATGTCTACGAGAAACAGACAAAGCCACTGATTGATTATTATCGAAACGCCAAAATCTTGACAGAAATCGACGGAAATGCTACAATATATGATGTATTTTCTCGTATAAAGGAGGTATTAAGATCCTGATGGACAAGGAAGATGTACTTCGGGTCGATGGGGTAGTATTGGAGCAACTCCCCAACGCCATGTTTAAGGTGGAATTACCAAGCAAGAAATGTGTTTTAGCACACATTTCAGGGAAGATGAGGCTCAACTCGATTAAGATTATCCCAGGTGATAAAGTTACCCTCGAGATGTCGCCCTACGATCTAACGAAGGGTAGAATTGTGTATCGATATAAATAGGAGAGTGGGTATGAAAGTTCGTGCATCGGTAAAGAGAATATGTGAAAACTGTCGTGTTATTCGACGACATGGTCTGGTTATGGTTGTGTGTGATAACCCAAAACACAAACAACGCCAGCGTGGATCAAAACGAGGCTAATGGAGGAAGAGGATGGCTCGTATTGCGGGTAGAGAGATTCCGGGTAATAAGGCTGTTTTTATTGGTTTGACCTATATCTATGGTATTGGTCGGACCACAGCGAACAAGATCGTGGAAATGGCGAAGATTGATCCGAACAAGAAGGTAAAGGATCTCACTGAAGAAGAACTAGCCAAGATCCGTGATATTATTGAAAGTAACTATAAGGTGGAAGGAGATCTTCGCACTGAGGTGGCGATGAATATTAAGCGTCTTATTGATATTGGGTGTTATCGTGGGCTTCGGCATAAAAACAAACTTCCTGTACGGGGACAGAGAACACGTACCAATGCTCGTACACGAAAAGGCCCTCGCCCCAATACTATTAAGAAGAAAAAGTAAAGGAGTGGCATAGATATGGCTAAAGCAAGAACGACTGCCAAGAAAAAAGAAAAAAAGAATGTTATTGAGGGGATTGCTACCATTCAGGCAACTTTCAATAATACCATTATTACCCTTACGGATATGAATGGTAATACACTTGCGTGGGGAAGTGCTGGAGTTGCTGGATTTAAGGGTTCAAAGAAGGGAACTCCTTATGCAGCACAGCTTGCTTGTGAGAAGGCTGTTGAGGCGGCAAAGTATCATGGATTACAGTATGTTCATGTTCGTGTAAAGGGACCTGGACCTGGTCGTGAGGCTGCTATGCGTGCCTTGGCTGCTGCGGGTTTGAAGATTAAGACGTTGCGGGATGTGACGCCAATTCCTCATAATGGGTGCCGTCCTCGCAAGAAAAGAAGAGTTTAAAGGTAAAGGAGAGACACTATGGGAAGATATACTGGACCTTCTTGTCGTTTGTGTCGTCGCGAAGGAGTTCGTCTCTATCTGAAGGGGGATCGTTGTTATTCTGCGAAGTGTGCTCTTGAGAAGCGGAAGGCTTCTCCTGTTCCTGGTATGCATGGGGCTGTTCGAAAGAAAACAACAGAGTACGGTGCACAGCTTCGCGAGAAACAGAAAGTGAAACGTTATTATGGTGTATACGAGCGCCAGTTCCGCAAGTATTTTGAAATGGCTACTCGTCACAAAGGTGTGACTGGTGAAATGCTTTTGCAGTATCTGGAGAGAAGGCTTGACAATGTTATTTATGTGAGTGGGTTTGCTCCTTCTCATAAGGCTGCTCGTCAGCTCGTTCGTCACGGTCATGTGCTTGTGAATGGCGAAAAGGTTGATATTCCTTCGCTTATTGTGAAGGTAGGGGATGTGATTAGTCTCGCACCAGGAGCTGAGAAGATCGATGTTGTTGTTCGTTCTCTTGAGGCCGCTTCATCCAAACAGCTTCCATCCTGGCTTGAGATTGACCTCTCGAAGGTGAAGGCTACTGTAAAATCGCTACCGACTCGGGCAGAGATGTGTCAGGGTATTCTGGTGAACGAGCAGGCTATTGTTGAGTTGTACTCCAAGTAATCCTTGACGCAAGGTAGTGGAGGAGAAGATGAATCAAAGTTTTTTGTTTAAGGATATTATTTTGCCTCACGAGACAAAGTTTGATGGGCAGACATTTACCCCTTTTTATGGTAAGTTTGCTATTTATCCTTTTGATAAGGGAGTAGGGGTAACGATTGCCAATTCGCTGCGACGAGTCTTGTTGAGTGCGATTCCAGGGTATGCGATTACTGCTATCAAGATTGAGGGAGTGAATCACGAGTTTGACCCTGTTAAGGGTGTGAAAGAGGATTTGGTGGATATTATTCTTGCCATCAAAAAGATCAATCTCAAACTTGTTGATGGTTCTGAAAAGAAGGTGATTCACATCCACAAGAAGGGACCGGGTGAACTGCTGGCAAAGGATTTTGCTGTGGATGGAACGATAGAAGTTGTGAACCCTGATTTGAAGATTGCTACCCTTAATGAAGATGCTGATATCTACATGGATGTAACTATTGAGTATGGAAGAGGGTATCGTTCAGCGGAGGATCTCTTGGCTAAGGAGAGTGTGATTTCTCAGATTCCTGTTGATGCCCTGTTTTCACCTATAACTCGGGTGAATTATATCATCGAGGACTTCCGCGTAGGTGAACGAACGGACTGTGAGAAGGTGATTCTTGAGGTTTGGACGAAGGGAACAATCGATCCCCGTGAGGCTGTTTCCATGGCTGCGGCTATCCTTCGCAAGTATTTCTCTCTTCTGACGACGTTTGAAGAGGAAGAGGTGGAAATTGGACGGGGTGCTGTAAGTCAAGCTGAGGTTCTTGATAAGCCGATAGAGGATCTTCATCTCTCTGCTCGTGCCTATAACTGCTTGAAGTCTGTGGGTATCGCAACGATCGGGGATTTGGTGAATTATGATCCCGTTTCTCTCTCGAAGATTAAGAATTTTGGAAAGAAGTCGCTCACAGAGATTTCTGACAAGTTGGCTATGTACAACCTGTCTTTGAAGGGAAGTTCTGTCGATCAGGAGATGGAACAAGAGATGGAAGAAAACGAGGAAGAGGAGTAGTCTATGAGGCATGGAAATAAAGTCAAAAAGCTCAGTCGTACCACTTCCCATCGACGAGCTCTCGTTCGCAACCTTGCTACGAGTTTGTTTAAGTATGAGCGGATTATTACGACGGTTGAAAAGGCAAAGTTTATTCGTCCTTTTGCTGAAAAGTTGATTACCAAGGCAAAGACGGATACAGTGGCTTCTCGTCGTAAAGTGTTTGAGACGGTTCGTGATGAGGCTGTGCTTAACAAGTTGTTTACTGATATTGCGAAACGCTATGCGAATCGTCCTGGTGGATACACTCGTATTATTCGTCTGGGGTACCGTTCTAATGATGGTGCTGAAAGGGCGATTATTGAACTGGTAGAGGAGAAGCTGGAGACGAAGCCTGCATCGAATGCGAAGTAAGTTTTGGTTGTGGATAGTACTTCCCCTGTCGATGCTGTCGATAGGGGAGTTTTTTTTATCCTGGGATGTTTCCCTTGCTCATTTTTTGGTTTTGTTTGTGATTGTTGTTCTGATGCGTGCGGGGGTGCTCGAGTTTTGGAAACGGGTGTGGAAACTTTTTTGGTTGACCTTTCCTGTTCTTGTCTTTAGTTTGCAGACGAAAAAAACGGGGTTGTATTTGGGGTGGTTTTATCTTGACCCTGTCATTGATTATGGTGTTTTGCTTTTGCGGCTGGTGAATTTTAGTTTGTCGTTTTGGTTGGTGCAGAAGAGTTGGTATTTTTCGCTGGATCGGATAGGTTCATGGTATTGGGTGAGGGTTTTTTGGAGGGCTTTTGGTTTGGTGCTTGATATGTGGGAGGATATTCTTCGTTGGCCACGGGAACGCTTTGGGCTTCGGGAGTGGATTGAACGGCGGTATACTGAGGAGGTTGCACGAAGTCAAGTTTCTTCAAAGAATATCGATAATGTAAGAGAGGACGAAACGAGGAGATTGAAATGAAAGGACTGTGGATAGGTTTTCTTTTGCCCTGTTTGATGATGGCTCAGAGTATTCCATGGGATAGTATTAAAGATCCCGGTGTGAGGCTTGCTTTTCGTACGTATTCGGAGGCTTTTGTGTTGTCTTCGACGAATCTGCGGTTTGAGGGGTATGATATTGTGGATCTGCGATTTTTCACCAATCTGATGCAGGTGCGTCGGTTGAGTCTGTATAATAATCGTATTGTTGATGTGACGCCACTCTCGCATTTAACCAATCTTGTCTATCTCAATCTGGGGAAGAATCGTATCACCAATGTGAGTTCTCTCTCTAATCTGGTGCAACTGGAGGTGCTGATTCTTCATGATAATGTGGGATTAACCAACCTGAGAGGGGTGCATAAGATACCAAATTTGCGTGAGCTTGATCTTCGGAATACACATGTGTATCATGAGAATCTCAAAACCTGGGCGTTTACCAATACGCTTGGTATCTATGACAGGGAAGGAAACTTCTTTACTATTTCACCAGAAGAAAAGGAAAAGTGGGGTATACACAACAGTATGGTGGTTCCAGCCTGGTTTTAGGTTCACTGAAATTGGGAAGTGAGGATAGAGAGGGCTTCTTGGGCTTTGGTTTTCCATGTTTTGGGATAGGATTCGCTGAGGATGCTTTGGTAGAGTTCTCGCGCGCGTTTGGTATTCCGGATCTGTTCGTAGAGTCGAGCAAGCTGGTAAAGGGCTTCTGCTTTAAGAGTGGTATCTTTGATAGTGGCGGTGAGACTGTCGAGTTGTGAGATGAGGCTGATGTCGGAAACACCGCTTGTTAACATGACGCGTTCTGTGGCGATGACTGCCTTGGGTATGATGCTTCCACCGGCGTTGAGGGCAATCAGAAGGTATTCGAGGGCTTGGGCAGGTTTCTGAAGGGCTTCGTAGTAGAGTCCGCGGTAGTATGCCTGATAGGTGGCATCCTGAAGGGCTTCGATACGGTTGGAGGCACGGCTGTAGAGGCGTTGTTTGAGGTAGTTTTCAATAAGTTCGTAGGAGAGTGTTTCTTTGTCCGTTTCGGAAAAAGTGGTGTCAATGAGTGCGTTTTCAAGGTTTTTGATGGCTTCGCTGGGTGGGAGTTTTCTTACACTGGTGAGGAACCATTCAACAGGGGTTTTGTTCTTGGGTGTGGTTACGGTGTTGGTTGCGGTGTTGGTTTCTTCGGTGGAGAGTTGAGGCTTTCGTGTTGCGATGTTGGTTGATGGGGGCGTGGTGGCAATTGGGGCAGTAACATTGAAGTAGTAGTAGAGGTTTTTCTGGAGGATTCCATCGAGGCTGTAGTATTGGAAATGGGCTCTTCCGTTGGTTTCTTTTGCTTGGAAGGCGAAAAGCTTTTGCTCGGGGTCTGAGCGGTCTTTGAGGTAGGTGATGCCACCAGAAGTAGATTTGAGGGTGATGAGGGTGTTGTCACCGCTGAGTTGGACAATGAATTCTTTGTTGGCGGGAACGGTCATATAACGGCTTTCTTGGGGAATGGAAAGTTGCTGGGGTGGGGTGTTGGAGGATCGGGATATGCGGTTGCTATTGGAGGTAATGTTATCCTGGTAGATGCCACTCTCTTTGAGGATTTGTTCGGCTGTGAGCCATTCGGCACGATCGAGGTTTCGGAGGAGAATGAAGCTTTCTTGATGGCAGGAGCTGAGAATGAAAACAAGGATGAAAAGGGTATTCTTTTTCATAGGAGTTCCTTCAGTGTTGGTGTAAGGGGATAACGGGGATCGATCTGGAGGGCTTTTTTGACGAGGAGTTTGGCAAGCTCGGGATAGCCCTTGCTGAGAGTAATCGTGGCAAGGTTTGAACAAGTTTGTGGGTTTTGTTTTTTGTCGCAGTATTCGAGGAAGAGTTTCATGGCTTCGTCGGTGTTTTGAAGCTCAAAGTGGCAGATGCCAAGGCTTAAAAGAATCTCGGGATCGCGAATGATTTTGAGGGCATGTGTGAGTGGCAGAAGGGCAGACTGTGGGTTGTGGTTGGCGAGTTGGGCAATTCCAAGGGCATAGAGGAGGTTGGGGTCGTTGGGGTAGAGGGATTTTCCTCGTTCTGCCCATTGTTTGGCTTCTTTTGGTTGGTTGAGGTTGTAGTATGCCTGTGCAATAATATAGTAGGTTGTGGCCTCGTATCGGGTGTTGGCATCGATACTCGTTGCCAGTTGAAGAATAGTCTGGTAGTTATGAAGGGAAAAGAGGCTTACGAGGAGAAGCTCAAGGCTTTCTTTGTCGTGGGTTTGTTCAAATACCTGTGTGAGAAAGGTGCAAGCGTTTTGGTGATCGCCTACGGTGATAGCATAGCTTCCTGCTATCTTGAGGGGAAGGGGTTCTCCTGTTTGCTCGTAGGCTTGTTTGGCAATGGTATAGAGTTGTTCGGTGTTTTTTTCTCTTGCGAGGAGCTCAATAAGGGGGAAAAAAAGGGATGAATGAGTTGGATTTTGCTTGATGGCTGTCATGAGGATGGAAATAGCTTTTTGAGGGGAATGCTTTCGATAGAGTTGGACGAGTTCTCCAATGGTGGTTTCACTGAAGAGTCCTTGGGTAATAGCGGACATAATGAGTTGTTCTGCTTCGTTTAAGGCCTTCTTTGCGATAGCTTCTTTTATGACAAAGAGAATGGCTTCGGGAAATTTGTTGGGGGCTTTGAGAAGAATCTGGCGATAGAGGGAGAGGGCTTTTTGTCGTTCGTTTTTTTGGAGGGCACAGTGGGCAAGCCCCATGAGAATTTCGGGGTTTTGTGGGAAGATTTCTTGTGCTTTTGAAAGAAGATGTTCTGCCTGTTGGGGGAAGAGGGGGAGAATGGCATCAGTAAGGGCGAGGATATCAGAGGGTTGAAGGGAGGGGAGTTGGAGATAGGCTTCGATGAGGGGGGATATGTCTTCACCAAGAAAGAGGGATGCTCGTATGAGTCCCTGAAAGGAGAGGGGGGAGCGAGAAGATTCTGTGATGGTGTGGAAGATTGCCTTTGCTTGGGCGTACTCTTGGGTCTTGAGGGCACATTCTCCTTGGAGAAGGCTCTCTTGTAAAGAGAGAGGGCGAGTGGTGGCCAGCCAGTTGAAGTAGCGGAGGGCTTCTTTGTATTGGTGGAGGGCATAGCAACTCTGGGCAAGGTGTTCAAGGATGGTGGGTTTGTTGTTGCCCGGGTTATCGAGAAGCTGGCGGTAGAGGGGGATGGCTTCTGCATAGGCTTGCTGGGCGAAAAGCTCTTCAGCGTGGTGAAGGGAGGCGAGAAAAGTTTTCTCAGCGCTCATAGTCTATCATAACCACCTTGAGGAAAATTTGTATGTCGTTTGTTAGCTTTTTTGTTTGCATATTGATGAGGTGGCCATAACCCGTGTAGTTGGTGTACTGTTGAAGAGACTCCCTGATGCCTTCTTGAAGGATGAGGAGAATAGGGGAGGCTTTGTAGTTGCCACTGAGAAGCTTTCCTTGAATGGTAATGGTGCGCGAAAGGGTGTTGGTGAGGGAGATAGTTGTCTGAAAAGGAAGGCTTGCTATATGCCATTTTCCAAGGGTGCTTCGCGAGATGTTGTTTTGCTCTTCAAAGGAGAGTGTTGTGTCCACTCGGATTTGCTTGATGGCAATGGCGTTTCCTTCTTTACGGAATAAGAAGCCATCTTGGATGAGGCTCTTTGTGAGGCTGAGGTTCATCTCAGCGAGTTCGGGAAGGAGATCAATCCCCACGATGGTTCCTTTGAAGGTATAGGTTGTGTGTGGGGAGGTTTTGGTGTGTTGTGAACATCCGGTGATGATTAAAGCAAGGAGAAAGACAAAAATCGTCTTTTTCATGGTTTTCTCCTTAATGAGAAATATTTTTTTCAATCACTCTACAAAAGGTTTCAACGAGGTCGGGGTCAAACTGAGAACCTTTGCAGCGGCGGAGTTCGTCAAGAGCTTCTTGTGGTTTTTTTGCGGGTTTGTACACTCGTTCGGCAACCATGGCGCTGTAGGCATCAGCAACGGCTGTTATGCGGGCGAAAAGGGGAATTTCTGTGCCGCGTTTTCCGTGTGGGTAGCCGTTTCCATCCCACCATTCATGGTGGAAGGATACAATGTCGAGGATGTCATTATCGAAGTGTTCAATGGGGTAGAGGATCTTTTTGCCAATGAGGGGGTGGAGTTTTACGGTCTCGTACTCTTCTCGAGAAAGTTTCCCGGGCTTGAAGAGGATTTCATCCTTGATGCCGACCTTGCCAATATCGTGGAGGATTCCTCCTCTGCGGAGTTTTTCGATGCTTTCTTCGGGGAGGCCAAGCTCTTTGCCGAGGAGTTCGTTGTACCATGCTACATCCTGTGAATGTCGAAGGGTGTTGATATCTCGTGCCTCGAGGATGTAGATCGTAAAAGAAAAAATTTCATAGAAAATATGGGCAAGATTATCGGTTGCTTCTTTGACTTTGGCTTCGAGGTTCTGGATATAGAGGCGGCGTTCGTCAAGCATGTGAATATGATCTACAAGGCGGTTCAAAGAATGGAGGAACTCTTCAATGTTAATGGGTTTGATAATGTAGTCATAGACGCCAAGTTTCAAAGACTCGCGAACCTTTTCGATGTCAGTGTATCCAGACACCATGATGGCAAAGAGTTCTGGCTTGATTCGGCATGCTTCTCGTACGAGTTCAGGCCCCGACATGCCGGGGAGAAGGACGTCCACAATCATGATGTCGATGTCTTCTTGCTTGATGAGGGAGAGGGCATCTTCTCCTGTAAAGGCGGTAAAGGTTTGAAAGGTGTAAGGCTGAAGGGTGAGCACTTCAGATAGGAGTTTGACAATCGATCTATCATCATCAACAATGAGATAGTTGAGTTTTCTTTCCATAACCTACCTCCCTTTTTTCTCTTTGTATTATACTGAAAAATTCTAAATAAAGCAATTCTCTTCAAGGTTTTGTGCATAAAAGTGTTGTGCCAATGTTATGTCAACAAAAAAGAACATGATGCTTTTGCATCTCAAGAGGGTGTGTAAAAGTCACTTGCTATGAGTTTATTTCTGCAAAAAGGGAAGCTAAACAGGGGAAGAATAGCGGTGGTACAAAAAATTTGAGAAATTGCTTTTTCGTATGGATGTTGTGTATAATAATAGTATAGCAAGGAGGTCTTGTGAAGGTTACGCTTGTTACTGTGGGCTGTAAGCTCAATCAGTTTGAGACGGAGGCACTGGCACAGCAGTTGCGACAGGGTGGTTTTGAGGTGGTGGGATCGATGGAGGATGCTGATGTTGTGGTGGTGAATACCTGTACGGTAACCAACAGGGCGGATGGCAAGTCTCGTCAGTATATGAAGCAAGCGAGAAGGCTAGGCAAAACGGTTGTGGTAACAGGGTGCTATGCCAGTACAGACGGAGAGGAGATTCGGAAGAGGGGGCTTGCTGATATTCTTCTCTCTAACGAAGAGAAGTTTACGCTTGTTTCTGTGCTTCAAGAGACAAAAACTGAAACGAAGAAGGATGATTTTCCTTTGGTGGTGGAGTGTGAACGCACACGTGCCTATCTCAAGATTCAGGATGGATGCAATCGTTTCTGTAGTTATTGTAAGATTCCCTACGGTCGGGGAAGGAGCCGTTCGCTTTCTTTTGATGAGGGGATGAAGCGTTTTCGTGAACTGGTTGACAGAGGATTTAAGGAGATTGTGCTTACGGGTGTGAATATTAGTGATTATCACTGGGAAGGCAAAACGCTTGCCGATCTTTTGGAGGCGATGCTGTCGGTGGAGGGGGAGTTTCGGGTGCGCCTCTCATCGCTGCAACCAGATCAGTTTGATGATCGGTTTCTTTCGTTTCTTTGGCACCCGAGAATGGCGCCGCATTTTCATCTCTCGCTTCAGTCGGGGAGTACGACAGTTCTGGAACGGATGCGGAGAAAGTATACACGAGAGGATGTGCTTCTGCTCTGGAGGCGAATCCGTGAGGTGAGGGAGGATACTGCTTTGACGGCAGATATTATTGTAGGTTTTCCGGGAGAAACAGAGAAGGAGTTTCAGGAAACAGTAGAGGTCATTGAGAAAATTGGGCTTTGTCGTGTTCATCTCTTCAGTTATTCTCCAAGGGTTGGTACATGGGCGGCACGACAGCCACAGATAGATGAGCAAACAAAGAAGGAAAGGCTCCATTTTCTGGAGGAGATTACCCATCGGAGGGCAATGGAGTGGGTGGAGAAAACGATTCTTGGGCGGGTTTCTCATATGCTTGTTGAAGAGAGCAGCGGGGGAAAAAGCTATGGCTACACGGAACACTATCTCTATGCTGAGGTGAATGGAGAATATGGGGAGAACACCTTTGTTTCCTTTGTGCCGTCGAGGGTATGGCTGCATCAACAGGCAGTAGCAGTAAAGGAGTGAGTGAGAAGAAAGATGCAATTTTTTTCTTTTTGCTGTATACTACCTACCGTAACAAATCAGAAAGGAGGCGAAGCCATGGTTATTCTTGACTATTTTCAGCAGGGTGGACCTGTTATGTACTTTATTCTTCTTGTTTCTATTGTGGGGCTTGCTGTTTTTATTGAGCGGGTACTGTTTTTTCGTCAGGTGAGGCAGAATGCCCGTATCATTCAGGAAAAGATGCGCGAGAAGCTCAAAGGGCATCGTATTGATGAGGCTATAGCGGTTTGTGAGAATTACCCTGGGCTGGCTGCAAATATTATCCGTGCGGGGCTTACCCAGTACAACAAGAGTCGGGATGAGATTGAGAAGGCTATGGAGGATGCTGCTATTTATGAGCTTCCCAAACTTCATCGCAATATTCCTGTGCTGGCAACGGTAACAAGTGTTTCTACCCTTCTTGGACTCTTGGGAACGGTGCTGGGAATGATTATCTCCAGTACTGTCCTTTCAACACAGGGAATGAATAATCCATCCAAGTTAATTGGTGGTATTGCTCAGGCACTCATTACTACGGCGTATGGGCTTATTGTGGCTATTCCTGCTCAGGTGGCTTACAACTATATCGTCGCACAGGTTGAGCGTATTATCTCGGATATTGAGATTTCTACAACAGAACTCATTCAGCTTTTGAAGGCAAAGGGAGAGAGCTCTTCTCTGCCAAAGTGGTAAGGGGAAAGGATGGGGGTTTTGTGGACAAAACCCCGAAAAGGTGATATAATAAGAAACTCTGAAAAACAAAGGAGATCGCAATGTCCTATCTTGTTTATGGTTTGTGGGTATTTTTGGCTTATCTTTTGGGTGCTATTCCCTTTGGTCTTCTCTATGGTTTTTTACGGGGAGTGGATATTCGGACGGTGGGTTCTCGGAATATTGGAGCAACCAATGTGAGTCGTCAGTTTGGTTTTTGGGGTGGGTTTGTTCCGGTTTTTATTCTTGACTTCTTGAAGGGGGGGCTTCCTGTTCTTTTGTATCCTTTGATGGCGTCTTTGGTAGAGAATGGGTGGTTTATGGACAGGGATGTCATGTTGATGGTGATTGGTGTGGCAGCGATTGTGGGGCATCTTTACCCTGTGTATCTCAAATTCAAAGGGGGAAAGGGCGTGGCAACATCGGCGGGTGTGTTTGCCTTTTTGGCTTGGCAGGAGTTTTTCGTGGCACTCGCTGTGTTTCTGGTGACGCTGCTGAGTTTTCGTGTGGTTGTCTTTTTCTCTCATGAGGATGAACGCAAACTTGGGTTTTTTAAGCATTTTTCACAGGGAGTGGGGCTTTCTTCGGTGATGGCAGCGATTGCCCTTCCTGTGAGTGTGTGGCTTCTTGAGCCGCAACGTTTGGCTCTGAAGGTGGTTACGATTGTGATATCGCTGCTTGTCATTGTGAAGCACCGCAAAAATCTTGCTCAACTCTTTGGAGTTAAGGGTTAGGAGGAATGGGATGGATATCCGAGATCTAACGGTAAAACAGTTGAGTGAGGCTTTGGAAAAGGGTGAGCTTTCTTCGGAAGAGATAACCCGATCCTATCTTGATGCAATAGAAAACGATGAACGTTCTGCTGAGCCAATTCATGCCTATGTAAGCTGGGATCATGAGGGATCGAAAGATGGAGTTGGACAATCTCTTTCGCAGGCACGGGAGGCTGATAAGCGGCGTGCTCAGGGGCAGCAGGTAACCCCACTCACAGGGATCCCAATTGCCATCAAGGACAATATCAATGTCGTTGGGTATGAGACAACCTGTTCTTCACGTATTCTCAAGGGGTATAAGGCGAGCTATGATGCTACGGTTGTGGAAAGATTAGTGCGAGCCCATGGAATGGTTGTTCTAGGGAAAACGAACATGGACGAATTTGCTATGGGTTCTTCTACCGAGACATCTGCCTATGGTATAACCCGCAACCCCTTTGACAGGAAGCGTGTTCCTGGTGGATCTTCGGGTGGTTCTGCTGCAGCTGTTGGTGGCAAACTTGCTCCGGTTGCTCTGGGAAGTGATACGGGTGGATCGATTCGTCAGCCAGCGGCGTTTTGCGGGTGTGTTGGTTTGAAGCCCACCTATGGTACGGTTTCGCGCTATGGGCTGGTGGCGTTTGCTTCATCGCTGGATCAGATTGGCCCAATTGCTCGCACTGTGGAGGATGCTCTTTGGATTTATGAGGCAATGGCGGGGCATGATCCAAAGGATTCTACGAGTCTCGTTCATACCCCATCCATTCAGCTTCGTGGTGATCTCAAGGGTGTACGGGTTGGTGTTCCACGGGAATTTATACTGGAGGGGATGGATGCCGAGGTGAAGAAAAACCTTGAAGATGTCGTTCACATCCTTCAAAAAGAGGGAGCAATTGTAGAGGAGATCTCTCTTCCCCACAGTGAGTATGGTGTGCCCACCTATTATGTTGTGGCTACAGCAGAAGCAAGCTCTAACCTTGAACGCTACGATGGTGTGAAGTATGGCTACCGAGGGGATGCCAAGACTCTTTCAGAGATGTATGTCAAGACACGAACCGAAGGCTTTGGGCCTGAGGTGAAGCGAAGAATTATGCTGGGTACCTATGTGCTTTCTGCTGGTTACTATGATGCCTATTATCTCAAGGCTCTCAAGGTGCGTACCCTTATCCGAGAGGATTTCAAAAAGGCTTTTGAAAAGGTGGATGTCATCCTTGGGCCGACTACTCCCACCCCACCCTTTAAGATTGGGGAGAAACTTGATGATCCCATTGCTATGTATCTTTCTGATATTTATACAATTACGGCAAATCTGGCAGGTGTTCCAGCTCTCTCTCTGCCCTCTGGCTGGACGGCGGGAGGGCTTCCGTTGGGTATTCAGTTGATGGCAGATACTTTGAGGGAAGACAAACTCTTTGATGTTGCCTATGGAATAGAACAGGTATTGGGAAAGAAATGACTTTTTGAGGAGGCCAAAATGGCATACAAGATTATTGCCAGTAAGTGTACGAATTGTGGTGCATGTGAGGCTGCTTGTCCTGTTTCAGCTATCAGTGAGCAAAATGGTAAGCGCGTGATTGATGCTGGAACTTGTATTGACTGTGGAGCATGTGCTGCTACCTGTGCCTTTGATGCTATTGAAGCGTAGGTGAAAGATGTGTATCGCCTGTGGTGGGTGATACACTGTTTTTATTTATTGAGAAGGGAGGAATGTATGCCATACTTTGTGGAGGAAAAAGAGTCTTTATTTTCTTCATTGCTCAAGGGGGCTGTGCTTGTCCTGTTGTTTGTCTTGGGGTTGTGGCCTTTTGTTCAGAATTACAAGTACAGTGATCATCATCTGGATTGGTTGAATCATGACTATGGGAAAAATCTGATGGCTTCTTGTGAGCCTGGTTCAGTGTATATGACGGAAGGGGGGGACAATCAGGTTTTTGCTTCGTTGTATTTTATCTACGCTGAAAGGGTAAGACCTGATCTTTCTGCCTATGATCAGATGGGAAATGTCTTCAAAAAGATTTATGGTCTTATGCTTTATACCGATCCGCGGGTGCTTGTTCGCCGGAAGGATCTGGTGGATAGCAATATCTTTGCGGGGCTTGAGCCATTCTATGTGCCTATTTCTAATATCAACGATCCACGTGTGAATCTTGATCCCTATTTTGTTCCCTACTGGCAAGGGAGACGTCCGGTGTATCTCACCTGGCAGCGTCCCGAGGTGTGGAAACTGGGGGATTACACCTATCGTCGCTATGGTATCATGTACAAGGTGGAGCCTATCGCGAATCGTTTGTTGGATGATCTGGCTATTCGTGGTTCGGTTTCTTTGGATGAGGCGGGGTATCTCTTTAGTCAGTGGCTTCATCGTTCGGTGGATCGTGCCTATGTCATGAAACAGGTTCAGTCGCTTGCTAATCAGGGGTATGTTCGTCTTGAAGGGGGACAGGTGGTTTTTGTTACCAACACCCCCCTTCCATTGGCAGACTATTTTTCTCGCTATCGGTTGCGGTGGAATGCTATTTCCAATCTTCCCTATCTGGATCGTATGACACGAGAGATTGCTATTGGTTACGATATGCAGATGGCGGACATCTATCGTGAGCGAATTCGTAACTATCAGACGATGTACGATCGGGAAAAGAGAGCTGAGGTGAGAAAAAAGATTGCTCAGGAGATTACCAATTCATGGGAGGAGGCGAAGAAACTCTATCGTGAGGCAATTACCTATGGGTATGACAGCGTTTCGATTATGGGGGCTCTGGCAGCCTTTGTGGAAAATGAAGTAGGGGAAGATCTCTCTGATGAGGCATGGCCACATTTTCGCAATCTGGTTTCTTACTATAAAAAATCCCGCACCTATATTGGCATCGTGATGTCCTATAATCAGTTGTTGCTTCGCACTCTCTATCGTTACCCTGATCGTAAGGCAAAAATTTTACCCCTTCTTGAAGAGAATATTGGTGGTCTTCGCGAGGCGATTGCCTTGAGATCTGAGGCAAAACTCAAAGAGGCTCCTCCCCGTGATATGGGAGGCTATCTCAATCCAGCCTACCAGTCGTATCAGGAGTATCTCCAATGGAAGCAGTATACAGAGGTTCTGAATAATGTGGTGAAGGAGATGCAATCTCGTCAGTCTGATATTGAGCAGGAGGCTCTTGCGGTAATTAACAATCCAGCAGCCTTTTCACTTGAGCAGAAAGGGGGCTTGCTCATTCAACTCATTCAGCGCACACAACTGGCAAACTATGGGAGGTATGCTCTTCTGGCGGATAAGTTGCTTGATCTGTTGGGGCAATCGACAGACTTTCAAACGCTGCTGTTTGCATGGCAGATTGCCTTTCAGGTGCCTGATTGGAATTCGAAGGCGTTTGCTATTGGGGAGAAGATTCTTAATCATCCTGCTTTTCGCTCTCAGCCAATTCCTGAAGTGGCATACAATCTTGGGCTGCTTGCCTATCAGGTGGGGGATATTGCCCTGACTCGTCGTTATATGGAACGTTTTCGGAATTTGTGTGAGGGGAATCTTCAGCTTCAGGCTCGTTTTTCCCAGCAGTTAAAGGTGGCTGAGACGCTCCTTTCTCAACAGTGAGAGGGTGTGGCTTGATTTTACTTTTTTCGTGGTTTGGTCGAAAAATAAAGTATGCGTTACTATGATCTTTTGATTGTCGGTTTGTTGATTGTCGGTTTTGTGTATGGTTTTCGGCGGGGTCTTATTGCGATGCTTTTTACCCTGCTGGCTGTTGTATTGGGTCTTGTCGCAGGGGTGATGGTGGGCAAGGCAATTGTTGGCGTGCTCCCACCATCATATCGTCAGGCTTGGTTTTGGATTATTTTTGTGCTATTGTTTACGGGTGTGTATTTTGGTGTGAAGCAGTTTTCTTACTGGCTTGAGGATGTTCTCGAGTTTCTTGAACTGGAATGGTTGGATTCCCTTTTGGGAGGGATAGTGGGGCTTTTGCAGTTTGGTTTGATTGTTGGTCTTGTCTTTATTCTCGTTGGGAAGCTGCCGTTTCTGCCACAGGGATGGATAGCTCAGGAGTTTCCCCTGGGGATTGTTCTGGCACGATGGACCCAGATGGGGATTAGCTTTTTCTCTCATCTTTGATTTGCTAAGAAAATTTTTTTGGTTTATAATGAAGCAGTGAGGTGGTGTATGAAAAAAAAGGGTTTTGTTTTTTTGATTTTTTTGTTTTTTTGGGGGTGTTCTCAGCCGTTTCGGGTTCTTATTGTGGGAGATTTTTTGAGTCCAAATGCAAAGCTTCATATTGAAGGGAGGGAGGGTGTTCTGTGGGCTATTGCGGATCTTCGGCAGGGGAAACGAATAAACTATAATGTGGTGAATATCCATAATCTTGCTGAAACGGATATTGAACGGGTGGTGAAGCGTTACCATCCTTCTGTGATTATTGGACCGTTTGATTCGGCGACCGCTTTACGTGTTATCCCTATCGCGAATGCGCTTCATATTCCGATTATACCACCAACGGTGAGTTCTTCTCTCTGGAGTGGGAAACAGGACTATATGGCAAGGCTTGTGCCTGAAACTACTCAGGAGATACAGAGTATTCTTTATGTAATGCGTGAAAGGGGGGTGCGTTTTCCTGTTTTGGTGTGGAGTGAGGCAAATGAGCCCTATGCGAGGACGTGGATTGAGAGGTTCACCAATGTGTTTTCTCGTGGTGTGGTGTTTTCCTATCAGCCGGGGAAAGAGATGAGTTTTGACGAGGTTGTGGAAAGGGTGGTAAAAACTTTCTGTGATGCTGTTCTTCTTGTTGCTCCGGGGGATGAAGGGGGTATCCTGGTTCAAAAGATTCGTAGACGCTTGCCCGAAACATCGTTTTTTGTTTCGGGATGGACGATGGATAAACACTTTCTTCGTTGGAGTGGGCAGTATGGCGAGGGAACGGTTGCTGTTCAACATTTTGTTGTTTCGCATACCAACCGAGTGTATCGTCAACTCTATGATCGCTATGTGGTTCAGTATAGGGAGGAGCCTTCGTTTGGGTTTGTGTATGGGTATGAGGCTATGATGCTTGCCTATCAATTGTATCAGAAGTCTGGAGGCAACCTTCAGAAGCGGTGGTTTAGTCTCTTTCCCCTCACTTTTGAGGGGCTTCAGTCTATGGTGTTTCTGGATAAGTATGGTGATGCAACAAGGCCCCTTTCGGTGATGGTGGTAAGCAACGGAAAATGGGTGGTATACGGTGATGCCTACCAACAAAGGTAAGTTCTTTTTTTTGTCTGAGCGGCTGAGTTTAACGAGAACTGTTTTTTGGGGAATGGTTTCCCTCCTTGTGGTCACGGTTGTGCTGAGTGCTACCTTTACCGCAGTGGTGCTTTCTCGGTGGTGGGAAGCAGAGTATGATAACCAACAGAGAGCCACTATGGTGCTCGTAGGGGATGCGATTGTCTCGGATGTAAAGAGGTATGAGTTGCTTGCTTTGTTTCTTCGGGATACTTTCCAAAGTGAGCGTATTCGAAAAAGTTTTTGGCAGGCATTTGAGCTTACTAATTTTTCTTTTCTTGAGGCTTTAGTTGTGCGGGAAAAGGGTAAAACCACCGTTATTTTAGAAAAATCGCTTTTGTGGCGGGAGGTGGACCTGGAGTTTGTCAAGGAGAAGGGGCTAAAGAGGATGTGGGTTTTCTATCATCCTGTGAATAAAGTTCCCTATATCTTTTGGGTGGATACAGTTTCGGGCGTGGATGTGGTTTGTGTGTTTTCACTTGAGATGATGCTTTCTCATTTTGGATCGCTTCTTGCTAGGTATGATTCTTCCATTGGGCTTGTGGATGAGTATGGGAGTTATATAGTGCACACGGATATGGAGAAGGTCTATACATCCCAGGGGCTTGCTCATATTGAGGGATTTCGTGAGTTTGTGCGTTCGGATGCTTTGATGACCAATGTGGTGGAGGAAGAAAGAGGAAAAAAATACACCTATGTTATTATGCGACTTGCGGAGCTACCTTGGTTTGTGGTGGCAGAACGCAGGGCGGAAGTGGTCTCTGATGTAATTAGGGGGAATCTTGTTTTGCTTATTGCCGTTTTTGTTGGGGTTTTCTTTTTCTCTGTGGCGATTGCCTATGGGCTGATGAGGCTTCTTCAGGTGTTTTTGTCGAGGTTTGTTCATCTTTCGGAGGATATTCTTCTTCAGAAGCCCTATGAGAGAGAAGGTTCGTTCGTGTTTGAAGAGCTTGAGGTTTTTGTGAAAACTCTGGAGAAACTCTCGCTTTCGCTTCATCAGGAGAGGAGAAATCTTGTGTATTCGAGGCAGATGATGCAGGATGTGGTGAATGCCTTGGGAGAGGGGCTTCTTCTCGTTCGAACGAAGGGCACAGTAGCCTATATTAATCCCGAGGGTGCACGAATGCTTGAGGTTGTCCCAAAGACGGATCTTGATACCATGCTGGGAGGGAGCAGTCAAGGGGGGGTTGTGCTTCCTTTGCCGTTGGTGATGGCGGTGAAGCCCTATGAGAGAGGTCATGAGGCTCAGGATGAGGTGATGCTCTATCTTTCTGATGGCTCAAAGCGGTGGTTTTTTGTGCAGAGTAAGGATTGGTTTAGTCCTGAAAGGGTTTTCTTGGGGAAGATGGTAGTGATCTCGGATGTTACCGAGCGGAAGGAGTTTCAGGAGGAATTGCTTCTCTCCAATCGTCGTTTGGAAACAGCTCTCGACGTGGCTCATGCTCTCTTTTGGGAGTGGAATTTGCCTTCGGGGGGGATTGTGCTCTCTCAGGAATGGGAGAGCTGGACGGGAAAAGTTCTCCCCCGTACGTTTGATGAATGGATGGAACAATTGGATGAGGCATGGAGCAAAGAACTGCGGGAGATGCTTTTTGCCTACTGTAGTGGGAAACGGCAGGATTTTGTTCTGGAGCATGCGCTTCCTTCAAAAGATGGCGGTTTGCTCTGGGTGATAAATAAGGCTCATATTGTTCAGCGGGATATTTTTCAGCAGCCATTGAGGGTGATTGGGGTGATGGTGGATATTACCACGATCAAGGTTCAGCAACAGCAGATCGAGGAGTCGTTAAAGGAAAAGGAGACTCTTCTTAAAGAGATTCATCATCGGGTGAAGAATAACCTTCAGATTATCTCGAGTTTGCTTTCGTTGCAGGGAGAGGTGTGGGAGGATGAGCGTATCCATCAGTTGGTGCAGGATGCTCAGGTGCGGATACGTTCCATGGCTCTCGTTCATGAGAAACTCTACCAGACGCGTTCCTTTGCCATAGTGGATTTTAGGACCTATATTGCGGATCTTATTGAGGCGATTCGAGGGATATATGAGGTTCGTTTTGGCGTGGAGATAGTCATTAATGCGGAGGAAAGGCAATTGCCTTTAGAGATTTGTATTCCTTTGGGACTGTGGCTTTCGGAGGCGTTGACCAATGCGTTTAAGTATGCGTTTCAGGATCATAATCACCCCCGATTGGAGGTGTTTTTCGGACTGAGGGGGGAGAGGCTTGTGCTTTCGGTGAAGGACAATGGACCTGGGCTTCCTTCGGGGCAGGAAAAGGGCTCTTCGTTGGAGATGAAGCTTCTTCATATTCTTGCAGGGCAGCTTGGAGGAAAGACGGAGTTTGTTAACGACGGAGGGCTTTTGGTGAGTGTGGAGTTTCCGTTGCCATGAGGGATTGTAGGTGTGGCTCGCGGCGTTCTCGTGTGACGGTTGGGAGGACACGGAGGTATGTCTATGATGTACGGGGAGAGTTCTGCCCTCAGCTGGTTGAGGCCCTTCTTACATCCATGCAAGGGGTGAGGGATGTGGTGATAGGCGAGGGCCGTTTTTCGTTTCAGGGGGGAGAAGGCTTTGACGAGAAAGCTTTTTTCCAGGCGCTGAAGGATCTTGGTATGGAGGTGAAGCCGAGAGGAAAAATCCTATGAGAGTACTATGACAAAGAGAAAATTTTGCCAAAATTTTTATTTTGTGTTATGATAATAGTAGGCTGAATAGAAGGATATAGTCAATAGGAGGACGTGTATGAATATTGCGGAGCAATTAGAAAAGGCGAAGGCGCTCTTAAAAGAACAGGATTATGAGGAGGCACAGAGAATCTATTCCTCTCTTTATGAGATGATGGATCAAGCCAGTGCTGATGAGAAGGCGGATATCCTTGCTGGTATGGGGGATTGTTTGCGAGAGCAACTCTACTTTGAAGAGGCAATTCCCTACTATGAAAGAGCCCTTGAGCTGGATCCCTTTCATAAACGTTCACTGGCAGGTATTGCGGACAGTTACCGCGGTCTCAAAGACTGGAAAAAGGCTTTGCAGTATTGGTTTGAGATTGTTCAGTTGAATCCACAGGATTTTTTGATCTACACCCGTATTGCGGATGCGTATCGCAAGCTGGGGGATTTTGCACAGAGTGAGAAGTACTATCTTCTTGCTATTGAGCTCAACCCTCGCAATAAGTTTGCTCTCATGGGAATTGGTGATCTCTACTACAAGAACAAAAAGTACAATCAGGCTCTCGAGTACTGGAAGAAGCTTCTCGATGTCAATCCAAAGTTTATCAATATTCTCACTATGATCGGAAATATCTATCGTAATTGGAAACAGTATGACAAGGCCATTGATTATTACCAGAGGGCTCTTGAGATTGATCGCAATAATTTCTATGCTCTCTATGGAATTGCTGATTCGCTTCGAGGGAAGCGTCGTTTCCGTGATGCTATCAAGTATTGGAAGAAGATTCTTGACAAGGAACCCGACAACGATCGTATTTTAACCCGACTGGGCGATAGCTATATTCGAGTGGGGAAGTATGCGGAGGCGGAGGAGATCTATCAGCGTGTGCTGAAGAATAGCACCAACAAGTATGCTCTGATTGGGTTGATCAGGATTGAGGTAGAGCAAAAGCACTACTACAAGGCGGCTCAGCTCTGTGAGGAATATCTCCAGCAGTTTCCATCCGATGCTCGTGTAGCCCTTCTCCTTGCCAAGTTGTATGAAGACAATGGGGATACGGAAAAATCCCTTGAGGTATATGAACGCTTCCAGAGTATGTTCGAAGGGAGAAAGGATTTTGATTCCAAGTTGGCAAGCACAACCCTTGAGCATTTCAAGAATGATATTGAAGAGTTTTCTGAGAGTGAACTGGATGAGGAATAGGTTGGCTTTTCTCCTGTTGGTTGTGCCCTTTTTGGGTTGGGCGATAACACTTCCATCGGTAACGGTTTTCCCTATGAGGGTGGGTTTGTCTCAGACGCTCACCAATGGGAGAGGGGATGCTCTGAATTGGGAGGTTGTGGGTTACACTATTCTGGACAATGAGAACTATGAGTCGGGTGTTAATGTTGATTGGAAGATTTCCCATAGTGGGAGTGTGTCGTTTACCTATATCATTAGTTTTGTGGTAACCCCAGAGGGGGAGGTGTATGTAGATTCTCTTTCGGATGGGGTTCAGAAGCGTTCCTTTGGGTCTTCTCTTCTTCTTATCGATGCCAATGGTAACTTGTACGATGGGGTGTATGGGGAGGGGATTGTTCTCACCAATGCAAAGGGGATGGGGAGGCTTTCTCGAGGAGGGAAAACCTTTGAGAATGTGTGGGTGGTAACGCTCTCTGTGGGCTCCCATCGCTATCGTATTTTCTTTACACCTGCTCTGGGGATTGTGGGCGTAGATGGAGAGAGTTCCTATTTTCTTAGGTAGGGTTTGGTAGCAAGGGCTTTTGTCTTTTCTTGCCTCGGTTTTTCTCCCACGGAAAAAACAAGCTGAAGTAAGGCAAGAGTGGCAAGAAGGGCAAGTGTGAAGTTTTGGCTTGCTTCAGCCGATAAACAGCTTAAGGAGTTGCTATGAAGGGATTAGCGAAGGTGGCGTTTTTTCTTTTTTTGGGGGCGGGGGTTATCTGGGCAGATGATGTGTGGTATAGTCAGGCATATCTTTGCTATCTTTCGCTCGGGTATATCTGTATGCTTTCGACGAACGGTATGTATACTTCAGAAAATGCCATGGCTCGGGTAAAGGAGGTGCGATCAATTGCCCAGTCAACGCTTCGGCAGTTGTATCAGGGGGGAAGTGGGGCTAGGGAACAGGCACTTCGTGTGGTGTATGAAAATCTTGTTTTTCAGGCAAATGGTCTTTTGAGTGTGCTGGAAACACCTTCCGAAGAAGTGGTGAAAAGCTATGATCAGCTTCGACAGAAGACCTGGTACGCATTAGAAATGGTGAAGGAAATTCATTAGCTTTTTGTGGCTCGGATACAAACGAAACTCCCCTTGTCATCGCCAGGAAGAATCTGTGTTTCGAGGTTTTCCCCCATGAGAGTCTGAAAGGAGATGGGGGAACGAAAACCTGTGTGGGTAAGGAGATCCTTAATTCCTTGAGAAGAGAAGAATTGTGCCTTTTGGTAGAAGAGGCTTTTTTGTCTGTTCTCTTCGTAGCGCATACCGAGCGTGCTTTCTTTGGGGACAAAGGCTATGAGGATGTTTCCTTCTTTTTGGAGGATGCGAAAGGATTCACGCAGAGCTTGAAGAGGGTTATCGACAAAGCATATCGTCGTGACCATCAATACCAGATCAAAACTTTTGTCTTCAAAGGGGAGGATTTCAGCAACGCCAGGAATAACCGATATGCCCCGTTCTCTGGCTTTTTCAGCCATGGTTTCTGAGGGTTCAAGCCCCATGGTGATGCCGAGTGGGGCAGCAAAGCGACCTGTTCCAACGCCTATTTCGATCCCTCGATAAAAGGGCGGGAGAGCCTGTCGGAGAAGGGAAAGCTCTGCTTCGTAGAGATCCTCATGCAGGGCAAACCAGTTGTCGTAACGGTCGCTATGACTTGAAAAGATGTCTACTGATCCCATGGTTTTTCTTCCTCGGGTTGTTGAGGGGAGTGCCCTTCAATCAAGATGATTTTGCCATTGATAAGGGCGTCTGCGATTTTTTTGTGGGCGCTTGAAAGGATGTTGCTAAAGGTGGGGCGGGAAACACCCATTTGGGCTGCAGCTTCTTCTTGGTAAAATTCATTGAGATCAGCAAGTCGGAGAGCCTCGAACTCGTCGATCGAGAGTAGCACCTGTTCACATTCGTTGGCAGGAATTCCCATGGGTTTGAAGCCTTTGATAGAAGGGTGACACTGAATGTGTCGGCACTTTTTGGGTCGAGGCATTGTTTCTCCTTTGCTTTGTAAAATATACAGCAATGGAGGGTTTTTGTCAAATAATACGCCACGTTAACATGGCATCCCCATAGCTTAAGAAGCGGTAGCCATGTTCAAGAGCATACTGGTAGGCGGATTTGATTCGTTCTTTGCCGCCAAAACTTTGGACCAGGAGGAGAAGGGTAGAATACGGCATGTGGAAATTGGTGATGAGGCCGCTTGCAACGCGGAAGGGGAAATCACCATAGATGAAAAGCTGTGTATAGCCACTGTAGGGTTGCCAGTTGTCGGGGAAGAGTTGCCCCATGGTTTCGAGGGTGCGCATCGAGGTTGTTCCAACAGCAATAATGCGGCCTTTTTTCTCTTTTGTTTTCTTGAGGATTTCTACTGTGGTCTCGGGGATGTTGATCCACTCTCGATGGATTTCAAATTCTTCGTCGTCAGGGGAAATGGTTCTGAATGTTCCCGGTCCAACATGAAGGGTAACGGTGGCAATCTGAATGCCGCGGCTTTTGAGCCTCTCGATCAGGGTTTCGGAAAAGTGAAGCGAGGCAGTAGGAGCGGCTACCGACCCATAGTAGGTTGCCAAGATACTCTGGTAGCGTTTCTCATCCTCGCTTGTGAGGAGAGGGATGTGTTCCTTTTCTCGTTTTTTGATAATGTAGGGAGGAAGGGGAAGTTCACCAAGGTTGTCGAGCGCTTCAAAGGAAAGAGGGGGATCGAAGGAAAGAAAACGATACATGGGATCAGAGGGATCGATGGTTACTTGGATTTCGTAGTGATGGAAGAAAAATTTGTGGTGGGGTTTGATACGACGAGCGTTTCTCACCATGGCGCGCCATGTTGTTTCGTCGATACGTTCTATGAGAAGGGCTTCAAAAAGCCTTCCATCGTTTCTCTGAAAGAAGATACGAGCCTTGAAAACCCGTGAATTGTTGAAGACGAGACAGTCATTGGGTTGGAGATAGTCTTCAATGTCTTCAAAAAAACGATCCTCAAAAGGCCCATTACCGGGGGGGATTACCAAAAGGCGAGAGTGTTCCCTTTGATCGGTGGGCTTGGAAGCGATTTTCTCCTCAGGAAGATCGTAGGCGATGTCATTCAGGAATGGTTGAATGTTCATAGGTGCTTCCAGTGAGAGATCATGTTTCGGAAAGAGGAGAGGAAAAAACTTTCCCCATGGCCTGGGTAGACTACTGTGTCATCGGGGAGCTGAAGAAGCCTCTCGATAGAATTCCAGAGGGTGGCTTCATCTCCACCGGGAAGATCCGTTCTCCCAATGGATGAATCAAAGATCACGTCCCCGCTAAACAACCACTTTTGTTCGGGGAAGAAAATGCCTACTGACCCAGGAGAGTGACCGGGGAGATGACATACCTCGGCAGTGAAACCAGGGATGGGGAGTTTGCCTTCTTCGAGGGGAACAATGGTGTGTTGATAGGCAAAGGGGGTGTCAAAGTAGAGGGAAAGATTGAGGGCGGGATCGAGGAGAAGGGCGTTTTCGAGGGGATGGGCATAGAGGGGGGCTGAAAAGCGATTGTGGTAATCGTTAGCGAGAAGGATGTGGTCATAGTGCCCATGGGTAACAATGATGGAGAGGGGCTGTGGGGAAGGGGGGAGAGAAAAAATCTCTTCGCTTGCTGGATCAATAATAATGGTTCCAGCAGGAGAGGTGATTCGATAGGTGTTGGCTGCAAAACCGTAGGGAGAGAAACAGGTGAGGGAAAGATGTTCTTGCATACGTTAGATTATAAAGGAGTAGGGGGTATTTTTGCAAATGAAAGGGAGAGAGACCCCTTTATCTCTTTTGTTTTTGCTTTCTTTGGCCAGGGTGAAAAAAGCTTGCCCAGACAGTGTTCTCTTTGCTCTTGTTCTTGCGACAGAAGAGGGCTTTTTAGAAGAATATTTTTTCTAACCCCTTGCAAAAAAACAAAAATGGTGTATAATGAAAAGCGAGGTTTTTGGAGAAAAAATAATTTGATAGAGGGAGGATTCTATGGCTGAGAAACCGAAGTATGTGTACTTTTTCGGTGCCGGTAAGGCAGAAGGTAATGGTAAGATGAAAGACCTTCTGGGAGGGAAGGGAGCTGGTCTTGCTGAAATGACAAGTATTGGGCTTCCTGTGCCAGCTGGATTTACGATTACAACGGAAGTATGTGAGTTGTACTACAAGAATAACAAACAATACCCCGAAGGTTTGAAAGAAGAGGTTGAAGAGCACCTCAAGAGGCTTGAAAATCTTGTTGGGAAGAAATTGGGAGATCCTGAAGATCCCCTTCTTGTTTCTGTGCGTTCGGGTGCTCCAATCTCTATGCCCGGTATGATGGAAACGATTCTCAACCTTGGTCTCAATGACAAATCGGTGGAAGGACTTGCAAGAAAGACAGGCAACCGTCGTTTTGCATTGGATGCTTATCGTCGTTTTATTATGATGTATGGTTCTATTGCTATGGGTGTACCGCGAGAGGAGTTTGATGAGGCTTTTGATCGTATCAAGGAGGCAAAAACTCGCAAGAGGCTCAATATTCCTCGTGGTCAAAAGGTACAGGATACCGATGTCAACGAAGAGGAGCTTGAGGAACTGATTAAGGAGTTTAAAGACATCTATAAGCATCATGTGAAGAAGGATTTCCCTCAGGATCCTCAAGAACAACTCTGGGGTGCCATTCGTGCAGTGTTTGATTCGTGGATGGCAGACAAGGCTGTTACCTACAGAAAGGTAGAGAAGATTACAGGTATTCGTGGAACAGCTGTGAATGTTGTTCAGATGGTGTTTGGAAACAAGGGTGATACCAGCGGAACGGGTGTGTGTTTCACTCGAGATCCCAGTACGGGTGAAAATGTGTTTTATGGGGACTTCCTTCCCAATGCTCAGGGAGAGGATGTGGTGGCTGGAATCCGCACACCTCTCAAACTCTCTGAGTTTGAGAAAGCCAATCCCGAGGCGTATAAGCAGCTGGTTGAGGTGCGTAAGATTCTGGAGAAGCATTACAAAGATATGCAGGATCTTGAGTTTACCGTTGAAGAAGGCAAGCTCTATATGCTCCAGTGTCGGAGTGGAAAACGAACCCCAATGGCTGCCTTTAAGATTGCCGTGGATATGGTGAATGAGGGGCTTATTACGAAGGAAGAGGCTATTTTGAGGATTCGTCCTCAGGATATTGAAGGGCTCTTCTATCCTATCATTGATCCCTCGCAGAAAGAAGAGCTTAAGAAGAATTTTATTGTGCAGGGTATTGATGCCGTGCCAGGCGCAGCTACAGGGCGTGTGGTATTTACAGCCAAGGAGGCAGAAGAATGGGCAGCCAAGGGTGAGAAGGTAATTCTTGTTCGAAGGGAGACAAGCCCTGAAGATGTGGGAGGTATGCATGCTGCCCAGGGTATTCTCACCTCTACTGGTGGGAAAACATCGCATGCAGCCGTGGTGGCACGTGGATGGGGAAAGTGTTGTATCGTTGGTTGTGAGAAGATGGAGATTGATTACAACAAAGAGGAATTCCGAGTGGGTGATATTGTGGTGAAGAAAGGGGATGAGATTACCCTGAACGGAAGTACGGGTGAGGTCTTTAAAGGGGCTATGAAACTCATTAAACCTACTCTTCCTGAGCAGTATCACACCCTTATGAAATGGGTGGACGAGATTCGTAAGCTTCGTGTGAGAACCAATGCTGATACACCTTACGATGCTCAGCATGCTGTGGAAATGGGTGCTGAGGGTATTGGTCTTTGTCGTACAGAGCACATGTTCTTTGATACCGAGGAACGACGGTTGGCTATCCAGAGTATGATTGTTGCCGATACCTATGAGCAGCGCGTCAAAGCACTGGATAAACTTCTCCCCTTCCAGAGGGAGGATTTCATTGGAATCTTCAAGGCTATGGATGGCAAACCTGTAACGATTCGTCTTATTGATCCTCCGCTTCATGAATTTGTTCCCCATGGGTGGAATGGTCAGGAGGTTCTTGCTCAAAAACTGAAGGTTCCTGTAGATAAGGTGAGACAAAGAGTGGCTCAGCTTGAGGAGGCTAACCCCATGCTTGGGCATCGTGGTTGTCGTCTCGCTATTACCTATCCTGAGATCTTGGATATGCAGGTGAGGGCTATTATGGAGGCGGCCTGTGAATGTACCAAGCAGAAGGTGAAGGTTTACCCAGAAATTATGGTGCCACTGGTAATGGACAAGAAGGAATTTGAGATTCTTGAAAAGAGGATTCGAGAGGTGGCTGACAAGGTGCTTGATGAGTACAAGATGAAGATAGAATACAAAGTAGGAACAATGATTGAAGTGCCGCGAGCAGCCCTTCTCGCTGACAAGATTGCTGAGCGTGCAGAGTTCTTCTCGTTTGGTACCAATGACCTCACTCAGATGACAATGGGACTTTCGAGAGATGATGCTGGACGCTTCTTGCCCGATTATGTTGATGAGAAGAAGACAGGTATTTTTAAGGCAGACCCATTCCAGTCGCTTGATCAGGAGGGTGTGGGAATGCTTATCAAGTGGGCTATTGAGAAAGGGCGATCCACCCGGCCAAATCTGAAGGTTGGTATCTGTGGTGAGCATGGTGGTGATGCTGCGTCGGTGAAGTTCTGTCATCGTGAGGGTATGGACTATGTGTCCTGTTCCCCATTCAGAGTGCCAATAGCACGGCTTGCCGCTGCTCAGGCAACGATCGAAGAAAAGATGTCGAAGTAGTTTGCCCGTGGGGTGCCTCAAGAGGTGAGGTACCCCACTTTTTTATAAGCTTTGGGAGGAAGTATCTTTTAAAAATTTCATTTAAAAATTTCATTTTTCTCTCCTTTTTGTCGTATAATAAAAGAGGAGGATAGGTATGAAAAGAGTATGGATTGGCTTGTTGGTGGTTTTGATAGCAGGATGTAACGTTTTTAGTGTTTTTAATGGAACGGATGTTTCGCAGGAAAATAATGTGGATTATCTCTTGGGACTGGGGGAATACTATATTCAGAACATGGAATATGACAAGGCTTATGCTGCCTATAGCCGTGCTGTAGCCCTTGAGCCACAGAATGCGAAGGCTTTGGAGGGGCAGGCAACGGCTGCGCTTTATAAAGAAGTGCCGTTTACCAATGTTATCCTTGCCATTGTGAAAAATGACAGCACGCGTATTTCTCAGAACGGCCTCTACCGTGCAGCGGCTATCGTCGCATCTAATATGCTTACGATTATTCAGGGGAAGGCAAAGGGGATTGTTTCCAATGATGTGCAGGTGAATACGGTGTTTTTTGTGATAGGGAATCTCTATGCGGTGTTTCTTGCGCTTGATAGTGATGGGGATATGAATGTTGCGGGTGATACGACGGATCTCTTTGTACTCGAGCCTGATTTTACCATTTACAACAATACGACCAATCGTTCCTTTGTGGATCTTGCACGTGCAGGGGTGGTGTTTCAAGAGCGAAGACCTCTCATTACGACCATGCTCACCTATGCGGATGTGAGCCTTTCGAATGTCATGGGGCAATTGGTGAGTCAGCAGACGAGGGATTTGTTGAATTCGTTGACATTGGGATTTTCGGCGATTCGGTCGTCGGTAGAGGAGGTTTTGGCTATGTCTTCGAGTGTAACCAATCTGATGGGGACGAATAATCCAGATCTAGTAACCAATCTCATAGCTCGGGGCGGGTATCCCAATACACCCGCGGGGTTTACCCAGATGACCAACGACTTGGCTGCGGCAGGTATCACCAATTGGCTTGAAGTGACGAATGCGTTTCCAGACCTGGTACAGGGGTTGGATAGTATTTCCAACTACTTTGGGTTGTAGGGGGAGCGTATGAAAAAAATACTCATAGGGCTGGTTATTTTGGTTGAGTGTGTGTGGGGAATTGAGTGGAAACTGCGTGTGCCGACAGATATTCTGGCCACAGGGGGAGCAGGATTGGCTGCTGATGACAAGGTGGGGCTTTTGTTCATGAATCCTGCTGTGTATGCCGTTCAGTCAGAGAGGAAGTTTTTGTTGGGGAGTTTAGGGGCTGCGGCAAATTTTTCACTTGTTGATGTGTATGAGGTGTACAATCAGCTGCAGACGCATGGGAACGATCTCGCAAGTCTTACTCCTGAACAGTGGAGGAAGCTTTCATCGCTTAGTTTGTATACTTCTCTCATAGGGCCTCTCTATCTTGGATATCTTGGAGATAAGATTGGGATTATTTTCTTTGATGATTTTCGTACCTTTGTTCGTCAGCGGACCTCTCCTCTTTTGCCCTACTTTGAGTGGGGGAGTTATTTGGATGTTGGTGTTCAGATGGGTGCGGGGTTTAGTCTTCCTGATGTAGGGATACTTCCTCGGCAGGCTCGTTTGTATGGAGGGCTTTCTATCAAGATTCTCAATCGCATAGAGTATCAGAATGAGCGTCTCTCTGTGCTTGAATTGATGGACAAGGTGAACTCTCTCTTTTCGTTTCAGGATGGTTTTCTGATGGGGCAAGCATTGGGTTCTGATCTTGGGCTTTTCTATCGACAGGGAAAATGGGGTGTGGGTATCGTGGTGAGAGACTGGTTTACGACGAGTTTTCAGTGGGTGAAGTATGATGCTCGTTTTTCTGTTATCTCTAACAATGTGGGGATGACGACATGGTGGCCTTCACTCGATGTGGGGGTGAGTTATCAGCTGGGAAGCATTCTTTCGAGGTATCTTCTCGGTAATGTTGTTCTCTATGCGGATATGGTGAATATTACCGACTGGCGAGAGAATGGGTGGTTGAAGACGCGCTTTGGTGTAGAGGGGAGAATGCTTGGATTTTTGCTTCTACGGGCGGGTTTGTATAAAGGGTATCCGACCTTGGGTGTTGGGATTGATTTCCCCTTAGTGAAAACCCATCTCACCTACTATACCGAGGAACTGGGGACAATTCCGGGTGCTTCTCCACTTCCTATCTTTGTGTGGGAGACGCAGTTTCAATTTTAGGAATGCGTGAAGAGGGGTTTGATCATCTCTTCGATTGTCTCTACGGTGGTAGTAAGCCAACCTTGGTCTGTTGATTCGCCGATGAGTCTCACAACAGGTTCGGTGTTGGAGGCTCTGATGTGTATCCATAAGCGATTGTTGTTTTCACTTTGGTCAAGGCGTATGCCGTCGAGGGTGGAAAAACGCCCGTTTGGATAGGCTTTTTGAAGAAGGGGGAGGGTTTTTTCGAGGGAGAGTGTGCCTTCAAATTTTTTCTTAATAGAAAAAAGTCGAGGAAAATCCTGAACAAGCTGGGAAAGTGTTTTCCCCGTTGTTGCCATGGCTTCAAGGGTGAGGGCAATGCCAACGAGACTGTCCCTGCCAAGGTTGGCAGCGGGGTAGATGACGCCACCGTTTCCTTCTCCTCCGATGATGGCGTGGTGCTGTTTGATGCCTTCCACTACATTGGCTTCCCCCACTTTGGTGTAGAAGCACTGCTGGTGGTAGCGTTCGGCTATGAGTTCGTTTACCAGTGATGTGGAGAGATTCACCACAATGGGGCCGGGAGTTTTGGTAAGCACATGGTTGATGGCAATGGCAAGGGTGAGTTCTTCACTCAGGATGGTACCCTTCTCGTCGATGAGAACGAGTCTATCGGCATCAGGGTCTTGAGCAAATCCTACATGAGCCTTGTTACGAAGGATGATATCGGGAAGATGGGAGAGATTGGCAGGTGTTGGTTCTGCCACACGGGAGAAGCTCCCTGTGAGCTCTGTGTTCACTCCTATAACCTTGCACTCAAGCTGCTCGAGAAGACGGGTAGTAATAGGACCACCTGCACTGTTTACGGGGTCGATAACAACGGTGAAGTGTTGGAGACGAATGGTGTCGCTGTCTACGGTGGAGAGGACTTTCTGGATATGGAGATCGGCAATTTCTGGTGCGGGTACTGTTTTACCAACCCTATTCCATTGTGCGTGGGAAAAGGGTTGGTTGAGAAAGCCGAGGAGTGCTTGGAGTTCCTTTTCAGTGGTAAATGTTCCCTGTCGGGTTACGAACTTGAGGGCATTCCATTCGATGGGGTTGTGGGATGCTGTGATGATGATGCCGCCATCGAAGTGTTGTTCTCTTGTCCCGAGGATGATCGAGGGAGTGGGAACAAGACCTGCATCATACACATCAATGCCAAGAGCGTTGAGGATGCTTGCCACATACGATGAGATAAGGGGACCTGTGTTTCTCCCATCCCTTCCGATGAGTACCGACGGACGAGAGGAAGCTTTTTCAGAAAGGAGAAACATTCCAAAAGCCTTTGTATACGAGGCAAGCACATCAAGAGTGAGACTCTCACCCCAGATCCCACGGATCCCAGAAACGCTTACCTTGAGAGACATAACCACCTACCGTGCGATCTTTCGTACAATAGGAGCACAGCGTTCGCAGAGATCAGGGTAATCCTTGTCTTGGCCTACATGCACGGAGTAGTTCCAGCAACGAGCACACTTCTTTCCCTCGGCCTTGAGTGCCTGTACCTTGATATTGTCGTCTTCTTCATCGGGGGTGGTGATGTCGGCAAACTCCACCTGTGAAACGATGAAGAGGAAACGGATATCGTCCTGGTAACGAGTGAGAAGATCCTTTGCATAGTTGTTTTTGGGTTGGAGAAGGATTTTGGTCTCTAGCGAGCCACCAAGATCCGTTTCTCGTGAGCGAAGTTTTTCGATGGCTTTGAGCACACTGTCACGGATGGAAAGAAGGGAGCTAAAGTCTTTATTGAGGGATTCGTTTTTCCACTCTGGTGGGATAACTGGCCAGTCCTGGAGGAGAACACTATCCTCTTCTGTTTTTGCGAAATAGGTTTGATAGACTTCTTCCATGGTGAAAGAAAGGATGGGAGCAAAAAGTATGGTGAGCACGCGGAGAATCTCGTAGAGAACAGTTTGTGCAGAGAGTCGTCTGTGGTCATCCCGTTCGTAGATGTAGAGTCTATCTTTGAGGATATCAAGGTAAAAGGCACTGAGATCCACAGCACAGAAGTTGTAGAGTTCACGAAATCCACGGTAGAATTCATACTGGTCAAAGGAGCGCGTCACCGTTTCGGCAAGCGAGCTTAAGCGGGAAAGCATGTAGCCATCAACAGGAAGAAGCTTCTCTGTGGCAACCCTTTTCTCAGGAGAAAAGCCATCGAGGTTACCCATGATGAAGCGGAAAGTGTTTCGGACTTTTCGGTAGCTATCAGCAGCCTTTTGAATAAGGTGGTTGCCAATGCGAAGATCTCCCCGGTAGTCTTCGGTAACCACCCAGAGACGAAGAACATCGGCCCCGTACTTTTCATAGACTTCGCGGGGGGAAACAGCGTTTCCAAGACTCTTGTGCATCTGGCGCCCCTGTTCATCAAGCACCCAACCGTGGGTAATAATAGCCTTGAAGGGGGCTTTTTCTTTGATGGCTATAGAGGGCCAAAGAGATGCCTGAAACCATCCACGGTATTGGTCATTTCCTTCGAGGTAGACATCAGCAGGGGAATGAAGTTGGGGATGCTTATCGAGAACGGCGATGTTGCTTACCCCAGAGTCAAACCAGACATCGAGGATGTCTGTCTCCTTGCGGAAGGTTTTTCCACCACAGTTGTGGCAGACGGTACCGGCAGGAAGAAGTTCTGCGGGTTCTTTGTCAAACCACACATCGATACCATGGTCGTGGATGAGGCCGATAATATGGTTGATACTTTTTTTGTCGAGGTGTGGTTCGTCACAGTACTCACAGTAAAAGGCTGGAATGGGAACTCCCCAGTGTCGTTGTCGAGAGAGACACCAGTCGGGGCGGTCTTTGAGCATGTTTTCAATGCGGGTTTGTCCCCATGCAGGGATCCACTGGATTTTTGGGAGGCTTTCCAGAGCCTTGCGGGCAAGTTCTGGATCTGATACCTTGAAAAACCACTGTGGCTTTGAACGAAAGATGATGGGGTTTTTACAACGCCAGCAATGGGGGTAGCTATGATCAATATCAGCGCGAGCGTAGAGTTTCTTTTTCTCGTCGAGGAAGGCAATGATCTTTTCATTGGCATCGAAAACATTCATACCTTCAAACTCTGGGACTTCTCCAGTGAATTCACCACGGTCGTTGACGGGAGAGAGCATTTCCAAACCGGTTTCTTTACCGATGAGGTAGTCTTCCATACCATGGCCTGGAGCCGTGTGCACAATTCCCGTACCTGTATCCATGGTGACATGTTCTCCGAATACAACGCGAGATTCACGGTCGATCCAGGGATGCATAACGGTGAGCGTTTCAAGATCCTTGCGTGAAAGCGAAACAACGTCAGCTGGTTGTGTTCCCTTGACGGAAGCCACAGAGATGAGAAGCTTTTCAGCTACAATGAGGTATTCACCACCAATGGAAGCTGCCACATAGTCCTCTTCGGGGTGGAAGGAAAGTCCTGTGTTGGCCGGCAGTGTCCAAGGGGTTGTTGTCCAGATGAGCACGAAAAGAGGTTTCCCTTGGAGTTTGGCTATCTGATGCTTACTTACAGGGAACTTGACATAGATGGAGGGAGAACGATGATCATGGTACTCAATCTCTGCCTCAGCAAGGGAGGTGTTACAGTGGATACACCAATGAACAGGGCGAAGACCTCGATATATGAGGTTCTTTTCGACGAGTTTGCCGAAGGCTTCAACAATGGCTGCTTCATACTCATGGGACATGGTGAGGTAGGGATTCTCCCAGTCTCCGATACATCCCAGTCGGCGGAAACCATCTCTTTGGATGCCAACATACTTGGTGGCGTATTTTCGGCATTCTTCGCGAAGCTTTTTCACAGGGATTTCATGTGCTTTTCCACCTAACTGGTCGACTACCTTGAGTTCGATAGGCAGACCGTGACAGTCCCAACCGGGGACAAATGGTGTTTTGTAACCGCGGAAGAACTTGTATTTGACGATCATGTCCTTCAGAATCTTGTTGAGGGCTGTTCCAAGATGGATCTCTCCGTTGGCATAGGGGGGACCGTCGTGAAGAATAAATGTAGGAGCGGAGGCCCTTTTTTCGAGTTGTTTGAAGTAGATGCGATTCTTCTCCCACATTTCGATGATTTTGGGTTCCTTCTCAATGAGGTTTGCCTTCATCGAGAAAGGGGTATTGGGGAGGTTGACTGTCTTGCTGTAATCCATTGAACGCTCCTTGTATGGTGAAACTTTTTCTTTTATTATAAGGCAATGAAAGAGGAAATGCAAAAGTTGGAATTCCTTTGGGTGTGTCGTGGCAATAAAAATGGTTTTTTTTCAAGTGTGGCAAACTCACCAATCAAGTTTTTTATTCAGGGTTTTGTTCTCTTTTTAGGGTTGCTCTTCCCTAAGCTTCGCAGGAGTCGCTTGGGAATGTGCTTTCTTGACAGGGACGAGCTTTTTGTCTATAATAATGAAGGCTGTGAAAAGATGGCTAAAGGTGGGATGTATGGAGATAGTCGATGTTGAAATGGTGAAAAAGAATTATCCGTATCTTGTGCAGGAGGGGATAACTCTGGAATCTGCGATACGGAATGAAGGAACGCTCTGTGTGACACTGTCGCTTAAGGTTTCAAAACTCATTGAGATTGTGGACAACTATGGGTGGGAGTGTATTTTTGACCGTGGGGTGGGTGAGGATACAGAGGTGTTCACCTGTATTGTGAGAAAAGAATAGTTGGCGGGAGTGTTTTGCTTAAGATTGAGTAGTGTATGTGTCGATAAATTAATGAGAATCGTTAGCGGAAGGGGTGCGTGGATGAAAAAATTCTCTCTGACAATGAAAGTTATCGCTGCTGTATTTTCAAGTATTTATCTTTCCATTTTTTTCTATTCAGTTGTGTTGCCGTTTCTTTTTCTTATGCCGGCAGAGGAGAGATTTTCGTTTTGGGTAAAGATGGCGGTGGTTGTTACTATACTTGCTCCGCTATGTTCTTTTGTTGTTTATTTGTTTTATAGACCAGTGGCACGGGCAACGAAGCTGGCGCAAGAGGAACAGGAAATTCCTGAGTGGTTACGTCAACAGGCACTTCATTCTTTTCGTGCTATTCAGGGATTTCTTTTTATGGTGGGGCTTTTGGCGTATGCTGCTGGTGCAGCCATGAATTTCTTTGCTGAGGTTGTCCTCGAACACAAGACGATTGATGTTTTTTATTGGCTCTGTAGGTTGGTATTGGCTTTGAGTTTTGGTGCCTTGAATGGGCTTTTTACAGCAAGGATGGTGAATCTCTCTTGGCTTGAAGCAAAATATCTCCTGAGTGTAACGGATTTGGAATCTTCTCAGGAGCGTTATGAGTCAACATTTCAAAAGATCTTTATGCCGGCGGTGCTCTTGTTGCTCTTTATTACGGTGTTTAGTGCCGTGGGAGTAGTTTACTATGTTCGTCTTGTTGCTCTCGATGGAGAAAGGGTTTTGTCATGGCAGCAGGTGCTTCTCCATTTTGGATTTGTTGAGTTTTTTTTGTTTGTGACCAGTGCAGTGCTTTTGGCTGCTATACTCTGGGAGAATCAGTCTCATATTAACAATTTGCGGAACCAAATTTCTCGATTGGCAGAGGGGGAGATGAATCTCTCGAATAGGGTGTATATTGTGAGTTTTGATGATATAGGGGTGATGACAGCGGGGATTAACAGAATCCTTGGAAAACTCCAACAGACATTTCTCACTATTCAGCAGATGCAGGTTATTGTTCGGCAATCAGGTGAAATTGCCAAAAACATTATGGAAAGTTCTCAAGCGGAGTCAGCGGAAGCCCAGCATCTTGTGCAGGAGGCAGGGGAGAATTATGAGGCTCAGGTTGATGTTATTCGAGAGGCGAGTGATCGTTTTACAGAGATGATGGGGGAGGTAAGAAAAGCTATTGAGAAGTTTCAATCCCAGCAAGCTGTAATATTCCATGCGTCACAGTCTTTTCAGAAGGTCGTGGCTACTTTTAACGAAATGATTGATATGACACTGAATTCCACAGAGAAATTTTCTAAGCTTTCTGGGGTGATCAATGAGGGATCCAGTGGGCTTGGGGAGTTGCTTGAGGTGAGCCGTGCTCTTCAGACAACCAATAAACGAATTGGTGAGATCGTAAAACTTATTATGGATATTTCTGATCAGTCGAATATTCTTGCTATGAATGCGGCTATTGAGGCATCGCATGCAGGAGAATATGGAAAGGGTTTTGCCATTGTGGCATCGGAAGTGAGGCAACTCTCTATTCACACAACAGATTCGGCTCGTCAGATTGAATCCTTGATTCATGAGATGCTTCAGAAGAGTGAGACAAGTACTACGATGAATGAAAAGCTCAGTGAAATTTTTCAAACCATGCAGAATGAGATGGATGCGGTTACCAAACAGATGGAAACTATAGCGAGCATGGCAAGTCGGGAGGCGTCAACGGCGACCACAAGCCTTGAGGAAATGAACGAGATGCTTGCTATCTCTCAGCAGATTGCCCAAAATATTCAGGCTATTGAGAAGAATGATGCGGCTGTTTCTGAGATTATGGGTTCTCTTAAGGAGACAACAGAACGATTGGCCGCAATTAGTGAACGTCTTATGAAGGGGATTTCAACGATTTCGGAGTCGTATGCCAAGCTCAGTGAGGCTGTTGAGAAGAGTTTTGAGGCTATTCAGCAATTCGATAAGGCAATCGCAAGTTTTCGTGTGGAGTAGTAGGAGATTGCGAAGGCGGATTTCGTTGGTTGGTTTGCTTGTTGTCACAGGAAGTTTGTTTGGATGGCGCTCGTGGTTTTGGGTGGATGAGGGAGCGCTGGTCAGTGGTATAGGTGGGGTGGGTGCACCGCTTGTGGAAAGCCCTGCATCCATCGATGTTCAGCCTGCATCGGTGGGATTGCCTTCGGAGTTTCGTGCTGTGTGGGGGGTATCAGCCTCGCTTCGTATTGTGGATCCCTTGAGTGGGAGGTATGATCTTTCTCCTGATCCGTTTTCTTTGGTTGGCGTTTCGTATGGGGGGGCGTCGTATGGTGTGGGAGTGGTGGTGAGGAGGCTTTTGTCTTCGCTGGTTTCTGATTTTCGTGTATATGGAACATCGCTTGGGGTGGCGATGAATCTTGGTTCGTTGGTTCGTGTGGGTGTTATTGGTGGTGCTGTTTGGGGTTTTGAACAGCAACAGACGGTTCTTGGTTATCGTGGTGGTGCGGGGATTCTTTGGCAGGTGGCGGGTTCTTTTACCGTGGGCGTGAGTGGAGAGATGATGTCTCCCCTTGTTTGGAAGAATACTATCTATGGGGAAGAGGTGCAGGAGAGTTTTCCGTTTAGGGTGAGGTCGGGAGTAGCGTGGAAGTATGAGGGAGGACAGGTTTTCTTTCAAATCCGCTATACGGATGGAGAAGGGCTACGTTTTGATCGTGATGGTGTTGTGGAGAAGCCAGAGGTTTCGTTTCTTTCTTCGTGGGATGTTTATGCTGGTTGGCGGGGCAAATTGCCATGGAGGGACATTCCCGTTCACTGTGGGGTGTTTTCTGATCAGCTGTGGACAACGCCGTATCCCCTTCGTCAGTGGGCTTTTGCCTTTGGGGTGGTTGCCATGGGGAAAAATGTGCGTATTACCCTGACATGGGTGGATAGCTATCTCTTTTCGTTGGTGAGTCGTGATGTGCTTCCTCGAGAGCGGGGAATGGTGGATCTCACCTATCGTTTTTAAGGTTTGTCGTTTGATGGTGCTGAAACGAGCTCGATAAAGGAAAGAGCCTTTTTGAAGAGTTCTTCTCGTTTTCTTGAGAGGGAGAGGAGAACAGGTCCTTCCATGCTTTCTTTAAGTTTTGGTGTGGCGCTTGCCTTGGTGTAGAAGTGTTCGATGGGTTTTTCGAGGATGAGGTTTGAGTTTTTGGAGTATTGGATGAGGAAGGGTGTGGTGAGACGATGGGCGTCAGTGTAGAGAAAGAGGCAAGCCTGTGAAAGAGCGAGCCAGAAACGGGTGGTAATCGATTGGCAAACAAGTTCGTCAGAAGCAATGGTGGTAGAAACTTTTTCATCGTCGGTGAGGTCTTGGAGGAGAAAGGGAAACTCGATGCGTTTATCGTGGGAGAATTGAGAGGCAAGATGGAGTTGCCACTGTTTTAGTTGGGAAAATCCGAGTTGGGTTGAGAGAATGGGGTTAACAGCGATGATGCACTGGGGACATTTGGGGTATTCAATGCCGTACATGAGGGCGATGGTTCCCCCCATGTTTTCACCCCAGATGATGATCTCTTCTTTTGGGTTTTTGGTGCGTACTTCTTTTGAAAGCTGAGCGATTTCTTTTGTGTAGGTGTGGAAACTGTCAATGTCTCCACGATTGTGGGAAGTGGTTTTTCCAAAACCGGGAAGATCGGGAGTGAGCACAGCAAAACCGTGTTCTTCAAAGAAGTTTTTGACAAAGTAGAGGTAGCTGTGGTGAAGTCCAATACCATGAAGGGCAATAATCGTCTTTCTCATATATTATTTATCGGCTTTTTTGAATAAAAATGTTTACTTTTTCGGGTAGAGTTTAGGAGTGGTAAACAATCAGTATGGTTCTATCATCGGTTGCAGGGGTATCACCACAGAAATTTTGGAGATCGTTGATAATGTTGTCTTTCATGGTGTGAACATCACTGTTGGCATAGCGGGCGATGGCTTCGTAGAAGCGGTTTTCTCCGTATTCTTCATTTTGGTTGTTTTTGGCTTCGGTAATACCGTCGGTATAGAGAATAATGAATTCACCGGATCGGATAGCTATCTTGTAGAGTTGGATCTCGGGATCAAAGATGCTTGATTCTACCATGCCTACAGGCATACCCCCTCCTTTGAGGAGACGAATTTTGTGTTCTTGGGGGTGGTAGAGTATGCCCTGTTGGTGACCGGCACTGGTGTAGTAGAGTTCGTGGGTGGTGGTATCGAGAACCCCATAGAAGACGGTAGCAAACATGGTGGGGAGGGTATCACGAAAAAGGATGGGATTGATCTCCTTGATCACTCGTGCTGCGTCGAGTTTGCCAATGGCATAGGTGCGGAGGGCAGAGCGAAGCATAGCCATGACCATGCCAGCCCCTACACCGTGTCCCGTTACATCGGCAACAACGATACCAAGACGGTTTGTGCCTACTTCAACAAAGTCGTAGTAGTCTCCTCCCGATTCTGTTTGGGGTTGGTAGTAGACGCTGAAGAGGTAACCGGGGATAGAGGGGTACTGTTGGGGAAGAATGGCACTCTGAATCTCTTTTGCTGACTCAAGTTCGGCTTCCATTCGGCTTTTTTCTTTGACTTCTTGGAACATTTTTGCAATACGGAGACTCATTGCGTTGAAGCGTTTGGCGAGCCGACCGATTTCATCGTTGGATGAAATCTCTACCTGTTTTCCCCAATGGCCGGATGCAATCTCCTCTGTTCCTTCTGCCAGTTTGGAAAGCGACTGAAGCATAAGCCTTACAAAAATCCACGCCAAAATGAGTACTCGGAGGAGGAGAAAGATGGCAAGATCAATAGATTGTCTCTCGATGGCTTTTTGCTGTTTTTCAAACTTTTCTATCGAGAGGAGAATGGCTACGGTTCCTGTTCGGTAGGGGGCAAAGAGGGAGGTAAACAGATCGTGGATTGTGTTGATGTCAAAGTTTCTTCCTTCGGTTTGATAGTTTCTGAGTTTTAGCCATTGTTGGGCGGCTTCTTTCATGGCGGAGACAAAGTAGGACTTTTCGAAGACGGCAGTATATCCTTCGGAGGAGAAGCTTGTCGGTTTTACCGCTGTGGCATTAATGCGATTTGATGCGTAGTTTTGGATGAGGGTGTCAAAGGCTTCTGTCGTTTTCCATGCCTTGGGGGATGTTGCTGAGGAAAAGTCGAGATAGGTGCGGAGGTAGCGCTCTGTTTTGTCCAAAAAGAGGAGTGTTGCACGTTGGGAAGGGGAGATGAGGTTGGTGTGGGCAAAAATCTTTTTGCTCTTGTACCATTTTTGGATGGTGGCGACTTCTTTTTCGGAAACACCTGTTATCCTGAACCATGTGATGAGATTGGAAAGTTGTGATGGAGAGAGGGTGATTTCTTCACCTCGTTTGTATCTGTCAAAGCGTTGTTTAAAGGTGTAGACGGAACGAACAACGGAAGAGGTAAGAACGCCTCGATTTTTGAGTTTTTCACCTGCCTCGGTGAGGTTGCCGTTTCGGTCAAAGTATTTCCAGTAGGTTTCGTCGAAGCGATGGATACAGGTGAAATTTCTTCGCACTTCTTTGGGGAGGTTTTTGTCACGGAAGAGGTTTCCCTTTTCTATGTCGGAAAGGGCATTAAGCCATTGCTTACCTGTTTCGCTTTCGAGGAAGGCGGGATCGTAGAGGGGAATGAATGCCTCGTAGGATTTCTGAAGGCGAACGAAATGCAGTTGGGGTTGGTAGCCTTTGTAGATGATTTCACGGTTGGTTTGGCTTATTTTGTTTCCGACATTTTCTGGCTGAGTATGAAAGACAACATAGCCATTGGGATCAACAAAGAAAGCCATGTTGAATGATGGAATGTTGGTGAGGGTGTTGAGGTACTCTTGAATGGATTGGTATTGTTTTTGGGTGAGAAGTTTTTTCTGTTGTTGTTGCTGAATTTTTTGCTGACGGGACTGTTCCTTGATGGCGGTTTTGAGAACTTCAATCTGACGTTGGAGTTTTTTTTCCTTTTTTTGGGTGCCAAAGATGTTTTCGAGGAAACGGTTGAGGGAGTTTTCATCGCTTTCAGTGGAACCTGAAAGTGAGGGGAGGTTAATATCTGTCGGCATGGTGATTTCTCCCCATTTGTCCTGTCCGTACGCTTCGATGTTTTTCTTGAAGGCTTCAAGATAGACGAGGAGGTTGCGGGCAATGAGATCTTCCTGCGACTGTCGTTGGTGAAGAGTGGTGTAGCGGATGAAAGGAATAGCAAAAAAAACGAAGATAATGGCGACGAAGACAACCACTTTAACTTGGAGGCTTATATCCGGTAGCTGAAAAGAGATTTTCTTTTTCATCGGTTTCATCTTACATCGTTTTTGAAAAAAAAGCAAGATTTTTGTTGATTATTGTCGTTGTGCCCAAAAAAGAGAACAATGACTTCTTCATATCAAGAGTGGGGGAAAGGTAAAGGTTCAAGGTGAGATAAATGAGGAGGAAATGTCAGCTTTGTTGTTTACTTGTCTTGTCACTCTGTGTAAGTTTTGAGCTATGAACTTTAGTCAATTTTGTAAAATATCAGTTAAGCAAAGAATTTTTCTCAAACTTTTCTGGGGTTCTATGACCCAGATAAGAATGAAGTCTTTTTCTGTTACCCATAAATGAATTATGAGGGTCTTCTTCAAATTCTTTTAACCAACGGTGTATACGACCATGACTTATACCTAATTTATTCTCTAAAGCATGGGCACTCTTACCACTATTCTTAGACAATTCAAGCGTTTCAAGTTTGAAAAACTTGTCATATTTCTTTCCACTTGTTCTCTCAATAGTTTAACCTCCATTTAAAATATTCGGCTTAACTTCTCCTCTACATTATCGACTGAAGACCACTAGCGATATTTTTGAAGAAAATGAGTGGTAGTTTTGGTTTGCTACTTGACAGGTGAAAAATTTTGCCTTAAAATATACTCTCACAATAGATGAGTATGGACGGGGCGTAGCGCAGCTTGGTTAGCGCACCTGCCTTGGGAGCAGGGGGTCGGTAGTTCAAATCTACTCGCCCCGAAAATGGAGCGCCTGTAGCTCAGCTGGATAGAGCAACAGCCTTCTAAGCTGTGGGCCACAGGTTCGACTCCTGTCAGGCGCAACACGTGGTGGGTATAGCTCAACTGGTGAGAGCACCGGTCTGTGGAACCGGGGGCTGTGGGTTCAAGTCCCACTATCCACCCAGATTATAGAAGAAAAAAACGCGTCCGTAGCTCAGTTGGATAGAGCAGTGGACTTCGAATCCGAAGGCCGCAGGTTCGAGTCCTGCCGGGCGCGAAGAGATAAAGAGAAAAGGCGATAAAACGGGTTGTTAGCTCAGATGGTAGAGCAGCTGACTCTTAATCAGCGGGCCGCAGGTTCGATCCCTGCACAACCCATAGATGCGAGTGTGGTGGAATTGGTAGACACGCCAGACTTAGGATCTGGTGCCGCAAGGCGTGAAGGTTCGAGTCCTTTCACTCGCAGGCAGTACTGCGGGAATAGCTCAGTTGGTAGAGCGCTACCTTGCCAAGGTAGATGTCGCGGGTTCGAGTCCCGTTTCCCGCTCATTTTTTTGTAGGGGATTTCCATGGAAGTTGTTGTTCAGTCCTTTCCTGATTGTTATGCTGTTGGTTTTGCATCGTGGTCTGTGCTTGAGGCTGCAGAAATATGGCAGCGCGCGCTTGTTCGTGTTCAGGCTCGTGTTGATGTGCCCGGATTTCGCAAGGGAAAGGCTCCCTTTGAGATTCTTGAGCAACGTTATGAAGATGCTGTCAAGAAAGAAGTGGAGGAGATTGTTCTTCAGGATGGGTTGAATACCCTTCGTGCTGAGCATAAACTTGTTGCTCTCTTTGATTACAAGGTTGCTTCTCCTATTAGCAAGAATGAAACGATTAAGGTGGTGTTCTATTTTGGTCGAGATGTTGTAGTACATAAGGGATTGGATGCTATCAAGCTGAGTGCCGTTGAATACGAAAAGATTGAACTTACAGACAAGGATATTGCCGAGATGGTCAAGCGAGACCTGGTTCAACCTCAGGAAATCTCTGGTAAGTCGGCAAAAGGCGATGTTGTTCATCTCCTTTTTAAGGGCAAGACAGACCCTGTTTTTGTAAGGGTTGATGATATCCCTGAAAAGCTCGTTGGTAAGAAGGCGGGCGATACGGTTGTCCTTGATTGGAAAGAAGTGGGCAATCTGGTGTTTGATGTTCTCGAGGATATTAAGGCAAAGGGAGAGACGGAGGCTCAAGTTGTCAAGGTGCTTCGCCCTGCTGATGTGGATATCAATGATGAGTCGTTGTATCAGTCAACGCCTTTCCAGACGAAGGAAAAGTATATTGATTTTCTCAAGAATGTGATGCAGCGAGAGATTGATTCGATGAACTATCGTAACAAGCTTCGAGCTCTCAAGTCAGTTGTGGTAAAAGAGCTGGATATTGAGTTTGGAAAGGGTGTGCTCTACGATATGGTGGAGTCTCGTTTCAAGGAATGGTTTTTCTCTCACTTTAAGGCTTCAACACCTATGAAGGAAGCCATTGGAGACAAGAAGGTTGTTGAGGATATGCAGGGTTTGTTGAATTCTGTGTATGATGATTTGAAGTTTTACTATGCTATGATTGATTATGCCAAAAAGAATGGTGTTGAGGCTTCTCAGGAGATGATTTCTCGTGTTGTGCTGCGGAAGGCAAGTGAGGCAGGGGTGGAATACAAGGATTATGTTGAAAAGATGACCAAAGAAGAGTGGGATACTGCCCTTGCTGAGGCTCAGTTTGATGCTGCTGTGGAAAAGTTTATGGAGAAAGTTAATTTTAAAGAAAAGAAGGTCTTGGGTTACTACGAAAAAGTGGAGATGGGAGAATAGAAACGCCGAAGTGGCGGAACTGGTAGACGCGCTGGACTCAAAATCCAGTGGGAGCTGATCCCGTGAGGGTTCGAGTCCCTCCTTCGGCAAGAAGGCTGTCGAGAGACAGCCTTTTTTTATTGTGGTTGGGAAGGAGTATGAGCGTGGGAGAGAATTTTCTTGATGTTTTGATGGCATGGTTCCGTGAAAACAAAAGGGATCTTCCTTGGAGGCGTGATCGCTCGGTTTATTCTGTTCTTGTTTCTGAGATGATGCTTCAGCAGACTCAGGTTTCACGGGTTGTGGAGTATTATACGCGTTTTCTCGATCGTTTTCCAACAATGGAGGCTTTGGCAAGGGCTTCTCTTGATGAGGTGTATCACGCTTGGAGTGGGCTGGGATACTACAGGAGGGTACGCTCGCTTTATGAAGCCTGTCGAGCTCTCTTGGAGAAAGGTATTCTTTCGGGGGAACAGTTTTCTCAGTTGCCGGGTGTGGGGGAATATACTGCTTCGGCTCTTCGGGCGTTTGCTCTCAATGAGGTTGTCGGTGTCGTTGATGCCAATGTTCGTCGAGTGCTTTCTCGTTTTCGCGGGATTGTTTCAACGGAGAAGAAACGAATCCAGATGGTTATGGATGTTCTGGTGAGGTATGGGGTGAGAAGAAACTATGAGAGTCGGGAGGTGAATGAGGCTTTTATGGAGTTGGGGGCGCTTGTGTGTGGGAGAGAAAGGAAGTGTTTTGTTTGTCCACTCAAGCGGTGGTGTTGCAGCTATCTTGGGGGGCGGGATTATGTGGTGGTGGAAAAAACGGTCTATCATGAGATGGAGGAGCACAGTGTGGCGTATCTTTCTCCACGTGGAAGGCTTCTTCTTTTGCCGGGGCGGCGTTGGTGGAAGGGGTTGTGGGATCTTCCCTTGGAAGCTGAGGTGAGGCTTGGGGGTGAGGTTTTGGGGAGTTTTTTTATTCGGTATTCGGTGACAAATCATCGTGTTTTGCGTGAGGTTGAGGTGAGGAGAGTTGGGGAAGAGGTCGAAGTTAGCGAGGGTCGTTGGGTTGATGTAAGGGCGTGTGATTGTGCGCTTGGCTCTCCTGCGAAACGTTGTCTTGAGTATGTGGAAGGTTTTGTAACCACGAACCAAAGTGGGTTGTGATGAAATTTTCTGCTTCTTTTTGGAGTTTGTCGTAGTCTCCAATGATGATGCGTGCGGGTGGAAGAGATTCTTTGAAGGTTTGGGCGTATCTTCGAGAAACGGTGCGTCCATCAAGAATGAGAATAATACCTTTGTCGGTTTTGCTTCGAATGAGTCTTCCCATTCCTTGTTTCAGGCGGAGAAGGGCACGGGGAAGGGTGTAGTTCGCAAAGGGGGAGATATTACGAGACTGGAGAAGGATTTGTTTGGCTGCGGGGATGGGGTCGTCGGGGCTATCAAAGGGGAGTTTTTCGATGATGACACAGCGGAGGTTGTAACCACTGATATCCACTCCTTCCCAAAAGCTTGAAGTGGCAAAAACAGCTGTTCTTGGGTGTTTTTGCATCTCTTGCATGATAAAGTGCTTTTGATGGGGGCCTTGGGCGAGGGGATAGATGCCTTCGCGAAGGAGATCGTCTTTGAGTTTCTCATAGCTGAGGTGAAGGCGGAGATAGGAGGTGAAGAGAACGAGTGTTCCCCCTTCATTCATCAGAATATAGTCTTTGATACAAGAGAGGAAAAAATCATCTACTTTGAATTCTCGTTCGGTGGAGAGAATGTGGATCTGTGCCTGATTTTTGTAGTCGAATGGGGAGGGGAGGGAGATGGTGGTGATGGGGCGGTTATGGGTGTATTCTAATCCAATGCTTTGCTTGAAGTAGGAAAAATCGCCGTTGAGGGAGAGTGTTGCTGAAAGGCAGAGGGTAAAGTGTTTGCGTGAGAAGATGCCACGGCTGAGAAAATCTCCTACTTCGAGGGGGGTATGGGAGAGCTTGATATTTTTGATTTTTTTTGTGCTCACTTCTATCCATCCTACTTCGGTAATGCTTTGTTCGCGTTCGAAGATGGCATGGTAAATGGGCGAAACTTCATTGAGGTTTTGCACTCTTTTATCGATGGAGAGAAGAAGGGGAGGAAGACTGGTGTCGCTACTCGTACTCTGAAGAAGGTCTTTGATTTCGTTCCAGGTGGCAGTGTAGGTTGTGATTTGTTTGATGAGCCCGCCAAGCTGGATGTTGAGATAGTGGAAGAATTCACTTCGTTCGACTTCTTCGGTAATACGAATAGGGGCAATAGGAGAGTGGTTTTTTTGTGCGAGGGAAAGGCCTTCTTCGATGATGTTCTGAATGGTAGTCGTGAGGGTGTGGTGTTGGGAAAGGATTTTCTCTTTGAGTTTTTGGAGGCGTTCCTGATCTTCATAGGAGGGGGGATTGTGTTTTCGCAAGAGAAGAGGGAGCAGTCCTCCACTTTTGTTTTTTGAGGATTCGTGGTAGAGTCTTCCCATTCGTTGGAGTAGTCCACGGAGAGAGAGTTCGATGGCCTGACTCTTGAGGGCAACATCTTCAAGATGATGGGCTTCATCAAAAATGATGGCATCAAATCGGGGGAGAAAGGAGATGTATGTTTTGGGATCGATGGAAGAGAGAACGAGGGAATGATTGACAATGAGAACATGAGCCTTTTCTGCTTCGAGGTAGGCTTTTTGGTAGAAGCAGTTGCCTGCGAAGGGGCAATTTTTCCCTTGGCAGGTTTCGCTTTCGCTGGCAATTTCTTCCCAGAGGTCGGAGGGAATTTCACCGGGGTAGTCTTTTCTGGTGCCGTGTTCGGTTTGTCGAGACCATATTTCGATGGCATTGATGAGGTTAAAATAGTCCTCTGGGTTGGTGTCAAAAAGGGAGGAGAGTCTGTCTGGGTCGGCAATGAGGTCGCGAAGTTTGTTTTTGCAGAGGTAGTTTGATCTTCCTGTGAGCATGGCAACGTGGAGAGGTTTTGGGGTAATGCTTTTGATAATATCGATGACAACACTGCTGTCTTTGGAGATGAGCTGGTCTTGAAGGTTGATGGTATGTGTGGAGACAATGATTTTTTTATCGTTGGCTATAGCCCAGAGGGAAGCGGGAATAAGATAGGCGAGGGATTTTCCCGTACCTGTGCCTGCTTCAGCGATGAGAACGCCTTTGTTGTTTATGGTATCGACGATTTCGGAGACGAGGGAGATTTGTTCCTGTCTGCTTTCAAAGGTTGAGATGGTTTTTGAGAGGAGTCCGTTGGGCTCAAAGATAGCCCGTATATTCTCTGGAGAAAGTTTGGTTTGTGGGCGAACAGGGAGAACGATGTTGATATATTCACAGGTATTGTCGATGATGAAAAATCCCATGCCAAGGTTTTGAACACGGGTGGCTATTTCGATATCGTTGGATGAGGGTTTGAGGTTTTGTGTAGGGTCAGGGTCAATTGGGGGATGGTTGTGGATGAGAACATCGCCTTGGAGGCTTTTGTAGAGGTTGAAGGGAGTGGAGAAATCGTTACCGAAACCTATGGCTTCAATGTCTGTTACCATTCCCTTGTCGTTAATGAAACCACAGAAGGCAACTTCTTGGTTGTCATGGGCAGCTATGATTTCACGAATGAGCTGGCGTGTTTCATCTGAAAAATGCTTGTTTGCAGGAACAATCATGGTGGGTTACAACCTTTTCCATACAGGTCCCTGTGGGGTATCTCGCACCTCAATCCCTCGTTTGAGCAGTTCAGCTCGAAGTTCATCGGCACGGGTGTAGTCTTTGTTTTTCTTGGCTTCGATGCGGGCATTGAAAAGGGCTTCTTCTTCGGGGGAAAGGGTGTCGAGGGTTTCTTTTTCGATGAAACCAAGCACCTTTTCGAGGGAAAGAACAAACTCAAGCATTTCTTTCGCGTTGGCCACAGTGGCATTTGGTTGGTGTTCATAGAAGCCGCGTATCATTTCAAAGAGTTGTCCCATGGCCTCTGCAATATTGAGGTCGTCGTCCATCGCTTCTTCAAAGGCGTTTTTCTTGGAGAGGAAGAGCTGATGAAGGGGTTCATAGGGCTCTCCTGGCTTCTGGATCTGCTTGAGGGAAAACAAGAAATCGTCGATTCGCTTGAGTGAGGCTTCTGCTTGTTTGGCAAGATCAAAGGTAAAGTTGAGCGGCTTTCGGTAATGGGTGGTGATCAAGGCGTAGCGGATTGCTCGAGGAGAAAGTCCTTTATTCAGAAGGTCTCGAAGAGTGTAAAAGTTGCCTTTGGATTTGGACATTTTTTCGCCATTAACAATGAGATGGGTGGCATGGAGCCAGTAGCGAACGAATGGCTTGCCCGTGTAGCACTCAGACTGGGCTATTTCATTTTCATGGTGGGGGAAGAGATTGTCAATGCCCCCACAATGGATATCGATCGTTTCTCCTAACAGACTGAGGCTCATTGCTGAACACTCAATATGCCAACCGGGTCTACCTTCTCCAAAGGGAGATGGCCATTTGACATCGCCGTCTTCTGGTGTCCACTTCTTCCAGAGGGCAAAGTCGCTCACAGATTCCTTTTCATACTCGTCGGCAGAGAGTCGTCCACTGGCAGCAGCTTTTAGGGAGGATGGATCAAGATGGGAGAGCTTTCCGTACTGGGGAAAACTCGCTATCTTGAAGTAGACACCGTCTTCGGTTTCATAGGCGTAGCCTTTTTCTACAAGATACGAAATGATGGTTATCATTTGCTCAATGTATTCTGTTGCTGCTGGGTAGTGGGTAGCGGGAAGAATCTTGAGGGTTTTGATATCTTCAAAGAAGGCTTTTTTGTAGAGGGCAGTGTATTCGGAGAGGGGCATGTTGTTAGCCTGTGAGTTTTTGATGGTTTTGTCGTCCACATCGGTGAGGTTCATTACATGGATGACCTCATAGTTTCGATAGAGAAGCCATCGCTTCAAGAGGTCTTCAAAGAGAAAGGTGCGAAGGTTGCCGATATGGGGGTAGTTGTATACCGTCGGTCCACAGGTGTAGAGTCTCACCTTGTTTTTGGTAAGGGGAACAAAGTCTTCTACCATGCGTGAAAGGCTATTGTAGAAACGAAGTGCCATAAAAACTCCTTTTTATCTTCCTTATCATTATACAAAAAATATGTGGAAAAAGCAAGGAAGAAGGGGCATCTTTCGTGTGAGTGTCATGCCAACAAAAAAGAGGAGAAAAATTCTTTGCTTAACTGATATTTTACAAAATTGACTAAAGTTTACTCTTTTTAAAATTGCGATGACATCTCATTTTAGGTGGATGTTTTGAAAGTGCACTTGACAAAATGAGAGTTTGTCTTACAATATTAAGGCAGGGGTGCGGGACAAAAGGGTACGTTATCCAAAAGGAGGATATATGAAACGAAGTCTTCTCTTTACTTTCTTGATGAGTTTGGTTCTTTTTGCTGGATGTGGGCAGAAAGCTCGTGTCGATGTGCTTCGGTATAACAATGGTACAGAGCCACAGACAATTGATCCGGCGATTATGACAGGACATCCTGAGATGATGATTGCCGTCCAGATCTTTGAAGGGCTCACAACCTATGATCCCAAGACTCTGAATCCTGTTCCCGGTGTTGCCGAGAGTTGGAATGTTTCTTCTGATGGTCTTGTCTGGACATTTAAGCTCCGAACGAATGCTGTTTGGTCTGATGGAACACCTATTACCGCTCAGACATTCAAGTATTCGTGGTTGCGTGCTCTTGATCCCAAAACAGCCTCTGAGTACGCTTATCAGCTCTATTATATTAAAAATGGTGAGGCTTACAACGCTGGAAAAGCCAAGGCAGAAGATGTGGGTATTAAGGTAATTGATGACTATACCATTCAAGTAACACTGGAAAATCCTACACCCTTCTTCCTGAGTTTGACAGCATTTCCTACCTATATGCCGGTGCCTATGCATGTGATACAGAAGTATGGCGACAAGTGGATCTTGCCTGAGAATCTCGTCGTGAATGGGCCATTTAAGGTCAAAGAATGGCTTCCCAACCAAAAGATTGTTTTTGTGAAAAATGATAACTATTGGGACAAGGACAAGGTAAAGCTTTCGCAGGTTGAGTTTTATGCTATTGAGGATAACAATACTGCCCTTGAGAAGTATCTGAACAATGAGTTGGATTGGCTTCCTACTGTACCTACGGATCGCATAGACGAGATGCTGAAGCACCCTGATACAAAGGTAGCTCCTCAGCTTGCCGTTTACTTCTATCGTTTCAATGTTACTGATCCTGTTCTCAAGGATCCTCGTGTTCGTCGTGCTCTCTATCTTTCTATCGATCGGAAGTACATCATTGATAATATTCTCAAGGCGGGTCAGCAGCCAGCCTACAATTTTGTTCCTCCTCTTGATGGCTATACACCCTTTATTGGGGAGAAGGAGAATGTTGCCAAGGCAAAGCAACTCTTGAAAGAGGCCGGCTATCCTGATGGAAAGGGCTTCCCCACACTGACGATTCTCTACAACACTTCTGAGGGACACAAAAAGATTGCGGAAGCTATTCAACAGATGTGGAAGAAAAACCTTGGTATTGATGTCGCTCTTGAGAATCAGGAGTGGAAGGTGTATCTTGACAAGCAGGCGAAGCTTCAGTATCAGATCTGTCGCGCTGGGTGGATTGGTGATTATCCCGATCCCAACACCTTCCTTGATATGTTTGTAACGGGTGGTGGAAATAATCAAACGGGTTACAGTAATCCTAAGTATGATGAGTTGGTGAAAAAGGCTGCGATGGAAAAGGATCCAAAGAAGCGCATGGCTATTTTCCGTCAGGTGGAGGAGATTATTATGACAGATCTCCCTGTGATGCCTATTTACTTTTATGTGAATATTCTGATGTGGAAGCCTTATGTAAAGGGTGTATACATGAATACGCTTGATCTCCACCCCTTGAAAGAAGCCTATCTGGAAAAATAATCTCACTTTTTCCTTTGCACGGTTTCGGGATACCGAAACCGTGCTGTTTTTATTTTTAGAAGTGAGGAGAATCTATGTTACGCTATACGCTGAGGCGATTTTTGGCCATGATTCCTACCCTGTTTGTGATTATTACTGTCACTTTTTTCGTTATCAGGCTGGTGCCGGGTGGGCCTTTTTCTCGTGAGAAGGCACTTCCTGAAGCAGTGCTTCGAAACATTGAACAGAAATACCATCTCGATGAACCCTTGTGGAAACAGTATTTTCGCTACATGGGGGATATTGTTTTTCGGCTGGATTTTGGACCTTCCTTTCGTAGTCGCGTATTTACGGTGAATGATATCATCAAACGAAAGTTGCCTGTGTCGTTTCAAGTAGGGGTGGAGGCGCTTGCAGTGGCTTTGGTGCTGGGGCTTGCTTTTGGGTTGGTGTCGGCACTTTATCGCAATCGCTGGCCTGATTATGTATTTACCGGTGTCAGTGTGATTGGTATTTCCCTCCCTCTCTTTGTGATTGCCTCAATTTTTATTCTGATTTTGGCTCGGTGGTTGCATTTGGTGCCTGTTGCGGGCTGGGGAGGGTTTGAGTATCATCTTATTCCTGTGCTTTCCCTTGCTTGGCCCTATATGGCTTATATTACCCGACTTACCAAGGTGGGTATCCTTGAAAATATGTATAAGGAATATGTGATGACGGCACGGGCAAAGGGGCTTTCTGAGTCGACTATTCTTGTTCGTCATGTGCTCAAGGGGTCGCTTATACCGGTCATTTCTTTTCTTGGGCCTGCCTTTGCAGGTATTGTCACAGGTTCGATGGTGGTTGAGAGTATCTGTAATATTCCCGGAATTGGTGTGGAGTTTGTGCAGGCGGCGTTTAATCGTGATTATACAGTTATTACGGGTATTACGGTGGTGTATGCAACCCTTCTTGTGGTCATGAACTTTTTGGTGGATATGGTGTATGCCATTCTTGATCCAAGAATTCGCTATAAATAGGAGTGCTTTATGAACGAGAATCGCGAACTTCAACTTGAAGAGGTGCAGGGAGTCTCTCTCTGGAAGGATGCTTGGAGGAGGCTTTTGAAGAATCAAATGGCAGTCATAGGGGGGATTATTGTTCTTTTGTTTATTGTGATTGCTCTTTTTGCTCCGGTGATTGCTCCTTATTCCTATGAGGAGATCAACTTTGACAATCCTCAGATCAATCAACCTCCCTCATTGGCACATCCCTTTGGGACAGATGGTTTGGGACGGGATCTCTTTTCTCGTGTGATCTATGGCAGTAGGGTTTCTATCGCCATTGGTTTTGTTACTGGCTTGGTGGCTCTCTTCATAGGGGTGAGTTATGGGGCAATTGCAGGTTTTGTTGGGGGAAAACTCGATGAGATGATGATGCGGTTTGCCGATATTCTCTATAGTCTTCCCTATATGTTTTTTGTGATTCTTTTGATGGTGATCTTTGGTAGAAACTTTATCATGCTCTTTGTGGGTATTGCGTCGGTTTCTTGGATGACGATTGCTCGTATTACCCGTGGGCAGATTATGTCGCTAAAGAATAATGAGTTTGTGGAGGCGGCAAAGTCTATCGGTGCATCCCGTCGACGGATTATCTTCCGTCATCTTATTCCCAATGCTCTGGGGCCTATCGTCGTTTACCTTACGCTTACCATTCCGAGTATCATGCTTGAGGAGGCGTTTCTCTCCTTTTTGGGATTGGGGGTGCAAGCGCCAATGACTTCGTGGGGGCTTCTTGCAGCAGAAGGAAAGGGCGTGATTACTACCTATCCGTGGCAGATTATCTTTCCGGGGTTGGCGTTGACGTTGATGCTCTTTTCGCTTAATTTTCTTGGTGAGGGGCTTCGTGATGCTTTGGATCCCTCGCAAAAAAATAAACTGTAGGAAAAGAATATGGCAAACAATATACTTTTGCAGGTTAATGACATCAGAACGGTGTTCAAGACCGATGATGGGCTTATTTATGCAGTGAATGGTGTTTCGTATACGCTTGGGCGGAACGAGGCTATTGGTGTGGTGGGGGAGTCTGGTTCTGGGAAGTCAGTTTGTCATCTCTCGATGCTTCGGCTCATTCCGCAACCACCGGGCAAGATAGTGGGGGGAGAGGTGCTCTTTGAGGGGAAGAATTTGCTTGCTCTTTCTTCGGAGGAACTCCGGGCGATTCGTGGAAATGATATTACCTTTATTTTTCAGGATCCGATGACATCGCTAAATCCCTTTCTCAAGATTGAAACACAAATGATTGAGGGAATAATGCTTCACAAAAAGGTTTCTCGTGATGAGGCTAGGGCGAGGGCTATAGAACTGTTTCATCGAGTGGGTATCTCAGAACCCGAGAAGCGTCTTGCTGGCTACCCTCACCAGATGTCGGGGGGTATGCGGCAGAGGGTGATGATCGCTATGGCACTCATGACAAAACCGAAACTTTTGATTGCAGATGAGCCAACAACAGCTCTGGATGTGACGATTCAGGCTCAGATTCTTGAGCTTATTAATACTCTCCGTAAAGAAGAGGGGATGAGTCTTATTCTTATTTCCCATAATCTGGGTGTTGTGGCTGGGATGACGGAGAGAATTATTGTGATGTATGCGGGGTATATTGTGGAGGAGAATACCACGGATGAGATTTTTGCTCATCCAAGGCATCCCTATACGGTGGGACTTATTCGTTCCATTCCCAAAATTCATGAAAAGCGTGAGGGAAAGTTTTATTCTATTCCGGGAACACCACCCAACTTGCTCAATCTCCCTGATGCGTGTCCCTTTTATCCCCGTTGTGATCGTCGCAGCGATATCTGTACCAAAAAGATGCCTCCATTGGCCACGAATGGTCAGGGAAGGTTTGCTTGTTATCATCCCTATGAGGAGTAGAGTTTATGCGAACACTTTTTGATGTAAAGAATTTACAGAAGCATTTTGTTTTACGTGGGAGCGTGTTTGAGAAGCCGCAGGTGCTTCGTGCTGTGGATGGGGTGTCCTTTTCTCTCTATGAAGGGGAGACGCTCTCTGTGGTGGGTGAGTCGGGGTGTGGGAAATCGACACTTGCTCGTACTATGATTCGACTGCATGAGCCAACGAATGGTGAGATTTGGTTTGAAGGGGAGAATCTCCTCTCCCTCAACTATAGAGAGCTTCGGTTGAGGCGACGGAATTTTCAGATGATTTTTCAGGATCCCTATGCATCTCTCAACCCTCGTATGACGGTTGGGGCAATTGTTGCTGAGCCGCTTGAGATTTTTAAAAACTATGGGCTTCTTTCTCTCTCTCGGGGAGAAATCCAGGATAGGGTGAGAGAACTTTTGAAGAGGGTGGGGCTTTCTCCTGCGTTTGTGAACCGTTATCCCCATGAGTTTTCGGGGGGACAGAGGCAGAGAATAGGGATTGCTCGAGCTCTGGCTCTCAATCCGAAGGTTATTCTCTGTGATGAACCGGTTTCAGCTCTTGATGTGTCCATTCAGTCGCAGATTTTAAACCTTTTGGAGGAGTTGCAGAGTGAGCTAAAGCTCACCTATCTCTTTATCTCTCATGATCTTGCTGTGGTGAAGCATATTTCGGATCGGGTTGCTGTGATGTATTTGGGAAAGATTGTAGAAATGGGAGAGGCAAATAGTATTTATACGGATAGCTTTCACCCCTATACGAAGGCTCTTCTCTCTGATGTACCGATTCCTGATCCTGTGCTTGAGAGGAAGCGTAAGCGTATTCTTTTGAGGGGGGATGTTCCTTCTCCGGTTGGTGAGGTAAAGGGTTGCCCATTTAAAGATCGATGTTATCTCAAGACGAGCATCTGTGAGGAAGTGGCTCCACCCCTTGAAGAGAAAGAAGTCGGTCATTTCGTTGCCTGTCATAATTGGGAGACCTGTAGGAAGTATAACCATGAAGGGCACTTTTAAGACAGGGGCATGAGTTGGCCTTATCTTGTTTTAGTTTTTCCACCGTAGAAAAATTTTAGCTGAAAGAGGAAAAGAGCAGTTTCCCGCAAGGTGAAGCAAGAAAAGAATTCTTGGCTTGTTTGTTTTGTTGGCGCAAAAGGGAGCTTTTCTTGAAAAAAATTACTTTTTGCTTCATCATATAGTCCACTTTTTGTGAAGGAGAAAGAGGATGAAATACAACAAAATTATGATTCCAACCAATGGAGAGAAGATTACTGTTTCTCAAAATACCCTTGTTGTGCCTGATCATCCGATTATCCCTTTTATTGAGGGGGATGGCACAGGACCTGATATTTGGAAGGCTTCTCAGTATGTTTTTGATCAGGCTGTTGCCAAAGCCTATGGGGGAAAACGTTCCATTGCGTGGATGGAGGTCTATGCAGGAGAGAAAGCCAATACACTCTATGGAACCTATCTGCCTGATGAGACAGTGGAAGCGATTCAGGAGTTTTATGTTGCTATTAAGGGGCCTCTGACAACCCCTGTGGGAGAGGGTTTTAAGAGTCTCAATGTAACGCTGAGACAGGTGCTTGATCTCTATGCGTGTATTCGTCCGGTGAAGTACTATCAAGGAACCCCATGCCCTGTGAAAAACCCTGAAAAGGTAGATATGGTGATCTTTCGTGAGAATACGGAAGATGTTTATGCTGGGCTTGAATGGGCTATTGAGAGTCCAGAAGCCAAGGATATTATCGACTATATTCAGAAGCGGACAGGGAAGACGATTCGTCCTGATTCGGGGATTGGCATCAAACCGATGAGTCGGTTTGGGAGTGAGCGTATTATGCGCAAAGCCCTTGAGTATGCTATTGCCAACAATCGCAAGTCGGTTACCATTGTGCACAAGGGCAACATTATGAAGTATACTGAGGGGGCGTTTAAGAACTGGTGTTATGAGGTGGCAAAAAGAGAGTTTGGAGATAAGGTGGTTTTTGAATCGGAACTCACCGGTTCTACGGACAAGATTGTGATCAAGGATAGAATTGCTGATAATATGTTTCAGCAGGCTCTTCTTCGCCCGGATGAGTATGATGTTTTGGTAACGATGAATCTCAATGGAGATTATCTCTCTGATGCTGTTGCAGCTCAGGTGGGAGGGCTTGGTATGGCTCCCGGTGGCAATATCGGTGATTTTTATGCTGTCTTTGAGGCAACGCATGGTACTGCCCCGAAGTATGCAGGTATGGACAAGGTGAACCCTGGTTCGGTGATTCTCTCTGGAAAGATGATGCTCGAGTATCTTGGCTGGAAAGAGGCTGCTGATCTGATTGAGAAGGGGCTTCAGAAAACCATTCAGAGTGGGGTAGTGACCTATGATCTTGCTCGACAGATGCCCGGCGCTCGTGAGGTAAGAACCAGTGAGTTTGCCCGTGCTCTTGTTGACAATATGGGGGATTAGTATGGGTGTTTACCAGAATCCACTTGAGACTCGCTATGCCTCTCGTGAGATGCTTGAGATCTTCTCTGAGGAGACCAAGTTTCTTACCTGGCGGGATTGTTGGATTGCCCTTGCAGAGGCAGAAAAGGAGCTTGGGCTTCCTATTACGGATGAACAGATCGAGGATCTCAAGAAGAATCGTAATAATCTCAATCTGGAGCGCGCACGGCAGATTGAAAAAGAAATTCATCATGATGTCATGAGTCATATTCGTGCGTATGGGGAGGTGGCACAGAAGGCACAGGGGATTATTCATCTTGGTGCAACATCCGCTTTTGTGACGGACAATACCGATGTGATTCTCTACCGAAGGGCTCTTCTTCTTGTTCGAAGGAGACTTGTTTCAGTGATCAAGATCCTTCGGGATAAGGCATGGGAGTATCGAGAGCTTCCCGTGCTGGGGTATACCCATCTTCAGCCTGCACAGCCTACCACGCTGGGAAAGCGTATAAGTCTCTGGTTGTATGATTTTCTTCTTGATCTTGAGGAGCTTGAGTATCGACTGGATCATCTTATGCTTCGTGGTGCCAAGGGAACAACGGGAACACAGGCGAGCTTCATGGAGCTCTTTGAGGGAGACAGGCAGAAGGTTCGTGAACTTGACAAACGGGTTGCAAAAAAGCTTGGTTTTGAGCGTGTAGCACCTGTGACAGGACAGACACTTACACGGAAGATTGATGTGCATATTCTGCAGCTACTCTCGAATATCGCCCAGACAGCCCATCGTGCTTCCAATGATATTCGTCTTTTGCAGCACTCGTGGCAGGTAGAAGAACCCTTTGATACAAAGCAGGTTGGTTCTTCGGCTATGCCCTACAAACGTAACCCTATTCTTGCTGAGCGTATTACATCGCTTGCTCGTTATGTGATAAACGATGTAAACAATGCTGCTTACACCTATGCCAATCAATTTCTTGAACGAACGCTTGATGATTCGGCGAATCGGAGAATTGCTATGGCAGAGGGGTTTCTTGCCATTGATGCCATTCTCATTCTCTGTCAAAAGCTCTTTAGTGGGATGAAGGTCTACCCCGACGTGATCCGAGCGATTATGCTGCAGAATCTCCCATTTTATGCTACCGAGAATATTCTCATGGAGGCAGTGAAACAGGGTGGCGATCGTCAGAAACTTCATGAGGTTATTCGTGAATATGCCATGAGACAGGTTGCTGCTATTCGTGAGGGGAAGAGCTATGATATGCTTGCTGAGATGCGAAACTCTGGTATTTTTCATCTTCCTGATCATGTTTGGGAGAAGGTAAGCGATCTCTCTCAGTATGTGGGAAGAGCACCATGGCAGGTAGAGGAACTGATCGCAGAATATGTGGATCCCCTGATTGAAAAGTATACGGAAGACTTGGGTATTGAGGCAGAGATCAGGGTGTAAGGTTGGTTTTTCTTACTACCTTCCAAAGGGTGAAACCGTTTTCGACGTAAGGTTTTATTTCCCAGTGATTTTCGAGAGGAAGTGATCGCTGAATCAAAAGGTTGGTTACTTCGTCCTGATATGCTCCAGTTGCTATGATGGGTTGAAGGGTGTTGGAGAGACGGTAGATGGGGATAATGCTGATCTCGTCTTCAAGAGTGTTGGAGTTCTTTTGTATTTCTAACCTTAAAGCAATAGCTGGGCGAGCATTGGTGATGGCCCATTGGGGGAAAAGAAAGTTGCCTACACTGTAGAAAATATACTTACCTTTGTAGATCTCTATTCCCTGGATAATATGGGGGTGATGACCTACGATGAGATCGACTCCTGTGTCAATAGCACGGTAGGCGTTGCTCCGTTGGTCGCTTGTATCAGGGATGGGGATGTACTCTCCCCCCCAGTGAACAAAGAGGATGAGATAGTCAACATGGGGACGGAGGTTTTTAATTTTTTTGATGATGTACTTCCACAAAAGACCTGCTGTTCCTGCAGTGGTTGAGGTGGCGAGGAGTTTTTCTGGTTTTTGAAAGCCGGCGCAGATGATTCCTATGGTTATTCCCTTCTGTGTCATGATGATGGGGGCAAAGGCATCATCTCTATTTTTCCCTGCCCCTGTTGCGAGAATACCATAGTTTTCTAGGTGCTTTTTCATCTCAAAAAGAGCATTACTTCCATAGTCCATGGCGTGGTTGTTAGCAAGGGAAACAGCATCTACACCGGCGTTGGTCAACCACATGAGGACAGTTGGGGGACTACGAAAAACATGGGTTTTGATTTCGGGGGTTCCGTTAGTGGCAATGGTTGTTTCGAGGTTTACCAGACAGAAATCACTTTCTCTCATGAGATGTCCTACATAGGCAAAAGGGTCTTTTCCTTCGTTGAGAGTATTGGTGATGTCCCAGGAAAAATTGACATCACCGGCAAGAAAGAGTCGAAGAGGGGGATGATCAGAAGATGTGGGTGTTTTGAGAGGGGGGAGGGGTTCGTTTTGTGGGGGGATTTGTTCTTTTTGAAGGGTGCGGCCACATCCTACCAGGAGAAGGAATAGCCATAGAAAAAAGAGCCCTTTCCTTTGAGGGGAAAAGGCTCTTGTGTTTTTTTGCATTTTTTGTTTAGACGTATTTTCTGTATTCGGCGTTGTCCGGGAAGTAGCGTACAGCAACACATCGATTTCCCCCCTGGTTGTAGAGAAAACCGCCATTCCAGTACTCGAGTGCAGCAAAGAGGGCATTTCCACCATCCATTTCTTTTGATTCTGGACCCTTCCAGGCTACAAGGTCAGCAAAATGTTCAAAATCCTGCGTCACAAGACAGATGGTTCTGTCAATAGCGAACTGATTCCACTCATTCATGAGGGCAAAGCCATTTCCTTCGTCTTCAACGATAACCTTGGCTCGTTTGTTGAAGTCAAACCATACCTTGATTTTTTTGTTGGGATCCATTTTATTTCCGTGTTCGATGCCATTTTTGACGAGTTCGCTGATCTGCTGTTCAAGGAGGTTGACCTCCTTGTAAAGATCTGGAGCATACTGAATAATATAGGAAGTATAGGCACGTACCTTGGAGAAATCACTGGGGAATTCTTTGTAATACATGCCATGGGTATTGAAAAGAGCATGGTTGTCATCTACGCGAGCAAGCTGTTTCACCTGGATCTCTCTCCCATCTTCAAGCTTGAGTAAGAGGGTATTTTCGTTTTTGCGACCTACTATCTCATACTTGTAAAGACTTTGCGCCATGTTTACCTCCCATTATCGCTTATAGTATCGGCAAAAGTAGTCTCTTTTCTTAAGAAAAGAGAAAAATTTTTCTTATTCTATCGCAATGGTGATAATCTTGACAAGGGGAACGCCGTCTTCCTCTTGTCTAATGAGTTCGTAGGAAAAGTAGACACGGAGGTTGTTGACTTTGAGAGTAGGGGAAAGGCTTTCAGGGCGGAGTTTGTTTCCTTCGCTATCGAGAAGAAGCCATTCACCTGTTGCTCCTCGTGGTACATAGATGACTTGGCCGTAGTCTCGTTTTGGGGGTTCTGGTTTTGTTTGGGTTGTTTTGGAGCAGGCAAGCGCGAGTCCCGTACAGAGGATGAGGATGAGTTTTTTCATTCTTTTCTCCTTTGTGTTGGTGTATTGGGGGAGGGGTTATTCAGTACTCTTGAGGGAATCATAGGGACGAATATGACATCACAGATTTCTTCATGTTGGATTTTCCCCGAGGATTCTTTGGTGATTTTATAGAGTTTTTGGTATCCTACGCCGATGGGAGCCACAAGAATTCCTCCTTCTGCAAGTTGTTCTATCAGAGGTTGGGGGATTTCAGAAGGGGCTGCAGTGAGGATGATCCGATCGTAGGGGGCTTGTTCGGGATAGCCGTGGTAACCATCACCGAGAATGCAGGTGACAGAAGGGTAGGAAGCAAGTCTCTGGCGAGCCTCGTGAAAGAGAGCCTCAATTCGTTCGATGGTTACGACGGATCCCCCCAACTCGGCGAGAATGGCTGTTTGGTATCCCGACCCTGTGCCGATTTCGAGGATTTTGTTGCCAACTTGAATATGAAGCAATTGGGTCATGAGGGCCACGATGTAGGGTTGAGAAATTGTCTGGCCCTGTCCTATAGAAACAGGGTGATCCTCATAGGCTTCGTTTTGATGAGAAGGGGGAACAAATTGATGACGTTCTACTTTTTGAAAGACCTCAAGAATGTGAGGATCAGTAATTCCACGCCCACGAATCTGATGTTCGATCATGGCTTTGCGCTGTTCTTGCCATGAAGGGGGCATATAATCTCCTAAAAAAAACATTCGGGGTGGCCAGATTTGAACTGGCGGCCCCTACCACCCCAAGGTAGTGCGCTAAACCGGACTGCGCTACACCCCGAATATTATTGCGTTTCTAAGGAATATATTATACAGAAGAGAAAAGAAAAAGTCAAGCCTGCGAATTGCTTCGAGTTTGCGTTCATCTCCCGCTTTCTTTGTGCTGAGGGCAAAAGCTTGTCAAGAAAATGCCCTCCCTGTTCTTGCTCCGAGGACGATGATCCCTTCCTCTCACACTAAATTTTTTTTGCCTTATTTGGAAATGCCCTTTGTTTTCTTGACAAACTCCAAGAATTAGTGTATAATATACTTCCAATTTAGAGTATTGAGGAGACAGAGATGAAGACTTTTGTACTCAAGGCAAAGGATATCAAGCGTGAGTGGTATCTCATAGACGCAGCAGGGAAGCCCGTTGGTCGTGTGGCAGCCAAGGCGGCCCATATTCTGATGGGGAAGCACAAACCTACCTATACTCCTCATCTGGATAATGGTGATTTTGTTGTTATTATTAATGCGGACAAGGCTGTTTTAACAGGACGTAAGCCCAAGACAAAGATTTACTATCGTTATTCTGGTTATGTGGGTGGAATGAAGTCCGCTTCTTTTATCGAAATGATGAGACGCAATCCTCTCTATCCTCTGAAGAAGGCTATTCATGGGATGATGAGGAAAAATCGACTGGCAAAGCAGATGGAGAAGAAACTCTACCTCTTCGCCGGTAGTGAGCACACCATAAAGAATGTCTCATTTAAACAGGTTGAGTTATAATCGGAGGGAAACATGGCACAGAAAAAAATCTACGCAACAGGGCGAAGAAAAACCAGTGTGGCTCGTGTCTTTTTGACACCCGGTGGAAAGGGGAAGTTTGTTGTTAACGATAAGGAAGCAGAGGCATATTTTCCTGCTTACTATCATGAAACTGTCTATCAGGCCTTGACAGTTACCGAACTGAAGGGCAAGGTGGATATCTATGCTACGGTAAAGGGTGGTGGTCTTACGGGTCAGGCTGAGGCTCTTCGGCATGGTATTGCTCGTGCTCTTGATGCCTATGATAAGGAGAAGTATCACAAGCTTCTCAAGGATCTTGGACTCCTCACTCGCGATGCTCGTATGGTGGAGAGAAAGAAATACGGTCTCAAAAAGGCTCGCAAGTCGCCTCAGTACTCCAAGCGTTAATTTACCCAGGATGGCAAGAATGGGCTGGTCGTATTTTCGATCAGCCCTTTTTATTTTTTGGGCATGGTTGTCGATAAAAAATATATGACAGGAAGTGTAGAGAGTTTTCTTGTATTTTTGCGGTATGAAAAGGGGTATTCAGAGCATACTCTTCAGGCGTATGCCCATGATATTTCAGAGTTTTTGAATTTTGTAGAGGGCAAGGGCTGGGATCCGCTCTCTTTGGAATATGCCCAGATTCGTGAGTATATTACACAGCTTGGTAAAACGCATGAGTCTTCTTCCGTTGCTCGAAAACTTTCGAGTTTGCGTTCGTTTTATCGCTATCTCATTCGCGAGAAAAAAACATCGGTGAACCCCTTTGCTCTTGTTCGCTTTCCTCGTAAACGTCGTCATCTTCCTCATGTTTTTTCTGTAGAGGAGGTTTTTAAATTGCTTTCAGATCTTCCCAATACCTCTCCACGTGAAATGAGAAACCGTTGTCTTTTTCTTCTCATGTATGCCTGTGGGCTTCGTATTTCTGAGGTTACTCATCTCCGACTTTCAGATATTAATTTTTCACAGGGAGTTCTCATCATCCGAGGAAAGCGGAAAAAAATGCGCGAAGTGCCAATGGGAAAAGAGGCAAGCCGTGCTCTGAGGGAATATCTTGCCATCAGGAAGGAAATAAGTCCCTATGCCGCCCAGAGTGAAGCTGTTTTTCTTACCCGTTCTGGGCGTTGTATTACTCCACGGATGGTTCGGTACATTTTTTCGCAGGCTGTTGATGAGATTGCTCTTTCTCGCCATCTTTCTCCTCATGCCCTTCGGCATTCGTTTGCCACGCATCTCTTGGAGAATGGTGCCTCCCTACGGGCTATTCAGGAGATGCTGGGGCATACCTCGCTTTCTACAACGCAGGTGTATACGCATCTCTCTATCGAACGCTTGAAAAGCCTCTACGATGAATTTCATCCCCATGCCTAAAAGAAAACCCGCTCAAAAGAGCGGGTTCGTTGTTTTGCGATATCGTTTGCTACAAGTGGCGGCTACTGGTGTTCTCAAGGAGCCTTTCCATTGGGCTTACAATCTTGGTGACACGCACGGCAAAGTTTTCGTCGATCACCACCACTTCTCCCTGGGCTATGAGTTTGTCGTTAACAAGAATGTCTACCGGTTCTCCTGCCAGTTTGTCCAGTTCGATGATGGATCCTTCGCCCAACCCGAGAATTTCCTTGATGGTCATGCGTGTTCTTCCTAACTCAACCGAGACCTTCATGCTCACATCGAGGAGGAGGGCAATATTACCGTTGCCTTCGGATGCAACTCCAAGCTGGAGTGGTTCAAACCCTACAGGGCGAACAGGAATCCCTGTTGTCTGTTGGGGTGTTCCCGCGCCAAACTGGGTAGCGGCTGTTGCCTTGGCTGCATTGTAGGCATTAATGATACTGCGAGCCATGGGAACGCTGATGAATACAAATACCTTGGCACTGCCTCGGTCGTGAATATTGAAGACATAGTTGAATCGAACGACCATCGGACTTCCCGATACAGAGATGGCTGCAGAATCCTCCAAAAGGTCTATGTTGGGAAAGCCCGGTGTAATGGGTTTGTTGAGTTTTTCAGTGAGAATGGTGATGAGAGAGCCTGTAATCTGTGTGATAACCTCACCAAAGGTATTGGTTACGAGGTCAGTTATTTCGGTGTTGTTTTCCTGCCCAATGAGGATGTTGGTGATGGTTAAAACGCTCTTCTCTGGAACGACATACACCCATTCACCAGCAATCCCTCCTGTAATGGAAACCTTTGCCTGGACAATTCTTCCTTTGATGTCTTTTTTTAGGTTTTCTAACGGTCCAACATCAATAAAGGGAGAGCCAAAGGTTGTATTTATCCCTGTGAGGGCTGAAAGTGCATTGGCTTGGCTGGTACCAATCTCACGGATAAGTTCACCGAGGATGTTTTTATCCATTTCAGAAAGGCTATCAACACTTGCACTGGGAGCACTCACGCCAAAACTTGTGGAGGCATTCCCAAGACTCTCCGTCATGAGTTCATCTGTTCCCTGTAGGAGCGCATCAATTTCATCTTGGGACAATGTTCCGTCGCCCATAGGTTTCCTCCTTTGGTGTTTGTTTTTGTATCGGTATTTTTAGCAAAAACTTAATCCTCAGCACCCAGCAGAATATCCTGCAGAACATCTTCGGTAATCTGTGTCAGCACCTCTCGGATTTGAATAGCACGACGGTTGCCAGAAACACCGGGTTTTCCTTTGAATTTTGGACCGGAACCAATGATGATTTCTGCATCATCTTTGATGGTCTCGTCCAGTCGGATGATGTCTCCCTCTCGTATGGCGGCAATTTCTGCAAACTTAAGTTCGGTTTCACCGAGTTTGGCTATGACTTCAACCTCTACTTCCCCAAGCTGTTCTTTGAGAAGCGAGAGGTTTTCTGTGGATACACCTTTTCGAATGCTTGAATACCAGTACTGAGCGGAAAGTTTGGAGATGATTGGCTCAATAGTAATATAGGGAATACAAAAGTTCATCATACCCTCAACATCGCCAACCTTGGTATCAAATGTGGTTAACACTACCATGCTGTTGGGAGGGACAACCTGGGCAAATTGAGGGTTGGTTTCGATGTTTCCGAGTCGTGGGCGAAGGTCGATAACGTTTGCCCATGATTCTCGGAGGTTTCCCAGCACACGAACCAGAATACCCTCAATCACAGAGAGTTCAATATCGGTGAGTTCGCGGTTGGTTTTCAGAGATTCTCCCTTTCCTCCAAAGAGACGGTCTATAATGGCAAAGGTAATACTGGGGTCAAGCTCCATCACGGCGTTTCCCTTGAGAGGATCCATGTTGACAATCCCCATGGTGGTAGGAGAGGGAATAGAACGGGTGAATTCTTCATAGGTGAGCTGGTCTACGGACACCACATGAACATGAACCAAAGTACGGAGCTGAGCAGAGAGAGAGGTGGTTGTCAAACGAGCAAAGGTCTCGTGCATCATCTGAAGCGTACGAATCTGATCTTTTGAAAACTTGTCCGGCCGTCGGAAGTCGTAGACTTTGAGTCGTTTCTTGTCTCGTTTGACAGGGGCAGCTGGTGTTGACCCTCCTCCGCTACCGCCAATATCCGAGGGAAGGGGTTCGCCACTAGATACCGCCGTGAGCAACGCGTCAATTTCATCCTGGGAGAGAATTTCTGTCATGCCTGCCTCTCTTGTGTATTATGATATCACAAATTCGTCAAAGTATACCTCTTCTATCTCACCGTTCACCAAAATATTGTTGATTTCTTTCTTGATTTCTTCTTTGAGGCGTTCTTTGCCTTCTTCTGTATCGATGTCTCGTTTTTCTTTGCGGTTGAGGATACGAAGCACTATATCTCTGAGTTGTACCTTGCGTTCAACAAGCTCTGTCTGGAGTTGCTTGTTTCCCCCGTTGTATCCCAGAATAATCTTGGCACGAACAAAACGAGGCTCATCAATGTCGGCGGTATTGAGTCGGAAGTCATCCAGCATGAAAATAGCAAGTGGGGCTGGTTTGGGGGTAATCTTCACTGTTCGGTAGACTTCTTCGCTCTTTTTGGATGTGACAGCATTGATGATAAAAAAGGAAACCACGACGGAGATAACAACTGCCACAATGACGGTGATCATATTTGACAAAATCCACTCTATGAGCTTGCCCAGAGAAAAACCTTTGGCTTCTGCTATAGCCGATTCTGGAGCCTCTGTTTCTTCTACATCTACATCGCGAACTTCTTCGTTGTCGCCCATATTTTCCTCCTTGCTGTCTCTTGGCGAGAGTTGTCATTATTATTGTATATCGGCGAAAATTGTAAGAGCATAAAATTTTTTCTCATAGGATATTGTAATAAAAAAAAGAGAAAAAAGCAAGTGCTCGAGTTGTTTTGAGTTTGCGGTGATATTTTGTTCTACTTTCTTTGTCTGGGGCGAAAAAGCTTGCGTAAAACATCCCCCTCTTACCCCGGGAAGGTTCGACATGGGGAGCTTTTTCAAAGAGGGGACAAGTAATGATTGGGCTACCAGCTGAGCTTGCCTGTGACTATGGTCTCAATAGCTGAGAAGATAGCAGGGTAATCAGAGAGGAAGCGGTCGATAAGCTTGTCTGAGACTTCAATTCTCAGGGCAGGGATTTTGTACTCACCATAAAACCAGTCAATTTCGCAACCGGGTTTGAGATAATTGGCACTGTCTTGAACGGCTCTATAGCCGTTGCCAATGGTGGAGGCTATAGAGCGAGCAAGGGAAATAAGACGTTTGTCGTTGAGAGGGGTTTTTGTGTACCCCCATGGGTATTGAACAGTTTTGCCCGGGGAGTGGAAAGAAATAACAAGGGAAAGGTGGTGCGATTCAACAAAGTTTTTTAAAGCTTTTGTTTCAGGTTCACTGAGAGGTTGTGATCCACTATAGTAGGGGTGTGTTGGATCGTCTGAGGTTTTTTGCCACTGGTAGGAGAAGTTTCGGTTGAGGTCAACACCGCTTGTGTAGAGGGAGCTTCGTTTTTCTTCGGGTGGGAAGTAGCGGTTTTTTCTATTGCTTGCATAAAAGACGGGAATAACCTTCATATAGGCAAATCCATCGGGATTGAAAATGGGGAGAATATACACTCGGTAACGGAGAGGAGGCTTTTTTTGAATAAAATCTTCTGCAATTTTCAAAGGGATTTCCTGGGCGTGCCATTCAATAGGGTGGGCACTTCCCATAAGGAGGATAGCGTGTTGCTCGTGAGAAACAGGGGGGATTTCTATCATCCAGAGGTTTCTCCCATTATGGCTCTTTCCAATAGAGTATACCTTAACCCCTGGAGAGTTGGTGAGAGAGAGAATACGTTCTTCGTAGCGTTCAAAATCAAAGAGGTTTCGCAGATTCTGATAAGCATCAGCCCACCCCATGAGGGTGGGCAAAAAACCACAAAAAAGTAGGAGCCGTTTATGCATGGTTTTTGTTTTGCGCAAGTTTGATGATGATCGTGGCAACAATGGGCAAAAGAACAATCTGGAGGACAGCACTGAAAAGCCCCGGTTGGATGGTGTTCCACGCCCAGGTGAGAAAATCCCCTTGATAACGGTGAAAGAGGAAACTATACCCCAGGTAGACAAGCCTTCCGCTAATAATGGCCAGAAAAACAGCAAGGAAACTGTTGAGACGAGTTTTTTCCCTCAAGGCTCCGCTCACAAAACCATAGGTGGCGATCTCGAGGGTCATGGCGGGGAGTATATTCCACGCAGGCATGCCTGTGAGGAGTGTGTTGAGAAAGGGAGAGACCGCTCCCGCGATGAAGCCACCTCTTGTTCCATAGACGAGCCCGCTTAAGAGAATAACCCAGTGCATGGGGAGAACGGCACGAACATTCCAGTGGAACATGTGTCCCATGAGAGGAACGACAATAGCCAATGCCCAAAAACCTATCTCACCTATCCATGACTGCCATGAACGGAGAGGGAGCGTGAGTTCGTTGGTTTGAGATTTCATACAACCTCCTTTAAAATGGATCCCAATCAATATCAACAAAGTCTTCGGGGCGTGTTTTCTCCCATCGTGGATGGAGAAGAGAGAACCACTGTTCTGGATACTTGCGGATGTACTCCTCATAACGGGAATTGATATAGGTCATGATTTCGGCGGCATCTTTTTCCATATTTCCTGTAGAGGGATGAATGTAGGGCTTTTCAAAGACAAATCGGTAGCGTCCATCGCTTTCTCGTATGCTGAAACCCATCACTATGGGAGCGCCATAACGGAGATGGAGTTTGGCTGGCCCATCGGCAGTGGCACTCTGTTTGCCAAAGAAGGGAACAAAGATGGGCTTGAAATAGTAGGTTTGGTCGGCAAGAATGGCTATCACACCGTTTTCTCTGAGATGACGAACAATCCCCTTCATATCGCTCACTTCGTTGTAAAAACAACGAACTTTTCCCCATTTTTCTCGAATGAATTTGAGCCATGCATCGGTAAAGGGATTGAATTGACGGTTGATGATAACAGCGAGATTGCTTTTCTTTTGTTTCACGGAGATACTCCCAAAGTATTCCCAGTTGCCGAGATGGCAGGTGACAACAATAACCCCTTTGCCTTGGGCAAGACACTCTTCAATGATGTGATAGTTTTCAAAGTAGCCATAACGCGAGGCATTTTTTTCTGTGATCTGCCAGAGTTTGAAGTATTCAAACCCTCCACGGGCGAGGTTCTTGTAGACCTTTTTGACGAGTGCGTCGGCTTCTTTTTTGGGGAGGGGGTTTTCAGCAAAGATAATGTTCAGATTTTCGTATGCCCATTTTTTGTTTTTTTTGTCGAGGTGAAAAAGGAGGAAGGCGAGAGCATCGGCGAGAGCATAGCCCATCCAGAAGGGAAGAAGGGCAATGAGAAGACTGAGGGGAATAACGATGATGGCTTCAAGAATGTAGCCGATGTATTCACCTGTAGTAATGCGTCTTTTGCCCACGGTTACCTCTTATTTGTTCGTGGTGGTGGTTTGGGGGAGTTTTTTCAGCATCATTTCAGAGAGAATAAGAACGCTTGTGGGAGCTCCTTGGGTGTTATAGGCATCTTCAAAGTACTGTCGAGCCAGGCTGTGCTTTTTTTGTAGGTAGTAGATATAGCCAATCTCGTAGCGTGCCCAGGAAACCTCTTCGGTTTTGTCGGGGTGGTATTTGAGGACAGCCTCGTAGTAGGCGAGTGCTCCCTGGTAATCATAGGTGCTGTAGCGCTCAGCTGCCTTGTCCATTAAGATATTGGCTGGAAGAGTGGCGATGTCTTGCTTGACTACTGAAGAGTTGCCACATCCAGCAATGAGGAAAATGATGAGAACGAGTGGGAAAAAGTACTTTTGCATTGATGCCTCCTTGTCGCGTCTTTTTATTGTAAGACAAAACCGAAGGGAATGCAAGAAAAAGAGAGCTTTATCCTTTTTTCATGGGCGGTGAGAGGTTTTGCAAAAATTTTGAGGACAAAGGGGAAAATATTGCTAAATTCTAAAGATGTGGTATAATAAAGCTAACCCAAAAAATGTATGGAGGTTGGGGTATGGATCTTGATTTTATCCAGCAGACTTCTCAGAAGATTATCAAAAATGTGGAAAAGGTTATCGTGGGGAAGCGGCCTGTTATAGAGAAGCTTCTGGTGAGCTTGATGTGTAAGGGGCATGTTTTGCTTGAGGATGTGCCGGGGCTTGGTAAAACCATGCTTGCCCGTTCTATAGCAAAGACAGTGAATGCTACTTTCAAGCGTATTCAGGGAACCCCTGATCTCTTGCCAGCGGATATTATCGGTGTTTCGATCTACAATCCTGATACCAAACGGTTTGAATTTCGAAAAGGTCCTCTCTTTGCTCAGATTCTTCTCGTGGATGAAATCAACCGCGCAACTCCAAAGACACAATCGGCGCTTCTTGAGGCTATGGGGGAGGGACAGGTCTCTATTGAGGGTATGAGTGTGAGTCTTACCCAGCCGTTTTTTGTTATTGCTACGCAGAACCCTATTGAATTTGAAGGAACATTTCCCCTTCCAGAGGCTCAGATGGACCGATTCTTTATGAGTTTGGGGTTGGGGTATCCTGATCTTGATGAGGAAGCGGAGGTGATTCTTCGTCAGAATAAGGTTCACCCTATCAATGCCCTTGAGGCTGTTGTGGAGGTGACGGATATTCTTAAGCTTCAAAATGAAGTTCCCAATGTGTATATGGATGCTTCACTACGGCAGTATCTCTTGCAGATAGTGGATGCGACGAGACACGATCCCAATATTCTTTTGGGTGCGTCTCCCCGTGGAAGTATTGCTCTCTACAAGGCAGCTCAAGCCTATGCTCTGGTGAATGGGCGGGATTATGTGATTCCAGAGGACATTAAGACACTGGCGGTGGATGTGTTGAAGCATCGTTTGGTGCTTCGTTCTGAAACGAGGTTGAAGAATATTGATGCGAGGGCGATTATTGAGAGGATTTTGAATAATATTCCCGTTCCTATGGAACAACCCAAGAACCAGGGTTAGGGTATGAATAAACGACTTTGGATTTTCTTGCTGGTGGTGGCTGTTTTGGTGGCATTGATGGTTGATTTGCCGGGGCTTAAGATTGCCATCTATGGGTCGGTGCTGTTTCTTTTGTTGAATTGGGTCTATGTTCGCTATATGCCCCGTTTTTTGCAGATCAAGCGTTATCTGGAAACAACGAGGATTTTTTCTACTTTGGCGGAGGAGAATTTTCTTCATTTTTTCAATTCGTCGGTATTTCCGTTGGGGTATGTTTTTGTAAGGGATGCCATTGATATTCATCTTGCCCCTCGTCAGAGTTATCTCTTTGTGGTGAGCCTGCGGGCAAAGGAACGTCAGATGCTTTCTTACACCTTTGTGGGGCGAAGGAGGGGGAAGTTCACCATTGGTCCTACAAGGGTGGTGATAAGTGACGTGGTGGGGTGGTTTGAGAGTGAACTGGAGTATAATACTGCCAAGTCGGTGGTTGTGTATCCTACGCTTTTTCGTTTGACGGGGCACAAGTATCGGAGTATGCAACCCTTTGGGGTGATTAAAAACCCTATGCCGATTTTTGAGGATCCTACGCTGATTACTGGACTTAAGGAGTATACGGTGGGGGATGAGATTCGGCGTATCAACTGGAAGGTTTCGGCACGTCAGGGGAAATTTTATATCAATACCTATCAGCCTGCGATTTCATCGGCAAGTCTTGTGATACTGAATCTTGCGGATGAGAATTATACCTTTCATAACAAGGATTACTATGTGGAACGTGCGATTGAAGTGGCGGCCTCGTTGTTGAGGGAGCTTTTTTTCTTGAGGCAGGAGGTTGCGTTGTTGGTGAATGGTCGGTTTGATGGGGTGGACACGGTGCTTTCTGTGGACTTGGGAAAGGGAGATGCTCATCTAACACGGATGCTTTCAGAGCTTGCTGTTGTGGAGTTGTCCAAGAGTATTCAGTTTCGGGATGTGCTGGCAGAGCATTTGAAGGGGATTTCGTGGGGGCTGAGTCTTTTTGTGATTTCGCCATGGCTCTCACAGGAGTGTGTTCAGCATCTCATCAATGCCTATCATATGGGGCATTCTATCACCATTATTCAGGTAGGGCCAGAGATAAGTAAGGAACTGAGTCTTTGGACTATAGGTTTTCAGAGTTATTATGCTGAGCATGAGGCAACACTCATCCAGCTCACACGTTTGTAGGGAGGTCCTATGCAGGTAGTGGGTTTCTGGCTGTTTCTTGTGGGCTTCTGTATGAGTTTTTTAGTGGGCGTGGGAGGGATGTTTGTGGGCAATCTCTCGAGATTTTTGCCTGAGTTGTGGTGGATTGGTGTGGTGGAATCGTTTTTTGTGGCAATCGCTGGGCTGAAGACCGTATGGTGGAAAAGATGGGTGCGGATTGCAGCGGGGAGTGGGTTGGCTTTTGTGGGGGTTGTTCTGGGGATGTGGCAGGGTTTTTTGGCTCGTCACGATGTGGGGATTAGTGTGGTGTTTGTGTTTTTGGTGGGGGGTATGGCTGTTGTGACTGGTTCTTTTCTTTTTCGGAAGATGCGTTTTTTTGTGTATCTTCTCGAGGGGTATCCACCAGATTCGTCGCTTTCGTATGAGCAGTGGGCTGGAGGGGAGATAGCACGTCTCAATGGAACTCTGTCGATGGAAGGTGAGGAGAGGTTTTTTTTCTATGTTTTTTTGATTGGGGTGATAGTCTCAGGGATTGGGGCGCTGGTGAATCCCGGCGTGCGTGGGCATCTTTCTTTGGCTTTGGTTGTGTTTGTGGGAGGGTTTTGGATGAGCTGGGTGGTGTTTCATGAGAAGTCACAGCTACTGGGATGGAGAATGCAGGGGATTTCTCTTGAAAAGGAGAAAAGAGGGATTCCTTTTTGGATGGTGCTTGTTGTTTTGGGGTTTTGCTTCGGTGTGGGGACGCTTTTGCCCAATCGGTTTGTTGTGATTTCGTTGGAGGCTATTGGGGAGAGGTTTCGGGAATCGGTGAAGCAAACGGAAATTGGGCTTCAGAATGCTCCGCAGGAGGAGACCAACCAGTCGATTGAGACCACACCGTCGGAGGAAGGGGGGGGAGAAAGAAAAGCTTCTTCTTCGTCGTTTGGTTGGGTGCTTGTGGTGATACTGGTGGTTGGAGGGGTTTATCTTCTTTTGGGGGGTATTGGCTATGTGGTGGGGCGATTCTGGTCTTATAGGCCAAAGAATCGGGTGCTGCGTTTTTTTCTCTGGTTTTATGAAAAAAACAAGGGGGTGTTTGAGGCACTCGGTTTTTTGTTGGGGCTTTTTGTTTCTGTTTTGTTGACGATTACAGGGATAGAATTTATTAGGCGGAGGTTTTTGGAGAGAAGGGAGGAGAAGACTGGAAACGAGGAGCTACGTAAACAGCTCTATGCGTTGTTTGAGAGTGGTAGTGAAGTGAGTGATGAAAAGAAGGAAGAGATTATGACGATTGTGAGGTATTTTGTGAATTTGATTGAGGCGGCAAGTGTAAGGGTGTTGCCCTATCGTCCTTCTTATGGGCCGTTAGAGTATATTGAAAAACTGGTGGTGAATTTGCCTTCGCTGAGGGAGAGCCTTCTCTGGATTGTTTCGGTGTTCAATGAGAGTCGCTATAGTCAGCATCTATTGTCGGTAGAAAAGCGAGATGCCTTTGCACAAACGGTGGAGACGGTTATCTCGGAGATCAGCAAGTAGGGTATTTTTGGGTGGAAAATTTGCTATTTTGTTTTGTCTTTCTTATAATATATGTGAAAATTAAAGGAGGAATATGATGGAAAAGAAGAATACAAATAAGGTTCTGATTGCTTCTCTGGTGATTCTCGTTTTAGTGGTTCTCGTTGTTTGGGTAACGTGGGTGGTGGTAGAGAATTCGACAGATATCTATTTGGGGAAGCTTGTGGTCTATTACAAAGCTGTCGCAAGTGAATCGACCAATCGCTCTATGGTGGCTCCTGGATTTGTTGATGGTACAGGAATTAAGCTTGAGAAGGGATATGAGATTTATAGCCTTGGTAGTCATGAGGTGAGTGAAAGTAATCAGATGGTTGTAGAGTATATTTTGATTAATAGGGAGAATCGCACCAAGGTTGCGTATGTGAATGAAGCCCTGTTTGAGAAGTCTCTTGATCCCAAGATTTTGTCTATTTCGAAGGTCAAGAAGGGCAAATTGGTCGAGAAGTAGGAAAAGGTGATGAGAGAAAAGGCTGTCCGTTAAGGATAGCCTTTTTTGTTGGGATTACAAAAAACTTGCTTTTTTCCGATGATTTGTATATAATAAAAAAAGGAGATGAGTTTATGGGGCTTTTTGGCATTTTTGCAAAGGAAGTTCGATGAGTCTTTTTGGTATTTATATCTATAATATCCTTTGGGCGTTTCGCCCAAGATAGGAGTGATATTGTCGTAAAGTATTGTAGGGTTCGTGAAAATATAATATAAGGAGAAAACAATGGCGGAAAAAGTATATATTTTTGATACAACTTTGCGGGATGGTGAGCAGTCACCAGGTGCAAGCATGGGTATTAATGAGAAGGTGAAGGTGGCTCTTCAGCTTGAGAAGCTGGGTGTGGATATTATTGAGGCGGGGTTTGCCGTTTCTTCCCCTGTGCAGTTTGATGCGATTCAACTCATTGCCCAAGAGGTCAAAACACCCATTATTGCCTCGCTTGCTCGTGCTGTAGAAAAGGATATTGATGCTGCTGCTCGGGCTTTGCAGTCAGCGAAGCGGAAGCGTATCCATACTTTTATTGCTACCTCCCCGATTCATCGTGAGTTCAAGCTCAAAAAGAGCAAAGAAGAGATTCTGAAACAGGCTGTGTATGCTATTCAGTATGCGAAGCAGTACACCGATGATGTAGAATTTTCTGCTGAAGATGCTACACGTACGGAATTGGATTACCTGGTGGAGGTGGTTACGGCGGCGATTGAGGCGGGAGCTACGACAATCAACATCCCTGACACGGTAGGATATACTGTTCCCTCTGAGTTTACGAGGATTGTTCGGACGCTCAAGGAGAAGGTTCCCAATATCAATAAGGCTGTTCTCAGTGTCCACTGCCACAATGATTTAGGGCTTGCAGTTGCCAATAGTTTGGCGGCGATTGAGGCGGGGGCTCGTCAGGTAGAGGTTTCTGTCAATGGTATTGGTGAACGAGCGGGGAATGCAGCTTTGGAAGAGATTGTGATGGCACTCAATTTGCGCAAGGATATCTTTGGGGTTGAGGTGAATACTAACACACAGGAGATTTACAAAACGAGTCGGTTGGTTGTTTCGGTTACGGGGATTCAGGTTCAACCCAACAAAGCCATTGTTGGAAAGAATGCTTTTTCTCACGAGGCGGGCATCCATCAGGATGGTGTGCTCAAGGAGCGTCGTACCTATGAGATTATGCAGCCTGAGCAGATAGGGCGTTCTCGTTCGGAGATTATTCTCGGTCGTCACTCAGGGAAGCATGGTCTCGAGGCTCGTCTCAAAGAATTGGGATACTCCATTGAGGGAGAGGATTTTGAAAAAATCTTTGCCAAGTTTACAGAGGTGGCAGACAAGAAAAAAGCAGTGTATGATGATGAGTTGATTGCTATTGTTTCGGAATGTCTTGCCATCGATATGCCAGAAATCCTCTTTTTGGAGAGTGTACAGATAATGAGTGGAAGTAATGCGCTTCCAACCGCTACGGTAGAACTCAAAAAGAGCAATAGGATTATGCGAGAGGCTGCCATCGGGAATGGCCCTGTCGATGCCATTTACAAAGCAATTAATCGGATCGCAGGGATTAGTCCTGAACTGGAGGACTATGGGATATCGTCTATTTCTGTAGGTCAGGATGCGATGGGAGAAGCCATGGTTTCCCTCAAGTATGAGGGGAAGGTGTTTTCTGGGCATGGTTCCAGTACGGACGTTTTGGTAGCCTCAGCCAAGGCGTATCTTAACGCCCTCAACAAGATTCTCTATCTGGAGAAAAAGCATTAAACGGAAGGGCTTAAGCCCTTCCGTTTTTTCTTTATTACTTGCGTCTTTCTTTGCTTTCGGTTATAATACTTGCTGGAGAGAAAGCTATGACACAAAGGCCGATTCTTCTCATCGATGGGAGTGGGCTTGTTTATCGTGCGTTTTTTGCCTTCATTCGTAATCCCCTCATTAACAAAAAAAATCAAAATGTTTCAGCGATCTATGGATCTCTTCGCATGATTCTGCAGGCATGGAATATCCACCAGCCAGAGGGGGCGATTGTTGCCTTTGATGTTTCTCGTCGAACCTTTCGTTCTCGTCTCTATGCTGAGTACAAGGCTCAGCGACAGCAGACACCCCCTGATCTCAAGTCTCAAATTCCTGTGGTGATTGATCTTCTCAAAACCCTGGGGATACCTGTGCTTGAGGAAGAGGACTACGAGGCGGACGATATTATTGCAACGCTTGCAGAACAGTACAAGCGAAATCACCCTGTGTATATTGTTTCCTCCGACAAGGATTTGCTTCAGCTTGTAGGGGGAAATGTTTATGCCCTTCGTCCCCAGAAAGGGATTGAGGGGATTCATCTTCTCGATAGGGAAATGGTGCTTCAGGAGATAGGAGTGTATCCCGAACAGATACCCGATTATCTTGCCCTTGTGGGGGATACTTCGGACAACATCCCTGGGGTAAAGGGAGTGGGAGAGAAGACGGCTGTTGATCTTCTTCGGCGCTTTCAGAACCTCGAGGGCATTTATGATCATTTGTCTGAGCTCACTCCTGCCTTGAAAAGTAAACTTGAGATGGGCAGAGAAATGGCATTTCTCAGTCGTGAACTGGCAACGATCAAACGAGATATTCTACTTACCACGACAGTACAGGCAAGCCCTTCCCTTGTGCTGAACGAGCAGGCGGTTTCTCTTCTCAAGGAGTACGAGCTCCCTTCTCTTCTCAAAGAACTCCAACAGTTGACTCATGCCTCGGAGGATAGTCTTACTCTTTCTTCCCTTACGGGCAATTACCGTGTTGTGAAAACATGGGAGGAATTAAGCGAGTGTCTGGAGACGGTGAAGGAAAAGCGTTTTGTTTCCCTTGATATTGAAACCACATCCCTTGATCCCTATACCGCTCGTATTGCAAGCATTGGTTTAGCCATTGGTGAGGGAGAGGCTTTTTTTATTCCTGGAGCCTTTTTTCTTGGGCAACCATGGACAGAGGAAGAACTTCTTCGCGCTATGAAGCCCATCCTTGAAGAAGAAACCATCAGCAAGATTGGACAGAATCTCAAGTTCGAGTATGCTGTTTTCTTTCATCGTGGGATTCATCTGAGGGGTATTCGTTTTGATACTATGCTGGCGGCCTATGTTATCTCTCCTACGCGAACGCACTACAATCTTGAGAGCCTTGTTGAAGAGTATCTGAGGCTAAAGAAACCCCACTATGAAGATCTTTTTACGGACAAAAAAGAGGATATTCTCTCTGTTCCTGCGGAAAAGCTTATTACCTATGGGTGCAGTGATGTTGATGCCGTGTATAGACTCTGTACGATATTTTCCCCCGAGATTGAAGCCCTCCAACTCTCCAAGATGTACTATGAGATAGAGCTTCCCCTTATCCCTGTTTTGGCAAAGATGGAATACTATGGGATTGCTATTGATCGAGCCCACTTTGAGAAACTCTCGGTGACTTTTCGTGAGGCGATGAGGCAACTTGAGCAGAGGATATATCAGCTTGCAGGGCATCCTTTTAACATTCAGTCCTCTCAGCAACTCGCAGTGGTACTCTTTGAAGAACTCAAACTTCCATCGGAGAAAAAAACCGAAAAGGGAAAACCCTCTACCAACGAAGAAGTTCTCAAGCAACTCTCTCTCTATCACCCCCTTCCTGCAGCGATTCTCCAGTACCGTACCTTTGCCAAGCTTCTTTCTACCTATGTAGAGGCTTTGCCATCGCTTATCAACCCTCTTTCTGGGAGAATCCATACCCACTTTAATCAGACCATTACCGCTACGGGGAGGCTTTCCTCCAGTGATCCCAATCTCCAGAATATTCCTGTTCGTGATGAGTGGGGGAAAGCTATTCGGGAGGCGTTCATTCCACAGGATGGATGGACTTTGGTGAGTGCAGACTACTCTCAGATAGAACTTCGTATTCTTGCCCATTTTTCTCGTGATGAGGCTATGATGAGGGCTTTTCGAGAGGGAGTTGATGTTCATAGCCATACCGCAGCGGTAATCTTTGGTGTGCCAGAAGAGCAGGTGACCGAAGAAATGCGTCGTCGAGCCAAGTCGGTGAATTTTGGTATCATCTATGGCCTTCAGGCGTATGGGCTTTCCCAGCAACTGGGCATTTCTGTTGGGGAAGCCAAGGGTTTTATTGAGGCCTACTTTGCTTCGTTCCCCCGAGTGAAGGAGTTTATGGAGACCATCCTTGAAGAAGCCTACAGCACAGGGATGATTCGCACCATCACAGGGCGTATTCGCCGTTTTCCTGAACTCAAGGGGCGAAAACGCCACCCCAAGGGTGTTCTCGATGCTTCGGAGCGTATGGCTATCAACTCCAAAATTCAAGGGAGTGCTGCAGACCTCATCAAGATAGCCATGATTCGTATCGATGCAGCCATAACAAAAGGAAATCTTTCCTCCCGCATGCTTCTCCAGATTCACGATGAGCTTGTCTTTGAAACCCCGCCCGAGGAAAAGGATGTGCTCATCTCTTTGGTGCGTCATGAGATGGAAGGAGCCCTTCCTCTTGATGTGCCTTTGATTGTTGATATTGGTGTCGGGAAAAACTGGAGTGAGTGTAAGGCGTGAGAAAGCAAGAGTCTTCTCCCTGGCTTTTATTGTTGGGCAAGATTGTTCGATGGGTGGTGCTTTTCCATGTTTTCTTTCTGGGGGTGATGTTTTTTTTTGCTTCTTTTTGTGCGTTTTGTTAATCCTCCCATGACAGGTATCATGCTTTATCGGAAGTTTGTAAACGGTTATCGTATCTATCCCATTGTTTATCTGAGTCTCAAAGAGATTCCTGCAGATGTGCAAACCATGGTGATAGCTCTCGAGGATGATACCTTTTATCGGCATCATGGCGTGGAATGGCAGGCGATGCAGCGAGCCTTTCAGCGAAACATGAAGCTTCGAAAGCCCTTTTACGGTGGAAGCACGATTACCCAGCAACTTGCCAGAACTCTCTTTCTCTGGCCGGGTAAAAGCTATATTCGGAAGTACCTTGAGCTTCTCATCGCCCTTGAGATGGAGGTGGTTCTTCCCAAGAAGCGCATCCTCGAGCTGTATCTGAATACAGCCGAGTGGGGAAAGGGCGTTTTTGGTATTCAGCAGGCGAGTTTTTATCACTACCATCAGCCTGTCTGGATGCTCACTCGTGATGAAAAGATTCGACTCCTTGTGATTCTTTCAAGTCCTGTGAAGTATGGTCCTTATAACTTTGGGAGACTGAAAATCCTCTACCAGCGGTACAGTTATCTTTCTTCGATTTTCAATCCTTCAGAATGACCCATTTCTTCAATAATCTTGCAGTTTTGTTCAACATGGTGTGCTTTTGTCATACTTACTAGGGCACAACTTACCGCAAGGTTTTTCACCACAAAGCCGAGGGCTTCCTCAAGCGAGGGAAGAGAGGAGGGAGGATTTTTGTAGAGGGGGTTGTGTTTTCGTACATCCTTTGTTTTTTGGTGGGGTGAAAAGAAACGATTTGCGAGCATGCCTTGGGCAAGCACACTGTAGGCGATGAAGCCCACCTGCTCTTCTTGACACCATGGGAGGAGTGTTGTTTCTGCATCCCTCTGAAGAATATTGTAGAGTGATTGAACACTGGTGATCTCTGCCCATCTCCGAGCCTTTTGAATAAACTCCACACTCATATTGCATACCCCGATATGACGGATAACCCCCTGCTTTTTTAACTCATGGAGGGTAGAAAAAACCTCCCGAAGAGGGGTTTTGTGGTCATACCAATGAACCTGATAGAGGTCAATGGTATCTGTTCGAAGACGTTTCAGGCTTGCTTCCACTTCACGAAGTATGTCATCTCGAGCCAAAGAAAGCCATATTCGATGGTCATCCCAGTGGATGCCGCACTTTGTGGCAATCACAATTTCTGAACGTACGGAGTGGAGTATCTCCCCGATACGAGTTTCTGAGAGCCCCTTTCCGTAAAAGGGAGCGGTATCGTAAAAGGTAATCCCCTGTTCAAATGCCTTTTCTAGGGCACGGCAGGCTTCTCTGCTTTCCACATCAGGCCAACCCTCTTCACCGAGAGCCCAGCCACCATACCCGATCAGGGATACAACAGGACCGTGTTTGCCGAGAGAGCGGTATATCATGGCAGGAGTTCAGAGAAATAGTTGGCAATTGTATAGCAAAAATCTCCAATGTGCTCGAGGTGTTTAATCATCTCCATATAGATAATCTCACCCTCAATGTCGGTATCTTTGCTTTCGAGTTTGTTCTCGACAAGTTTGCGGAGTCTGTTCCGCTTGGCGTTGATTGCCTTTTCCATCTTTTGAGCGATTTCAATGCTGTGATCAGTTACCCGCTTTTGAAGGTAGTCAACATTGTACTTGAGAAAATCCAATACCTCATAGGTGTACTGAATAATCTCATCCATTCCATTTTTGTGAAATTTGAGTTTTTTTCGTTTCTTCTTTCTCAAAAGAGACAAGAGCATACAGATACTGGTGCTGATACTTCGTATTTCTCCGATAATAATGAGGTAGGCATTTATTTCATAACTCTGCTTTTCTGTGGTGATGGTGCTGCGACACTCGGCGAGAAATCGTGAGAGAGCCTCTCGCATTTGTTCAATATAGCCATCCCTATCCAGTGCTTGGACCTCTGCCTCTTCAATGGTTTTAGCATCCTCTTTGGTTACATTGAGAAACTGAAGCCCCATCTGATACACCATCTCGATCATCTTGCCAATTTCTCGTCTTGCTATGCTGATATTTGCCTCAACAAAGTCGGGGGCACCAACTCGAATTGGCTTGAGAACATAGTGTTCGTCGGTAAGCTTTTTGGGTTTTGCCCACAGGCTTACGATGGAGGCAAGCTGTGGTATAAACCAAACAAGAAGCGTTGTATTTACAATGTTAAACAATGTGTGAAAAGCAGAAAGGTGAAAGGGAAGCTGTTGTGGATCGTTGAGCGAACCGGGGATGAGTATATCGACGAGATTTACGAAGGGATAGAATACGATGAGCATCCACGCCACCCCGATGAGATTGAAAAGCATGTGGGCTCGTGCAGCACGCTTTGCACTTACATTGAGCCCGAGGGAGGCAAGGTAAGCAGTAATCGTTGTTCCGATGTTTTCTCCAAGGACAAACCCGAATGCCATATTAGCGGGGATCCAGCCCTTGTAAGCCAGGGCTATGGTGATTGTCATGGCAGCACTTGAGGATTGAATGAGGATAGTCATTATTGTTCCCACAACAACAGAGAGGATCACAGAACCATACCCAAAGTTGGCAATATTTTGAATAAACTGCATTATTTCAAGATGATTCTTAAGATCAGGGACGGCATTTTTGAGAAGCCCCAGTCCAAAAAAGAGAAGACCAAACCCAACGAGAAATTCTCCAGCCAATCTGAATCTTTCCTTGCTGCTGAAAACAAAGGGAAAACCAATGGCGATGGCGGGCATGGTGAGCAGGGAAATGTCAAACTTGAACCCGAAAACAGAGACAATCCACGCTGTGAGTGTTGTGCCGATATTGGCACCCATAATGACACTGATAGCTTGATAGAGTGAGAGAATCTGAGCGTGGACGAGAGTAACCACCATGACAGTTGTGGCAGATGATGACTGAATGATCCCTGTGATGACAAGCCCAACCAAAATACCCTCAAACGGTGTTCTGGTGAATGCTGAGAGGATTTTTTTTATTGTTTCGCCGCCGGCACGCTGGAGAGCTTCACTTATGGTGCGAATACCAAAAAGAAAGATTCCCAGACTTCCGAGAAAGTTAAAAAAACCGAAAAGAAAAGCTTTCATTATTTTTCCTTAAATAAACAATTTAGCTCTGTTTATTATAAAGGGGAAGTTTGAATCTCGCAACACTTTTTTTTTTCTCTTTGCCATGGGGATAGTGAGTCCTTCATCTCAAGAGCGGGGGAGAAGAAAAGAGCATGCGCTTGCAAGGTGAAACGAGATGCTTTAGAACCATTTTTTCACAGCATCCAGGAATGTGCTATAGTTACGCATGCCAACGATCTTTTCCACAATTCTTCCCTGTTTGTCAATCACAAACGATGTGGGAATGGCTGAAATGCCACCATAGCGATTCACCAGCAAATCATTGCCCATGATGACGGGATATGACATACCAAACTCCTTCACAAAATCCTGAACGAGTTTTTGTGCATCTGGGCCGCGATCAACAGAAACCCCGATGATTACAAGCCGATCGGCATAATCCTGGTGCAACCTGATGAGGTCTGGAATTTCAGCCCGACACGGTGGGCACCATGTTGCCCAAAAATTCACAAACACTACTTTGCCCCGATAGGCTTCCAGTCGTACCGTGCCATCACCAAAAACCGTTGGTTCTGTGAAAAGAGGTGCCATGGGAAAGTCTGTTTGTTTTGTCTTTTGGCTAATGGCCAAACCCCCAATCAACGCAATTACCACAACGATGCCAATGACCCATCCAAGTGTTTTTTTGCCTATCATATACTCCTCCTTGCCATTACTTTATAATCTGTGTTTCCAACGAACCTAAAAACGGGAGAGCCTCTGAAATCCACTGAGAAATCATTCCCATAGTATTGAGAATCATGAGCCCCCCCAGAAGCAAGAGAAAAATTCCGCTTATTTTTTCAATAGCGGGGAAAAAGCGTTTGGCAGATCGTATCCAACCTACAGCCGAACTCACAAAAATCCCCGTGATCAAGAATGGAACCCCTATCCCTAATGAGAAAATAACGAGAAGAACAATCATCAAGGGAAGGTTTTGCAGTGTTGCTGATGAAAAGAGAATGGCACTGAGAATCGGACCAATGCACGGACTCCATCCGGCAGCAAACGACACCCCGAGGAGAAAGCTTCCCCAAGGTTTTGAGCGGTCAGCCTGCACATCCAGCTTCATCTCCTGATCCAAAAAGCTGAGGCGAAAAACACCGAGAAAGTGCAAACCCATGCCTACCACCAACAGCCCCGCAATTCGTTGAATCCACTGTTGAACAAGAGAAAGAGATTGGAATACTACATAAAATACCACCGAAAACAGCGTAAACACAATGGTGAATCCAGCGACAAACGCCGCAATGCGAAGGAGAACGCCTCGAAGAGACACCTTCTCACCGGCAACCACACTTCCCGACATATATGCCAAATAGATAGGAACCATGGGAAGAATACAGGGGGAAACAAAGGTGAGAATTCCTCCCACCAGAGCAAACCAGAAGAGCAGAGTAAACGACATACTCCCTCCTTTTTTATGATTATATTATAATATTTAAATATTTATAAGTCAAGAAAAATTTTCTTTACTATCTTGTTTTTTTACCGAGCGGTAAGTGAAAGGACAATTTCCTTGAAGCGTTTTCCTCTTTCTTCATAGTTTTTAAACATGTCAAAGCTTGCACAACCGGGCGAGAATACGATTACATCGCCATTTTGTGCCTTTGCCAGAGCCTCACGGACAGCATCCTCAAGGCTTTCTGATCTTGTGGTGGCGGGAAATTCCCATGATTTGTCGATCTTCTCTGTTGCCTGTCCAATGAGAACGAGGTGACGGAGCTTTTTGTGAACGAGAGGCTTCAGCGGCACAAAATCCAAACCTTTGTCAAGTCCACCAGCGATCAGTACGATTGGCTTATCAAAACTTTCCAGAGCCTTTTGCAAGGCATTTACGGTTGTTGCTTTGGAATCGTTGTAGATCTCGCATCCATTGGAGGTGGTGACCAGTTCCAGACGGTGTTCAAGCCCCTGAAAAGATCTGAGGACTTCGCGGATGGTATCGTGCGGCACACCAGCAAAGGATGCTATGAGGGAGGCAGCCATGACATTCTCTCTATTGTGAATGCCCTTGAGTTTCAGTTCATGCTGGGCAATGAGGGGTTCATTGTGGAGATAGATTATTTTGCCATCAAACCAGCTTTCAGCCTTCTTGAGACGGCTGAAGGTAACGAGGCGACTTTTTACACCTTTTGTGATTTCATCAAAGAATGGGCTATCCGCATTGACAATGGCAATATCATCAGGTGTTTGGTTGAGGAAGATTCGTTTTTTTGCCTCAAGGTAGCTTTTTAAATCGGGGTAACGGTCGAGATGGTCCTCAGCGAGATTGAGGAAGGCAGCAATACGAGGACGGAAATGGACGATCGCCTCTAACTGAAAACTGGAGAGTTCCAGTACCATGTCTTTGATGTTTTTTGTTTTTTCTTCGTGTTCAAAGATGGGGATACCAATATTGCCTCCAACGAGGGTGGGACGATGAGCGTTCAAAAGGGCGTGGGTGAGTGTTGTTGTTGTGGTCTTGCCGTCGGTGCCTGTGATTGCATAAAAATACATATCAGAATGAAATCGGTAGAAGAGTTCTATATCCCCAATGATTTCCCTTTTCTGTCGGCGGGCTTCTTCTAGCAGGGGTATTGAGAGGGGAACACCGGGACTGGGGAGGATGATATCGGGGTTGACCTCATTGAGGATATCGGGGGATTGTCTCCCCAAAAGCCCCACCAGGTTAGGGTGATTGAGTTCTCGCAGGAGGGCTTGTTTCTCATCATTGTCAATAGTGTCAGAAACATACACCTCTTCCCCACGGGAGAGGAGTGCCTTTGCTGTGGCAAATGAAGTTCTTCTTGTCCATCCGACGAGGAGATAACGCATAGTTTTTCCTTTTTTCAAAGTGTCTGTGGAGTATTATAGAGAATATCTTCAAAAAACACAAATGAAAGAGGGGTTGTGTGTTCTTGTTTCATGCTAAGGCGATAAAAAGCTTGCCAAGCAACCGTTTCCCCTGCTCTTGCCTCATGAACGATGCTTTTGCGTCTCAAGAGCAGGGGATCCAAGGAGATTATGGAGCAATTCGCGAGTAGATTTATTATGAAGCAATTCATTACTTGCATTTTTTTTTGCTTTACTTTACAATATTCATGTGAGGTTTTGGATTAAAAAGAGGCGAAGGAGTAGCCATGGCCGAGAGGAAGACCGTGGGGGATATGCTCAGCGAGGCCAGACGAGAAAAGGGGCTCTCTCTGGATGAAATAGCACGGGAAACAAATATTTCTCGAGCGTATCTGGAAGCATTTGAGAAGAATGATTTTTCTCTGTTTCCAGCAGAAACCTATATTATAGGGTTTCTCAAAACCTATGGAGAGTTTCTTGAGTTGGAAGTGCAGGCACTTATCCAAGCGTATCGACATCAGAGTCAACTGGATCACGAAATTCCTCTTGAGGAGCTTGTTGGTCGTAAAAAGCCATGGTATGAGCACGTTTCCCAAACACTGTGGCGTCAGATTGTTCTCAGTGTGGTGATGCTTCTTCTTTTTGGTGGGCTGGTGGCGCTGTTTGTTCAGGTTGCTGCTTCCTCTCCTGCCAACAAAGAAAAATCAGCAAAGAAGCAGTCCTATTTTTCAGAAGCGAATCTTTCTCTTTTGGCAGACCAGAAGTTTAAGCTTGGACAGGAGATTTTCATTACCAATGCCAAGAATAAACTTATTCACATTGTGTTTGAAAAACAGAATCTCGATAAGTCGCTTCTTGTAGAGGTGAATGGAAGAAAGTATAATCTTCGGCAGCAAGAGGTTTTTGCTCTTGATACCGATGGTGATGCTGTGAATGATCTTGTGCTGGAGATTATTTCAACGAAACCTCAGGCAATTCGATTAACGGCTTCGGTCATTCAGGCGGATCAGACACTGGCATTTAAGAGTGTTTTTGGGATTGATTCCCAGTTTATGGATGGGCAGATTGGACAGGAGGTGATTCTCTATACAGCCAATGAGATCAAAGATATTCCTATCAAGATTCAGGGTATCGATAGTGGTTTTTGTCGGCTGGTGATAGACAATGGAGAGACTGAGGTTGTTCAGGTAGAGAGGGGTTTTGAAAAAGAAATTCACTTCAAGCAATATGTGATGCTCTCTTTGGGAAATGCAGCAGCAACCAAAATTCTTGTCAATAACCGAGAGGAAAGCGGTGGTGGATGGGGAGAGGTTAACAAGAGCCTCATCTACTGGAAGAAAGAGCGAAACCGCTATACACTGGTACGAACTTTTCTCAGGTAAGTGAGGTTGTTTTGAAGAAAGTCTTTCTTGATGCTCTTGGTTGTCCCAAGGCTCTTGTGGATGCAGAGAGAATGGCTTATTTTCTTGGCACTTCCTCGTTTGAGTTTGTGAGCGATGCAGAGGAAGCTGATGTAATTATTGTGAATACCTGTGGGTTTATTGAGGATGCTAAACAGGAATCCGTTGATACTATTCTTCAGTATGCTCAGCTAAAACAAAAGAAACCTTCGCTTGAGATTGTCGCTACAGGGTGTCTGGTGGAGCGATATAAGGGAGAGCTTCTTTCATTGGTGCCAGAGATTGATCATGCCATGGGAGTGAAGGATCCTTCGCTCATTCTTCAGACTCTTAGTGAGCGCGAGATGGTAGATAGGGAAGAATATCATGATACTCAATGGATAACGGAAAGAAATCTTCAGTTCTCTGGTGTGGGATATGCCTATCTCAAGGTTTCAGAGGGGTGCAATCGTCAGTGTGGCTTTTGTGTGATTCCTTCGATCCGAGGGATGCAGAGGAGTCGATCGATTGAGGATATTCTTGTGGAGGCTCGTTTTCTTCATGAGCAGGGCATTGAGGAACTCATTCTCATTGCCGAAGATACCATGAGTTATGGGCTTGATCTCTACGGAGAGAGGCGTCTTCCCTTGCTTCTTTCAGAATTAGTGAAGGTTGGCTTTACTTGGATTCGGGTGATGTATCTCTATCCAGAGGATGATGTTTTTGATGTGGTGAGAATGATGCGGGAGTATCCTCAGATTGTGCCCTATGTAGATATCCCCCTCCAGCATGCTAGTAGCTTTGTTCTGCAGAGGATGAGACGGGGTGGGAGTAGTGAAGAGTTTTTGCGATATATTGCGGGGATGAGGGAGATTCTTCCCGATATCTCCATTCGTTCCACCTTTGTGATAGGCTATCCGGGGGAAACCGAGGAGGATGTGGAGGTTTTGGCGCGGTTTTTGAAAGATGCAGAGCTGGATAGGGTGGGGTTTTTTGCCTATTCTGATGAGGAGGGAAGTTATGCCTTTTCTCTCGATGGGAAGCTCTCCAAAAGGGAAAAGAAAGCCCGTATTGCTTACCTTGCCTCACTTCAGAGGGAGGTTTCTCGGAAGCGTCTTGGTCGTTTTGTGGGGAGAGAGGTTGTGTGTATTGATGATGGAGAACGGGTGGAGCTTCGAGGGAAGTCCTACAAGCTTTTTCGTACGCCCTATGATGCACCAGAGATTGATGGAAAGGTGTATGTTCCCCTGGATGAGGAGAGTGGTGAACTCTTTTGTCGTGTGAAAATAGAGGGTGTTTTTCAAGACTATGATCTCAAAGGAGTGGTGGTATGAAGTCGCAGGAATTTTGGACAATTCCCAATCTTCTCACCTATTTTCGGATTCTTCTTATTCCTGCTATTGTGGTTTTGATTTTTGAGGGGAGTTGGGAGACTTTGACATGGGCTTTGGTGCTGTATGGTATTTCTGCTCTCACGGATACCTTTGATGGCATTCTCGCTCGGAAGCTGAACCAATCCACCGCATGGGGTGCCTACATTGATCCTCTGGCTGACAAGTTTCTCGTGTGGGCTGTTTATGGGGTGTTTTGTACGCTGCCTTTTTTGCATATACCTTGGTATGTGGTACTTCTGATTGTCCTTCGCGATCTCTGGATTACCTGGCTTCGTGGGTATGCCAAACGGCATAATCTTTCGTTTTCAACTTCATTTATTGCCAAAACAAAAACCACCTTTCAGATGACGGGGATAACGATTATTCTCATTTTTATGTGGGTGATTCGAACCATCGGTAAGTGGTGGTACAATACTCTTGATTTTGTGCTCGTGATGAAGAGGATTGGGCTTCCTCTGTGGGTGGAGTATTTTCCCCTTGTGTTGACAATCATTATCGTTCTCTTTACAATCTACACGGGATGGGATTATACACGAACACTTTTTGGAGGGGAAAAGAAATGAAAAAGTTTTTTTATCAGGTTATTGATTTTGTTGTGACGGGTTTTTACACAGGGTATTTTCCTTTTATGCCGGGAACATTCGGAAGTCTTGTGGGGCTGGCGTTATTTATTGTGTTGAGTCCGTTGGGATGGTGGTGGTATGGCGTGTGGGTTGTGCTTCTTGTAATGGCAGTGCCGCTCACCACCTATGCGGAGAAGCACCTCTATCAGAAAAAGGATCCCGGGGTAATTGTGATTGATGAAATTTTGGGTATGATGGCGACGATGTTTACTTTTTCGTTTTCTGGTGATCTGGAGAGTTGGAAGTATGTGTTTTTGGGTTTCATTCTCTTTCGGTTGTTTGATATTCTGAAACCAACTCCGATATCGGAGCTACAGAGGCTAGAGGGGGGAATAGGGGTGATGATTGACGATCTTGTGGCAGCACTCTATGCGAATGTTATCTTGCAACTCGTGCGATTTTTCCCCTCGGTGTTGCCGTGGTAGGGTATGCGAAGGCAGTTTTCTGAACTTCGGCAGGAGGTTTTGAAGCTTCTGGAGAATGAATCGTCTTTTCCCCTTTCTGTGCAGGATATTTATAGACATTTTCCCGAGGTTCATCTTACTACGATTTATAGAGCTCTTGCCTATCTGGAGAAGAAGGGACTGGTAGAAAGTTTTGTGCTTCCCTGCTCAGAAACGGGAACGCAGACATACTATGTCTCTTCTCAGCGGCATGTACATTTCTTTCATTGTGAGGGCTGTCATCGGTTTTTCCCTCTGAAGGGGTGTCCTTTGTCGGATGCTGTTTTTGATAGAACGTATACGGTAGAGCATCATGTTTTTTATCTTATTGGCATGTGTCCTGATTGTCTTGCCCGTAGCAATCAAAGCTCCGCCGGTGGTAAGGAGAAAGCCCATACTGGCGGATAGCAGCACGGTGTTTTTCTGTAGGATACCCTCGATTGGTATTCCAGCCGTAGTGGGGGTACTCTCTGTGGAGTTCGTCCATAATCTTGTCTCGTGTTACCTTGGCGATAATGGATGCGCTGGCAATAGCATAGGATTTTTGATCCCCTTTGATAATGGATTTTATCTCAGAGGGGATCGAAAGAGGCATGGCATCAGTAAGCACAATATCGGGAGTAAATGAGCAATTTGCGAGAGCCTGCTTCATGGCTTCTTGGGTTGCTCGATAGATGTTGAGGGCATCGATGGTCTCGTTTGAGACTATTCCTACTCCCCAACACACGCTTTCACAAATCTTTTCATAAAGAAGAGAGCGCTGACGGGATGTCAGCGCTTTGGAATCATACACACCTTCAATTGGAGAAAACGCTTCCATGTCGATGAGAACACACGCAGCAACTACTGGACCAGCGAGTGGACCCCTACCCGCCTCATCAATACCCGCAATGTAACGGTAGCCCTGGTGAAAGAGCTCACGTTCGTAGGCAAGAAGGTCTTCCAGATTTTTTCGTGCCATGCTTAATCGATTTTCTCCTCGAGGACAGCCGAGCGTCCAAATCGGCCACGGAGATAGGTGAGTTTTGCACGTCGTACGCGTCCACGGCGAACAACCTCAATCTTGGCAATATAGGGTGAATGCAGAGGGAAAACCCTTTCGATTGCAACACCGTAACTTACACGACGAACAGTGAAACTCTTGCGGATGCCAGCATTCTGAAACATGATCACAACGCCTTCGTAGGGCTGAATACGCTCTTTGTCGCCTTCTTTGATCTTCACATGAACACGCACCGTATCTCCCACATTGAAAACAGGGAGTTTTTCAGCGTTGTTCTGCTCGGAAAACAGAGCCTTTTCCACATCGACGAGGTTGTTCTTCTTCGGAAGGTTTGCCAACTTGGCAAGAATTGCCTCTTCGCGGAGTTTACGCTGTTCCGAACGCTTCTGCTTCAATTCGAGTTTATTCGTCTTCGTGTTCCCTTCCATCTTTCCACTCCTTTACGATTTTTTGTATAACACGTAAAAACTTTTGCAATGCTTTATTGTACTTCTTCAACCCCTTGAGGGAAAAATTTTCCACTCGAGGGAGATCAGGCGTATACTCTTCGAACAGGTCTGGGCGTCTTGCATAGGTTTTGGCAAGAGCGTTTTCCCATCGCCATTCGTGTATCAGAGCGTGGTTCCCTGTTTTTAGCACAGGGGGGACCTCAAGCCCCTCAAACTCCGCCGGCTCGGTAAAGTGATCTTGCTCCAGAAGCCCCTTCTCGAAGCTTTCACCGTCAACGGCTTCACTCTCCAGTACTTCACCTACAAACCGACTAACCGCCTCTATAACACAGAGAGCAGGGAGCTCTCCACCCATCAGGACAAAATCTCCTATGGAGATTTCCCTGTCTCCGTATCTTCTGACAAACCTTGCATCTACCCCTTCATAGCGTGCAGCGATGAGAATAATATGGGGAAGACGAGCAAGTTCTCGTGCCATATTGGCATCAAACCGTTCTCCCTGAGGAGAGAGTACTATTACCGTACTCTGGGGGGTTCGTAGGCTCTGCACCGCCTTTGCCAGTGGCTCGGGACGGAAAAGCATTCCCTTGCCATGTCCTACAATCGGAGCGTCAATCCTCCCACCTTTGATAGGGGAGTACTTGCGGAGCTGATGGACATTCACAGTGACGACGCCCTCTTGAATAGCCCTTTTCAGAATGCCCTTTTGCAAATACCCCTCGATCAACTCAGGGAATATGGTCACCACATCAAAAAGCATCTTACAGTAGCTCTGAGAGATGACCCGCCTCGACCTGTTTGTTGGTAATATCAATCCGCACAAAATACCGTTCAGTATAGGGGACAGCCAGGGATTTACCCTTGGTTGTCTTTATCACAAACAGCGTCGTAGGACCAACTTCAAAAAAATTATCCACAACACCAAAAATACTTCCCTCATAGAGGACTTTGCACCCGAGGATGTCTTTCACATAGTACTCACCCTCAGGAAGTTGAGGAAACTCATCCTCTCGCACATAAATCGACTTGCCCACAAAACCTTCTGCTCCTGTGCGATCCTCTATGCCATATATCCTCGCCACGTAGGCTTTTTGGTACTCTTTGATCTCACTAAATGCGATCTCTTTGTACCCTCCTATCGACTTTTGATCCTCAATAAAGAAGCGTTCAAAAGCCGATAGATCATCCAGCGTATCTACAAACCACTGGACCTTGATTTGACCCTTGAGTCCATAGGGTTTTGCAAACCTTCCAATCAAAACCAGTGGTGATTGTGTCACCGTTTACGCCCTCTTTGCCTTGTTGACAATATTTTTCACCACATCGGTGGGAATAGCACCCTTCTTGATCCACTCTTCATAGCGAGCGAGATCAAGAGAAAACTTCCCATCTCTAATGGGGTGATAGTATCCTAAACTTTCAATATACGCACCATCTCTTGGTGCACGACTATCCACAACAACAATGCGATAATACGGTTGTTTAGCCTTACCCATGCGGGTCAAACGAATATGGACTGCCAAAGGTAGCCTCCTCAAGATTTTGTCACTGTATTATAAAGGAGAGAAAATTGATTGTCAAGAAAAAAGCTTCTTTTTGCCTGCGTCATGCAACCAAAAAGAGAGCAATGCTTTTTTATCTCAAGAGGGGGCATTTGCAGGCACCTTTCACTGGTAATGTCTTTCGTAGGAAAGGAAGAAGCGAAAGAAACGTTTGATGGAAGGAAAACCGAGAGAGGTAATATGAAATGCCTCTCGAGGGGGGATTTTCTTTAAGGCAGTGTAAAAGAAAGTTATGCCATCGAGGAGATTCTCATCATCGGGGATGGTTTCACAGGGGGCAATACAGTATTGGGTGCCACGGCTGAGGGTGCTGCTAACAATAGATTGGGACGAGAAGGCTGCCTCACAGCAGTGAAAAAAGGCAAGTTCGGCTGTCAAGACGGGAAGGGTAAGAAGAGGAGGAGGGGAAAGAAGTGTGCCCTTTTTTCCATGAGCGATGATGTGAAGGGTGCGGTAGGTGTTCTCCCAGAGCACAGAGGAGGCAAATGAGAGGAGAACGCTTTCGGGATTTGGGAGAAGCGAGGAAAGGGTTTCTTTTTCTTTGTTCCCTGAGACGAGGGTGTCATCATAGATGATGAGGGTGTCCCTGGTGGCTGAAAGTGTTTTTCGTTTGGAAACAGGGAGAAAAATTTCCCAGATGGTGTTGCTTTCATGGGCGGGGAAAACCCAAAGCGGGAGATTGCCGTGGGTGAAGACTTGGATGTGGCGGTAGTTTTGCCACTCTGCGGGGAGATGAACACCATCGCAAAAATCGGCAAAGGCTTTTGTGATACTTTTTATGGGAAGAACGGAGGAAGAGAATTGCTTCTCGAGATGAGAGCATATCTCGTCCCATTCTCCCCATGGAATGTAGCGTTCCCAGTAAAAATCTTCTGCTATCATCTGGAGGCGGAGATAGCTTTCTTTCTTTTGGTAGAAGAATATCCGACAGCATCCCGAACGGATGAGCGAGGTGTAGTGCGTTTCGTAGGATTGGATGAAGAGGTCATGGTTGGTGGCAAGGGGCATAGGTTTTCCTAATTGGGTTTTACAACGAGGACACGACCAGCACGGAGGGTTTCATGGGTTTTGGCGTTGGCGAGAAGTTTACGAGCATCGTTTTTGCTGATAATTATCTCTGTTGGGGTTTTCCCTCGCATGCCCACAGGAACAACATAGAAGATTTTACTCCCTCTCTCCTCTCTCTGGAAGGCTGCACTCAGGCTTGCCACATAGCGACACACCCCTTTTTTTTGAAGGACGCTTTCGCTTACCACCTCAGGTCCATAAATGAGGTTGCCCTCTGTGTCATAAATACGAAAGTGAAGAGAAGGAAGAAACTCAGGATAGAGGAAGGTGTCTACGATAATTGTGTCATACCAGAGGAGATCTCGAGAGTTCTGGATGAAGTTGGTAAGGGAAACCTTGCTCATATCTCTAAAAAACACGGGGGCGATGCCATTCTCGCCATAGAAGTCCAGTTCTGCCACCCCCTTCATGAAGCCCTTTTCCTGCACGAGGGGATAGTAAAAGGCGTGTTCTACCGTTTCGAGAAGTTCATTGCGTATTTGATTCTGCAGGGAATAGTAATCCCGAAGGAGAAAAATATCCGAAACGCGAACATATCCCATTGCCTTGATAAGCTGGCTTCGGAGTTGTGTGCGGATTTCGCTCCCAATTTGTGCCAGTGTTTTGCCTATGTTGGGAGAAGCGTTATCCGTGTAGGGAATGCGGATCTCACATCGTACCTTGCCTTCTGTCCAGTTGATGGCACTTGTGGAAGAGGGTATCTTCTGGATAACCTCGTTAGCTGATGCTTTTTCACTGTCCCAAAAAAAATCGATGGAGCGGCCAGAGAGTGTCCCAAAGAAAAGAAAGAGGATAATACCTTTTTTCACCTCAAGCTCCTTGAAAGGGGTGTATTGATTATATTTCATTTGGAGGAAAAATACAAATTTTTAGAGGGAGAAAAAGAAAAAACGGAGAGGGAGGGATTTGAACCCTCGGTACATTGCTGTACACACGCCTTCCAAGCGTGCTCCTTAAGCCAGACTCGGACACCTCTCCATTTCTGTGGAAATAAGTATAAGGCGAAAGAGAGAAAAAAGCAAATTTTCAAGTTGCTTGTTGTGCCAAAAAAGAGGGCTTTTCGCTTTCTTTGTTCTGGGACGATGCCCCTGGTCTTCAGTCGATAACGTAGAGGAGAAGTTAAGCTGAATATTTTAAAT